>Ga0074195_1000235_pt1 | contig 129361 bp, 101 predicted proteins | sample EPASupsiteHSE623_FD_64525 | JGI IMG/M metagenome (GOLD analysis project Ga0074195, IMG submission 64525) | Bioremediated contaminated groundwater from EPA Superfund site, New Mexico - Sample HSE6-23 | ecosystem: Environmental > Aquatic > Deep subsurface > Groundwater > Contaminated ...
GAATTGAGCCAACTTCGCCCACTTGCCTTGTGCATGCAGGGTTGATCCCTTGGCTACCGTTCAGTGTCCGAGCTGGCGAAGAAGTGAGACAGAAGGCTTTTTCTACGTCACAAGGTCAAAGCCCTCAGGAGCCCAACAAGCTTCTTCTGTCTCGTATGGTGGGAGCTAACCACCATAAAAAACAAGATACAAGGAGCCCACCCTGTGGGCGAAACGATGTTCAGGCATATCGCGGGCATGGCCTGCTCCTACGCCCCGTTGGGTGTGCTTGCGGGGTAGGAGCGGGCCGTGCCCGCGAAAAAGCTCTGGGGGGGGGCAATGACGACCGTCATTCCAGCGCCGGCCGGAGTCCAGAAAATGACGGAACGGCCGGTTTGAGGATCGAACAAGGGGACCGATCATGGCAAGGCGAAAAAAGGACGAGCAGGAGACAACCGACGCAGCGGTCGAGGCCAGGGACGGCGAACCAGGCGAGATGACGGCCCCTCTGGCCCCTGTGCCCAAGCGGGGAGACGCGACCGGTTTCGCCATTGTCGGGATTGGGGCCTCCGCCGGCGGCCTGGAGGCGCTGGAGCAGTTCCTCCAAAACGTGCCGCCGGCCAGTAACCTCGCCTTCGTGATTGTCCAGCATCTGGATCCAACCCACAAGGACATCATGGTGGAGCTGTTGCAGCGATGCTCCAGCCTGCCGGTGGTTCGCATCACCGACCGGATGCGGGTTGAACCGGACCATGTCTACATCATCCCGCCCAACCGGGACCTGGCCCTGCTGCAGGGCGTGCTCCACCTGCTCGAACCCAACAAGTCCCGCGGTCCGCATCTGCCCATCGATCACTTTCTCCGTTCGTTGGCCGAAGACCAACTGTCGCGGAGTATCGGGGTGATCCTCTCGGGCATGGGCTCAGACGGCACCCTCGGCCTGCGGGCCATCAAGGAAAAGGCCGGGGCGGCCTTTGTCCAATCCCCTTCCTCGGCCAAGTACGACGGCATGCCGCGCAGCGCCATCGATGCCGGCCTGGCCGATGTCGTCGCACCGGTGGAGGAGCTGTGCGGCAGGATTCTGCAATACCTGCGGCACGTGCCGCTCTTGATCAAGCAGCCTGATGTCAAGCCCGCGGCCACGAGTCAGAGCGGGATCGAGAAGGTCATCCTGCTGCTGCGCACCCAAACCGGTCACGATTTCTCGCATTACAAGAAGACCACCCTGTATCGCCGCATTGAACGCCGCATGGGGCTGCACCAGTTGAACAGGATTGCGGATTATGTCCGCTTCCTGCGCAGCAACACCCAGGAGATCGAGCTGCTGTTCAAGGAGCTGCTCATCGGCGTCACCAGTTTCTTCCGCGACCCGGCGGTGTGGGAGCAGTTGAAAAAGGAGGTCATGCCCGCCCTGCTGGCCGCGCATCCGAAAAACAGCATCCTCCGCGCCTGGGTCCCAGCCTGCTCCACCGGCGAGGAGGCCTATTCCCTAGCCATCGTCTTCCGCGAAGCCCTGGACGAATTTATGCCCAGCGACCAGTGGACCCTGCAAATCTTTGCCACCGACCTCGACAAGGACTCCATCGACAAGGCCAGGACGGGGTTCTATCCGCCGAACATCGCCGCGGATGTTTCCGAGGAACGGCTGCATCGCTTCTTCACCCAGGAGGAGTCCGGGTTCCGGGTGAACAAGGAAATCCGCGAGATGGTGGTCTTTGCCCCGCAGAACCTGATCATGGACCCGCCCTTTACCCGCCTGGACCTGTTGACCTGCCGAAACCTGCTGATCTACCTGGAGACCGATCTGCAGAAAAAGCTCCTGCCCCTGTTCCACTACAGCCTCAACCCCGGCGGCGTGCTGGTGTTGGGCACCTCGGAGACGGTCGGCCAATCCAGCGATCTCTTCACCGCCATCCCCGACACGACCAGGATCTACCGCCGGGTCGATACCATCCTGCGCCCCGAGCTGGTCGATTTCCCTTTATCCCTGACCCATCCTCCCTACCACCAGATCGACCCGCATCAAGCCGTTGCGTATCAGCCCCTGCCGCTGCCCAACCTGCAAGCGCTCACCGACGAAATGGTGCTGCGCCGCTTTTCCCCGGCAGCGGTGCTGACCACCAGCCAGGGCGATATCGTCTACACCAGCGCCAAGACGGGGAAATACCTGGAACCATCCGTGGGCAAGGCCAACCTGAACATCTTTGTCATGGCCCGCGAGGGGCTCGCCGGCCCCTTGAGCGGGGCCTTTGCCAAAGCGATCCGGGAGAAGACCGCCATCACCTTGAAAGGGGTGAAGATCGGCACCAACGGCGGCAGGCAGGCGGTGAACGTGATTGTCCAGCACCTCGATGAGCCGGTCGCCCTGCGGGGGATGATCCTGGTCGTGTTCCAGGATCTCATCAGCTCCCCGGTGAAGAAGGCGACGAAAACAGGGCAACAGGACACGGCCAGGGACCTGCGCCTGACAGAGCTTGCCGACGAGCTCCAACGCTCCCGCGAAGAGGTGCAGATCATTCGCGAGGAGATGCAGACTTCGCAGGAAGAACTCAAGTCGGCCAACGAAGAGCTGCAAATCGCCAACGAGGAGCTGCAAAGCACCAACGAAGAGCTGAACACCTCCAAGGAAGAGATGCAGTCGATGAACGAGGAGCTGCAGACGGTCAATCACGAGCTCACTGCCAAGGTGGACGAGCTGTCCCGGTCCGGCGACGATATGAACAACCTGCTCAACAGCATCAACCTGGCCATCCTCTTCCTCGACGACCATCTCAACGTCCGCCGCTTCACCATCCAGACCACCACCATTTTCAAGCTGATTCCCGCCGACACCGGCCGGCCGATCACCGACGTGGTCAGTGAACTCGACTATCCCGAAATGGCGAACGATGTGCGGAACGTGCTGCGCACCCTGGTTTCCAGCGAGCGGCGGGTATCCGCCCGGGACGGGCGGTGGTTTTTGGTGCGCATCAAAGCCTACCGCACCCAGGGCAACCGTATCGACGGCGTGGTGATCACCTTCACGGACATCAGCTCGACCATCGGTATCGAGGCCACCCTGGCCGAGGCCCTCGCGGCGATGCAAACCTATTCTTCCGAGCAGACGGGGGATGAGGCCTCGGCCCGGATACTCAAGGGCGTGATGCAGAGGGTGCAGGCCATGCTGGAAAAAAGCGTCAACTACAAAACCATCGATGGGTAATAACAGGTTGCCCGAAGAACGCGGCAAGAAGGGAGGAAGCGCAATGAAACCGGATCAGGCCAGCAAGGACGACGACCTTCGCCGGCGCGCGGAAGAGCGGCTGCAGGACCGGGGCTCCTCTGCCGACGGGCCGCCATCGACCGTGGAGATGCAGCGCCTGCTCCAGGAACTGCAGATCCACCAGATCGAGCTGGAGATGCAGAACGAGGAACTGCGCCAGGCCTCGGCGCAACAGGAGGCCCTGCACGCCCGGCTCGTCGACCTGTACGACTTTGCCCCGGTGGGTTATCTCACCGTGAGTACAGAGGGTATCATCCTCGAAGCCAACCTCGCCGTGACCTCCATGCTGCGAACGCCCCGCGGCCTGCTGATCGGGCAGCCGTTCGCCGCTTCCATCCTGCCCGACGACCTGGACATCTACCACCGCCATCACACCCAACTTGGACTCTCGGAGGGGCCCCACACCTGCGAACTGCGGCTGGTATCGAACACCCGGCCGCCCTTCTGGGCGCGGCTGGAATCCATCGCCCGGCAGGACGACGGCAACGGGGTTGCCTTCCGGATCGTGCTGATCGACCTCACCGACCGCAAAGACATGGAGCAGGCCTTGCAGTATTGCGAGGCGCGTTTCCAGAAGCTGTTTCAGGAGATCGAGTCGGTGGCCATTCAAGGCTACCGGCCGGACGGCACCACCATTTTCTGGAATCCGGCCTCGGAAAAGTTGTACGGATACGGGGCGCTGGAGGCCCTGGGCCGCAATCTCGTCGACTTGATCATCCCCCCGGAGATGAAGACCGAGGTGGCGCGGGCCATCGCCTCCATGGCGACTACCAGCCAGCCTGTCCCGGCGGCCGAATTGTCCCTGAGGCGCAAGGACGGATCGCTGGTGGATGTCTTTTCCTGCCACGCGGTGCTCAATCACCCCGACAGCGGCAAGGAATTGTTCTGCATCGACATCGACCTGACCCCGCTCAGAAGGGTTGAAAGCGCCCTGCGGGAAAGCGAGGAGCGGCATCGGTTGCTCTTCGAGTCGGCGCTCGATGCCTTGGTGCTCTTCGACCTGGAGACGGGGTCCGTGCTCCAGGCCAATCCCAAGGCAGTGGAACTGTATGGTTACGACCGGGAGGAGTTGGGCACCAAAACGAATGCCGATTTGCTGGACAAGCCGGAACAGTTGGCGGAGTGCGTCGAGGACCTCCTCGCCTCTCCCGACCAGGTCGCCCATGTTCCGCTCCGATACCACCGCCGGAAGGATGGCTCCGTGTTCCCCGTCGAGTGCACGGCTCAACTACTCCCCATGCATGGGAAAATGGCCATTTTTGCCGTGATTCGGGACCTCACCCCGCGAATGCGGATTGAAGAGGAACTGCAACAGGCGGAACGCGACCGCCGGCGGATGCAGGAGGCGATCAATCAGCACCTGCGGGAACAGGCGGAATACCTCACCTCCATGTATCAGGCCCTGGACAGCATCGGCCTGGTGGTCTGCGATCTGCAAGGAAACGACGCCCGCATCAGGGCGTTCAATCCGGGCGCGGAAAGACTCTTCAACCTTCGGCGCCAAGAGGCTGTCGGTCAATCCGTCGCGCTGCTCTGTCCGGAGGAATACAAAAAAAACATCGCCAAGGGGGTGAGGCTGCTCAGCCTGGGGAAACCGCTCCATTCAACGAACATCCCCTTGACCCGGCAATCGAGCGGATGTTTTCCCGCGATCATCACCATCCATCCGTTCGACCTGCATGAGGGGCGCTGGCGGAAGGCCGTGGGCGTCGTTCGGGATATTTCCGAGCTGATGCGGGTGCAGGAGCAGTTGCATCAGGCCAACAGTGTCCTGGAATCGCGGGTGGAACAACGAACCCGGGAGTTGCAGGAGACGCAGAAAAAATATCTCCACGCCGAAAAGCTGTCCGCCATCGGCAAGCTGTCCGCCTCCATCGCCCACGAATTCAACAACCCCCTCCAGGGGATCATGTCGATCATGAAAGGGTTGCGCAGAAGGGCCCAGCTCGACCCGGAAGATCGGGAACTGCTGGAAATAGCCATTGAAGAAAGCGAACGGATGAAGAACCTGATCCGGTCGCTCAGCGACTTCAACCGGCCTTCTTCGGGGAAAAAAGAGTTCATGGACGTGCACTCTTCCCTCGATTCCCTCCTGCTCCTGCACAAAAAAGAGTTGCAGTGCAAGCGCATCGGACTGCAACTGGATCTCTGCAAGAACCTCCCCAGCATCGAAGCGGTTCCCGATCAGATCAAGCAGGTCTTTCTCAATCTCATCACCAACGCCACCGAGGCCTGCGGCCAAGCCCAGGGCGGCACCCTTACTATCAGGACCTGGCAGGAAGACGATCGCGTCGCCATCGCCTTCAGCGACACGGGCGTCGGCATCAAACCGAACGAAATGGATCTGATTTTCCAACCGTTCTTCACCACCAAGGGCGCAGTGAAAGGGACCGGGCTCGGCTTGTCCATCAGCCACGGCATCGTCAAGAATCACAAGGGAGAAATCCGGGTGGACAGCAAGCCCGGGAAAGGCTCCACCTTTACCGTCTTCCTGCCCCTGCAAAGCTGAACATCAGTGCCGTCACCCGGCGCAGGCCGGTAGGTTGGGCTGAGCGCAGCGATGCCCAACAACTCCCCGACCACAAGAAGATGATGTTGGGGTTCACGATGCAGCCGTTCACCCCAACCTACAACCTCATCGCCTCAAAGCCCTCCGGTCGAATTGGCAGTCGAAATGACTCGCCATTTCTGGATGCATATCGCGGGCATGGCCCGCTCCTACCACTCCGTTGAGTGTGCCTGCGGGGCAGGAGCGGGCCATGCCCGCGAAAAAGCTTGGTCTTGCGTGGCAACCTCTCCCTGCCAAAGCAGAAATCAGGTTCCCCCGGCCGGACGGTGTCGCAGATCGGGCAACAGGACCGCCGCCAGCCCCAGCAGGGGCAGCCAGGCGCAGAGCCGGTAGACCGCCTCGATGCCGTGGACGTCGGCCAACCGCCCCACCAACGCCGCCCCGATGCCGGCCAGGCCGAAGGCCAGCCCGAAGAACAGGCCGGAAATCATCCCCACCTTGCCGGGAAACAGTTCCTGGGCATAGACCACCATGGCCGGAAAGGCCGAGGCCATCAACAGGCCGATGACAAAGGTCAGCGGCCCGGTCCAGAACAGGGAGGCATACGGCAGGGCCAGGGCAAAGGGGGCCGCGCCGAAGATCGACCACCAGATCACCTGCTTGCGGCCGATGCGGTCGCCGATCGGCCCACCGAGGATGGTCCCTGCGGCCACGCCGAACAGGAAGACGAACAGATGCAGTTGCGCCGTCTGTACCGACACCTGGAATTTGTGCATCAGGTAGAAGGTGAGGTAGCTGTGCAGGCTGGTGGTGTAGAAAAATTTGGAGAACATCAGCACCAGGAGGACGACCACCGGCCAGACCGCCGAGGGCTGCGCCTTTGCTCCCCCGGATGGAGCGGCCCCCCTGGCCAGCCGCCCCTCCCGTTGTTGCCGCGCATACCATCCGCCGACCCGCCAGAGGATCATGATGGCCAACAGGGCCACCAGCGAGAACCAAGCCAGGCTGCCCCGTCCCTGGGGGATGACGATCAGAGCCGCCAGCAGCGGGCCGGCCGAGGTGCCAGCGTTGCCGCCGACCTGAAAGATCGACTGGGCCAGCCCGTAGTGCCCGGCCGAGGCCATGCGGGCCACCCGCGACGATTCCGGATGAAAAACCGCTGAACCGGTGCCGACCAGGCCGACGGCCAGCAGGAGCAGGCCGTAGTTGGGGGCGTGCGCCAGGGCGAGCAGCCCGATCAGGGTACAGCCCATGCCCCAGGGCAGGGAATAGGGCTGGGGGTGGCGGTCGGTGTAGAAACCGTTCGCTCCCGGTCGGCAACCACCCTCGGGCTATCCCGGGAACAGAGCCAACGCTTCCCGGCATCGCGCGAACACCAGCGCGGTAGAACCGGAGGCCAGTTCCCAACGCCGGCCATGGCTCAAGCCGCAGGCCTCGGCCATGGCAGCCATCTCCTCCCCGGTATAGGTCTGGCCGTTGTAGGTGTTGACCATCATGTGGAGATCGTAGAGGGCGCCGCGCCAGCCGCTATCGCTGAAGAAATCGTGGATGACCAGCAGGCCCCGGTCCGCGGTCCTGGCCGCCGCCTTGGCCAGGAGTTGCCCGGTTTCCGCCGGCCCCTGGCAATGGACCAGGTTGGAGAGCAGGACCAGATCGCAGGAATGCGCCGCGATGCCATCGAAGGCCGACGGTTCGTCCGCCAGCAGGTTGCAGGGGCACCAGGCGAGCCGCTTGCCCATGCCCACCAGTTGTCGGTGCCGGTCGTTGCCCGCCACCACCTCGGGCAGATCGCAGAAAATCCCGTGCCAGCCGGGATATTGCCTTAAGAAAGCGGCGAGAAAGGCCCCGGAACCGGCGCCGAGATCGAGGATGGTGCCCGTGGCCGCGGCCAGGGGCAGGGCCTGCCAGAGCTCCGCTGCCCGGATGCGGGCCGCCTCGTCCATGGCGCCGAGATAGGTGGCCAGGGCCTGCTCCAGGGCCGCCGGACTTTTGTCGCCAGTGGCAAAGACCCGCTGCCCGCTGGCCAGGGTGGGAGCCAACTGCTGCCAGGCCTGCTGCAACTGGCATTCAAAGGCAAGCGTCCGCCCCTGGTAACGGGGGGAAGCCGGATCGAGGTAGGTGGCGGCGAACCGGGACAGGAGGTAGCGGCCGTTCTCCTCGCAGAGCAGCCCCAGGCTGCACAGGCAACGGAGGAACCGTTCGCCGTGGGCCGGTTCCCAGCCGGCGCAGGCGCAGAGTTCCGGACCCGTGCGCCCCTGCCCCATTGCCGCGAAGATCCCGGCCCCATGGGCCACCAGCAGCACCTGGAACTGACGGTAGCCGGTGAGCAGGTCGGTAAAGGCCGAAAAGCCGCCTTGTTCGGGCGGGATCAGCATGGCGGCCGGTGGGCGTTGGCGATCCCCACCTCGGCAAAGGTCTTAATGTCGGCCAGCACCCGGGTGGCGGCATCCAACAGATGCATGGCCATGGCCGCGCCGGTGCCCTCGCCGAGCCGGAACTGGAGATCGAGCAGCGGAGCGCTGCCCAGCCGCTCCAGCATGTACCGGTGCCCGACCTCGACCGAATGGTGGCTGGCAAAGAGATAGTCCTTGGCTGCCGGAGCCAGCTCGCAGGCGATGAGGGCGCCGGCGGTGGCGATCAGGCCGTCGCAGACCACCGGAATGCCGTGGGCCGCGGCCCCGATCACCAACCCGGCCAGGCCGCCGATCTCGAATCCGCCCACCTTGGCCAGCACGTCGAGGGGATCGTGGGGATCGGGCCGGTGCAGGGCCAGGGCCTGTTCGATCACCCCGATCTTGCGCACCAGCATGGCATCGCCGATGCCGGTGCCCCGGCCGGTGAGCCTGGCCACCTCGATCCCCGAGAAAGCGGCGATGATGGCCGTGGAGGGGGTGGTGTTGCCGATGCCCATGTCGCCGGTGCCGAGCAGATCGACCTTGCCCTCGGCCATCAACTGATCGACGATCTCGATCCCCGCCGCCACCGCGCGGATGGCCTCGTCCCGGCGCATGGCCGGCTGGTGGGCAAAGTTGGCGGTGCCGCGCCCGACCTTCTGGTGAAAAATGGGCAGGTCCGGCTCGAAATCGGCGTTGACTCCCAGATCGGCCACCCGGACCGTAGCCCCGGCGTGGGCGGCGAGCACGCTGACCGAGGCCCCGCCGTTCACGAAGTTGTAGACCATCTGGGCAGTGACCTCCTGGGGAAAGAGGCTGACCCCCTCGGCCACCACCCCGTGATCGCCGGCACAGGTAACGATCACTTTGTTGTGCAACCGGACATCGAGGGTGCCGGCGATGGCGGCCAGCCGGGCCGAGACCGGCTCGAGCACGCCCAGACTGCCCTGGGGCCGGGCCTGATCGGCCAGCCGTTGCAAGGCCGCCCGATGAATGGCCGCGTCCGGCGGCCGAATGGCATCGATGGTTTGCTGTAGTTTCTGCATGATTCTCCTCCTGAACAGGCGTCTCTCCTGGCGGGCGGGCGTTGCCTCTCGCCGGGGGCGTAGGTGGTGGGCACAAGGGGCACGGCGCGCCGTGCCCCTACCGGTGGGCAAACGAGGCTGCCGTTTACCCGCCCTTGCGCTTATGACCCATCTTCATTTGGGAATGAAGCGCTTGTCGCCGGCGATATCGTCCTTGAAGACCTCCATCCCCTTCTTCATGGCGCAGAAATCGCCGCACATGGTGCAGGTGTCGCTGGCCTCGGGGGTGCGCTCCTGCCGCACGGCCCTGGCCTTGTCGGGAAACATCAGCACCTGCTCCAGATCCTGCCAGCGCATGTCGCGCCGGGCCATGGCCGCCTGCTTCTCCCGGTCGCGACGGTCCGGATACTTGGCGACATCGCCGATGCGCACCGCCAGCCGGGTGGCCCGCACCCCCTCGCGGACGTCCTGCTCGTTGGGCAGGGCCAGGTGCTCGGCCGGGGTGATATAGCAGACCAGGTCGGCGCCGAACCGGGCCGAATTGGCGGCGCCGATGGCCGAGACGATATGGTCGTAGCCGGCGCCGGTGTCGAGCGGCAGCGGTCCGAGCACGTAATAGGGGGCGTTGCCGCTCATCCGCTTCTCCAGCATGATGTTGCCCTCGATCTCGTCCAGCGGCACATGGCCCGGACCCTCGACCATCATCTGGCAGCCCATCTCCCGGCCGAGCTCGGCCAGCTCGCAGTTGATGATCATCTCCGCCATCTGGGCCCGGTCGTGGCTGTCGTGGATGGCCCCGGCCCGGATGCCGTTGCCCAGCGACAGGATGGCGTCGTACTTTTTCATCAGGGCGCAGACCCGGTCGAACTGTTCGTAGAGCGGGTTTTCCTTGCCGGTGGCGTCCATCCACGCCACCATGAAGGTGCCGCCCTTGGAGGCCAGGCCGCCGTAGCGGAACCCCTGCTTACGCAGCCGCTCAATGGTGTACTGGTTGATGCCGCAGTGGATAGCCATGAAGCTGAGACCGTCGGCCAGTTGCCGCTCGATCAGCTCGAACAGGTATTCCGGGTCCAGCTTGGCCGGGTTCTTGTATTTGCGCGCCGTTTCCTTGAAGGCCTGGTACAGGGGCACATTGCCCACCGGCAAATTGGTGTGGGCGAGCACCGCCCGGCGAATGCGGTCGAGATCGCCGCCCGCCGACAGCTCCATCAGGGTGTCGGCCCCCTCCTCCTCGGCGATCTTCGCTTTGCGGATCTCGGCCTCCAGGTCGCAGATGTCGGAGCTGGTGCCGATGGAGGCGTTGACCTTGGTCCGCAGCCCCATGCCGATCCCCACCACCTTCTGCTGCGGCCGGGCCGGATTGCCCGCGATGACGATCTCGCCCCTGGCCACCCGCGCGCGGATCAGCTCCGGCGGCAGCCCCTCGTCGCGCGCGACCTGGTCCATCTGGGGGGTGACGATGTTTTGCCGTGCAAGTTCAATCTGTGTCTTCATGGTTCCTTCCTCGAATGTGAAGGATGCCGGCCCCGGAACAAAAAAAGGGCTCCGAAAGGCGGCATCACCTTTACAGAACCCTTTACCATCGTGTTCTTCGACCAGACTGCTCTATACGTCTTCTGACTCCCGGATACTGCCGAATCGCGCCTTCCCGATCAACATCCGATCAGTGGCTTCCCGTGGGGGAGAGCGATCCAAATTCCGGTTACAGCGGCGGGACCGTCACGGAATTGCACCGTGTTCCGTTTATAGAGCTGCTTTCTCGTTCCCGTGCAACCCGGCACGGTTGCGGCCCAATGTACGGCAAAACCGCAAACATCTCAACAGGGAGATGGAAAAAAAACGGATTGCCACCCGACCACAGCCGTTTTTTCGGGACGGAACCCCGAAAGGACTCGCCATTTCCGAATGCATATCGCGGGCATGGCCCGCTCCTACGCCACAATGGGCCTGCATGCGGGGTAGGAGCGAGCCATGCCCGCGAAAAAGCGACCGGATGGCGAGACGCCGGAGCGTCTCTGACCGGTTCCCACGCTGGAGCGTGGGAACACCATGGCGGCATCTGCCGGAACCCGGTTCAACCGTCGTGGCGGGCGGAGGCGGCCTCGTCCAGGACCGACCGCACCTTGTGCGACATCTCGTCGATGGTGATCGGTTTCATCAACAGCTCCCGCACCCCGACCGCCCGCACCTCCTCCAGCTCGATCCGTTCGCTGAAGCCACTGCACATGATGATCGGGATGCGCGGGTTGATCGTTGTCATCTCCCTAGCCAACTGTTCCCCGGTCAGATGCGGCATGGTCAAATCGGTAATCACCAGATCAAAGGTGCTGCTCTCGGCCCTGAACAAGGCCAGGGCCTCTTCGCTGTCCAGCCGGGAGGTCACCCGGTATCCGAGCCCCTCAAGTATCAGGGTCGCGATCTCGATAATCATTTCCTCGTCGTCGACCAGCAGGATATGTTCGTTGCCGGTGGGGTAATCCCTCGATGCCGCCGCCGTTTCCTGGCCATCTATTTGTTCGAGGATCGGCAGGTACACCTTGATCGTCGTCCCTTGGCCCAGCTCGCTGTAGACTCTCACATCCCCCTGGCATTCCTTGATAATCCCGTGCACCACCGCCAGGCCGAGGCCCGTGCCCTTGCCCTGCTCCTTGGTGGTGAAATAGGGCTCGAACAGCCGGTCCATGATGGCCGGATCGATGCCGCAGCCCGTATCGGTGACCGACAGCAGGACATAGCGACCCGGCGGCAGCGAGGCGGCGGCGTCTTCCTTGTTCAGCGTCGTCTCCTGCAAACAGATCGCAATCCTCCCGCCCGATGCCTCGACCGCGTGGTAGGCATTGATGATCAGATTCATCGTTACCTGGTGCAACTGGGAAGGGTCCAAGAGGACGCTCGGACAATCGCCCTGGATGTCGATGCCGATTTCTATGGTCGTGGGAATGGTGGCGCGGCACAGCTGCACCACCTCCTTCACGATCGTCTGTACCCGCACCGGGATGACCCTGTGTTCAGCCTGCCGGCTGAAGGCCAGGATCTGGCCGACCAGTTCCTTGGCTCGCAGGCCGGCGGTATGCAACCGTTCCACATAGCGCTGCTGGGGACTGTCAGGGGGCAGGCGCAGATGCAGCAGTTCGCTGTAGCCGAGCATGGGTTGGAGGATATTGTTGAAATCGTGGGCAATACCGCCGGCCAAGGTGCCGATGGCCTCCATTTTCTGCGCCTGATTGAGCCGGATTTCAAGGCGGAGCTTTTCCGCCTCGGCCTGTTTCTGCTCGGTAATGTCGCGGATGATGCCGATGATGAACCGGTCGCCGTTTTTATCGATGTAGAGGGTTTTCTTGGCGGCGACGATGTGGACGGTTCCCTGGGCATCGGTGATCGATTCTTCGTTGACGTACTCCCTGCCGCTCGCCAGGACCCGTTCGTCGTTGGCCCGGAATTTGGCGGCTTCGGCGGCAGGGAAGAGATCCTCGTCGGTTCGGCCCAGAAGATCGTGGCGGGACAGGCCCATGAAGACGCACATGGCCTTGTTGACCACGACCCAGCGCGAGTGCTGCTCCTTGACCACCATGGGATCGCCGACATTATCTATGATTTCGTTCAGATAGTTCCGCGATTCCGCCAAGGCCTCCTCGGTCCGCTTGCGGCCGGTGATATCGGTGACGACCCCTTCGATACCCGTCGGGTTGCCCTGTTCGTCGGCGCAGAGGCGGGCACTGATGGAAACCCATATCATCCGGCCGTCTCGGCGGTACACCTGCACCTCGAAGCCAAAGGCTTTGCGATGATTCGAGATGGTTGCGAGCAGGGTGTCGCGATCACTGGGGTTGACATAGAACTGTTGCCGGATGTCGGTGACGCCGGCGATGAGCGCTTCGGGGGAATCGTAGCCGAGGATATGGGCCAGGGCCGGATTGGCACTGAGGAACCGACCCTCCAGGCTGCTTTGGAACAACCCTTCGAGGGCATTGACCACAATGCTGCGGTATTTTTCCTCGCTTTTCCGCAGTCCTTCCATGAACCGCTTGAGTTCTTCGGTCATGAGGTTGAAGGTGCGAGCCAGGACCCCGATCTCATCCCGGGAGGTCACGGGAACGACCTGGGTAAAGTCGCCGTCGATGACCTTTTTCGCGACCTCGGTCATCTGACGGACGGGCCGGGTGATCGACCAGGTAATGAGCATGCACAGCAGACCGACCAGCACGGTGATGGCAGCGCCGGCAACCCCCATGATCCGCACCATCCGTTCCCGGCCTTGGCCGAGCAGGCTGCTGTAGGCCTGCAATTCATCCTCATAGACACTCGCCCCGATGACCCAGTCCCAAGGCGCGTAATAGGCGAGACGAGCCACTTTCCAGCGCGGCTCCGGCTCGTCCCGGTTTTGCCAGCGGTACCGTACCGTAGCCATCTCCCCGGGCTGAAGCCGGGTCGCCTTGGCGATGATCTCCTGAACGACAAGGTGGCCGTCGCTGTCCCGGTTTTCCCAGATATTCTCGCCGTCCCGTTCCCCCCTCTGGGAGATGACATACCGCCCGCGGTCTTCTCTTTTGCCGCCCAGGATATAGACATACCCGGTCTTGCCCACACTGGTCTGCAGGATGGCCTGACGCAGGCGCGAGGCCACGGCCTCCTGCTTGATCCCGACATAGAGCATCCCCACCAGCTCGCCGGCGCGGTCGTGGATCGGCTCGTAGGCGGTCAGATACCAGTCGTTGACCACATAGGCGCGTCCATGGTAGGTCCTGCCGTCGAGGATGGCCGCAATGACCGGATTTTTTTCGCCCTCCGGACCGAAGGCGGGGATATAGGTTCCTATGGCCCGGTCCCTGGCTGTTGCCTGCACCGTGGTGGCGACCCGCAGCATGTCCCCCTGCTCGTTCATCCGCTGGAAGATGGTGGCGGTTTCTCCGACCATCCTGGTGATTTCATCGACGATCGGCGTCTCGGTGGACAATTCGCTGTTCTTGCCGATCCATTGGCCGCCGACAACCAGTTTCGGCAAGTCCAGTTCCCTGGTTTCCCTGGTGAATTGGTTGATTGCCGTCCATCGGATCGACTCTTTATCCAGTCGGACCCCGCCGGCATTGGCCAGAAGGCGCCGGGCCACCTTGAGGTTGTTGTCGACCTGCAATTGCACCGTCTCGTTCCCGGTCCGGACAAGGTTGTAGATGCTCTGGGCGATATGATCGAGGTCGGCATCGATCAAGGCGTCGACCTCGCCCTGGGCCAGGGTGTTGTACTGCCGGCTCTGCCATACGGAAAGCAGGACGAGGGCCACCGCAGTGATCAACACACTGCCGGCACCCATCAAGGCGACCTTGGCACTCAGACGCAGGCCTTGAAACAAATGAAACATGGGGGAGGGGGAATTCGGGATGAGCATGCGCACCGACGAACGAGCCTTTTCGCAGAGCCGGGAACATCGATTCGCCACGCTGCGACGCCACCGACTTGGAGATAGTTGCTGCCAGGAGAGGCCGATGCCCGGAACCCGCCTCCGGGATGAGGGCCGTTTGAACTGCCATCTCCTTTTTTGTATCGGATTCAGTATACGTGATTTTATCGATCGCCGTCTAGGTAATTTTACCTATTGCTCAGCCCTGCCGCCCGGCGGCAGCTCGACGATGAACACGGTTCCCGGACCGGCATGGCCGGATGGGGCCAGGTTCTCGGGCAGGTATTGTGCCGGCGGCGGACTGAGGACGGAGATTGTGCCGCCGTGCTCCTTGATGATGCCAAAGGACACGGAAAGTCCCAGCCCGGTGCCCTGGCCCACCGGCTTGGTGGTGAAAAACGGATCGAAAATCTTGGGCAGGTGATCGGCAGCCACGCCCCCCCCGGTATCGGCCACGCTGACCTCGATGCGGCCATGGCTGGCTTGCCGGGTCCGGACCGAGATCACCCCATCCTGGCCGATGGCGTCGGCGGCGTTGTTGAGCAGGTTCAACCAGACCTGCTTGAGCCGCTCCCGATCACCGATCAGGGGCGAAATCGTCTCGCCGGGCTGATAGACGATCCGGATGCGGTGAAGAAAAAACGCATGCTCCACCAGTTGGATGACGTCCCGCAACGAGTCGTTTATGTCCACGGCCGCCCTGGCCGAAGGGGAATGCCGGGAAAAGCCCAGTAGGTCGGCAACGATCTTGCGGCAGACCTTGGCCTGTTTCTCGACGATTTTCAGGTTTTCCAGGAGTTCGTCGTCGGTGATGTCGTCCATCAGCAACTGGGTGTAGCCAAGGATGATGCCCAGCGGGGTGTTGATCTCATGGGCCACGCCCCCGGCCAGCCGGCCCAGGTCCTCCATCTTCTGGGACTGGATGAGCTGTTCCTGGAATTTCTTGAGCATGGAGATATCCCTGGCGCTCAGCAACAGGCCCATGATGCTGCCGTCCCGGTCATGGACCGGCACCTTGACGATGTGAAACCACTTTTGCCCTTCGGGTCGTTTGAAGGTGATCTCCTTGGCCAGGGGCTGGCCGGTGAGCAGGATCTGTTTGTCTTCGTGGAAATTGAGATCGGCCTGGCGTTCGGAGAAGATGTCGAAATCGGTCCTGCCGACCACCGCCTCCTCGTCGAGGTGGAAATAATCGCAGAAGGCCTTGCTGGCGAAGCGGTAGGTCAGCTCCTTGTCCTGGAGGGTGATGAAGTCCGGGGTCACGTTCATGATGGTCTTGAGCAACCCCTGCTGCCGGGCGATGGTCCCCTCCCGTTCGGTCAGCTCCTCGATGTGGTTCTTGATCGTCACCGCCATGACGTCGAAGGCCTCGGCCAGGTCCTGGAGCTCGTCGCCGAAGTTGTATCTGAACACCGGACACTGCCGGCAGCTCTCGATCTTGAGGGGATATTCCTTGCCCTGGCAGTTCGGGCACAGGGTGCCGGCCAGGTACCAGCAGCGGCGCCGGGCATCGTGAAAGGCCGGACAGCCGCGCTTGTCGCATGCCATGATTTCCCAACAGTTCTTCTCCAGGGAGGAACCCGCCTGGACATCGAGATTGCCCTTGACGATCTCCTCCGCCGATTCCCGCAGCCGGTTGAGGCGAAGGGTGACGGTGCGGGCGAACCAAAGGGCGAGCATGACTCCCAGGCTGACCACGCCCAAGGTGCTCAACAGACTGATGATCCGCTGCTGGTGGATCTGGGCGTCCATGTCGGAGCGCGAGAGTCCCAGCCTGACGACGCCCAGGGTTTTCTCGCCGAGCACGATCCTGGCGTTGAAGTCGTACACCAACCCCCGTTCGGTGGTCAGCAACAAGGGTTGCGGCTGCCGGCTGTCCGGATTGATCCGGAGCAGGTCAACGGGAAAGCCGCCGGAAAAGGTGTGGGAGAGGATATTGGTCCGGGTATCGGTCAGGAAGATGTAGAGCACGTCATCGTATTGGTCATGGACATTGTCGATGAGGTTTTTCATCTGCAAAAAATCCATGGCGAGCAGAGGCTCGGTGAGGCGGAAGGCCAGGCCGGAGGTCAGGGCCAGGCCGCGCTTCCTGCCCTCCTCGAGCAGGGCCTTCGAGGACATGGTGGAAAGGATCAGGCCGATGCTCAGACCGCAGAAGACCAGCATCAAGGTCACCCCCAGGGTGATCTTGGTCCGGAAGCGCAAGCTGTGGACGAGCTTTTGCAGATACCTACTCAAGTTCCAACCCCACCTTGGTGTTCAGCTCCCGGATCGGATCGAAATCGCGGTCATCGGAGGGGACAAAGCCGATGAATCGCGCCGCGTCGAAAATGGCCCGATGCCGGGGATTATGGCCATAATCGAGCTTGAGCATGGCGTCCCGGATCTTGTCCGCCGCCTCCTGGGGCAACCGGGGACTGTAGGCGTAGACCCAGCCCGGATAGGACCGGGAGGTGGCCACCACCTTGATCTGATCGATATCGATCTTGTTCGCCACCACCTGCAGGGAGCCCTCGCGGATCGTGCCCAGATCGTGGAGGCCGGCATACACCCCCAGAACGACATTTTCCTGGCGGCCGCCGGCAAAGACCACTTCCTTGAAATCGCGCAGGGTCAGACCGTGATCGACAAAATGCCCCAAGGGAAAGAGATAGCCGCCGGCGGAGGACGGGTCGACCGCCACCCACGACTTGCCGCGGCAATCCTCGACGGACCGGATGGCCTCGTTGTCCCTGCGGGCGATGATCTGGCCGCGGAATTCCGCCCGGCCGTCCTCCTCGACGATCCGGGCCATGGCCTTGGCGCCGAAACGACTGGCCAGTTTGACATACACGAACGGATTGGAGAACGAGATGTCGATCTTGCCCTGGCCGAACATGCTGATGTGGTGGGCAAAGGTGTCGGGGAACACCTGCCGGATGGGCAAGCCGGTTTCTTCGGCCAGATATTCCACCAATCCCTGATGGCGCTGGAAGGATTCGGTATGCGAGTATTGGGGCAGGTAGGCGTAGGTAATGGCCGGCAATTGCGGCCTGGCCGTTATTTCCTGCCGTTTGTCCAGGGAGACCGGGACCGCCTCCTCGCCCCCTTTGCAGGAAGCAAGGAGCAGGAGGAGCAGGAACAGACCCAGAAAGAACGATCGGTGCGGCATGGAGATGTCCGGGTGCGGTAATCGATCAGGAGTTGAGGAAAAAACCATGGGTTGGCACCAGAAGATACGGTGGAGACGGTGGCGCCGCCTTGTTGCCGATGCTGTCACCGACCTGAAAGGACGGCCCCGGCGGCACGGGATCAGCCGTATCCCAGCGACTCCAGTTCCTCGTCGCTGAAACCGACCAGATGGGCGATTTCATGCACCACCGTGATCTCGATCTCCTCGATCAGTTGTTCGCGGGTAGCGCAGTACGCTTCCAGGGGTTCCTGGAAAATGTAGATAGTGTCGGGATACAAGGGCGGTTCGGTGAGACTGCGCTCAATGAGCGGCACTCCCCAATAGACGCCGAACAGCGGTTCGTCGGGCGACAACCCCATCTCCGCCAGCATCTCCGCCGTGGGCCTCGGTTGCACCGAGATCAGGATGTTCTCCATGTGCGCCCTGATTTCCTCGGGGATACGGGCGATGGCCTGCTCGACCATCCGGGCAAAGGCTTCGGTACTGAGTCGCGGATGTCTTTTCATGATTCGCTCGAGGATCGGGGCACGCACCATTTTCCGGTTGGCCGCCACATCCGGTTCCAGCCCGTCAAGGCTGAACGGAACGGCGGCTCGGGTCTCGCTGCTGGCGCGTCGCCGTCCGGTTTTTCGCTATTTTCATTATTCGAGCCACTTCCCTGGCCAGATGTTCCGCATTGAAGGGTTTGGCCACAAAGCCCGCCAACCCCATCTGTCGATAATTGTCCGCAGTGACATGCTCGCTGAAACCGGTGCAGAGCATGATGGGGATATCCGGTTTCATTTTTTTCATGCGCTCGGCAAGTTCCAAACCGGTCATTCCGGGCATGCCCATGTCCGTGATGACCAGGTCGAACGTATCCTTTCGCTCGGCAAAGACGTTGTACGCGGCTTCGCTGGAAACACAGGCTTCGACCCGGTACCCCAGGTGTTCCAATACCTGCACGAGGAAAAACGTGATGGGCTGCTCGTCATCGACGACAAGGATGGTTCCTTCGGAGACGACAGGCGTATAGGTGCCCTGGTGGGGGTTTTTGGCCGCATCCTTCTCGGCTTCCGGCAGAAAAACGGTGAAACAGCTCCCTTGACCCGGAACGGATTCGACCGTGACCGCTCCGCCATGGTCGTTGACGATGCCGTGCACGACGGAGAGCCCCAGCCCGGTTCCCTCATGCAACTTCTTGGTGGTGAAATAGGGCTCGAAGATCCGTTGCAGGAATTCCGGAGCAATGCCCATGCCGTTGTCGTCAACCTGCAAACAGACGTAAGCGCCTTGGGGGAGATTGCCGATGGCCACGCCTTCCTTGGGCGACAACATTGTTCGATACAGCCGGATGTGAATGATGCCGCCCTTCCCTTCCAGCGCCTGGTAGGCGTTGGTGCAGAGATTCATCAAGATCTGATGCATCTGGGTGGGATCGGCTTTCACATAAAAGTCTTCCGAAAATTCGAAGACGAGTTCGATATTGGCCGGAAGACTCGCCCGCAAGAGCCGGAAGACCTCCTTGACAATGAGGCTCAGCTTCAAGCTCGCGACATTCTTCTCGCTCTGGCGACTGAACTTCAATATCTGATCGACTAACTGACCGGCCCGGTCGGCGCCTCTGATTATCTCGTCTAAGTTGTTATACAACAAGGAATTTTTTTCGCACTGCGACTGCGACAGCTCGGCGTACCCCATGATTGCCGTCAGAATATTATTGAAATCATGGGCCACGCCGCCGGCCAGGGTGCCAATGGCCTGCATTTTCTGGGATTGCCGGATTTGATTCTCCAAGAGCAGATGCTGGGTGATATCGCGCTTAACCGCAACGTAACTTATTATATTGTCGTTATTATCTTTTACGGGGGAGATAGTGGCCTCTTCCTTGAAAATTTCCCCGTTCTTTTTCCGGTTGGTGAAGGTGCCGCGCCAGACATTCCCCTTCGAAATCTCGTCCCACATGAGTTTATAATGATACCCGGGTGTCTCGCCGCTCTGCAATATTCTGGGATTTTTACCCAACATCTCTGTGAGCGAATAACCGCTGATATCCTCGAAAGCAGGGTTCACGTACTGCACATTCCCATAGGTATCGGTGATAATGACAGATTCTGCCGCCTGCTCCACTGCCGTTGCCAACAGTCTTCTCCCCTCCTCCATCTTGAATCGATTGCTCATATCATAGAGGATAATCTGCGCCACCCGGGCGCCCCCAACCAGGGCCATGGTCACGCCAATCTGGACAGGAATTCGATCGCTTTCGCCTATACCGATAAAAGCATTGAGGGTGTCATCATTATGACATTCATCAAATATTTTCTTGTTGAAAAAGAATTCAAACCTTTTCCTCTCTTCATACGGAAAGAAACTGGAAAGCGTTTTACCAATCAAATTGGCTGTACTTACTTTAAAAACATCGATCGATTTATCATTGGCCTCCAATATCACTCCGGTGGAAATATCAACGATCAATATAGCATCTTTTACCGATTTTAATAATAAATAGTATTTTTCAACAAATTCAGTTAGAATGAATTCTGATTTTTTATAATACGATACGTCAATTATCGAAACCAGGGAGAAAAATTTGCCGTTTATCTCGATGAAATCGACATATATTTTTAATTTAATGTTTTTATTGAAAAATTTATTTCCACTATACTCATACACAACGCTTTTCTTTTCATAGAATATCTCATTCAGTATCAACTGCCTGGTATCGTCATAAATTGAATCGAACAAATCAGACTTTTTATTATAGATATCAGATTGCTGATCAAATCCGAATAACTCCAGCGCCGATTGGTTCAGTGAATCAATTTTTAAATACGAATACCCATATTTTTTCAGAAAAAGTTCTTCGGCAATATAATTATCGATATCGACCAAGGAAAGTTTTTGAAATTCTTTACACTTTTTTCGAAGTTCCGTAATATCAAGCAGCAACATCGGGATGCTTGATTTCAGAAAAATCTCTTGATGCCAAGAGATCGTCATGGCACTATCGGGCGACCACATTTGCATGCACAACATGATAGGTATATAATTTCAAGCTATTGACCCCTGGCCGGCTTTCATCTTGCCACGATCACCATGCGCCCCCGGTTTTGTGCCCCTCGGATGGGGCGACGAGCTCCCTGATTCCCGCCATGACCAACATTCCGCCCAACCCACCCCCCCACGGCAGGCTCTACGTTGTCGCCACACCGATAGGCAATCTGGGCGACATCAGTCACCGGGCCATCCAAACGCTTGCCTCGGTCGACCTCATTGCCTGCGAAGATACCCGGCATACCAAGAAGCTCTGCCGCCATCTGAACATCACGACACCACTTGTCAGCTATTTTCGGGAAAAAGAACAGGAAAAAGCCGCAACGCTGCTGGAGTTGCTGCGCGCGGGCAAACAGATCGCGCTGGTCTCCGATGCCGGGACCCCGGCCATATGCGACCCTGGCGCGGTGTTGGTCCAAAAAGCGAGGGCGGCCGGAATCGAGATCGTGGCGGTTTCCGGTCCGTCGGCGCTGGCCACGGCGTTATCGATTGCGGGGTTAGCCCAATCGAGCTTTTTCTTTGGCGGCTTCCTCCCGGCCAATGCCACCGACCGGAGGCGACTGCTCAAGAGTGTCTCCGCCCTGCCCTTTGCCCTCATTTTCTACGAATCGCCCCACCGGATTCAGGCCTCGCTCCTGGATATGGAGACCGTGCTCGGTGACCGCCGCACCCAATTGTTTCGAGAATTGACCAAGATTCACGAAACATGCCTGGAGGGACCGCTCTCGGTGCTCCGGGAGCAGGTAAAAAACGGGGTCAAGGGTGAATTGGTGCTCATTGTGCAAGGGGCGGAGCCTCCACCGGCGGAGCCGCCCGACAACCTCGACGATCTCCTGCGCTGGTATCGCGACGAGCTGCGGTCGAGCCTGAAGAATGCCGTGAGCCGCATCGCCGCCGACCTTGACCTTCCCCGGTCCCAGGTGTACAAGAAGGCGCTCTCCATCTGGCAGGAGACGGTATGACCGCCCCAGGCAATCGAGGCCGTCTGCCCTTCGATCACCAGCTTCTTTCCGCATTGGTTCATGGACAGAATACAGAATTCCCTCTCGCACTGCACGGATAATGAACAGCGGGCGCTGCTCACGGCCGCCTGTCGAGCCGCGGTTGCCGCGGGGCGCCTGATCCGGGAACGGGTGAACCGGCCCCACACCATCACCATGAAGGGCGTCATCAACCTGGTGACCGAAACCGATGTCGCCGCCGAAGCGGTCATCACCGCCTCGTTGACCGCAGACACCCCCGGCATGCCGATCATGGCGGAAGAAACCGCCGCTTCCCATACCTTGGCGGCAGAGCGACTGTGGGTCGTCGACCCCTTGGACGGCACCACCAATTTCGCCCATGGCTTTCCTTTTTTTGCTGTGTCCATAGCCCTGCTCGACCACGGCAGACCAGTGGCAGGGGCGGTGTATGCGCCCATGTTTGACGAGTTGTTCTGTGCCGCCAGAGGAGGCGGCGCCTGGCTAAACGATCGGGCCATCAGCGTCACCGACACCAGCCGTCTCATCGAGGCGCTCATCGGCACCGGCTTTCCTTACGAAATTGAACGGACCCTGCCGGAGGTTATCCGGCGGCTTTCGACCCTGCTGCCCCTGGTCCGCGATATCCGCAGGGCAGGGGCAGCGGCGCTTGATCTGGCCTATGTGGCCTGCGGCCGTCTGGACGGGTTTTACGAGACGGACCTGCAACCGTGGGACACTGCTGCCGGCTGGCTGCTGGTCGAGGAGGCGGGCGGGCGGGTGAGCGATTTTTCCGGGGGCCCCTATTCGTCCCCTATCCCTGAGATACTCGCCAGCAACAGCGTTTTGCACCCACAATTGCTTGCCCGCATCCGATGAGCCGGTCCCCCGTTCCGCCCCGCCCCTTGCCGCTTTGGGCGATCCACGGGTGCATGCTGCTCGCGGCGACGCTGGTCGCCACGTCCTTTATCGTCGGCAAGGCCATCACCCCCTTCCTCGATCCGGCCGTCCTCACCCTGCTCCGTTTTCTGCTGGCCGCCCTGCTCTTCGCCCCCTATGTCGGTCACCGCTACGGACTGTCCCTGCCCGGCTGGTCCGGCCTCGTCCGTTACAGCCTGATCAGCGGCGCGCTGGTCGGCTTTTTCTGGCTGATGTTCTTGTCGCTGCGCATCACCAACCCCCTCAACACCGGCGCGATCTTTACCACCGTTCCGGGCATCTCGGGGATCTACAGTTGGTTTCTGCTGCGGGAACGGTTAGGGCCGTATCGCACCCTTGCCCTGTTGCTGGCCATGACCGGCGCCCTTTGGGTCATCTTTGCAGGCGATCCGGAGCGGCTGCGACAGCTCGATCTCAATCGCGGCGATCTCCTGTTCTTTGGCGGCTGCCTGCTGATGGCCCTGTACACACCCCTGGTCAAACTGCTCCACCGGGGCGAACCCATGGCCGTCATGACCTTATGGATACTGGTCACCGGTTGCGCCTGGTTGCTGTTGGTTGCCACCGTAAAACTGCCGGCCGTCCCATGGGGTTCGGTGCCGCCTGCCGCCTGGCTCGGCATTGCCTATCTGGCTTTTTTCACCACCATCGTCACCTTTTTCATCACCCAATGGGCCACCCTCCACCTCGGCCCCACCCGGGTCATGGCCTACTCCTATCTCTATCCGCCCCTGATCGTGCTGCTCGAGTGGCTCCTCCATCGGGACCTCCCGACCCTGCGGACCATGCTCGGGGTGCTGATCATCCTGCCGGCCATGTTCATCGTGCAGCGGGGCAAGCCGGCCCGGTGACCGTTGTTTGCCGACTTCGCAGCTTCCCGCCCCCCTTGGCGCCGTCCTCGTCTGACACGCCGCCCCCTACGGGCAGACTTTGTCGTGATTGGTGAACACGCCCTTGTCGTCGATCTTGATCAGCACAGTGCATTTGGCGGGATCGCCGCTGCCGTGGTAGCCCAGGGTGCCGGTCACGCCCTCGAACTTCTTGGTGGCGGCAATCTGCTCTCGCAGCTTCACCCGGTCTTCCACGAGATTGCCGCTCAACTCGCCGGTGTTTTTCAGGGACTCGGCAATCATCTGCACCGCGTCGTAGGTCAACGCCGACACCTCGTCCGGCAGGACGTTATAGGCCTTTTTATAGTTGTCAACAAAGGTCCGGGCTTTGCCCTCGACGCCACCGGGCGCGAAATTTCCGGTGAAGTACAGCCCCTTGCAATCGTCGCCGCATTTTGCCATCAAATCACCGCCCGACCAGGAATTGGAGCCGGTGATCGGTTTCTTCCACCCCATTTTCCGGGCCTGGCGGACGATCAGCGGGACCTCCTCGTAATGCTGGGGGGTATAGAGAAAATCGGCGCCGGAATTGATGATCGCCTGCAACTGTTTGCCGAAATCGACATCCTTGGTCCGGAACGTTTCAAAAGCAACCACCGACCCGGCGCCGTTCACCCCTTCAAAGACCTGCTTGAAGGCCTTGGCCATGCCGGAAGGATACGGACTGATTTCATCGTAGAGCACGGCCGCCTTGGTCGCCTTCCACTCCTTGGCGGCAAACTTGGTGGTCGCCGTCGCCTGGATATCGTACAGAACCGGCATACGGAAGACATACTGGCGATTCTGGGTGGTCAGGGGCGAGGTCGACCAGGGCGTGACCATGGGCGTCCGGAAGGAATTGGCCACCTCGCCGACGGCAATGGCCCGGTCGCTGCTCTGGGGACCGACTATGGCCATGACCTGATGCTGGCTGATCAGGGCTAGGGCGTTGGTGCTGGCGGACGACCGGTCGGATGAATTGTCGACATAGACCAGATCCACGACATAAGTTTTGCCGCCGATTTGCAGCCCGCCGCCACTATTGATTTCCTGTTTCGCCATTTCGGCACCGTTCTTGGTGCTGACTCCGACATTGGCGAAACTGCCGGCTTTGCTGCTGCTGATGCCCAGCTTGATGATGTTGTCCGCCGCGAAAAGGGAGGAACCGGGTGCCACCGTACAGACGAGGGCCAGCAGACCGGCTAGGGATCGTTGTTTCATGTATTCTCCTCGATAGTTGAAAAGTGTTCGTCTCCCGTGCATGCCCGGCGCCGATCAGGCGGTCTGGGCGCCCTCGATCTTGAAGGCCTCGACCGCCTGGCGCAGCTTGCTCGCCGTGGTGTTGAGCAGGTTCATCAGGCCCGCCGTTTCCTGCGAGGTCTTGGAGGTTTCGTTGCTGACGCCGCCAACGGCCACCATGCTTTCGACCACCTGCTCCGACACCTGCACCTGTTCAGTGGCGGCCCGGGTGATGGCCTCGATCAGGTCGGCCAGTTGGTTGGAAACGGTTTCGATCTGCTGCAACTTTTCATGGGCGCCGTCGGCAAGTTTTGATCCCTGGACAACCTTGCCGATACTCTCGTCCATACGATTGCTAACGTCCTTGATTTCCGACTGAATACTCTTGACCAGCATATCGATCTGCTTGGTGGAGTTGCTCGAACTCTCCGCCAGCCGCTGAACCTCCTCGGCAACGACGGCGAAACCGTAACCGGCATCGCCGGCCATGGCCGCCTGGATGGAAGCGTTCAAGGCGAGAATGGAGGTGCGGTCGGCGATGTTGTTGATGATCTCGACCACGTTGCCGATCTCCATCGAACTCTCGCCCAACCGCTTGATCGAACGCGCCGTCTCGTTGATCTGCTCGCGGATTTCGTCCATGGCGCGGTTGGTTTTCTCTACCGCCTCGGCGCCCTCGCGGGCATTGATCCGCGACGTCTCCGAAACCTCGGCCGACCGCTCCGCGTTCTGGGAAACCTGCCGGATCGAGGCGGCCATGTCGTTCAAGGCCTGGATGGCGGCGTTGACCTGTTTGGTCTGGTCGATACTCTTGGTCGCCAGGTCGGCGGTCCGCCTGGAGACGTCGGCCGCGGTTTCGTCGACCGAGAAGGTCGCCGATTTTACCTGCTGGACGATGCCGCCGAACTGCTCGGCCATGGTATTGAAGGAGTCGGCGATGGCACCGGTGATATCCTCGGTCACCTCGGCGCGGGCGGTCAGATCGCCCTCGGTCAGATCGGCGATTTCGCTCATCAGCTTCATGATCGATTCCTGAATGGCATCACGCTCCTCCTGACTCTGGATCAGCAGGGTGATGTTGTCGAGCATGGCGTTGAGCGCCGTGGCCATCTGGCCGAGCTCGTCGCTACTGACCACCTCGGTCCGGGCCTGGAAGTTGCCCATGCCCATTTCACTGAGCAGGTCCATGATATGGTTGATCTGCCGGGTCAAGCCCCTGGACAGCCCGAAAGAGATCAGCAGGCCGAGCAGAACGGCGGCAATACCCACACCGACGACGATGCGCTGGACCAGGACCGCGGCTTCCTCCATGCGGGACACCGCCTGTTTTTCGTTAGCCACGGCGTCCTTGAGGAAGGCCTGGATAACCGGGTCGGCCTGCTTGACCGCTTCCTGATAGGCCAAGATGCGGCTGGCGATGGTCTCGTCGGTTTTGGCGACCTCGGTAAACCACTTGGTGAAATCGCCGCTCTGGGCGAGCAGACCGTTTTGCACCGCCGGGCTCTCGGAAGAGGCCTTGATGGCTTCCGCAAAGGTTTTCGCCTCGGCCAGCACCTGCTCGCCGGCCTGCTTGTCAGGCGCCAGGGTGTATTCCTGCATGTGGTAGAGCAGGGTCTGGAACAGGGCCTGCAGCTTGGGCGAGATGACCGTGGTCATGGCTTTCCGCAACCCGTCCACCGACTGGCGCAATTTGGTCAACTCGCCGAACTCCGGGTTGACCTGGAGTTCCAGGATGTTCACCGTGCTCATGAACGTGGCCAGGTAGTTGTTGATGGCGTCCATGGCCTTCTGGGCGGCGGCCTTGTCCTTGGCTTCGGGCGTTGTCTGCTGGATTTCGTACAACCGCTGATAGGCGTCACCGCCGGCGGCGATGAATTTATTCAAATACTGCGCCTTGGCCGCCCCGATGCCGATCTTGTTGTAGTTGAGGAGGAAGTCCTTCTCATGCCCGTTCATGGTCTTCACGGTTTTCTCGATGTCGAGACTCAACCGGGCGATCTTGCCGTGGACCTGCACCAGTTCGTCGATGGTTGTATTGGCGAATCGCTGCGAAATAGTGGCGATGACGATAACGGCAAGGGTGAGAATGATCATGACGGCAAACGCCAGCATCAGCTTGCCGCGAATGTTGAGCTTATCGGTCAATACCGAGAACGGGTTGCCAAACCCGCTTCTTTGTCTGCTTTGTTCTTCCATTCTGCCTCCGAAACTCCTCTCTCAACTTAAATCAGATACCGTTGACGACAAGCGACCTTGCTGCCGCCGCGACCGCTCCCCGGCAAATACCGGCGCAGTGCGGGCGGACGACTTCTTGTCAGAGCCATTCCTCGCCCGGACGATCCTCTTCCCCGACCCCATCCTGCCGGGTACGACCGGACCGAAACTGTCGGACCGGCCGCACCCGGGTTACTTCTTGAGAAAGGTATCGATCCCTTCCTCCTTCCAGATTTTCATCGTTTTCTCATCCTTCGGATTGATCTTGACCCCGATGGCATTCACCGGAACCGCGTTTTTCTTTTGGACTTCAATCCAGTTCTTCTTGATGATCGTATCCAGAGCCATGTCGACATCCTCCTTTTTTATAGTTACGCGGGTCACTGCAACTCCCGCAGCATCTTCTCGAACACCGTGGTGTTGCACACCTGCTCACAAGACGGACCCACCAGGGCAACGGCCGAATGGCGTAGCCCGTCGGTCAGCGTGCGGGCCGTGATCGAATTGAGCCGTTCCCGGTCCACTTGCAAAATCTGGTTCAATATTTCCGCCGAATCGACAAACCGGTTGAAATAAAAGGCCTGGGTGGCCAGGCTGCTCATGCAGGTGTGCGAATTCTCCTGGGCAATGATATGTTGTCCCTTCAACTGCATCTTGGCGATCCACAACTCCTCCTCCAGGATCGGCAACGTTTGCCGGGCCATCCCCCGGACTTCCTGAAAGATCTGGGAAAGGACCGGGTGCAGCAGCTCGGGGGTGGTCGACCCCTCGATCACGATCACGCCGTCGTCCCGGTAGGCCTGATATTCCGCACCAATATCATAGACCATCCCCAGTTCCTGGCGCAGTTTCCGAAACAGGCGGGAACTCATCCCTCCCCCCAGGATGGAGGTGAACAGGTGGATGAGATAGCGTTCCGCCGCGGCAAAGGGGACCGCTTGCAGCCCGATGGAAAAATAGGCATGGGAGACGCCCTTGCATTCCACCGTCACGCCGCCGTGGAAGACGGGTGGGACCGGCTGGTTGTCGATCCGGCCATCGTCCGGCATCATCCAGAAGGCGTCGGCCACATTGGTGACCACGTCCTGGTGCCGGACGTTACCGGCAGCGGCAATGATCAACCGGCGCGGCTGGTAGTTGTCCCGGACAAACTCCAGCACATCCTGCTGCCGCAACGCCGCCACCGAGGCGATGGTGCCGCCGATGGGTCGCCCCAGCGGGTGGCCCTGCCAGATGTGGGCCTTCAATCGTTCGTGGGCGCAGACGTCCGGCCGGTCGAGCTGGGCGCTCAACTCCCGAATGATGGTTTCCTTTTCCTGATGGACGGCATACTCGGCACACTGCGAGTTCAGCAGGATATCGCCCATCAGGTCGATCAGATAGGTGCGATAGTCGTCCAGCACCGTGGTCGTGAAACAGGTGTAATCGCGGGAGGTGAAGCCACCGATCTGGCCGCCGGTGGTGTCCATCATCCGGGCGATCTCGTCGGCATCCCGCTGGCCGGTGCCGTCGAACATCAGGTGTTCGGCCAGATGGGCGACCCCGCTGCGATCGGCTGCCTCGTCCATCGGGCCGGCGGCCATGAGGAAACCGAGCGAGATGGAGCGCACTCCTTCCATCCGCCTGGTGACCACCCGAATCCGGTTATCGAGCACGCTCTGTTCCACCATCAACGGCTGGCCCCTCCCGGACAATCAGCGGCGCCCCGGACCACCGGTCCGAGGTCGAGCACAACGACCGCGTCGTCGCCTCGTTGAAAAGAGCCGCGCAACAGCCCGGTGTCGCGGAGAGCGGCCGGGGCTTCCCGTTCCGTGAACCCCCTGGTCAGTTCCTGCCCGGACAACTTGGCGATCCGGACTTGGACGCTTGCCGTGACCACTGCTTTCAGCGGCTCGCCGGTCACCGGATCGGTCGCACCGGTGCGGACCACCACCAGTTGCCGATACCGTTCCTGCCGGCCGGCTGGTTGGCGGTTGCAGAGATCATCGAGGTCGATCACCGGCAGCAGGTCGTCGTGGTAGAGGAGCACCCCCTTGAGATAGGCGGGGCTGCCGGGTATCCGCTGCACCGGCCGTGGTCCGAGGATCTCGACCACCTGGTTCTGGCTGAACAGGCAGACGACGTTGTCCACGGAACCGTTGATGGTCAGCGGCAGGAGAAAGGCACGAATGCCGGCCTGTTGTCGTTGGTTGGCCATGGATTGCCTCAATGCACGCTTGTGCTCGTTTGTCCGCCATGTTCGCCGCAGCCGGGGCCCGCCGTCCCATCCGCTGCCGCCAACACGGCCTTCAGGTCGACCAGCAGAATCAGATCCGTGCAGTTGACCACCACCCCCGGAATCAACGCCCTCGATTGCCCGGTGAATGCCGGCGGCAAGGGGTGGGCGGCGGCGACGTCCGCCATGACGATCCGGCCCTTGGTGCTCATGGTCAGGGCCATGAACTGGTCCTCGTGGGCCACGATCAGGTAATACCCCCCCCGCCTGGCCGGCGATGCACCGCCGGTCCCGCTCATCAGGGCCTGCACGTCGCAGATCACCGCCCGATTGCCATGGGGCAGGGGTAGATACTGCTTGCCGTTTTCCGCCACCGGCTTGACGGCGTCGTCGTTGCGCCTGCCGACGCCGGCCACGCATTCCTTGTCGACCGCAAAAAACTGGAGGCCGATCTGGGCAAGATATAGGGTTTTCATGCTATCACCTCACGCCGGTTCTCCGAGGGCGACGATCCGCCGTGGCCGGTCAGCCGCTGTACGGTTTCGACGAACTCCTCGTCCTTGCACGGTTTGTTCAGAAACGCCCTGGCCCCCAACTGATAGGCCTTTTCCTGGTGTTTGCCGGAGGTGCGCGAGGTGAGCATGATCACCGGAATACGGTCGCCTCCGGGAATCTTGGGCAGCTTGGCGAGGAATTCAAACCCGTTCATCCGCGGCATTTCGATATCCAGGGCAATGCAATCGGGCCGCACCTCCTCCATCTCCAGTTGCTCCAGGGCATCCAACCCGTCCTTGGCCTCCACCGGCGACCAGCCGTTGGCGGTCACCAACCGGCTCATGACGCGGCGGATGGAGATGGAATCGTCGACGATCATCACCGTGAAGGCCTTGGGGATCTCCAGGTTGAAGGCCGCGACCCCGCTTTGTTCCGTCCGCAAGGCCGACTGGATGAGGTCGGGGATGTCCAGCACCGGCACGATGCTGCCGTCGCCCATGACCGCCGCTCCGGACACGCCGGCCACCGTCCGCAGATGGGTGCCGAGGCCCTTGATGACGATTTCCCGTTGTCCGGTGATCTGCGGGATGGAAAGGGCGACGGTCCGACCGCCGGCATGCATGTTCAGGACCAACGAGCGGGTGGCCTGCGGCTCGTCGTCGGCCAGGCCGAGCAGTCGGGTCAGTCCGTACCAGGGAACGGTCGCGCCCCCGAGGCGGCAGGTCCCCTCTTCGAAGACAATGTCGTCGTTCGATAGCCGGTGGATGTCCTTGATGTCGTTCAAGGCGATGCCATAGGTGACCTCGCCGATCTTCACCAGGAGCGCCCGGACCACGCCGAGGGTGAGCGGCACGCGCAGGACAAAGGTGGTGCCCTCCCCGGTCTTGGTCTCCACCCCGATGGAGCCCTGCAATTCCTTGACATTCTCCCGGACCACGTCCATGCCGACGCCGCGCCCGGAGATCTCGCTGATGGTCTTGGTGCTGAACCCCGGATAGAAGATGAGTTCGGTGAGCTGCTGCTCGTCCATCCGGTCGACCTTGGCGCCCAGGCCGAACCGCCGCGCCTTTTCTTGGATGGCGGCGAAATCCAGCCCCTGGCCGTCATCGCTGAACCGAATGACGATATGGTTGCCCTCCCGCCGTCCGGCCAGGGTAATGGTGGCAATGGCCGGCTTGTTGCCCGCCTGGCGCTCCGCCTCGGACTCGATGCCGTGATGGATGGCGTTGCGCACCAGGTGCATGAACGGATCGGCCAGCTTCTCCCACACCATCCGGTCGAGCTCGACCCGCTCGCCCTCGACCACCAAGCGCACCCGCTTGCCCAGCCGGGAGGCCACATCGCGCATGGTGCGGCTGAGCCGCGACGACAGGGTCGACATGGGGCTCATCCGGGTGCGCATCATCTGCACCTGCAACTCCCGGATCACCCGGTGCTGACGGCCGATATCGCCGCCGATGCCGCTGTAGACGCCGCCCAGGTTGGTATGGATGGCGGCCACGTCGATCACCGACTCGTTGAGCGAACGGATGATCAGGTTGAGCTGGGTATACCGGTCGAGCTCCAGGGCGTCGAATTCGGAAAAACTCTGACTGACCTTGATATCGGCGACCGCCTGGTCGAGGTGGGCGAAATGGTGGGCCAGGCGATCCAGGGCCTTGACCTCGAACTTGGTCTCCAACTCCAGGGCAATGTCCTTCAGCCTCCGGGTGGTCAACTCCATCTCTTCCAGGGCCTTCTTGAACAGCCCCATGTTCTGGTCGAAACCGCTGACGCCCACCAGCAACTCGTTGGCCAGATTGACCAGCACATCGAGCTGCGCCTGGTTGATGCGGATAGTGCGCGCCGTTTCGATCGCGGCGGACTGTTGGGGCAGGCCCTCGTCTGGTTCCTGCTCCCCCGCCCCCTCCAGCCAGGCCTGTTCTGGCGCGACCGCCAGTTCGGCGGATTCCTCGAACAGCAACTCCTCGGGAATATTGTCCAGGGCAAAGGTGCGCAAACGTTTCAGCAGGTCGGCCTGCCGTTCCGGTTCCGCCGCTGTGGGGGATTCCACCAGCAGGCCGAGAAAATCGAGGGATTCGGCCAGGGTGTTGATCGTGGCGGGATCGAGATGGCGAGCACCTTCGTACAACCAGTCGAGAAAGTCCTCGACGCCGTGGGCATAGCCGGAGATGTCGCCGAGACCAATCACCGCGGCAGCACCCTTGATGGTGTGCACTGCCCGCCGGATCTTGCGGATCTCTTCCTTTTGGCCGGGGGAAAGAACCACCCGGTCGGTGATCTCGGCTTCAAGGGTCTGGAGCGAGCGGTGCAGGTGTTGCAGGTGTTCGTCCGCCTCCTCCAGAAAGCCTTCGCGCAGCAGCTCTTTTTCCTCGTCGCTAAACAACGATCCCGACAGCGATCCTCCGCTCGTCCCGCCACCCGCCGTCGTGGCGACCGGAGGGGCATCGAGCGCCTCCAGCACCGCCTCGCTGAGCATATCCGGGCCTTCCCGCTCCTCCTCGCCCCTGGGGACCTGTCCCTGCTCCATGTAATCATGCAGTTGGGCCAGCACCTGCTCCGCCCGCTCGACATCGAAGCGTTCCGGGGCAACAATCATCGTTGCCAGCAGATCCAGCGAGCCGGCCAGGGGAGCCACCATCTGCCGGTCCATGCTGACGGCCGTCTCAAACAACCAATCCAGGACGTCCTCGACCAGGTGGGCGTAGGCGGCCAGGTCGGACAGCCCGATCACCCCGGCCGCGCCCTTGATGGTATGCACGGAGCGGCGGATGATGCGGATCGTCTCCCGCAGTTCGCCGGTGACCGGCGTCAGGTCGGTGACCCGGGCCTCCACCGTCTGCATCGCCCGGTGGAGCGTCTCCAGGTGCTCTTCGGCCTCGGCGCGGAACTCGGCCAGCAGTTCGTCGTCCGGCCCTGGCGCCGACAGATCGGCCGAAAGCAGTTCAGCGCCGGCGGACGGCGCCAGTTCCTTGTCCGCGAAAAACGGTTCGCCGGGACCGGGACCGACGGCGCCGAACTCGGATTCGGTCTGGGCAATCAGGGGGGCCTCGTCCACCACAATTCCCTGCTGCATCCCCCGGCAATAGTGGTCGAACCGGCCGACCGTCGACTCCATGGCGGCCAGGGCCTCCGTCGACAGTGCCAGTTGTCCTGCCAAAATCAGCTCCAGGGCGTTCTCCATACAGCCGGCGATCCGGCTCAGGCCGACGATCCCGACCATGGACGAGGCACCGCGGATGATATGCGCCAGCCGGTACAGCTCCTCCAGGAGTTCCCGTTGGTGCGGATTGGTTTGCAGGGCCTCGATCCCGGCCTGCATGGTCGGGATGTAGGCCTGCACTTCCTCGATATATCCCGCGAAGAAATCACTCCTGTCCTGCGCCATCGCCTCTCTCCCGATGCACCAGATTTCCCGCCGTGGTTGCCATCGTTGCTCTGAAAGGGTTGGTTCCGGTGGCGGGGCCATGCCGGAGTGCAGCCCTTTCATTGTTCGTTGTGACCGGCCAATTTGGTCCGGCCATGCTGGTTATTGCCACTTCCTGATCAGGGACGACGAGCCCAGCTTTTCGTCGTCGAGGATGCAGACCGTACGATTGTCCATGGTGAACAACCCCTTGAAAAATGGAGCCAAGCGCGTCAGATGCTCGCCCCGTTCGGGCGCAAAGGGGGTGAGCGGATCGCGCTGTTCGTCGAGATTGACCACCCCCGTGATCCTGTTGGCCACCAGGCAGAATTTGAAATCCCGCTGTTTGTAGAGGATATACGACCGCCGCAACGGGCTTCTTTCCTCCTTGAGGCCGAACAGGAGAAGGAAATCGACCACCGAGAGGATCTCGCCCCGGATCTGCACGATCCCCTTGATCCACAACGGCAGGTTCGGCAGGGGGGTCACTGCGGGGAGGTAGCCGATTTCCTGAACCGAATCGATGGAAAGCGCCATCTCCTCCTCCCCGAGCAGGAAAGCGATATACGGTTTCTTTCGTCTGATATTCCGCGCCGCCCTTGCTTGCAACAAGGCGGCATCCTGCGCCAACGCGGGCGCGGTTTCGCGATCGATGGCGGCAAGAAGCGCTTGCAGGGAATTTCCCTGGCCATCGGTATCCAAGAGCTGGGACAAGTCGGCCATTATCTGCCTCAATCAGGGTATCCGGTTGAACGAGACCACATCCACCAGGTTGCCTCAACCCAGCAATTTGACCGCCGTTGCGAACAGTTCGGCGCTGTCGAAGGGTTTGGTCATATAGACGTCCGCGCCCTGCTTCTTCCCCCAGAACTCATCGCTTTTCTGATTCTTCGAGGTCAGCAGGATGATGGGCAGATCCTGTTGCATGGTTTTGATTTTCCGGCAGGCCTGAAACCCGTTGAGCTTGGGCATGATCACGTCCAGCACCACCAGATGGGGATGCTCGGTTTCCACCATGGCCACGGCCTCCTCGCCGTCGGTGGCGGTAATCACCTGATAACCGTTCTCCTCGAACGGCGCCCGCATCATGCTGAGTTGGGTGGGACTGTCATCGACAACCAGTATTTTTGCTTTGGCCATGGCGCGTGCTCCTTGTCGGCTTTTCTTTTAATATGATTTCAGAATGTTATTGAATATGTCTTTCAATCTCGGCAATCATCTTGTCCGGATCGAACGGTTTGGTGAGATAGGCGGAGGAGCCCGCCATCTTGCCTTTCATCTTGTTGATGAAGCCATCCTTGCTGGTAAGCATGATCACGGGTATGTCCTTGAATTCCTTGTTGCCCCTGATGATCGACAGGATCTTGTACCCGTCCATCTTCGGCAGGATGACATCGAGCATGATCAGGTCCGGACGCTCCTCGCTGATCTTGCTCAGGGCCTCAAGGCCATCCGCCGCCTCCACCACCCGGTAGCCCTGACGGCTCAGGGTAATGGCAATGACCTTCCTGGTGGTGGAGCTGTCTTCCACCACCAGGATCATTTTCTGCGTTACCGCCTCGGGTACCGCGGCAGCCGCCTGGGGCACGATCGGTATGGCCGCCGGCACTCCCGGCACCGGCTGCTCTTCCACGGATCGCTGGGCCAGATGATCGAGCAGCAGTTTCAGTTGATTGGCAAACAGGGCCTTGTCCGGGGCCATTTTCGCGGTCTTGTCGAGATAGGCCAGGGCGTCCTGGAAATTCCGGCTGTTGATGCTGATCAGGCCAAGACAATACAGCGAGATCAGACTGCGGGGGTATTTGCTCAGGATCCGATTGTACCGCTCCCGCGCGTCTTCCAGGCAACGGCTGTCGGCCGAGCCCGATTGCGCCAGGGTTTCCCGGGAGATGATCAGATGGCCCCGGCAGTAGTGGCAGGTGGTGGCTTTCTTGTTGAGCGGGGCCCAGCAAAAGTAGCATTTTCTGACCACCTCGTCGGTCAGTTGGCCGGAGACCGCGACGAATTTCTTCCGTTCCTCCTGCACCAGCGTATGGTCGGGATCAAGGGAGGCCGCCATGTTGAGGGCCTTTTTCATGATCTCGACGTTGCCCTGAATCCGGGAATACCAGATCCAGGCGACAGCGTTGTTCCGGTTCTTCTTCAGGTATTGAACGAGGTCGGCGTGGGCCTCCTTGTAAAGCTGCTGCTCCGCCTTATCCATGGCAGCGGCGAGAAACCCCTCGCCGGAGGCATCGAGGGCGCTCTTGCGGTCATCCTTGAGTTTGGAAACCTCGAGCAGGACATTGATCAGGGAATTGGTGATCGTTCGGTTGCTGGTCCGGAGCGGGAACAATTCGATCTGAATATCGTCCCACAGCAGGATTTCGATCGCCGCCTTCAAACCGATCAGCGTCCCGAGTTCGGCGTGGATCAATTCGCCGTTGTCGATATCGAGGATGCCGACATGACCTTCCTTGGTAACGTGCAGGGTCTGGGATTTCTTCTCCAGGGAGAAGATCTGCAAGATATTGTCCAGAGAGAACCCATCGATTTTTTTCGTTTTCGTCACCATCGCGTTTTTCCTGGACCCACTGCGTTACCCTGCTTTTTTCTCTCTTGAAAAGCGCCCTTCAGTCCGGATCGGGTCCGGGTGTGAACAACGCACGATAAAAAAATCAGTCGCTAACCAGCATGGCTGGACCAAATGGGCCGGCCACAATGAACAAGGGGCACGGCGCGCCGTGCCCCTACCCCGGCATGGCACCGCCGCTGGAGCCAAACACTTACAGAGAAACCGCTGAAACGATCATGGGCTATCGGCTACCGGCAACCGGCTTCCCTTGAAGAGGCCGACCAGCCGACAGACCCGGCAAAACGCCAGCAATGGCATGGATATTCGAAATGAAACGGTGAAAGCAATTTCCGTTCCTTCAGGGCTTGACGAACGCGTCCCTAAAAAGAACCGGCCCGGAAATCGTGGTGCGGATAACGACGTTTCCAGGGAAAAGACGTCGAGACATTGCCTCGCTTCCGACTACAACCAATTGTGGAGGCAAAAAAAATAAAAATCAAAAAGAAATTTAACGAGGAGGTGTTCCTTGCCTTATTGTTCGAAACCCTGGTGGCGATTTTTCGGGACGATAACCGCAGGGCATCGCAGCCATTCATCGGTTCGGGGCCGCCATGTCCTCCGCTTCGGCCAGCATCCGATCGATCAGATCCAGACCGCCCTGCCAGAAGGCGGCATCGTCGAGGTCGACGCCAAAGGGGCGAAGCAGTTCGGAGGGCGAGCCGTTGCCGCCGGCCCGCAGCAATTGCAGATAGCGGGCGACAAACCTTTCCCCTTCCTCAAGGTAGCGGGCGTACAGGGCCAGGACCAGCAGCTCGCCGAAGGCATAGGAATAGACATAGCCGGGTGTGCCGAGGAAGTGGGAGATGTAGGCCCACCAGATGGAGTAGTCCTCCCGCAGGGTGACCGAATCGCCGAACATCGGACGCTGGGTTTCCAGCCACAGGGCGGAGAGCTGGTCGGCCGACAACTCGCCCTGCTGCCGCCGGCCGGTGTGCATCGCCGCCTCGAACCGGTTCATGGCCACCTGGCGGAAAACCGTGGCGAAGATCGACTCCAGTTTCTGGCAGACAAAGGCCCGGCGGGCCGCCGGGGTAGCCAGCAGGCCGACCTGGGCCTTGAACACCAGCAGTTCGGCGAAGACCGAGGCGGTCTCGGCCAGGACCAGCGGCGTGTCGCTGTTGTAGAACCCCTGCGCCGCCGCCAGGTATTGATGCACCCCGTGACCCAGTTCGTGGGCCACGGTGGCGACGTCGCGCTGATTGCCGGTGTAGTTGACCAGCAGATAGGGATGGGCTTCCGGGACGCACGGGTGGGCAAAGGCCCCGCCTCGCTTATTCGGGACGATGGGGGCGTGGATCCAGCGCTCGGTAAAAAAACGCTCGCCGATCGCGGCCATCTCCGGGGAAAAACCGGCAAAGGCATCGAGAACGATCTGGCGGCATCGATCCCAGGAAACCGGGTCTTCCTCGCCTCCGGGTACCGGGGCGTAGCGGTCGTAATCGTACAGTTCGTCGTGGCCGAGCAATTCCCGTTTCAGGCGGTAATATCGGTGGACGATGTCGTAGCGGGAGGTTACCGCCGTCACCAGGGTGGTCACGGTTCGCTCCCCCAGCTCATTGCTCAGGTTGATGGCGCTGTCCCAGGTGGGATAGCGGCGCAACCGGTCAACGATCATCTTCTCCGCCGCCAGGGTATTGAACACATGGGTGAGCAGATGGAGGTTGGCCCCCAGCCCCGCGGTCAATTCCGCGGCCCCGTTCCTGCGGACCTCGCGGTCCGGATGATAGAGGTCGGCCAGCACCTCCTCCTCGGTCCGTCCGCGCGCTCCGAAGCGCAACTGCCCGAACAGTTTCTCGAACAGCACATTCCAGGCGCTTCTGCCCACCGGCTTGAGCTCCTGCAGCAATTCCTCTTCCCTGCTGTCGAGCTGATGCGGGGCGAACTGCCGCATGACCGCGAGATAATGATGGTAGCGGCGCACCGTCGGCTGGCGCATCCGCTCCTGGGCCGTCGCTTCGTCGAGTTGGTTCCATTCCAGGCGGAAGAAGACGGTCCGCTTGCCGACCACGGCCTCCAGTTCCTCCACCTGCTGCAGCAGGGCCGAGGCAACGGCATCGCCGGTCTGGGTGATGAAATGGAGAAAGGCAAAGGCACCCAACCGGGCCAGCAGGCTGTCGATGGCCTCCAGGCGCTCGACCACCCGGTTGAGGGCCGCACCGTCGAGTTCGGCCACTCGGCCGGCCACCTCGGCGGCCAGGGTTTCGGCCAGTTCCCGGCAGCGGAACATGTCGCGCCGGATTTGCGGGTCATCGGAAGATAAGTAAAGGGCATCCAGGTCCCAGAGGACCGGGGCCGTGCCGAGAAGGATATTGGCCTGTTCTGCGGTGGTCATTGATGTCCGTGCCTGGTTGAAGAGATGGCGAAAAGATGGGGCCGGGCCGCCTTGACACAAAAAGGCCCCGTAACAGTCGGGGCCTTTTTGGTACTGCCATGAAGCAGGGGCAGAGGGAGGGAGAACTCCCTGCCGGTGCGGGTTGATCGATTATGCCAGCAACCCGGCGATAAACGGTCCCACCGCCGTCGGGCCCTGGGCGTCGACCAGCTTGATGGTGGCGGTGCCGATCACCGCCATGTCGGCCTTGCCGATGAGCAGGGCCACATCCGCGCGGCTGCCGATGCCGAACCCCACCGCCAGTGGCAGATCGGTGGCCCGCCGGCAGCGAGCCAGATAGTCTTCGAGGGCGTGATCAAAGGCGGTCTGCTGGCCGGTGACCCCGCGCCGAGCCACGCAGTAGATGAATCCCGCGCCCTGGGCCGCCACCTGCCGCATCCGCTCGTCGGTGGAGGTGGGGGTGAAGAAGAGCACTGGCGCCAACCCCAACTCCTTGCTGGTTGCCAGGAAGGTCTGCCCCTCCTCGGGCGGCAGGTCGGGGACAATGGTGCCGCAGAAGCCGATGTCGCGGGTCCGGCGGAGAAAGGCTGCCTCGCCGTACTTAAATACGATATTGTAATAGGTCATGAACAAAAATCGTATCTGGGGAAAGGCGGCGGCCATCTCCTGGCCGAAACGGAAGCACGCCTCCACGGTGATGCCGCCATCCAGACTTTGCTGATTCGCCTTGAGAATCACCGGACCGTCGGCAATGGGCTCGGAGAAGGGGATCTGCAATTCAATGCAGTCCACCCCGCCCGCCGCCATCTGCCGGATTACCTCGCGGTTGACCGCCAGTGACGGGTAGCCCAGCACCAGATGGGTCATCAGCAGCATTTTTTTGGTTTGCAGCCGGTTTTTCAGTTCCTGTTCCAGATTCATGCTCACGTCACACCTCGATATGCAACGGTCCCGCCCCACCGGGCCGGACCGGTCAACCTTGTCTGTACCCTTCCGCCCGCTTGACGATGAACGCCTTCCAGGAGGGATCGTCAAAGGCGTGGGCAATGGTGAAAATATCCTTGTCGCCGCGGCCGGACATGTTGATGATGATCGCCTGGTCCGGCGACAGGGTCGGCGCCTCCTTGAAGGCCTGGACAAAGGCGTGGGCCGATTCCATGGCCGGGATGATTCCCTCGGTGCGCATGGTCAGGCTCAAGGCCTCGATGACCTCGCAGTCGGTGGCGGCGGCGAACCGCACCCGGCCTTGCTCGCCGAGATCGGCCAGGATCGGCGACACCCCGACATAGTCGAGGCCGGCGGCGATGGAATGGGTATCCTGCATCTGGCCTTCCGGGTTTTGGAGAAACATGGTCTTGTAGCCCTGGGCCACGCCGGGACTGGCGCCGCTGCCCGGGATCATCCGGGCCGCGTGTCTGCCGGTGGCGATGCCTTCGCCGCCCGCCTCGACCCCGACCAGTTCCACGCTGGGCTCGTCGAGAAAGCCCTGGAAGATGCCCATGGCGTTGGAGCCGCCACCGACGCAGGCATAGACCCGATCCGGCATGCGGCCGTGCTGGGTGAGGATCTGCTGCCGCGCCTCCTGGCCGATGATCGACTGGAACCAGGCCACCATCTCCGGGAAGGGATGGGGGCCGCAGACCGTGCCGATGACGTAATGGGTGTCGTCCATGGAGGTGACCCAGTCGCGGAAGGCCTCGTTCATGGCGTCCTTGAGGGTGCGGCTGCCGTCGGTGACCGGCACTACGGTGGCGCCCAGTTTCTCCATCCAGAAAACGTTGGGCCGCTGCCGGGCCACATCCTCCTCGCCCATGTAGATGGTGCAGGCAAAGCCGAACCGGGCGGCCATGGTGGCGGTGGCCATGCCGTGCTGGCCGGCGCCGGTCTCGGCGATCACCCGCTTCTTGCCCATCCGCTTGACCAAGAGCCCCTGGCCCATGACGTTGTTGGCTTTGTGGGCGCCGGTGTGGTTGAGGTCCTCGCGCTTGATGTAGATCTTGGCGCCGCCGAAATGGCGGGTCAGGTTGGCCGCGTAGGTCAGCGGCGTCGGTCGGCAGGAATAGTTGCTCATCAAATCGACATATTCCTGCCAGAACGATGCATCGGCCCGGGCCGCTTCGTAGGCCCGGTTCAAATCGACGAAGGTCGCCTGGAGGACTTCCGGGATGAAGGCCCCGCCCCACTGTCCGTAATATCCTTTTTTCATTGCTGTTGGTTCCGTGAAATGATCTGAGGCGCCCGATCCGGGGCAGCGGTGCGCCGCCGGCAGACACCCGTCTCTTGTAGCACGTCGCCGCGCAATCTTCAGTGCTTTTTTTGCGCCGTGATCGGAAAACCTGCCTCAATCCAGTTGCCGGCGACAAGCCTCGGCAAAATCCTCGGGATAATGGCCGAGAATGGACCGCCCCTGGGCCTCGCTGAAGGCCCCCATCGACCAGGGCAGCTTGGGCAGGAAGGCGTAGAGCAACCGCTGGCCGTTATCGGTGCCAAGCCGTTTGGGGTATTCGATCGTGCTCACCATGGTCGCCCCCAGCCGGGCCAGAGCCTGCTGGGCCTTGAGGATGCCGGTGTCGAGCGAGCGCCGCACCGCCGCATCCGCCTCGATGACGTTGCCCACCGGACCGGCGGTGCCGGCAGCCGTGACCATCAACTGAAGCTCCCACTGGGAAACCTGGGCCTTGGGCACGAAAAGCAGGACATGGGCATCCTGCCAGACGACCAGGGAGCGTGGACCGGCCCCGCCGTCGGTGCGGGTGTTGCTGGCCAGACAACGGAGATAATCGCCGAAGAAATCGGACCGATATTCCTCGCGATACCGGGCGACCACATCGGCCACCAGATCGCCGCAACAGTAGGCCGGCATGGTACCGCCGCCGGAATCGTCGACCCATTGCGGCACCAGGGCATACTGCTGGTGAATCATCTGGTGCGAGGCATGCAGCCGGTAACCGGAACCGGAAAAATCGTAACCGAAGTTCCAGCCCCACAGGGTAGCCAGGGCTTCCAGGCCTCCGTTGTTGCCGTCGCTCAGGCGCTCGACGATCACCAGCCGGAGCGCCTCCAACTCCTCCCCGGTGAGCCCGCGGCGGCGCAGCGGCGGCGCGATCCCCAACCGTTCGGCAAGGGTGCAGAAGACGCGTTGATAGTAGAGATGGCGCAACCCTGCCATGTCGTGCGCCGAAAGATCGGCAATGCGGTAGCGGACGGAGGCAGGACCAAAATTGGCGGCATAATGCCCCCAGGGGATGTAGGAATTGGAGCGCAGATACTCCAGGACCTCGGTGCCGTCGCAACGATAGTCGCCCACGATCTCGCTGTTGCCCTGGACCCCGGGCCGGAGCACCATGACCTCCTTGTAGGTATCGGGCAGGTGGGGATTGTTGGCAATGGTTTCGAACAGCTCGAAATCGTCGATCTCCGCCTGCGGCCGCCCGTTTCTCGCCCCATAGCGCAGCCCCACTGGCGTGCCGTCGTCGGCAAATTCCAACCGACAGCAGGAGGTCGCCAGCCAGACCAACTCCTCGGAATCGGTGGAGGAGGCCGCCAATTGATAGCGCAGCGGCAACGGCAACCGGGCGATGAGCTCGCGCACTGCCCCGGGCGGGCAATGAAGGCCGAGCAGGGCCCGCAGGGAAACGGCCGGCGGTGGGTGGATGCGGATCAGGCCGGGATCCGTGGCCCTGGCCACGGCCCAACCGGAATCGATGTAGGTGCAGCCGCGAAAGGGCAAGGGATTGGGGATTTCGTAGATCGGTCGGGCCGTGGCCACGGTGACATCCCCGCCAGGAAAATTGGCCGCATTGCCGACGGGGCTGCCATCGGCCAAGACCCCAAGGGCGCGGCAGTCATCCCGTTCACGCAGGTTGGCGACGGTGTAGGAGGGGGAGTGGAGGCCGACCCGGAACCGGCCCTCGGGAGTTATCGATGTCTGCAGCATATCTTCTTCATTCTCTGTAACAAATTGTACGGAAGCATGATACCTGACCGGGGCAACCGGCAGGATTCCCTTGAATCTGTGGCACGGCTGATGCATAATACGTTAACGACAGCGTGGTGCTTTTTTTAGCACGCGCCATGCGTTTTGCCTATTGTTTCAGGAGTATTCCATGGGGTTCCCCAAAATAAGTTTCCGTATCTGCGAAACCAGGCATTGCCCGCTCTTCCGTTATGGCGATGTGTTTCAGATTTCCGGGATCGCCATCAGCATGGAGAGCCATGGCGAGCATTCCTTCATCAACACCACCATGGTCCACTCGCCGCCCGACCGGGGTAGTTGTAAAATTCTCAACGGCGACCTGACCAAGATCATCATCGAATACGAACGGGCCGATCAGATCCCCGACTGCATGATCTCCTGTTCCGGCTGCACCGGCTCCGTCCGCCTGGAACACTTCCGAGCCCTACCCAAGGAAGACGAACTTGACGGCATCGGCACCCAAATCGGGAGCATTCTCCACCTGTTGAGCAATTTCCCCTTTTTCCGCAACATCGATCAAGCCAATCTCAACAGCGTCATCAAATATTTCCAATTACGACAGTACCAGAAAAACGAGATTGTTCTCCGCAAGGGCGATCCCGGCGGCCATTTCTACATTGTGGTCTCCGGACAGGTGGACATCCTCAACGATGCCGGCATCCCGATTGCCGGCCTCAAGCGGGGCGAGGTCTTCGGCGAAATGAGCCTGATCTGCGATGAGAATGTCGGCGCCACCGTGCAGGCCGGCAACGATTGCCAACTCCTTGCCATCGGGCACAAACATTTCAAGACGATTCTGCAAAAATATCCCTCGCTCCAGACGTACTTCACCCGGCTGCTCGCCAAACGTTTGGCCGATTCGAACCGGGTGCGGTCGGACGACTACGCCTCGGGCATGATCGGCAAACTGGAAGAGATCCCGCCGGAAGCCCTCTTTCAAACCCTCAATGTCAACCACAAAACCGGTATTCTCACCATCACCCAACTGCAAAAGGGAACCGCCCGTTTTTCCTTGCGCCAAGGGGCACTGATCAAAGCAAGCTACGCCGGCAGCAAAGGCGAAACAGCCTTTTATGAAGTGCTGCGGGAAAAGAACGGACGGTTCAAATTCACCCCTGGACTCCCGCCCGAGGATTTCGACGTGCCGGAGATCGGCTATTTCATGAAATTGCTGATGGAAGGGCTCCGCCGACTCGACGAACGGACATCCTCCAACGTTGGGTGACCGAGGACCGATTCCAGCCACTGTCGAGAAATTTCTCTTCACACCGCGCAACGTTCGTCTTGGTCCTGAACCGACAGCATAATGCTGGCGGCTCCCCTCAGATCTCGGTTTTTCATACACGTCCTCCCCGGCAATCGAAGGCCTCCCGGTTACCGACTAACCGGGAGCACATTCTCGCCTTACGCCACCCTTCTGCAGCACAATTTGATTATGCAAAATGTGCCCATCCTAGCTTCTGCATCTATTCAAACAGAGCAACACCTCCCGACGATAAGTTTATTGAATTGATATCGACCTACCATCCAATCCGCTCCATGCCAAACATCACAACAATTGCATATTTTGCACAACAGGAACAATCGATTTCAATCCGCCGCGTTTTCACAGTCAAAACCGACAGATTCTCCAGCCTCTTTTTTTCCTTGACAGGACGGACAACAGGTTGTTAATGAATGACCGTTCAGTTAGCATATTTTTGATCTGATTTTAGTTTTACCAGTCGTATCAACTGTTTCTCTCTTTTTAACTCTCATTCAGGAAAGGTAATTATGTCGTGGTTCATTCAAACTTTTCGATCTTCGTTGGGCAAAAAGTACATCATGGCTTTTACTGGGTTTATGCTGGGCGGTTTTCTGCTCGTCCACACCATAGGCAACAGTACAATTTTCTGGGGGAGAAGCGCGTTTAATGCCTACGCGCATCATCTGCACTCTTTAGGCATTTTTGTTCCTATTTTTGAAATCGGGCTGTATTCGATTTTCTTCCTGCACGTTATTACCGGCATCATTCTCTACCTTGAGAACAACAAGGCCAGAGGCGGCAAATATGCCGTCGAAACCTCCGCCGGTGGCCGCACGCTGGGCTCCAAAACCATGCCCTACACCGGTGTCGCCATTTTCGTTTTTATCCTCATTCATCTGGCCAATTTCCATTTTGTTCAGAAAACCGAGGTAAAAACGATTTCCGATTTCGTGACCCAGGTTCTCAACAATCCCTTTTTCACCCTTATTTACACGGCGGGCATCAGCCTTCTGTTCATCCATATCAGCCATGGTTTTTGGTCACTGCTTCAGACCTTCGGAATCAGCCACCCGAAATACGACTCCCCGCTGCGCGTCATCACTTGGGCGATGGCAGGCATCATGGGCGGTGTGTTTCTGTTGATCACCTTCCTCATGGTCATCTCTCGGAATCAATTGCTCTGATACTGTACGTTCCACAAGAGACGATGGACGATTTCTGCATAGCGCCAACCTGCTGAGCAAAAATCTCCTTAACAAGTTTTATTCCTATTCACCTACAGCAAAAAGAAACGACTATGCAGCTTGACGCAAAAATACCTGAAGGACCTCTGGCCGAAAAATGGGACAAATGCCGTTTTTCCAACAAACTCGTCAACCCTGCCAACAAACGGAAATACGAGGTTATCATCGTAGGTACCGGTCTGGCAGGCGCTTCCGCAGCCGCTACCCTGGGCGAACTGGGGTACAATGTTAAATCGTTCTGCATCCAGGACAGCCCTCGCCGCGCTCACTCCATCGCCGCGCAGGGTGGTATCAATGCCGCAAAGAATTATCAGAACGACGGCGACTCCATCTTCCGCCTGTTCTATGACACCATCAAAGGTGGTGACTTCCGTGCCCGTGAGGCCAACGTCTACCGCCTTGCGCAGGTATCGAACAACATCATTGATCAATGTGTGGCCCAGGGTGTTCCTTTTGCCCGTGAATACGGCGGCACCTTGGCCAACCGCTCCTTCGGTGGCGCGCAAGTTTCTCGTACCTTCTATGCCCGGGGCCAGACAGGTCAGCAGTTGCTGCTCGGCGCCTACACTGCCATGATGCGGCAGGTTGCGACGGGCAAGGTAAAAATGTATACCCGCCGCGAAATGATGGATCTGGTCGTGGTTGACGGCGTGGCCAAAGGGATCATCTGCCGCAATCTGATCACCGGTGAAATCGAGAAATATTCAGCGCATGCAGTCGTGCTCGCCACCGGTGGGTACGGTAACGTCTACTTCCTCTCCACCAACGCCATGGCATCGAACGTTACGGCGGCTTGGCGGGCATATAAACGCGGTGCTGGTTTCGCCAACCCCTGTTATGTTCAAATTCACCCGACCTGTATCCCGGTCCATGGCGAATTCCAATCCAAGCTGACCCTCATGAGCGAGAGTCTCCGCAACGATGGCCGCGTCTGGGTACCAAAGAATGTTGGCGACACCAGAAAGGCGGCCGACATCCCCGTGGAAGATCGCGACTACTATCTTGAGCGCAAGTATCCGTCGTTTGGTAACCTCGTTCCCCGTGACGTTGCAAGCCGCAATGCCAAGGAAGCCTGTGATGAAGGCAGGGGCGTTGGTGAAACCAAACTCGGTGTATACCTTGACTTTGCCGATGCGATCAAACGCGATGGGCTCGATGTGATCAACAGAAAGTATGGAAATCTCTTCCATATGTATCACAAGATCACCGACAGCGATCCGACCAAAGAACCGATGATGATTTATCCGGCAATTCATTACACCATGGGTGGATTGTGGGTCGATTATGAGTTGATGACCACCATTCCAGGCCTCTATGCCATGGGTGAGTGTAACTTCTCCGATCACGGCGCCAACCGTTTGGGTGCATCCGCTCTCATGCAGGGTCTGGCCGACGGGTACTTTGTTCTGCCTTACACCATTGGCAACTATCTAGCCAAAGTTGCACCCGTTCCGACCAACACCAACGATCCGGCATTTGAAGCTGCGGCCAATGATGTTAAAGAGCAAACCGCCAGACTGCTGAAAAACACCAAAAGCGGCAAAGGCGGCCAGACTGTTGATCATTTCCACAAAGAACTCGGCAAGGTCATGTGGGATAATTGCGGTATGGCCCGGAACAAGGCTGGACTTGAGCATGCTCTAAAGAAAATCCCTGAAATTCGTGCTGAATTCTGGGAGAACGTGATGGTTCCCGGCTCCGGCCAAGAACTGAACCAATCGCTCGAGCGGGCCGGACGCGTTGCCGACTTCCTCGAATTTGGGGAGTTGCTCGCTCTCGATGCACTAACCCGTGAGGAATCCTGTGGCGGTCACTTCAGAGAAGAAAGTCAGACCGAAGAAAACGAAGCCAAACGAGACGATGCAAACTTCTGCCATGCAGCAGTATGGGAATACAAAGGCCAAGGCACCGCTCCGGCACTGCATAAGGAGCCGCTGGTCTTCGAAAACGTTACTCCTTCGCAGCGTAGCTACAAGTAATGCGTATCTGTACTCTTGTATAAACAGATTCATCACTGAAGTTTAAAATACAACGCAAGAAGAAATCACATGTCATCGAAAACGATCAATATAATAGTAAAAATTTGGCGACAGAATGGTCCTCTGGCTAAAGGCGCTTTTGAGGAGCATGCTCTCAAGGATATCAGCACCGACAGTTCCTTCCTGGAAATGATCGACGTGCTGAACGAATGGTTAACCATCAAAGGGCTTGAGCCCATCGCCTTTGACCATGACTGCCGCGAGGGTATCTGCGGTATGTGTGGCGCAGTGGTCAACGGCACGGCGCACGGTCCCGACAAAGAGACAACCCTGTGCCAGTTGCACATGCGGCGCTTCAAGAATGGCGACACCATCGTCATCGAACCCTTCCGCTCCCAGGGTTTCCCGATCGTCAAGGACCTGATTGTCGATCGTTCCGCCCTTGATCGGATCATCGCCGCCGGCGGGTATGTTTCGGTCAATACCGGATCTCCGCAGGACGGCAACAGTATCCTTATTCCGCAGCATGTGGCCGAGCAAGCCATGGATGCCGCCGCTTGCATTGGTTGCGGTGCCTGTGCCGCCGCCTGTCCCAATGGTACCCCGATGCTCTTCCTCGGCGCCAAGGTTTCTCAGTTTGCCCTCTTGCCTCAGGGGCAACTGGAGGCCAAAAAGCGGGCCATCAATATGGTGCTCCAGATGGACAAAGACGGTTTCGGCAACTGCGGTAACGAGCGCGAGTGTGAAAATGTCTGTCCAAAAGGCATTACCATTCGCAACATCGCTCGGTTGAACAGGGAGTTTCTCAAAGCCTCTTTTACCATCGATCATTGAGATTGAGCGGTTCTGGCTGAAGAACCTGTTCGTTGCGTCCAAGGGGTCACATCGTCGCATTGACGATGTGACCCCCCTTTCTTTTTTGCGATTCAGCCGTTTTTTTCCACCCTCCCTTTCTCTTGATGATCCTTCCGCCGACCAAAACAGAGGAAGGACCGCATCCTGATTGCTCTTGTTCAGAATCTTCGCCTCACCCCTCCCCGAGATTCCGCAACCGTCCCTTGTTTGATGAATGAGGTGTTGCGCTCAATCATGAGCCCGGTTTATTATCGTGCGATCTTCCTGGAGTACACAAAATGCGGATCTTGGCAGACCGCGTGTCTGCGAATCGTCCTTGTCGTTATTGAAAGATGAAACTAATTCCTCGCTTTAACTACTTCCTTGCCCTTTCCGTTTATTTGGCTGTTATCTGCTGGAACGTTTGGTGGACTTTCACGTGGCTTTATCAGCAGAAATTGAAAGATCTGGCGGCCGACGGCTCTTCTCGTCTCGAATTATATATGACCTACCTTCAGGGGGTTTTGGAGAAATATGAAAACCTTCCCGAGTTGTTGGCTAACGACAGGATCCTGATTGATCTGCTCAACAATCACCGCTCCCCGGGAGACATCGATTTTTTGAACAAATATCTTCAAAAAATCAATAATATCAGTCAAGCGTCAGACACGTATCTGATGAACAGCGACGGGTTGACGATAGCGGCCAGCAATTGGCAGGAAGAACTTCCGTTCGTCGGCCAGAATTTCAGCTACCGACCCTACTTTCAGGAAGCCATGAACGGGCACCTTGGTCGCTATTTCGCCTTGGGTACCACTTCTAGCATCCGAGGGTATTACTTTGCCTATCCGGTTCGGCAGCAGGACAAGATTCTTGGGGCGCTGGTCATTAAAATCAATATCGATTCGGTCGAGAACCTCTGGGGGCATGTGGACCAGACCTTTCTCGTCACCGACCCTGATGGGGTGATCTTTTTATCCACCAATAAAGATTGGCGTTTTCGCACTTTGGCCCCGCTGCCGGAAGTTGTTCGTCAGGAAATGATCGACAACCGTCGCTACCCCAATGCCTCGCTGGAACCGCTCAACGTGCTCAGTGAACAAAAGAATGAGGCCGGCACCATTATCAAAGTGAAGATGCCCACTAACCATACCGTGAAGGAATATCTGATGCAGACCCGCGCCATGGAACAAGCCGGTTGGAACGTCCAGATCCTGACCGATACCTGGCGGGTGGAGCGATTTGTGTATCTGATTTTTGTCGCGATGAATGTCTTTCTCGCCTTGAGCGTGCTTTTGGTGTTGCTGCTCAAACAGCGCCGTCAACGTAAAATCGACCTGACCCGTTTTGAGGAGCAATCGCGCAAGGTATTGGAGGAAGCAAACGAGAGGCTTGAAACCCGGGTGGCGGAACGAACCCAGGAGCTGACCGAATCGAACACCTTGCTCCGCAAGGAGATTGATGATCGCAAGCGGGTGGAACTCGCCCTCAGAAACACCCGGTCGGAATTGGTCCATGCCGCCAAAATGGCAGCCCTGGGCCAAATGTCGGCCGGCATCAACCATGAATTGAATCAGCCCCTTGCAGCCATTCGCAGTTACTCGGACAACGGTCGGCTTTTTTTGGAAAAGGGTCGACTCAAGGAGGCGCTGTGGAATCTTGAGCAGATCAGTGAGCTAACCGAGCGAATGGCCCATATCGGCGTGCAGCTCAAACAGTTTGCCCGCAAAGCCAGCGGCCAACTCGGCCAGGTGCCGTTGCACGGTGTCATCGACGGGGCCCTGGAAATTCTCAATCCTGTTATCCGAAAATCCGATGTCTGGATCCAGGTGGTGATCGATCCGGAAGACCTGGGTGTGCGTGCCGATCAGGTCCTGTTGCAACAGGTCGTGGTCAATTTGGTCGGCAACGCCCTGCATGCGGTCGAAGAGGCGCCGCGCCAAGAGATCAAGATCCGGGGATACCGCAAAGAGGGCAAGGTGATTCTCAGTGTGACCGACAGTGGTCCGGGCATCTCGCCCGAGCATCTGCCCCATATCTTTGAACCGTTTTTCACCACCAAGCAGAGCGGCCAGGGGCTGGGGTTGGGATTGACCATCACCGAACGGATTCTTCATGAAATGAATGGTGAAATCCGGGTGGCTGCAACCGAAAACGGGACAAAATTCGAATGCATTCTTGCAGAAGCGTGAATAAAAAATATGAACGTCGGAAATAAGGTCATCTTCATTGACGATGAGAAACACATCCGTCAGGCCAACACGCAGACGCTGGAACTGGCCGACCTGGACGTGCTCTGTTTCGAAGACGCCGAGAGTGGACTCCCCCATCTTTCCATGGATTGGCCCGGCGTGGTGATCTGTGACATTCGCCTGCCGCGCATGAACGGGATGGAATTTCTGGCGCAGGTCCAAAAAATCGATCGCGATCTCCCGGTCATCCTGATCACCGGTCATGGCGATATCTCCACGGCGGTCCAGGCCATGCGCGATGGGGCCTATGACTTCATCGAAAAACCGTATTCGGCCGAGCGCCTGGTCAAGACGGTGCAGCGGGCGCTGGAAAAGCGATCGCTGACCCTGGAGAACCGCATTCTCCGTCAGGAATTGGAGGCTCATAGCGCACCGGGACCACGGATCATCGGCAGGACGCCGGCCATGGTCCGCCTGCGAGCCACCATCGCCCGGGTCGCCGACACGGGGGCGGATATCCTGATTGTCGGCGAAACCGGTACCGGCAAGGAGTTGGTGGCCCGCTCCCTGCATGAACACAGCCAGCGAAGAACGAAGAATTTCGTGGCCATCAATTGCGGCGCCGTGCCCGAAAGTGTCATCGAAAGTGAACTGTTCGGGCACGAGGCCGGGGCCTTCACCGATGCCAAGAAAACCAGGATCGGCAAATTCGAACATGCCCACGGCGGCACCCTGTTTCTGGACGAGATCGAATCCATGCCGCTCCGGACCCAGGTCCACTTGCTGCGGGTCCTGCAGGAGCGAGTGCTGGAACGGCTGGGCTCCAACAAATTGATTCCGTTAAATGTCCGAGTGGTGGCTGCATCCAAGATCAATCTTCTCCAGGCGGCGGAAGCCGGCCTGTTCCGAGAGGATCTTTACTACCGGCTCAATGTGGTCTGCCTGGAGATACCGCCGCTCCGGGCACGTCTGGAGGATATCCCCCTGCTCTTTCACCATTTTCTCCTGGTGGCCGGCCATCGGTACCAGCAGGAGGTCCCGCTGCCGAAGACCTCGCAGATGAACGCGCTCATGACCTATAACTGGCCGGGGAATGTGAGGGAGTTACGCAATCTCGCCGAGCGATACGTGCTTTTGGGCAGCCAGTATGGATGGTCGCTCGATCGGTTGTTGTCGGGAACGGAGAAAACGCAGGAATACAGCCTGGCCAGCCAGGTTGACTGCTTTGAGCGGGGGCTGATCGAACAAGCCCTCGTGGCCAGCAACGGCAGCATCAAGGATGTGATGGATGCCCTGGCCATCCCACGCAAGACGCTTTACGACAAGATGCGCAAATATGGCTTGAACAAGAGCGATTACAGCAAATAAGGGAAATATCGGCAGGGTTGTTTGATCACGTTTGTCCGCACGCCGCCATGGAATACCTGGACGGCGTACGGACAATCTTGAGGATTCGATATCACCTGCTCGACGATCACATCATCCCGAGCATCTTCGGCAGCCAGATCGACAAGGTCGGCCAATAGGTCACAATGACCAGGAAGACGATCATGGTCAGCAGCCAGGGCCAGACGGCGATCGTCAACTCGGTGATGCCCATCTTGGTGATGCCCGAGGCGACATAGAGATTCAAGCCCACCGGCGGATGACACATGCCGACCTCCATGTTGACCGTCATCATGATGCCGAAATGGACCGGATCGATCCCCAGCTTAATCGCCACCGGAAAGAGGATCGGAGCAAAAATCAGGACGATGGACGAGGGTTCCATGAAATTGCCGGCCGCCAGCAGCAGGACATTGACGGAAAGGAGGAAGGCGATCTGGCCCAGCCCCTTGTCGAGCAGCCAGTTGGCCAACTCCTGGGGGATATTCTCATTAGCCAGAATAAAGGAAAACATGACGGCGTTGGTGATGATATAGAGTAGCATCGCCGACATGTTGGCCGAGTTGAGCAGGACCTTGGGCACATCTGCTAGTCGCATGTCCTTATAAATAAATACGGCCACGAAACAGGAATAGACCGCGCTCATCGCCGCCGCCTCGGTTGGGGTGAACATACCCGTGTAGATGCCCCCCATGACCACGATGATCAGCATCAACCCCCAAGCTGACTCGCGGAAGGTCCTGAAACGCTCAACCCATGAGGCCTTGGGCTGACGGGGATAGTTATATTTCTTGGCCCGATACCAGGTGATGGCGCCGAGCATCGAAGCCAGCATGATGCCGGGCACGACGCCGGCCATGAATAAAGCTCCCACCGAGGTGTTGGTGGCCACGGAGTACATCACCATGACAATGGACGGTGGGATCAGGATGCCCAATGCCCCGGACGTGGTGATGACGCCGGCACCAAACTGCTTGGGGAAGCCGGCCTTTATCATTCCCGGCAACAGGATCGAGCCGATGGCCACGACTGTGGCCGGCGATGATCCCGAAACAGCGGCAAACAGGGCACAGGCGACAACGCCCGACAGGGCAAGACCTCCGTACCAGTGACCGACCAATGAAGTGGCGAAGTTGATCATCCGTCGGGCCACCCCGCCATGGGTGAGGAAATTTCCGGCAAGAATGAAGAAGGGGATCGCCATGATCTCGAATTTTTCGATGCCGGTGAACAGTTTCAGGGCCACCGACTCCAGGGGCACCTGGGTCATGGTGAAGAGAAAGGTCAGAACCGTCAAGCCCAGGGATATGGAAATAGGCATACCCGTCAGCATCAACGCAAGCAGGATACCGAATATAATAGCGGCACTCATCGTGCATCCTCCTTGCTGTTGTTGTCGTTCTCGCCGTTTTCGACCTCATCGTCCCGAAGAACAGCCCGCAGTTCCAACCGCTTTTCTTCCAGCGAAGGAGCTTCTTCGGCAAGCCCATCGACATGACCGTGGTCGTGATGCGGCAACTCGCCGGTTTTGATAAAGCTGACCATAACTTGCAGGAAACGGAAACACATCAGGGTCGATCCCATCGGCACCGCACTGTAGACCAACCAGGTCGGCCATTCGAGGTCCGGCGTGGTCGGCCCCTCTGGCAGGGTACCGGTGTTGATGCCGAGCACGTTATAGACGGCATAGTGCATGCCGTTATCCCAGATAAAATTGCCGCCCAGGACGGCAACGATGGACGTGAAGAGCGCACCGGCAAACAACCCGAAGATGATGAACTTGCCCCGGGTGGGACGTTCCATCTGATTGATCAGGACATCGACCCCGACATGGATACCGGTCCGGACGCCGTAGGCAGCACCGAACTTGGCCATCCAGACGAACATGATGATGCACAGTTCTTGCGCCCAGCCGAAATTCAGCGAGAGCAACCAGTCCTGCACCCCTGGGATGGCTAAACCGGCGGCATAGCGGTGCCCCACGGCCAGAAAGATGATCAGGGTCGCCCCCCCCATGAGGAAAGTGATCAGCCATTCCTCGATGTGATTCAAGAATTTCATTGTCACCCTATCCTTCAAAACGATTGGAGGCGGAAGGCAACCGCCCTCCGCCTCGTAGTCTCTTTATCTCTAGTCAACCTTATTTGGTGAACCCGACCGCCTGATGCACGGTATCGATGGTTTCTTTGCCGATCCGGCTGGCCATCTTCTCATGTACCGGCACCAGTACCTTCTTGAAGGCAGCCCGCTGTTCCGGGGTCAATACCGTGACCTCGGTCTTGCCGGAAGCTTTGACCGATTCCAGATCCTTGTCGTTGGAGTCCTTGGCGATCTTGTTGGCGTAATCGGTCGCCTCTTGCATCGCGGTCTCAAGCTGGGTCCGGATGTCGGCCGGCAATTCGTCCCAGAACTTCTTGTTGACGATCACCGCATAGCCAAGATAGCCATGATCGGTGATGGCCAGGTATTTCTGCACTTCCTGCATTTTCTGGGTGTAAAAATTGGAGATCGGGTTCTCAGTGCCATCAACGACACCGGTCTGCAGGGCCTGGTAAACCTCGGAAAAGGGCATGACCTGCGGAATGGCCTTCAATTCGCGCATCTGCTCCTCAAGCACCTTGGATGACTGGATGCGGAGTTTCTTGCCCTTCAGATCGTCCGGGGTCTTGATGGGGGTGTTGGCGGAAAACGATTTGAACCCGTTATCCCAATAGGCCAGCCCCTTGATTCCTTTCGGTTCCAGCTTGTCCAGCAGTTTCCGACCCACCGGACCTTTGGTGACCTTGTGGAGATCGTCATAGTTGTTAAAGATAAAAGGCAGGTCAAAAACCTCAAATTCTTTGACGCCCAAGGGACCGAATTTGGCCAGGGATGGGGCCAGCATCTGGACAGCGCCGAGTTGCAGGGCTTCCATTTCTTCCTTATCTTTGTACAACTGGCTGTTCGGGTATAACTCGACCTTCACCTTGCCCTTGGTCAATTCCTCGGCCTTCTTTTTGAAGAACTCGGCGGCATTTCCCTTGGGGGTATCGACCGCAACGACATGGCTGAATTTGATGACAATCGGCTCGGCAAATGCCGGAGACGCCCAAAAGACCGCTGCGACCGTCAATACCCCTATTGCCTTGGCTACTGTCTGAAACATGATCCTTCTCCTTTTTCGATCGGTTGACCTGTTGTGTTGTATTGTCAAATTGACAATGCCTCCACCCCGCGAGCTCCTTCTAACATCATCGCTCAACAACTCTCTTAAGCAAGATAAAGACCAATGGAAGAAAAATAGATAACCCGTTTGAATTTGAATCAAAATCACCCCCTCTTCGCAAGAGACCGGCACACCACTGGCGGATTTCCGCCAATCCGCCTCAAAATAGAGGGGGAAATTCACCCAATACTTTATGGTGGCCTTGCTGCGAAAATTCAAGCCGCGCGACGGCAGATGACCTTTGAATACCGTTCCGAGGGAAAGATTTTGTGCCTTATCCACACACGGCCAAAGGTTCACCGGAGAAAGCAGGATAACCGGTACCTCCCGCGAAATGGCGGATGGAAAAATGTCCCCGAGCATTTACCGTCCTTGCTGATACACGGGCCTGCCGCCATGGGTGGAAATCACCATCTCGATACTTCGCCGACCTTTCCGGGGCGCCAGTGCAGCAGTATAAGATCATCTCCGGGTCCATTTATTGCAGCACCACTCAAAACCCATTTTTCGGCAAGGGGGCTTCGGAGTTGTTCTCTGTCGCACTAACAGGAGGCGTAGAAGCCATCCGTTCTCGCCCGTTTGAGGGGTATTTTCCGCCCCGCCCACTCGCAACCGGATCACCTAAGGAGGAGCACCATGCATTCTATTCCCACGCTCAAGACCATTCTGTACACCACCGCCCTCGGCAGCCACACACGTCCTGTCTTTCGCTATGCGATCAGCTTGGCGCGGCAATACGACGCACAGATTATCCTGCTGCATGTGGTGGAGCCGTTAAGCAGCGCGGCCAGGGCTGTCATCGAAACCTACATGTCCGTGGAGGCAGCTGACCGGGCTCAGCAAGACAACATGCAGCAAGTCCTGAAAGATATTAAGGTTCGTTTGAAAAAATTCTGTGCGGAAGAAATGGAATCGAGTAAGACCGATGTCAGCAAGGTGCACGAGATCCTGGTAGTCGCCGGGGATCCCAGCGAGGAAATCCTGCGCGTCGCCGATACGAACCAAGTCGATTTGATCGTCATGGGGAGATCCACCGGTTCCGTTTTCGGCAGCACGGTCATGGGATCGGTCTCCCGTCGGGTGACCCGACACGCCAAGATACCGGTTCTTGTCGTCCCCAATTATTGACCGCAGACAGCGCTGAGGCCGATACAGAACCCCTCGACATCATTGCTCCAGGGACGTCTGCTTGTGCACACAAGTCCTCTTCGTCGGTCCGAGCATGCGGGAGAGGTGATTGGCCTTCTGCGCTTTCATCAAGCCCCTTGTGGCGACTATGGGCGGGGCACAACATCGCCACAAGGGTCACCCACCGCACCGAAGACGGTGGCTTTGTTGCTTGCCGGATCGCGGTGCAATCGCAATTTTTCCACGTTGGCTTCTCGCCATTTTGATTCGATAACAGCCATCGCATCCGTGAGTGGCAACTAACCCGCAAGCTCGGCCAGTTGAGGGACGAGCGTCTCTCCTGTCCAAGCCCCCAGTCGCTCCCAACTTTTATCAAGAAACAATGCCCGGTCAACAACTCACCCCTTGCGCCTTCATTACCACCCCGGAGCAACTTGCCCGGGCCCTGGACCTTCCTGTCGAGCCGCTGAAGGCGGTGCATGCCGTCTACCCGCTGCGTGTCAGCGCCTATTATCTCGATCTCATAAAAAAAACCGGGTTGCCGCTCTGGAAGCAGGCGGTACCCGATCTCCGGGAACTGAACGATGACGACGGCATGATCGACCCGCTTGCCGAGGAAAACTTGAGTCCTGTGCCCTGTCTGGTCCATAAGTATCCGGATCGAGCCCTGTTTCTCGTTGCCGGCGAATGTGCCACCTACTGCCGGTTTTGTACGCGCAAGCGCAAGGTGGGCAAACCGGAGATGGTGATCGACGACGCGACCATCGCCGCCGGCCTCGATTACCTCCGGCGCACGCCCGCCATCTCCGATATCCTGGTTTCAGGCGGCGATCCGCTGATGTTGTCGCTGACGCGGCTCGAACATATCCTCAAGGCCCTCCGGGCCATTCCCTCCATCGTCACCATTCGCATCGGCACCAGGATCCCCTGCACCCTCCCCATGCGGGTCACCGCCGAACTGGCCGCCATGCTGAAACAATATCACCCCCTTTATATCAACACCCACTTCAACCATCCGGCCGAAATCACTGCCGAGGCAGCACAGGCTTGCACCCGCCTGGCCGACGCCGGCATTCCCCTCGGCTGTCAGACCGTATTGCTGCGGGGAGTCAACGACTCGCCGGAGATCATCCGGGAGTTGCTGTACCGCCTGATACAAATCAGGGTCAAACCCTATTATCTGTTCCAGGCCGATCTGACCAAGGGCACCTCGCATTTTCGAACCACCATCGATACCGGACTCGACATCATGCGGCAACTGATCGGGCATGTCTCCGGCATGGCCGTTCCCACCTATGCCCTGGATGCGCCGGGAGGCGGTGGCAAAATCCCTCTGACCCCCGACTACATCCTCCGTATGGACAACTCGCTCGATTTCGTCACCTACCGCGGCGATTCGTGCACCTACCCCAACCGGCTCCATCCTTGAGATGCATCTTTTTTCGTTCCCCCTTGGACGAACCTCAAAAAACACTATATACTGAATCATAATTTATCAGTCCTTCCGGATGGTCGCCCCGGCAAGCATGGGCAAGACAAGCGCCTCCCTTTCATTTCGGATCAGAGTATCATGTCGGTATCGAACCACCCAACGGAGCAGGTGTTGCAGGATGTCCTGACCTCAAAAGACCTGCCAACCCTCCCCATTATTGCCACCAAGTTGCTGGCACTCACCGCCCAGCAAGAAACCACGCTCACCGACATCGCCAATCTGATCAGCCAGGACATGGCGCTTTCCACCAAGGTTCTGAGAGTCGCCAATTCCGCCTTTTACAGCTTTCCGCAACAAATCTCGTCCATCAATCAGGCCGTTTCGATCCTGGGAATCAATGCGGTCCGCAGCCTTGTCCTGAGTTTCTCCTTCCTCTCCATGGGAAAGCGACAGAAGAATTCGCGCTTCGATTTCGAGCAATTCTGGGAGCGCTCCCTGGTTGAAGCGGCCGCCGCCAAGCTCATCCTCGAACAGGTGACCAACAGTGACGCAGAGGAGGCCTTCACCAGCGGCCTGCTGCAAAATGTCGGTCAACTGGTGCTCGCCACCACTTTGCCCCAAAAATACAATCAGGTTCTCGAGCAACGATCCGGCGGTACTCCAGCCGGGGCCACAGCTGGTCCGAAGATTGGTGAAAGCCAACTTGAGTTGGAAATCTTTGGCATGACCCATGCCGAGGTGGGATATGAGGCCGCCAAGGCCTGGGGGCTCCCTGAAAATTTGTTACTCCCTATCAAGTACCACCATCTGCCGCACGAGTACCAAGGCGGCAACCAGCGGCACAAACAGACGATTTACGCCGCCTACCTGGCCAACCTCCTCGCTGAGCTCTTTTATTCCGAAACGCCGGAGCAGTACCACAAACAGTTCCGTAACGAGGCGAAACAACTCCTGGGCCTCAAGGTTCTGGGCGTCAATACCGTCTTGAAAATGATCGACAAGGTCATTGACCAATCAGCGCAGTTTTTCGGCATCAAAATCAATCCGGTCAAATCGGTGGCCGAAATACTCCAAGAGGCCAACCTCCGCCTGAGCCTCATCAACCTCTCCTATGAGGAGATGAATCGCGAGTTGATCAAATCCAAACTGGAGTTGGAAAAACTGACGGAAGAGCTGGCCCAAAAAAACAGGCTTCTGGAGAATCTCGCCAATATCGACGGCCTGACTGAAATCAACAACCACCGGTTTTTCCAAAATTTTCTTGACGCCGAAATCAATCGATCGATCCGCAACGAACGATTTCTCTCGTTGTTGCTGGCCGATATCGACCATTTCAAGAAATTCAACGACACCTATGGTCATCAAACCGGAGATTTTATCCTCAAGGAATTCTGTCGGATCACCAAGGAAGTGATTCGGGAATACGACCTGATCGCCCGTTATGGGGGCGAAGAATTCGCTTTCGTCCTGCCCGAGACCGCCCAGGACGAAGCCCTGTTGGTGGCGGAAAAACTACGCAAAACCACTGAGGAGTATATTTTTGACGACGGAACCCACACCTACAGGGTGACTATCAGTATCGGCATCGCCTGCGCCCGCCCCATCGGTCGCGAATTCAACAAGAACGATTTCATCGGCCTGGCAGACGAAGCCTTGTATGAGGCCAAACATTCCGGTCGAAATCGAGTCGCCTGGTGTGCGCTCAAAAAGAAAAAGAATTGGTTCGCCTTCTGATCCCGTCCGGCTATTCTCCCGGCACTCCTTACCCCTTACGCCCCACTTTTCCGCATGACCACTCGCAGTGAGCGGAAGTCTCGTCCGGTCAATATCCTCACCTCTATTGACCACCAAATGCCTTGAAGATTTTATAAACAAACAACGTCTTTTCTGATAAGTTTGCGCAGTCGTCATTTGTTGTGTGTCTGCCGGGCAACAACTCTCACCTACACCCTATCCGATCCCCAGGTTCGAAGGAGGTTGCATGAAACCACGTCGTTCTAATTTATCCGTTCCAGGCCACTTGAAAAAAATGCATGGCAAGGCGAGCGAAAGCCAAGCCGATGTCATCATGCTCGACCTTGAAGACAGTGTGCCGGTGGAAGAAAAGAGTAATGCGCGCGACCAGGTCATCGATTCGCTCTTGAATCTTGATTGGGAGAAAAAAATGGTCACCGTGCGCATCAATGCCCTGGATACGCCGTTCGCCTATCGGGATCTTCTGGCAATCGCGGAAAACGCCGGCCACATTATTGATGCCATCGTCATCCCCAAGGTCAATCACCCCGGAGACATCTATTTTGCCGACCGCATGCTCAACGGCATTGAAATGGGTAAAGCCGGGTCGCTCTCCATCGGTCTTGAGGCCTCCATCGAAACTGCCGAAGGACTGCTGCACGCCACCGAGATCGTTCAAGCCAGCAACCGCGTCAAGACCTTGGTCTTCGGTATTGCCGACTATTCCGCCTCCATTGGCGCCCGCCTGGTTTCCATTTCCGGGCATGGGGAAAGGGAAGAGGAACTTTATCCCGGACATCGCTGGCACTTTGCCATCAGCAACATGGTCATGCATGCCAAAGCCCACGGCGCCCTCGCCATCGATGCCCCCTACGGCAATTTCAAGGATGCGGACGGGTTGCGCCGCTCAGCGGTCATGGCCTGCGCGCTGGGTTGCGATGGAAAATGGGCCATTCACCCGTCACAAATTGAGGTCATCAACGAGGTTTTCACCCCTTCGCAGGAAGAGATTGCCTTGGCTGCCAAGGTCATCGAAGCGAATACCTTGGCCAAAACCGAAGGGAGAGGAGCGATCGCCGTGGAAGGCCGGATGGTTGACCAGGCCACGGTTCGCTTGGCCACCCAACTCTGGGAGCAGGCCAGGTATCTGCACTTGGTATGACACCGGAACGCCCAAACTTATCCGCCACCAACTCGATCGCCGCTGGGCAGAAAAACAAAAAGGGAGCGCCCCATAAGGGCGCTCCCTTTTTGTTAAACCGGTCTGAAAGACTTGGTTAGCCGATGACTGCCAACACGGTGTCTTTGGCAACGGAATCGCCTGTACCGAAGCACAGTTGTTTTACCGTACCGTCACACGGAGAGCCCAGGTTGTTCTCCATCTTCATGGCTTCGAGAACAAGGATGGGGTCACCGGCTTTGACCGCATCGCCGACATTGACCAGGTTCTTGATGATCATGCCGGGCATCGGTGCCAGCAGCGGGGTTCCGCCTTCAACGGCAGCCGGAGCCGGGGCGGCGGCAGCCTTCGGAGCGGCGGCAGGAGCTGCGGCAGCAGCCGGGGCAGCGGCCTTCGGAGCGGCAGCAGGAGCGGCGGGCCGCGGAGCAGCTGCGACCATCGGCTGGAAGTCGCCGGTCGGATCGACCTCAACGCTGAAGTACTCGTTGTCAACAAAGACGTTGAAAGTACGGACGTTGGCGGTTTTCTCCGGTGCAGCGGCCTTGGCCTCGATCAGTTTGCCGGCTTTGGCTTTGGCGATCAGGTCATCGCGCTTTTTGACCTCGTCAAGGGTGATCGGCTGTACCTCGGGCGGAGCCGGGGTCTTGCCATACTTCCACTCAAGGAACTTCTTACCGGTGACCGGGTAGATGGCATAGAGTACCAGATCGTCCATATCCTTGGCGAGATCGCCGATCTCTTTCTTGGCCTTCTCCAATTCGGGCTCAATAACCTCTGCCGGGCGGCAGGTGATCGGCTCTTCGCCACGCGGATAGCCTTTCAGGGCCTTCTTCTGAACGTCCGCATTGATCGGCACCGCGGTTTTACCATAGAGACCGTAGCAGAGGTCTTTAACCTGGGCGGTGATCATCTTGTAACGCTCGTCCGGGGTATCGAAGAGAACGTTGTTGACGGTCTGGATACCAACGATCTGGCTGGTCGGGGTAACCAGCGGGATCTGACCGAGATCCTTGCGAACTTTCGGCAGCTCTTTGTAGACCATATCGATCTTGTCCAGGGCATCCATCTCACGCAACTGGTTGACCAGGTTGGACAGCATGCCGCCAGGGGTCTGGTGGAGAAGGACGTTGATGTCGATGGTCGAGATCTTGGAGTCATCCAGAAGGTGCTTGTACTTCGGCATGACCTCTTTCTCAAGAATCTCGTTGATGGCCGCCAGCTTCTTGATGTCGAAACCGGTGTCACGGTTGGTGCCGAGCAGGGTCATGACCAACGGCTCGATCGCCGGATGAGCAGTGCGGTAGGCATACGGGGTCATACAGGTGTCAACGATGTCGACACCAGCCTCAATGGCCTTCAGATGGCTCATGGAGGCCATACCGGAGGTAAAGTGGCTGTGCAGGTGGACCGGGGTCTTGGTCACGGCCTTGATGGCTTTGACAATGGCATAGGCATCATACGGGGCGATCAGACCGGCCATATCCTTGATGCAGATCGAGTCGGCACCCATCGCATCCAGAGCTTTGGCTTTGTTGACATAGTAATCCAGGTTATAAACCTCGCCGCCCAGACGCGGTTCGGTCAGGGTGTAGCAGATGCAGCCCTGGAAGTGCTTGCCACTGGCTTTGATCTGCTTAACAACGGTCTCGAAGTTGCGATAGTCGTTGAGGGCGTCAAAGGTCCGGAAGATGTCCATGCCGTTCTCGGCCGCACGCTCAACAAATGCCAGAGCGGTGTCATCGGCGTAGTTGCGGTAACCGACCAGGTTCTGGGCGCGGAGCAGCATGGAAAACGGGGTCTTCTTGATGTAGCGCTTCAGGGTGCGGAGGCGCTCCCACGGATCCTCGTTGAGGAAGCGGTGCATGGTGTCGAAGGTGGCGCCGCCCCAGGTTTCAAGGGCCCAGAAGCCGACTTCGTCCATCATCTCGGCTACCGGAATCATGTCTTCAGTCCGCCCACGGGTGGCGAACAGAGACTGGTGTCCATCCCGGAAGGTGAGATCCATAACCTTGACCGGGTTTGCTGCTGCGGGCCGGTCAATTGCATAATTCATGGCGGTCATTGTTACTTGGTCGCTCATTTTCAGTTTCTCCCTGTTATACGTTGTCGTTGAACGTCAAATTGTCGAAAAGCCATCAGAAGGCTTTCATTTGAATCAGCCTGCGGAAATTCATGATGTCCTGACGGCCGGCAATTGCCCATAAACTTGGCCCGGCTGGTGCAGCAGATTTGGCAGCCAGCAACTGTGCCTGGTATGCTGCTTCCTCTTCCTGCATCAGATAGGCATTCACGGCTGCAAGGGCCGCAGCCATCTTCTTGTTCATTTTTGCCATTCTGTCATCCTCTGAGTTTGTTGGTGCAGTGCAATGAGAACTGCACCGTACATAAGAGTGTTTACAGCGGAATATTGCCGTGCTTCTTCATCGGGATGGTGTCACGTTTCCCTGAAATCGATTCAAACGCGTTGATGATACGGTACCGGGTTTCGGCAGGCTCGATAACATCGTCAATGTAACCACGCTCGGCGGCGCAGTATGGATTCGAGAACTGCTCGTTGTACTCGTTTTCCTTCTCGGCCAGGAACGCTCTGGGATTCTCGGCCGCTTTGGCGCCCTTGGCGTGCAGGACTTCGACCGCGCCCTTGGACCCCATAACTGCGATTTCACCGGTCGGCCAGGAGTAGTTGATGTCAGTTCGCAAGTGCTTGGACGACATAGCGCAATAGGCGCCGCCGTAGGATTTACGGGTAATAATCGTTACCTTTGGCACCGTAGATTCAGCATAGGCATACAGCATCTTGGCGCCGTTGCGGATGACGCCGCCGAATTCCTGTGTGGTGCCGGGCAGGAAGCCAGGGACGTCGACGAAGGTAAGGATCGGGATGTTGAAGCAGTCACAGAAGCGGATGAAGCGGGCACCCTTGATCGAGGAATCGATGTCGAGAACGCCGGCGTAATAGGACGGCTGGTTGGCGACAATACCGATCGCCTTGCCGCCGTAACGGGCAAAACCGATGACGATGTTCGGAGCGAAATTCTTCTTGATTTCAAAGAAGATGCCGTTGTCGGCGGTCTCGGTGATTACCTTTTTGATATCATACGCGGCATTGGGATTATCCGGAATGATGTCATTGAGCAACTCGGAACGGCGGATGATGGGATCGTCGCAGGGGGCATCCGGGGGATTCTCCATGTTGTTCTGCGGCAGATAGCTCATCAGATCCTTGATGTACTGAATGGCATCGTCCTCATTCTCGGCAGCATAGTCGGTGACGCCGGATTTGGTGGTATGCATGGACGCACCACCCAACTGCTCGGTGGTGACGTCCTCGTTCAACACCGTTTTAACGACCTTGGGACCGGTCAGGAACATGTAGGACTGGATCTTGACCTGGATGATAAAGTCGGTCAAGGCAGGGGAGTACACGGCGCCACCGGCACAGGGTCCGAAGATACCGGAGATCTGGGGAACCACACCGGAGGAGAGGACGTTGCGGGTGAAGATTTCGGTATACCCGGCCAAGGCCTCGATACCTTCCTGGATACGGGCGCCACCGGAGTCGTTCAACCCGATGACCGGAATGCCGTTCTTCATGCCCAAGTCCATGATCTTGCAGATCTTCTCCGCCAGGGTTCCGGAAAGGGAGCCGGCGAGGACAGAAAAATCCTGGGCATAGATATAGATCGGACGACCGGCCAGCTTGCCATAGCCGGTAACGATACCGTCGCCGAAAAACTTGATTTTTTCCATGCCGAAGTTGTAGCAGCGATGGAGCTTGAAAGCATCGTATTCCTCGAAGGTGCCTGGATCGAGGAGGAGTTGAATACGCTCGCGGGCGGTATATTTGCCCTGGGAGTGAATCTTGTCGATTTTATCCTGACCGCCGCCCAACAAGGCTTTGGCCCTTTTTTGCTTTAACTGCTCTAATTTTTCCTTTGTGCTCATGCTGTCTCCTTGCTGCAGAATTCAGTAGAAATTCCGTGCCGATTATGAGTCACAGTAACGCCGGATGGAGCACATCCGGCGCCACCGTCTTGACTGATCAACCTTTATATACCTGCTTGCAGAGTTCGCCCAGCTTGCCAAGGTTGGCGCAATGATGCACACCACTGGCCTTCATGGCCTCGATCTTGGCTTCGGCCGTTCCCTTGCCGCCACTGACGATAGCACCAGCATGGCCCATACGACGGCCAGGAGGAGCGGTCAGACCGGCGATGAAGCCGACGACAGGCTTCTTGGTGTTGGCTTTGATCCATTCGCAGGCATCTTCCTCAGCGTTGCCACCGATCTCACCAATCATAACGATGGCTTTGGTGTCGGGATCAGCCGCAAAGGCCTTCAAACAATCGATAAAGTTGGTGCCGTTGATGGGGTCGCCGCCGATACCGATACAGGTGGTCTGACCGAAGCCAGCCTGAGTCAACTGGTGTACCGCCTCATAGGTAAGTGTTCCAGAGCGGGAAACAACGCCCCAAGGACCGCCGGGTTTGTGCATCGGTCCAGGCATGATGCCGATCTTGCACTCACCAGGGGTGATGATGCCGGGGCAGTTTCCACCGATGAGACGGGTGGGTTTGGTGTTGAGGTAATTCTTCACCCGCATCATATCGAGAACCGGAATGCCCTCGGTGATGCAGACCACCAGCTCGATGCCGGCATCGGCAGCTTCCATGATGGCGTCCGCGGCAAAAGGCGGCGGAACAAGGATCATGGAGGCGTTGCAACCGGTTTTCTCGCGAGCTTCCTTGACGGAATTGAAGATCGGGACATCGTCCATCTTTTGACCACCCTTGCCAGGGGTCACGCCGGCGACAACATTGGTGCCGTAAGCGATACAGGAGCGGGTATGGAATTGGCCTTCCTGACCAGTGATGCCTTGTACAACCAGACGGGTATTTTTATTAACAAAAACGCTCATTATAAATTCCTCTATGGATTAAAATTTTTTAACCTCTGACGTCTGAGACTCTGCTATCCAGCAAGAGGAGTTGGCAATTGAAGAAGCCGATGTGCTGTCGCTCGACGAATCGTCTCTTCGCCACTCGGAACTCATTGTTCATCAGGCAACGATCTTGGCTACCTTTTCGGCTGCATCGGCGAGATCCTTGGCATTGATCAGGTCAAGTCCGGACTCGGCGAGAATTCTCCGACCTTCCTCGACATTGGTGCCTTCCATGCGAACAACGACCGGAACGGAGAGTTTGAGTTTGGTGGCCGCCTGGACAACACCCTTGGCCAGAATGTCGCAACGGAGAATACCGCCGAAAACGTTGATCAGAATACCCTTCACTGCCGGGTCCTTCATGATGAGACGGAATCCGTTCTCAATGGCCTCGGCATTGGCACCGCCGCCGACATCAAGGAAGTTGGCCGGGGAAGCGCCCGCCATCTTGACGATGTCCATGGTGGCCATGGCCAGACCGGCACCGTTGACGATGTTACCGACGTTGCCTTCGAGGTTGATGTAGTTCAGGCCATATTGAGCGGCCTCGGCCTCGACCGGATCTTCCTCGTCGATATCCCGCATTTCCTTGACATCGGGATGGCGGAACAAGGCGTTACCGTCGATGTCCATCTTGGCATCCAGGGCAAGGATGTCGCCTTCGGCGGTAATAATCAGCGGGTTGATCTCGACCATGGAGCAGTCATAGGCAACAAACAGCTCATAGAGGTTTTTTACCAGGGCGGACATTTTTTTCTGCAGATCTTTCTCGATCTCAAGACCGAAGCATATCTTGCGGGCATGGAACGGTTGAAAGCCGGTAATCGGGCTGACATTGACGGTGATGATTCGCTCGGGGGTTTTGGCGGCCACTTCTTCGATATCCATACCACCATCCTGGCTGCAGATGATAGCGACGGTGGCAGTCTCGCGATCCGGGATGATGCACAGATACAGCTCTTTTTTGATATTCAGCCCTTCTTCCACCAATACTTTGCGCACCTTTTTCCCCTGGGCGCCAGTCTGCTTGGTGATAAGGGTCATGCCGATAATGGAGTCGGCAACAGGTTTTACGTCGGCTTTGGTCTTTGCCAGCTTGACGCCGCCGCCCTTACCGCGACCACCTGCATGCACCTGGGCCTTGACAACGACCGGATAGCCGAATTCTTCAGCAATTTTCTCTACCTCGTCAGAGGTAAGGGCGAGTTTCCCTTTGGGGGTAGGTACATTGTATTTTCGGAATAGTTCCTTGGCCTGATACTCATGAATTTTCATAGACGCGTCCTTTTGCGGTGAACCTCACATGGTGACGTGAGATCCCCCAGAGAAGTAAAAAATGTTAATTCAAGTCCCTGTTAACAATTTGCAACGGCATGGCGCTTCAGTCGGGCAACCCTGATTCCGGACCAGCCATGCGCCGAGCAGGGAGAAACTCACACGCCGGTCCTGGTGGATACCGTCATGTGCCCTAGAGCTCCCGAAAGCTTGCGCGCGACCTGCCGAAAAAGCGTTCCCCTTCCTGACACCACAAATTTTTTTTATAAAAATGATGGTGTTAAGACAACCCAGCAAAAACCTGTTCAATGTTCAAGAAGGCAAACGGAGAGCGGCGCTATTTCGAGATGGCAGGGGGGCAGTGAGATGCGAAGGAGACCAAACTCCGACGAAGACGTACGGCTCCCTATCAATATGCTCGATCAGGGGCATATTGAATTTGGGATTCTTCCGTGAGCACCGGTTGCCGCTGCCATTTCCGAAAAAACCGCTCCATTCTCTGCCCGCTGTCCACACGGCAGAGAGTTTTTTTCAAGTGATGATCAAAAGCGACTAAAGCGAAGGGGGAAAGAGATTTTCCGACTGGTCTGGCGAGGCGAGATTTCTGGGGCAATTTCGTACCTACGGCTCAAACATCTGCCTCAGATACGCTCTAGAGGCCTTGAAAAAACGCCCTAAAACCATTCCGACAACAACATTCTCTACAGCCACTTCCGAAAAAACCACTCAAAACTCAGGACTTATAACAAGACACTTTACCAGGAGTCAAGCGATAATTATAAAAACCGACGGGGCTCATCGGCTGCTGCATGGAACACGTTGACTCCCGGAGAAAAACCGGTGTTGCCCAAACCGGAAGAGGGGCAAAACCACCACAAAAACCAAGAAAAACAAGAAGGCCGCGCCTTCGTTTCCAGGAAAAAGAACGAGCAGGCGTTGAGGAAACAAAACGCCTGCTCGTCGGGGATGAAAAGATGGTGGCGCGCAAGAAGCAAAGAAGCGGCCACGCCCGCCATTCGGGCAAGGATGGGGACCTACTTCTTCTCTTTCTTTTTCGGTTCTTTCTTTCGTTGTGAGATATTATCGATGGCGATCTCCAGATGATCGATCATGATCCCGGTATATTTCTGGATATTGTTGAGAATATACCCTCGTAGTTCATGCAGCTCGCCGGTCAGGGTCTTGCCAAAGGGCACATCGATGAACAGGTCGATGCCGTAGCCGGACCGGCCCATCTTGACCTTGATCTTCCTAACCAGTATTTCTCCATCGTATTCGTCGATGCAATGGAGGATCATCTGGGTGAGGGCGGCCTCGGAGATGGTGACCTTGCCCCCTGCCTCGTTGTCGTGATACTCGGGCTGCACCACCGATTTCTCGAAGAAACGGGATTTCTTGACCCCGTCCTTATCCTTGCCCCCCTTGAAGAAAATACGAATCGAATCGGAAAGGATCTGGGCGTAGTCCCGTTTCACCTCGATGGTCGGCACCGGAATGACGTGTTTTCCTTCTTCGAAGCGTGACTTGATCGCGTTTTCGATATCCTTCTGGCTGGCGATCTCCTCGATTTTGATCATCTGACTGATGGGCGGCAACTCAAGCGTCTCCGCCAGTCTCACCACCATTTTCTCCGAGGTGCCCAACAAAAGGATTTTCTTGATCTTCCTTTCCTGGATCGTCCGCACCACGCTTTGCCGGTGTTCGTCGTCGGCGAACAGGGCGGTCTTGATGGCGCTGATGTAGTTTTTCTCCTGCTTGGCCGATTTTCCGGCAATGATCGTGGTGTCGTGGATCAGGAGTCCGTCATCGACGATGTACGGCACGCCGATCTTCTCGGCCAGCAGCTTGGCGCGAAAACTCTTGCCGGTGCCGCTCTTGCCCACCAGTGCATAGACGTGTATGCCCTGCAGCCGACCCTTGATCCGACTGTAAAACTGGTAGATCTCCTTGCCGGTAAGATAGATCCACTGATGATCCTTACCGCTTTTTTCCGTGGATGTCGTCATGCAGCGTTTGAGAAAATTGCTTAATCCAGAAAAGAGCCAACCCGATCGATACTAACGAAACGGCTGGAAAAACAAACGAACCATGCCGGCCAACAGTGGTCGGGTCGTCCCACCTTTCCCGCATGCCGTGCTGCCTCATTCCAGCCACCAGGTGTCGAGCCACTGATCGGCGCTGTAATAAAGGGGCAGCTTGGCCGGGTGCCGGAGTTTGGCGGCGTAGGCCAGCCGGTGATTGGCCAGGTACCAGTTCGGCACCACATAGTAACCATGCCACAACACCCTGTCCAGCGCCCGGCAGGCAGTGGTCAACTGTTCCTGGGTCTCGGCATAGATGATGGCGTCGACCAATCCGTCCACCACCGGGTTTTTGATCCCGGCCAGATTTTTCGACCCCTTGCGGTCGGCGGCCGCAGTGGTCCAGTAGTCGCGCTGCTCGTTGCCCGGCGACTGCGACTGGCCGTAGGTGGTGACCACCATGTCGAAGTCGAAGTTCTTGATCCGGTCGGCGTAGAGGGCCGGGTCGATGGTCCGGTAGGCGACCTCGATTCCCAGTTTATTCAAATTGGCGGCATAGGGGGCGATCACCCGCTCGAAGGTGGCGTCGGCGAGCAGGATCTCGAAACGGAACCGCTCACCCTGGCCGTTGACCAGCACGCCCTCCTTGATGGTCCATCCGGCCCGGGCCAGCAAGTCTTTGGCCTCCTGCATGTTGGCGCGCAGGCTGGCCGGCGGGTCGGTGGAGGGCGGAACCGGCGGCCGGGTGAAGGCCTCGGGGGGCAGTTGACCGCGGAAGGGCTCGAGCAGCTTCAACTCGTCCGCTCCGGGCGCCCCTTGGGCCGCGTAGTTCGAATTGGAGAAATACGAGCTGCTGCGGGTGTATTGGGAGAAAAACAAGGTCTTGTTGGTCCATTCGAAATCAAAAGCCAGGCCAAGGGCTTGCCGCACCAGCCGGTCGCCGAACAGCGGCTTGCGGGTATTGAAGACAAAGCCCTGCATGCCGGCGTTGTTCTTATGGGGAAAGGTCTGCTTGACCAGTTCACCGGCATCGAAGCGCCGGCCGGTCAGATCCCGGTTCCATTGCTTGGAGATATTGACCAGCATGAAATCGAACTCGCCCGCCTTGAAGGCCTCGAGACTGACCACCGGGTCCTTGAAATACTTGACCACAATGGTGTCGAAATTGAACATCCCCTTGCGCACGGCCAGGTCCCTGGCCCAATAGTCGGGATTCTTCTTATAGGTGATCGATTTGCCCGGCAGCACCTCGGCCACCTGGTAGGGGCCGGTGCCCACGGGCACGGTCATCGCCCCCTGGCCGTCGACGGGGTTGAAGGGGTTGGCGGTATAAAACCGCTTGCTCAACACCGGCAACTGGGTGGCGATCATGTGCAGTTCGCGGTTGGGCCGGGCGAAACGAAAGCGGATTTTTCGGGGATCGACCACTTCGGCGCCTGCAATATCCTGGAAGTACATCTGGTAAAAAGGATGGGCCTGGTCGCTCTTCAGGGTTTCGAGGGAAAATTTGATATCCTCGGCAATGACCGGCGAGCCGTCAGAAAACCGGGCCTTGGGATTGAGGGTGAAGGTGACCGATTTTTTATCCGCGGCCAGTTCGATATCCTCGGCGATCAGGCCATACTCGGCAAAGGGCTCGTCCAGGCTCGGCACCGCCAGGGTCTCGAAAATATAAGGGGTGAGCCCCTGGGGCGCGGCCCCCTTGAGGGTAAAGGGATTCATCTTCTCGAAACTGCCGAGATCGTGGAGCACCAGCATGCCGCCGCTGCGGGCCTGGGCCGAGGTATACTCGAACCGGTCGAACCCCTTCGGGTATTTGAGGGTACCGTCGATGCTGACCCCATGGCCCGCCCGGGCAACCACCGGCAGGCCGGCCAGGAGCAGACAGCAGAAGAGGACACATCGGGTGAGGAGCGTGCAGGTCATGATGGCTTCTTGATATGCGATAGTGGGGAGTGAGGCCGGCCGGACCGGACGTCCGGGGCAAACGGAGGCAGTATACGCAATCGATCCGATAATGTACAGTTGTTCCGCGCTTTCCGCTGGCTCCGGGCCGCTCCGGAAAAAAATTGACGAACCCGGCCGCCGGGTGTAATGAATCGGTTTTACCATGTTTATCGGAAAAGCCGCCTTTCGGGCGCCTGCCTTTCCTTTTTTTCGTTTCCACCACTCCGGAGTTGCTCAATGGGACAGACCATCACTGAAAAAATCTTTGCCGCCCACCTGCGGGACACCCCGACCCCGGGCAACATGGTGCTCGATATCGACGTCATCATGTGCCACGAGATCACCACCCCCATCGCCATCATGGACCTCATGGAAAAGGGCATGGACCGGGTCTGCGATCCCTCCCGCATCAAGGCGGTGATCGATCACGTCACCCCGCCCAAGGACTCCAAGACCGCCACCCAGGCCAAGATCATGCGCGACTGGGCCCGGCGCCACCACATCAAGGACTTTTTCGATATCGGCCGCAACGGCGTCTGCCACGCCCTCTTTCCGGAGAAGGGCTTCATCCGGCCGGGCAACACCGTGATCATGGGTGATTCCCACACCTGCACCCATGGGGCCTTCGGTGCCTTTGCCGCCGGTGTCGGCACCACCGACCTGGAGGTGGGCATCCTCAAGGGGGTCTGCGCCTTCCGCGCCCCCAAGTCGCTCAAGATCGAGGTGGTCGGCACCCTGCCCAAGGGCGTGGTGGCCAAGGACATCATCCTCAACATCATCAAGCAGTTGACCGTGAACGGCGGCACCGACATGGTGATCGAGTTCTGCGGTCCGGTGGTGGACGCCATGAACATGGCCTCGCGCATGACCCTGTGCAACATGGCGGTGGAGGCCGGGGCCACCTCCGGCGTCTGCCAGCCCGATCTGGTCACCGCCCGGTACCTATGGCCTTTTATCATGGACGAATACGCGAGCCCGGAAGCGGCGGCCGAAGCCTTTGCCCGGTGGCGTTCCGATGCCGACGCCCACTACGAGCGGGTGATCACCCTGGACGTCAGCACCCTGGTCCCTCAGGTCACCTATGGATTCAAGCCGGACCTGGTCAAGGATGTCACCGAGCTGGAAGGGACCAAGGTCGACCAGGTCTACATCGGCTCCTGCACCAACGGCCGCATCGAGGACATTCGCGAGGCCGCCGCCATCATCAAGGGCAAGACCGTCGCCGACAGCGTGCGCGGCATCCTGGTGCCGGCCACCCCGGCCATCTACTCCCAGGCCCTGGAAGAAGGGTTGCTCAAGATCTTCATGGAGAGCGGCTTCTGCGTGATGAACCCCACCTGCGGCGCCTGCTTGGGAATGAGCAGCGGTGTGCTCGCCGAGGGCGAGGTCTGCGCCTCGACCACCAACCGCAACTTCAACGGCCGCATGGGCAAAGGGGGCATGGTCCACTTGATGAGCCCGGCCAGCGCCGCTGCCGCCGCAATCACCGGTGCCATCACCGATCCCCGCCGTTTTCTGGATTGAAAAAGCGTTGCAGGTCTCGAGCACGGCCGTCACCCCGGCGAAGGCCGGAGTCCATGACAATTTGAAGCGACAACTTGATTCCCGCCTGCGCGGGATTGACAGAAAAAGGAATCCCTATGAAACAGTTTGGTGGCCCCGCGGCCTTCATCGATAGAAACGACATCAATACCGACGAGATCATCCCGGCCAAGTATCTGACCGAAATCACCAAGAAGGCCCTGGCGCCGCACCTGTTGGAAGACCTGCACCTGGAGGGCCAGCAGTTCGACCCGCATTCCCCGGAAATCCAGGCCGCCAAGGTTTTGATCACCCGGTCCAACTTCGGCTGCGGCTCCTCCCGCGAGCACGCGGTATGGGCACTGGAGGTCAACGACATCAACGTGGTCGTGGGCGAGAGCTTTGCCCGCATCTTCCGTCAGAACATGTTCAACTGCGGCATCCTGGCAGTGGAACTGAGCAGGGAAGATCTGGACCGGTTGTTTGGGCTCAAGGGTCAGGTGACGGTGGCAGTGGACCTGGACGGGGAAAAACTGACCGCGACCAGCAGTGACGCCACCGTTGAGTGCTCATTCAGCCTGAACCCGTTTGACAAGAAGCTGATCGGCGCTGGCGGCTGGCTGGCCTTTGCCGATGCGAATTATTGAGTTTTTTTGTCGTGTTGACGGTGGACACAACTGTGCCCACCCGACTTAAGGAGTGGTGAGAATGAATTCTGTTGACTGCTCTAAACTGGGACCAGCAGATCTACAAAAAGTCGGCAAAGCCCTTTTCGGAGACCGCTGGCAAACCGACCTCGCCAACGCCCTTGGGCTGTCGTCGCCCCGCCGTCTCCGGCAATGGATGTCCGGAGAGCGCAAGAAAATCCCTGCCGGAATATGGGTTGACGTGTGCGCCTTGCTTCGGCAGCGTCAAATATCCATAGGGAAGGCACTCGGAGAGATCTCAATCGGTATCGAGGTCAACAAGCCATGATCACCAACCAAATGACTACCAAGATGGTATCTATTAGAGATCATAGAATATCATAAACATGATAAATCCAGTCCTGTTGGGCACGCTGTTGTGCCCACCGCCGACTATGAATACAGAACACACATCCATCCGGTAAACGGTATGCCTAATTACCGTAGGGCCACAAACCAGGGAGGGACCTTTTTCTTCACCATGGTGACCTACCGCCGGCGATTCCTGTTTGACCATGCGGAAGGCTGACAAATTTTGCGTAAGGTGGTGCAGGAAGTTCGCGAAAGACATCCCTTTACCATCGATGCCTGGGTTGTCCTTCCGGACCACATGCACTGCATCTGGACCCTGCCACCGGATGATGCCAATTTCTCCCTTCGCTGGAACCGGATCAAATCTACCTTTTCCAACAGGCCAATTCATTGTTTCACGTTGAGGAATGGATGATCGATTCCCGGCGAAAACACCGGGAGGTGACCATCTGGCAGCGGCGGTTCTGGGAACATCAAATCAAGGATGAGACGGAATACCAGGTGTATATGGATTACACCCATTACAATCCGGTGAAACACGGTTGGGTGCAACGGGTTGCGGATTGGCCGTTTTCCACCTTCCATCGATATGTGCAGACAGGGATTTACGCCGTTGATTGGGGTGGGCAAAAGGATCAAGATACCCCGACAGGAATTGGCGAATGAATTGCTAATGGTGGGCACGATACTGCCGTGCCCACCCTGCTTAAAACTACAAAAAATCAGCACCATGATCCAACCAGAAATCGTCGCTCACATCCGCCAAGACCCCTTCGCCAACTGGTTGGGGGCAACCATCGAGTCCATCGAACCGGGCTACAGTCGGGTGTCGCTGACGGTGACCGCAGCGATGCTCAACTTTCATGGCATGACCCACGGCGGCCTGGTATTTGCCCTGGGCGATATCGCCTTTGCCGCGGCCAGCAACTCCCACGGCCAGACCGCCCTGGCCCTCAACGTGGCCGTCAGCTTCCTGAGGCCCACGGGTATCGGCGATCATCTGGTGGCCGAGGCCAGGGAGGTGCAGTCGGGCGGGCCGACGGCCCTTTACGATATCGTGGTCACCGAACAAAACAGCCAGAAACTGATTGCCAAGAGCCAGGCCACGGTCTTCCGTAAACGCGAATCCTTCGTGTGAAGGCACGCCCCTCGCCCCTCGATATTTCCCCTTCAACCGTTATCGCCCATTGACCCGCTTTGCCGTAACCGGAGCCCCCATGGAAAACGCCTTTTCCGACCGCATCACCGACGTGCCCAAGTCCTTTATCCGGGAGATCCTCAAGGTCACCATCGACGCCTCGATCATCTCCTTTGCCGGCGGCCTGCCCAACCGCCAGTTTTTTCCGGTCAAGGGGTTGCAGCAGGCCGCCCATGATGTTTTCGAAGAGGCGGGCAGCGAAATCCTCCAGTACGCCAATTCCGAAGGCTACCAGGGGTTGCGCCAGTTCATCGCCGACCGCTACCGGCAGCAGGAAGGACTCGACATTCCGGTGGAGGACATCCTCATTACCACCGGCTCGCAACAGGGGCTCGATCTCCTGGGCAAGACCTTCCTCAACGAGGGCGACGACCTGATCATCGAGGAGCCCGGCTATCTCGGGGCCATCCAGGCCTTTGCCCTCTACCGGCCCCGCTTCCATCCGGTACCGGTGCGGGAAGGCGGCATGGATACCGCCGCCCTCGCCCGGGTGCTCCGCGAGCGGCAGCCGAAACTGCTCTACACGGTGACCAATTTCCAGAACCCGAGCGGCATCAGCTACACCGACGAAAACCGGCAATCCGTGGCCCACCTGGTGCGCGGCCATTCCTGCCTGATCATCCAGGACGATCCCTACGGCGACCTGCGCTTTGCCGGCAGCCGCAAGGTCTCGTTCAAGCGCCTCCTGCCTGCAAACACGGTCCTGCTCGGCTCCTTCTCCAAAACCGTGGCCCCGGCCCTCCGCTTGGGGTGGCTGGTGGCGCCGCCCCCGGTCATGGACAAGCTGGTGGTCGCCAAGCAGGCCGCGGACCTGCACACCGATTACCTGGCCCAGCGCATCCTCCACCGCTATTTGCACGACAACGACATCGACGCCCACATCGCCACCATCATCCGCCAGTACGGCCAGCAGAAGGAGGCGATGATCGGCGCGATCAAGGATTTTTTCCCGCCCGGTGTCCGGTTTACCAACCCCGAAGGCGGTATGTTCCTCTGGGTGACCCTGCCCGAGGGGATGTCGTCGATGCGGTTGTTCGAGGCGGCGATCAAGCAGAAGGTGGCCTTTGTTCCCGGCACCCCCTTCTATGTCGACCGCAAGGACACCAACACCCTGCGCCTCAACTTTTCCTGCTCGGACGAGCCGACCATTGTCGAGGGGATCAAACGTTTGGGCGAATCCATCAGGGAGCTTTGCTGAACCAGCATGAAAGGTCTGGACGCAGGCCAGTGTAACGCCACCGCAACCACAAAAACCGTTCATAGAAACAAAGGAGAGAAGACGATGCGAACAGCGAAAATCGGCGCCTGCACCTTGGCGGGCATGGCCCTTTGTACCCTGTTGCTGGGGGGATGTTCGGGCGATCAGGACAAAAAGGAAGAAAAAAAGACCCTCACCGTGCAGGAGCAGATGGGAAAAGACGCGGCCCAGGCGCTGCAAAAACCGTTGGACGAGGCCCGCCAGACCGCGGCCCAGGTGGGGGCCAAAGCGGATCAGGCCCTGCAGGAGGTGACCGACGGGGCAAAGAAGGCGGCGCAGGATGCCGGACTCACGCCCAACCAGAGCGGCGCCAAGGAAAAGAAGAAACTGGAAGGGTGTTGATCGGCAGGCACGGCGCGCTGTGCCCCTCCTCCGGCATGGAACCACCACCGGAAGCAACACTTTTGTAAATCAACCTCACCCCCCTTCCCTCACAACTCCACCGCGGCCAGGGCCTTGATCGCCTCCTCCTGCTCCGGGGTCAAGGTCTTGGGAATGCGGACCGCCACCTTGACCAGCAGATCGCCGCGGTGCCCGCCCATGGGCCCCACGGGCAGGCCATGCCCCTTGATCCGGAGCTTGGCCTCCTGCTGCACCCCGGCCGGCACCTTGACATTGAACTTCTTGCCGTCCAGGGTGGTCACCTCCAGGGTGGTGCCGAGACAGGCCTCGCTGAAGGGGATGCGGTGCTCGACCACCAGATCGTCCTCCACCCGTTGAAACACCGGATGCTCGGCCACCTGCACCTTCAGATACAGATCCCCCGCCGGGCCGCCCGATGAGGAGGGCGCCCCCTTGCCGGTGAGCCTGAGCCGCTTGCCGTCCTCGATCCCCTTGGGAATCTTGACCGAGACATTCTGCGTCGACCCGTTCTGACGCAGGCTGATGGTCTTCTCCGCCCCGTGGAGGACCTCCTCCAGGGTGACGGTCAACTCGTAGGTGAGATCGCCGCCCTTGGCCGGTTGCGGCCCGCAACTGCCGCCACACCCACCCCGCATGCCCGCCTGACTGAAGATATTGTCAAACGGCGACCCGCCACCGCTGGTGCGAAACCCGCCGCTGCGGAATCCGCCACCACCACTGCGAAAACCGCCGCCAAACCCGAACTGGCGCAAGATGTCGTTGAGGTCGAAATTACGGAAAATGTCTTCCTGGGAATAGCGCTGGCGAAAGCCGGCCGAGCCGAAGGTGTCGTATTGCTGCCGCTTTTCGGGATCGGAGAGCACGGCGTAGGCCTCGCTGATCTCCTTGAACTTTTCCTCGGCCTGCTTGTTGTCCGGATTCTTGTCCGGATGGTACTTGAGGGCCAGTTTGCGGTAGGCTTTCTTGATTTCGTCGGCAGTGGCGGTCTTGGCGACCCCGAGAATTTGGTAGTACTCCATGATGCGCTGATTCAGGAAGAAGAGGGTTGCTGGAAAGAAGGTCGCTGTTGCAAAAGACTATAACCTCAAAGCCTTCATTGTCTATCCGCCCGCTGGGGCACGGGTCAATTTTCCGACCGCAGGTTGGGGACAACGTGGGCGGTTTGCCCGCCGGAAGCGGACGAACTGGGGGCATGGAGGCGTTTGAGCCGCTCCAGCACCGCCGCCCGGTTGTTGGTCGGCTGATTGAGGAGGATGACAAAGGCCTGACCGTCGGGCAAATACCCGGCCAGGTTGTAGACCCCGGTGAGGGTCCCGGTCTTGACCGAAACCCCGTGCTCCTGTTTCAGCAAATCGATCCGGGGCCGGAACCGGTCCAGCACCTGGAGCATGGCCCGAACCGTGACCCGGTTCTGCCGCGACAGCCCGGACCCCTCGACCTGGACGATATTCTTGGCAGCGGCATCGCCCAGTTGCCGCTCCAGTTCCCGGTGCACGGCCCGCCCGGCCTTGTCCCAGGTGGCGGGATAGCCCGCCTGCTTGGCGCCGCAGGCGAGAAAGATGAGGTTCGCCATGAAATTGGAGGAATAGTGCAGAGTCGAGCGGCTGATCTCGGTCAAGGTCTGGCTGCTGTGGTGGGTGTGCAAGCGGGTCGCCCCGGCCGGCGCCATCCGGATGCCGCCAAGGCCGGCCACCGGAATGTTGCCCTGCTGGAGCAATGCCCGGAAAAGTTCGCCTCCATATTGAGCCATGCGGGCATCGGGGTCGCAGCCTTGGGCGCAGATATTGACCCGCGAAGGCCCAACAGGTCGCCCCTGCCTCAGCTCCTGCATGATCGGCAGGGTTGGGGTCTGGGACTCGCCGGAGACGATCCGCCCGGTTGCCTCCCTGACGAGGGGAACCGAGTTGAAATTGACTGACAGCGGCCCCACCGGGGCGTCGTAGGGATTGTCGCTGTCCTCCTGGCCGGGAACCTGCCGATTCAGGGCAAAGGCGGAAGTGTCGACGAACAGGGTCTGCACCCGTTGCAAGCCCTTCTGTCGCAACTTTTCGACAATACTGATGATTTCTTCGGAAAAGAGGGTGGGATCGCCGAACCCCTTGATGTAGAGGTTGTCGTGGCCATCGAGGAAGAACTCGGTGCGGAAACGATACTCCGGCCCGAGGATGGCCAGGGCCGTCGAGACCGTGGCGATCTTGAGCACACTGGCCGGGATCAGGGATCGATCGGGATTGCAGGCATCGACGATCCGGCCGTTGCGGTCGGCAACCCCGTAGGCGCCTTTGGCGGCCAGATCGGCGATGGTGCGGCAGGCTGCATGCACAGCCTGCCGCTCAAGGACCACCAGCACCCCCACCAGCAGGAGGGTCCGGAAAAAAAGGCAACCCGCCCTCCCCGTCCGCCCTGCCCCCGCCTTGGCCGTTTCAGCCAACCTTGGGCAGACCGGCCAGCGAGGCATCGATCTGTTCCTGCGGATAGGCGTAATCGCTGAGTTTGCCGTTCAAGTAGTTGTCGTAGGCCGCCATGTCGATCAGGCCATGACCGGAGAAGTTGAACAAAATGGTCTTGGGCTCCTTGGGGTCCTTCATGGCCTCGATGATCGCCCCGCGGATGGCGTGGGTGGTCTCCGGCGCCGGGATGATGCCCTCGGTCTTGGCAAAGAGGATGCCGGCCTCGAAGCACTCCATCTGGTGCACCGCCTTGGGGGTGACGATGCCGTCGCGCACCAGGGCCGAAACGATGGGCGCCATGCCGTGGTAGCGCAACCCGCCGGCGTGGATGCCGGGGGGCACGAAATCGTGGCCCAGGGTATACATGTACAGGAGCGGGGTCATCATGGCCACGTCGCCGGAATCGTAGGCCAGCTTGCCGCCGGTCATGGACGGGCAGGAGGCGGGCTCGTAGCCGATAAACTCGATCTTCTTGCCGTCGAGATAGTCGGGGATGAAGGGGGCCATCAGGCCGGCGAAGTTGGAGCCGCCGCCGCAGCAGCCGATGATCACATCCGGGTACTCGCCGGCGATCTCCATCTGCTTCTTGGCCTCCAGACCGATGACCGACTGATGGAGGACCACATGGTTGAGCACCGACCCCAGGGCGTAGTTGGTGTCGTCATGGGTGGCGGCATCCTCCAGGGCCTCGGAGATGGCAATCCCGAGCGAGCCGGGGGTGTTGGGGTCCCTGGCCAGGATGGCGCGGCCGGTGTTGGTGTCCGGGCTGGGGCTGGCCGACACCTGGGCGCCGAAGGTCTGCATGATGAACTTGCGATAGGGTTTCTGGTCATAGGAAACCCGCACCATGTAGACCTTGCACTCCAGGCCGAACTTGGAGGTGGCCAGCGACAGGGCCGAACCCCACTGGCCGGCGCCGGTCTCGGTGGCCAGCCGCTTGATGCCTGCCTGTTTGTTGTAGTACGCCTGGGGCACGGCGGAATTGGGCTTGTGGCTGCCCACCGGGGAGACGCCCTCGTTCTTGAAGAAGATCTTGGCTTTGGTGCCCAGGGCCTCTTCCAGCTTGGTGGCCCGCACCAGGGGGCTCGGCCGCCAGATCTTGTAGATCTCCTGGACCTCCTGCGGGATCTCGATGAACCGCTCCGGACTCATCTCCTGCTCCAAGAGGGCCATGGGAAAGACGGCGGCCAGCTTCTCCGGCCCCATGGGCTGGAGGGTTTGCGGGTCGAGCGGCGGCTGGAGGCCACCGGGGATATCGGGGACCACATTGTACCAACTGGTCGGCATCTCGTCTTCGCGCAGAACGATTTTCTTCATGCTTTCTCCTTGTAATGGGCAATTGGTTTTATATGAAAGTGTTGGTTCCGGTGGCGATGCCATGCCGGAGGGCAGACCTTGCCTTGTTCGTTGTGGCCGGCCTATTGGGTCCAGCCATGCTGGTTAAAGGCACGACCGCATCGAGGAAAGAGCCGGCGCCGCGCCATGCAATCGTTGGCACCCGTGCCTGCCGGAAGCGATGGGCGACCGGACAAGGTTCAGTCGGCTCTATCTACAGTAATCCTGCAAAATTCTCAAGATGGGGATGGCATTTCCTGGACGTCGGTTTTCATTATCCGGACCAGCAAGGCCTCGCGCTCGGCAAAACCGATCACCTTTTCCAGGATCTCCCGGGGATTGGTCCCCGGCTGTCCCTGATGCCCGATCAGGTCCAGCCGCACCTCGCCACCATCGAACTCCAGCCGGCTCACCAGGGGCCGCAGGTCGAGGTCCTTGTGCCGGTTTTTGCGGAACCGGTCGATGACAAAGGACTCCCGGCCCAGGAAATCCGCGATCTTTTCCGCCAGGTTGTCCGGATAGGTCCGGGCGGTCACGGTGTAGCGGGTGAGGCTGCTTCTGACCACGGTACGCGGCGCCAGCATAATCGCAGTCACCCGGATAGTGGCGGGCAAGCAACTGTTGAGCAGGGCGACCGTCTCCTCCATGGAGGCCAACGGCCGGGCCAGGTCCATGTCAAAGGACTCGCACCCGCTTTCGACCCCTACCGGCAGGGCCTGACTGAAGGAGACCCGGGGGGTGGGATTGAAGCCGCCGGAATAGAGCAGCGGCAGCCGGGCCCGTTGCAGGGTGCGGAACACCAGTTGCAGCAGTTCGAGATGGCCGTAATAACGGCTGTCTCCCAAACGGGTATAGTGGACCCGGTAGGCATAGGGTTGCGGCGGCTTGCCCTCGGTCTTGGCCGGCGGCGGGGCCTGCGGCCGATCGACTGGCGGCCGCCCGTGGACCACCGGCTGCACGGTGGTGAAGTCGCAGAGACCGCAGCCCTGGCAACCGTGGCTGCGGCAGTCCGGGGTATACTGTTGGGCCAGGGCGTGGGCGCGCTCGGTTTCGAGAAAGGAGCGGTCCACGCCGCTGTGGAGATGGTCCCAGGGCAAGACCTCTGCCAGCTCCCGTTGCCGGAGATACTCCTCCAGCACGATCCCGCATGCGGCGGCGGCCCGGCGCCACCGTGCCAGGTCAAAATGCTCGGACCAGCTCTCCAGGCGGGAACCGTCAGCCCAGGCGGTCTCGATCAACCGGGACAATCGTCGGTCGCCCCGGGAAAAGACCCCTTCGAGGAAGGATTGCTCCGGATCGTGCCACTTGATCTTAAACCCGTGGCGGGGCAGCATCTGCTTCAGGCGGTTGATCCGGTGTTTCGACTCCTCCAGACTGATTTGCGCCTCCCACTGGAAGGGCGTGTGCGGTTTGGGGACAAAGGTGGCCACGCCGAGGTTGATCTGCACCGGCCGCCCCTTGCCCTGCCCGACCTGGGCCCGTGCTTTCCTGGCCAGGTGGACGATCCCCTCGACATCGGCCTCGGTTTCGGTGGGCAAGCCCACCATGAAGTAGAGCTTGATCAGCTTCCAGCCGAGGGCAAAGGCATCGCGGCAGGTGGCCAGCAGATCGTCCTCGGTAATCCCCTTGTTGATGACCTGGCGCATCCGGTCGGTTCCCGCTTCCGGGGCAATGGTGAAACCGGTTTTTCTGACACGCTTGATCTGCTCCATGATCTCCGGCGTCAAAGTTCCGACGCGCATGGACGGCATGGAGACAGACACGAAGTCGTTGGCAAAACGGTCCATCAGCGCCCCCATCAGCTCGCCCAGGCAGGAGAAATCGCCGGTGGACAAGGAGAGCAGGGCCAACTCCTCGAAGCCGGAGTGGGCGATCCCCTGATCCGCCAGTTCCATGATCTCCTCCAGGGTCCGTTCCCGCACCGGTCGGTAGGTGATCCCGGCCTGGCAGAAACGGCAGCCCCGGGTGCAACCCCGGGCGATTTCCACCCCGAGCCGGTCGTGCACCGGACTCACCACCGGCACCAGGGGATGGTGCAGATAGGGCGCGGCAGCAAGATCCGGCAGCACCCGTTTGCGGACGAACGGGACCTCCGGGTGCAGGGGGTCGATGGCCATCAACCGGCCCTGTTCATAGTGCGGGCGGAAAAACGCGGGCACATAGATGCCGGGAATCCGACTCAGCCGCGCCAGCACCGCCGGTCGCTCCCAGTGTTCGTCCTTGGCTTGCAACAGCAGTTCGGCGATTTCAATGATGATTTCCTCGCCGTCCCCGAGGACGATGGCATCGAAGAACTCGGCCACCGGCTCGGGGTTGAGGGCGCAGGAGCCACCGCCCAGGACCAGGGGATGGTCGCTGTTGCGCGCCGCGGCCCGCAGGGGCAACCCGGCCAGATCGAGCACGGTGAGGATGTTGGTGGCGCAGAGCTCGTAAGGCAGGGTGATGCCGAGGACATCGTAGGCGGCCAGAGAGACCTTGGCCTCCAGGGAGAAGAGCGGCAGCCCCTGGGCGCGCAGCTCGCGCTCCATGTCGACATCCGGCGCATAGGCGCGATGCGCCGCGACCCGCTCCCGGCCGTTGAGGAGATGATAGAGGATCTGCAATCCCTGGTGCGACATGCCGATCTCGTAGAGATCGGGGAAGATCAGGCAGAAATTGAGCTGCTCGGGGTCGAACCGGCCGCTGACCGCATGCAGTTCGCCGCCGACATATTGACCCGGCTTGCGGACCAAGGGAAGAATCGAGTCAAGATCAAGGGGTGTGGGAGAAGCCATAGCAAAAAAAACACTCGCAAAAAAAAGAAAACATAGTATCGGTCGGGAGAAAGATCCGTGCCGCGAGCGGCACGGGGACTTGCTCCCTGTCGGCTCACCGATCGCTCGCCGTTGTCAGCGGATGAACGAAAAATGACCGTCCGGCCGTGGAGCCACAACACATCGGCTCGATTTTTGCTTCAAGGAAAACGGCATTTGCCAGAAGACCAGTACCCGCTCCGATCTCCTTTCGAAACACCGGACAGAAAAATGAAGACACCACTCGTTGCCCTTGTCTCGCGTTCCCTGCTTGCCCTGCTCTTGACCTGCGGTCTTGCCGCCGCCGAGAACACGCCGCAATTGCAGAAACTCAAACACACCGTCCTCTCGCCGACCAGTGAACAGGTGGTCCTGCAACTCAACGGCTCCTATAGTCCAAAAGTCTTCACATTGAAAGACGAAAACCCCAGGGTCATTTTCGATTTTGCCGACATGACCCTGGGCAGGGAGATCAAGGGCATCACCACCACCAATGGCGCGATCGTCAAACGGGTTCGGGTGGGTCTGCACGCCGACGGAGCGCCCAAGACCCGGATTGTTTTTGATGTCGCGACGTTGAAGGGCGTCACCTACACCCAGAAATTCGACGACAAGAGTTCTTCCCTGATCGTTCAGTTCACCGGCCCGGAAAAGGCGGAGACACCGGGCAAGCCGGAAAAGAGTCGGCCAGAGACGGCCGCCGCCGTGGCGCCGCCGCAACCGCCGGACGGGGCAGCGGAGACCGGCAAGAAAGGGCCGGCGGAACCGGACGCCAAGCCTAAGAGCCCCGCAACCCAACCCCTTCCGGTCGTGACGCCGCCCCAGCCCGAACCGGCGATCCCAGCTGCCGTCGAGCCCAAGACGGAACCACCCAAGGCCGAGGAAAAAGTCGCCCCCGCTCCCACCAAGGAAACCGCCAAGGTTCCCGCCGAGCAAAAGGCGGTGGAAAAGGTCGCGACAACGCCGTCGGTACCGCCCAAACCCGAGGTGACCGGCGAGGTCAAACCGGCGATGAAAGCGGAAACGCCGCCGGCAGTCGAGGCCAAACCGGAAAAGGAGACCAAGGCAGCCGCGCCGCCGCCGGCAACCAAGGAAAAGGCCAAAGAGAAGCCGGAGGAAAAGAAGGTCGAGGCGGCAACCAAGGAGCCGCCGCGGCCCGAGGCGGCCGGCGAGCCCGCGGCCGTCAAGAAGGAGCCGGCCCCAGCCGGCGACCAGGAGAAAACCGAGGCGACCAAGGCCACCACCGCCCTCAAAACCGCAGAGGGGCCGCAGCTTGAATACGTCAAATTCGACGCCTCTTCGCCCAAAGGCGAGATGGTGCTGTTCAAGCTCAACGGTTTCCATCCCCCCACCGTGCACGGGGTCGAGGAAGGCATCCCCAGGGTCATCTGCGATTTCAACAACACCAAACTGATCGATTCGACCAAGAACCTGATCAAGACGGACGGCAAATTCGTCAAGGTCATCCGCACCTCGAAAACCAAGAAACCGGAAAAGGTCCGGGTGGTGATCGACCTGGAGCCCAACCGCAGCTACGACTTGCAGCAGGTCTTCTTCAAGGAGGACAACCTGTTCGTCATCATTGTCAACACGGTGAAAAAATAAGGGCTTGTTCGCATATAAACCGGACAAAATTGCGCACTGGCCCTGATCGTCACGGCATCTGTTCCACCGTGAAATGAGGCGGCGGCGTCAAGCGGAAGGACGCCGCCTTTTGCGGAACGTGGGAATAGATCTGTTCCACCCGGAGCGTCAGGGTGCCGGTGACAGCCGTGCCGGTGATCCGCAGATCTCCCGGCCAGGTAAAGCCGCTCCCCGCATCCTTGCGGTAGTCGGCATAATGCAACGCCAGGAGCAGGTCCCCCTGGCCATCGAAGAGCAGATGCTGCTGCATCGTCCCCCTCTGCCTGTCCAGCAGGACATGATGCCGCAGGGCCCGCGCATCCCGCCACCGATACCAGAACCCCTGACCGGCCTCGTCCTGTGCCGGCTCGGCCTGTCGCCCTTCCCCCTCGGGCAGGAAACCGCCCAACAACGACAACAGATCCTCGGGCGCCACCGGGGCCGGCACATAGGATTGCCAAAATTTTGAAGGGATCGTGCCCCGATAGACATGGCCGATCCGATTGTCGACCATGGTGAAGGTGGCGGCGTCGGCGACCGCCAGGATGAGCGCCCGACCCAAGGGGTCGTTGGCGGCAAAGTGGAGCAGGGCGGGAGACTGCACTTGCAGGGAGGCGCTCATCCCTCCCTTGCTGCCCAGCACGTCCCAACCGAGGCGGACATCGGCGTCCAGGGCCGGCGGCCTCTTGTTGTTGACAAAACCGGACCACAGGGCCGCCGCCGCCTGTGCGCCGGCCGGGTCGAGGGGCAGGGTTTTCGGCTGTTTGGAGGCGCAACCGGCGAGAACCAGGCAGCACACCACCGGCAGCCACAACGCGACCCAGGGCAACCGCATCAACGGACGCCCTGCTTTTCCAGGATCCGAATCTTCTCCTGGATCCTGCTCTTTTCCTTCCCGTCCCCGGTGGAGAATTTCACCGCCTTTTTATAGGTCAGCAGGGCGTCCCGCACCCGGCCCTTTTCCAGGTAGACATCGCCGAGGTGCTCCAGGATGGCAGCATCTTCGGGCGACAACTGCACCGCTGCCTCCAGTTCCTTGATCGCCTGGTCGAGCCTGCCGAGGCGGTAGTAGACCCAGCCCAGACTGTCGCGGATGTAGCCGTTGTCGGGTTTGAGTTCGATCGCCCGTTGGATGTAGTCCAGGGCCTGATCGAGATTGATCTTCTTGTCGGCCCAACTGAAGCCGACAAAATTGAGCGCCGCGGCGTTGTCGGGCTTGAGCACGATGATCTTCTGCATGACGGCCAGGGCCGCGCCGTGCTCGCCGCTGTCTTCAAGCAGCAGGCCGTATTCGTAGAGCAGGTTCTCGTCATCGGGGAAGAATTCGAGCCCCTGCAACAGGATCTTCTTGCTCAGATCGTCCCGCCCCTCCAACTGGTGGAGGGCAGCAAGCATGATATACATCTCGGCGCTGCGCAGATCGCCGGTCCCGAGGTGCGACTCCAGCACCTGCCGCGCCTCTTCCAGCCGGTTCTGCTCCCTGAGGATGCGTACCTGCAAGAAGAGCGCCTCCGGATATTCCGGGGCCTTGCGGTCGATCAGCCGTACCTGTTTCAACGCCCGGGCGTATTTCTGCTGCTGCACCAGGAGCACGGCGAGAAAATATCGGGCCTCGGGCAGGTTCTCCTTCTCCAGGATCTTCTCGACAATGGCAACGGCCTTGTCGTAGTGTTTCTGCCTGGCATAGAGGCGGGCAATGGTCAGGTCGACCCGTCGGGGCTGGTCGGCAAAGGTCTTGAGCCGGTTCAGCTCGGCCAGGGCCTGCCCGTCCTTTTTCTGCAACAAATAGACGTGGACCAGGGCCACCCGGGCGCTTTCGTTCTGTTCATCGCGCTCGACAATGGCCTCGTAGACGGCAACCGCCTCATCGTAGCGCCCGCTTTTGATGAACAGCTCGCCCAACTCCATTTGCAGTTCGGCGGACCAGTTCCGCTCCAGGGCCTTGCGGTAGTGTGCCACTGCGTCATCGATCCGCTCCTGCGCCTGGCAGAGACGGGCCATGAGGATGTGACCGGGATAGGACGTCGGGTCCTGGGCCAGCACCCGCTCCAACAGCGGCCTGGCCCTGTCCGCCTGATCGGCGGTCAGATACATCTCGGCCAGCAGCATGAGGATGGCCGGGTCGTTGGGATGCCGCTCGCTGATCAGTTGATACTGCCGCATGGCCTCGGTGTTTTTCTTCTGCCGCAGCAACACTTTGGCATAGAGCATCCGCATCCCGGTCCGGTCCGGATGAGCGACCAGGTAGTTGTGCAGCCAGAGAGCGGCCTCGTCGGTCCGCTCCAGCCGCAGCAGCAGGATCGGCACCTTCTCGCTGACGAACTCAGCCGCCTCGTCGCAGATCAAGGCCTTCTGATAGAACTCCAGGGCCTCCTCGAAGCGAAGCAGCAACTCGGCGTGCCGGCCCCAGAGGAAATAGGCGTAGGAACAGCCGTGATCGGCCTTGCTCCCGCCCGGTGGGGACGTCTCCCGGACTGTGACCGTCTCGGTTTTCGATTGGCACCCGCAGAGCAGGAAGACCAGGCAGCTCAGGACGGCGAGCAGTCGTTGACGGGAACAGGGGGTTAACCGAGGCATCGCGCACCTTTTTGCACAAGCAGTTGCTGGACCGCCGCGCGGATGGAGGCTTGCACCTCCATCACCGGCAAGGCGGCATGGATGCGTACTATACAACTGTGGGGGAAGGATGCAAAGAGAGCGGCCACTTTTTCCAGTTGCGCCTGTTGCTCGAAATCGTTGAGGGTCTCGCCGCGCAGATCCCGGATCCGGGCGATGCCCGCCGTGACCGGCAGGGTGAGCAGCAGCACCAGGTCCGGCTCCGGGGCAAAATCGTGGCGGGCGAAGATGACGGCCGGGTCGCATCCCACCGCCCCCTGATAGGCGGCGGTAGAAAAGTAGTAGCGGTCGGTGAGCACGATCGCCCCCCGCTCCAGGGCCGGCCGGATGCACTCTTCCACATGCTGGCGGCGGTCGAGGAGAAAGAGCTCCAATTCCTGTTCCGGAGAAACCTGGTGCCGGTTGCGGTACAGGGCGCGGATCTGCTGGCCATGGGGACCGTCGGTCGGCTCCCTGGTCTCGATCACCTCGCACCCCTCACGACGCAGATGGGCGGCCAGGAGCGGCAACTGGGTCGACTTGCCGGTGCCGTCGATGCCTTCGAAGGCGATCAGCAAACCTTGACTCATCGATTCTCCCCCTGCTGCCGGTTGGCGACAATGGTTTGGGCCATGGCCAGGGCCGCGGCCAGGCTCGACGGATCGGCCAGGTTCCTGCCGGCGATATCGTAGGCCGTGCCGTGATCGACCGAGGTGCGGACCAGGGGCAGCCCCAAGGTGACATTGACCCCGTCCTGGAAGTGAAGGAGCTTGAAGGGGATCAGGCCCTGATCGTGGTACATGGTGATGACCGCGTCGAAGCGGCCGGCCGCGGCCTGGTGAAAAACCGTGTCCGGCGGCCACGGACCGCTGATGGCATCGTCGGCCAGCGTGGCCACCGCCGGCGCGATGAGTCGGACCTCCTCGTCGCCGAACAACCCCTCCTCGCCGCCGTGCGGATTGAGACCGGCCACCGCGATCCGGGGTTTGGCCAGGGCGAAATCGCGCTGCAGGGCCGCCCTGGTCATGGCGATGCAGTCGACGATCTCGGCCTGGGTCAGCAGATCGGCGACCCGGCGGAGGGCGACATGGATGGTGACCAGCACCACCTTGAGCCGTGGCCCTGCCATCATCATCCGTACCTTGGCGGTGTTGGTGAGGGCGGCCAGCATTTCGGTATGGCCCGGATAGGGATAGCCCGCGGCCTGCAGGCTTTTTTTGCTGATCGGACAGGTGACGATGGCGCTGCACGCGCCCTTGCCAACCAGCCGGACCGCCTCTTCGATGGCCTGGCCCATGACCCTGCCGGTAGCCGCGTCGGGTTGGCCCCAACGGACCGGCTCGGACCGGGGTTCCCCGACCTGGAGCACCGGAATGGTCCCCCGGTCGATGGGCCGACCGGGCTGCCAGGGAACGACGGCGACCGCCAAGCCGAGCCGAGCCGCGGCCTGCCGCAGGACATTGATGTCGCCGACCACGATGCTGCGGCCGGCGCCGTCCATCCCCTCCCGGCGAAACAACCGGCAGATGATCTCCGGCCCGATCCCTGCCGGACATCCCATGGTCACGGCCACCGGGGCCCGGGATTCCTGTGCTGCGTTGTCCATGGCGCTTTCCTTACAAAATAAAATCAAAGGCGTTTTTCAGGTGGTCAATCGCGGTCGGTCGACTGTCCCGGTCCAGCCGGATCGCCACCACGTCGAACCGGGCCGGCGCATCGATCAAGCCGCGGCTCTGGAGATATTCCTGGGCCACCCGCGAGAGCTGTCGTTGCTTGCGCCCGTCCACCGCCTCGAAGGGGGTGCCGAAGACCGTGGACTGCCGGGTCTTGACCTCGACAAAGACCAGGGTGTCGCCGTCGCGGGCAATGATATCGACCTCGCCGTAGCGTTTGCGGTAATTTTTCTCGACGATGGCATAGCCCTGCCCGAGCAGGAATTCGGCGGCCAGGGATTCGCCCAGGCGGCCGGTGGGCAGAGTGGCGGTTTTTCTTTTCGCGAACACGTGCGCTTCTCCGGCTCAGGGCGATGGCGTGGCAGACGGCCGCCGGCCGCTCACCACAATCCGTTCTGGGTTGGGGCCGCGGCCTCGTCCCCGGTCCGGACAAATTCCGCCACCCCCCGAAAGGTACGGCGATGCAGGGGACAAGGACCGTGAAGGGCGATCGCCTGCCGGTGCGCCTTGGTGGGATAGCCCTGGTGGCGGTCAAAACCGTACCGGGGATAACGGCCATGGGCCTCGGCCATCAGCCGATCCCTGGTCACCTTGGCGACGATGGAGGCCGCAGCGATGGAAGCACTCTTCGATTCCCCCTTGACCAGGGTCAACTGGGCAATCGGCGCCGGGACCTGAAACCCGCCGTCCACCAGGAGGTAATCCGGCGACCGGCCGTTGTTGGCTCCGGTGCATGCGCCCAGGGCCCGCCGCATTGCCAGCAGGGAGGCCTGGAGGATATTGACGGTTTCGATTTCCCGGGGAGTGGCCTGACCGACCCCGATCAGGGCACCGTTGTGCTGGAGGACGTCAAAGAGTTGGTCCCGCTGCCGCGCGGTCAGTTGCTTGGAATCCCGGAACTCCCGATAGGCGCAATCCCAGGGCAGGATGACGCAGGCCGCCACCACCGGGCCGGCCAGCGGTCCCCGGCCGGCCTCGTCGACACCGGCGACCAAGTCGGCACCCTGGCGGTACAGCTCGCGTTCAAACGAAAAGGTGTCGTCCGGCGGAAATGGGGCGGCGGAAAAAAGGGAAGAAACGCATGGGTTCACGACACCACTCCATGCATTGCCAACTTCGGAGAAAAGCGAGAGAAAAGACGCACCGGGATAAACGGCGACGCCGGGCGACAACCAGCATGGTTATCGCCCGGCAACGTCCGGTCGATGCGGTGGTTCCGCCCCCCTGACATGGCCGGGACGGGAACGGTACGCTCAGATGATGCCGCGTTCGCGGATACGGGCAGCCTTGCCCCGACGCTCGCGCAGGTAGAAGAGACGGGAGCGACGGACCCGGCCGGGGGTGACCATCTCGATCTTCTCGATCCGCGGCGAATGGAGGGCAAAGGTCTTTTCCACACCCACGCCGTGGGAGATTTTGCGAACGGTGAAGGTGGCGTTCATGGTGCCCCGTTTGCGCTTGAGCACCACGCCTTGGAACACCTGGATCCGCTCCTTGTTGCCCTCGATGATCCGGATGTGCACCTTGACGGTGTCGCCGGGACGGAACTCGGGGATATCGAAACGCATTTGCTCCAGATCGATCTTGTCCAACAGATTCATCGCCATATTCGTTGTTTTACGGTCGAACGCCCACCATCGCGCCCGCCGAAGGATGCCTCCACATCATCCAGAAAAAAACTCTTTGCTTCAAGTATATTGGTGAACCGCACCGGTTGAGGGGTGTGGTTGTTGTTTCCTCGCGTTTTTTACAGCCAAATCGTCGTTGGTTCTTCATCACCCCGGCGCAGGCCGAAGGTGCCGATTGGTCTCGTTTGCCGGTGGCCAAACCGTGTGACCGGCCGGGCTGGTCACTCCCCGCCGTCGCGTTCGCCGAGCAGCCGGTCGAGGATGATCGAGGCCGCCGACCGCACCGACAGGTGATTGAACCCGGTGGCGCCGCGCAGGGGCGGGAGCACCCCGTCCACCGCCGCCAGCAGTTCGGGGCCTAGGCCCCAGGCCGTGCCGAAAAGCAGCAGCACCGGGCTCCCCTGGCGGATTCGCCGGCGAACCTCGGCATAGCCCAAGGTATTGGCCTGCTCCTTGGCGCAGGTGGCGAGCACCAGCGGCGATTCACCGAATTTTGCCGTGGCCCCGGCCAGGGCTTCGGCATAACTGGCGCAGATCGTGACCAGGGCCAGGGCGTCGCTCCGGTCCGGATTGACGCTGCCGCCGTAGCCGTGGGTCCAGTGGCCGACAATCTGTCCGGCCAGTTCCTGCTGCTCCTTGAAAGGCGTAATCACCCAATAGGTGGAAACGCCATAGGTCTTGCCGGCCCGGGCAATGTCGTGCAGGTCGAGATTGGTCACCGCCGAGCCGATGGTCTCGCCATGGCGGTTGCTCACCGGATAGTGCACCAGGGCCACATCAACCCGCATGGAGCGATTCCTTGTGTTGCGCGACGATGGCCTCTATTTGGCTCAAGAGCCCCTCGCGCCGCAGTATCTTGGTCTCGGCCGGCGAAAACCGTGTTGCCGCCAGCAGTTCCGGCCGCCGTTCTAGGGTCAGCCGGACCGATTCGATCAGGCGATGCCGGTCAATGGCGGCATGATCGCCGGAAAGCAGCACCTCGGGCACCGCCACCCCTTCGAACACCCGCGGCCGCGTGTACTGGCCATGCTTGAGCAGGCCGCGGCTGAAACTGTCGTTGGCGGCCGAATCCGAACACCCGAGCACGCCCGGCAACAGCCGGCAGACCGCGTCGATCACCACCAGGGCCGCCAGTTCGCCGCCGGTCAGGACATAATCGCCGATGGACAGTTCCTCGTCGACGTAATGGTCCCGGAACCGCTCGTCGACCCCTTCGTAGCGGCCGCAAATCAGCAGCAGTTGCCCGTACCCGGCCAGGCGCTCGGCCTGGGCCTGACTGAACCGTTCCCCCTTGGGCGACAACAAAATCACCCTCCGGTGGAGGTCGTCGTGTCCTGTGGCCCGCAAACAGGCCGCCAGGGGTTCGGGCTTCATCACCATGCCTTCGCCGCCGCCAAAGGGGCGGTCGTCGGTCATGTGGTGCTTATCCAGGGCATAGTCCCGGATGTTGTGGATGCCGATCTCGATCTTGCCCTCGCTCAGGGCCCGGCGGACGATCCCTTCCTGCAAGGGCGAGGCAAAGAAATCGGGAAAAATCGTCAGGATCGAAAACAGCATGACCGGTCCGCCGTCTTTACCGGTTGATGTCGAGCAAACCGGGCGGCAGGTCGAGCACGACCTCGGTCTCGTCCACCGAAGCGATGAAGGCCCATATCGCCGGCACGAGATATTCGTGGTCGCCATCCCCGATGACGAGCACATCCTGACCGCTGCTCAACACCGCCCTGACCGTGCCCAGGGCCTGACCGGTCGTGGTCCGCGCCCGCTTGTGCATCAGGGTGTGCAAATACAATTCGTCGGCCCCGGCGGGCGGCAGGTCGCTGGTCGCCAGCCACAGGTGGAGGCCGACCAGTTGTTCGGCCCGGTCGCGATCCGCACACTGCTCAAGCCGGAGAATGACCATGTTGCCGCTGAGCCGGGCCTGAAGGCCGGTGCATTCGATCATCCGGTCGCCGGGTTCGGCGGCCAGATAGAGCCGCTGGTAGCGGCAGATATTCTCCGGCCGCTCCGTCCAGGGGCGCACTTTCAGCTCCCCCCGGATGCCGTGCGGCCTGACCACCGTGCCGAGCAGGACAAAAGATGCGTCCGGCCCGGGGATGTCGACCGTCACTACTCGACGATTTCCAGCCGGGTTCGTTTGCCGTCCCCGGCCAGCGAGGCGGCCAGCACGGCCCGCATCGCCCTGGCGGTCCGCCCCTGTTTGCCGATCACCTTACCCAGGTCTTCCTGGGCCACCCGCAGTTCGATGGTGACGTTGTCGTCCTCTTCCTGCAGGTTCACCTCGATCCGGTCGGGATGTTCGACCAGTCTGCCGGCGATAAACTCAATCAGTTCTTTCATTTATGCCGCGGCAACCACTCCGGGGACATATTTCCTGATCAGGCTCTCCACGGTTTCGGTCGGTTTGGCGCCTTTTTTCATCCAACTGTCGAGCTTCTCGTTGTCGATGGCGACCACGGCCGGATTCTGCATCGGGTCATAGGTACCGACGATATCGAGGAACTTGCCGTCACGGGGCGCCTCGCTGTCGGCGACGACGATGCGGTAATACGGTTGTTTTTTTCTGCCTTTTCTGGTCAAGCGAATACGAACTGCCATGCTCTATCCTCCGGTGGATATCGCCCTGGCAGCACGGACCGCCGGGCGTTGTTGAAAACGTATATTGTTTATTCTATGAACGTATTGGTTCCGGTGGCAGTGCCATCGAAGCGCAAACCTTTCATTGTTCGTTGCAGCCGGCCAATCCGGTCCAGCCATGCTGGTTGTTAACGCATCAGTCCCTTGGGGAGCTTGCGGCGCTTGCCGCCGGTCATGATGCCCTTGCCTTTCATGCTCTTCATCATTTTCAGCATCATGGCGTAACTTTTCAGCACCCGGTTCACCTCGTTCACCGAGGTTCCCGACCCCTTGGCGATCCGCACCCGCCGGCTGGCATCGATGATTCTGTGGTTGCGGCGCTCCTTCAGGGTCATGGAGCGGATGATCGCCTCGGTCTTGACCAGTTCCTTCTGGTCGGGCTTGGGCGCATCCTTGATCTGCTTGAGCTTGTTGATCCCCGGAATCATGCCCATGATCTGTTCCAGGCTGCCCATCTTCTTGATCTGCTGGATCTGATCGAGAAAGTCCTCCAGGGTGAAGGCGTTCTTCTGGATCTTGCGGGCCAGTTGCTCGGCGTTCTTCTGGTCGACCACCGCTTCCGCTTTCTCGATCAGCGACAGGACGTCGCCCATGCCGAGAATCCGGGAGGCGGCGCGGTCGGGGTGAAAGACCTCCAGGGCCTCCACCGATTCGCCGACACCGACGTACTTGATCGGCTTGCCGGTGACCTTCTTCACCGACAGGGCCGCACCGCCGCGGGCATCGCCCTCCATCTTGGTGAGGATGACGCCGGTGATCTCGAGTTCGGCGTTGAAGCGCTCGGCCACAGTGACCGCGTCCTGACCGGTCATGGCATCGGCGACGAACAGCACCTCGGTGAGCGGCACCGCCCGGCTGATCTCGCGAAGCTCGGCCATGAGGGCCGAATCGACATGGAGACGGCCGGCGGTGTCGATGATCACCGTGTCGTACGGGCCGGCGCTGGCCTCGGCAAAGGCCTGGCGGGCGATGTCCACCGGATTCTGCTCGGTGGTGGAGCCAAAGACATCCACCCCAATCTGGCCGCCGAGGACGTGCAACTGCTCGATAGCCGCCGGACGATAGACGTCGGCCGGCACCAGCAGAGGCGCGCGGCCCTTGTCCTTGAGCTGGCGGGCCAGCTTGGCGGCGGTGGTGGTCTTGCCCGAACCCTGGAGGCCGGCGAGCATGATGGTCACCGGCTGGCGACCGTCGAGCTTGAGCGGCTGGGCCTGGCTGCCGAGCAACTCGACCAACTCGTCGTGCACCACCTTGACCACCTGCTGACCGGGGGACAGGCTGGTGAGCACTTCCCGACCGATGGCCTTGGCGGTGACCGCGGCAACGAATTCCTTGACGACGCCGAAATTGACATCCGCCTCGAGCAGCGCCGTGCGCACCTCGCCCATGGCTTCCTGAATGTTCTCTTCAGTCAGCCTGCCGTGGCCGCGCAGTTTCTTGAACGCGCTCTCAAGACGGTCGGTTAAATTCTCAAACATGGTGTTCTACACGGTTCGATGCGTAAAGGAATGGATCCGCCAACAGCCACAGATGCCGCCGCCGGTTCTTCCGCACGGAAAATTGGGATAAATACCCGACAAGCCACCTCTTGTCAAGCAAGAAGAAAACCATGGTGGTCCGGGAGGTTATCAGCCGGCCAGGACCTCGGCCACCTTGGCCAGGCCTTCGGGCGTGTCAGCCTGCACACAGGTAATTGTTGAATTTTTCGACAAAATTTTCTTCATCATCCCGGTGAGGACATTCTTCGGACCCAACTCGACCAGCACCTCGACCCCCTCGGCCACCATCCGCTCGATGATGGGCAACCAGCGCACCCGGGAGGCGATCTGCCGGGCCATGATCGCCTTAATGGCCGCGGGATCCTGCTCGACTTCGCCGGTGACGTTGAACAGCACCGGCACGGCGGGTGGCCGGAAATCGATGGAGTCCATGAAGGCGGAGAAGTCCGGAACCGCGCCGGCCACCAGCGGGCTGTGGTTGGCAACGCTGACCTGGAGCGGGATCACCTTGGCCCCTTGGGCGGCACACTGCACGGAGATGGCGTCCAGTCCCGCCATGTCGCCCGAAAGCACGATCTGGGCCGCGGTATTGTGGTTGGCCACCACCGCCACGCCGGGCCCGGCAAAACCAGCCAGCAGCGCCTCGATCTCCTTAATGCCCAACCCGATGACCGCCCGCATGCCACCGGGATGCAAGGCCCCTTCCCGCTCCATCAGTTCGCCACGCTTGGTGACCAGAGCCAGGGTCTCCTCCAGGGTGAGCACCCCGGCCCCGTGGAGGGCGGAATACTCGCCGAGGCTGTGGCCGGCGAAAAAGGCGGGGGTGAAGCCGGGGAGCAGTTTCTGCAACTGCTGCCAGCAGATCAGGTTGATCACCGTGAGGGCCGGTTGAAGGTAGAGCACCCGGGTCAAATCCTCCAGGGGGCCGGCAAAGCACAGGGTGCGCAGGGGAAAGCCGGAGATCCGCTCGGCCAGATCCATCAGGGCCGCGGCCTCCGGGTCCTGGTTAACAAACGTCTGCCCCATGCCAATGAACTGGGACCCTTGTCCCGGAAAGAGAATCGCTGTTTTTTTCATATGATGCCGATAAGGAAGTTCTACGCCTGCGCCGGGTGGTGCCGGTCGAGCAGGAGATTCTGGATAATGAACAGGATGACGCCGACGGTGATCGCGGAATCGGCGACATTGAAGGCCGGCCAATGGTATTGACCGAGATAGAGGTCGAGAAAGTCAACCACGAACCCGAGCCGGACCCGGTCGATGAGGTTGCCGATGGCCCCGCCCGCGATCAGGGCCAGGGCCACGGAATAGAGGCGACTGCGGCGACCGAAGCTCTTCTGGGCAATCCAGATGCACACCAGGGCCACGCAGGCGGTGGAGACAAAAAAGACCTGTCGCCACAGGGCCGGCTGCCCGGCCAGCATGCTGAAGGCGGCACCGTTGTTGGTCAGATAGGTCAGGTTGAACAGATCGGGGATGACCACCCGGCTCTCATGGAGGGCAAAATGCTGCATGACCCAGACCTTGGTGGCCTGATCGATACCGACGACCGCCAGGATGATGGTGAAAAAAGACCACATCGGCGCGTCTCAGCCGGCCAGTTGCCGGACCACGGCGGCGCAGCGGGCGCACAAGCCGGGGTGGTCTCCATCCGCCCCCACCGTGGGCGAGATGGTCCAGCAGCGCTCGCACTTGGTGCCGGGGGCCGGATGGACCGCAATCTCGACGCCGAGGATTTCTTCGGCCTTAACAAAAGAAAACGAAGCAACAACATCACCTGTTTCTATAGAGACAGCCTGAAGATTAGATTCCCCTATACTCTCATCAACTTGGCGCAGACCGGAGACAATACACAATTCGCGTAACTGCTCCCTGCTCTCGGCAACAAACCCCGCCCACTCGCCGCTGACCCGTAGGACAACCTCAGCATCGAGCGCAAGACCGATCACCTTGTCCTGCCGCGCCCCCTCCAGGACCTTGGTGATGGCGCCGCGCAGAGTGAGCAGCCGGTTCCAGCGCTCGTCGAAGGCGTCGTCTTCGACGATATCGTCCACTAGGGCAAAATCGGCAAAGAAAATGGACTGGGCAAGATCCGCATCCTGGGCCAGGTCATGAAGATGCTCCCAGGCCTCGGCAGCGGTGAAACAGAGGATCGGTGCCATCAGCCGCAGCAGGCCATCGAGAATGCGGTGGATCACGGTCTGGGCCGCCCGTCGCTCGGGCCCGGCCGGCAGCGAGCAGTAGAGCCGGTCCTTGAGCACGTCCATGTAGAGGCTGGAGATGGTGGTGCCGCAGAAATTGTGCAGGGCCTGGTAAATGGTGTGGAATTCGTAGCGCTCGTAGGCCCGGGTGACACGCTCGCTCAATTCCGCGAATTTGGTCAGGGCCCAGCGGTCGATCTCCTGGAGTTCCGCCAGGGCGACACGGTCCTTGGCCGGATCGAAGTCGTAGAGATTGCTGAGCAGAAAGCGCAGGGTGTTACGCATCTTGCGGTAGGCATCGGAGACGTGTTTTAAAATCTCGTCCGAGACCTTGACGTCGTCCTGGTAGTTCTCGCTGGCCACCCACAGGCGCAGGACCTCGGCCCCGTACCGGTCGATCACTTCCTGCGGCGCCACCACGTTGCCCACCGACTTGGACATCTTCTTGCCCTGGCCGTCGACCACATAGCCGTGGGTGAGCACGCCTCGGTAAGGGGCGCTGCCCCGGGTGCCCACCGCGGTGAGCAGGGAGGACTGGAACCAGCCGCGATGCTGGTCGCTGCCCTCCAGGTACAAATCGGCCGGGGCGCGCAACTCGGCCCGCGCCTCGACCACTGCCGCGTGGCTGACCCCGGAATCGAACCAGACATCGAGGATGTCCGACTCTTTCTTGAACTCGTGGCCGCCGCAGGCGCAGGCCACCCCGTCGGGGATGAAATCAACGGCCTCGTGCTTGAACCAGGCGTCGGCGCCCTCCTTGGCGAACAGCTCGTCGATGCGGACGCAGACCGCCTCGTTTTTCAGGATCTCGCCGCAAGCGGTGCAGGTGAGCACGGTCACCGGCACGCCCCAGGTCCGCTGCCGGGACAGACACCAGTCGGGCCGGGCCTCGACCATGCCGTAGATCCGCTGCTGGCCCCAGGCCGGGGTCCAACTGACCGCCTTGATCGCGGCCAGGGCCTTGGCGCGCAGCTCTAAGTTTTCCATGGCAATGAACCACTGGGCCGTGGCCCGGTACATCACCGGCTGCTTGCAACGCCAGCAGTGCGGATAGCTGTGGCGGATTGCCGTCTCCTTGACCAACGACCCTTCGGCGGCCATGTCGACGGTGATCCTCCTGTTGACCTGGGGAACGCGTTCCCCCTGATAACGGCCGGCCTCGGCAGTGTAACACCCGGCATCGTCCACCGGCGACAGGATCTCCAGACCGTAGCGCAGACCGGTAAGGTAGTCGTCGGCACCGTGGCCAGGGGCGGTATGGACGCAGCCGGTGCCCGAATCGGCGGTGACGTAATCGGCCAGGACCATCAGCGAATCGCGCTCCATGAAGGGGTGGCGGCAGCGCTTACCCTCCAGCCCGGCGGCGGAGAAGGTGGCGACGATGGCATAGTCTTCAATGCCGAAGGTCTGCATGCAACCGGCCACCAGTTCCTTGGCCAAAATCCAGGTCTCCTCGCCCACCGCCACCGCCGCGTATTCGAAATCGGGGTGAAAGGCAATGGCCAGGTTGGCGGGCAGGGTCCAGGGAGTGGTGGTCCAGATCAGCACCGAAGCGGCTTTGCCCGCCAGTTCCGGTGCCACCGCGCTGAGATCGTCAACCACCGGAAACTTGACATAGATCGAGGGCGAGGTATGGTCGGCGTAGTCGACCTCGGCCTCGGCCAGGGCGGTGCCGCAGGTGGCGCACCAGTAGACCGGCTTCTTCGAGCGGACCACCGCGCCGGAGAGGAGGAACTTGTTGAACTCCCGGGCAATAATCGCCTCGTAGGGAAAGCTCATGGTCAGGTAGGGATTGGCCCAGTCGCCGAGCACCCCCAGCCGCTTGAACTGTTCGCGCTGGGTCTTGATCCATTTCTCGGCATAGGTGCGGCAGGCGGCGCGCTTGCCCAGGGTGGAGATGGTCTGTTTCTTGGCCCCCAGCTCCAGATCGACATTGTGCTCGATGGGCAGGCCGTGGCAGTCCCAGCCAGGAATATAGGGGGCGTTGAAACCGGCCATCCGCTTGGCGCGGAGGATGATGTCCTTCAACACCTTGTTGAAGGCGGTGCCGAGATGAATATTGCCGTTGGCATAGGGAGGGCCGTCGTGGAGGACAAACAGCGGCCGGCCGGCGGTTGCCTGCTGCACTTTTTTGTACAGATTCTCCTGGTCCCAGCGCTTGAGCACCATCGGCTCCCGCTGGGTCAGGTTGGCCTTCATTTTAAACTTGGTTTGCGGCAGGTTCAGTGTTTCCCTGTAATCCATCGTTGTTCCTGAGTGGTCGAAAAGAGCATTTGATACGGTCGGGGCCGTCCACGAGGTGGAAGATTGTACCAAGCCCGCTTGAGAGTGCAAGGGAAAAGGCGGCCGGAGCGGTGACGGCCGGGGCGCGGAATGGGGACCGGAGAGAGGGAGGCCACGGTCGGCAGGGGCAGGAATGGGCCGGCGACTTCCCTGCTTGTCTTTTTTTGCCGTCGGTGTATTTTGTCAGCCTGACAGGGAGACGATCGCCCGGTCTACAACCCACAGAACCATGGAGGCATCGTGAAATCCGAGCACGCCATTACCCTTTGTGCGATCTGCGACCACCAAGAGACCGCGCCCGAGCAGGCGGACGGGCTCTGCCCCTTCTGCGCGGCCCTGGCCCGGGCCGTGCAGGACCAGCCCGAGGTGGTGAAACGGTTATGGCTGCGCTACCAGAACGAACCGATCCTGCCGGAAATGGTCCAGCGACCGATCGAGAGCGAGGCGGAACTGCCGGAGGTGCTCGACGGCAAACGCTACCGCACCATCGATCGCGACCGCAACAAATGGTACCTGTCGGTGAGCGAGGTGAACGGCAAGCCGGTGGAGATCTTCGCCTCCACCGCCTTTGACCGGGACCACGAGCTCCAGGCCCGCATCGCCAACCTGACCACCATCACCCGCCTGATCTCGCTCATCCTCCGACACATCTTTCTCGGCGAAGCGCTGACCTTCGACAAATGCCTCAAACAGATCCAGCGCAGCTCCCGGCAGAAAAACGACCTGCCCGACATGTTGTACGGGGTCCTGAGCCGGTATAAGGCAGGTGAATAGACTGGAGCTGGTTAGACGGTGAGGAAGACTTGACCACCGTGTCAGCGCCAAACATCGACAGCCTGTTGCGCAGTCCTCTCTTCCCCCTAACCACCTATCCGCCTACAGTTTCTCCATGAATTTCTTGGTGTCGATGATGAAGCGTTCGTGCCGGCCGCGACCGATCTCGCCTTTTTCATCATACCCCACGCACTCGAACACCAACCGGCGGCGATCGACCTCGACCAGGGTCGATTCGCAGCTCACCTTCATGCCTACCGGCGTGGCCTTGCTGTGGGCAAGCTCCACCTTGATACCCACCGTGCCGAAGCCTTCGGGCAGGTAGGGCAGCACCGAGGTGAGACAGGTCTGCTCCATGAGGGCGACAAACGCCGGCGTGGCGTAGACCTCGACCAGACCGCTGCCGTAGCGGGCCGCGGTCGTTTCCAAAGTGACCATCAACTCTTGCTTGCCCTTGACCCCCGTGGGGATTTGAATCTCCATATCCGTTTTCTCCTTGCCGTTGCCATGACGTTGGTAGGGAGCTGTCCCGTCGCGCAGCGCCGACGGCGAACAAGCCTGAAAATATCGTGAATTTAGGCTTATAACAGCAGAAAAGCGGTCCGTCAAGAGACAAAACCGCTTAATCGACGGCCACTTACGGCCGTCGCTCTCTTCCTGTTTTCGGTTCAGGCCACCAGATCGACCTGCTGCATGGTGCCGACCCCGCCCTCCTCGAAGAGGAAAAGCCCGGTGGAACGGACCTGGCCCTGGAGGGTGTTGTTAGTGTCCTTGACGCTGAAAGGGGTATCGACCCGACCGAGGTAAATGGCGCCCACGCCCTGTTCTCCCAGGGCCAGCAGCCGGTCCTCGCCCCCGGCGGTCTTCATCCAGATCCGCAGGCGGGAATAGATGGTGTCGTTTTCATCAATCCAGCCGTTGCGGTCACCGTCGTAGGCGGCCAGTTCGGCGAAGCCGTCGCCGCTCAACGCGCCGAACAATTCACTGCCGTCGTTGACCACGCCATCCCCGTTGCCGTCCAGGGCGAGGAAGCCGGAACCGGGGCCGACAAAGGCGATCTGGTTGTCAGCGCCATCGGCATCGATATCAAAGCTAAAGGTCTGTTGGGTCAACTGGGCGGCCGTGCCGTCAAAATTGATCACCAGCGGGTCCTTGAGGGGAACGTCGCCGATCTGCACCGTCTCATCGAGGGTGGAGGTGAAGCTGCGGCTCATGTTCAATTCGATCCCGATCTCGATCTGCTGGCCGTCGGCGGTGACCACCACTCCCTGGGCGGCAAACTGGGTGGCCTCGGATTCGTGATAGGTCTCATGGCGTTCATAGAGCAGCCCCCAGCCCTGGCCCTGGTTGCCCGGCGCGGCCGGCTCCACCGCACCCTCCACCGGGACCTGCTCCGAGGTGGCAGCCGGCTCCGATGTCGGGGCCTCATACACCTTGAATTTCCGGCCGGTCAGTTTTTCGAACAGCGCTTTCAGGATCCGCATGTTGAGATCGGTCATCAGCTCGTCGCCGTCCCCGAGCCCATCGCTTTCGGCGGATTCCGGGATTGCGGCCGCCCGCTGCTTGGCCGCCTCGGACAGGGAGACCTTGGCCGCCTCCTTGACCAGCTTGTCGGCCTGGTGTTTGAGGGCATTGTCGGTGGGGTTTTCACGGTCGGCGCGGACCGATTCCTTGCCCGACCGCCAGACGGTGAGCGATTCCTGGCGTTCGGTGTATTCGACGGCGGTGTGCGAGCTGGCGAGTTGAATGGCGGATTGTGCGATCTGCATGCTGTCCCTTCCCTGGTTTGCATTGGTGTGGCGAGTTGGCTGAAGGTGCTGGGTCATCCGTGAGCAGACACCTCTCTCTTATCGCCTTTTCGGTCGACCGAAACGAAACCTTTAGCAGGAAGTACAGGTATCTTGTGCAAAAAAAGATTCTATGCTACAGTGTGCCGGATTTTTACAAACACACTGGCGGCAGGCGGCAAACCGGACAACAAAAGAAGAACCATATTTCGGTACCATTCGTCATTCCCATCCTTGCCTCTTAAGAATTTTCTTGATTGCTCGAAAGAGCACGCCGATTTATCGTCACTGATTCCCTGACAACCACCCATGCCAACGCACAGTCCATCGCTCGACCAGGAAGACGCCTCAGCGACCGAAGCCGCCACCCTCAGCTCGCTGTACTCCTTCCTGGCGCTGACCATGCGCTATCCCGACCCCGCCTTCTGCACCGATTCGTTTTTTGACGCCCTCGAGTCCCTGCTCGCCTCCCTTGACTGGACATCGCAACTGGCGGCAATACGCACCTGGCGCGAACAGACGCCCGATCCGCTCGACGACCTGCGGACCGAGTATACCCGGCTGTTCATCACCGCCGCCCCCCGGACCACGATTCCGCCCTACGCCTCGGTCTATCTGGACGGCGACGGCACCCTCCATGGCCGGACCACCGAACGGACCAGGGATTTCTACCGCGAGCGGGGCTTTGATCTGGCGGACGAGACCGAGCCCGCCGATCATATCCGTTTCGAGCTCGATTTTTTGGCTGCACTGGCCGGTGAAGCCAGGTTTGACGACGAAGAACTTTTTCTCCAGACCCTCTTTCGGCCATGGTTTGAACGATTTCAGAAAAAAAGCATGCAAGAAGCTCGACATCCTTTTTACCAGGTGTCGATACAGTTAATCGATTTTTTTACCAAGGAGGAACAGTAAATGGCAATGAACCTTACCAGGCGGAATTTCCTCAAAGCCGCCTCGATTGCCGCTGCGTCCGTGCCGCTGTCCAAGGTGACGGCAAAAGCGGAATCAGGTGTTGTCAAAGCCCCCCTGGTTGCGCCAGGGAGTTTCAAGAATACCCAAACCGCGGTCGGCGGGGTCTGCGAGATGTGTTTCTGGCGGTGCCAATTGGTCGGCAAGATCCGCGACGGCCGCCTGGTCAAGCTGGAAGGCAACCCGAAATCCATCGACAACGGTGTCTCCCTGTGCGCCCGCGGCAATGCCGGCATCAAGCTGCTCTATGATCCGGATCGCCTCAAGTACCCGCTGAAGAACGTGGGCAAGCGCGGCGCGCCCAAATGGCAGCGCATCTCCTGGGAAGAGGCGCTGGATACCTGCGGCGCCAAATTGAAAGAGGTGGCTGACAAATACGGTGCCAAGGGGATCGCCATGTTCCCCCACGGCTCCACCGCCACCTACCCCATGGGCTTTTTCGAAAACACCGTGGGCACCCACAACGTCTCCGAGGCCTCGTTCTTCCAGTGCCGCGGCATCCGCGACACCGCCTATCTGGCCACCATCGGCCTGCCGCCCAACGAAGACGTCGACATGGCCAACTCCAAGGTCATCTTCTTCCTCGGCAACCATCTGGGCGAAAATGTCCATGTCTCCCATGTCAAGCGCTACCTCAAGGGACTGGAGAACGGTGCCAAATTGGTGGTGGTCGATCCCCGCTATTCGGCGGCGGCGGCCAAGTCGCACATCTGGGTCCAGATCCGTCCCGGCACCGACACCGCCTTTTTGTTGGCAATCATGAACTACCTGATCCAGAACAAGAAGTACGACGCCGATTTCGTTGAGGAATACGGCGAGGGCTTCGGCAAGATGGCCGAGGGCATCAAGGGCTGGACGCTTGAAAAAGCGGCCCAGGAATGCGATGTCCCCGCCGCCCAGATCAAGGAGGTGGCCGAGCTCTTGGCCGCCAACATGCCCAACGTCTCCATCCATCCCGGCCGCCACGTTTCCTGGTACGGCAACGACTTCCAGCGTCAGCGCGCCCTGGCCTGTCTCACCGGCATCCTCGGGGCCTTCGGCGTCAAAGGCGGTTTTGTCCAGCCCAAGGGTCCGGGTGGGTTGGGTAAGGTCGGCTGGCCCAAGGGCGAGAAACACGACGAAAGCCTGCGGGAGATAGCCGATGTCCACCACTATTCGCCCCCCGGCACCCCCACCGACCTGATCCGCGACACCGCCATCACGGGCAAGCCTTATCCAATCAAGGGTTGCGTCATCTGGGGCCAGAACCCGATCCAGACCATCCCCAACCAGGAAAAGACCATCAAGATGCTGGAGCAGATGGATTTCGTCATGTGCGTCGATGTCATGCCCACCGACATCACCATGTTCGCCGATATCCTCCTGCCCGACACCTCATACCTGGAACGGTACGACTTGGTCAAAACCGGCACCCAGTGGGACTTCGCCGCCCCGCACCAGCAGTACATCGCCCCGCGCATGCCGCTGGTGGCCCCCGGGTTCGAGCGTAAGGAGAGTATCTGGATCACCAACGAGATCGCCAAGCGCATGGGCTACGGCGACAAGATCCCGGTGCAGACCCAGGAGGAGGCCATCAACAAGATGCTGGCCGGTATTGGCCTGTCCATCGACAAGATCAAGGCCGAGGACGGCATCCACATCCAGCCCGGCAAGGACCCCTACGGCGAGATGGAGTTGACGGTCCTCTTTCACAACCCGGAGATCGAGGAGAACGGCTATCCGGGCATCCCCACCTACATCCCGGTGGAACGCGCCCCCGAAGACTTCTACCGCCTGCTCTACGGCCGGTCGCCGGTGCACACCTTCAACCGCAGCCAGAACAACGCCTGGCTGATGGCGGAGAACAACGATAACCCGGTCTGGGTCAACGACAAGCTGGCCGCCAAGCTCGGTCTCAAGGAAGGCGACACCATCGCCCTGGTCAACCAAGACGGCGTCAAATCGCGCACCACCACCAAGGTCAAGGTCACGCCCGGCATCCGCCAGGATTGCGTCTACATGTACCACGGATTCGGCTCGATGAATCCGGAACTGACCTTGGGCGTGGGCAAGGGCATCGACGACCAGAGCATGATCACCAAACTGGCTATTGATCCCGAAACCGGCTGCCACGGCATGCGCAACAATTTTGTCAAAATCGTGAAGGTAAGCTGACCGTGAGGCCTCATCCGCAACCGTCAGCCACGACCACCTCTGAAGGAGAGTACCTATGCAATATGGCATGATTATCGATATCGACAGGTGCGTGGGCTGCCATGCCTGCGTCATCGCCTGCAAAGCCGAGTGGGATGTTCCCGCTCAATACAACCGGGACTGGGTCCACCGCCTGGGTCCGAGCGTCACCTCGACCGGCATGGCCTCCACCTACTATCCCGGCCTGTGCAACCACTGCAAGACCCCGACCTGCGTCCCGGTCTGCCCGGTCGAGCCGGTCAGCTACACCTTCAAGGACGCCAAGAGCGGCAAGACCGTGACCATGGACGTGGCCGCCACCTGGAAAGACCCGTTCAACGGCACGGTCCAGATCGACAAGGGACGCTGCATCGGCTGCGGCGCCTGCCGTGACGCCTGCCCCTACGGCGCCCGCTATGTCGACGAGGCCCTCAAGGACGAGGGCAGCCTCGGCAAGGCCGACAAATGCACCTACTGCATGCCGCGCGTCGCCGAAGGGCTGGAGCCTGCCTGTGTCCAGACCTGCCTGGCCCGGGCCCGGATCTTCGGCGATCTCGACGATCCCAAGTCGGACGTGGCCCAATACGTGAAGAAGGGTGCGGTCGGCCTGACCTCCAAGGCGGTGCAGATCGGCCCCAACAGCCTGTATTTCGGCAGCAAGAAAGGCGATATGGAACTGCTGATGAAGGCGGCGCCGCAGGAGATGCCCAAGGTGTCGCTGCGCCGCAACCTGCTGACCACCATGTCGCTCACCGCCAAGAACCAGATCAAGGAGATCGGCCTCCTCGGCCTGGCCGGTGGTCTCTTGGTCAAATCCTTCAAGGACGACGAGAAGTAACCCCTCGTCCGTTCCTTTGGTTGTCGGTCCCCTGCCGCGCTCAAACGCGGCAGGGGATTTTTTTTGCTGGGCGCCATCGGCGCCGGCACTTCCAGGGTGCCGCAAACGCTGGCTTTTTTCCGGCAGTCTGCTACAATACGCTGGCTTTGGGCGAAAAGACGAGCAATTCCCTTTTGTTCCGGGCAAAAGCAACCGAAGAACGATTATGAACGACAAAATCATCGAACAGCAGTTACCGGACGAAGCGGGACCACCGGCAGCGTCCGTGCCCCCGCCGCCCAAACCGGTGCCCCCTGACCTTGCATCGGAATGGCGGCAGACCACCCAGCCGGTGTTCGTGGTCGAGGATTCGTTCTACCGTTCGCGCACCCCGCCCCGACCGGTGCACTGGTCCATCGCCTGGTCGGACCTGATGATGACCATGTTCATCCTCTTTCTCACCCTCTTTGCCCATCTGCGCACCCACCAGGAGATCCTCGCCCACGGCAAGCCCAACCGGGTCGCCGACGAGACCATCCCGGTCCAGAAGGATTCGACCAAATCGTCCTTGATCTTTCACCCCATCTCCCAGGACATCACGCTCAAGACCGGGGGCCAGCTGCACGAAACCGCGCCGCCGAAGCACGAGCAACCGGGAGCGGACATCCTCATCCGCAACAGGATGGTGGAGGAACCCGCCCCGCCCGAACCGGCGCCCCCCATCCCGGAGATCGCCAGGACCCCACCCCCGCCGCCGGCAACCCAACCCGAGCTGGTTGAGCAGCCGCCGGCGCCCCCGGCCCGGATCGAGGCCAAGAGTCCGCAGGAGGAGGTGATCACCAAGATCTACGACCTCTCCAAACTCGCCCTGGCCGACGAGAAGCTGGAACGGTTCGCCTCGGTGGAACTGGTGCCGGACAAGACCATGCGCATCATCCTCACCGGCGATCTGCTCTTTAGCTCCGGCCAGGCGGAACTGAGCCCCGGGGCCGTCGACTCGCTGAAAAAGCTCGCCGCCATCATCAAGAAGACACCCTACATGATCAACGTGATCGGCCATACCGACGACCGGCCGGTGAAGACCTCCCGCTTTCCGTCCAACTGGGAGCTGTCGCTGGCGCGGGCCGGTCGGGTGGCCCGCTTCCTCATCGACGAGACCAAACTGCCGGCCACCCAGTTCAGCGTCTCCGGCTACAGCTCGTTCCGGCCGGTGCACCCCAACACCAGCGACGAGAACCGCAAGGCCAACCGGCGGGTGGAAATCGTGCTCTCCAAGGAACTGCCGCAGGCCGAGGCGGTCACGCCCACCAATCTTCAATAACGGAATCGTGCAGCAATGAAACGACAGAACCTGATCGGCCTCTCGCTCTGCGGCCTGCTCTTTCTCGGCGGTTTTCTCTTCAAGGGCAACCTCAGTTTCTACTTCAATATCGCCAGCCTGATGATCGTGGCCGGCGGCAGCGCCACCGCCGCCCTGCTCAGTTTCCAGCTCGACCGGCTGCGCATCGTCCTGCGGGTGGTCCGGGCCTCGTATCGCAACCATTTGAAATCCGAGGCTGAAATCGTCGACATCCTCATCGACCTGGCGATCAAGTCGCGGATGACGGGCATCCTTTCCCTGCAAAAGGACGAAACCGAGACCTCCATCCTCTTTCTCCGCCGGGGCCTGGGCTGCCTGGTGGACAACTACGAGCCCCAGCAAATCCGCGACATCCTCAACACCGAGATGTATTTCTTCAAGCTGCGGCGCGAGGATAGCGAGCGGGTGCTGCGCACCATCGCCGATTTCTGTCCGGCCTTCGGCATCGTCGGCTCGGTGGCGGGCCTGATCCCGATGCTGGCAGGGATCGACGACACCGGCATCATCCTCAAGACCGTGCCCCTGGCCCTGACCTCGATCCTCTACGGCCTCATCTTCGCCAACTTCTTTTTCATCCCCTTTGCCGCCAACCTGCGCGAGCGCACCAACCAGGAACTGCTGTTGCAGAAGATCATCATGGAGGGTGTCCTGTCCATTCAGGGCGAGATCAACCCCACCGTGCTCCGCACCAAACTGCTTTCCTTCCTCACCCCCTCGGACCGCAAGGCCGACCTGGTGCCCCTGTCCCGGATTCAGGAGCGGTTTCACATCGTCATCGACGACCAATTCGGCCTCGACGACCACGACGACCGCCCCGGACCGGCGGTGTCCTGAGCCCTTCTCCACTGAGAACTGCCCTCGAAAATCGAGGGTGCAAAAAGCCGCCGGTCGTGTACTATACGGGCTGACCCGTGCCGCGGGCATGACCCTGTTTTAACCACACAAGCCGTTGTTTTTCTTAAAAAAAACAAAGAGGTTTTCCATGCGACGTTTCGTCCTCCCTGCCCTGCTCTTGTGTTTTCTGCTCTCCGGCTGCGGGCCGACCACGGTCAATTCCCTGGTCAAGGAACAAGGCGCCAAACAGATGCCCGCCCGCGACGTGCTGGAGCTGGTCAAGGGCAACACCCTGTTCCTCCACTCCTTCAACGAAGATGTCCGGCTCTACTTCGATCCCGCGGGCAAGGTCTATGCCAGGGACACCACCACCGAAAAGGACAAAGGCCATTGGGACGTCAGTGAGGGCGACGAACTCTGTTTCCGCATGGACAAATGGTGGTACGGCGATCTGCGCTGCTTCAAGGTCTACCACATCGGCGACCGGGACAAGGTGCGGCTGGCCACCAGCAGCGGGGTGCTCCAGTATTCGGCCGAGCAGGAGCAGGGCGACAGCAAGGGGTTGTACGGGACCGCCGAGCAGAAAAAGAAGAGCCTGCGCCGCTCGATCCGGGATGAAAAAGACCAACCGGAGGCGAGCGCCGTCCGCGAGGGCAAACGGCCACCTACCCTGACCGAGGAGCGGCCGGACAGCGGCCGTGGAGGCAAGGACGCTGGCGCCACCGTGGAATACATGGCCCAGGACTGTCCGGGCTGCAACCTGGCCGGGGCCGATCTCGGTCGGGCCGATCTGATCAATGCCAAACTGGCCGGGGCCGACCTGCACGGCGCCAACCTGAGCATGGCCAATTTGCGCCGCGCCGACCTGCAGAAGGCCAACCTGCGCGAGGCGGTGCTGACCTACGCCAACCTGCCCGGCGCCGATCTGCGCGGCGCCGATTTGCGCGGGGCCAAACTCAAGGGCGCCAACCTGATCAAGGCCGACCTCACCGGCGCCAAATTGGAAGGCGCGGATCTCACCGAGGTGTTGAAGGAAGGGGCGAAGGGGCTAAAATAGGGGGTAGGTTGTTTAGCCTGTTAGACTGTTAGGCAGGGCCGATCGATCGTTCCCACGCTCCAGCGTGGGAACCCACCCCGGACGCTCCAGCGTCCAAATGAAAAAAAAAATGCATGGCCAGAAGCCGCTACGTCATTCACGAACCCGATAAGCCTCATTTTCTGACCTGCACGGTTGCCGAGTGGCTTCCCGTTTTCACTCGTCCTGATGCTGTGCAGATCATTCTTGATAGCTGGCGTTAGTAGGGGATTTTAGCTGATTAGTCTTTTAGACTGTCAGGTCAATAGGTTGGAAAGCGGTGATCGTTCCCACGCTCCAGCGTGGGAACCCACCCCGGACGCTCCAGCGTCCAAAATGAACGAAAAGTCGCATGGCCAGAAGCCGCTACGTCATTCACGAACCCGATAAGCCTCATTTTCTGACCTGCACGGTGGTCGAGTGGCTTCCCGTTTTCACTCGCCCTGATGCTGTGCAGATCATTCTTGAGAGCTGGCGCTACCAACGGGCGCAATCCGGGTTGCGGCTCTTCGGGTACGTGATACTGGAAAACCATCTGCACTTCGCCGCCCAGGCACCGCGTTTGGACAAGTGCTTGAGCAGCTTCAAGTCGTTCACTGCCGCCCGAATTATTGAACTATTGGCGCAGCTCAGGGCTGAGCAACTCCTGACCCGTCTGCGACTGACGAAGCCGGTACATAAAATCGACCGGGAGTACCAGTTCTGGCAGGAAGGCTCCCATGCCGAGATGATTTTCAGCGAACCGGTGCTGCGGGAAAAACTCGACTACATCCATTTTAACCCGGTGAAACGGGGCTACGTTGATCAGCCGGAGCATTGGCGCTACTCAAGTGCCCGGAATTATCTTGGACAGCCTGGCCTCATTGCAATTGACCCTTGGTTTTGAATGATGCTGGACGCTGGAGCGTCCTGAGCAGGTTCCCACGCTGGAGCGTGGGAACGATCAAAATCTCTGGTTTCGGGAGGGCGAGATTTCTCGCTGCGCTCGAAATGACTACCCCTTCCGCTCGAGATGCCTTTATATGACGCCAGCGTTGAGCTGCATTTTTCCTAAAAGGAAACGCCTGAAATAACCGAAATCGTCCGCCCCGCCGAGCGTTCTTGTGCGTGCAAGGAAGGTTGTCCGGGGACGGTGGGGCCCTTGCCGCTGAGCCGGGCGGCGGGGTGCGGAACCGGATGAAGGGGCAAACTGTTTGAGCGCAGCGAGTTTTTGCCCCGCCGGTTCCGCAGCTCGGCGACCGGGGTCGTCTCAGCGGCCGGGCTGCCCTTTCTTTTGGTTCTTTTCTTTGGGCACGCAAAGAAAAGAATGCCCCTCCCGCAGGGAGACCATAGTTGATTGTTACGGCAGACGGCTCGAAAGATATTTTAATAGAAATTCGTGTAGTTGGTGGGCACGATACAGCCGTGCCCACCCTACCCGGCTCGTGGCCAAATAAGCAAATCCAGCGGACGTCAATACACAAAGAGCCAATGTCCTTCATACGCCCCGAGGTGTACAAAAAGATCGAAGACAATAATATCACTGATGTCGTCTTCGAAGATCCATTCAAAGAAGAAGCTCGCAAAGCCAAGCGAAATCTTGTTGCCAGTAGCTTCATCGCTTTGCTTATCGCTTCGCTTGATCTCCAGATTATCGGTTTTTTAGGGCTCCAAGCCACCACTGGGACATCGCTTGGTGGCGTAATTACAAGAGGTCTCGTTTTCCTAATTGTTATCTACTTCCTCGTGGCCTTTCTTTTTGCTGCCTATGTTGACTATAATGCCTGGAAGTTTCGCCGTGAGCGGTTCTTTGTTGAACCGTACCTTGAATTGATTCAAATGCTTGAAGCTCACGTGCACGTTACGGGTGAGCAGGTGTCTAATGCCACGAATCATCTTAGAGGCATCGTGATCGAAAACGACATGCAATCACAGATGTCATTTCAGCAGGACATAAACAAAGCCGCCGGACAACTGAAATCAATTCATGAGAACGGTATTGCCATGTACCAAGAGATGCGGCCGCTGATTAACCATTGGTCTGCCATGGTGAAGAATGCTGAACGTTTATCTTGGCGTCTCCGAGCACGCTTTTTCAGTCTCTGGATCTTGGATATAGCTGTTCCATTAGTGCTCGCTAGTCTTGCCATCTGGAAAACGTATGGTTCACTTCCATCCGTCTGGTCAAAAATTGCGGGCTAACAAGTCGTTTCACCCGATTTTTCCACTTCTCGGCCCAATCCGGTGAACTTTACGTCAAAAAAGAATGGTTGAAAATCTGCCCATGTACACTCCATTTTCATCCACGGAACCTATAAGCTACAGACTAATCACCTAAACACCTAATTTCATGCCTCCCTTCACCCACCTCCACGTCCACACCCAATATTCCATGCTCGACGGCGCCATCCGCGTCTCCGACCTGATCGAGACTACCCAGAATTTCGGCATGGACGCGGTAGCAGTCACCGACCACGGCGCCATGTACGGGGCGCTCGAATTTTACGAAAAGGCCAAGAAGGCCGGGATCAAGCCCCTGGTCGGCTGCGAGTTCTACCTGGCGGAAAACGGTATGCACCTCCACGACCGGAGCGGCGGCCACAACTTCCACCTGGTGGCCCTAGCCATGGACGAGACCGGCTACCGCAACCTGATGAAGCTGACCTCCCTGGCCCAGACGCAAGGGTTCTACTATCGGCCGCGCATCGACCGCCAGACCCTCTACCAGCACCACGAGGGCTTGATCGTGCTCACCGCCTGCCTCAAGGGTGAGATCCCCTGGCGGCTGACCCACAACGATCCCAACACCGCCCGAGCCCGCGCCCTGGAGATGCAGAAGGTCTTCGGCGACCGGCTCTATCTCGAAATCCAGGAGAATGGCCTCGCCGAGCAGACCATCGCCAACCAGGGGCTGATGGCCCTGGCCGACGACCTGGGGATCAAGCTGGTGGCCACCAACGACTGCCATTACCTGACTAAAGAGGAGTCCTACGCCCACGAGGTGTTGCTCTGCATCCAGACCGGCAAAACCATCAATGATCCCAACCGGTTCCGCTTCAACACCAACGAGCTCTATTTCAAATCCGGCGACGAGATGGCCGCCCAGTTCGGGTACTGCCCGCAGGCCCTGAGCAATACCCTGGAGGTGGCCGAACGGTGCAACCTGGAGCTGAAATTCGGGGACAATCATTTCCCCATCTTCCCGGTCAAGGCGGGCGATACCCTGGAGACGGTCTTTGCCCAGGCCTGCTGGGACGGGTTCAAGGACCGGCTCGATCACATGCGCGAGATGGAACCGGTCAGCGCCGAGACCGAGAAGACCTACCGCGACCGGCTGACCTACGAGATCGAGGTCATCCAGCAGATGGGCTTTGCCGGTTATTTCCTCATCGTGGCCGACTTCATCAACTGGGCGAAAAAACAAAAAATCCCGGTCGGACCCGGCCGCGGCTCCGGCGCCGGCAGCCTGGCCGCCTACTGCATGGCGATCACCGACATCGATCCCATCCCCTACGGCCTCTTGTTCGAGCGGTTTCTCAATGTCGAGCGGGTCTCCATGCCCGACTTCGACGTCGACTTCTGCAAAGACCGGCGCGACGAGGTTCTCGACTATGTCCGCCAGCGCTACGGCGGCGCCGAGCACGTGGCCCAGATCGTGGCCTACGGCTCGATGAAGGCCCGGGCGGTGCTGCGCGACGTCGGCCGGGTGCTCGACATCCCCCTGCCGGTGGTCGACCGGATCGCCAAGCTGGTGCCGGAAGAACTGAAAATCACCCTGAAAAAGGCGATCGAAAAGGAACCCCGCTTGCGCGAGGCGATGAAGGAGGACGAGGTCCGCGAGCTGCTGACCATCTCCCAGACCCTGGAGGGCTTAGCCCGGCACAAGTCGACCCATGCCGCCGGCGTGGTCATTTCGCCCAGGCCCATGGTCGAGTACCTGCCGGTGTGCATCGGCCCCAACAAGGAGATCCTGACCCAGTACGACATGAAGTACACCGAGAAGACCGGGCTGATCAAGTTCGACTTCCTCGGTTTGAAGACCCTGACCGTGATCGACCGGGCGCTCAAACTGATCGAGTACGACCTCGGCACCGAGGTCGACCTGCGCAAGATCCCGATGAACGACCCCAAGACCTACGGGCTGCTCTGCCGGGGCGACAGCCTGGGGGTTTTTCAGTTGGAGAGCGACGGCATGCGCGAGCTCTTGATCAAGATGGCCCCGGAGCAGTTCACCGACCTCATCGCCCTGGTGGCCCTCTACCGGCCGGGCCCGCTGGACTCGGGCATGGTCGACACCTTTGTCGAGACCAAGCACGGCCGCAAACCCGCCGACTATCCCCTGCCCCAGATCAAGCCGGTGCTCCAGGAGACTTACGGCGTCATCGTCTACCAGGAACAGGTGATGAAGATCTCCAACATCCTGGCCGGCTACAGCCTGGGCGACGCCGACATCCTCCGCCGGGCCATGGGCAAGAAGATCCCGGAGGTCATGGAAAAGGAACGGGGCAAGTTCATGGCCGGGGCCAAGGTCAACAACGTCCCCGAGGAGAAGGCCAAGTACATCTTCGACCTCATGGCCAAGTTCGCAGGCTACGGCTTCAACAAGTCGCATTCGGCGGCCTACGCCCTGATCGCCTACCAGACCGCCTACCTCAAGGCCCACTACCCGGCCCAGTTCCTGGCGGCCCTGCTCTCCTGCGACGTGGAGAACACCGACAAGGTGGTCAAGTACATCAGCGAATGCCGCCAGGAGAAAATCGAGGTCCTGCCGCCGGACATCAACGAATCGTTCAGCGATTTCACGGTCATCAACGACCGCATCCGCTTCGGCCTGGCGGCTGTGAAAAATGTGGGCGGCGCGGCCCTGGAATCGATCCTCGCCGAGCGAGAGACCGGGGGCAATTACCGTTCCCTGGCCGATTTCTGCGGCCGGATCGATAGTTCCAAGGTCAACCGCAAGGTGATCGAGAGCCTGATTAAGGCCGGAGCCTTCGACTCGCTCAATGCCAACCGGCGCCAGTACATCGAGATCCTCGACCTGTGCATCGAGCGGGCCAAGGCGGTGCAGCGCGACCGGATGAGCGGCCAGATGAACCTGTTCGCCGTCGGTCAACCGACAACCAAACAGAACGGGACCACCGAGGTCGAACTGCCGGCGGTCGAGGACTGGCCCAACCTGGAGCGGCTGGCCTTTGAAAAGGAGACCGTGGGCTTTTTCCTCACCGGTCATCCCCTGGAAGGGGTGATGGAGGATCTGCGGCGGGTGGTGGACACCGATATCGCAGGGGCGGAGAAGCTGCGCGACGGCCAGGTGGTGCGGATCGGCGGCCTGCTGGCCGGCTACAAGGAGCATAAGTCGAAGAAGGGCGACCGCATGGCCTTCACCGTGCTCGAAGACATGAGCTCCAGCATCGAGGTGATCGTCTTTCCCTCGACCTTTGCCGAGTGCAGCCACCTGCTGACCAGCGACCGGCCACTGATCGTGCTCGGCACGGTGCAGCAGGGGGAACGGGGGGCCAAGATCGTGGCCCAGGAGGTCAAGGGCTTGGCCGAGACCCTGGAGCAGTACACCGAGCGGGCGGTGATCACCCTGCGGGCCGCATCGACCTCACGCCAGCACATGCTGGAGTTGAAGGAGCTGCTCTATCAGCACCACGGCGCCACCCCGGTGCTGCTCACCCTTCATTTCGACAATCGGGGCGAGGTCGATATCCAGGTGCTCAAGGACATGAGCGTCCGGCCCTCCACCGATCTCTTCCACCAGATCACCAAACTGTGCGGCAAGCGCTCCCTCATGGTGCAGATGCGCAAGCCCGAGGTGCAGCCGCGCCGCAACGGCAACGGCAACAATCGCGGCGGTCATTGAGTGCCGGACCGGCATGGCACGGCTGGGTTTGCCCGTCATGCCGGGCAAACAAAAAGCGGCCCATCACCATTGATGGGCCGCTTCCTTTAAAAGCCGTTAGGGTGGAGCCGGTCCGCGACCGGGCTCCTTTTACTCAATCAGGCATTTTCAAAAATTTCATACTTGGTCGGCTCGCCGAGTAATTTGTCGATCTCCTCCTGAATCTCGATCCGCTCCTTGCTCAACGTCCATGCCCGCCAGTCGTCGATGGACTGCCAGGTGCTGATAACCATGCTGACGCCCGGTTCATCCAGCCGGGTAAAGGTTTCCCCCGAAATATACCCTTTTTGATTGAGGGTCAGTGCCCTCATCTTCCGAAGAAGGGTTTCGAGTTTGGGAGCCTGCTTATCCGCGACCTTCCGTTTGATCAAAACCTTGACAGCCATGTGTACCTCCTTGTGTTGATGTAGGTGAATAAGACGTACATAAACAACCCGACAGCGAACAACCTAGTACAACTTTAGTATATACATCGCCGCCCCCGGAAGCAAAGGAATGCGTGGACATTTCTCGAAAAAATTGCCGGCGCCGAACGTGGCCGCCTCCAAACCGACTGCCCTCAACCGCCTCTTTCCGAACGGATGGCTGGTGCGATGGGGGCGGGCAATCATTCTTTTTTCATAAAAGTCTCTGCGAAGCAATGACCCTGCCACGCCGGAGCGCAGACCTTCTATCGTTCGTTGGTGGCCGGCCAATTTGGTCCAGCCACGCTGGTTATTTCGTTTCTTTTTGCATGAGATGCACGGTGACCGGATCGCCGGGCACGCAGTCGATCAGGGCGGCGGCGCTGGCTTGGTTGGCGGCGATCTCCAGGTAGCCGGAACTGTCGATCAGCACCAGCAAGGCCCCGGTCTTGGCGTCGTGGTAGGTGCGGCCGAACTGACTGATCCGTTGATCGCCGACTTCGACAAAGGTGAAGGCAGCGGGATCGAAACGGCCGGCACCGGCACGGATGGTGGTGCGGATGTTGCCGAAATGATCGATGCGCTGTACCTGCCCCTGCAAACAGCCGGCCGCATGAATCGCCGCCGGGACAATGGCCATGCGGATGGCCGCCGGCGGGATGGCGGGACCGAACTGAGCAAGGCTGCCTGTCCTGGCGAGGGCGGCGGCCACCGGGGCCATGATGTCGCGGCCGTGGAAGGTGGGGCTGACCGTGGAGGGGAAGAACGCCGCCTGCTCCACCCGATGTATGGATTCGATCTTGTGATCGACAACCAGGAGCGACAGGGTGCCGTTGTCCGGGGCAACGAAGCAGTGGCCGTCGCCGGCGGCGACCAGGATGGCGCGCTCGCTGCCGACGCCGGGATCGACCACGATCAGGTGGATAGTGCCGGGTGGGAAAAAACCGTAGCTGGTGCGGATGGTGACCGCGGCGGTGACCACGTCCCAGGCCGGGATGGCGTGGGTGAGGTCGACGATGGTGGCACTAGGGACGCCCTTGAGCAAGGCCCCCTTGAGCTGGCCGACATAGGGGTCCTGGAGGCCGAAATCGGTGGTCAGGGTGAAGATGGTCGGATTGGCCATACGAACGAGCCTCGCGCAAAAGGCCTACGGTGCCGGTTCCCGAAAGATGGGGTCGGGACGAAAAGAACGACAAAACGCGCCGCCGATTCATTGGGCTAGCGCCTGGAACCCGTCGGCAGGGGGGGATGGTCCGCATGAACAGGGAATCGTTTTCCCTATTGTAGGGCAGACCCACTTTCGCCGTCAAGGCCGGCCGGCAACGCGACGCCAACCCAGGCGCGCCGGCTCAGGCAAAGCAGAGGCCGCAATCGGGACAAACGGTCAGACGGGTGGCGAACCGACAGCCGCAGGCCGGACAGACCGCCTCGGCTGCCTCGGCATTGTAGACCGCGCCGGCAAACCGGGTATCGTGATCCTCCAACCCCGTGCTCTGGCGGTATTCCTCCGCCAGCACGCCCATCACCTCGGCCAGGTCGCTCTCCCGCACCTGGAGCAGCAACTCGGGCCCGCGGCAGCCGCAGGCGGCATCATTCTCCTTGCTCACCAAGGCCGGCAGGCCCCGGCCCAGGAGCGTGGCCTGCAACGCTTTCATGTGCAGCAACGGCCCCTTGCGAACCGTCACTACCGGTTCGTCGGGCGCGATCGTCGCCGGGGCCTGTTGCCGCTTCGTTTCCTGGGCAAGCACATGCGCGCCGCTCAACAGGTCGACGGCGCAGGCCGCGCAGGTCCGGATATCAGCGCGGTACTCGTCGCCGCAGCGGGGACAGTAGTTGCATTCGGGATCAATGGTCGAGCTCATAACGTTTTCGGAAACCAATCAAAGAATATAACGGCTCAAGTCCTCGTTCTCGGAGATGTCGGTCAACTGTCGGCGGACATAGTCGGCGGTCACGGTGAACTCGAGATGATCGCGGTCCGAGGCGTCGAAGGAGACCTCATCCAGGACCCGCTCGATGATGGTGTGCAGCCGGCGAGCGCCGATATCCTCGGTCTTCTGGTTGACCTGGACCGCGATCCGCGCCATCTCCCGGATGGCTTCGTCCTCGAAGACCAGGCGGACATCCTCGGTGGCCAAAAGCGCTATGTACTGCTTGATCAGGGCGTTCTTCGGCTCAGTGAGGATGCGGAAGAATTCCTCCTCGCCCAGGGCGTGGAGGTTGACCCGGATGGGGAAGCGGCCCTGGAGCTCGGGCACCAGGTCGGACGGCTTGCAGACGTGGAAGGCGCCGCTGGCGATGAACAGGATGTGGTCGGTCTTGACCGGCCCGTACTTGGTGGACACCGTCGTGCCCTCGACGATGGGCAAGAGGTCGCGCTGCACGCCCTCGCGGGAAACCTCGGGCGAGCCGGCGCTGGTGCCGCCGCGGGAGGCGATCTTGTCGATCTCGTCGAGAAAGATGATCCCCGACTGCTCGGTGCGGCGGATCGCCTTTTCGGCGATGGACTCGGTATCCACCAGCCGCTCGGCTTCTTCCTTCTTGAGCCATTCCAGGGCTTCGGGCACCTTCATCTTCTTGGGCTGCTTCTTCTTGGGAAAGAATTTCGAGAACGCCTCCTGGAGCGAGTTCTGCATGTCCTCCATGCCCGAGGCGGAAAAGACCTCGACCATCGGCGTGCCCCCGGCGGCGGCCACCGAGAGCTCGACCACCCGGTCGTCGAGCTCGCCCCGGCGCAGCATCTCGCGGAACCGCTCCCTGGTGGTCTGGGCGCCGCTCGGCTCCTGCGGGGTCCCGGTCCCGTCATAGCCCAGCGAAATGACGTTGGCCGAAGCGGACGGTCCGTGCCCGGACGGACGCGGCAGCAGCAAGTCGAGCAGCCGCTCCTCGGCCATGGCCGCCGCCTTCTCCTGTACCCCCTCCTCCGCCTCCCTGGTGACCATGTTGACCGCCAATTGGGTGAGGTCGCGGATCATCGATTCGACATCGCGGCCGACATAGCCGACCTCGGTGAACTTGGAGGCCTCGATTTTGAGGAAGGGGCTCTGGGCGAGGTGGGCCAGCCGGCGGGCGATCTCGGTCTTGCCCACGCCGGTGGGGCCGATCATGATGATGTTCTTGGGGGCGATTTCCTCGCGCAGCGGCGGTTCGACCTGCTGCCGGCGCCAGCGGTTGCGCAGGGCGATGGCCACCGACCGCTTGGCCTCGGCCTGGCCGATGATGTAGCGGTCCAGTTCGGCCACGGTTTCCCGTGGAGTCAGCGAATTGATGCCCTTCATATCGTTTCCACCACGATGTGAGAATTGGTGTAGACGCAGATCGAGCCGGCGACCTCCAGGGCGGCGCGGGCGATGGCCTCGGCGTCGAGATCGGAATGGGCCACCAGGGCCTGGGCCGCGGCCTGGGCATAGGGACCGCCGGAGCCGATGGCCAGGATGCCTTCGTCGGGCTCGATGACGTCGCCGGTGCCGGAGAGCAGAAGCGAGTGTTTGGCGTCGACGGCGATCAGCATGGCCTCCAGCCGGCGCAACATCTTGTCCATGCGCCAGTCCTTGGCCAACTCGACCGCGGCCCGCATGAGGTTGCCGTTGAACTGCTCCAGCTTCTGCTCCAGCCGGTCGTAGAGGGTGAAGGCGTCGGCGGTGGAACCGGCGAATCCGGTGATCACCTGGTCGTGGTAGAGCCGCCGGACCTTGCGCGCCTGATGTTTGATGATGGTGGCGCCCAGCGAGACCTGGCCGTCGCCGGCGACCACCACCCGTCCCTTGTGACGGATGGCGAGAATGGTGGTGGAACGAAATTTCTTATTGTTCTCTGTGTGCATAGGTGTGTTGGGTTGGGGGTTCAAGCAAGGAAATATGGGGATGATGTGTAACCACGATGAAAAAGGGAGTCAATCCCCGGCCGGCTTTTCATCGGTCCGCTTCCTGGCCTGGGGATGGGCCTGGTCGTAGACCTTGGCCAGGTGATCGATGTTGAGGTGGGTGTATTTCTGGGTGGTCGACAGGCTGACATGGCCCAGCAGTTCCTGGACCGTACGCAGATCGGCCCCCATCTCCAGCAGGTGGGTGGCAAAGGAATGGCGCAGGGCGTGGGGAGTGACCGTCACCCCGATCCCGGCCCGCAGCCCGTACATCTGGATGGAACGCTCAACGCTGCGGGCGCTGAGCCGGCTGCCCTGGCCATTGAGGAAAAAGGCCTCGCGCTCGGCCGCGCGGCCCCGCTGGAGACGGGCAACGGTCAGGGCCTCGCGCTCAGGCAGGTACTGTTCCAGGGCCTCGCGGGCGGCCCGGCCAAAGGGGACCAGCCGCTCCTTGTTGCCCTTGCCCCGGACCCGGACCATCTCGACGGCGAGGTCGAGATCCGCCCGGTTGCAGCCCACCAGCTCGGAAACCCGGATGCCGGTGGCGTAGAGCAGCTCAAGCGCGGCCCGGTCGCGACGCCAGTAGCGGTCGGCGGCCACCGGGGCCTCAAGCAGGCCGAAGACCTCGTCCACGGTCAGGAAGGAGGGAATATGGTGGCCGAGTTTCGGACCGGCCACGCCGGCGACCGGATCGCTGGCGATCACCTGCTCGCGGCGGAGAAAACGAAAGAAGGTGCGCAGGGCCGAGAGTTTGCGCGCCACCGAGGCGCTGGCGTTGCCGGCATAGAGCGAGCCGACGAAGGCCTGCACCCGACTGGCGGTGATCGCGCCGGGCTCGACTTCCTGGCCGCAGAAGCGGTGGAACTCCAGGACATCGCGCCGGTAGCTGTCGGCGGTATGGGGGGAGTAGCCTCGCTCAACCAGGAGCCAGGTCACGAATCGTTCGATATGCGCGGTCATCGCCAAAGAGAGGTTGAAACCCACCGGGAGAGCGTTTAGTATAGACGATTACCCTTACGCCCATTATTGAGCAAATAAAATCGTCCTCAACCCACCGAGTGGGGGCCGCTGTATGGCAAAAAAGACCTTCGAACAGGCGTTGGCCAGGCTGGAGCAAATCACCGAGGAACTGGAAGCCGGGGAGCTCAGCCTGGAAAAAAGTCTGGAAAAATTCAACGAGGGCATGACGCTGGTGCACTTCTGCAGCGGCAAGCTCGACGAGGCCAAAAGCCAGGTCGAACTGCTGCTGCACAAGGATGGCCAACTGGTGAGCGTGCCCTTTGCCGAGAATGACCGTGGAGATTAAAACCTATCTCAATGACCAGCGGCTGCTGGTGGAGGACCGCCTGGCCGCCCTGATGCTGGAACCCGTCGGCGCCTTTGCCCAACACATCGAGTCGATGCGCTACAGCCTCTTTGCCGGCGGCAAGCGCATCCGGCCGGTCCTCTGCCTGGCCGGGGCCGAGGCGGTGGACAGCGGCGAACCGACCCGCCAACGCGCCCTGCCCGTGGCCTGCGCCCTGGAATGCATCCACACCTATTCCCTGATCCACGACGACCTGCCGGCCATGGACGACGACGACCTCCGGCGGGGCAAACCGACCAACCACACCATTTTCGGCGAGGCGGCCGCCATCCTGGCCGGCGACGGCCTGCTCACCTTTGCCTTTGACCTGCTCAGCGGCCCGGCATCCGCCCACATCGAGGATTCGGCCCGCATCCGCCTCATCCAGGCCATTGCCCATGCCGCCGGCCCCCTGGGCATGGTCGGCGGCCAGTCCCTGGACATGCTCTTCGAGGGCCAGCAGGTCGGCTACGAGGAATTGCGCCGCATCCACCGCAGCAAGACCGGCGCCCTGATCACCGCCTCGGTGGTCTGCGGCGCCATCGTCGCCGGCGCCGGCGAGGAGCAGGAAGAGGCGCTCAAAACCTACGGCGACCATATCGGCCTGGCCTTCCAGATCGTCGACGATCTCCTCGATGTCGAGGCCACCACCGCGCAATTGGGCAAGCCGGCGGGCAGCGACGTCAAGTCCGACAAAGTCACCTACCCCTCGCTGTTCGGCACGGCAACCTCGCGGACCATGGCCCGGGAAGCAGTGCAGGAGGCGGTGAGCGCCCTGGCCGTCTTCGACCACCAGGCCGATCCGCTCCGGGCCCTGGCCCATTACATCGTCGACCGCAAGAAATAGTGATGCTCAGCGTGGATTTCCCGACCGACCAGCCCACCGCCACCCTGCTGGACACCATCGATTCGCCCTGCGACCTGCGCCGCCTCGGTCTGGCGCAGATGGAACAGCTCGCGCACGAACTGCGGCAGACCATCATCGCCACCGTGGCCGAAACCGGCGGCCACCTCGCCCCCAGCCTGGGCGTGGTCGAACTGACCCTGGCCCTGCACTATGTCTTCGACACCCCCCGCGACCGTCTGATCTGGGATGTGGGCCATCAGGCCTATGCCCACAAGCTCATCACCGGCCGGCGGGACCGGTTCCATACCCTGCGCCGCTACAAGGGGTTGAGCGGTTTTCCCAAGCGGTCGGAGAGCGAATACGACACCGTCGAGACCGGCCACAGCTCCACCTCGGTCTCGCACGGGCTTGGCATGGCGGCGGCCAAGGCCATCCAAGGCGACCGAGCCAAGATCGTCGCGGTCATCGGCGACGGCTCCATGACCGCAGGCATGGCCTTCGAGGGGCTCAACCACGCCGGCGACCTGGGCCGGGACCTGGTGGTCATCCTCAACGACAACGAGATGTCGATCTCGAAAAACGTTGGCGCCCTTTCCAGTTTCCTCAGCCGCAAGATGACCGGCCGGATGGTCCGCCGGCTGCGCGATCACATCGAGGAACGGCTCAAGGCCCTGTCCTCGGTCGGCGAGAACATCCTCACCGTGCTGCGCAAGAGCGAGGAGAGCCTCAAGGGATTCTTCACCCCCGGCATGCTGTTCGAGGCCCTCAAGTTCAAGTATGTCGGCCCGATTCCCGGCCACGAGTTGGGCGACCTGATCGCCACCCTGGAAAACGTCCGCGACCACAACCACGGCCCGGTGCTGGTCCATGTGATCACCACCAAGGGCAAGGGGTATGCGCCGGCCGAAACCCATCCCGGCGACTATCACGGCATCGGCCCTTTCGATGTGGTCACCGGCGCGCCCAAAAAAAATCCCGGCGCACCGATCTCCTACACCAAGGTCTTCGGCGAGACCCTTTGCCGGCTGGCCCGGCGGGATCAGCGCCTGGTGGCCATCACCGCCGCCATGCCCGGCGGCACCGGCATGTTGCCCTTTGCCGCCGAATTTCCCGACCGTTTTTTCGACGTCGGCATCGCCGAGCAGCACGCGGTCTCCTTTGCCGCCGGCCTGGCCCTGGAGGGGCTGCGGCCGGTGTTCGCGGTCTACTCCTCCTTCATGCAGCGGGCCCTGGACCAGTTGATCCACGATGTCTGCCTGCCCAACCTGCCGGTGACCATTGCCCTGGACCGCAGCGGCGTGGTCGGCGCCGACGGGCCGACCCACCACGGCGTCTTCGACCTCTCCTTTCTCCGCTTCATCCCCAACCTGACGGTGATGGCCCCCAAGGATGAAAACGAGTTGCAGCAGATGCTGTTCACGGCGCTGCACCATGACGGTCCGGTGGTGGTGCGCTACCCCCGGGGCAGCGGCGAGGGCGTGGGCCTGGAGGCCGAGTTCCGCAGTCTGGTGATCGGCAAGGGGGAAGTGCTCAGGGAAGGCAAGGATGTGCTGCTCCTGCCGGTGGGCAACCGGGTCTATCCGGCCCTGGTAGCGGCAACCCGGTTGGCGGAAGAAAGGATCGACGCCGCGGTGTTCAACCCCCGCTTCCTCCGGCCGCTGGATAACGACCAGATCGCCACCTGGGCCGCCCAGACCGGCCGGGTGGTCACCATCGAGGACAACTCCATCCAGGGCGGCTTCGGCAGCGGCGTCCTCCAGATGCTGACCGAACGCGGCCTCTATTTGCCAATGAAGATCCTCGGCTACAACGACAGTTTCGTCGAGCACGGCCCCCAGGCCACCCTCTGGCACAATGCCGGCATCGACGCCGACGGCATCGTTCGCAGCGTGCGGGAACTCATAGCCCAATAGAAATGGGGGTGAGATTTCTCAGTCTCACCCCCGCCTCATACCCGCCTCTCCGTTCATATCTGTTCCGATGTTCGGAGGGATGGTTATCAAAAAAACAGCGTTTGTCAGGCTACCACCAGGAAATCGCTAACGGTGATTTGCGGGTTGTTGGCCAGAGATGCAAATTGTACTGCCGCTCCCGGGCCGCTACCGTCGGCATCGTAGAGCAATGCTCCCGAAGTGATATTATGGAGCAGGTAGTCATTGGTGTCAGCGGCAGCGCCGGTGGCGCTAGAGTTGAAATTGGCCGCAGAAAGCGCCCCCTCAACAGCCAGCGAGGCAAAAATATCTTTATCCAACTTGATGATATCCTGGCCTGAAACGAAATCGGCAAGGGTATCCTTATTGGTTATTGCATCCAGTACCGTATCAAAAAGAAAACTGTCGTTGCCTGCCCCACCGATCAAGGTGTCGTTGCCCACTCCTCCTGCAAGCAAATCATTGCCTGCTTCGCCGGTGAGGGTGTTGGCCGCACTGTTGCCCGTCAATATATTGTTCATCGTGTTGCCCAGGCCATCAAGGGTGGAAGTCCCGGTTAGCGTCAGGTTCTCTGCATTGGCTGCCAACGTATAGGTGATGCCGGATTGCACGGTGTCGGTTCCTTCATTGACGTTTTCAATAACGATATCCTCGATATCGTCAATCCAATAAACGTCGTTGCCCACTCCGCCAAACATGGTGTCGGCGCCCGCACCACCGTTCAGGATGTCATTGCCGGCCCCACTGGTCAGGACGTTGGCAACACTGTTACCCGTGAGGATATTGCTCAATGTATTACCTGTGCCATCAAGGGCAGAGGTCCCGGTCAGGGTGAGCCTCTCGACATTGGCGCCTAAGGTATAGGTGATGCCGGATTGCACGGTATCCGTCCCTTCTCCGGCATTTTCAATGACGATATCGCCGATGTCATCGACCACGTATACGTCGTTGCCCAGGCCGCCCAGCATGGTGTCGGCGCCAGCCCCACCGTTCAAGGAATCGTTGCCGGTCTCACCGATCAGGACGTTGGCAACGCTGTTCCCCACGAGGAGGTTGTCCAGCGCATTGCCTGTGCCGTTAAGGGCAGAGGTCCCGGTCAGAGCGAGCTTCTCTACATTGGCGCCTAAGGTATAGGTGATGCCGGATTGCACGGTATCCGTCCCTTCTCCGGCATTTTCAATGACAATATCCCCTGGATCGTCAACGATATATGTATCGTTGCCCAGGCCGCCCAGCATGACATCGGCGCCCGCCCCACCGTTCAAGGAATCGTTGCCGGCCTCACCCATCAAGACGTTGGCAGCGCTGTTACCCGTGAGGATGTTGTCCAGGGCATTTCCCGTCCCATTAAGGGCAGAGGTCCCGGTCAGGATGAGCCTCTCGACATTGGCCCCTAAGGTATAGGTGAGGCCGGACTGCACGGTATCCGTCCCTTCTCCGGCATTTTCAATGACGATATCGCCGATTTCATCGACCACGTATACGTCGTTGCCCAGGCCGCCCAGCATGACATCGGCGCCAGCCCCACCGTTCAAGGAATCGTTGCCGGTCTCACCGATCAGGACGTTGGCCACGCTGTTCCCCACGAGGAGGTTGTCCAGCGCATTTCCCGTCCCGTTAAGGGCAGAGGTCCCGGTCAAAGCGAGCTTCTCTACATTGGCTCCTAATGTATAAGTGATGCCGGATTTCACGATATCCGTCCCTTCTCCTTCATTTTCCACTACAATATCCCCTGGATTGTCAACGACGTATATGTCGTTGCCCAAGCCGCCAAGCATGGTGTCGACGCCAGTCCCACCAGAGAGAGTGTTCGCGGCACTGTTGCCTACGAGCACATTGTTCAAGGCGTTCCCGGTACCGTTAAGGGCAGAATCCCCGGTCAGGGTCAAATTCTCGACGTTGTTTCCCAGGGTATAGGTGATACCGGCTTGGACGGTATCCGTTCCTTCATCGGCATTTTCGGATACCGTATCGAATACATGGTCCACCACATAGGTGTCATCGCCTGTTCCGCCGATCAACGTATCGGCACCGGCATCACCATCCAGGATGTTGTTGCCGGCATTCCCTGTTATCTGATTGTCGAGGTCGTTTCCCGTGCCGGAAAGATTCCTCGATCCCGTCAGCGCCAGTTTTTCGACATTGGCGCTTAAAGTGCAATCCGCCGCCGCATACACCGTGTCCATTCCTTCGCCGGCATTTTCTGTTATCGTATCGGATACATTGTCCACCACATAGGTATCATCGCCTGCGCCACCAGTCAGAGTGTCATTACCGGCACCGCCATTAAGGGTGTCGGCACCCCCTTCACCGCTGAGGATGTTGTCGCCCCTGTTGCCGACAATGATGTTGTCAGCTCCATTGCCGGTCCCGTTGATGTCTTCATCCCACTGTTTGATCGGCTCGGTGGTATAGATAGCATAGGCGCAGCTTACATTGGCCGCCTCGCGGAAAGTGGCGATATCGATGAAACGGGTCATATCGGTCACTTTATGCCTTCCCGAATCGGCGATGTAAAAACCGAGCAGGGCGCCATCCTCCTCGCCATAGACCACGCCGGTGACCGTGACCACATGGTTGACCACGCCACCATTACTATAGGTCGGGTCGTCCCACAAAACCCCGGCATCCAGGGCAATGATCACCCCTCGGCCGCTGCGGATGAGATTGGCTATTCCGGCCTCGTTGTAGCCGGCCAGGAGTTTGTTGCGGATGCCGAAAGAGTCCAATAATGCCTGTTGGCCGAGATAATTCGAACCTCCCCGTTCCCAGGCTGGCCTGTCCGGGTCGGTCACCGCCCAGTGGTTGTCGATCGCCACCTGCACCACCTCCCCTTCCGAGGCGGGCTTGTTGGCCTGGGTCAGGAGGTTGGCGATAGCGGTGAGGGCGCAGGTGCCCTGGTAATCGGGGATGGCGTCGCCCTGCATGTAATCGAGCTCGTTGCGCTTGGGAAAACCATAGACCAGGCTGGCCTGGCCATCCACCAAGCCCTTCTCCGGCATGGAGAAGTCCAGCAGGATCAGGTTCTCCACATTGTTGCCCAGGGTATAGCCGATGCTGCTCTGCACGGTATCGACGCCTTCGCCCGCCTGCTCGATCACCACATCGCCCGTGTTATCCACATAATAGGTGTCGTCGCCACCCCGGCCGATCATGCTATCCGCGCCGGTGACCCCGTCGAGGATGTTGTTAGCGGAGTTGCCGGTAATCATGTTGTCGCGGGCATTACCGGTGCCGTTGATATTGAAGCCCTCCAGCAGCCGAAGTTCTTCTATCTCGTTGTTGAGGATATAATTACTGGAACTGACGACCGTGTCGTAGCCTTCGCCCGCGCGTTCCAGAATGCTGTCGTTGACCGAGTTGACGATGTAGGTGTCGTCCTCGGCACCACCCTCCATGATGTCCGCGCCGGCGCCGCCATCGAGATAGTCGTTGCCCAGACCGCCGAGGAGGAGGTCGCTGCCCGCGCCGCCGTAGAGCCAGTCGTTGTCGGATTCGCCGGGATCGAGGGTCTGCTTGAGTTCGTTGTAGCCGGTAAAGCCCACCAGGATGTCATCCCCGTCGCCGCCGTAGAGCACATCGTCGCCCACCTGGCCGAACAGCCGGTCTTCCCCCACCTCGCCGTAGAGGCTGTCCGCCCCGGCACCGCCCTGGAGTTCGTCGTTGTCGGCCTCGCCCCAGAGGGTGTCGTTGCCAAGGCCACCCAGGATAAAGTCGTTGCCCGCCCCGCCGGACAGGATATCGTTGTCGCTTTCCCCGGCGTTCAAAGTCTGTTTGGCCTCGTTGCTTGCGGTGAAACCAACGAGAATATCGTTGCCGTCACCACCCCACAGCGCGTCGTCGCCGGTCTGGCCGAAAAGCTTGTCGTCGCCGGCCTCGCCGAGCAGACGGTCGTTGCCGTCGCCGCCCTGGAGTTCGTCCTTGCCCGTGCCGCCCCAAAGGGTATCCGCGCCTTCGTTGCCGGAGAGCAGGTCATTGTCCACGCCACCGTCAAGGTAGTCGTCCCCCAACCCGCCATAGAGGTTGTCCCCGCCCGTGCCGCCAAACAACGTGTCGTTGTCGGTTTCTCCGGCGTTCAAGGTCTGTTTGGCCTCGTTGCTGGCGGTAAAACCAACGAGAATATCGTTGCCGTCGCTGCCCCAAAGCGCGTCGTCCCCGGTCTGGCCGAAAAGCTTGTCGTCGCCGGCCTCGCCAAGCAGGCGGTCGTTGCCGTATCCGCCCTGGAGTTCGTCGTTGCCGGTGCCGCCGAACAGGGTGTCCGCGCCGTCGCCGCCGTTGAGATAGTCATTGTCGACACCCCCATCCAGGCTATCACTACCCAGGCCGCCGTAGAGTCCATCATCCCCGGCGCCGCCGTAAAGGATATCGTTGTCGCTCTCGCCGGGATTAAGCGTCTGCTTGGTTTCGTTGCTGGCGGTAAAACCAACGAGGATGTCGTTGCCATCGCCGCCCCAGAGCACATCGTCGCTGGTCTGGCCGAAAAGCTTGTCGTCGCCGGCCTCGCCGAGCAGGCAGTCGTTACCGTCGCCGCCCTGGAGTTCATCCGTGCCATAGCCGCCAAAGAGCGTATCCGCCCCGGCGTCGCCCAGAAGCGCGTCATTGTCGTCGCCGCCGGCCAGGGTATCGTCGCCGTTGTCGCCGTAGAGGCTGTCCTGGCCGATACCGCCAAAGAGCAGGTCATTTGCCGTCGCCACCGGTCATGGCGTCGTTGCCCTCCTCGCCGTAGAGCCGATCCGCTCCCGCATAGCCCAGCAGGGTGTCATCTCCGATGCCGCCCCAGATGCGGTCGTCGCGGGATGAACCGCCCACGGTGTCGTTGCCGTCGCCACCCAAAAAATTGACCAACAGACTGGTGTTGAAATACATCGGGTCGTACTGGGCATAGTAGCCGGCGTCGAAGCTGTCGGCCCCGTCGGTGCCGATGAGGCAGCTCCAATTGCTGGAATTGATCTTGACCTGACTGGGCGCCCAATCGATCCAGCTCACGATTGTAATGTAATACCGGTTGTCGGTATCCCGGAGCGTTCGGTAATTGCTGGCCGGCACGGACTCGGTGAGCGCCGGAGGCGCGATGCCGGCCATGGCCAGCGGGCTTGGCTGGTCGGCGTACTCGTCCCGGCGAACTGGGACCTGGGCCACCGCGTCCAGCCTGCTGTTGCCTCGGGTGTAGAAGCCGTAGTCCCCGGCAAGGACCTCGTTGATCCCGGCCTGGACCAGACCGGCGACTTCGCCCGCATCCCTCTGCCCGTTCTCGTTGCGGTCGGCCCAGGCCGTGAGGCTGCCCAGCTCGCTGCCGCCCAGCTTGCCGTCCTGGTTGGCATCCAACGTCGCGACCTGCGTTGCGTTCAACCCCTGACCTGCGCCGTCCAGGAAAACCGACGTCTTGTCCGCAATGCTCAAGGCCGGATCGTTGGCCGGAGTCGTGGACTCGTAAAAGGCCCCGATGGGGTCCAGGGGTAGGAAATCGTCGTAGTCGTAGGTGTAGCCGGTGGAAAAGGTGTAGCTGGAGGTGTTCGAGACCAGGTTGTCTGACGACCAGTCATAAAACCAACCCGCGGCCGATGGATTGTAGGAATTACTATTGGGGGAAAAATCAGAGAGTTGCATTACTTCATTTTCAAGATAGAGCATGCCATAGGTGCTCAGCATGCCCGAAGCAAGACCGAAGGCGTGCTGGGTGCCGGTTGTCCAGGCATCCATGGCCGTTTGTTCGGTCTGCCCGGCAGAGTTCGCTATATCAACAAGGATACCCATTAATTGATTGCTTCCGAGACCCCATATGTTCATTGTTTCGGCTTCCGACTGCCCGGCAAGCGTTATGGATTCAATGCTGTACGGGTTGATCAACGTGGTCGTCAGCACGCCTAACAATGCCGAAGGCCCCATGGCGCCTGTCTCGAGATCGTAGAGCGCGTCTCCGGTCGGCAAGGTCATTCCCGTCTTCGCGCCCAACAGGCCATTGATCGCCCAAACCGCGCATTGCGAGCCTCCCGGTATGGAATAATAAGGCGGTTCGGCGATGGCATTGTTGATGTAATCCTTTAACCAGGCGGCCTCACTGGCGGATAACTCCATGAATTCGGTCGAGCTGGTTACAGGATGGGTCTTATCATCGAAGATCACCCCCTGGTGGGCAGGAGCTTCTTCCACCGGCCCCAAGCCGAACCTGCGCGTATCACCGCTCACTGTTGTCACTTCCAGCATGGTATGGGGAATCGGCGAATCTGTTCCATTGTAAGTATATGATAAAATTCTTGCGGATTTGATCGTTTCTTCAAGTTTTGTTGCCGGTGTTCCATTCATAGCTATTTCCCTCCGGTGTGGTCTGTGAATTTTAAGATAGGTTGTCCTGTAGTTGCGTTTTCTTCTCCTCGTCGTACAGTAAAATTTACTACTCTCAAGTCGCTGTTGAGTATGGCCAGGAATATTTCACGAATGATTTTTTCGTCTGTAATTCCATACACTGTTAGATAAAGATCCCCGTTTCCGTTTGGAGAACCGACAAAGTGCCTCCGTTTATCACAGTCCGTCATAGGTGTGTACATTTCTTCCGAAAAATCGTAAGGCTCAAGCCGGCATAGCCCGGCTTTATTCAGAATTGGATTGATAATCTTCCTCGCGAAGAACAATAACTTAATCTTTTCCCCACCTCCTGTGCCAGCAAAACTCTGGCTCGCCCCGAAAAACAAAATCAGTACTGCAATAAGAACACATGAAATAATCTTTCTTGCCTGGGTAATAATGGGGACAACTCCGAATTGCGACATCATTCGTTTCGGCATTGGTATTCCAGCCATTTTTACTTACCTCCGTGGTCCTGAACATATCTGAGCATAAACTCTTCCTTCAAAATATATCTCTTCAAGAAAGAGCGATCTTTTTCCCTGCTGCGCCATACTATGAAACTTGATACCTTCAGGTTGCTTCGTATCATTGACAAAAATACTGCTTTCATTCCTGATTCATTGGTTATTCCGTACAATTCACAAGCAAGTCCATTCAACGAAGTGCAGGAAAGATAATGCCTTTCGGTGCAATCCTGTAACGAACTGCAAATCTTTTCCCGCTCCAGGAACGGCACAATGGTCTTTTCAACAAAATTTGCGGCATCAGCTTCAAGAACGCTTTCAGCCCAACTCTGTGACGTGCAGAGAAACATGAACATCATTAAAATTATTACAGAAAGGCAGATATTTTTTTCTCCGATGACAGTTGAGAAAACAGGGGACGGAGCCCGATTACTATCTCTTTTCATCCATCCGCTCCTTGAACTTATTTGGAGTTTCCAGGCGCATTCGACTCGGTGCACCCTTTCCTAGTGCCTACCTGCACAAGTTAACGATAGTATCGCGCAACTGCGCTCCCTTGACTTCTCGCTTGCGCCATTTGAAAGGTTTTGCCGTGGGATTGTACACCGCTATGAAGGATTCTATTGCTTGCCGCAGTTCTTCAACGCTGTTAAAGCTGGCTCCGCG
>Ga0074195_1000236_pt1 | contig 129146 bp, 88 predicted proteins | sample EPASupsiteHSE623_FD_64525 | JGI IMG/M metagenome (GOLD analysis project Ga0074195, IMG submission 64525) | Bioremediated contaminated groundwater from EPA Superfund site, New Mexico - Sample HSE6-23 | ecosystem: Environmental > Aquatic > Deep subsurface > Groundwater > Contaminated ...
CACCTCTTCCCATTCCGAACAGAGAAGTTAAGCCCGCCAGCGCCGATGGTACTGCAGTCATGTGGGAGAGTAGGTCGTCGCCCTTTTATCAGACCCTGTGTTCAAACGAGCACAGGGTTTTTTATATGCTCTCTGTAACCTTGCCCCCCGCGCTATGCGCTATGTTCCATGCTCCGTGCCCCATGCTCCCTGCAAAATTGTTCCAGGTTCGAACATTTGCTTTGTATTGCTGTTTATTACTCAGGAAATCAACAATAAATAAACGACAATGGAACGACGAAATTTTATCGGTATACTTGGAACAGCTGCAGTTGCCGCTCCTGTCCTGGGGAGTGCTTTCGCCGCATGCAGCAGTGAAAGCAAAAAGAAAATCTTTACGGGACATGAATTCCCGAACCTGCCTTATGCTTATGATGCACTCGAGCCCATCATTGACGCAAAGACCATGGAACTTCATTACGACAAGCATTACCGGGGATATTTTGAAAAGTTTATGGCTGCTGCCAAAGAAACAGATGCAGCCGCCAGCCCGATGGAGGAGGTTTTTGCAAAGATTACGCAATACGATGCTGCGATCAGGAACAATGGCGGCGGTTATTATAATCACAGCTTGTTTTGGGAGAATATGAGCCCCGAAAAAACAGCCATTTCGTCAGCGCTTGAGAAGGCGCTCGCGGAAAATTTTGGATCGGTCGACAAATTTAAGGAAACATTCGCAACGGCTGCAAAGACGCATTTCGGAAGCGGATGGGCCTGGCTGGCCGCTGGCTCTGACGGAAAGTTGTTTGTCACATCCACTGCCAATCAGGATAATCCGCTGATGAATGATTCCCCAAAGCAGGGAAAACCGATTTTGGCCCTTGATGTTTGGGAACATGCTTATTATCTGAAATATCAGAACCGCCGTCCCGAGTACGTGGACCAGTTCTGGAATATTGTCAATTGGGAAGAAGTCAGTCGCAGATACGACAATGTCTGATCTTTGAGCCGGTTTAAGCCGGTTTTTTTGTTACTTTGCTGTCTGAAACCACATAACATGATTCAGCGGGTAACATTCATCGGCGCAGGTAATCTGGCCACTCATTTAGGGAAAGCGTTAAGTCAGGCAGGGATAGAAATAGTTCAGGTTTACAGCAGGACCCTGGAATCGGCAGGCACGCTTGGAACGATTTTAGGTGCACCTTTTACAAATGAGATCAATAAAATCGATCAGACGTCCGATCTTATTCTGGTAGCGGTAAAGGATGATGTGATCGGGCAGGTGCTTGATCAGGCCCGCTTGCATGATCGAATGATTACTCATACGGCAGGCAGCATTCCATTGGACTTATTGAAGAAATACACTTCCCGCTGCGGCGTATTTTATCCCCTGCAAACTTTTTCAAAAACAAGAGCGATTGATTTCTCTGAGATTCCAATTTGTCTCGAAGCCAATTCAACCGAAATTCTGGGTGAGTTGACGGGATTGGCCAATAAGATTTCAAGCGCTGTTTATGAGATCAGTTCTGGGGAACGCAAAATCCTCCACCTGGCAGCGGTTTTCGCATGCAATTTCGTCAATCATTTTTATTATATCGGCGATCAGCTTCTTAAACAGGAGGGGATTGCTTTTGATCTTTTAAAACCGCTGATCAGGGAAACCGCAGCCAAAATCATGGAAATGGATCCATACGAGGCTCAAACCGGGCCTGCAAAGCGATTGGATGAGACAATAATAAATAAACATTTGGAATTAATGGATAACAGGCCTGAGTTCAGGGAGATCTATCGTTTTGTGACCAATAGCATCTATCAGGCATATAAAAAGTAATGGAATGACTTTTATTAAAGAAAAACTAAATTGCATCAAAGCTTTTATTTTTGACATCGACGGCGTGTTATCGCTCGATACAACTCCTTTAAGCGAAGAGGGAGACCCGGTCAGAACGGCCAATGTCAAAGACGGTTATGCCATCCGAAATGCCCTGAACATGGGTTATCATCTGGGGATTATTACGGGCGGAACGATTGAGCGGATCCGGCTGCGTTATGAAAAATTGGGTATTCCGCTGATCTATATGGGGGTGCGGGATAAGGTAATCTGTCTGAACGATTTCATTCAGAAAACGGGTGTCGGGGCTGATGAAATTTTATATATGGGAGATGACCTGGTCGATTACCAGATCATGTCGATGGTGGGCATGCCGGTGTGCCCTTCAGATGCCGTTTCTGAGATTAAAGAAATTTCTTTGTATATTTCAGATAGAAAAGGCGGAGAAGGATGTGCCCGCGACGTAATTGAACAGGTCATGCGTGTGCAGGGCACCTGGATCAATGAAAAATCTTATTACTGGAGGTCGATTTAATTGGGGATGGTGTCCTATCGGGAAATGCAATAACTTAAACTGAAAGCAATGAAACTCAAAAATCTGGAGAACTATAAGCTGGTGTTGGCGTCTCAGTCACCTCGTCGTCAGCAATTGTTAAGGGAACTGGGTCTCGAGTTTGAAATACGTCCTTCCTGCCTGGAGGAATTTTATCCGGAAGAACTGGGCATGACGGCTATTCCGGTTTATCTGGCCGAACTAAAGGCGGATGCATTGAAGGATGGTATGAAGGAAAACGAGCTTTTAATCACAGCAGATACCATTGTATGGAAAGACAACCAGGTGATGAATAAACCAAAAACGAGAGATGAAGCCATTGCGATGCTGAAAAGTCTTTCAGGAGCGTCGCATCAGGTGATCACAGGAATGCATCTGATGTCGGCGGCTAAAAAAATTTCCTTTCATGCTGTAACAGAAGTTTGTTTTGATGAACTAACAGAAGAAGAGATCATCTATTATGTGGATCATTACAGTCCCTATGATAAGGCGGGGGCATACGGTATACAGGAGTGGATCGGATATGTGGCGATCAACCGGATTAACGGATCATTTTACAATGTAATGGGCTTACCCATTCATAAACTTTATCAGTACCTGAAAGAATTTTAATTTTTTGCCCAAACAAAGATAAAATGAAGAAAATATCGGCTTGCACAGCCCTCGCCCTTGTGCTTTTGACGACCTTTTCGTTTGCAAAGGAAGGGATGTGGATCCCCACCTTGCTCAACAAGTATAACATGGAAGAAATGCGGCAGATGGGATTCCGTTTGACCGCCGAAGATGTATATAGCATCAATAAAAACAGTATGAAAGATGCTGTTGTGCTGTTTGGGTCCGGCTGCACCGGAGAGTTGGTGTCAGGCGATGGGCTCTTGCTGACCAATCATCATTGCGGCTATGGTGCAATCCAGTCGCATAGCTCCCTGGAACATGATTATCTGACTGACGGATTTTGGGCAAAATCAAGGGAGGAAGAATTGCCTAACCCGGGTTTGTCTGTGCGTTTTCTGGTGAGGCTCGATGATGTTACCGATTCTGTTATGGCGGGTACGGATCAGCTCAACGGAGATGAACTGGAACAAAAAGTTGAAGAGAATATCCGGAAGATCGGGCTGGCAGCCAGTGAAAATGAAAAATATGAAGCTACGGTAAAGCCTCTTTTCTATGGCAATCAATATTTTGTATACGTATATCAGGTTTATAAGGATGTACGCCTGGTCGGCGCGCCACCTTCTTCAATCGGAAAATTTGGCGGAGATACCGATAACTGGATGTGGCCCCGGCATACCGGCGATTTTTCTGTTTTTCGGGTTTATGCCAATACGGATAATGAGCCTGCAGCCTATTCCCCGGATAATGTTCCCTATCACCCGAAATCTTTTTTCCCGGTTTCGATGGCCGGGGTTCAGCCGCAGGATTTTGTTATGGTTTTTGGCTTTCCGGGAAGCACGGAACAATATTTGCCTTCGAATGCGGTCGATCTGATCATGAACCAGAGCGATCCGGACCGGATCAGGATCAGAGACGCAAAACTGGAAGTGCTGGACAGACATATGCGAAGCGATCCCGCTGTGCGTATCCAATATGCGTCGAAATATGCCGGCACCAGTAATTCCTGGAAGAAATGGCAGGGAGAAATACGGGGATTAAAAAGGCTGGATGCAATTTCCGTGAAAAAGGAATTTGAGAAAAAGTTTGAGCAGTGGTACAGCAGAAACGATACCCTCAGGCAAGCTTACGGCGATCTTTTTCCCCGGTTTGAAAAGTTATATGCTGAACTGGCACCCTACGACAGAGCGTATCACTATTATATGGAAATTGTCCTGCGCGGGACCGATATCCTGTCATTGGCCTCGGCTTTTCCGTTGAGCCAGGACAAAAGGGAAGAAATGAATGATGAAAAGATTGCCGCGTTAAGAGCATATTTGAAGGAAAGGATCAATGGTCATTTTAAAAATTATGATCAGGCCACCGACGAAGAGGTCTTTATCCGGTTCATGCGAATTTTAGAGGCGGGCCTGGATCCCTCTTTTTTGCCGGCGTCATTTCACGACCTGATGGACGAAAATGACGATGACGCATTAAGGGATATTTACAGGAAATCGGTCCTGACCGATCGGAAAGAGCTTCTCAAAATAGCCGGGAGTTTTGATGCAAAGACGATCAGAAAGCTTCAAAGAGATCCTGTGCTGGATCTGTATTTCCAACTGTCCCTCCATTACCAGCGGAATATCAGGTTGGTTTACCAGCAGATCCAAAAGGAAATTGCGGCCATACAAAAACAGTATATGTCAGGGATCATGCAAATGCAAACCTCCCGGCCGCTTTATCCTGACGCCAACCTGACTCTCCGTGTCACTTACGGGAAGGTGGAAGGTTATAAGCCCGGTGATGCGGTTACCTATAAGCATTATACCACATTAAAGGGGATTATGGAAAAGGATAATCCGGACATCTATGATTATGATGTGCCGCAAAAATTACGGGACCTTTATCAGGAGCATGATTACGGGGACTATGCCGATGTCGACGGGAACATGCCGGTAGCTTTTACGGCTTCAACACACACGACCGGCGGGAACTCCGGTAGTCCTGCGGTAAACGCTGAGGGTGAACTGGTTGGGATTAATTTTGACCGCTGCTGGGAAGGGACGATGAGTGATATTCTATTTGATCCGGACCAGTGCCGGAATATTATGGTTGATATCCGCTACGTGCTTTTCATCATCGACAAATTTGCCGGAGCCGGATACCTGGTGGATGAGATGAACCTGGTGAAACAAAAAGGCCGCTAATTTCCAAACAGGTAAACCAGTGATAATTGCTGCGACTGATCCAGATCGCTGCCTTCGATCAGATGAAATGAAAGGTTGAAGCGACCCTGGATGTGCGCCTGATCGATAAATTTCCAGATCAGATCGGTCCTCAAATAACTATCAACATCGTAGAACCGGTCGCCATTCATCAGTTGATGACCTTTCCCCTGATGAAGGGTGGCATGAAGCGCGAAATTTTTGCTTTCTCCGTATAGTTCTCCCGTGAAGCTCAGTGTATTTTCAAATCCATCGGTCACACCCCGTTCACGCATCGATGACTCCAGGATACCTAGTTTCAGGTACGTCCTTTCGAGGGGGATCACTGTTTCAAGATCCGATCCGACGTAAAAGACCATTCCCAGGTTATCTTTAATGTTGATGCTTTCCAGTTCCTGTGTGGTTTCGGCATAGTGATAAAGGGTCATATAATTTTGAAAAAAGAAGGTACGGCAACGCATTTCGCCGGAGAAGCCGGCTAAAAAAGCTTCACGCCGGGTTTCGGTTTGCCTGCCGGTCCAGTCTGCAAAACCGCTTTGGTGCCCCCACGACCAGTTGTATCTGCCATATAGCCCTTCAATGTTAGGCCGGTAATACAGCAGGGTATCTGTTAACAGCGCGAGCGGAAAACTGATCAGATCCATTCTTGGAAAAGCCCCGAAATAAAAGGCTTTTTGTTCATCCTGATAACGGTAATAGGCTGTCAGTTTCGGTTTTTGTTCATCCATTTCACTGCCGAATTCAAATAAATGGCTCAGTCCGATACGGAAACGATGGTTTCCTTCCAGCGTCGTTCCGATCTCAAAGCTGGTACGTTCACCCAGAATAGTCTGCGAATGAGCTTTGTTACTGGCAAATTCCCGGTTGTCGCCGATGCCGTGAAACTGAATCTGGTACTCCGGTTTTTGCGCGAAGGCCCCCAGTGAAAAAACGAATAAAACGGAAAAGATGAATAAACGCATAAACTGAAATTATTTTGCTTGATACAAAGGAAAAAAGAAAAGCTGATTTTTTTCGATTAATTTTTTATTTTAGTCGCACAGGATATACATATCCCGATTGCCGTTCACAACCAGTACGGGAAGATTTTGCGCTTGCCCGATCATCTTTGCTTCCGGGAAGCTAAGCAGATCGTCGATCCCGTTAACCGGACGGTTAGACATGATCAGCAGGTTGAACTTTCCGTTCAGACTCTCGTTCACAGCTTCCGAATAAAGCCTGGAACTGCTTTTTCCGGTATGCCTTACGTCGATTTTTAGCTTCAGGTTGGCGTGCAATTCCTGTATGGATTTCAGGTTGGTACTGATGCGGTCCCCGTGTGCTGCGCTTTTCTCTTCTGCTGCAAAGACCGAGGTATCAGCCCGATTGAACCGGCCAAAATAGGATGCCCAAAGCGCCATGTTCTTCGTCGCTTTGCTGTCATCGGCCGGCAGCATAATGCGGTCATACCGGAGGTACTTATCCATCCGGCCGTTAACAAATAAAAAAGGGATTGAGCTTTGCCGGAGTGTTATCAGCTTTTCCTTTAAGTTTTCGGTATTCAGGATGACCATAATCCCATCATAATCTTCAGCCAGCCGTTCAATCGAATCGATCAGATTTCCGCTTAGCGTCAAACTTGATACGGGAAGATCGCTCCCGCGGTCCCTCAAATTCCTGATCGCCTTCTCCAATTTTTCCTGCGCATCCCGTTTTTCCTTCTTTTCTCCCGATACGACCGGCCGGAAAAGGCATAACTCCTTCCCGAAAATTCCGGCAATCCGGGCGCCATGGGCGACAGCGTCATCCAACGACTCCCTGGAATCACAACAGACGATAATTTTTTGTTCCGACAGATTTGTCATAGTTAATGTCAAAACTATTTATTTTTTTTATCCTGGCATGGAGACGACCAATTTACTTATATTTAATTTAAAATAAAGGAAACGGGGTATGTTGACGAAAGAACTGATCAACCCACGCAGTATTGTCGTAGTCGGGGCTTCCAATACAATTTCAAAACCAGGGGGTAAATTGCTTAAGAACTTGATCGATAATCATTTTTCAGGCGAGTTAATGGTGGTCAACAAGAATGAAGAACTGATTCAGGGAGTAAAATCATATGCCCGGGTAGATGATCTGCCGGAGGTTGATCTGGCTGTACTGGCTATCCCTGCGCGGTTTTGTGAAGAAGCAGTTGAAATACTGGCTTCTGAGAAAGGAACCCGGGGTTTTATCATCATCTCAGCAGGGTTCAGTGAATTGGGCCCTGAAGGGAAGCTGATGGAAGAAAGGATTGAAGCAATTGCCAACCGGTACCATGCCGGCCTGATCGGACCGAATTGCATTGGCGTGATCACACCGGCTCATGCCAGCGTTTTTACCACTCCTGTTCCCATACTCGATCCGAAAGGCTGTGACTTTATTTCCGGATCAGGAGCTACAGCCGTATTCATTATGGAATCGGGCATCTCCAAGGGATTGAAATTTGCGAGTGTTTTTTCTGTCGGTAATTCAGCCCAGACCGGTGTCGAGGAGGTTCTGGAATATATGGACGAGAAATTTGACCCGGAAAGCAGTCCCAGGGTAAAATTATTATACATTGAAAGTATCAGTAATCCCGATAAATTTTTAATTCATGCCCGCTCTTTGGTCAGGAAAGGTTGCCGGATAGCTGCCATTAAGGCCGGAACAGGTGACGCGGGTAAGCGCGCTGCTTCGTCCCATACCGGTGCCATGGCCAATCCCGATTTGGCTGTTGAGGCCTTGTTTCGTAAAGCAGGAATTGTCAGATGTTACGGAAGGGAAGAACTGACAACCGTTGGCAGCATTTTCATGTGTAAGGAGATGAAGGGAAATCGTCTGGCCATTATCACGCATGCCGGAGGCCCGGCAGTAATGCTGACCGATGCTCTTGAAGCCGGCGGACTGCATATTCCGCAGATTGCCGATTCTCCTCAGAAGCAACGGCTGAAAGAATTACTGGCTCCGGGTTCTTCGGTGGAAAATCCGATCGATTTCCTGGCGACGGGAACCGCGGAGCAACTGGCCGCCATTATTGATGCCTGCGATCAGGACTTCGATGAGATAGACGGAATGGCAGTTATTTACGGTAGCCCGGGGCTGTTTCCCGTGCGCGATGTCTATGATATGCTGAATCAAAAGATGCATACCTGCAAAAAACCGATTTATCCCATACTGCCATCGATCCTGAATGTCAAGGATGATGTGGAACATTTTATCTCATCCGGGAATGTGAATTTTCCCGATGAAGTGGTGCTTGGACGTGCCCTTAGCCATGTTTACCGAATGCCGAAGCCACACGAGGAACATATTTTTCTGGAAGGGATTGATATTCCGGAGATCCGCAGGATCGTTGAGGAAGCGAAAGACGGGTACCAGCCACCTTCCGTGATCCACCGCTTGTTTGATGCTGCCGGTATTCCCCGCGTGAAAGAGCTGGTTGTGCACGATGAGGACGATGCAATGAAGGCTGTTTCTGAAATTGGTTTCCCGTTGGTCATGAAGGTGATCGGGCCCGTGCATAAAACAGAAGTTGACGGGGTGGTGCTGAATGTCAGGAGCAGGGAAACCATTTTGCAGGAATTCAAAAGACTACGTTCAATACCCGGATCAAAAGCCGTGTTAATGGCTGAAATGGCCTCAGGCATCGAGCTTTTCATCGGGGCAAAATACGAAGATCGTTTTGGTCATATCATGCTTTGCGGAATGGGAGGTATTCTGGTGGAGGTGCTGAAGGACGTCACATCAGGACTGGCACCGCTTACCGTTTGTGAAGCGGCTTCCATGATCAGAAATTTAAAAGCGTATAAAATCATTAAAGGTTACCGTGGACAGGAAGGGGTCGATCAGCGCGCGTTTGCCAATATCATTGTCCGCTTGTCCAGTCTGCTTCGTTTTGCAACCGAGATCAAGGAAATGGATATTAATCCGCTGCTGGGCAAAGGTGATCGCATACTCGCCGTTGATGCCCGGATACTGGTAAAAAAAGAGGCTCGTTAGGAGCCTCTTTTTTTTAATCTCTTATGCCCAATGATAAAGCCCGTCCACAAGCCGGGCCTGTTTTTCAGCTTCCGAAAGATTCAGGTACTGAAGTTGCTCCGCTTCAAAAGCCTGTTTCCTTGCAAGCTCAGTCTGTTTGATCCTGGTGCCGTGGATGAGATCAATCCGGTCTTTCAGGAATTTAGAGGCAACAGTGGGGAATAATTCAAGCAGCAGTTCTTCCTTTTCAGTGGAAGCAAGCCTGACATGCTCTCCGTAAGCAGGGAAGGAAGGATTTGGCTGCTTTTGATAATTGGAAACATTAAAAGGGACTTCTTCGCGCGTACCTGCAATTTGCTTACGGAAATCAGGATCGACGGGTATCGGTGTTTTTCCGTATGAACCTTTTACCAGATTCACAAACTGGATTGAATTATTGCTGTAAAATGGCTTACCATGTTTTTCATCAATGACACAATTGACCGCTTGTGCACCCACAATTTGACTGGTAGGCGTTACCAGAGGAGGACATCCCGCAGCCAGGCGTACGGCCGGGATCACTTCCAGAACGCGCGGCAATAGCTCTTCCTGCTTCAGTTGCTTCAACTGGGCAAGCATGTTGGTGTACATTCCTCCGGGGATCTCGGCAAATTTCACTTTTTCGTCGGGAGCGGGAAAATTAAAGTATTTTTCAATCTTTCCGCAAGCATCCATTAACCGCGCTTCGTCGCTCCTCCTGGCGTATTCAATGGCCTGATCGAAGAGGCGATCGATATCGGCGGGCAGTTGATTGCGCGTGATATCAAAATCGATCGGATAGATTTTATAGCTGTCTATATCGGCCATCTCCAAACGGATTTCCTTCAGGATCTGATTAATGCGGACAACAGCGTCCGGATTGACTCCGGTCTCAATCCCCAGTTTGTTACAAAAGATCTGCACCAGTTCAAATGATGGCGCCGCAGGGCCGCCTGCAAAGCTCATGATCGCTGTATCCAGAATATCCACCCCGTTCAAGATCGCCGTCAATGCGGATGCCAGTCCATATCCCGGCGTACAATGCGTGTGAAAATCGACCGGAACCTTTAGGTTTTCCTTAAAAGCTTTAATGATCTGTCCTGCTTTAACCGGAGGGATCAGACCAGCCATATCTTTCAGGGTGATCATATCGGCGCCCATGCTTTCGAGTTCCTTAGCCATATTTACATAATAATCAATCGTAAAAATCGCTTTTGGCAGTGGTTTACCTTTTAACCGGGCCAGGTAACGCTCTTTCTGGCTGAATTTTGGATCAACGGTGTAGCAAGTGACACAGTCGGCAAGGCCACCATTTTCTTTGACATACCTGATGGTCGACCGAATGTTGCTGGTATCATTTAATGCGTCAAAGATACGCATGATCGAAATACCTGACCGGACTGCATTCCTGTTGAAACCTTCAATCACTTCTTCAGGGTAGGGATTGTATCCAAAAAGGTTGCGTCCACGCGATAATGCCGTCAGGTGCGAAATAGTTCCTATTTCTCTTTTGATTTTTTCAAGCCTTTCCCATGGATCTTCGTTCAGATAACGCATAATGGAGTCGGGTACCGCCCCGCCCCATACTTCGAGTGCATAAAATCCTGCTGCTTTGTAAATAGGGAGAACACGTTCAATCTGTGCTTGTTTCATCCGGGTGGCAAAAAGCGATTGCTGCCCATCTCTCAAGGTAACATCTCTGATCAGTAGCTTTTGATTCATGACATTTTTCGTAAAGATCGGGCAAAAAATTGAAATTTCGAAATTTTACATCGGTTGTTCAATGTTTTTATAACAAAAAACCCGACGATTGTCGGGCTTACTGTGGTGGCGGAGAGAGAGGGATTCGAACCCCCGGATCCGTTAAGATCAACGGTTTTCAAGACCGCCGCATTAGACCACTCTGCCATCTCTCCGGTTGAGTGGCGGCAAAAGTAGAAGAATTTTTTTCAAAATGAAAAGAAATGACTGAAAAAACTGCTGAATTAGGGAAAAAAAATATCCGTTATGGTTTGCTTTTTTAATTCTTATTTTAGAATTTTATAAAATGTAAAATTAGGGAAACGAAAAGAGCTGATTTTACTGATGTTTTGGAAAATTCATCAACATTTTGTCTGAAATATGATAACTAATTCAATGAACAAATTATAAATAATCAGTTTATTTTTAATCCTAAACATGTTTTCCTATGAACAAAGCTCAATTAATTGATGCCATTGCTGAAAAAGCTGGTCTTACTAAAGCTGATGCAAAAAAAGCGCTGGATGCTTTTGTTGAATCTACAACTAATGCATTAAAAAATGGTGACCGTGTAGCATTGATCGGTTTCGGTTCCTTTGCCGTAGCTACCCGTAGTGCAAGAACAGGAAGAAATCCTCAGTCTGGTGCTCCTATCGAAATTCCTGCAAGGAAAGTTGTAAAATTTAAACCGGGAGCTGAACTTACTGATTCAATTTAGAATTACGAAAGACACTTTGAAAGGGGAGCCATTGATGCAGCTTCCCTTTTTTTATTTTATTGAGGAGATGAAGGGCCGTGGAACAGGTCTCACGCAAGCGGATCGTGATCGGGAAGTGCCATGTGCCACATTAAAAAAATAAATATGTGAAACGAGCATTAATTAAACATCTTTCAGAATGTCTGACAAGCGAACGAACTGAGCTGTTCGAACAAAAGCTGGAGGAACGTACCCGCTATATCACGCTTGTTCTTGAAGATGTCTTTCAGCCGCAGAATGCAAGCGCAGTGGTACGCACAGCCGATTGCTTTGGCCTGCAGGATATTTACGTGATCGAAAACCGTAACCGTTTTGTTGTGGACAGGGAGATTGCCATGGGGGCTTCCAAATGGATCGATATCATGAAGTTCAACGGAAAGGAAAATAACACCCTGGAGGCAATTACCCACTTGCGGCAAAAAGGCTATCGTATCGTAGGAACGTCTCCTCACGAGGATGGCATTAATCTGGAGGAATTTGATCTGACCAAGGGAAAAATCGCATTGTTTATGGGGACTGAGTTGTCCGGAATCTCGTCGCTGATCAAGAATGAGGCAGATGAGTTTCTTAAAATACCGATGTACGGTTTTACGGAAAGTTTGAACATTTCTGTATCTGCAGCCATTATATTACATGACTTGACACACCGGATGAGATTTCACTCGCAGGTTAACTGGCATCTTTCACCTGATGACCGGGATGATATTAAACTGAACTGGCTGCGGCATTCCATTAAAAAGTCTGCTCTGATTGAAGCCAGGTTTTTAAATGCAGGCGTTCAGCGTTAAGCAAACAGAAAATCAGAATTCAGGAAATGACATACAACGGCAGGAAAATGAAGAATGTTTTTGTTGAAAAATTTGAAGATATTAAGATTCTGCGCTATGAGCTGACCGGATTTGAAGAATTAAGCTTAAAGCAAAAACAGTATATTTATTACCTGAGCAGGGCCGCACTTTGCGGGCGTGACATTCTTTGGGATCAAAACAACCGGTATAACCTCAGCATACGCCTGCTGTTGGAATCCGTTTACCGTTCCTTTAAAGGAGACAGGAACTCGGCTGTTTTTGCCGCTTTCCGGACTTATTTAAAACGCGTGTGGTTTGCCAATGGAATCCATCATCATTATTCGACAGATAAGTTTAAGCCGGGACTGGATCGTTCAGCTTTTGAGGAAATTCTTGGGCAATCTGATTTAACCGGAATTGGTTTGACTGCTGAGCTTAATGAATTGCTGGACGTGATCTTCAGCACTGACCGGGAGATGAAACGGGTGAACCTGGACAGCCAATCCGACTTATTAACCACTTCGGCGATGAACTATTACCAGGGCGTTTCGCAAACTGAAGCCGGAGGCTTTTACGCACGATTACGAAAGGATGGGGGAGAGCAGGCTCCTTCATTTGGGCTGAATGCCCAGCTTATCAAAGAGAATGGGGAACTAAAGGAACTGGTATGGAAGGCTGACGGGAAATATGGCCCCGCCATCCGGCACATTATCCATTGGCTCGAAAAGGCAATTCCTTATGCAGAAAATGAAAAGCAACAGGAAATTATCAGGATATTGATTTCCTTTTATGAAACCGGGGATCTGTCCGCGTTCGATGCTTATAATATGCTCTGGGTGAAAGAACAGGAAGGCCGTGTCGATTTTGTAAACGGCTTCATTGAGGTGTATGGCGATCCGTTGGGAATTAAAGGAAGCTGGGAATCAATTGTTAATTATAAGGATTTGCAGGCCAGTGAACGGACCAGGTTATTGTCTGAGAATGCCCTGTGGTTCGAGTCTCACTCACCTGTTGCTGAGAAATATAAAAAGACACAGGTAAATGGAGTGAGCGCCAGGGTGATCCATGTGGCTACCCTTGGCGGTGATTGCTATCCTGCTACGCCGATCGGGATCAACCTGCCCAATGCAGAATGGATCAGGGAAAATTACGGCTCGAAATCGGTCACCATTGAAAATATCACCCATTCCTACTTCCTCGATTCGATGAATAACGGGATGCTTGAAGAATTTGCTGCATCAGAGGAAGAATTGGAACGTGCCGTGAAATTTGGCTATTTGGCGGGTAACCTCCATACTGATCTTCATGAGTGTCTGGGGCATGGTTCCGGAAAGATGGAGCCCGGCGTGCATGCAGAGGACTTAAAGAACTATTATTCGACCATTGAGGAAACGCGGGCCGATCTTTTTGCACTATACTATATCGCAGATGAAAAGCTGATCCAATTGGGGCTTGTTCTGTCAGAAGAGACCGGAAAGGCAGAATATGATTCCTATATCAGGAATGCTTTGTTGACCCAATTAACCCGGATCGAGCCGGGGAAGGATCTTGATGAATCGCATATGCGTAACAGGCAGCTGATCGCCAGATGGGTCTATGAGAATGGGATTCAGAGCCAAACGATTGAATTTTTCAGGAAAGAGCATAAAACTTTTGTTCGTATTCGCGATTATGACCGGCTGCGGGAATTATTCGGCGACCTTTTAAGAGAAGTTCAGCGTATCAAATCAGAAGGTGATTACCTGGCCGCCAGGGATCTGGTTGAAAAATATGGCGCCCGGGTTGACCGGCAGTTGCATGACGAAGTTATTCGCCGCTTTAAAAAATTAAATATCGCGCCCTATGCCGGATTTGTGAATCCACGGTTGGAACTGGTGAAAGATGAGACGGGCAAGGTCGAAGATGTTCTTGTCAGTTATTCGGATGACTATACTGAGCAGATGCTGGAATATGGCGAAAAATATGGTTTCCTGGCCAATGGCAGGTCTGAAGATTTTTAAGTTGTTATTTCGTTATTAGACTGAAATTCAGGAATTGAAAAAATAAAACTGGATCCTGAATTTTCCTCACTTTCAACATAGATCGATCCTCCCATAATTTCGGTGAATTCTTTGCACACTGACAAACCTAATCCGGAACTTTTTTCACCTTCAGTTCCGCTTTGCGTGTTATTGGTGTCGATTTCGAAGATGGTCTCCAGTTTCTCCTTTGAAATACCAATACCCGTGTCGCGGATAGTGACTTTTGCCAGACCTAAATCATGCTTACAAAAAATTTCGATCCGGCCCTGGCGGGGTGTGAATTTAATCGCATTATTGACCAGGTTGCGCAAGATCGTCTGAAGCATGTTCCGGTCGGCCAGCAGCCAACATTCATGGTCCTGCCTGTAAGCAAGGGTGATTTCCTTATCGGATGACATGGTTTCATAGATTTTAAAGCATTCATTGACTACCTCCCGGAGCTCAATTTTTTCCAAAACCGGAGTGAAATTTTCAGATTGACTTTTTGTCCAGCTAAGCAAATTATCCGTGAGCTCAATCAGATGATCATTTTTCCGGTCCATTTGCCGGGACAGTTCTCCTGCTTCCTTGAAACGATTGTTCCGGATATACAGATTAACCAGTTTGGAGATGTTTGAAATCGACACCAGCGGGCTTCTCAGGTCGTGCGCGATAATGCTGAAAAGCTTGTTTTGAGTCCCGACAGCTTTATGCAGTTTTTCATTCTGCCTCGTGATCTGTGCCTGTTGCGTCATGATCCGTCTGCTTTGTTTCTGTAACAGGTAGGTCATTCTCCTGTAATAAGAGAACGAATAAATGAAAAAGCCGAGAACGACCAGGATCAGAACAACCAGAATGGACAGGTACCGGCGCTGGATTTTTCCGCTTCTTATCTGATCTTCTGCCATTTGTTTTTCTTTTTCGAGTAAGCTGATCTGGCTGTTTTTCTTCTCCGTTTCATATTTCTTTTCCAGTTCCATGATCCTTTCTGTTGTCTGATCCTGGTAAAGACTGTCATTTAAATAAGCCCATTTTTTAAAATACTCGAGTTCAAGCAACAAATAATTCATGTTATTGCTTTTCTTTCTGATCAGGCTGTAATTTGTAAAGATATTCCGATAATTTTCAAGTAAAATCCGCGAATTTCCCAGTTCAAGAGCGAGTTCCATCGATTGTTCAAAATAACTCTGGGCAAAATCGTGGTCCCCCTGCTCCATATAAAGAGTTCCCAGTAACCGCGAAGCTTCTTCGGCCTTTGCGGCCTCACCTTTATCCTGGAATTCCCGAAGCGATTTCATAATAAAATCCCACGCGGCAGCATAATGTTTTTGGCTGAAATACAGTTTACCCAGATTGAAAGCCGTCAGGGTTCCGGCTGACGATGAGTTTGCTTTTGTTGCTTCATCACCGGCCTTCTTTAGCAACAATTCCGCCTGGAGAAAATCACCCTTTTGTAAATATACAAGAGCCAGATTATTGTGAAGCGTACATTTCTGTTCATGATCAAGCTTGTTCAGGAAAGTGTCATTGATCTCGTTAAAATACCGGGTTGCCAGACGATCGTTTCCCATGTAAAAGTACATCAACCCCTGGTTGTTCTTAATGTCAAACTGCAGGCCGGCAGGATCTGTATTTTTTAACAGCTTTTCTGCACGGGCCAGATTTCTGAGCGCTTCTTCATATTGATAACGATCCTGTTGAAGCGTACTCAAATTGACCAGGGCTCTTACAAGGGGTAGCCGGTTACCGGCCGCCTCGCACTTTTCAACGATCTGACTCCCTAATAGCAGGGCCGAGTCTTTTCTCCCCTGATTGTACAGGACTTTGCTTTCTGCAAGAAGGCTGTCCATGTCCAGGTGAAGGTCCTCACCGGACAGGTACGGAACGGCAACAGGTAACAGTTCACAGCGTACTTTGGCCTGAAAAGTTAAACAAGTAGTGATTATAATAAGTAGAATAGCCTTCATAGCGCATTCCGGATCCTGCAAAAAGAGATGAATAGATGTGCATCCGTCATTTACACATTCGTCATTTACAACAGATGTCCTTTATAATTGTTTTGGCTGCTGCTGTTTTGAAGGAAGTGACAATTCGTCATTTTTTGTTTGTGGCATAGCCTTTGAAAAAGCCAGTTGCTAAAAGACGTTTAACTCTAAAATCAGATAAAGATGCAGACAGGTAAAATTGGTGTCTCAAGTGACAACCTATTTCCAATCATTAAAAAATTTCTTTATTCCGATCACGACATTTTTCTTCGTGAGATTGTCTCCAATGCGGTTGATGCGACCCAAAAGCTGAAGACTTTGGCTGTGCGCGGAGAAACGGCTGTTTCGGTCGATCAGGCTAAAGTCCGGGTATCGTTCGATGAAAAGAAAAAAACGATTTCCGTTTCAGACAATGGAATTGGAATGACGGCCGAAGAGATTGAAAAGTTCATTAATCAGATCGCATTCTCCGGGGCAAACGAATTTCTTGAAAAATACAAGAACGATGCGAATGCGATTATTGGCCATTTCGGCCTGGGATTTTATTCTGCGTTCATGGTTTCATCAAAAGTGGAAATTATTACCAAATCATACCAGGAGGGGGCAAAAGCCGTGAAATGGTCATGCGATGGCAGTCCGGAGTACACGATTGAAGATGCAGACCGGGAGGAAGTTGGTACCGATATTGTGATGCATATCAACGATGATTCGAAGGAGTTCCTAAGCAAAACGCGGATCGCCGATCTGTTGAAGAAGTACTGTAAATTTTTGCCGGTACCGGTGGTGTTTGGTAAAAAGACCGAATGGAAAGAAGGCAAAGAGGTGGAAACGCAAGAGGATAATCAGATCAATGATACCAACCCGGCCTGGACAAAGAAACCTGCCGATCTGAAAGATGAAGATTATGCTGCTTTCTACCAGCAGTTGTATCCTTACAGTGAGGATCCCCTTTTTCACATTCATTTGAATGTGGATTATCCGTTCAACCTGACCGGTATTTTATATTTTCCCAGGCTTAAAAACACCATTGAAGTTCAGAAGAACAAGATTCAGCTATACAGCAATCAGGTTTACGTGACCGATTCGGTTGAAGGGATCGTACCGGAATTCCTGACGTTGTTACATGGTGTGCTCGATTCTCCTGACATTCCGCTCAATGTTTCACGCTCCTATCTGCAAAGCGATGCCAATGTCAAAAAGATCAGTTCGCACATTACCAAGAAAGTTGCCGACCGGCTCACGCAGTTATTTAGGGATAACAGGGAAGAGTACGAAAAGAAGTGGGATGACTTGAAGATTTTTATTGAATATGGTATGCTCACGGAAGAGAAATTTGAAGAGAAGGCTGCTGCTTTCTTTTTGCTGAAGAACACCGATGGAAAGTATTTCACATTTGAAGAATATGAGAAACTGATAACGGACAACCAGACCGACAAGGATAAAAAGCTTGTATATCTGTATACGGCCAGCCAGGATGAGCAATATACCTTTATTCAGGACGCAAAGAATAAGGGTTACGACGTTTTGGTGATGGATGATGCGCTGTCAACCCATCTGATCAACAAACTGGAGCAGAAGCATGCAGACAAACGCTTTGTAAGGGTCGATTCCGATGTCATCGATAACCTGATCCGCAAAGAGGATGAAAAGGAGCATATGACCTGGGAAGAGAAACAGGACCTTAGCCCGGTATTCCAGGCAGTCTGCCCTGAAACGAAAGGACTGAATTACCTGATCGATTTTAAAGCAATGGGCGAAAAGGGCCAGCCAATGGTCATCACGCGGAACGAGTTTATGCGCCGGATGAAAGATATGAGTAAACTGCAGGGAGGCGGAGGCGCAATGAATTTTTACGGTGATTTGCCAGACAGCCTGAATGTAGTTATCAATACAGATCATCCGTTGGTTAAGAAAGTCCTCGAACAAAAAGAAAAGTCACTTGGAGAAGACCTTTTGAAGCTTAGGGATGAACTGACGGCGCTCAAAGCGGAGAAGGAAACAGCAGAAGCAGCTAAAAAAGATAAAAAGGAGGAGGAAATTCCGCAGGAAGTAAAAGAAAAGCTGGAAGATCTTGAAAAAAAGATCGTTGCTGCAGAAGAGGATAAAAGAAAGAAGCTTGAAGTTTTTGGAAAGGAAAACAAGCTCGCACGGCAATTGGTGGATTTGGCGCTTTTGGCCAATGGAATGCTGAAAGGGGAAGACCTGGACAAGTTTGTCCGCCGCAGCGTCGATCTGATCAAATAGATTTAACGCAATAAAAAACCACAGATTTCAAAAACCTGTGGTTTTTTTATTATATAAAGTCTTCGCGTTAAAAAGCGATCTTATCCTAAATATGATTTCAGCAACTTACTTCTGGAGGTATGCCGTAACCGACGTATCGCTTTTTCCTTGATCTGGCGAACCCGTTCCCGGGTTAACCCGAATCGTTCTCCGATTTCTTCGAGGGTCATTTCCTGGCATCCGATTCCAAAAAACATGCGGATGATATCGCTTTCCCGTTCAGTAAGCGTCGCAAGCGACCGTTCAATTTCGCGGGCAAGAGATTCCATGATCAGATTCCGGTCTGCATTCGGCGAATCATTATTGGTCAGCACATCGAGAAGGCTGTTATCTTCGCCTTCAACGAAAGGCGCATCGACTGAGATGTGACGGCCGGAGACCCTTAAGGTGTCCGCAACCTTTTCCGCGGGCAACTCCAGCGAATCAGCCAGTTCTTCCGGTGACGGTTTCCGTTCGTGTTCCTGTTCGAATTTGGAATATGCTTTATTGATCTTGTTTAACGAGCCTACCTGGTTAAGGGGTAAGCGCACAATCCGCGACTGCTCGGCCAAAGCCTGAAGAATGGATTGCCGGATCCACCAAACCGCATAGGAGATAAATTTGAATCCGCGCGTTTCATCAAACTTTTCTGCGGCCTTAATCAATCCCAGATTCCCTTCATTAATCAGGTCGGGTAAACTAAGCCCTTGATTCTGATATTGTTTTGCGACAGAAACAACGAAACGTAAGTTGGCCCGGGTCAGCTTTTCCAAAGCGGCCTGATCGCCTTTTTTGATACGTTGCGCTAATTCAACTTCCTCTTCAACCGTGATAAGTTCTTCTTTTCCAATCTCCTGCAGATACTTGTCAAGCGAAGCACTCTCCCGGTTGGTAATAGATTTTGTAATCTTTAATTGTCTCATATACCCTTCTAAAAAAATCGTGCAAATATAGACTTTTAAGGTCAGTAATTCAAATGTTACTGACACAATAAGGAGAACATATTTAAATTGTTAAATCTGGATGATCAATTTCCTGTTCCAAAAACAAAATAAGCACGTTCGCCACTTGGATAGACTCCTTCAATCAGAATGCCGCCATCAGCTCTTCTTACGATTCCCTCAAAATCATTAACTCCATTCACCTCTTGCTTGTTCACATGTGTAATGATAAATCCGCTTTTAAGTCCGGCATCCTTTAGTTTTCCCTGATTTAGCTCAACAATTTTTATACCATGATTAATGCGAAGCTTATATTTTTCGTTGTCTGTTATATTCTCAAATTTTGCACCAAGGAATTCGTCATCGGAAGCTTTCAGGATCCCTGTATCACCGTGCATGTTACGGAGTGTTACTTTAAATTGTTTCGCTTTGTTATCTCTTTTTACCAAAACATTTACCTGGTCCCCCGGTTTATGCTTCCCGATTTCCACCTGCAGTTGTGCGGGCGAGTTAACGGGTATATCATCAATTTTTAAGATAACGTCACCCTCTTTCATTCCAACTTCTGCAGCACCACTGTTCGGCGTAGTGCCTCCAACAAAGACACCTTCTATTTTATCCAGCTTGTACTTTTTGGCAAGTTCTGCGTTCACATCACCGATACTGACTCCCAGGATGGCTCTTTGAACCCGTCCGTACTGTTTCAGATCAGAGACTACTTTTTGCACAATACTTGTCGGTACCGCAAAGGAATAGCCGGAATAGGTTCCGGTTTGCGATGCGATCGCTGTATTGATACCTACCAGCTCTCCATTCATGTTAACCAGCGCACCTCCGCTGTTTCCCGGGTTTACTGCAGCATCGGTCTGGATAAAAGCCTCAATGCTCATGTCAGCCTGGTTAATACCGATACTTCTGCCTTTCGCACTGACAATCCCTGCGGTAACTGTGGATGTCAGATTAAAGGGGTTGCCCACTGCCAAAACCCATTCACCGAGTTTCAGCATTTCTGAATTTCCGAATTTGATGGTTGGCAGGTTGTCCGCATCAATTTTCAGAAGAGCGATATCGGTTGTTTCGTCCGACCCAATGACTTTCGCTTCAAACTCCCGTTTATCGTTTAGTACAACATTGACCACTTCAGCACCCTGAACAACATGATTGTTCGTGGCAATGTAACCGTCACTGCTGATGATAACGCCTGATCCTGCTCCCTCCCGGAACTGAGGCTGCTGTTGCTGATAGCGGTCACCATAAAACCATTCGAAGAACGGATTGCCGTATGATGAGATTTCTACCTTCGATTTTACCTTCACGTGGACCACTGCATGAACGGTACTTTCAGCAGCATAAGTCAAATCAGGTGCCTCCCCCTGGGGGGCCGACGGTAAACTGGTGTATTGCAAAGCGGTGTTTTGACCAAGCGGAATAAACTGCGGATCATCAAAATATTTTGTATAAGCCCAAAGTGTTATAAATGCACTGCTTACGGCGATGATTAACACCAAACTTATTTTCTTTAAATTATTCATCGTTTCCATTTTTTTACGATTGTGTTTGACATTAATATAAGTTATTTTTTAACGGCAAAGATATTGCATAAAGAGTGCCAGATCTTCCTCTGTTTTTCTTTCATTGATAATGTTTAACAAGTTTTAACAGGCGAGCGGGCTTTTAAAAGTATTATACAATTTTTTTAAAATAAAGTTGTCGCCTTACTGACATATTTTCATTAATTATATAATTTCGCACCGGTTAAACGACTAATTAATTTCTGACTTTGCGAATTCCATTTAATCAGCAAAAAGAGTTTAATAGTGGGGGTGTTACTGATACAATCAGAAAGATCATTATTGTTTCCACGCTCATCATTACCATTGGCATAACGTCGATAGTAAGTATTCAATATTGGGAGTTGTTTCGCAGGATCAGATTGCAGCATCATGAAAATCTGATCAGTAAACAAAAAGAATTTATAAAAGATCTGATTGCCATTGAAGTTGATTATATTTCAAGGGCGAAGAAGCAGTTTGACGCGCAAATTGCCGGTGAGCTTTCCGACGATGTTTGCTATGCCTGGAATATCGCCGAAAAGCTGTATCATGACTACCGGGGGAAGATGTCTGAGAAAGCCCTGAGAGAGTTGATTATTTCTGCCATCTCCACGTCCAAATGCTCCCATCCGTATGCCCATGTGTTTATTAACGATCTGAACGGTACCGGGATCTATTATTCCGGCAATCCTGAACGCAAAGGTGCAAGCCTGCTCAATTCCATGGATTCGGAAGGAAATTTCGTTGTTCGCAACGAACTGAGATTGCTGAGTGAAAAGAATGAGGGCTTTATCTGGTATGACGTGAATAAAAGGCCTGATGAAAAAACACTGGGACGCAAAAAGGTTGCTTTTGTAAAGAAGTTTGAACCCTTAAACTGGTATTTTGGCTCCAAGTGCTATATCGATGATTATTACGAAGATTTTAAAAAGGATATCGCCAGTAAAATCAGTTCCGAACGTTTCGGTTACGGAGGATACATCTTCCTGACCGAATTAAACGGGACTCCTGTTGTGTATGACGGAAGGATTTATAACGGGAATTTCAACTATTATTCCGGGGCCGATACTGTGAAACGGAATGTTTTTTTACGTATTCTCCGCGCGGCACAATCTTCGCCGGAAGGCGGTTTTGTAACCTATGAGTGGAATAAGATCGACGGAACACAGAAGTCACCGAAGATTTCATACGTCCGGTATTTTGAAGAATGTGACTGGCTGGTCGGCGCGGGGTTTTATGAAGATGAAATTGATACCGAACTGATCGTTCAGATGCAGGAGCTGAAGAACGGAATAATCAGCAAGCTGATCAGCTTCTTTTTAATATTGCTGATCGTTCTGGGAGTTGAAATTATTTTTATTTACAGGTTCAGCCAGAGCTATGAGGCCGATTTCTCCCATTTTGCAGACTTTTTTCAACGGGGAAAGGGACAGTATGAAACAATCCGTATCCGGGATCTTCATTTCCCTGAATTCAGAGAGATGGGCATTATTGCCAACGAGATGATCGAAGAGCGGGCCAGGATCCATGACGAACTTGTTCAGGAACAAAAGAAAGCCAGGGAATCAGACCGTTTAAAGACAGCGTTTCTGGCCAATATGTCGCATGAGATCAGAACGCCAATGAATGCAATTATTGGATTCTCCCAATTGCTTGATGATGAAACAATTTCAAAAGAAGACCGCAAGGTGTTTCTGGAGTTGATCCTTCATAACGGAGAACTTTTGATGAACCTGATCAATGATATTATCGATATTGCCAAGATCGAATCGGGTCAGTTGACTATTGTGAAACGGAAGTTTAGCCTTGAGAACCTTTTGGTTAACATTGCTATTTATTATCAGGAACTTATTTCAGGGAATCCGAAGCTGAAAATTAATTTTCAACTTGAAAAAAACCTTCCTGCCGAATTTTATTGTTATTCCGATCAGTTCCGGTTGAAACAGGTACTGGATAATCTGATTGGAAATGCGATTAAGTTTACTTCGGTTGGTGTGGTAAAACTGATTGTTTCAGAAGACCAGGGGAAGATTTATTTCACAGTCAGTGATACAGGGATCGGCATCTCTGAGGAAGATCAGAGGCTCATTTTTAACCGCTTTATTCAGGCGAAGGATCAGTTAAAGAAAAATTACGGAGGAACGGGTTTAGGACTAACCATCTCCAAAAGTATTGTGGAACAACTGGGAGGAGAGATCAGTGTGCGCTCTGCTCCGGGTAAAGGATCTGATTTTTCTTTTTATATTCCATCCTGTGCCGCTGAACAGGGAGTCTGACCGAGAACCGCGATCCTTTTCCGACCTCGCTTTCAATGCTCAGTTTGCCTTTATTCCGAAGAATGAAATCGTGGCAGATCCGCAAGCCGATGCCGGTTCCCTTTTCATTAAACGTTCCCTTTTTGCTGGATGTAAGCTTGTTTTTCATGATCATACTGATCGTTTCTTTATTCATTCCTGTACCTGAATCACTGACGGTGAGGATAAGCTGGTTCCCCTCTTCCATCGAGTCGATGGACACCTGCCCGTTGGGAAATGAAAATTTAACGGCATTGGAGATCAGGTTCCTGATTACGGCTTCGATCATTTCCTTGTCGGAATAGACCTGGTGATCATTGCTGATCTTATTGTCCACCTGAATTTTTTTCTGCCTGATCATGGGTGAGAAAAGCTTCAGACATTGACTGACTAATGGCGCCATGGTTACCTCTTCCGGATGGACATGCATTCGTCCGGTCTGGCTGCGGACCCAATAAAGCAGATTTTCCAGAACCTGGTAGGAATGGTCGATCACTTCCTTTGATTCAGCAAGAATGGCTTTGATTTCTTCAGGTGGCAGATCTTCTTTCCCGATCACTTCAAAAATATTCCGGATATTTCCGATCGGACCTCTTAAATCGTGACTGATCAGTGAGAACATGCGATCCTTTTGCTCATTTAATTCAAGGAGGTATTTTCGGGCTAATTTGTGCTTGTATATCAGAATACCCAGCATGACGATAATAAACAGGAGAAGGACAACCAGCAGAAAGGTGAAGGCTTGTTGCTGTTGCTGCTTTTCGTATTTTTCTTCCAGAAACAGTTTCTCTTTTTCCTTGCTTTCCAGTTCATGTTTATACTGAATAAAGGCGAGCTGCTGATCGTTGTCCTGATTGTAAATGCTGTCCTTCAATGCAGCATATGCTTTATAATGGGAAAGAGCTTTTTCAGGCATCTGCATGATCTCATAGATACCCGACAAATTCAGGAGCAGTCCGTACTTCTTTTCCTTAAAATCGTGCTCGTCAACGATCTTCAGTGCTTCGAGGTAATGGTCAAGGCTTTGCCGGTAATCCTTCTTTTGTTTATAATATTCACCCAGGATGTCATAGGAATCGATTAATCCGGGTATATAGTCGTGCCCGCGGGATATCCGGACCGCTTCCTGTGCCAGTCTGAATGATTCTTCATGATTCTGACAGGACTGCTCAATAAAGGAGAGCAGGTTCAGCGCAGAAACACTACCGATGATCATATTCTGTTCCCGGGAAAGCTTCAGTATCCGGAGAAGAATGGGTCTGGCTTTTTCATATTGTTTTTGAGTGGCAAACAAACGGGAAAGGTTCAATCCCAAATAAATGCCGGCAGTACTGTCAGCCGACTTTTCCGCAATTTCCTTTCCTTTCGCGTACGAGTCAATGGCCTGTGCTGTATCGCGGATGGCTAGGTACAGGTTGCCCAAATTATTATATGCCTTGCAGAGTTCCCTTTGATCGCCTAATTGTTTCCGGAGAGCAAGTCCCTCTAACTGAAGATCCAGGGCTTTTGGATAGTTGCCTTGCCGCTTGTAGATGACGCTAATGTTATTTAAACAGTCGATCGTGCCCTTTATGTCCTGGTTGATTTGAAATCCGGCCAATGCTTTATCATAATAGCTGAGCGCTGAATCAGCTTGATTCAGGTGTTCGAAACAGCTGGCGACTGAAAAGTCAGAACTTGCGATGAGCTGGCCGTCATCAAGCTCAGATGCCAGTTGCCTGGCTTTTTTTGCATAGTCCAGACAGGTGTTCGCCAAGGAATCGACCTGTAGCGAAACTAAGGTTCTTAAAGCGCGTATAGCCACTCTTTTGTCATTGCTGCTTATCTGGACGGAAAGGCTGTCGGGAATTGCTGCTGAAAGATCGACAGCAAGCTGAACGAACAGCAGGAAAGAAAGAAGGAATTTAGGCGGCTGATTCATTGTTCTTTTGATCGGGATTAATCGGATAAACAACGGCAGGGACAGAATTGTTTGATGGACCTGATCGGTCAGGTCCATCAAACATGATCTTATGCCTTGTTGATATAACCGGCAATCCAATCTCCCACTTCGGAGGTTTTGTATGCCTTCCCCTGCGAGATGTCTTCGGTTACCACTCCGGCGGCCATTGAAGCATCAACCGCTGCGCGGATCAACTGACCTTCTTCTTTCAGATTAAAGGCGTATTCAAACATCATGGCGGCTGACAGGATCGTTGCAATCGGATTGGCGATATCTTTTCCCGCAGCCTGCGGATATGACCCGTGGATGGGTTCAAAAACTGAGGTATGGAGTCCAATGGATGCCGATGGCAGCAACCCGAGCGACCCGGTGATTACGCTGGCTTCGTCCGTCAGGATATCTCCGAACATGTTTTCAGTGACCATGACGTCAAAATTTTTCGGCCATTGGATGATTTGCATGGCGGCATTATCGACAAACATGTATTCTGTTTTTACTTCGGGGTATGCGGGTGCCATTTCCTGTGCTATTTCACGCCATAGCCTTGACGTTTCAAGGACGTTGGCCTTGTCGACCACGGTCAGTTTTTTATTGCGTTTCATGGCGAATTCATATCCGAGTGTGAGGATCCGGACGATTTCTTCCCGGGTATAGGTGCAGGTATCAAAAGCGGTATTCCCGTTATCTTTCCGTCCTTTTTCACCAAAATAAATGCCTCCGGTAAGTTCTCTGATTGCTACAAAACTGGCACCTTCAACGAGTTCGCGCCGCAAAGGCGATTTGTGGAGGAGTGACTGGAAGGGTTCAACGGGCCTGATATTGGCATAAAGCCCCAGTTTTTTCCGCATGGCAAGTAATCCCTGCTCCGGACGGACTTTTGCTTTGGGATCATTGTCAAATTTTGGATCACCCACAGCCCCAAAAAGCACGGCGTCCGACTGCATGCATAATGCATGCGTTTTATCCGGATAAGGTTCGCCCACCTGGTCGATGGCCACGGCACCGGTCAACCCGTATTCGTATTCCAGATCGTGATTAAATTTTTCGGCAATGGCTTTCACCGATTTCATGGCCTGTTCAATAATTTCAGGACCAATCCCGTCGCCGGGAAGAACAGCTAATTTTAATTTCATAGTGCATAGTATCAAGTATCGGGACATAGGTGTCAGGATACTCATTTTACAATTTAACAGTTTGTCATTTCTTCAATTTATCAGTCTGCGGATCCTTTTTTGTTGCTTCGATGAGGTTCAGCATACGCATAGTCGCCTTGATCGCTGCTGCCGTTTGATCGGAGTCAAGGCCGCGGGTTTTGAATTCCTTATTCAAGTCCCAGGTAATGACGGTTTCAACCAATGCATCGGTTTTTCCTCCCGGAGGGATGGTAACGGTGTAATCGAGCAATACGGGGAACGGTTTTTTCAGCCGTTTATAAATGTTTTTCAACGCATTCATAAAGGCGTCGTACTGACCGTCTCCGGAGTCGGATGCTTCATACGTTTTACCATCGATCCGGATACTTACCGTTGCCGATGGTTTCAAACCCATGGCATGAGTCAGTGCAAAATTATTGATTGTAATTTTTTGTTCCAGGTTCTCCTGGAGCACATCAGCAACAATGTAGGGTAAATCTTCGAGCGTGACCGTTTCTTTACGGTCGCCCAGTGCAATTACCCGTTCCGTGACTTTCCTGAGTGCGTCGGGCGATAATTCGATCCCGACTTCTTCCAGGTTTGCCTTAATATTTGCTTTTCCGGAAGTTTTCCCAAGCGCGTAAGAGCGGATTCTTCCAAATCGCTCGGGCAGGAGATCATTGAAATACAGGTTGTTCTTGTTGTCTCCGTCGGCATGGATACCACTGCACTGGGTGAACACAAATTCTCCGATGAGGGGTTTGTTTGTCGGAATGCGTATTCCTGAAAAGCTTTCAACCAATTTGGATATCCGGTTGAGTTTGCTTTCGTTTACATGCGTTTGCATGTGAAGATGATCCTTGATCGTGGCGATGACGCTCGACAAAGGAGCATTTCCGGCGCGTTCACCAAGCCCGTTCACCGTGGTGTGGACACACCGGATCCCCGCTTTGATGGCATTGAACACGTTGGCTATTGCCAGATCATAGTCATTATGGGCATGAAAGTCGAAGGCCACATCGGGATAGGAACTGATCATCTCCCTGCAGTATTCATAGGCTTCTTCCGGGTTAAGGATACCCAGCGTATCCGGAAGCATAATGCGTTTAATGTTCATTTCTTTGAGATTAGTAACCATAAAATGAACATAGTCCTTAGAATTCCGCATGCCATTGGACCAATCCTCCAGATAAGCGTTGACCGAAATACCGAGCTCTGTGGCATATTCGACCGATTGCCGGATGTTGGCTACGTGTTCTTCCGGGGTTTTGCGCAACTGCTGGGTAACGTGCTTGTATGATCCTTTGCAGAGCAGATTCAGTACCTTACCTCCTGCCCGGTTAATCCAGTCAATCGATGTTTTGCCGTCAACAAAGCCCAGTATTTCAACCCGGTCCAGATGTCCTTTTTCCGCAGCCCAGCTCATGATTTGACGGGCAGCATTGAACTCGCCCTCTGATACTCTTGCCGATGCAACTTCAATGCGGTCGACATGCACATCTTCGAGCAGTACTTTGGCCACACTTAATTTTTCAGTTTCAGCAAATGAGACACCTGCGGTCTGTTCGCCATCCCTCAGGGTTGTATCCATGATGGTGAGCTGCTGATTTTTCGATATTACTGGTTTCGCCGTCATGTCTTTTGGTTATTTGTTTTCAAAAGCTGCAATCTCTTCTTTCAGTTCAACCAGAAAGTCGATATCATCAAGTCCGTTTTGCAAACAGTGTTTTTTATAAGGGTTGATCTCAAATTCTTCCGATTCTCCGGTTGCCTGTATGGTAAAAGATTGCTGCTGCAGATCCACTTCAAAAGCAGTTTTGGGATCCTTTTCAATTGCAGTAAATATTTTTTCAAGAAATGCAGGAGAAACTACCACTGGCAACAGTCCATTATTGATTGCATTCCCTTTGAAGATATCGGCAAAGAAACTGGAGACCACAACGCGGAATCCGTAATCATAGATTGCCCATGCCGCGTGTTCCCGGCTGGATCCGCTGCCGAAGTTTTTACCGCTGACCAGGATCTTTCCTGAATAAAGGGGATTGTTGAGGACAAAATCAGCAACAGGCTGGTTGTTTTTGTCATACCGCCAGTCGCGAAAAAGATTATCCCCAAATCCTTTGCGTTCTACAGCTTTCAGGAAGCGGGCCGGAATGATCTGATCAGTATCCACATTCTCGATTGGCAGTGGCACTGCCGGTGACAGAATGGTTGAAAATTTATCGTAAGCCATTTTTTGCAATTATTAGTGATGATTAATTAGCTGTTACAACAATTCGCGGGGATCAGTGACGATACCCGTTACGGCGGCAGCAGCAGCGGTTACCGGGCTGGCCAGCATGGTGCGGGAGCCCGGGCCCTGACGGCCTTCGAAGTTTCTGTTTGTTGTTGAAACGGCATATTTCCCGGCCGGGATCTTATCTTCATTCATCGCCAGGCAAGCCGAGCATCCGGGTTCGCGCAACGGCATTCCGGCTTCCGCGAAAATCCGGTCCAAACCTTCGGCAATGATCTGCTGTTCCACCGATTTTGACCCGGGAACCAGCCATACCGTGACATGATCGGCTTTCTTTCTGCCCTTGACGAATTGCGCAAACGAGCGGAAGTCCTCAATCCGGCCGTTTGTACAGCTACCCAGGAAGACGTAATCCACTTTTTTCCCTTTCATCGGCTCGCCGGGATTGAAATCCATGTATTTTAACGACTTCATAAAAGTTGCTTTGTCAGTTCCTTCCAACTCACTTCCGGTGGGGATGGACTGTGATATCCCGATGCCCATTCCCGGGTTTGTACCATAGGTGATCATGGGCTCAATATCGGCAGCGTCAAAATGATATTCGGTGTCAAACACCGCACCTTCATCCGTCTTCAGTGATTTCCAGTAGGAAACGGCTTTGTCCCAGGCCTCTCCCTTTGGCGCAAACTGACGTCCTTTGATATAGCTGATCGTTGTTTCGTCCGGGGCGATCATGCCGCCGCGCGCACCGCATTCGATACTCATATTGCAAACCGTCATACGGCCTTCCATGCTCAGACTCCGGATGGATGAACCGGTAAATTCAACAAAGTGACCGGTACCTCCACTGGTTGTGATCCGGGAAATAATATAAAGCACAATATCCTTGGCTGTCACACCCTTTTTTAACTCACCGTCAACCGAAATACGCATTTTCTTCGGTTTCGGCTGCATGATACACTGGCTTGCCAGCACCATTTCCACCTCGCTGGTCCCGATCCCGAAGGCGATCGTGCCAAAAGCTCCGTGTGTTGACGTATGGCTGTCGCCGCAAACAATGGTCATTCCCGGTCGGGTCAGCCCCATTTCAGGACCAATGATATGAACAACACCATGTCCTTCACTTCCAAGCCCGTAAAAAGGAATGCCATATGTTTCACAATTCTTTTTCAGCATTTCCACCTGATTGCGCGACAATTCATCCTTAATGCTCAGATTTTGATTCATTGTAGGTACGTTGTGATCGGGTGTTGCCGTCGTCTGATCCGGTCGAAATACAGTAAGCCCTCGTTTTTGCAATCCCAGAAAAGCAACCGGGCTGGTCACTTCGTGAATAAAGTGCCTGTCGATGTATAATACACTGGGACCCCCATCCACTTTTTTCACGACATGTGCATCCCAAATCTTGTCAAATAGTGTTTTTGCTTCCATATTGTTTTAAACTTTGCCTGAAGTTAAGTTCCTTCAGGACTTGTGAATTTTTCTATTCTGTTTCTATTGTACTTTTCTCTTTGACAACCGGTTGATTTACCGGGATACTGTTGACAGCGTCCAGAAAAGCTTCGACCGATGCGGTGATAATGTCGGTATTGGCTCCGAATCCGAAGTATTTGACTCCTTCATGATCGAGTTCCATATGAACCTTGCCAACATCGTCACTCCCCTTGGTAATCGCCTGGATCAGGAATTCCTCCAATGTCACCTGGCGGCTGATGATTTGTTTCACTGCCTTGATGGCCGCATCAACCGGACCGTTACCTGATGAGGTTGCGTTGAATTTTTCACCGGCAATATCCAGGCGGACCGTAGCGATCGGAACCAGCGTTTTCCCGGTAATGACCTGCAGGTAATCCAGCTTGATCCGCCGTTCCTTTTTATTCACGTCGCCCAGGAGGATCGCCATATCGTCGTCACGTATATCTTTTTTGCGGTCGGCCAGTTCCAGGAACTTCTCATAAACCTCATCCAGCTTCTCTTTGTTCAATTCATATCCCAAAGCTTCCAGCCGGTGCTTCAGGGCGGCACGCCCGCTTCTTGCTGTCAACAGGATCGATGATTCGTTTATACCAACTTCCCGGGGATCGATGATCTCATAGTTTTCGCGGTGCTTCAATACCCCGTCCTGATGAATCCCGGAAGAATGGGCGAAGGCATTTCGCCCGACAATGGCTTTATTGGGTTGCACGGGCATGTTCATCATATTGGAAACCATGCGGCTGGTGCGGTATATATTTTTGGTATTGATGTTGGTATCCAGGTTCAAAACCTTATAGCGGCTTTTTAAAGTCATCACCACTTCCTCCAGCGAAGTGTTACCGGCGCGTTCGCCAATACCGTTGACGGTCACTTCGGCCTGACGGGCGCCGTTCATGATGCCGGAGATGGTATTGGCGGTGGCCATTCCAAGGTCATTGTGACAGTGCGTGGAAATGATCGCTTTATGGATCCCGGCTACATGATCGAACAGGTATTTGATCTTTTCTCCGAATTCGCTTGGTAAGGTGTATCCGGTTGTATCCGGTATGTTGACAACCGTGGCGCCGGCTTTTATGACAGCCTCTACGACACGTGCCAGGTACTCATTCTCGGTGCGGCCGGCATCTTCAGCATAGAATTCCACATCTTCCACATACTTTTTTGCGTATTTTACAGCTTTCACCGCGCGCTCAATGATTTCATCCGGATTGGAATTGAGCTTGTAGTGAATGTGGTAATACGACGTTCCGATCCCCGTGTGGATCCGGCCCTTCTTTGCAAATTTAAGGGATTCTGCGGCAACATCGATATCTTTTTCAACTGCACGCGTCAGAGCGCAAATGGTTGGCCATGTCACCGCTTTTGAGATTTCAACGACCGATTTAAAGTCACCCGGACTTGAAATCGGGAAACCGGCCTCGATGATATCGACGCCTAACTCTTCCAGTGCCCTGGCCACTTCAATCTTTTCAACGGTGTTCAACTGGCACCCGGGAACCTGTTCTCCGTCCCGCAAAGTGGTGTCGAAAATATACAATCTATCGCTCATGATAAGAACTGATTTATTTGTTACTGACAATTTTATACATTAAAAAAGCCACTCTCTGCTGAGAATGGCTCCATATCTTTTATCATCGTTTTCTACATACCATTCTCAGTCGTGCATCCAGATTAGAATACCGAATAGAATACTTAGAATGGAAATGGGACAAAACTGATTCATTTATCAATGATTTTGTGCAAATATCAACATATTTTTTTAAAATGAAAATTTTAACGGCTAAAAAATTACAATCCTTAATAAAAAGATTTCATTGTCTTAATTTTAAAACAAGTATCAAGACACAAGAAAAAGAGCGTTAACTCACAACTCACTCTTATCCCAGTGCCACGTCGAGCATCATCATCACGGCGAAGCCGAGCATGGTTCCGATCGTGGCAATATCCGTATGTTTGTCCAGTTGCGACTCGGGAATTAACTCTTCCACAACGACATAGATCATTGCTCCTGCGGCAAAAGAGAGGGCGTAAGGCAGAATGGGTTGCATCAGGATAACCGCCGCTGCTCCCAGAACCCCGGCAACGGGTTCAACCAGTCCGGATGCCTGTCCGTACAGGAAGCTTTTGGCGCGGCTCATCCCTTCACGCCTCAACGGGATGGAAACGGCTGCACCTTCGGGGAAATTTTGAATGCCGATACCAATGGCCAGTGCAATTGCTCCGGTTAATGAAGCTGCAGGAAGATCAGCGGCTATTGCCCCAAAAGCCACTCCTACCGCCAAACCTTCCGGAATATTATGCATGGTGATTGCCAGAACCAGCAGGACACTCCTTCTCCAGGAAGTTGGAACACCTTCTGCTTCTTCACGGGGAAAACCCAGGTGAAGGTGAGGCAGGATCTGATCGACCGCCCAGAGAAAGAAACCACCCGCAAGAAATCCGATGAGAGGCGGTAGCCATGCTGTTCCTCCTGCTGCCCTGACCATTTCAATGGCAGGACTTAATAATGACCAAAAACTGGCCGCAATCATGACTCCTGCGGCAAATCCCAGCATGCCATCGAGCATCCTTCTGTTGATTTCCTTAAACAGAAAGACCATTGCCGCACCACAGGCAGTGACAAACCAGGTAAATAAAGTAGCCATCAAGGCTTGTGCAACCGGATGTAAATCAGTAAACCATTCAACCATAGACGATCTGTTTTCGAATGAAATTTGTATAACGCAATTAAGCAAGAATTATAACAAATTTAAATTGAAAAATAATGAGATGAATGTACAAAAAAAAGTAACCCGGAGTTTTGAGAGAAAAATTAAAGTATGGCTTTCGTACGAAAGCCATACTTTAAAAATGAGTATCGAGTGAAAATTAAACCAGTTTTTTCATCGCAGTCATGGATGACCGGAGTTTCTCACCGACAATTTCGACCGGGTGGTGGCGGATAGCCTTGTTCACAGCGATCAGTTGGATGTTATCCACGCCATTGTCGTATCCTTCGCCGTAAGTTTCACCGATCACATCGGTTTCTATGTCTGTCATAAAGTCAGCCAGTAAAGGTTTGCAGGCATGGTCGAACAGGTAGCAACCATATTCGGCCGTGTCGGAAATGATACGGTTCATTTCAAACAGCTTCTTGCGTGCAATGGTATTGGCGATCAGCGGCACTTCGTGCAGTGATTCATAATAGGCCGATTCCGGTTTAATGCCTGCCTGGGTCATGGTTTCAAAGGCAAGTTCAACGCCGGCTTTCACGAAGGCGATTAGTAAAACGCCATTGTCGAAATATTCCTGTTCTGCAATTTCGTCTCCGGTTGAGGGCGTTTTTTCGAAAGCTGTTTCGCCGGTCTGAGCGCGCCAGGTCAGCAGGTTTTTGTCATCATTGGCCCAGTCTTTCATCATCGTCGACGAAAACTCGCCGCTCATGATGTCGTCCATATGTTTGCGGAACAGGGAACGCATGATGGTTTTCATTTCTTCGGCCAATTCATAAGCCTTGATTTTGGCCGGGTTGGAAAGGCGGTCCATCATGTTGGTAATGCCACCGTGCTTTAAAGCTTCGGTGATCACTTCCCATCCGTATTGAATCAGTTTGGACGCATATCCGGGTTCGATCCCTTTTTCGATCATTTTGTCAAACGAAAGAATGGATCCGGTTTGCAGCAAACCGCAGAGGATCGTTTGCTCGCCCATCAGGTCCGATTTTACCTCTGCCACAAATGACGAGTGAAGCACACCTGCGCGGTCAGCTCCTGTAGCAACAGCATATGCTTTGGCAATTTCAAAACCATCACCGTTTGGGTCATTTTCCGGATGTACGGCGATCAGGGTGGGTACCCCAAAGCCACGTTTGTATTCTTCACGTACTTCGGTCCCGGGCGATTTGGGAGCTACCATGACGACAGTCAGGTCTTTGCGGATTTGCATGCCTTCCTCGACAATGTTGAATCCATGCGAGTAAGACAGTGTTGCGCCCTTTTTCATGAGCGGCATAATGGCTGCGATGACACCCGAATGCTGCTTATCGGGAGTCAGGTTGATGACCAGGTCGGCCGTTGGGATCATTTCCTCATAAGTTCCCACTTTAAATCCGTTTCCTGCTGCGTTTTTGTATGATTGCCGTTGCTCTTTGATGGCTGATTCGCGCAACGTGTAGGAAACATCGAGGCCTGAGTCGCGCAGATTGAGTCCCTGGTTCAGACCCTGGGCTCCGCATCCGACGATCACGATTTTTTTACCTTCGAGTTTTTTCACTCCGTCAGCGAATTCAGATTTATCCATGAATCTGCATGTGCCCAGTTGTTCCAACTGCAAACGCAGCGGTAGTGTGTTAAAGTAGTTTGCCATTTTTGATTGATTATTTTTGATTGATGATTTGAGTTTACTCGAATACGGTTCAGTGTCAGTCCATCTGGCTCAACAGTGCATCACGTTCCTTCAGGAATTCGGAAAGCCTTTCGATCGGATCGCGTGTAATGGCAATCCGTCCTGAACGGACAAACTGCGGAACGCCAAACTGATTGAGCCTTTCAAACAGTTCCTGCGTTTCTTCCTTATGCCCGGTTTTTTCAACAACAATATATTCCCGGGTGATCTCCAGTATTCTTGCGCCGTAGTCCCGGATAATCTTTTCAACTTCGTCGCTTTCGAAAAGGTATTCAGTCGATACCTTGTAAAGCGCGATTTCCTGATAAATCATTTCGTCATTGGTGTGATAGAAGGCCTTCAGGACATCCACGATTTTTTCAAGCTGACCCACCAGCCGGACCACCTTTTCTTTTGTTGAGTTTACAACGATGATAAACTTGGAGATACCGCTGATGGCCGACTGAGATACCGTCAGGCTTTCGATATTCATCTTCCTACGGGTAAAGTTGATCGTGATCCGGTTCAATAACCCGATATTATTTTCCGAAAATATGGTGATGATAAATTCCTGATTCATTTTTTAAAATTGTTAAATTGTTAAATTGTCAGATTGCCGTTGGCAACCAGCAGCCGGCGGCGGGCCGCCAGTTGCCCGGTTATTCCAACTCATAAACTCATTACGCTTCAAGGATGATGTCTGAAACAGAGGCTCCCGACGGAACCATCGGGAAGACATTATCTTCCTTTTCAACAACAACTTCAAGCAGATATGGCCCATTGTGGTCCAGCATTTTTTGTATTCCTGCTTCCAGTTCGTCCCGTTTGGTCACCTTATGGGCAGGCATGCCAAACCCATTGGTAATCATGATGAAATCGGGGTTCTGAAGTTCGGTGAACGAGTAACGCTTTTCAAAGAAAAGTTGTTGCCACTGGCGTACCATTCCCAGAAAATTATTATTCAGAAGAATGATCTTGACAGGAAGCTTGTTTTGTACGATCGTTCCAAGTTCCTGTAACGTCATTTGGAATCCGCCATCGCCTACAAAGGTCACGACTGTACGATCGGGGGCACCAAGTTGTGCGCCAAGTGATGCAGGGATTGCGTAGCCCATTGTGCCGAGCCCGCCTGATGTGACATTGCTTTTTGAACGTTTGAATTTAAAATAGCGTGATGCCACCATCTGATGCTGACCAACATCGGTTACCAGGATGGCGTCATTGCCGGTTTTTTCAGAAACCAACCGAACCGCTTCCCCCATTGTTAAACCGGCCTTTTCCGGATGAATATCCTTTGAAATGACTTTTTCATTTTCAATCTGATCACATGTCCTGAATTCCTGAACCCATTGCTCATGGCTGTTGGGTTTCACATTCAGGGTTAACATAGCAAGTGACTTTTTTGCATTTCCCAGTACCGGGACATCGACTTTGATAATTTTATTGATCTCAGCCCGTTCTATTTCCAGGTGAATGATCTTGGCATGGTTTGCATATGTGCTGACTTTTCCCGTTACCCGGTCGTCAAAGCGCATTCCCACAGCAATGATCAGGTCGGCTTCATTGGTTTTGATGTTGGGCCCGTAATTCCCGTGCATGCCAAGCATGCCAACATTTAAGGGATGGTCGGAAGGAAGCGCCGAAAGACCGAGCAAGGTCCAGGCGGCAGGGATTCCGGTTTTTTCGATAAACGCTTTTAATTCGTCTTCTGCCTGGGCAATGATTACGCCCTGTCCGAAAAGCAGCAATGGCTTTTTTGCCGCATCAATTAACTTTGCCGCAGCTTCAACCTGAAAAGGATCGACCGGATGTTCGGGAATATAGGAACGGATTTTTGAACACTTTTTATAGCTGAAGGACTCCAGTTTCTGAAACTGGGCATCTTTGGCGATATCAAGCAGGACCGGCCCCGGGCGCCCTGATTGGGCAATATAGAAAGCTTTGGCAATGGCTTCGGGTATTTCTTCGGCATCGGTGATCTGATAATTCCATTTCGTAACGGGCATGGAGATACCGACCACATCCGATTCCTGAAAAGCGTCAGTTCCCAAAAGGGGAGAGGCGACCTGTCCCGTTATGCATACCAGTGGCACCGAGTCCATCATTGCATCTGCAATCCCTGTGATGAGGTTCGTAGCGCCCGGGCCTGAAGTGGCAAAGCAAACACCGGCTCTTCCTGTGACTTTTGCATATCCTTCAGCAGCATGCACTGCTCCTTGTTCATGACGGGTTAATATATGAGTGATACGCTTGTCGTAATCATAAAGCGCATCATAAATGGGCATAATTGCTCCCCCCGGATAGCCAAAAATAGTCGTCACGCCTTCTTCCAGTAAGGAAAGGATAACGGCGTGTGATCCGGAAATCGATTTTGTTAACATATGATTCAGTTTTAATTATTATTAATCAATTAAGCGAACAGCACCTTTATCAGCCGATGATACCATGCTCGCATATGCTTTTAACGCTTTACTTATTTTCCGTTGCCGTTCTGCAGGCTGCCATGCATTTTTGCCTTTAGCCTCTTCTTCGGCCCGTCTTTGTTTCAGTTCTTCTTCACTGATCAGCGCACTGATCTTTCTGGCAGGGATATCAATTTCGATCGCATCGCCATCCCGCAGAAGAGCAATGGCTCCTCCTGCTGCTGCTTCGGGCGACACGTGCCCGATAGAAAGGCCCGAGGTACCTCCTGAAAAACGCCCGTCAGTGATCAGCGCACAAACTTTATCCAGTTTGACCGATTTCAGGTATGAGGTGGGATAAAGCATCTCCTGCATTCCCGGCCCTCCTTTCGGTCCCTCATAGCGGATAACCACGACATCACCGGCCTTGACCGTATCTCCGAGAATCCCGTTCACTGCAGCTTCCTGTGATTCGAATACCCGTGCAGTTCCTTTAAACCGGTATACGGAAGGATCAACACCCGCGGTTTTCACGATACATCCGTCTTCGGCAATATTTCCGTACAAAACAGCCAATCCCCCGTCTTTGTTGTAAGCATGTCCCAGATCATGGATACACCCTTTTTCACGGTCCATATCAAATGTATGATACCAGGTGTCCTGTGATCCCATCACGCTGTTGCGGAATCCTCCCGGAGCTGATTTGAAAATCTGAATATCTTCGTCCTTAACCAGAGGACTCATGATATCATATTTGTTGATGGCCTCTCCGAGCGAGAGGCCGTCGACGCGTGACACGGAAGTATCAATCAGTTTGCCTCTGTTGAGCTCCGCCAGAATCCCTAAAATACCACCGGCCCGGTTGACATCCTGGACATGATAACTGCCATTCGGAGCAACTTTACACAAATTCGGGGTCTCTTTTGACAATTCATTGATGTCGTTCATGGTGAAGTCGACTCCTGCCTCGTGTGCAATTGCCAGAATATGCAGAACGGTATTGGTCGATCCGCCCATGGCAATATCGAGTTTCATGGCATTCCGGAATGCGGCCTTTGTTGCAATATTTCGCGGGAGCGCTTTTTCATTCCCGTTTTGATAGTAGTCGTATGTTAATTGCACAATCCGGCGGGCTGCTTGTTCAAACAAGTGTTTCCGGTTAACGTGGGTGGAAACAATGGTTCCGTTCCCGGGAAGGGCTAAGCCCAACGCTTCAGCCAGGCAATTCATGGAGTTGGCTGTAAACATGCCCGAACAACTGCCACAGGTGGGGCAGGCATTCTGTTCGATCTTCATCATGGTTGCATCATCAACGGCAGCGTCGGCGCTCATCACCATGGCATCGACCAGATCATACTTCTTCCCGTCTACTACGCCCGCTTCCATGGGACCACCCGACACGAAAATGGCCGGAATATTTAAACGCATGGCAGCCATCATCATCCCCGGAGTGATCTTGTCACAATTCGAGATGCAGATCATGGCATCAGCCATATGGGCATTGCACATGTATTCAACACTGTCTGCAATGATGTCGCGCGAAGGCAAAGAATACAACATGCCATCATGGCCCATGGCAATTCCGTCATCAACAGCAATGGTATTGAACTCGGCTGCAAAACATCCCTGTTTTTCAATTTCTTTTTTAATGAGCTGCCCCACGTCGTGTAGATGAACGTGCCCAGGTACAAACTGAGTAAATGAATTGACAATGGCAATCAGGGGTTTCCCAAATTGCTCTTCTTTCATCCCATTGGCCCTCCACAGGCTCCGGGCACCTGCCATTCGGCGGCCTTTGGTTGTTGTTGCAGATCTTAGTTCGTGTTGCATAATCAATAAGTTAATCTTTAAAAAAAAACCCTTCCCGGTTAAGAGAAAGGCTTTTGAAATATTATTCATCCAACAATCATCAGCCTTTCCCGGTATTTCCAAGAAGGACGACTAGAATAATCACAGCATGATATGTTGAAAAATGCTTCATGAATACTTTTTTAAAATGAAAAAAGCCATTCTCGCTATGTGAGAATGGCTACCTGATCTACCTGCGTGCGACATCCTCACTTCGTCTTGGAAATGACAACGACTAGAAGAATGACGACGTTAAGTATGATAGCCAAATGTTTCATCTTGTTGATATATGGTGGCAAAAGTAAAAATTAATTTCAAAACGCAAAACTAATTCGTAAGTAAAAATCTCTCTTTTAAATAAATTATATACACAAAATGCTGATTTTGCAATAGTTTATAATAAAAAATCGTTGTAATTCAAATCGTTTCAAACAGGAAAGTGACCGGTATTTTTAGAATAATGAATGAAAGCATCCGATCGTCCCGTTGGCTGAATAAAATAAATGATGTGCTTTCGGGAAACTATTTTTTGGGTTTCTCCGTTGTAATATACAATCCAATTTTAAAGCTTATTTAAACTATGGCAAAATTATCCAGATCCGGAACCAATGAGTATGTGCAGGACTTTTGGTTATTAATTTTACGGGTGACGGTTGGGGCGAGCATGCTGACCCATGGGATCCCGAAACTTCAAATGCTGTTTGCAGGGGGTGAGATCGCCTTCCCTGACACCCTTGGAATAGGAGCGTTATGGACACTGGCGCTTGTTGTTTTTGCTGAAGTGGTTTGCTCCGCTTTGCTGATCCTGGGAGCCTGGACCCGTCTGGCTTCAATCCCCCTGGTAATCAACATGGCTGTGGCTTTCTTTGTGATTCACGGTGCTGATCCGTTTGGCAAAAAGGAACTGGCGTTGTTTTACCTGCTGATCTACCTGAATCTCCTGGTATTCGGAGGGGGGCGGTTTGCAGTAGACCGGTTATTCAAAAGATAGCCAACCGGGTTAAAGCCCGTACAGCGAAATTAAAAGCGCTTCAATTGCATTAACAGCCTGGCTGTGACTGCAGGAGAAATTATTTAACGAGATATTAAACAGGATTTCCCGTCCGGATTTTGTCCTTATCAATCCGGCGTAGCAGCGTACCCGTGTCATGCTGCCGCTTTTGGTACGCAAGCTTTTATTGGGAAAATTGCGGGCGTTAAAGTAGGAAAGCGTCCCGTCCGGTACTGCCGGGAGCGAACTGAAGAAGATATCGCTGTGTGGACTTTTGTTCTTCATATACGACAGCATCCGCACCATCTGCGATCCGGTCAAAACATTGAAACGTGAAAGGCCGCTCCCGTCGCACATCAAGAGCCCCCGGGTGTCTATTCCTTTACTTTTCCAAAAGTCTGTCACGATCCGGATCCCTTCTTTGGTTGTACCCAGCCCGGTTTTAAGATAAGCCAAATGCTTCAGGAAGTGTTCGGCGAATAAATTGACACTTTCATGATTGGTAACCCGGATCAGGTCGGCCAATGTCGGAGAACAGGTCGTGGCCAGACTGACCCAATTCGCTGATTTTGTTGAGGCCGCTCTTATTTTTCCTCCTACTGTGATCCCCTGAGATTCCATCATCTGACGAAACTGTCTGGCCAGCAATCGTTCCGGATCAGGCACCGATGCCCGGATAACGAAATCTTTTTTTCCCCTGGGAACAGTTCCCCGGATCTCTCTTGCCGAATCAAGCGGACTGCCAAATACAAAGGCGAGATCGCGGGGATCATCCGACGATAGTACCCGGTTGGTGAAATTTAACCCGGTTGCGGTTGGATTTGTTGAAATCACCCGCGTTAATTTACCGGCTTCAGAGGGCGAATATAAGTGAATCTCACAGGTATTATCATACACAGACAAACCACTGACACCAGCCCCGTAATAATTTCCCAGGTCTTCCCAGCTCCAGGTGTCCGGAATGGTCCGATCATCATAAACAGTGGCATCCGTGATCAGATCACCACTGATGTGACGGATGTTGTATTGTTTCAGGCTATCGATCCAGGCACTCAGAAAATGATCCTTTAAATAGTGTTCCCGAAAATATTCAGATCCAAGTGCCGGATCTCCTCCGCCAACAATAATCAGGTCGCCCTGAAGACTGTCATTCCTGATTATTCCGTGAAAGGCCAGTCGGGTTTTAAACCGGTAATCAGGTCCCATCATTTCCAGCGCAGTGGCTGTTGTGAATAATTTAAGGGTTGAAGCCGGGGCCATGCTTAAATCAGGATTGAATGATCCAAGTATTTCACCGGTGGCGGCATCCTCCATCTGAATTCCAACCGTTGCATGCCGAAGAAGCTCTTGACCGGCCCATTGACTGATTATGGTACCGAAACCGGCTTCGGTCTGGCCAAAACCCTTAAAAGAACAGCATATGACCAGGATCAGCCCAATCCTTTTAAACATTTTTTTCCTCATTCTTCGGGGGCCCAATATATTTTTTAAATTTGAGCTCAAGGTATCCATTTAACCGGAAAAATAAAAGGATCATGTTAAAAACTATTTTAATCGTTGGAACCGGAGGGTTTCTGGGAAGCGTGGCACGTTACCTGACGCAATTGCTCACTGAGAAGCTCCTGCATAGCACCTTCCCGTGGGGAACTTTCGCTGCGAACATCGCCGGGTGTTTTATTATAGGACTTGTCTATGCTTTTTCAGAACGTGGCGGACTGCTGAGCCCGGAATGGAGAATTTTTTTGACTGTCGGCTTTTGCGGCGGTTTTACCACCTTTTCCTCATTTGCATATAATAATTTTATTATGATAAGTGAAAATAATTATTTCCAGTTTTTCGGTAATATTTTCTTAAGCCTTTTTTTTGGTTTAGCTGCCGTTTACGCCGGAATAATCATCATTCGTTTAATTTACGGATAGCATGCAATGGCCTCACCAGCCGGTAATTTTATTTTAGGGCAGCACATGCTGTAAATAATGTAGAATTTTTCCACATCCGGCCCATCTGTTCCACAAATAGACTTAGCATAAATGAATTTTAATTTTTTATCATGTGGCTGGCTTACAGTGATTTTAAATCCGTTCATACTAAAATGATTGTTTGGCATGTTTTTCTATGTCGCCGTCATAGTATAAAGATAAAAGATAAAGGAGCAGATAAATGAAGGGAATATTGGTTTTATTTGTATTAGCAGGCTTTTTAATGCCAGGCATGGTATCGCCGGATATCGGTAAAGCATTGCTGAAAAACCGGGAGAAGGAGGTTGTTTATGCCGAGATTGCGGTTGAAGATATTCCCGCGGCTGTTAATGAGGCTGTTCAGGAATATTTCAAGGATTATGAAATTAACAAGGCCTATCAGGGTGACGAAGGATCGTTTAAGCTGGAGGTTAGCCGGGAAGACATTACACTATGTTCTTTTTTATAATGAAAAAGCGGAGTTAATAAAAGTGGAACAACCCGATAATGAAGCCGTGCCGGCCTCAAAACCCTAAGCGATCACCGGCAGCGCGAAAAAGCCTATCAGTGACAACCAGCCCCTGCAAAAGTGATATCCGCCACTGGCAGGGGTTCTCTCATTTATATTGGGGAGATGAACTTTATTTCCGAACCGGATCAGCCTTTTTTGTAGAAATTCTCTACATTTTTTCGGGAATTCCCCATTAAAAAATGCTTCTCTTTTTTTTGTAGTTTGGATGTAAGATGTTTGTTATTAGAAACATAAACGCTATCGTTTTAACCGGCAGTCCGATTTGGCACGCTTTTCTCAATACTTGGGTCAAGATGAACAAATAATACAAACATAAAAAGTTATCGTATGAAAAAGGCATTATTAGTAGTAGCGACAGTCGTTTTTGCATTGGGAATGACCGTTACGCAGAAGGTGGCAGCGAATTCATTTGAACAAGGTGTATTTGTTACACAGGATGTAAAATACCAGGAAATTCCTACGGAAAATGTTCCTGAAACCGTCACCGAATCCCTCAACAAGGATTATTCCGGGTATACCGTCGATAAAGCATACCTGGGCGATGACGGCAGTTATAAACTGGATGTAAGCCAGGCAGACGTCAAGTACACCATTTATTATAAGGAAAACGGCGAGCTGATCAAGGTTGAGGAGCCGGCAACTGAAAAAATCGAAGAAGGTGTGCAGGATTTGCAGGAAGAAGTGAAGGACACGGTTCAGGTTCCAGAGATGCAATAACGAAAAATAATAAATTCATATTCAATGATTAATGTAAGTTAGCAGGCGAACAATTTTTTAGAAAACAGACTGAGTTAGGTGTTTATAGGAAACTTCTGTCAATGAGAGAGCTCAATGGCAGAGGTTTTTTTGTTCCGGATTTAATGAGACTAAACAATTTTTAAAAATTTTCCTTTCATACTATGAGGAAGTTGTTAACGTTTTATAGATTCGGGAACGAGATAATTCAGGCCAATGGCAAATATTTTAATTGTTGATGATGACGTCACTTTTTGTTTGATGCTCAAAACCTTACTGGAAAAGCATCATTATAAAGTAAAGACAGTTTTTTCACCGGCAGACGTGAAAGGATTGATTAGACAGCACTTTTATGAGGTTGTGTTGACGGACCTGCGGATGCCCGACCTTAGCGGGATGGATCTGATCGGCCTGATCCGCCAGGAATCACCCGGGACGCAAATCATTATGATGACCGGATATGCTGATATTTCGACGGCAATACAGTCCATTAAACAGGGAGCATTTAACTATATTCCGAAGCCTTTTCAACCGCAGGAAGTTTTAAATGTCATTCATGAAGCTTTGGAAGCTGCGCAAGAGAAAAAGGAGACGAGAATCGGTACAAAGGGGTTTATGAATGGTTATATGGACGGGGTCAGCAAGGCTTCAAGGCGATTAAAGGAATACATTGAGCTTGTTGCGCCGACTCCAATGTCTGTACTTATCAGCGGAGAAAGCGGTACCGGTAAAGAGCATATTGCCCGGTCTGTTCATCTGCTGAGCAGCAGAAAGGGGAAGCCATTTGTGGCAGTCGATTGTGGGGCAATTCCGAAAGAACTGGTTGCGAGTGAATTTTTCGGGCATATAAAAGGTTCGTTTACCGGTGCCATTTCAGACAAGGTTGGTTATTTTGAAGCGGCCAATGGCGGAACGTTATTCCTGGATGAAGTGGGGAATCTTTCCTACCAGACTCAAATTCAGTTACTTAGGGCGCTGCAGGAGCGGACGGTCAGGCCTGTCGGCGGCAGCCGGGAAATTCACGTGGACGTCAGGATCATCACTGCTACGAACGAAAACCTGCATTTGTCCAAAGAAGAAGGCACCTTTCGGGAAGACCTTTATCACCGGCTGAATGAGTTCCAGATCCAGGTTCCACCGCTTCGGGAGCGGCAGGAGGATATCCTGCTTTTTGCCAGGTATTTTCTTGAGCAGGCCAATGTTTATTTAAATAAATTGGTATCCGGATTTGATCCGGAGGTGGATGCTGTTTTCATGCGTTATGGCTGGCCCGGAAATTTAAGGGAAATGAAAAATGTGATCAAGCGTGCCACCCTCCTGGCAAACGGCAGATCGATCGGAATAAAAGAAATTCCTGCCGAGCTGTATTCGGCTCAGGGAGATGACCGGTTCAGCCTGCATAATCAGCGGAATGAGAAAGAAAGGATCCTGAAAGCGCTTGAAGTGGCCGGAAACAACAAAAGCAGGGCCGCACACCTGTTGAAGATAGACCGGAAGACGCTGTATAATAAGTTGAAGCTGTATGAAATAGAAGTCCCGGAAAAGGACGGGTTTCGTTAACCGATCATCAAACCGGAAGACCTTCTTCCCGTTGAATGACTGTCAGGAGTTTCTCGATCTTTTCCAGCGCGGAAGTCGCATGGGCGTACCATTGGCCCTGACTTGCTCCGGGAGCGCCTTTTTGTTCCAGGATAGAGAGCAGCCCCACAATACTGCCGGCTTCCAACTGGCGGAACAAGGGAAGCATTTTATGTGAAAGTTCCGATATCGCCGCTTCATTTTCCTCCTGAATATACTTTCTGAAAAGAAGGATATTTTGCTGCCCCGACTCCAAAAGGGAAATCAGGATTTGTCTGAGGCTGTCCGGCTCGTCCGAGGCAAATGCAGCAATTTGTTGCAGATTATACTGGCGCTGCGGATGATCCAAACCGGTCACGTTTTTTTGCGATGGATCAGGAATCTCATTTGTGTTGTTTTGCCTGCCCCCCAGGACGGCGAGCAATGCTCCCGGTGTAAACGGTTTCTGTACGAAAGCGCTGAACCCGTTCCACTGCTTTTCTTCGATCTTCTGACCCGACATGGCGATCGCTGTTACCGGTGCTCCATTCTTCTCCCTGATTTGTTTCATGACTTCAAATCCGTTTATTTCAGGCATCTGAATGTCTGTGATCAAAAAATCCGCGCAACCCGGGGTAAATTCCCTGATTGCTTTTTGAGGATGATTAAAGGAGAATACTTTTAACCCGGACGATTCAAGTACCCTCGCGGTCATTTCGAGCAAAGCCTGATCATCATCTACCAGCCAGACTTTTTTGTCCTTAAGGTTTCCGGAAGGGTCAACCGAAAGGACTCCTGCTGACGCCGGCGTACTTTCAATCCCGGTTGATCTCTCTCTTTCCAAAGGCAGCATGACCGTAAAATGGCTTCCTTTTCCCGGTGTACTTTTCACACGCACCGAGCCATGGAGAAGCTGAACAAGCTTTTTGGTTATCGTTAATCCCAGGCCTGTCCCTTCGTATTGCTTTACCGGTGAAGTGATCCGTCCGAATTCTTCAAATATAGCATTGATCTTCTGTTGGGGAATCCCGATGCCGGTGTCCGAGACCTCGATTGAAACGTGGTCGCTTTTGTCTGAAAAACGACTGGCTGAGACCCGGATGGTCACCGCGCCTTCTTCTGTAAACTTAACCGCATTGGAGATCAGATTGACTAATATTTGTGTCACCCGTACCGGATCGCTTTTGAAGGCCACCGAAGAAGTGTTATATTCGAAATTTAAATCAATCTTTTTTTCAATCGCCTCAGGCCGGAAATTTTCAATGGTGTCGGAAATCAGCGATTTCAAATTAAACGGGAGTTTTTCGATGGCAAGTTTCCCGGAATCAAGGCGCGCCAAATCAAGCAAATCGTTAATGAGCCGGAGGATATGGTCCGAAGCCTGCCGGATACGCCGGAGATATTGCTTTTTCGTGGAATTGCTGATATTTTCCTCAATTAACCCGGTATAGCCAATGATGGAACTCAAAGGCGATTTCAGATCATGCGTAATGCTGAGCATGAATTGCTCTTTACTCCTGAGTAGCGATTCAGAATAGGCATTTGCTTTTTCCAGGCTGAGCCGGTAATGCTTGCTCTTTGTCAAATCCTTCAAAATATTGATTAGAAAGAATATAATTGTAAAAAGCGACAGCGTGCCCAGCAGAATAATCAGCCAGGTTGCCTGTCTGATATTATTTTGCTGGGCCCGGATTTGCTGAAATGAACTTACAAGTTCCGCATTTTCCACGTGCGATAACATCTGTCGTAACTGCATGCTGATAATCAGGTCATTTTCAAGAACCTGCCTTTCTTTTTGTTTCAACCGTTTCTCAATCACCAGATTTTCATCCCGGATCTCCTCCACGATTTCTTTGAAATAGTCTGCAATGGAATCTGCGGGACTGGCTGCGTTGATCAGGCTGTCCAGTTCGACCGTTTGATTGACGGAAACATAGAGGGCAGAGTCCTTTCCTTTTTTCGTTGAAAAGACATTGGCTACACGTTCAAAGAATTTTTTCTTTTTTTGCTTCACGTAAACCGAATCGTAATTAGTCGTCACCGTTTTATTGATCTTGACCTGCTGATTCGCTGAGTCACGAGCCAGTTTAACAATTGAGTCCTTTCCGGTCGTTAATTTTTCGATGGCCTGCTGGAAGCGTGCAGCAGGGGAACTGGCCCTTTTTATTGCCGTCAGTTCCCGCAGATTCTGCTGTTTTCTGGCAAGCAGCTTTTTGATGCTGTCGGTGTGCATTTGCTGAACCGGGTTATGGGTCATTTGGGCAAGCGTCTCAATTTGAAAGCTGATGGTGTCCATCAGTTTTTTGTAGTCGCGGTATTGTTTCATCTGTCCGGTCTGCGCGTAGTTTCGTCCAAGGGCCTCCGATTGATACAGATTGGTAAGGATCGTATTGATATACATGATCTTCCTGTTGGCCGGAGTGGTATCGGCGTTCTGAAGCTGATCCGTCAGTATTTCTGAATAGATGATCCAGACAGTGAGTGATGCCAGGATGACCAGCGTGATATAGCCCAAAAAAACTTTTAACTTGACGTTTCCCATTAAACTCTTTTTCTCTCCTGATAACAACGATCAAATTTAATATTTAGTCTTGAATGATCCGTCCTGTTGCCAGGAATCCGGTGTGAGGCTGCTTCTTCCGCAAATTTTTGCACTCTTGCTGATTTTCAAAAAATATATTATCTTGTTACAGTATGCTGATTTTTCAGCAACATGGAGTTCCGTACGTCGATATTCACTGAAAAACTGATGAAATTTAGTAAGAGGATGATACATAGTAATTTGAAACGATAAACGTATGAAGAATAAACGAATGAAGGGGAAGGCGAGCCTTCTGAAGGTTTACATTTCGGAGGCCGACCGGATCGGATCAACCCCGCTGTATGAGGAAATCGTAAAAGAAGCGCGGGAAAAGGGTTTGGCTGGTGCTACCGTACATCGTGGAATTCTGTCGTTTGGTGCCAGTCATTCCATCCACACGATGAAGATCTTTGCCTTATCCAATCATCTGCCTGTGATTGTGGAAATCGTGGATGACGATGAAAAAGTGATTGAATTCGCGGCTCAGGTCAGGGAATTGGTTGCAGTCTCTCAAAAAGGAGCATTGATCACGATCCAGCCGGTGGAAGTAATCGAATATAAGGCAGGGGATAAGTATAATCAGTTCCGGACGTTTTAGGCAACCGTCCCCGTTAAATTTAAGTTATTCCTTTTTATAAAACCGGTCTTTATGGAAGGGATTTGCTATATTTGTGCTGGTCAAAAACGACCCGTTTCAAAATAGTCTGTTTAAAACGTATTATTAAGTTTAATTCAAAACCATAAATCATGTTAATTCGTAACGTTGTTGGTCGCGAAATTTTGGATTCACGTGGTAACCCCACGATCGAAGTTGAAATCACCCTGGAATGCGGCGCTGTTGGTCTTGCTGCTGTTCCGTCGGGAGCTTCAACAGGTGAAAATGAAGCCCTTGAACTGCGCGACGGTGACAAAGGTCGTTACCTGGGTAAAGGGGTTTTAAAAGCGGTTGAAAATGTGAATGAAACCATCGCCAAAGAAATTATTGGCATGGATGCTTCAGACCAGGTGGGTATTGATAAGAAATTATTGGAACTTGACGGAACCAAAACCAAATCCAAACTCGGTGCCAATGCAATTCTTGGTGTCTCTCTGGCTACTGCCAAAGCTGCTGCCAATGCGTTAGGCTTGCCATTATACCGTTATATCGGCGGAACCAATGCAAAAACATTGCCTGTTCCGATGATGAATATCATCAATGGCGGTTCTCATTCTGACGCTCCGATCGCTTTCCAGGAATTTATGATCCGTCCTATCGGTGCGGCTTCATTCCGTGAAGGCCTTCGCATGGGTGCTGAAGTTTTTCACAGCCTGAAAAAAGTATTGAGCAAACGCGGCTTGAGTACTGCTGTTGGTGATGAAGGCGGTTTTGCTCCTGCATTGAAAGGAACCGAAGATGCGTTGAACAGCATCATCGAAGCCATTAAGAATGCGGGCTATAAACCCGGACGGGCTGAAGATGGCGGAGATGTATCGATCGGTTTGGACTGCGCTGCTTCTGAATTTTACGAAGATGGAATTTATGATTATTCCAAATTTGAAGGTCCGAACGGAGCAAAGCGTTCCCGTCAGGAACAGGTTGCTTTTCTCGCCGAGCTCGTCGAAAAATTCCCGATCGATTCAATCGAGGATGGTTGTGACGAAGGCGACTGGGACGGTTGGGTTGCGCTTACCAAAGTTTTGGGTGGAAAGTGCCAGCTTGTCGGAGATGATCTGTTTGTTACTAATGTTGAATATCTGAAGAAAGGTATTGAACTGGGAGCTGCCAATTCAATCCTGATCAAAGTGAACCAGATTGGTACGCTGACCGAAACGCTCGATGCCATTGAAATGGCTCACCGCGCCGGTTATACTTCAGTAACTTCACACCGCTCAGGTGAAACGGAAGACGCAACTATTGCCGACATTGCTGTTGCCACTAATTCAGGCCAGATCAAGACCGGTTCATTAAGCCGCTCAGACCGGATGGCTAAGTACAACCAACTGCTTCGCATTGAAGAACAATTGGGTGACAAAGCAATTTATGGCTACCGGAAAGTATACAAAAAGTAATTTTTTGCGCGAATATAGGTCAGGCTGCTGTTTCCCGGAACAGCAGCTTTTTTTATATATACATATCGCGACTCACCATCATTTCATCGGGTATTTCTTGAAAACTTCTTCCGATTTCATCAGGATATCGACGTATTGTGCGCGTTGATAGGTAAACGGATCCTTTAAGTTTTTTCTGGACAACTTGCCCCTGAAATCATGCAACTGCGTGTAACCTTTATCGTTCATCCAGTTGTTTAAGTTGTGAAGCATCGTTGCCACAAAGGAAGGCTGGTTTTTGTATATGGCTGATACGATCTGAACGGCATCTGTTCCGGCCAAAAGCAGTTTGATCATGTCTTCATGGTCATAAATACCACGGCTTGTGCAGATGCTTGCATCGGTATTCCCATACAACAAGCCGGAATACCGCAGGGCCAGTTGATAATCTTTCTCCTGACTTAATTCCCATGGGAAATAGAACATTTCCTCCTGAATATTAATGTCGGGCTGGAACAGCCGGTTGAAGAGTACAAATCCGTCAGCGCCCGCTTCATCCAGCTTCTTAATGAAATTAAGTGTGTTGGTGTAAAATGGGCTCAGCTTCACACTGACCGGTATTTTTACGGCCTTTTTAATGCTTTGAACAATCTGTACCTGGCGGTCTTCAATTTTCTGTCCTTCTGTTTCAAAATACCCGGGAACAGCAAAGAGATTGATTTCCAGAGCATCCACTCCCGATTGTTCCAGTTCTTTAGCGTAATCGATCCATGTTAATTCATAAAGGGCATTCAGACTGCCAATTAACGGGATCCTGATCCTCTTTTTTAAGTTTTTTATGTTCAGCAAATGTTCTTTCGGACCGGCATGTTCCAGATCAGGAAAGATCCGGGTCATTTCGGCATTACGCTCTTCGTATTCATGCATTTCTTCTTCAAACTGGATGGTTTCCAGTCTGATCTGCTCTTCAAACAAAGACTTATAGACGATGGCTGAGACTCCTGCTTCTTCCAGTTGTTCGATAACTTCCGGCTTGCTGACCAGATTGCTGGCGCCGAGAATGATTGGGTTTTTCAGTTTTAAACCCATATAGGTCGTTGAAAGATCTGCCATAGGTATTGATTTTTAGGTTACTTGATGACAATTAAACTCTCCTGTCAGGCTTTTGTTCACATAAATGCCCGGGAAAATTCGGTCAGAAAGAATGGACCTGATTTTTCCGGTAAGCAATCCCGTTAAACCGGGCTATGACAGCATCATCCTCATCTGTGATCAGAACATCATAGGCTCCTATCCGGTTGGGATCGCATACTTCAGTTGCTGTGGCAAAAAGTGTTCCGCCCGATTTTCCTTTGAGGAAGGAGATATTGGCGTTGACGGCAAGCGCCAGTTGACCCCTGGTGTTGGCCGCACAGCCAAAGGCGAAATCGGCCAGGGTAAATACAGCTCCCCCCTGAATCACGTTGGCGGCATTGAGATGCCTCTCTTCTATTTCAAGCATTGCTTTGCAGTAACCGATCCCAACGTCCACCAGTTTAATTCCGTTTGAGACCGCAAAACGGTCATTTTGAAAATAGTCTTTTAGTTTTTCAGCGTCCATGGTATTCCTGTTTGAAAGAAAAAGCCTGTGAACGGGCAACTCCCCTCACAGGCTTTCGATATAAAAAAGTCTTGATTACAGTAAACTGAGCGTCACGGTCAGACCAGCCATCACGACTGAAACCATCGACATCAGTTTAATCAGGATATTCAGGGAAGGACCCGATGTGTCTTTAAAAGGATCACCGACCGTGTCGCCGACAACACCTGCTTTGTGAGCTTCACTTCCTTTACCGCCGTAATTTCCTTTTTCAATGTATTTTTTTGCATTGTCCCATGCACCGCCCGAATTATTGAGCATCACAGCAAGCGTAAATCCTGCTGTCAATCCTCCGGCCAGCAGTCCGATCACTCCGGCAACACCCATGACAACCCCGATTGCAACCGGTACCAGAATAGCCAGTAACGATGGCAAGAGCATTTCACGCTGTGCTCCCTTGGTTGAGATTTCAACGCATTTTGCATATTCGGGAGTTCCTGTTCCGTCCATAATCCCCTTAATTTCCCGGAATTGACGTCTCACCTCATCCACCATGGCGCCGGCTGCACGCCCGACTGCCTTCATGGTCATGGCGCAGAATACAAAAGCCATCATGGCGCCAACGAAAAGTCCGCCAAGGAACATCGGATTGAAAATAGTGATGTCATAAGCTGCATTAAAGTCTTTTACAGTGGCTGCGGAGATCTGGATCACTTTTATCCCTTCTTCAGCCACCGGTTGTACGGCATTGTAGAAAATATAATCGCCTACTTTAACAAATCCATCAGGACCGGCAATACGGCCAAACCAGATGCGGATCTCTTCCATGTATGCTGAGATCAGCGCCATTGCCGTCAGCGCGGCCGAACCAATGGCAAAACCTTTGCCGGTCGCTGCTGTCGTGTTTCCCAGCATATCCAGGGCATCGGTACGTTCGCGTACTTCTTTTGGGAGCTTTGACATTTCAGCATTACCCCCCGCGTTATCCGCGATCGGGCCAAAGGCATCTGTTGCCAGCGTAATACCAAGGGTCGAAAGCATGCCTACCGCCGCAAATCCGATACCATATACGCCTAACGGAAGATCCTGGAAACCTCCTGCCGACCAGAATGATCCGATAATTCCTGCAACGATTGTAACGACCGGGATCCAGGTGGAATACATCCCAACGGCGATACCTTCAATAATGGTGGTTGCCGGGCCCTGAAGCGCCTGTTTGGCAATACCTTTTGTTGCTTTATATTCGTCCGACGTATAATGTTCGGTTCCTTGCCCGATGATAACTCCTGCTGCTAAACCGATGACAACCGCCCCAAAAATGCCGTAGGTGATCAAGCCCATAGCAGCCATGATCAGCATACCAACCAGTACAAAAACAGAAGCCCCTCCGGTTCCCAAAAGGAGCGCATTCAGCAAATTCTTTTGAGTTGCCGATTCTTTGGTGCGTACCATGAACATACCCAGAATGGAGAAGATAATTCCAATAGCGGCGACGAGCATAGGTGCTATCACGGCCATTTCCATGTTCATTCCGGATGATTTTAGCGAAGCAAGCGGCAATGCAGCGCCAAGTGCCGCTGTTGCAAGAATTGATCCGCAGTATGATTCATAAAGGTCAGCGCCCATTCCGGCCACATCACCTACATTATCGCCAACATTGTCTGCAATGGTTGCCGGATTGCGGGGGTCGTCTTCCGGAATGCCTGCTTCGACCTTTCCGACCAGGTCAGCGCCGACATCAGCAGCCTTCGTATAAATACCGCCGCCAACACGGGCAAACAAAGCCTGGGTTGAGGCTCCCATCCCGAAGGTCAGCATGGTGGTCGTTATTTCAACCAGTTTTTGAGATTCAGTGACCCCGGCATGAACAAAATTCAAACCCAAAAAGGAAAGGCCGTTAGCCATATGATCAGGAGTGAAAATAACTTCGTTTAAAAACAGGTACCAGGCAGCAATATCCAGTAACCCGAACCCGACAACGATCAGCCCCATGACAGCGCCGCTGCGGAAGGCGATCTTTAATCCCTGGTTCAACGATTTTGAAGCTCCGTGCGCGGTACGGGCCGAGGCATTGGTGGCTGTTTTCATTCCCAGAAAACCGCACAGCCCTGAAAAGAACCCTCCGGTAAGGAATGCGATGGGAACAAAGGGATTCTGAATGCCGAAATAAGCCAGAATAAGCAGAATGAGCATCAGGATCACAAAGACAATACCGACCACTTTATATTGACGATACAGATAAGCCATTGCTCCTTCCCTGACGTATTGAGCAATTTCAATCATGCGTGGTGTGCCTTCGGAGTGTTTCATCATGGACTTGTAAAAGAACCATGCAAAAACCAGGGCCAGCAACGAACAAAATGGAATGATCCAAAATAAAGAATTCATAAGTATTTTATTAAAATGCAACAAGGTTGCGGTTAGTAAATCGCGTTTTTCGCATTGTAAAAATAATAATCAATCCTGCCGGGTGAAATAAAGAGACCATGTTGTTTGGCATCTTCATAAAAAGCCGGAGACAGCGATTTTTTTGCATCGGCAAAGATAGAGTTTTATGAATAATTTGAATAAAATTCCGCTGTTTCGGTGATAAATCAGAATGATTCCAATTAATTCGGTAACAAATAGGCAATATTGGACAGATATTCATTTCGTTCACTTCATTTTCCCGGGTGAGGGGATGTAAACTACATTTCTTATCCGTAAGCTGCGGCTTCCTGCAATATTTAATACAGGAAATCGGTTATATCAAAATCGTGTATTCATCTGGTTCACGAAGAAACCCGGTGATAAAACTTAAAAGGTGCGTGAGTAAAAGCGGTCATGTATCCGTATTACATCTGTAACAATAACATGCAGCGATGCGCAACGCTTTGAAATATAAACTGGAGCAATTACAGGCCGATGCACTTTCAGCAGACGACCGTAAACAAGTACTATCCTTATTTCATCATCCGGATAAGGAGTATCTTTTAAAGGACGGTATTTATCAGCAACTGGAGGAATTTGCGGAGACGGATCAGGATAGTTTGGAAGAGGGACCGGAATTTGAGCGATTGTGGAAACGGATCGAATCAGAAAGAATCAGGCCTGCACCCGGGACAATTCAATGGAGAGCCGGGATATACCTGACGGCTGCCGCCTTGATACTCGGACTGATCGTTGGCGTCCTGGTCCCGAAAGGTCTGTTTCAACCCGGTAAAGCAAGTTTTTATACTGCGATTGCGCCTCCGGGTTCTGTTTCAGAGGCTGTTTTGCCCGACAGCACCCATATTTTTCTAAATGCCGGTTCCAGGTTGCGGTATGCTCCCGTGACCGGAAATGAAGTCCGTGAAGTCTTCCTGGAAGGGGAGGCGTGGTTCGATGTGAAGCATTCGAAGAAAATCCCCTTCATTGTACATACCGGCTTTTACGATATTCGGGTGATGGGAACAAGGTTTAATGTCAAGGCCTACAGGGAAGATGATAAAGTGATCACCACCCTCGAAAACGGGAAAATACAGGCTGAGTCGGCCGGTAGTTTCAGGATGGAGAAAGATATTGTACTCGTGCCGGGAGAGCAACTGATTTATAAAAAACAGGATCACTCGCTGGAGGTGAACCGGGTCAGCCCACCGGTATACTCTTCATGGAAGGATAATAAACTCATCTTCATTAATATGAGTCTGCGTGAGCTGATCATTCTGCTTGAACGCAAATACGGTGTCGACATTTTAGTGGCCGATCTGGATATTCTGAATTATCACTACGACGGGACGATAAAGAATGAAACAATCGTTGAGGTACTGAATATTTTACAGGAAACGCTTCCTGTTTACTATGAGATTAATGACCAGACGATAAAAATTCTAAAAAAATAGATAGGAGGGAACTTATGACCTGGACATAAAGTTAAAACAAAAAAGCCGGATGATGCTGTCACACCCTCCGGCCATCGTGTTAATAAACTGGTGCTGTTACACCAATTCATTATTAATCAACAACACACAAATGTATGAAAAAATGTGAATTGACTTATCCGGGGATGCCCCGGGTGAAACAAAAATTGCTTTTAAAGATGAAGTTGACCTTATTGATCTTTGCTATTAGTCTGGTGCAGGTATCGGCTTCGGTTTATTCACAGTCTACCAAACTGACCTACGATTTCCAGAATAAAAAGGTCTCCGAAATCCTCATGGAGATTGAAGAGACAACCGAATTCCGGTTTTTCTATCAGCGCGAGCAGATTGATGTTGATCGCAGGGTTAACCTGCAGGTAACGAATAAAAACGTGGAAGAGATCCTGAACTTCCTTTTTCAGGACCAGGGTATTTCTTACCGGGTCATGGAGGACAACCTGATCCTGCTGACGGCCGAGCAAAAAGTCTCGCAACAACCACAGTCAGTCAGGGGAAAGATAACGAATGCGCAGGGTGAGCCGATCCCGGGTGCTACGGTTGTCGTAAAAGGGACAAGCAATGGAACCATTTCCGACCCGGAGGGAAACTACCGCCTGACGGATGTGCCGGGGAATGCCACCCTTGTTTTCTCTTTTGTCGGGATGAAATCGCAGGAACTGGCAGTGGCCGGACAAACGGCTATTAATGTCAGGCTCGAGGAAGAAACCATCGGACTGGAAGAAGTTGTTGCGATAGGATACGGTACGCAGCGAAAATCGGACGCCACGGGATCGATCTCCGTAGCCACAGCCGATGAGATCTTAAAAGCGAGCCCCTTCAATGCGCTGGCCGGGCTGAAAGGCAAGGTATCCGGTGTCAATATCTTTACCAATTCGGGCCAGCCCGGTGGACCGACGCGTGTTATGATCCGGGGTATCGGGACTATCAACTCTTCCTCTAATCCTTTGTATGTTGTTGACGGTGTTGTAATGGAAGATTTTCAGTTTCTGAACCCAAACGATATTGAGCGCGTCGATGTTTTAAAGGATGCTTCAGCCACAGCCATCTATGGCGCCCGCGGAGCGAATGGCGTGATCATGGTGACCACAAAACGGGGCATCAAAGGCAAAGGAGCCCAGGTCAGCTATAACGGATCGGTAAGCGTTAGCCATAAAGCCAGCAAAATGGACGTGATGAATGCGGCTGAATTTATGGAAGCGATGGATATCAGTTTTGAAAATGATAAAAAGTGGTATGGAGGGACGACTTCGTTTGCTGTTAATGATCCTAATTTGTTCGATTCATCAGGAAATCCGCTCTACGATACTGATTGGCAGGATGAAGCAACGCGGGAAGCTATCTCGCACAATCATCAGCTGAGCATTCAGCAGGGTGGTGAAAATTCATCGGTAGGGGCCTTTTTGAATTATACGGATCAGCAGGGAGTTATGCTGAACACCTACATGAAACGTGTAAATGCCAAAATGACCTATGATGCTACTCCGGTGGAATGGTTATCAACGGGAGTAAACATCCTGGTTAACCATACCTGGCAGAATGACACGGATGAAGGAGGCGGTAGCCAGGTGGCACGCCGCACGATGATTGAAATGCCTGCAATCTTTCCTGTTAAATGGCCTGATGGGTCGTGGGTTCATTCCCAGTCGACCGACGATTTCAGCTTCGAAGCAATGGCCAACCCGGTACATTTGCTGGAAACACAGGAACGGATGCGTTACCGGACGCAGATTTTCGGAAATGCGCAGTTGACTTTCCATCTTCTTCCGGGTCTTGATCTGAGGACCCAGTTTGGGGTTGACTACCATTTCAGGAAATGGCGGGAGTACTCCCCGAACGACCTGATTAATATTTCTGCTCCCAACGGTTATGCGTTTATGAGCGATACACAGCAGTTCTACTGGCAGGAAGAAACTTACCTGACCTATACGAAAAACGTCGGCAAGCACCGTATCAATGCTATGGCCGGTTTGTCATGGCAGGAACGGACCTATAATTATATGAGTATGTCCGCTACCGGCTTTGAAGATAATTCCTTTAGCTATTATAATCTGGGCGCAGCAACAAACCCGGGCGATCCCACGTCCAGTTATGAACGCTGGGCGATGAATTCTTACTTTGTGCGGGGCGCCTATACCTACAATGATAAATACATGGCCACCGTAACTGCCCGTGTCGACGGTTCTTCGAAGTTCGGAGAAAATAACAAGTATGCCTTCTTTCCCTCTGTTGGTTTAGGCTGGCTTGTTTCACAGGAAGATTTTATGAGCGACATGACGGTTATCGATCAGCTGAAGCTTCACGCCAGCTACGGGGTGACCGGAAACAGCGAGATCCCTGTTTACCGTTCGCTGGCAATTATCACTTCAGGAACCAATCTGATCGACGGTGTGCGTCAGTCGACCGCTTATGCTTCCCGGCTGGCCAACCCAAACCTGAAATGGGAGAAGACAAATCAGTTTGATATTGGCTTTAATCTCAACATGTTCAAAAACAGACTGAATTTTGACGCTTCCTATTATTACAAGTTGACCACTGATTTGCTGCTAGACTCACCTGTTCCGCACAGCACGGGTTTCACCTCCATTTATGAGAATATCGGTGAAGTTGCCAACTACGGTATCGACTTTATGGTGAACTCGGTTAACATGCAGTCTGATGATTTCTCATGGACCACGACCTTGAACCTCAATTACAACAAGAATGAGATCAAAAAGCTCGGGCAAAATGACGAGGATATTTTGCCTGGTCCCAACTGGGTTTCCGGAAGCCAGACGATTCTCCGCGTAGGTGAATCGCTGAGTTCTTTCTGGGGCTACGAACGCCTGGGCGTATGGACTGAAGAAGAACGCACCGAAGCAGAGGCGGCGGGTGCAAAAGTAGGACAGGCAAAGCGTTCAGCAGCGAAAACAATTCTTGGAAAAGGTATTCCCGATCTGACCGGAAGCCTGATCAATACCTTTAACTATAAGAATTTTGACCTGACCGTTGATTTGCAGTTTGTAACAGGCGTTGATATTTTACAGCAATTTTACCATTCGGCCGAGGATCGGTTTGGTTATACCAGCGGCCTGGCGTCTATTTTATACGAAGGCTATAATGGAACAAATCCCAACACCATGGTACAGGCTATCCGGAATGCAAACCTGTCGGGTCAAAGCTCTGAGGTAGACTCTCACTGGGCTGCTGATGGCTCTTACCTGAGGGGAAACCTGATCCAGCTCGGTTATAATTTTGAAGCTTCCACCTTGCGGGCCATGCGGCTTTCAGCGCTGCGGGTATATGCATCGGTCGAAAATGCGTTTGTGATCCATTCAGACGATTTTCAGGGATATGACCCGGAAGGAACTTCTCAGGGTGACAACCAATGGGGACAGAACATGTTCTTTTACCAGTATCCGAAGCCAAGAACCATTTCACTGGGTGTGAATGTCACGTTTTAATAACCTTTAAGTCAGACGAAAATGAAAATAAAGAAAGTAATATACGGACTAATGTTTGGCGGCACCTTGTTAACGTCTGTATCATGCAGCGAATTCCTGGAGGAGGAGCCCCGAACCAATTTAAGTACTGATCAGTATTTTACAAGTCCCGTTCATGCTACCAGTGCTGTAAATGCACTTTACAGAACCGGCGCTCCTTCCTTTTATACCAATGGAGGGGTCTATTTCCCGCAAATTGCTTCAGAAGGGGGATACCTGTCAGGCTTTTTCGACAATGAATATAAAGGACAGGAAGTGGTTGCCGATTACAGTCAGAAGTTGTCCATAACGAGCAAAAATATTGCCGGATCTATGGATGGTGTGTGGGATGGCGCTTACGGGGCGATCTCACGGGCAAACCGTGCCATTATGTATATACCGGCGATTCCTGATATGGACGAGGCGGAGGCTACGAGCCTGATCGCTGAAGCGAAGTTTTTCCGCGGCTTTAATTATTTTTACCTGGTAAAATTCTTTGGAGACGTGCCTTTAATTCTGGAACCCTACGATTCCAAGGACAACCTGTATGTGGCAAGAACTGCGGCCGCGGAGGTATACGCGCAGATCATCACTGATCTGACAGATGCTGTCGCCGGTCTGCCCGATCTGGCATTTGCAGACAATTCACATCGCATTACCAAGAATACCGCCGAGATGGCGCTGGCTCATGTTTATCTGGTTATGAGCGGTTTTCCGGTACAGGCCGACAATTATGGCGCTGCGGCAACCGCTGCACGGAATGTGATCAACCGGGGAAAACACAGCCTGATCACCCATACGAATACCGGTCTGGGCAGCGCTTACAATGTGATCCGCACCCAGGACGACAATCCGGAGTATCTCTATAATTTTGAATACGAGCCCAGTATTGCGACCAACAATGGCCGTGTGCAGACCAGTATGCCTAATGCGGTCTCATCGCTTGGGGTACTGAAGTATTCCATTACCAACAACGCATACCGGCCCGTTCAACAATACATGAATGTGTATGATCCGGCTTTGGACCTGCGCGTGCAGCACCAACAGTTTTTCCACTATTCTTATACGTATACCAAGGATGGACAAACCATGACCTATACGTTCCCTGACGACAAGACGCCGGGAGCCTGGGTCTGGTATGATGAAGATGCTGCTTTGAACACCGGGCAGTGTGGTAAAGACTTTACCATCTACCGTTATGCCGAATTACTGCTGATCGCTGCCGAGGCGATTGCACAATCGGAAGGCGTGACTGCAGAAGCTGTTCAGTATCTGGCCGACGTCAGGGCCAGGGCCTATACAACAACGCCGCGTGCCACGATCGAGGCATCTTTGAGCGGCTTAAGTGTGGAGGCTTTTGTCCGGCAGGTCTGGATTGAGCGGATGCGTGAGCTGGTGTATGATTTCCGGACCTGGGAGGATATTCAGCGTACGCGAAAATATCCGGTAACCAACAATGCAACTCCGGGAGTTGTCACTTTTGTTGATGTGGTCGGTGCCGTAAATCCCTGGGGACAAACGTTCCAGGAAAAGCATTTACTGTGGCCCATATCAGATAATGAAATGCAGCGGAATCCTTCTTTGGTACAGAATCCGGGCTATGAATAATCAACTGTTCTTCCGGAAACAGTGAACATTCCGGCCGGCAGGAATCCCCTTAAAAAGTTTGCTGCCTCCGCGGGAATGAATAATTACTCAATAAGCACCGTCAATTTTTTGGCGGTGCTTATTTGTAAAATTCCTATCTTTCGCAAGCTAAGTTTTACAAGATTAAATATTGCCATGAGGATGAGAACGATTTTATTTGCTTTTATTTTTGTTGTGACAGCTCTATCTGCAGGGGCTCAGGAACTGCAGCCGGTCGATTATGTGAATACCCTGATGGGCACCGATTCGGAGTTTAAACTTTCAAACGGGAACACGTACCCGGCTATCGCCCTGCCTTGGGGAATGAACTTCTGGACCCCGCAGACCAACAAGATGGGCGACGGATGGGTTTACGGTTACGATGCCAACAAGATTCAGGGATTTAAGCAGACCCACCAGCCCAGTCCGTGGATCAATGACTACGGGCAGTTTTCACTTTTCCCCCTGACGGGAGCGTTAAAGCTGAAAGGTGAGGACCGGGCAAGCTGGTTTTCGCATAAGTCTGAAACGGCAAAACCTCACTACTACCGGGTTTATCTGGCCGACTATGACGTCGTCACCGAGATCACGCCTACCGAACGGGCGGCGATGTTTCGCTTTACCTTTCCCGAAAATGAACAGTCGTACGTACTCGTTGATGCGTTCGACCGGGGCTCATACGTCAAACTGATCCCTTCCGAAAATAAAGTGATTGGTTATACCACCCGTAACAGCGGCGGTGTTCCCGATAATTTCAAAAACTATTTTGTAATCATTTTCGACAAGCCTTTTGCTAAAGCGGATGTGTGGAGCGCCGATAAGGTGATTCCCGGAAAGTCTGAATTGCAGGATAACCATGCCGGTGCAGCCATTCAGTTTAAAACCAAAAAAGGCGAGCAGATCCATGCGCGGATCGCTTCTTCTTTTATCAGCTACGAACAGGCCGAACTGAATTTGAAAGAATTGGGTCACGATTCGTTTGATGAAGTGAAAGCAAAGGGCGAAGCCGTCTGGAATAAAGAACTTTCACGCATAGCGGTTGAAGGCGGTTCGGACGACCAGATCAAAACATTCTATTCCGCTTTATACCGGGTGTTGCTTTTTCCGCGTAAATTCTATGAGATCAACGCGAAAGGCGAAGTGGTGCACTACAGTCCTTATAATGGCAAAGTTTTGCCCGGATACATGTTTACCGACAATGGTTTCTGGGATACCTTCCGTGCCGTATTCCCGTTTTTTAACCTGATGTACCCTTCGCTGAATGAAAATATACAGGAAGGATTGGTTAATGCTTACAAGGAAAGCGGCTGGCTGCCCGAATGGGCCAGTCCGGGACACCGCGACTGCATGATCGGCTCCAATTCAGCGACACTCATTGCCGATGCTTACCTCAAAGGAGGACGGGGCTACGATGTTGAAACCCTGTGGGAAGCCGTGGTGAAGAATTCAAATCACGAAGGCCCGCTGACGTCAGTGGGACGTTTTGGCGTGGATTATTACAACAAGCTGGGCTATGTCCCTTACGACGTAAAGAAGAATGAAAATGTAGCCCGTACCCTCGAATATGCTTTTGCCGATTTTTGTATTTATAAACTTGGAAAGGCCTTAGGTAAGCCGGAAAGTGAGATTGCCATCTTTGCCAAACGGTCACAGAATTATAAAAATGTATTTGACAAAGAAACCAGCCTGATGCGCGGCAGAAACGAGGACGGAAGCTTCCAGAAACCATTCAGCCCGTTTAAATGGGGCGATGCTTTTACCGAAGGGAATAGCTGGCACTATACCTGGTCGGTCTTTCACGATGTCCGGGGACTGATCGATCTGATGGGCGGAGACGATCATTTTACCGGCATGCTCGACTCGGTATTCGTTGTTCCTCCGGTCTTTGACGATTCTTACTACGGAGGAGTGATCCACGAAATCCGGGAAATGCAGATCATGAATATGGGAAACTATGCTCACGGGAACCAGCCCATTCAGCATATGATCTACTTATACAATTATGCCGGCCAGCCCTGGAAAACCCAGTACTGGATCCGGGAAGTGATGAACCGGCTCTATACGCCCGACGCGGATGGCTATTGCGGTGATGAAGACAACGGACAAACTTCGGCCTGGTATGTCTTCAGCGCCATGGGTTTCTATCCCGTTACTCCGGCTGTTGACGAGTACGTCATCGGAGCCCCGCTGTTTAGAAAGATCACCGTCACACTTGAAAATGGCAAGACCATTCAGATCGATGCTCCGAAAAACAGTCCCGAAAACAGGTATGTGCAGAAAATTGACCTAAACCGGAAAGAATACGGGAAAAATTATTTTAAATTTCCGGAATTACAGAAGGGCGCTGTCATACATTTTGATATGGGAAGCGAACCCAATAAAAACAGGGGAACAAAAGAAACGGATTTTCCGTATTCCTTCTCACGGGAGAAATAGCGGGAGCATAGGGCATGGGTCATGAGTTGTGAGACAGGAACAGGCACAGGATTTTTACGGGATTTTGCGTTTTTGCGGTAAAATTAACAAGGGAAAACATGAAGAAGAAAATTGCCATTGGAGCTGATGTTGGCGGAAGTCACATCAGTTGCGCTGCCTTCGATTATACCACCAGAAAATATCTGGAAAATACCTTCGCTGAAAACGATGTGGATAATCATGCAGAAGCGGGGGCGATCATTGAAGCGTGGGGTAGAGCCATCAGGCATACCCTTGACAGGGCCGGCATCGAAAATGTCGGCGGCATTGGCTTCGCCATGCCGGGGCCGTTCGATTATGAGAACGGTATTCCGCTGTTTACAGGGGTAAATAATAAATATGAAAAGATTTACGGCATCAACGTTCCGCACGAACTTCGTCATTATCTGAACTTGCCGAACGATTTCCCGATCCGTTTTATCAATGACGCCACGGCATTTGCGATCGGAGAAGACTGGGTAGGACAGGCCAGGGGAACCAAACGCTCTTTGTCTGTTACACTGGGTACCGGGTTTGGCTCCGCCTTTTTAAGCGATAGTTTGCCGGTGGTATCGGGTGATGAAGTGCCGGCCAACGGATGCGTATGGCATCTTCCCTTTGCAGAAGGAATTGCCGACGACTATTTTTCTACACGCGGACTGGTAAACAGGTATGCCAAATTATCAGGGAAGATGCTGAAGGGAGCCCGGGAGGTTGCTGAGGCAGCTAAAACAGATGAAGTGGCAAAAGCCGTATTCAGTGATTTCGGATGCAAACTGGTTGATCTGCTGAGACCCTGGTTCAAAAAATTTAATGTTGAGGCAATGGTTGTCGGGGGAAATATTTCCAATGCACATCATTTGTTTTTTCCGGCCATGATGGTGTGTCTTCACCGTGAAGAACTGAAGCTCAAGGTGAGCGTGTCGGAATTAAAAGAAAAAGCTTCGATCATTGGCAGCGCCCGTCTGGTTGAGCCTGGTTTCTGGGAACGCGTGTCTCCCCTGCTAAAGGAGATGTAAACGGACCGTGCAGCTAAAACTGACCTGACTATGATTACCCTCGACAGTGAAGTTGACAGTTATATCAGCCTGAATAACTCCCGTTATTCTTATTTTGCGGGGAACAATTACCTGGGCCTTGCCAATCATCCCGATTTTATAAAGGCAGCCACAGGCGCCCTCCAAAAGTACGGGATTAATTTTGCGGCGTCGCGCCGGACGACCGGGACATCCGACATTCACCTGGAGCTGGAAAGGACCCTGGCAGGTTACAAGGAAAAGGATGATGCCGTTGTGTTTGCTTCAGGCTATCTGGGGAATCGTCTGCTGCTGGAGGCGCTGCGGGACCACTACTCCGCCGTTTTTGCAGATGCTCAGGCGCATCCGAGTATCCGCGACGGAATACCAAACGATGTCGCAGCCATATCCTTTTACGAGCATTGCAATTCAGGAAGCCTGGAAAATCTGTTGAAAAGGAACCCGCACCACAAACCCCTGATCATCACCGACGGCGTCTTTGCCCTGACCGGCGAAATTGCTCCGCTTGACCGGATTGCTGCTGTTGCCAGCCCGTATGGTGCGTTGATCGTCGTCGACGATGCTCATGCAACGGGAATCCTGGGAAAGACAGGGAAGGGGACCCCCGAACATTTCGGACTCGGCAAAGCGGACAACATTTTCCAGTCTGAAACCATGAGCAAAGCGATGGGAGTCTACGGCGGTTTCATCGCCGCCAGCCATGATGTGATCTCCGCCATCAGGCAAAAATCATCCTTCTACGGGGCGTCAACCGCCTTGCCTCCGCCCCTGGTCGCTGCGGGTTCGGCTTCTGTGAAATACATTGCCGCCCATCCGGAACTTCGCACCAGAACCCTGGAGAACGCCCGGATGGTGAGGGAAGGGATCATCTCCGCAGGATTTGAAACATCAGATTCGATCACACCGATCATTCCTGTTTATCTCGGCGACCGGCAAAAAGCAAGAGCGCTCTCAGCATTCCTGAAAGAAAATCTGATCATTGTCCCGGCGGTTGATTACCCGGTTAAAACCGGTCGCTACATTGTCCGCATCACGGTTTCGGCAAACCATAGCCCGGAGCAAATCGAAAATCTGCTGGCTGTTCTGAAATTATGGAGGGACCGCCACGATTAAAAAAAAGGGTTGACGGGAACAACACCCCATCAACCCCATTTGATCGAATTGTAAACCAATAACCTATTTAAGCAGCCACATTACTTTATTGATTTCATCATAGCCGTCATACTGACGGTTCAATGCTTCAATCAGATTTTCACGGTTGTAGGTGGCTTCCGATCCCGGATACATCCAGCGAAGCGGTAAGCCGTTTTTATTGTTTTCGTTCAGACTGGTAGCCGGATTAATCGGGAAAACAGGATAACCGGTCCGCCGGTACTCAAAATAACTGGTGCGGCCAATCTGCATGTAATTGAGAATATAACGCTGCATCCGGATCTGCTTCAACTGATCGTCGGTTGCTGCCTTGAATGCAGCCTCTCCGGTAAAATAACCATCGATATAAACCTGCGTAATGGCGTTGCCATGCGCATAACTTGCCTTGGTTGCCATGATCGCTTCCAAAGCCGATTTTACGCCGGTTTCGTAATAGGCCTTCGCTGTCCCGGTTGTGATCCAGCCCAGGATACGCGCTTCCGCCAGGATCAGTTGCTGTTCGGCATAGCTGATCACCATCCTCGGTTCGGCGGCGTCTTCGGTCAGGTACCGTTTATTCAGCAATGAATACTTGTTCGCGCTGTGATTGGCATTCATCGCGGCATAATCCATCGACACATCAACGCCCACATAGGCTGCCGGTTCCGATTCCGTTTTGCCGGCTGCGATTTCAGCGCCTGCAGGTTCAGCGTAGTAGAACATGCGCCGGTCGTTCAGGAGTTTTAACTGGTCGAGAAGCAAAGAACTGATAATGGTCCGGCTGGTGAACAGGTCGTTGGTGCCCGACAACGGGTGTTTGTTCAGGGAAGTATAGCTCAGCCCGAAGAAATCGGAGGTCTTGTCCATCAGGTGCCCGGCGGCAACAATTTCTGCAAAGCGCGATTTTATATTCAGAGAGGCAACCGATTCTTTTTTGCTCAGGGTCATCAGCACCCTCAGCGCCAGTGCATTGGTTGCTTTGCGCCATTTCACAGGATCGCCGTTATAAGGTGTGGGGTCGCCTGTAAAGGTCACTCCCGAAGCAAAGAACTGATCCGCTTCCTTCAGCTCATCCAGAATCCCGATGAAAATCTCTTCCTGGGGATCGTATTTCGGCGTATACAGTCCCTCGGCCCCCTGGTTGGTTTCGCTATAGGGGATATCGCCCATTTCCATGGTCAGGTTGAAGAACAGAAAGGCCCGTGCAAATTTTGCTACTCCCTTATAAGAATTCTCCATGATATCTCCTTCAGCATATTCGATCATGCTTTCGATATTCGGAAGAATGGTCATCCCCCCGAAGCTACTCGTTGAGATTTTGTTGTATTGTTCATCCATCTGGCCTTCATTCGCGTAGCCTACATACTTAGGTAGTGCATTCTCCGCGATCATCACTTTGGAATCTCTCCCGCCAAAGCGCGCTGTACTCAATACCACATTGGTACAAAGCATCGATGCACTGACCACTGTGGTGGTATCGGGATTGGTATTGATCTCTTCGAACTCGCTGCAGCTAAAAAGCAGTGAAAAGATGAGTGTCCCGCATAACCAGATAGAGCTGTTATTTCGTTTTGTATTTCTTCTCATAGCGTCAATTTTTATAAATTCCTTCATAGCGTCAGAAATTGATTTTCAGGTTAAGGCCAACATATCGCTGCGACGGATCACTGAAGTTCTCCGAGCCACCATCCGGATCAGAATATTTGAAATCCTTTGCCCACAGAAATACGTTCTGTGCAATCGCGGAAATGGAAGCGCTTTTCGCATAAAATTTATGGTAGATGCTTTGGGGCAGATCAAAAGTAAGCGCCATTTCCCTGATTTTGAAAAAAGTGGCATCGTAAGCATCATTCGGTGAAGGAGAACCGCCCCAGGCCGTTCCTTTGTGTGAAGTCTCCAGATAACTCTTATAGGTAACCTTCTCGTCATTTTCAGCATAAACCCGCGTATCGGAAGTGATGTTCCCGTAGGTGTCGTAGGCTACTGTTCCTGAGACCACCTTTACGCCCTTACCGATGTAATTTTTGGTTCCGGGCTGAGTGGCGTCGAGGTAGCGTTCCGGGACAACCGACTTGGGGTGAGAACCTGCGCGCCACATGTACATTTCGGTAGTCGTTTGGGCAATGCCGCCAACCCGTCCATCGACCGATACACTGAGTTGAAGCCGTTTATAACGCACTGACGAATTCAATCCCCAGATCCAGTCGGGATCGGAATAGCCAAATTTTGAATCGTAGGGGTTATAAAGTGGCTGCCCGCTGCTGTGGATGATATTTCCCTGAGGATCGCGCTGATAGTCACGCAAAATATAATGATCATAACGGGCGCCTTTCTTGACCCAGGGCTTATCCGGTGAAAAGACCGAATCCAGTTGGGTATAATAGCGGGCATATTTTGACCAGTTGAGTGATACATCCCACTGCCAGTCGTGCGTTTTAACAGGTGTCACATTGGCTGTTAATTCGATCCCCTTCCGGGTAATTTCCTCGTCAATGTTAAGGTACTTGGCGGTGTATCCGGAGGCCGGACTGATTGATGCCGATTTTAGGAAGTCATACATCCGTTTTTGATAGTACGACACATCCAGCGAAGCGCGGTTTTTCAGTACATTGACTGCTGTGCCAATCTCAAAGGTTGAAGATCCCTCAGCAAACACGTCGGTACCGCGGATGGAAGTCGGATAAGTGGCCATGCTTAAGTTTCCCCATACACCAGAAGTAACGGAGTAGACCTGGTTGATGGCATAAATATCGGCCGGCGTTTTTGCGGCTGTCCAGGAACCCCGGAGTTTCCAAAGCGACAACCAGTCCAGCTCGGGCAACAGTTTTGAAACGAGGAAGCTTGTCGAGATAGAAGGATAAAAATAGGAACGGGTTGATTTGGACAAGGTAGAACTCCAGTCGTTCCGGAACGTTCCTTCAACAAAGACCAGGTCTTTCCACGATACTGCCAACCGGCCGAACACACTGTTTACCTGCCTTTTCATGATCCGTGAATTGACATCAACCGGATTAACCGAAGCTTCCAGCGAATAAAAGCCGGGAACCGTAAGGCCCCCCTCGGTCATGGCTTCGATCCCTTCATCCTGCGTATAATAAATGGTTCCCCCCACAAGACCGTCGAGGGTGTAATTACCAAGTGATTTATTGACAAAGATCAATGCGTCGTTATTAATACTGTAGCCCCGGCCAAGTCCCACATTGAACGATCCTTTTTTCGATTCGCCCCATACCTGCGTTCCGTTTTTGATGACCGTTGAACTGCCTCCTCCCTGGAACGAACCTTTTGAAACCTGAACTTCCTGACGGTCGCTGTAGGTGTCAAAACCGGTCCTGACGGTTGCCTTCAGCCATGGCGTAAATTCATAACTGAGTGACAAGGAGCCGTTAAATATATCGCGGTCAACGCTGTGTGTCCGTTCATACCGGTCAAAGTAAGGATTATTATTTGTCGACGTATAACTGTTGTTTTGTTCTTCATTTTTTACCAGCCAGTAATCCTTGTAATCGCGGATGTCGTAATCGGGGGCTGACCAGACCAGAATATTGTACATCGGATCATAGCCCGTATACCCGCTAAAGCCCGTATTGGGCGAAATCTGCTTGTTGAACGACATCGTAGACGACAAGGTAAATTTTTTGAGCGTAATATCGCCACCCATGCTGTAGGTGATTTTATCGAACATCGAATTGGGATACTGTCCTTTGTTTTTCACCCAGGTGGCCGAAGCCCGCAGGCTACCCGCTTCGCCCTGCTGAACCACGCTGACATTATTATTCAAAACATATCCCTGATTCAGGAAATTCTTGAAATTGTCCTTTCCTCTCGGCAGATAAGGCATCGCTTTCATCGTTTTGGAAATTGGGTCCCATTGAATGACCTCCTGCCCTTCCAGCGGAGGTCCCCATGATCCGTCTCCTGAACGAACATAGGTGTTGGTTCCTGTATTGACCATCCGGCCATAGGTCGACTGCATTTCAGGAACGGCCAGATAGCCTGCGGTAAGCATGGTCCCGCTGTTAATTGAAACGGAGACTCCTTTTTTTCCACTGCCTTTTTTGGAGGTCACCATAATCGCTCCGCTTGATCCCCGGTAACCATACAAGGCTGATGCCGTTGCGCCTTTCAAGACGTTAATGCTCTGGATATCGTCGGAAGGCACATCCCGCAGCCGCATATTACCATAGGGTACACCGTCGATGACCAAAAGCGGCTCTTCACCACGGATCTGGATAATAGGTTCTTCGGTAAACTCTGTACTGTTTTTAACCAAAAGGCCCGCCACCTTGCCTGTCAGCGAGGTACCCATGTCGACACCTTTCACAGTCGACAAGCTTTCGCCCGAAACCTGCTGTGAGGCATAGCCAAGCGCCTTTACATCCCGGCGGATACCCAGGGCGGTTACTACAACTTCACCAACGCCAAAAGTTTCTTCCTGCAAAACTACCTTAATGTCAGTTCTTGCATCAACCGGGATCTCCTGTGTCTTCATTCCCACAAACGAAAAAACCAGTATGGCATTCCCCGGAACGTTGCTCAGCGAGTAATTGCCGTCTGTATCGGTGATAGTTCCCTGCGTGGAACCCCGAATAACCACGGTCACGCCCGGAAGCGCAAATCCGGAAGCATCGGTCACTTTCCCCTTTACGGTCTGGCTGGTCTGAGCAGCCAGGAAGGGCGAACGCACGCTGTTCAGGGCGATCTGCCTGTTGTTGATCTCATAGGTGATACCTGTCTTTTGAAATACCTTATCGAGTATTTCCGTAATCTGAAGGTTTTCGCCCGATACATCTACTTTTTGTGACACATCAACCTTCGTGGCATCGTACATAAAATAGAACTCCGACTGATCTTCAATACGCTGTAAAACGTTCCTGATGGTGACATTTTTCATATCCAGGCTCATGCGCGAGTTCTGCGAGTAGATGTTTGACGCAAACACCTGAGAGATGGTTACCAGTAACACAAAAAGCGTTGTTCTCATAATCCTGCAAAATTTAGATTCCCACAATCCATGAAGATCCGGAATCATTGAATAATGATTTTTTTTCATAAATTTGTTTCAGATTTGAATTTTTGTTTCAGATTGTTTTGCCTCTCATTACTAGTGATAAGGCAAAGAAATTAAAGGGATGTACCAGCATCCCTTTTTTATGGATACAGTTTTATTTTTGCATAAGCATTTTATTTTAGTCGTTAATTCTTTATTAACCTGACAGAACGTGATCTATCCCGGATATTTTATTTAAAGATCTGACCGTCTGTTGTATAACGAGATTTTTGTTTTTGCATTCAGATCCTCTCCTTTTATAATTTGATACTGCACCGAGCAGGCGAAACTAATCGACTTAAGAACTTCTTCGAGTGTTTCATTTTTAAGCGTTGCTGTAAATACCGACTGATAGATGGCAGGCGAGGCAACATCAATCTCAATATTGTAACGTCGCTGGAGCCTCGGGATAACTTCTTCCATCGGATCATCCCTGAAAACCAGTATTCCTTCTTTCCATGAAATAAACTTACCGGGATCGGGCTTGCTCCGCGACATGTTCCCCGACTGTTTATTATATTCGGCCATTTCACCCGGATTCAGACTGTAAGGAGAAGATGGCGCTGTTGAATTCCTGATTTCCACCTTCCCTGATTCAAGAAATACCCGCACATTTTTATCTTCCGGATAGGCGCTGACGTCAAACCGTGTTCCCAGTACGTTGACTTCAAGATCCTTGCACCGGACCTTTAGCGGAATCTTTTCGTTTTTCATCACCTGAAAAAATGCCTGTCCCGTCAGGCTGATCTCCCTGTCGCTGACCGAAAAATCGTTCCGGTAACTGATTTGTGTCCCTGAATTCAGCCAAACCACGGAGCTGTCGGGGAGAATGACTTTTGAGATCTGGCCATTTTCGGCAATTACGGTATTGAACGGGGAGGCTGGTGACGGACTAAAATTTTCCGATTTGAAATAATGAAAGAGCGATGTCATTCCGATAGCGAAAATGAAAACAGCGGCATATTTCAGAAAAGACGGAAACAAACCAATTGTTCTCCGTTTGCTGTTCAGTTGTTTTTGGAAATCGAGGTATAAACGTTCAACCCGGTAGTCGGGCATTTTCCTGCCGGTTGATGACAGCGCCCAGGCATTCTTGATTTTCGTGAATTCTTCCTTTGCCTCCCGGTCGTTAGCCAGTCCGGAGAGTATTTCGTTTTTGGGCTCATCGTTTAAGGCGCCCGTTACCATTTTGAGTATGTTGTCAATGCTTTTCATAGCTGTGCGTTCATATAGTTAAAGCATGAAGCGGCTGAACCCCTTGCCTGAATTTGAACTATTTTTTCAAAAAAAAATGCAACTGATTGATTTTTCGGATCTTATGGATTGTAGATTAGTGGAATAAAAACGCCACAACAGGCAGATAATCTTTGAGCGAACCGCGCAGTACTTTCAATGCTTTGGTGATGTGCCCTTCAACGGTTTTTTCTGAAATGCCCAATTCTTCGGCAATCTCTTTATTTTTCAGGGCTTCAAACCTGCTTAAACGGAATACGGTCCGGCATTGCGGCGGAAGCTGCTCCAGTGTGTCTTCAATGATTTTCTCAATTTCGGAAAAAATGAGTTGAGAGGTGTCAAGTATTTCAATCGCCTCCATGTTCAGCTTAAGCTCCAGATCGCTGATCTCCGCCGGTTGAAATCGTTTTTGCTGATACCTGCGGTCGCGGATCTTGTACAGGCAATTGTTCTTCGCGACAGTAAAAAGCCAGGCGCCCAGATTGGTGTCGGCAGCCAGTTGCGACCGCTTTTCCCATAAAGCCATCATGGTTTCCTGGATGATGTTTTCCACGATATCGTTAAAAGGGACATATTCACGGATGAAGTAGTACAGCCGCTGGATGTACCTGTTATAAATGACCTTGAATGCGGCTTCGTCGCCTGCTCTGATGCGATCAAACAAATATTTTTCGTCTTCAGTCATTCAGGTTAACTTGTATACCTGCAAAGCTAGGAAAATATCCTGTGCGCAGGCTCTTGCCTGTTATGTCTTTTTTTTCTAGTTTTACCTACCAGAACAGAACAGACAAAAACCAACTTGTATGCAATATGCATGATTTGCAGAAACCCTAAAAAACAAAACAATACGCGCATGAAGAACCTATTATTCGTTTTAATTTTTCTCTGCGGCATTTACTTTCAGGCCGCGGCTCAGTATGAATTTCCTTTTCAAGACCCCTCGCTTCCCATGGAAAAGCGGATGGATAACCTGGTTTCACAGCTTACCGTCGGTGAAAAGATCGATCAGCTTTTATACCAGGCTCCTGCCATTGACCGGCTCGGTGTTCCCAAATACAACTGGTGGAATGAGTGCCTGCATGGTGTGGCGCGTGCCGGATATGCAACCGTATTCCCGCAATCCATTTCAATTGCTGCATCCTGGAACAAAAGCCTGATCTATAATGTGGCATCCGCGATTTCGGATGAGGCCCGGGCCAAGCACCATGAATTTGTAAGACGGGGTGAGCGCGGGATTTACCAGGGGCTAACCTTCTGGTCGCCGAACATCAATATTTTCCGCGACCCGCGTTGGGGCCGCGGTCATGAAACTTATGGAGAAGATCCCTACCTGACCGGAGAGATGGGCAAAGAATTTGTCATGGGCCTGCAGGGCGACGATCCCGACTACCTGAAAGTAGTGGCCACAGCCAAGCATTACGCGGTTCATTCCGGCCCGGAACCACTCCGCCATGGATTTGACGTTGATGTGAGCGAGCGCGATTTAAGGGAAACTTATCTCCCCGCTTTCCGCACGCTGGTTGTTGACGGTGGCGTTTATTCAGTTATGGGCGCTTATAACCGTTTCCGGGGTGAAGCCTGCTGCGCCAGCAACACGCTGTTCCGTATTTTAAGGGACGAATGGGGATTCAACGGCTATGTGGTGTCCGACTGCGGTGCAATTGCCGACATCTGGCAGTACCATAAAGTAACCCCCGATGCCGCATCGGCAGCAGCGCTGGCCGTGAAGGAAGGCTGCGACCTGAACTGCGGAAGCACCTACCGGGCTTTGCACGGAGCGGTTGAAAAGGGACTGATCTCAGCCGCGGAGATTGACATTGCGGTAAAGCGTCTTTTCATGGCCCGTTTCAAACTGGGTATGTTCGATCCGATCGAGAAAGTGGCCTATGCGCAGATTCCCTATGCCGTGAATAATAATCCGGCCAACAACAAGCTGGCCCGTCAGGCAGCCCGCGAAAGCATTGTGCTGCTGAAAAACGAAAACAACACCCTGCCCCTGTCAAAATCACTGAAGACTATCGCGGTGATCGGTCCCAATGCCGATGAAGTACAATCGCTCTGGGGAAATTACAACGGTATTCCAACCGATCCGGTAACCGTACTGACCGGCATTAAAAATAAAGTTGAACCGCAAACGAAGGTGTTGTTCGCACAGGGATCGGACCTGGCCGAGGGTATTCCCGCGTTCAAACCCATCCCTTCCATTTACCTGGAAACACCCGATGGCAAACAGGGCATTCAGGGCCAGTATTTCGACAATAATAAGCTGGAGGGCGAACCTTTGTTTACACAGACCGACGACAATATTGATTTTGTATGGGATATGGAAACGCCTGATCCCCGACTGGAAACCGACGATTACAGCATTCGCTGGACCGGCTTCCTCAAAGCGCCCAAAACCGGGGAATATCAGATCAGCGGCTGGGGAAAGCCGTTTTTGAAGATCACCTATGAAGGGAAAGATGTTGCAGGCGGCGATCATGAGCACCATGCCAGCATCCAACCCATTAAGGTGACACTCGAGGCAGGCAAGCGTTACAAGATCGAGGCTGACTACCGGAATTACTACGGCGATGCAACCGCCCGTTTATTGTGGGCAGTTCCGGAGGATCATATGCTGGAAAAGGCAGTAGAAACAGCGAAAAAGGCCGATGTGGTCGTGCTGGCGCTCGGTTTGAACGAACGCCTGGAAGGTGAGGAAATGAAAATAGACCTCGATGGCTTCAAAGGCGGCGACCGCACGCATCTGAATCTCCCTAAAGCGCAGGAAGATCTGATGGAAGCGGTTTATAAAACAGGCAAGCCCGTTGTGTTGGTGCTGATTAACGGCAGCGCGCTTTCAATCAATTGGGCTGCCGAAAACATTCCGGCAATATTAACGGCAGGTTATCCCGGACAGCAGGGGGGAAATGCCATTGCCGATGTGTTGTTTGGCGACTATAACCCTGCAGGGCGGCTCCCGGTTACCTACTACAAGTCGGTCGATCAGCTTCCTGCTTTCGAAAATTACGATATGGAGGGCCGTACCTACAAATATTTCCGTCAGGAACCCCTGTATCCGTTCGGATATGGATTAAGCTATACCACATTCAGCTACGACAAGCTGGAGATGCCCGAAACTGTGAATGCCAACGAGCCGGTCAGGATCACCGTTGAGGTAAAAAACACAGGCGCCCGCGACGGCGATGAAGTGGTGCAGCTCTATCTGACCGATGAAAAGGCATCTACCCCGCGTCCGATCCGCCAACTCGAAGGTTTTGAACGCATCAGCCTCAAAGCAGGCGAAACGAAGACCGTCGAATTCACCCTTGTTCCAAGGCAGCTTTCCCTGATCGATAAGAAAGATCAGCGCGTGCTGGAGCCCGGCTGGTTCACGGTGTCGGTAGGAGGTGAACAACCGGGATTTTCCGGGAAAACCGATGCGACCACGACCACGACAGTCACAGGCCGCTTTCAGCTAAAAGGCAAAACGACCCCGGTCGAATAATCGTATCCGGATTCAAAATACAAGCGGATTGGCAGGAATAGCTTTATACAAAGCAATTTCCTGCCAATCCTGTTTTTTTATTAAGGCCTTGTGCAGTCTGGCAGAAAACAATTCACTTAACCTGGAAAAAGACAGAGAGATTGAATTTTGTTTCTATTTTTGTTTACTCGTGACGATTTTCATGTAAAGTCCTGTCTTAAATGAAAATTGGAAATAGAGAAACTTTTTAATTGCTTCTCCAATGGCGTACCACGTTAATTACGATATTAATTTGCTGAAGGCGGGAAACAAAAATGAATTCGAACGGGTTTATTTTGATTTTTTCGATGTTTTGTATGCGCTCGGCGTGCAATATACATCCGATCGGTCTGTTGCAGAGAGTATTGTTCAGGACGCCTTTTTGAAATTATGGGAAATGCATGAAAACCTGTTGCCTGAGACCAATATCCGGAACTTCTTATATACGCTTACCAAGAATTTTTGCCTAAATTATCTTCGCGATCAGAAAGTCGTCTGGAAAAACTTAAATAAGGTCAGAGCATATGAATATGCCTATGCTATGCAATCATTAGAACGTATTGGAAATAATTTCATGGAGTTTGAAGAGCTTTGTAGCAAAGTGGACCTTGCCATTGAAAATCTCCCCGAAGAAATAAAGATCGTTTTCAAACTGAGCAGGTTCGAAGATATGAAATACCGGGAAATATCAGAAAAACTGACAATCAGCGAGAAAACGGTGGAAGCGAGAATGACCAGAGCCCTCAAAATTCTCAGAACAGAGTTGAAAGATTTCCTACCTATCTTTTTATCTTTTTTTAATTAAATTATTAAGAGTTTAATAAAAATGATATTTTTTGATAGGGTATCAGCTTCGTTTGGTGTTTAGTTGTAAAAGTTGAAAAAATGGATTACCAGACGAGCCAAAAGATTCTTATGGAAAATGCATCGGAAAAGGAGAAAGAGGCATTTTACAAAGAGTTGGAGGAAGATAAAGACGCAAAAAAAGAATTTATAAGACAAAAGGAACTGTGGGACTTATACCATATAAGTCAGCATAAGTTGTCTCCGGAAAGGAAAAAGCGACTATTTCAGGAATTCGGGCGTACGATAGCGAACAAAACACAGAAAACAGTTTCACAACGATTTCTGGATGCGATCAAATATGCGGCTGTAATTCTTTTGGCATTATTATCCGGTTTTTTTCTGCACACCATCCAAAATCAAACACCTGCCGGCACGATGCGGGAGTTGCATTCTGAAAAAGGGAGCATTTCCAGTGTTCTGTTGAGTGATGGCTCAAAGATCTGGTTGAACTCCAATACAACATTGAGAATATGGGAAGAGAACAGAAAAGTGACTGCAAAGCTTTCCGGTGAAGCGTATTTTGATATCAGGCATGATCCGGACAGGGAATTTATTGTTGACCTTGGGAAAATTAAAGTGAAAGATCTGGGAACCAAGTTTAATGTCTCTGCTTACCCGGGAGATCAGTTTTACAGAACTACTTTGGTAGAAGGCGATGTCACTATTTTAAGTCCGGACGGAGAGGAAATCAAGGAGTTGGCAGTGAATCAAACTTTCCGGTTCAACCACAATGATCTTTCATTTCAGATCGAGGAACTGGATCCTTCAATTGTCACCGGATGGACCGGCAATAAGTTTGTGTTCATTGATAAACCTCTGGCCGAGATCTGTCATGAGTTTGAAAAGTGGTATGGTATTTCTATTCATATTGAAAGCGAACAACTGAAGCAAGAAAAATATACCAGTGTGATCCTGAGAACTACGACTGTTGGACAGTTGCTTGAAATGTTTAAAATGACAACAGGTATTAATTATACATTTAGAAATGAGAAAAATGGAATTGTGACGATTTTGATCAGTAAATGAAAAAGTGCACCCTGTCCGGTGCACTTCCGTGTTAAAAAAACTGTCTGGTAAACAGTTATTGTTAAACTTAAACACATTGCAAATTTATGAAAAAATTTCAATTGGACGGTTGCCCGAAAAGGCGCCGATCCGTAAAACTTATGCGAATGATGAAGTTGACACTTGGATTATTCCTTATTTCAATGATTTCCGTGGCAGCTGACGCTTACAGCCAAACCACCCGGGTCAATCTGAAAGCAACGAACAGTACGATTATTGAAATTTTCAGGCAGATTGAAGAATCCAATAATGTAGGCTTTTTCTTTAAAAATGACCAACTGGATTTAACCAGGCGATACACGGTCGATTTTGAGAATTCATCGGTGGAAAAGGTCCTGGATGAATTGCTGGGGGATGGGTATAATTACAGGTTTATCGGGAATAATGTAGTCATCACCCAAAAAGAAAATCAAACCGGTAAGTCTTCTGAAAGCATGCAGCAACAAAGCTCAGTCTCAGGGAAAGTCACCGACACTTCAGACGCTGAACTGCCCGGCGTGACAATTGCAGTTAAGGGAACCACGCAAGGGACGGTTACTGATGCTGTGGGAAAGTATTCATTGACCAATCTCCCAGCGAATGCCGTACTTGTTTTTTCATTTGTGGGGATGAAGTCCCTGGAGATTGAAGTGAATGGGCGGCAGCAGATTGATGCCCGGTTAGAAGAAGAAACCATTGGCATTGATGAGGTTGTGGCGATCGGTTATGGGGTTCAAAAGAAAAAGCTGGTTACCGGCGCAACTTCTCAGGTAAAGGGAGATGACATTGCCAAAATGAGCACAGTTAGTGTGCTAGAAGCCATGCAAAGCCAGTCACCGGGTGTGAGCATTACCCAGAACAACGGTTTCCTCGGCGCGGGATATAAAGTGACTATTCGTGGTCTGGGCACTAACGGATCGGCATCCCCGCTTTACGTGGTTGACGGTGTTCCGGGAGGCAGTATCGATGGGCTGGTTCCAACCGATATCGAGTCGATAGACGTGCTGAAAGATGCCGCGTCAGCCGCTATATACGGTGCACGTGCAGCAAACGGCGTCATCCTTGTCACGACCAAACGGGGTAAAGCCGGTGTCTTCGAAACAACTTACGACGGCTATTACGGCGTACAGGATTTATATAAAATACCGACTATCCTGACAGCGAAGGAATACATGGTTATACAGGACGAAGGACGTGTTATGGATGGACAATCCCCCTATAATTGGGCGCAAAATCTTCCGGAACATGACTTAACAGCCATAAACGAAGGAACATGGACAGGGACCAACTGGCTGAAAGAAATACTCAACAAACAGGCTCCTATCCAGAATCATGCGGTCAATTTCACCGGAGGTAAGGAGTATTCCACTTACGCCATAGGCCTCAACTATACCAAACAGGAAGCAACGATGGGAGTTCCCGGTTCCATTCCGGTCATGGACCGGTACAATGCACGCATCAATTCCCAACATACGATTATAAAGAAAGCGGATCTCGATATATTATCGGTGGGTGAAACGCTCAATTACAAATTCCAACAAACGTCAGGTTCGGTAGCCGTGGACGACATTTATTGGAATTCTGTTCATAATATGTTGGTAATGAGCCCGCTGATGCATGTGTACAATTCGGATGGGGATTATTATATGTATCAAGATCAGGTAAAGGACGGGTATAAGTGGGATACCTCGAACAGTGCAAATAAGAATCCTATCGCTTATCTTGACTTCCTGCAAAGCCAGAATCTGAGTAAAAGCCATTATCTCCAGGCAGGTTTTAATGTAGGGTTCCAACCCGTCAAAAACCTGAACTTCAAATCTCAATTCGGCTATATTATGAGCGCATCCAGCTACCGCGCCTACGTTCCGGCTTATGGAGAATTAACCGCTACCTTGATCGGGGTGGACGATGTCGTGACACAGTCGATGAGCCAAAATAACCGTTGGAGTTGGGACAACACGGCAAATTATATCTTTAATTTAGGGGACCACAATATGGATGTCCTGGTGGGACAAAGCCTCGAAAAATGGGGAATGGGTGAATCCATTTCCGGAAGTAAGACAAAATCCTCATTCTATGATTTCGAGCATGCCTATCTAAGCAATGTTCCAGGTACATCCACCACACAATCACTTACAGGATCTCCGGCAAGTCAGGGATCTCTGGAATCCTTTTTCGGAAGAGTAAATTATAACTATAAAGAGAAATACTTGGGCAGCATCGTGATGCGTGCCGACGGCTCATCGGTTTTTGCCCGTGGACATCGGTGGGGCTATTTCCCCTCTGCTTCAGCAGGCTGGGTCATTACCAATGAAGATTTTCTGGCAAACTCCGGCATCCTGAACTTTTTAAAGCTTCGTGCGTCATGGGGCCAGAATGGAAACCAAGCCGTAGCCACGTTCCAATACATGGCGACTATTGCCAGCAACAATACCTGGGGTGGTTATCCCTTCGGCGATTCCATGGGTGATGCTGCTACCGGCTCCTATGCTTACCGCCTTGTAAATCCCAATTTAAAATGGGAAACACAGGAAACATTGGATATTGGTATTGACGCACGTTTCCTGCGACACCGTTTAAGTATGGAATTCGACTGGTATTACCGCACGACTAAGGACTGGCTTGTCACGGCCCCGGTGCTGGCTTCGTACGGCGCCGACCCCGTAGCAGTCAACGGAGGAGATGTACTCAATACCGGCCTGGAACTCGGATTGCATTGGAATGATAAAATAGGTCGTGATCTGAACTATGGCGCCAATCTGTCACTCGGATATAATAAAAATGAAGTCAAAAAGATTGCCAATGAAGACGGTATTCTTCACGGTCCTTCCAATGTATTCTGGCAAGGTGCCGACGAGAGTTTTCGTTCCGAAGTAGGGAAACCATTTGGTTACTTTTACGGTTATCGCAGCCTGGGTATTTTCCAGAATCAGTCACAAATAGATAATCATGAAGGAGCTCTCCTGAACGGAGATAAGACACAACCCGGCGATGTGATCTGGTCAGACACGGACGCCAGCGGCAGCATCGATACCGATGACCGTACCATGATCGGTAATCCTTATCCCGATATCACCATGGGGCTTTCGTTTAATGTGGCGTGGAAGGGAATCGATTTCTCTGTAACGACTTACGGAGCATTCGGTCAACAAATCATGAAATGTTACCGGGATTTCGTATCATCGCCATACAACAATTATACAACCGATATTTATGAACGGTGGCACGGAGAAGGAACCTCCAATAAACTACCGCGTCTGAGCAGTTCGACAAGCACCAACTGGAATCGGATCTCTGACATTTATGTTGAAAACGGAGACTACCTGAAAATTAAGAATGTTACATTGGGTTATGATCTGAAGAAAACATTCAGGAAATTACCGATGCAACAGCTGAAAATATATGCTGCCGCTCAAAATTTATTCACTTTCACAGGATATTCGGGCATGGATCCTGAAGTCGGTTACGGTAGCGGATCTACAGTGGGATCGGGCATTGATCTCGGCTACTATCCCAGTGCGCGGACATTCATGATTGGTACCAACATCAAATTTTAAACCTTATGAAACGAACATGTTGCTTCACAATGCTCAAGGGGAGTATGTTAATTTTCAGCAACATGGAGTTCCATACGACCATTAAAAAACAAATTATTATCGTATGAAAACATCAACTATAATTACGTTCTCCTTGATCATGGCATTCTGCCTGTCGGGTTGTGAGAGCTTTCTGGATACGGAAAACCTGGTGGAAAAAACCACAACGAACTTTCCGGCAACGGAAAACGAAGCGAATGAAATGCTGACTTCCATTTATGCCAATCTGCTGTTTGAAGATCCCGAATCTTCTTCCTATTTCTATTATGCGCAACTGGCGGGTGATGACTGTCTGGGCGGAAACCTTTCAGGTTCAAATAATTGTGCGACGAATTTCCTGATGTTCACCAATTTAAACACCGTTGGGGGTATCTGGAGCAGATGCTACAGAATGATCAATCGGGCCAATGCCGCCCTTGGTTCATTTGACAATGTAAAAACATGGAGCAGTACGTCAGAACACGACCGGCACTTCGGCGAAGCCTATTTCCTGCGGGCATTTGCTTACAACGAACTGGTACAAATATATGGTGGGCTACCGTTACGTACCACAACCGAAGCCACCAATATACCACGGGCATCGGTCGACGAAGTTTACGCGCTGATTGCTTCCGACCTGAAGCAGGCGATCGAGTTGATCCCCAATCGTATTTACGCCGCAGGTTCGGATTTGGCAGGGCATACAACCAAGTCCGCCGCACAAGCCATGATGGCTCGTGTGTTCCTGTTCTATACCGGCAGATATGCAAAAACGGAACTCCCCGGAGGGATCACCAAAGCCCAGGTTATAAACTGGATTGACGATTGTGTTCAGAATTCAGGACACGACCTGGTTGCCGACCAACGTAATATTTGGTCTTATACCAACGATGCCACCGAAACCAATAATGAGAATTACCGCTACAATTATGTCGTCAACAACAACCTGCATTGGGTCGGGAACAGTTCGGTTGAAACCCTGTTTGCCAACAAGCATAAATTGAAAGGCAACAGTTGGACTTATACCTGGTACAGCAACACCGTGGCACAATTCTTCTCTCCTTCGGGTGACAATATGGTGAAAAGCCCCCGCTATGAAAGTTATCCTTTCGGACAAGGATGGGGGGCAGGTCCTGTATCGCCGGCAATGGTCGAAGACTGGAAGAAGTGGTCGGGACAACAAACCTACCTGAACGGGGCAACCGAAGATCCCAGGTTAACCGGTTCTGTCTGGTCTTATCGCGCTCTTGATCCGAATAACACCGGGAACGAATTGCTGAACCGGAAATTATCTTCCTATGAACCGGATTATACCGTTTCAACCCGTTATTATGAGCAAACCGGATACTTCCAGAAAAAATACATCAATGTCCTTTCTTATCATAACGGAGCGTTCAACATGTTTGGGCTGCAAATGTACCCCGATGAAAATCCTACGGTGGCTCAATCGTTGAATAATATTGCCGACCTGATCCATATCCGCTTTGCGGACGTGTTGCTCATGCAGTCGGAGTTAAAGGAAGACGCTGCCGGATTGAACCGCGTACGCGCCCGTTCCAACCTTGCCCCGGTAGCCTGGTCACTGCAAGCCATCAAGGATGAACGCCGCTGGGAATTCGCATTCGAATCCATACGCTGGTGGGATTTGCTCCGCTGGTCGGGACCCTCTCTCGATGAGGCCGGAGATGCATTGAATAAGCAAACCGGATTTACATTGATCAATGCCGCCGAAGTAAAGCCGATGGTAAACTATGACTATAAGTCTCGTTTAAAACAGACGCAGGGGTACTGGCCTATTCCACAAACGGAGATCGACAAGGCCAACGGCGTACTCGAGCAGAATCCCGGGTGGGAACCTGCCGCCCAATTTACGGATTGGAATAACATGTAGCTGATTATTCACTTAAAAATCGAAATCAGATGAAAACTAAAGTATATGCCATTTTATTGATGGTTGCAGTTGCATGGTATGCATGCGACCCAATTGAAGACGAATCGTTGAGGGAGAAATACTACGAGAACGTGGGCACTCCCATCACAAAAACGGAACTTGAAGCGGTGATTTCCATTACTCAACCCATACCCAATCAGGATGGAGTAGTTGAGGGTGACCAATATATTGTGCTTAAGAATAATCGCCGAGACATACCGGGAGTCTGGCATATCGAATGGGGTGACGCAGAGAACAGAAATACGAAAATCTTAGGAACCGATAACGATACGCTTATCTGTGAAAGCAATGATATGTACGATGTCTACTTCGTCGCTATTTCTGCAAACAAAATCGTTCAGACCGACCCTGTTCACCTGACAGTAACGAATTGTTTCGACCCATGGCAAACGCTGTTGACCGGCGCCGTGGACAAGGCGGACAAAACGGCGTCGAAGACTTGGGAATTCTGGCCAAGCCCTAACAAAAATCTGGTCTACTACAACGGGATGTATGGCAACTGGCTGGTGGACGGCACGGTGAAATCGATACACGATGGCCTCAACAACTGGGACGGTGGAGGTACGACACTTGCTGCCGCGGGGGCATGGACGATGGTGTTCGAGTACAACGGGCAGAAACTGACCACGTACAAGCCTGATGGAAGCGTGAGCGGCACGGGAACCTACGCCTTCTCGCACGATATCCCGACCGGCGGTGCGGGGACCCCGGAAGATTATATAATCGGCAGCCTGATAACAACTACTCCCTTGCCCGGCAGCACGACTTCATGGGAAGTCCTTGGCGATCGTCCCACATACTGGTTGTGGCAGTTCGACGCGGAGCGCATCTGTGTGGTGCATCCTGCATCGACCTGGGCACAGGGCGACTTCTGGGATAACTCCGCATGGTACGGTTTCTATCAGGTAAAAGAATAAATCAACTACTGGAAAAACTATTTATGAGAAAGATTTTATACCTTGTACTGGCCTCAATTATTTTGTTGGCAAGTTGTAATGACGATGATTATATAACGGGCATAAGAGCTCCCGGTACGGATCATGATATGCCTGAACCGGTGGAAGGACGCATCGCCCTGGCTTACGTGACATCCTGGAGTAAAGTTATCCCTGACCCCACTTACCTGACAAATATCAATTATGCCTTTGCCGAACCCTATATGGAGGGTGGCGTTTACAAAGGGATCTATGTGCTGGGTGACGAAAGCCGTTTCCGGCAGATCGTTAATCTGAAGAAGATTAATCCTAATCTGTCCATTTCCATTTCTTTCGAAAATTCACAAGGCGAAGGTTTTTCACAACTTGCCAAATCGGATGAATACCGCAAAGCCTTTGCCAATGATTGTAAAGCTTTCCTGCAAAAGTGGGGTATAGACGGAGTCGATATGGACTGGGAGTTTCCCGGCCTTTCATGGAAAGGTGATCCGAATGCTTATGATGTGGCAGTCGATGTAGCGAACCATGTGCTATTAATGAAGCAACTGCGTGAAACCTTAGGAAATCAGTACCTGCTTACCTATGCCGGTTATTGTTTGGATAAGCAGCAGGTTCCGGGAGGCTGGCGCTATATCGATATTGCAGCCGTAACGCCTTATGTCGATTTCGTGAATATCATGACGTATGATTTGGATGCAGCTCCCCATCACCAATCCCCGCTGTATGATCCGTCAGCGGTTTCTGACTGTACCCGTGCTGTCCAGGCCTATCTGGATGCCGGTATGCCTGCCAATAAACTGGTGTTGGGCATCCCTTTCTACGGACGCCACTCATGGACGGAAGCTATCAATTATGTAAAAATTCTCGAACTTAATACCCAATCTTACAAAATCGATAACTGGGACGATGCGGCTTCAGTTCCGTACGTCACCCAAAATGGGGTTTACTATTGCGGATACGACAATGAGAAAAGTATCGGAATTAAAGGTGACTGGGTTCTGGGTAAAGGAATGAAAGGCATGATGTTCTGGGACTATGACGGCGACGATGATCAGGGTACGTTGCGGAAAGCTGTCTGGGAATCGGTAATGAAGAGTGAGTAATCAAGATCGTCCGGGAATCCGGTAAACGTCCGTTAAAACCAATTTCGGGATTCGGAGGTGGACACCGGGACGAAGAGATCATTAAAATACAAAGAACATGGCTGTAATCGGAATAGATCTCGGAGGTACGAAAATAAACAGCGCCCTTTTCAGGGAAAACGGCGAAATGGAAGGCTTCAAAAAGGTGTTCCTTCAGGGCAGGAAAGGGAAAGAAGCCGGTGAACTGATCAGAGCGCAGCTGCGCTCCCTGATCAGCGAAAACGGGACGGATACGGATCCGGTAACTGCTGTCGGCGTTTCCGTTCCGGGGATCTTTGACAGGAATACCGGCAAGGTCTGGGTTCCCAATATTGAAGGGTGGAAGGATTATCCGCTGATGGATGAGCTGGCGGAAGCCGTCAAGGAAGAGCATATAACCGTCAGTATAGCCGACGACCGGAGTTGTTATATGCTTGGCGAAACCTGGAAGGGAAAAGCAAAAGATTGTAAAAATGCAATATTCCTTGCTGTCGGTACGGGTATCTGTGCCGGCATATTGATTGATGGAAAAGTTCTCCATGGAGCCGGCGGTATTGCCGGCTCCATGGGTTGGCTTGCCCTGAGTAAGCCCTATGAAGAAAAGTATATTTCGTGTGGTTGTAACGAATATTATGCGTCCGGCGAAGGTTTAACGCGGTATGCCAGGGAGGTAATAGCCTCCCGTCCCGATTATGCAGGAGTTTTTCTGCATGAAGAGGTCAGCGCATACAACCTGATCAGGGAATACGGGAATAGCGAGGAGATCGCCGTGGCGGTGATCCGTAATGCGATTGAATACTGGGGAATGACGGTTGCCAATCTGGTCAGTATTTTCAATCCGGAAAAGATCGTCTTCGGGGGTGGTGTTTTTGGTGAAGCTGTGAAGTTTCTGGATCAGATCCATGCGGAAGCGAAAAAATGGGCACAACCGGTCGCAATGGAACAGGTCACACTGGATGCATCAGAAACAGGTTCAATGGCAGGTCTTTACGGAGCGGCTTATCTGGCAATGAACCGTTAAGTAAAGCCATATGAACAAAAGAACACGTCAATTCATCGCAACCGGACTGGTCATGATGCTGTTTGGGATAACCATGGTTGTTGTGGGAACCATCAACGATTTTCTGACCTCCGAATACCGGGTCGATAAATTATTTATCGGGTTTTGCGCCTCCATGCTGACTTCCGGGATACTGGCCGGTTCATTTTTGTTTGGTTCGGCTGCCGAACGGTTCGGCTATAAGCGGATCATGCTTCTGGGCGTGCTCATGGTTATTGCCGGGATCGCAGGCATCGTACAGCTCGGTCATATTGCTGTGATCCCTTACCTGTTCCTGCTGATCGGGTTGGGCGGAGGGATTATTAACGGGGTGACCAACCTGGTTGTGGCCGTGCTTTACCCGGTAAATACCGGCGCCTGGTTAAGTCTGCTGGGCGTATTTTACGGTGTCGGGGCATTCGGGTTGCCGTTACTGACGTCCGTTTTACTGGGGCAAGGCTGGGGATACCGCTCCATCTTGAGCTGGATCGGTGTAAGTTTGTTTATCCCCTTTGTTTCAGTGCTGCTATTGCGGTTTCCTGAAGCGAAAAAATCCGGGGGCATGGCCGTTAAGGAGTATTTTAAATTCTTTACTCATCCGGCCATTATTTTCATCGGGTTGTTCCTGTTCTTCCAAAGCGCCGTTGAGGCGATTGTCCCGACCTGGACCCCCACTTATCTTAAAGAGACTTTCGGGGTTGGTTATTCCCATGCCCTTTATGCGATAACCGTATCCTGCATCAGCATTGCCGTGGCCAGGCTTTTCCTGAGCCAGATCCTGAAAAAGGTGTCTTCTTTCCGGGTGGTCCTGGCAAGCTTGCTCATTGTGATCGCAGGGATTGCGATACTGGAACTAAGCGGCTCATTTTGGATCGGATTAACAGGAGTTGGCCTTATCGGGTTGGGACTTGCTGCATCCTTTCCGGTCATGCTCGACTATACTGCCGGGAAATATCCGGATCATACCGGAACCGTGTTTAGTATTGTTATTGGAATAGCGCTGACCGGCAATATCCTGCTGAACCTGCTTACCGGTTATATCTTACAATCGTTTGGCGTAAATAAGTTAAATAGTTTATTAATCCTTTTTGTTTTGATCATGATCGCTTTGTTATATGCGGTCAACTATAGAATAATTAAAAAATGACAATTATGTTAGCAAAAGAATGGTTGAATAATGCCCATGGCATTATGAACAAAATTGAAGAGACACAACTGGAAAACATTAAAAAAGCGGCAGAGATCATGGCCGATTCCATTGAAAAAGAACGCTGGGTTCATACTTTTGGCTGTGGACACGCTACTTTACCCATCCAGGATATGTATCCCCGGATCGGAGGTTTTGTGGGATTTCATCCGATGCTTGAATTACCCCTGACCTTCTTTACAAACATCACCAAGGGAATGAGCGTACAGAATTTTGTCTTTCTGGAACGTGTGGAAGGTTACGGAACAGAAATCATGAAAGGCTACACGTTTCATAAGGATGATTGCTTCTGGTTATTTTCTCATACCGGCATTAATGCTGTAAATATTGATATCGCTTTGAAAGTTAAAGAGATGGGGAACAAGCTGATCGTTTTTGGTTCGGCAGCTGAAGCTGAAGGAAAGCAGACCAGGCACTCAAGCGGCAAAACACTTTTCGAACTGGCCGATGTGGTGGTCGATACCTGCGTACCGATCCAGGATGCCTGTGTGACGTTAAAGAATCATTTCGATAAGGTTGGACCGGTATCTACTTTAGGCTTTGTTACGGCTGTTTGGATGACCGTTTTAACGGTTGGGGAAATTCTTGCCGACCGCGGAGTTAAGCTTTACATTCATCCTTCTCACAATGTTCCCGGCGACACTACAGCCAAAGAACGTCTTGAAGAATGTCTCGCTGTTTATAAGAAAAGAGTTGCAGGAGTTTAATTGAATGATCAGGGGTCATGACCGCAAATTGCCGGAACGCTTTTGGGTTCTGTGACTCCTGATTTAACTCAAATTATTACCGTAAAATAGGATCTTTCGAAAACAAACTATTCATCATGAGACAATTTATTTTAGCAGCCATTGCCTTTACGATTCTGTCGTGTAATTCCGGCCCGGAAAATAGCTGGATCAGGATCAACCAGCTGGGGTATATGCCCGATGCCGTTAAAGCAGCAGTTCTGGTAAGCAGTTCCAATATTCGGATCAACCGGTTTTCGGTATTAAGGGCCTCAGATGACCAGGAAGTTTATACATCGGACCAGCTTGCTGAGTTCCCGGAATGGGGAGCTTTTAAAAAGAGCTACCGGCTTAATTTTTCTGAAGTGTCGGAACCGGGAGAATACTATATAAAAGCGAAAGACATAAAATCTCCCGTTTTCAGGATCGCCGGTAATATCTATTCCGAAACGGCCGATTATATCCTGAATTATATGCGCCAGCAACGTTGCGGCTACAATCCTTTTTTTGAAGATTCCTGCCATCAAAAGGACGGGTTCATCATCTTTCATCCGGATAAAAGCAAGGATTCGACCTGGCTCGATGTGCGGGGAGGGTGGCACGATGCTTCCGATTACCTGCAGTATGTCACGACGTCGGCCAATGCCGTGTACCAGATGCTTTTTGCCTGGCAGCAGAATCCGTCGGTCTTTGCCGACAAGTACCAGTCCAATGGAAATGAGGGAAGTAACGGGATCCCTGATATCCTCGACGAAGCCCGGTGGGGGCTCGACTGGCTGGACCGGATGAATCCTTCAGCCAGCGAGATGTACAATCAACTGGCTGACGACCGTGATCATATCGGATTTAAACTTCCGGCCGACGATACGGCCGATTATGGCCGGGGAAAAGGGCAGGGCCGGCCTGTTTATTTTTGTACCGGAAAGCCACAGGGATCAGAACAGCATAAAAACAGGGCCACCGGCATTGCTTCGACCGCCGGCAAATATGCGTCAGCCTTTGCGCTCGGAAGCCAATTGCTGGAAAAGTACGATCCGGAATTTGCGGCAAAGATCAGAAAAAAGGCCTTTGATGCCTATAATCATGGCAAGCAAAACCCCGGAGTATGCCAGACTGCGCCCTGTGTATCTCCGTACTTTTATGAAGAGGATAACTGGGTCGACGATATGGAACTTGCTGCTGCCCAGCTTTACGTTCTTACCGGGGAAGAAGCCTACCTGAACGATGCAGCCGGTTACGGAAAACAGGAACCCGTTACCCCCTGGATGGGAGCTGACACCGCCAGGCATTACCAGTGGTACCCGTTTATTAACCTGGGACACTATTATCAGGCCTATGGCTATCAGCACGGCGATCAGAAGTTGTTTGACGAATATTTCCGGAAGGGAATAGACCAGGTATACGAAAGGGGGAAAAATAACCCGTTCCTGGTCGGTGTACCGTTTATCTGGTGCTCAAACAACCTGGTTGCAGCCATGGCGACACAATGTAACCTTTACCGCAAGGCAACGAACGACACCCGCTACCGGGAAATGGAACAATCGCTTGTTGACTGGCTGTTTGGTTGTAATCCGTGGGGAACCTCGATGATTATTGGGATCCCGGAAAAAGGCGATTTCCCTTCCGACACGCATTCGGCTGTTGTTTCCATGTTGAAAAAGCAACCTGTTGGCGGATTGGTTGACGGACCTATTTATCGTTCCATATTCGGAAATCTGAAAGGCGTTCGCGTGTCGCAGGAAGATCCGTATGCACGCTTTCAGTCGTATGTTGTTTACCATGACGATCATGCCGACTATTCCACCAATGAGCCCACAATGGACGGTACGGCTTCCCTGTCGTACATCTTGTCTTCGCTGGACGCTGAAGGGAAACAACAGCGTATGAACAACCAATAGCAACAGTGCGTTAAACTCGCGACAAGACAAAACCACCGGGCAGAAAGCCGGCTATAAACACGATTTTTTATACTGGTTTTAATAGTTTTGTACCGGAAAAGGCAGTTGTGGAATCAAATGTGATATAACATGATGAATAGTTACAGAATTACGAAGGGAAGAATTATTTTAAAGGATTCAGTTTTGGACCACCATGACCTGATCGTTGAAAACAATACCATTACAGCGATTACACAGGATCAGGACAAGTATAAAAATCTTGAAACGATCAATGCAGACCGGGCGTATATTTCGCCCGGTTTTGTTGAGCAGCACTTTCACGGATGCGGAACTTACGGTTTCGATATTCTGGGTGAATCCGATCTGTATCATATCATTGATTTTCTGAAAGCGAGGGGGATCAATACGTTCGTTCCCACCTTCCAGTGGAACGAAAAAGTGGTGAACGATGTGGCCCGCAGAATAAAAGAGTCTGCTTTTTTACAGCACTATATCCCCGGCATTTACATTGAAGGCCCCTTTATCAATAAGGAAAAAAAAGGAGGGATTTCAGCCGACTATATCCGGGACCCGGATCCGGATCTTTTAAAGAAAATCATTCATGATACCCGGGGACTGTTAAAACTGATGACCATTGCCCCGGAGAAAGAAGGATCCAGGGAACTGTTCGACTGTCTGAATCAAAACGGCATCGTTCCTTGCTTCGGCCATTCGAACTGCGAAATGAAAGACGTCTACATAACCGATCAATATAAAACCAGCATTACACACCTGTTTAATGCCATGTCGCCTGTATCGCATCAGCGAAGCGGCCTGGCCATGTTTCCCTTCCTCAACCGGAATACGTTTTTCGAGCTGAACGGAGATGGCGTTCATGTGAACGACGAAGCACTGAAGATGTGTTACCGTAACTTAAATAAAGAGAGGCTGATCCTGACCTCCGATGCGGTTGTCTCTGCCGGTTTGGAATACGGCGAATATGTATCCTATTCGAGGGACATTGTCTCCAATGAAAACGGAGTGAGGTATAAAGAAAATAACGTACTGATGGGATCGAACCTGCTGGTGAATGATATCGTGAAAAGATTTGTCGCGCTAACCGGCGCCCCGATCTGGGAAGCAGTACGGTTTGTTTCCTGTAATCCCTGTGTGCTTCTGGGGATCGACGACAGGAAAGGCAGCATTGAACCGGGCAAGGAAGCCGACCTGATCTTGCTGGATCAGGATTATAACGTGATCCGCAATTTAAAGCAGACGGCACAATGAGTTCCGGCAATCCGCTTATTTCAGACAGTTTAACGGCTTCGGACCGTCCGGCAAGCTCAGTCATTCCGGCTACTTCACCGGGCGGGACCAGCGTAAATTCCCGGTCACCCAGGATCCTGTCTATCGATATCATGAGAGGGCTGACCCTCTTTTTGATGCTCTTTGTCAATGACCTTTATGAGCCGGGTGTTCCGTCCTGGCTGGTGCATACCAAAGCCGATGTTGATGGCATGGGCCTGGCCGACTGGGTTTTCCCGGGCTTTCTGTTTATGGTGGGCATGTCTGTCCCCTTCGCTTTTGCTGCCCGACGCAAAAAAGGGGCAGGTTCGGGCCAGCTTCTGCAACACGTCGTTGTGAGAACGGTCAGCCTGCTGATTATCGGCGTGATGCTGCTCAATGGCGGACGCGTCAATGCCGAATTGACCGGGATCAGCCATTCTTTTTGGGCCATTCTGGTCCTTGTTTCTGTTTTTCTGGTCTGGAACAACTATCCGGATTACCTGAAATATAAAAAACTGTTCTTCGGATTAAAACTGTTGGGTATTGCCGGCCTGATCACCATGGCCGCCATTTTCAGAGGTGGAGAACCCGGTCATGTACTCTGGCTGCAAACAGGCTGGTGGGGAATTCTTGGGTTGATCGGCTGGGGATACCTGGTATCATCCGTTTCTTTCTTACTGGTTGGCGAACGGCTTGGAGCAAACATGCTTATTGCGCTCTTTTTTGTTGTCCTGAATATTTTCTCCCGGCTTGGTTGGCTCGGTTTTCTGGATTTTGCCAAACCTGTTTTTGGAATTATCATCGATGGAAATGTCCCGTCCATTGTCATGTCGGGCCTGGTGATCGGGCTGCTGTTGAGAAGATGGGGCGATGACTACCGGAAATTGATTACATGGATTACTTTTGCGGGCATCATTTGCCTGCTTTTCGGTTTTGTTTTACGGCATTGGTTCATCTTTTCCAAAATTTACGCCACGCCCAGTTGGGGTATGCTTTGTAACGGGATCAGCATGCTGGTTTTTGCCTTGTTGTTCTATGTCGTTGACTTTCTTAAGAAAGACCGGTGGACAAAAATATTTCTGCCGGCCGGACGAAATTCATTGACCACTTATCTGGCTCCTGATGTGATTTACTATCTGATCTGGGGCATTGGCGTGCCTGTCCTGATCTATAAACAGGATACCAGCCCGATCCTTGCCGTTGGCGGTTCCCTGGTCTGGGCGTCGGCCATGATCGGCCTCACTGTTCTGTTGTCCCGCATTCACATTCGCCTCCGGTTATAATTTAAATGGAGAACTGATCAGTTCTCCATTTCGCTGGTTCATTGGTTCCCGGAGAGATCGTTCAGGACATTCCTGCAGTGTCTAATGCCAGATCGTCTGTGATTAGGCTAAGGGTTCGTCTATCAATAGGCTGATGGACTGTCCACCATCAGGCTTTGGGTCAGACCCAAATTAGGGAGGGGAGCTGCAAGTTTCATTTTTGAATGAATTTTCCTTAATTTGTTTCTCCTTATGCTGTGCCTATGTCTGATTTCGACCGGATTTTCAAAAAGTATCATACGTCGCTTTTTTTGTATGCCCAAAAATTTGTGCGCGACGAAGGGATTGCCCTGGATCTGGTACAGGATGTCTTTACTGCGGTATGGGAAAAGAAAATTGCGAATAAGAGAGCGCAAAGCCGGAAAATTGCGAATAAAAGAGCATCAAACTTGTTTGAGGCTTTGCCGGGCGTGAGTGATTTGCGCGAAGCGAAAAAACTTGTTCCGGACGAAGAATACCTGAAAGCATACCTCTTCCAGTCGGTCAGGAATTGCTGTATGAACCATTTGAAACACGAAAAAGTCGTGCAAAAGCATCGTGAACAGCAGATTCTATCTTTAACAGAGCTTCAATATTACCAAAGCGGTGAAAAATCGCTGATCGAGAAGGAAAACCTCGATCAGATCTGGCAGGCGATCAATTCACTGTCGGACATTCACCGTGAGATTATTGAACTGAGCCGCTTCGAAGGACTAAAAAACAAAGAAATTGCAGAACGATTAAAGATACCGCTCCGGACGGTTGAAACCCGGTTGTTCCGGGCATTATCCGCACTTCGCACCAAACTCCCGGGAAAAACATTTATCGCACTGTTTTTGTTTAAATTTGATAAAATGATCATCCGGTAATCTTTTTTTTATTAAAATTCTATAAAAAACCACATTTTGATGACGTAATTTCTCCTTCCCGGTTGTGTTGGTATATACAAACAAATGGGAAATATGGGTATTACAGATCAGGAACGGATGATTGCCCGTTATTTAAACGGCGAGCTTACCGGAGAAGATACAGCCGGATTGCTCCGATGGATCAATGAGAGCGCTGCAAACAGAAAGCTGTTTGTGGAGATCAAAGATACCTGGGATGCTGCCTCGAAAAATAAAGACAGGCAGGACGAACAGCTCTTACTGTTTTATAAAACGCAGGCTGAAAAAAAGCGGAAAGCCGGCCTCCCTGTCTGGACTGCTTTGTCCTCTGCCGCCATGCTGATACTCGCCCTCCTGTTTGGGGTGCTGAGGCAGGAAACCTCTTCTCTGACCAGCCAAATAGAATCGTTTACCGTACCCATGGGATCTCGCTCCAACCTTATCCTGGCCGACGGCACGAAGGTGAACCTCAACTCCGGCAGCAGTCTGGTGCTGGATGATCAGTTTTCTCCTCAGAACAGAATTGTCAGGCTGACCGGTGAAGGGTATTTTGAAGTTACCGCCGACAGCCGGCATCCCTTTACGGTGAAAACCGACAAGTTTGATGTGACGGTTACCGGAACTAAATTTAACGTGAGCAGCTATGCAGACGACCGCAATAACAGTGCGGCCCTCCTGGAAGGAAAAATCAGACTCAGGTTAGACAATCAGCAGGAATTTGTGCTGGAACCGGGGCAAAAACTAAGCATTGACCGACTCACCCGGAACACTGCTTTGGAAGTAGCAGACAGGGTGTCGGAAATGGCATGGGTAAACGGCGAATTTGTGTTTAAGGAAATTCCCTTCCCCGATCTGATCAGGCGTCTTGAACGTTGGTACGATGTGAAGCTGGTGTATCCGCGTGAAGCCTTCGATTCGATGGTATACTCGGGTAAATTTAAAAATCAGGAAACGATCTGGCAGGTGCTCGACGCATTAAAACTGACCACGCCGATTGACTACCGGAAAAGAAGCTTTCGCGAATTTGAATTAATATACAGGCCTATGTAATGATAAAGAAAGACGGAATGTCGCCACAACATCCCGCCTTAGAAAAACAATCAAATAGTAATTGTCTTAAACATTTCAAATGTATGAAAAAAAAGCGAAACAAAAGGAGTGACTACCTGTTGGTTGATCTTCCCAAAATCTATCGAATTATGAAATTGATGTGCTTGTTTATGCTGGTGATGTTGATCCAGGTATCCGCATCTTCCTACTCTCAAAACACAAAGCTGAGTTTGAACGCCCGAAATCTGACAATCGAACAGGTATTGGCCCGTATTGAAGACCAGACACAGTTTTCATTCTTTTATAATCTGAACGAGGTTGATTTGTCTAAAGTAGTGGATGTGAGTATCAAATACCGGACGATTGAAGAAGTACTGGATCAGATTATGGCGGATACCGGCCTGAGATACACGATCAACGACAAGCTGATCGTTATCCATAAGGAGCAGAAAATACACCCGTCCGACTTCAGTTTTCAGCAGCAACAACAAGCGGTAAGGGGTAGGGTTACAAACGAACAAGGCGAACCCATTCCCGGGGCGACAGTACTAATAAAGGGTACTGGTAACGGAACGGTGACCGACGCCGATGGTGGCTATTCCATTGGTAATGTTCCGGCTGATGCGGTCCTGGTGTTTTCATTTGTGGGAATGAAATCGGTTGAAATACCGGCAAACGGACGCTCTCAGATCCAGGTGTCGCTCGAAGATGAAACGATCGGACTAGATGAGGTGGTGGCGGTCGGATACGGCACACAAAAGAAAGTGAACCTCACCGGAGCCATTACGGCCGTGGAGCCCGATGAACTGAGAAGCATTTCCTCTTCAACCCTTTCCAATACACTGGCAGGGAGGGCTCCTGGGGTAAATGTAACAGGCAACTCGGGATTTGCAGGGGCATCGTCGAGTGTGCGGATCCGCGGCGGGTTCGGGGAGCCGTTATATGTGATCGACGGCGTTGTCCGCGACAAAAGCGCGTTTGATGTGCTTGAAGCCTACGAGGTCGACCAGCTCAGCTTCCTGAAAGATGCCGCTACGGCATCCATCTACGGGTCACGGGCAGGAAACGGGGTGGTCCTGGTGACCACGCGCAAAGGCGAAAAGCAAAAACCCGTACTGAACTACCAGGCCTCTTACACCACTTCGTCGCCGACTCTTGAATTGTTGTCGGATAAAACAACGGCTATCGACGAACTGATTTATCAGAACAGGGTGGCGGAATATCAGGGCAGTGCGCTGCCGAACGGTGACGAGGAATTTGAGTATTTCAAGGATAAAAACTACAATGTCAATGACTACATCTGGCAGGACCCCTGGAATCAGAAACACTCGCTGAGCGTTTCGGGCGGTAGCGACCGCATCACGTATTACGCGCTGGCCAGCTACCGGGGCGAAGAAGGTTCGTATAAGAACCTGGCCTACGACAAGTATAACCTGCGGTCGAATGTGTCGGCAAAAATTACCGACCGCATCACGCTCAACCTGAACATGTCGGCCAATCAGCAAAACAACGACCGCTTTTACTGGCCCTTCTCCGACGATGATGAGTATACGCTTGCCGACTTGTACCGGTGTACCTTTAACTGGCCAAAAACTTACCCCTTCTATCTCGAGGAAGACGGAACACCGGCAAACTACATAACGGACTACCCGGTGCAAACCCCGATGGGAAGCTGGCAGGCCTGGAATGTGATTGACCAGGTGATCGGCGACAGGTACATCAAAACCCGTGAGCGGGAACTGAGCTCAACGCTCTCGCTCGATGTGGACCTGGGCAAGTTTCTTCCCGGCTTATCGACGAAAATTACGGGAAACTATATCGGCTCTGACTACATGCGGAAGAAGTACCTGACCTATCAGAAAAACTATGTCTTTGTTTCGGCCGATCCCGATGGTAACCGCTTTATTCCGGCCCCGCCCGATCCGGAGAAGACCAATACCTTCACCTTTTCGCAAAACCAGGAATTTCTGAGCTATACCATCAACACCATCTGGAGCTCCCAGCTAAACTGGTTTTTAAATTATGACCAGACATTTGGCAAACATGGTATTGCTGCCATGGTGGTCTGGGAACAGGCTGAGAACGGTGGTTATCAGGCTGAATCAAGAGGGGAGGACCCATTGACCAACTACGACCAGATGTTTGTTTACTCCACCGACTCCGAGCGGCGTTATGGCGATGCCTTTGAGCTGACAGGAGCCCGTCAGTCGTGGATTGGCCGCGTAAACTACAACTACAATGAGAAATACATCGCCGAATTTTCGTTCCGCTACGATGGGAACACGCTTTTCCCCAAGGGAAAGCGATGGGGCTTTTTCCCTTCCTTCTCGGCTGCATGGCGGATCAATAACGAGCCGTTCATGAAAAATATGTCGGGCTGGCTTTCGAACCTGAAAATCAGAGGATCGTACGGCACCACTGGAAATGACCTGGATGTTTTCAATGACCCCATTGTTCCATTTTCCTATAACCTGGTTTATCAGACGTCCAACCCCTATATTTTCGGCGATGACCTTTATCTGGGCATCGCTCCCGGGGCAACTCCGAACCCGAACCTCACCTGGGCAACTTCCACAACGTATAATATCGGCTTTGATTTCGGGGTCATCGAAAACAAGCTTTCGGGATCGTTCGACTACTTTTACAAGAAGGAAGAAGACATCCTGGGCTCACGCCTGATCACACTTCCCGATACCTACGGACAGGACCTTGCTCCCGAGAATTACGCTGAACGTTCCTGGCGGGGCGCCGAGCTTTCCGCGATGTGGCGGAACAAGGCGCTCGACGGGGAACTAAGCTATTCGGTCTATGGCAACGTGGGCTATGCCCGCGACCAGTGGGATAAGCTGGATGAAAGCGCTGCTTTTGCACCGGGCGGCAACCAGGCCTGGAACTCAGCCATCGGCGAGCCGGTAGACCGGATTGTCGGACTCAAAGCTCTGGGCATTGTCCGCACGCAGGATCAGCTCGACGAATTGCTGGCCACCGGGCTCACCCAATATGGCCGCACGCCGTACCTGGGTGGGTTGTATTTTGAAGATGTCAGGGGCGACGGTTATGCTCCCGGTCCTGACGGAAAAATCGATGATAACGATTTTCAGGTACTTTCCGATAAGGGTTCGCCCCGGCTCAATTACGGCATCGGGTTCAATGCTTCCTGGAAGAATTTTTCGGTCGATGCCCATTTTCAGGGCGTTGGGTTTTACGACCGGATCATCAGCAATAAAGAAGGACCGGGCATGCGCCAGCACGGCGGAAGCGTGAGGCCTTACTACCCTTTGTGGGCGGATGACGTCTGGACGCCCGACAACCCCGGCGCAGAATATCCGCGCGTTGTAGGGAAAAACTGGTACGAGTCGGGTACCGGGGCAAGCTCCTTCTGGATCAGGAATGGCGCCTATCTGCGACTGAAGAACCTGAATATCGGTTACGACCTTCCCAAATCCTGGATCGCGGGCCTGAACCTGATGAGCGCCCGGATCTTTTTTAACGGGACCAACCTGCTTACCTTTTCGGAAATGAAGGAGTTTCACGATCCGGAGCAGGAAGTATACGATTCTTATCCCCTGATGAAGTCATTCACCTTTGGTATCGATGTTAAATTTTAATAACGCCGGCAATGAAAAAAATAATCTATCTGATAGCAGCAGTCGCCGTAATGATCAGCTTTACGCGATGCAACGATGTCCTGGACATAGAAAATATTGAAGATTACGACGCCGAACAGGTCTGGAACGACGAGAAACTCGCGAATGCCTATATGACTAATCTTTATTCGATGTTTGGAAACTGGGATGTTTCGCTTGACACACGCACCCAGCAACTGAGCGGGATCCATTTCTATGCAAACTGGGTGACCATTACCAACGACGAATACAAGAGCTGGGATTATGAGCGGATCCGCCTCATTAATCAGGCCCTGGTCGACGTCAACAGCGGCTCGCTGACGCAGGAAGTCAGGGACCAGATTACCGCGCAGGCCTTGTTTATGCGCGCCTGGGCCTATTTCCAGATGGTGATGTATCATGGAGGCGTTCCGTATATCACCGTCCCGCAAAACCGGGAAACCGACGACCTTTTTGTCACCCGCCATTCAACAGCCGAATGCTTTGACTTTATCGTTAAGGATATGAATGACGCGATAGCGCTTCTTCCGCAGCATATCCTGAGTACCGACGAAAACTTTGGGAAGATTGACGGCAACTTTGCCCTGGCTTTTAAAGCGAAGGTGTTGCTTTACAAAGCTTCGCCCCAGTTCAATCCGGTTCATCCCTGGGACAACGCCCACTGGCAGGAGGCTTATAGCGCGAATCAGCAGGCCTATACCTCGCTAAAAGAGCAGGGATATGCGCTGACCGACGATTACGCTGATATTTTTCTGCAGGAAAGAGGGCCGGAGGTCGTTTTCTCTGTCATTAATACCTATCCGAATAAGGTAGCGGAATGGGAGCATGGAGCACGCCCCGGGTCGGAAAGCCGCGGTCCTGCATCAGCCTGTCCAACCTGGGAATTTGTAAGCCAGTTCCCCATGAAGGACGGGAAGTTATACCATGATCCTGCCGGCGCTTATTACAAAACCGACACTGAATTTTTGCAGCGCTACTGGGAGAACCGGGACCCGCGCTTTGAAAAGTCGGTGGTCTGGAACGGGAGTATTTATGAAGTGTCCGGTAAAACCGGAAAGCGGCAATACACCTCGTTGGGGGTAGCCCACGAACTCGACGATTTTGGGATTAACCCCAAAGCCAGTATCAACTCCACCAACCTGGACCGGTACAGCGGCTTTTTTATCAGGAAAGCCAGTCAGCTTTCGCTGACACAGGCCGAGGCGCAGCAATATGATGTTGATTATGTCGTCATGCGTTTCGCCGAAGTGATGCTGAATTATGCCGAAGCAGCCAACGAAACGGGCCATACGGCAGAGGCGATCCAAATTCTTCGGGAAATTCGCGCAAGGGCAGGTATTGAGGCCGGAGCCGGAGGAAATTACGGCATAACGGCTGTGACCCGGGAGCAGGTACGGGAGGCCCTCCTGGCTGAGCGGAACATTGAATTCTGCTTCGAGGGAAAATATTTCTGGGACCTGCGCCGCCTGCGGATGCTCGACCGGCTTGATAACCAAACCAAGCACGGCGTGGAAGCAATTGCCGTCAATCCCGACGGATCGGAAATGAGTATTGCTGAGGCCAAAGCCAAAGCAGACGCCTATGAACTGACCGAAGACGATTTCAGCTATACGCTGCTGCAAATCCCGGTTACAGGCGTAAAGGTGACATCGGTTCCCGATACGTACTATTTCTTCCCGATCCGCCAGGAAACAATTGACCGCAACAGCAAGATCGAGCAAAATAACAATTGGGGCGGCACATTTAATCCGGCGCTTGAGTAGTTCACGTTACACGACCGGTTGCTCCTAACCGGCCGGTCGCATCAAAATTCAGGGGTGTACAAACGGCTAGTCCGATATACACCCCTGAATTTTGTTAATTTGTATCCATGTTACAAAAAAGCTTGTGTTGTCAATACAAACTATTATTTTTTAACTTTGTATGCTATACTTCGCAGCAGATACAGCAATAAATAAATGATATAACATGGAGAATATGAAGAAATTCCGGAGCCTGTTTTACAGCTCCACGCTAATTCTGGTTTTGCCTCTTTTTTTAAGTTCCTGCAGTCAAACCAAAGTAGCTCCGCCGGCTGCAGTGGAGCCCGTGCCCGATGAGCGCCAGATGGGCTGGCATGAAATGGAACAAAACGCCTTTATCCATTTCACGATTAATACCTTTACCGATAAGGAATGGGGATACGGCGACGAATCGCCCGAACTTTTCAATCCCACCGACCTGGATGTGGACCAGTGGGTTTCCGTGCTGAAGGAAACCGGTTTCAAAGGAGTGATCCTGACCTGTAAACACCACGATGGGTTCAGCTTATGGCCTACTGCCTATTCGGAGCATTCCATTAAGAAAAGTACGCTTCAGGACGGAAAAGCCGATATCGTTAAAGAAGTTTCGGATGCATGCAAAAAACACGGGTTGAAATTCGGCGTTTACCTTTCACCGTGGGACCGCAACCGGGCCGACTATGGCCAGCCTTCATACATTGAATACTACCGGAACCAGTTGAAAGAGCTTTTTACCAACTACGGACCGGTGTTTGAAATGTGGTTCGACGGGGCGAACGGCGGCGATGGTTATTACGGCGGCGCCAATGAAAAAAGGCAGATTGACCGGCAAACTTATTATGACTGGCCGGCAACCCTTGATCTGGTTCGCAGCATGCAGCCTCAGGTTTTATTTTTTAGTGATGCCGGTCCCGATTTGCGCTGGTGCGGAAATGAACGCGGGGTGATGGGAGAGACCAATTGGAACACCATTTCGGTCGATACCCTGTATGCCGGGAAATCAGACATCACCGAATTGCTGAATACCGGTTCCGAAGACGGCAACAAATGGGTGCCGGGTGAAGTCGATACGTCTATCCGTCCGGGATGGTTTTACCATGCCTCAGAAGATTCGCTGGTGAAAACGCCCGAGCAGCTTTTTGATATTTACCTCAGTTCGGTTGGACGCGGATCAACCCTTCTTTTGAATATTCCTCCCGACCGACGCGGAAAATTCCATGAGCAGGATGTGGAATCTCTAAAGGGCTACAAAGCAATCCTTGACAGCGTTTTTGCAACCGACCTGGCTAAGGGCGCCAATGTGAAAGCTTCGGAAGTACGGGGAAGCTCGTCCGACTTTGCAGCTCAGCTCGTGGTCGATGGCGACAACAATACCTATTGGACAACCAACGACGAAACAAATACAGGCAGCCTTGAGGTCGACATGGGTGAAGAGAAGGCCATCAGATTCGTGCAACTGCAGGAGTTTATTCAACTCGGACAACGGGTGAAGGCCTTTACCGTTGAAGTCTGGCAGAACGATGCCTGGAAAAAAGTTGCTGAAGGAACCACGATTGGCTATAAGCGAATATTAAAAATTGACCCGGTTAAAACCGGCAAGCTGAAGGTCACCATTACCGATTCCAAAGCCTGCCCGGTTATTTCATCGGTCAGCCTTTATTAACTTCCGGATATCATGATACGACACTACCTTTTTATACTCTTTGCATTCTTCGTAGTTTTTCCCTCAGGGGTATCGGCCCAGTCAAAAGGGTTTTCCATTGCCGACGGCGAATTCAGGCAGGACGGCAAGCCCGTGAAGATCCATTCTGGCGAAATGCACTATGCCCGGATCCCGAAGGACTATTGGCGCCACCGCCTGCAGATGATGAGGGGCATGGGACTGAATACAGTGGCCACCTATGTGTTCTGGAACTACCATGAACCTGCTCCCGGACAATGGGACTTTGAAACAGGCAACAAGGATCTTGCCGGCTTTATTAAAACGGCCGCAGAAGAGGGTCTTTACGTGATCCTCCGCCCTGGGCCGTACGTCTGTGCCGAATGGGAGTTTGGCGGTTACCCCTGGTGGCTGCAAAACAACCCGGAACTGGCGGTCCGGACCAATAACAAGGCATTTCTGGATTCGTGCGCGACCTACCTTCAGCATCTTCACAAAGAAGTAGACGGACTGTTTGCGAATCAGGGCGGGCCGATCATCATGGTCCAGGCCGAAAATGAGTTTGGCTCGTATGTTGCCCAGCGGAAGGATATTTCGGACGAAGAGCATCAGGCCTACAAAACGGCCGTATACAAGCTGCTGCAAGAAACAGGCTTCCCCGAACCTTTTTTTACCTCCGACGGGAGCTGGCTTTTTGAAGGCGGCGCTGTTCGCGGCGTACTCCCGACAGCCAACGGCGAGAGCAATATTGAAAACCTGAAGAAAGTCGTTAATCAGTATAACGGCGGCAAAGGACCCTATATGGTAGCTGAATTCTATCCCGGCTGGCTCGACCACTGGGCCGAACCTTTTGTCCGCGTTGCTGCCGAAAATACGGCCAAACAAACAAAAGCATACCTTGAAGCAGGCGTCAGCTTTAATTTTTACATGGTTCACGGCGGTACCAATTTTGGCTTTACCTCGGGCGCCAACTACAACAACGACTTCGACATACAGCCCGATCTTACCAGCTATGACTACGATGCTCCGATCAGCGAAGCCGGATGGGTCACACCAAAATACGAAGCCATCCGAAACGTGATGCAGGAACAGTCGCCCTCGACGCTTCCCCCGGTTCCCGGGAAAATTGATGTGATGGCCTATGGTGCGCAGCCGGTAAAGGCCGCCATGGATGTGCTGAGCGGACTGAAAAAGCAAAAGCCGGTGGTGGGCTATCAGCCGCTCACATTCGAAGAACTCGGACAGGGGCATGGTTATGTGCTGTACCGCAAACGCTTTACACAGCCGGTTTCCGGAACCCTGAAAGTGGAAGGGCTGCGCGATTATGCCGTCGTGTATGTGGACGGTAAAAAGATTGGCGAACTGAACCGCATCTTCAAGAACTACGAAATCGACGTGGAAATTCCCTTTAACGGGATGCTTGAACTGCTGGTCGAAAATATGGGGCGGATCAATTACGGCGCGGAGATCGTCCATAACAACAAGGGCATTATTTCACCCGTCTTCGTGAATGAATTTGAGATCAGCGGCGGCTGGGAAATGTATAAACTGCCCATGGATCAGGTTCCCGCTGTGAAGAAAGGTACAGTACGAGACGGAGCTCCGGTGCTGTACGAGTCGGTCTTCAACCTGGACAAGCCTGCCGATACCTTTCTCGACATGTCCCGCTGGGGTAAGGGTATTGTGTTTGTGAACGGGCATAACATTGGCCGCTACTGGAAAGTGGGGCCGCAGCAAACCCTGTATGTTCCGGGTTGCTGGCTCAAAAAAGGGGAGAACCGCATTGTTATTTTCGAGCAGCTTAATGAAAAACCCCAAACAACCATCACCTTTACCGACACGCCCATCCTTGAAACACTAAACCTGCCGGAAAATTAATCCGGTTCAGTCTTAGCAGGAATGAGATCATTGTGCAGACAGTGATCTCATTTTTTTGCAATGTGGCGTACAAAAAAGAATATAAAAAGAAAAGATTCAATCTTAAAACGAAAATATTCTACCGGTTTTGTTTCGTTATTTAGCTTTTTGTGCTAAGTTTAGTCGCTGAAACGATGCCAACAATGGTGAAACGCGGTTAAGGGGTAAAGGCGGTCCATGAAGGTATCGGTAAAGCAACAATTCAAAAAAAGAACAATGAATCCGGACCGGAGATCTTTTATTAAAACAGGCGCGCTTGCGGCGGCCAGTCTGAGTGTTTTTCCAATCAGCAGTCTGGCGGGATCAGCCGGCATCAGACCAACCCGGCTTTTGCAGGGATTTATGTCTTCGTCCGATGAGGTGAAGTCATCCTGTTACTGGTGGTGGTTCAACGGAGTGGTTAACAAGGAAGGGATCACACGCGACCTGGAAGAGTTCCGGGCAAAGGGCATGGGCGAGGTGCTGCTGGTGAATTCGGCCGGCGGACTGGGAGGCGTTCCGTTTCCCCAGGGAGCGAAACTTTTTTCAGACGAATGGAAAGCGCTGTACCGCCATGCCATGGCCGAAGCAAAAAGGCTCAACATTGCCGTGGGTATTAATCTTAGCTCGGGCTGGTGTATGGGTGGCCCCTGGATCACACCCGAAAATTCAGGACGCTGGTATCTGCAGTCGCAGCTTGATGTGAAGGGATCGCAAAAGTTCTTCGGCAAACTACCGCTTCCGGACAACCGCGACGGCTACGACAAGGTCTTTAATCCCCCGGGATACAAGGATTATATCGACCTCCCCCTGGAAAAACTCGATTACCGCGACACTGCTGTAGTCGCTTTTTTGAATCCGGATCAGCAGGCTTCCCGTATCAGCGGCGAAAGGGACAAAGTGCTGGATGCCAAATCAAACCGCCGCGATGCCAGCAATTTTGCACTCGCGGTTAACGTGATGAACCCGACCCGGACGCCCTGGCAGCATGATCCGGCCGATCAGCCCGTTCCCCTCACCAAAGTGATTGACCTGACTTCGAAAGTGAACAGCGAAGGCTACCTGGACTGGGACGTCCCGGAAGGAAACTGGACGATCATCCGCACCGGGCACCGCATGACGGGTTCGCGGCTGATGATCGCCCAACCCGAGGCCGACGGACTCTCGATCGACTGGTTCGACCGCAAAGGCGTCGAACTGCAATTTGAAAACTTCGGCAAAATCTGCCTGGACGAAGCTGCCAAAGTGGGAGCGAAGCCGAAATACTTTTGCGACGACAGCTTCGAGGACGGCTTCCCCAACTGGACCGGCCGGATCCTGGAAAAGTTCAGGGACTATAGAGGCTACGACGCTACACCTTACCTGCCGGTTTTGCGGGGGTATCTGATAGAAAGCGCCGAAGTGTCCGACCGCTTTCTGACCGACTACCGCAAAACCATCGCCGACTGTATGGCCGACGAACACTATCAGCGTTTTGCCGAACTGTGTCACGAACAGGGTCTGCTGGTACAAAACGAAGCGGCCGGGCCGAGCCGGTCGGGGACGATTTGCCTCGACGGACTGAAGAACCTGGGGCGCAGCGACATGCCGATGGGCGAATTCTGGTTGGGTCCGAACCATGAGGATCAGTCAACGCTGACCGACGACAAATCGTATGGCGTTTCACGCCTGGATTTTGGTCAGAATAAAGTAACGAAAATGGTTGCATCGGCAGCACATATTTACGGGAAGAAAACGGCCTCCGCCGAAGCGTTTACAACGATGAGGCACTGGATGGACTATCCCGGTTCGCTCAAACAGTCGCTCGACAGGGCATACTGTGAAGGGATTAACCGGATCGCTATCCATACTTCTACCGCCACACGTCCGGGCGACGGAAAGCCCGGCTACGAATATGGCGCCGGCACGCACTTCAACCCGAATGTGACCTGGTGGGAAATGGCGGGCCCTTTTTTCGATTACGTGGCCCGGTGTCAGCATCTGCTTCAGTCGGGTATGTTCGTGGCCGATGTGCTCTTTTATAACGGCGATGCCGCGCCAAACCTGGTCGAACAGAAGCAGATCAAACCTGAGCTGGGGAAAGGGTACGATTATGACGTGTGCAACGATGAAGTATTGCTGACCCGGCTGGCAGTAAAAGACAGGCAACTCGTGCTGCCCGACGGCATGCGCTACCGGGTGCTGGTGCTTCCGCAGTCAAGCCGGATGCCTTTGCCGGTGATGCAAAAGATCAAAGAACTGGTAAAGGCAGGGGCAACCGTTATCGGCCCCCTGCCGCTGACCGATTCCGGTTTGAAAAACTATCCCCAATGTGACCGTGAAATCGCAGAGATTGCCCGTGAAGTCTGGGGACCGGTCGATGGTAAGCAAGTAACGATGAACCGCTTTGGTAAAGGCCGGATTTATGAGGGCAAAGCCGTTCGTGACGTGCTGCTGGAAGATGAGGTAAAACCCGATTTCGAATACAGCGGTGATGACGAGTGGATCGATTTTATCCACCGCAGCACTCCCGAAGCGGAGATCTACTTTGTGACCAACAGGAAAAAACAGCCGGCCAAAACAACCTGCCTGTTCCGGCAAAAAGGTCGCCGGCCGGAGATTTGGGATGCGGTGAGCGGAGCGGTCGTCCATCCGTCCTTTAAAGAGGCCGGTGGCCGGATCAGCCTGGCGCTTCATTTCGAAGAATTTCAGTCGGTCTTCGTGATCTTTCCTCAAAAGCCAACTGAACCGTCCCGGCAAGACCAGGCATGGCTCTGGCAGGATCCTTCCGGCTTACGTCCGCTGCAGGAAATCGTGGGTCCCTGGACCGTGAAGTTCGAAACAGCCTGGGGAGGTCCGGAAACAGTTCAGTTCAATGCGCTGCACGATTGGACGGCCCACCCCGATGAACGGATCCGGTATTATTCGGGAAAAGCTGTATATATCACCAGCTTCGATCTGTATGAGAAGCCTGATCAGGCAAGCGGCTTATTCCTTGACCTGGGCGTCGTGAAAAATATTGCCCGGGTAAAGCTGAACGGCAATGACCTGGGGATCCTGTGGACTTCGCCCTGGCGGGTGGACATTTCAAATGCGGTAAAGGCCGGGCACAACAAGCTCGAAATCGAGCTGATCAATCTCTGGCCCAACCGGCTCATCGGCGATGCCGCGCTCCCGCCCGAAAAACGCCTGACCAACACCAACATCGTTTTTAAAAGCGATGCTCCGTTGCTTCCGTCGGGTCTGCTTGGCCCGGTCACCGTTTGTTTTGTGCCGGCAAATTGCTAAATTTCGATGTATTTCGCAGTCAGGCATTAACAAGGCATGCATGAATATATTTTCACGCCACGTCAGGGTAAAACCGGTTGCGCGTGTCATAAGTGAAAAGAATGTAATTGCAGTGCCGGTGAATCCAACATTATCCATCATGGACCGTAGAGAAAAGGCGGAGGATGTTTCAATCAATCATGAAGACGCTTTTGAGCAGTTGTTCAAGAATTTCTTTCGGGAACTTCACGTCTATTCCTTTTCGATCCTGAGGGATTGGATCCTGGCTGAGGAAGTCGTGCAGACCCTATTCCTGAAAATGTGGGAGAACGGTTCCTGGAAACGGGTGGAAACATCCATGAAAGCATTCCTCTACCGGTCGGTTTATCACGAGAGTCTCAATGTTCTAAGGCAGCATAAAGTGAGGCAGAGTTATGAAAATAATATCCTGTATGTGATGAAGAATGAACCCGGACATACGACAAATCCGGTTGAACTGAACGAACTGGAAGAACGGATCAGGAGAAGCCTTAACCGGTTGCCTGAAAAATGCCGGACCATTTTTCAGTTAAGCCGGTTCGGAGAGCTGAAGTACCATGAAATTGCTTCTCAGTTGGGGATCTCTGTCAAAACCGTCGAAACGCAGATGGGGAAGGCGATCCGTGTTCTGAGGAATGATCTGAAGGATTATTTGTCTCAGGCGGGTCTATAACGATTAATATGCGAGGAATGATGATGAACGACAAAATATTGACCAAATATCTTTTAAAGGAAGCCTCAAAAGCCGAGGTGGAAACAGTTGAACAATGGATCAGCGCTCATGCTGATAATGAGTTGCACTACCGGCGCGTAAAGCATTTATGGAATGCCAGCGCCGGTATAGCCGGGAAAAGCAGGTTAACGGAGGACGACGCGTGGAAGCATTTCCTGCAAAAGCGGGAAAGACCTGCTGTAACCCGGCCGGCACGTGTCATCCGCTTTAACGGATTCAGGATGGTGGCAGCCTGCTTTCTCGCTGTTTTCTTCCTTTTTGGCGCCTGGTATCTGCTGGCTCCCGCCGGCAGTCCATTCACTGCGTCCCGGTACGCGACCAACGATGAGGTTCGCAACGAAACCCTTTCTGACGGATCAGTCATCACGATGAACAAGCATTCAAAACTTTCCTTTTCACAACGGATCCTTCAGAAGGAAAGGATTGTTGAAATGAAGGAAGGAGAGGCATTCTTCCAGGTAAAACCGGATAAGGACAAACCCTTCGTCATTCATTCCGGAGATGTGACCATCACGGTTGTGGGAACTTCCTTTCATGTAAAACGGCATGCCGAAAAGACCGAAGTCATTGTTGAAAGCGGGCTGGTAAAGGTCGAGGCGGCTGACCGGGAAGTGGAACTGAAACCGCATGAAAAAGTGCTGATCGATGCCATTTCCGGAAAATTTAAACAAGAAGACGTGACCGACCGGCTGCATAATTATTACCTGAATAACCGGCTGGAAATGGAAAATACACCTTTATGGCGGGTGGCAGAGGTGCTGGAGGAGGCCTATGGCGTTGAAATCCGGGTTATCGGCGACGACACCAGGGATCTGAGGTTAACCACCACGTTTAAAATGGGGCAGTTGGATGACCTTCTTGAAGTGATCAGCGAAACTTTCGGTATTTCCGTAACAAAGGAAGGTGCCATCATCATTATAAAATAGAACTCATGTTCATCTCGGGGAAATCAGTTTTAAGCAGGGCATTTTTGTTTATCACTATTTTGGTTTGTACACTGCCTGCGGCATCGCAATATCATCTTGATCAGGAAATCGCATTTGCAGATGTAAGCGGTCAGCCGCTTGGTGAAGTTCTTCATGAAATCGGCGAAAAGAATGGCTTTTACTTTTCCTATAACAGCCGCTCGGTGGTGGGCGACAGCCTGGTTTCGTTTAACGGATTCCGGGGAACCTTGATTGAATTTCTGGAGAAAACGCTGGGTCCGGATTATGAATTCAAAGAAACTCCCGATTATGTGATCATCCGTTATGCTCCCCGCAGCATGGAGGTCGTCGTGGAAACTGAAAAGGAATCGCACAGGTCCTTTATTTTGAAAGGCTATGTCCGTGATTCGCTTGGCGCCCGGGGTATTGGGCAGGCAAGTGTTTATGACCGGAAGGCCCTGGTGTCGACCCTTTCAAATAAAGACGGTTTCTTTAAGCTGGTGGTTAAACGGCCCGGCGAATCCATCTGGCTCACGGTGAATAAGGAGAATTACCGGGAAATGACTATGGTTGTTCTGCTTCCCGTTGAGGTAAAGCGCCGGGTGCGTGAAGGAAAATACGATTATTATCCGGACGAAGCAGATTCAAGCAGATTGGAGCGGACATGGATCGGTCGATTTCTGATCGGGTCGCGACAGCGCATCCAGCGACTCAACTTAGGCGGCTTTTTTGCTTACAGTCCTTATCAGATTTCCCTGATCCCGGGTTTGAGTACCCATGGCATGTTCAACAGCCAGGTCGTTAACCGGGGATCAGTGAATCTGATTGGAGGATACACGGCGGGAGTCGACGGATTGGAAATGGGCGGGGTTTTTAATATCAATCAAAAGGATGTCAGGATGCTCCAGATGGCGGGAGTTTTTAATCTGGTTGGAGGCGACGCTGACGGGGTACAGATGGCCGGCGTATCGAATCATGTTGTGGGTGATGTAAGCGGCTTACAGATGGGGGGAGTCAGCAACTGGACGGGCAACGCAAAGGGGGTGCAACTTGCCGGAGTGATCAACATGGCAAAGGAGATGGACGGAGTGCAGGCCGCAGGCTCCGTGAACGTGGCGACAGAATTAAGGGGTACGCAACTGGCAGGGGTGATGAACGTTTCTTCGGGTGAAACAGGTTCGCAGATTGCAGGCGTAGTCAATATCGGCGGAAAAGTAAAAGGGATCCAGCTTGCCGGACTGATTAATGTGGCCGACAGCAGTGACTATCCGATTGGGCTGATCAACATCATCAAAAACGGAAGAAAGAGCTTTTCGTTGAATACGGACGAGGCGGGCCTGGCGGCGCTAACATTTCGTTCAGGCGGAAGGGTATTGTATGGCCTGGTAGGGATCGGTTATTACCTGACCGATCGGGAACTGTCGTACGTGGGTGAGGCCGGTATTGGCGCCCATCTGGGTAACAGCAAAGGCTTTTCACTGGATGCCGAAGTGGTTAACCGAAACATCACCGACCTGAAAGATCGCGAACAGGAGCAGGCTTCTTTCCGGATCCTGCCGGAGCTGCGCATGGGGTCGCATTTCAGCATTTATGCCGGACCATCAGTCAACTACAGCTATCCGGACAAGGAGAATGGCAGGATTGATAAAATACAGGGCTGGGTCTTGTATGAAAATGACTCAAACGGCCGGACCCTGCACATCGGCCTGTCCGGTGGACTCAAGTACAGGTGGTAACAGTTCATTTTATCCCTGAAATCCTTAGATTCATAAACATGGCAGCCCAATAAGACCCCTGCCACTGTTTAAGGGGTTTTCAAGATGGACTGTAAATGCAAAACGCTTGCGGTTAATGTTACAAAGATTTAAATTACCTTTGTGCAAATTAGAAATCATATTTATGATATGCATGAATTGATTGCAAGAGATATCGAATCCTTACGGGTGGAAATATAATTCATAACATCCTTATGGAACTTAACGATAAAGACTTGTTTCTTGCTGTAAAGAATGATAGTTACGTCGCCTTCAGTCAATTGTTTGAGCGGTTTTACCGGCGTTTGTGTCTGTTTGTATTCAGGCATACCGAAGATGAGGATGCTTCCCAGGATGTTGTACAGGAATTGTTTATAAAATTGTGGACTAACCGTCATCAGATCATCATTCACGATACGGTTTCAGCTTATCTGTTTCGCGCTGCAAGAAATGCTTCCCTTAATTATTTACGCTCGCAAAAAAATAAGCAGCATGCGCTGGAGGGGATGCAACCGCCCGAAATTCAGACGGACAGTGAGGATGTGGAATTTGAGAATTTCCTGATTCAACTTCGCGAATGTGTTGATCAGCTTCCGGAGCGCAGCAGGCAGGTTTTCGTCATGAACCGGTTTCAGGAACTGAAGCTGGCCGATATTTCGGAAAAGCTGAATGTTTCGGTGAAAACCATTAAAAATCAACTTTGGAAATCCCTGCAGTATCTCCGCATGTGTTTGCAGGCACAAAAAAAAATCTGAAATTTATTTTTTTGAGATAGGACTTTTTCAGTATTCCTGTGTCGTATCACAAAAAAGCAACCATGAGTCATGCTGAAGATCCTAAAGAAAAACTGATTGACCACCTTTACGAAACGGACGGTCGTTCAGAGCCCAATGATGAAATTGCAAAGGAATGGATCCAAACGTCAGACGAAAACAGGAAAACCTGGCAGGATTATAAAAAAATCTGGCAAAGCGCAAGGTTATTTCAATACTTCAATGGCATCGACACCTCAACGGATTGGCAGCTTGTTGACCGACGGATTCAGCAACACCAAAGGAAATCCCGTTATCTGAACCATGCAGTATACCTGGTTTCAGGAATGGCTGCGTCCGTACTTATTATGCTCATGCTGAATGTCCTGCGTCCTGATCATGATCATTCCGTTACGGTGAGAACAAATTGGGGAGATCGTTCCGAGGTGGTTTTACCCGACGGTTCCTCTGTCAAGCTGAATTCAGGCTCAACGCTGAGCTATCACTATGATTCCAACAGCAGAAAAAGGCTGGTGAAATTTACCGGTGAAGCTTTCTTCCAGGTATCAAAAAGTAAAGATCCGTTCGTGATCAAAGTCATGGATGGATTGGAATTAAAAGTATTAGGTACAGCGTTCAATCTGCAGGCTTATCCCGGAGACCAATTCTGTAAGACCACTCTTACTGAAGGGAAGGTCGAACTGACAACGGCAGCAAAACAAGTGCTGTTGCTTACTCCCGGACAGGTCGCCGCCTTTAATAAATCGAACGAGCAATTAACGCTCGATCCCGGTAATCCTGACCACCTTTTAGGCTGGATGGAGAATAAGCTTTACATGGACAATATGCCGCTGGGTGAAGTATGTACCCGCATGGAAAGGTGGTATGATGTCCGCATTGCTGTCGACGATCCGTCCATTGCAGACAGCATCCACTATACGGGCGTATTAAGCGAAGAAACCATCACTGATGTTCTGGATGCCTTGTGCGGCCTCAGTGCCATTCAATATGAGATGAAAGGAAATAACATTGTCATCACAAAAAAGTAATTGCCTATGCAGATAAACATGAAAACGGGAAATGTTTCCGCATCTCCCGTTTTGCAACAAAAATAAATGGATACCCATTCATTCTTTTATTAACAAATTCAGTTACAAACTTATGAAAAAAAATTATGAATAAGGGACTGGCCGATGCCAGATCCCCAAAAAGTTTATGAGAGTCATGAAACTCACAGCCATTTTAATTCTTGTATTGACGTTGCATGTTTCGGCGACGGGTTATTCCCAGAATACCAGGTTGTCGATGAATCTGCGGAACAGCTCCGTGAAAGACATCCTTCGTCATATCGAGGAACAGAGCGACTACCGGTTCATTTATAACAATGAAGCCATCAATCTTGACCGGAAGGTCGATCTGATCATCGACAATAAAAAAGTAGAGGAAGTCCTGGATGAGTTGTTCCGGGATCAGGGCATCAGGTATTCCATTACAGAAAAGAACCTGATCCTGATCAAGCCGTTGGACGGAACTGCATCCGGTCATGTTGCACAACAGATCAATATGCAGCAAAACCTGACAATAAGGGGAAAGGTGACCGACAGCAATAAGGAGCCGTTGGCAGGAGTAGCCGTAATTATAAAGGGAACAACGACCGGCACGGTTACCGACGCCGGGGGGAGTTATATTTTAACTCAGATCAGAAAAAACTCGGTTCTCACCTTTTCTTTTATGGGAATGGAGCCTCAGGATGTTGTGGTTGGCGATAAGAGCACAATCAATGTTGAAATGGTTGAAAGCGCCATTGGGATTGAGGAAGTTGTGGCAATCGGATACGGAAGCTTAAATAAAAAAGAGCTTACTTCAGCAATTTCACATATTGGAAGCGATGACTTTTTGAGCGTAAGCAGCGTAGACCCGTCCATGATGATACAGGGAAAGATCTCCGGTGTGTCGATTACCAATACTGCTGCCGCTGATCCTAACAATGAAGCAAGTATCCAGATCAGGGGGATCACCTCCCGCGCAGCCGGTCTTGGACCTCTCATCGTCATCGACGGTGTGCCTGGCGGTAACCTGACTAATATCAATTCAAATGATATCGCATCGATTGATATCCTGAAAGACGGGGCGGCATCAGCCATCTATGGTACCCGTGGCAGCAATGGAGTCATTTTGATCTCAACGAAAGCCGGGACCAAAGACGGAAAAGTTCATACCTCCTACAACGGTCTGGTTTCATCAAGTTTACCGTACAGCCAGCTCGATCTTCTTTCGGCAGACGAATACCGGCAATACCGGACGGTTAACAACCCGGCTCTTGATTTGGGGGGAAGTACGGACTGGATGGACGAAATCACCAGAACAGGATTTACGCAACAGCATACCTTAACACTATCGGGAGGAAGTGCCAAAAGCAATTACCGGGCAAGCGTGGATTACCGCGACGCGACAGGAATCGATATCCGGTCTGCGCGCAAAGAATACGGCGGGCGGATCTCATTGAATCACGAAACAAACGGCGGCTTGTTCAATTTTTCGGTTAATATCGCGCCGAGAATGGTGTACCGGGAAAATTCTTCGCTCGATGCATTCAAATGGGCGGCCGATGCAAATCCCACAACCCCGATCTTTAATCCGGAAAATCCGACTCTTTATTACGACTTCACAGGCCAGCAATCCGATGTTAACCCCGTTGAACTCTTTAAACTGGAAGAAGACGGAGGTGAGACCAAATTCCTGGACTGGGACGGAACCGTTAAATTAAATCTGTTGCCATTGCTTGCCAAGGGACAAAGCAGCATGCACTTCTTGAATACCCAGCTTACTTTTGCCAGTCAGCAAACTGATAATTTTAATTATTTTTTCAGACCATCCACCAGTACCCGGGCAATAGCCAACGGATTTAAAGGAGAGGCGAACCGGTCGTATGACAAATATGTACAACGCAGCCTTGAATGGATCGGGAATTACCGGGTTGAACTAAACGACCATAACATCGGAGTAGTGGGCGGTTATTCTTATCAGTATTTTCAAAATTCAGGAATGTCGGCTGCCAACAAGGACTTTGCGTCAAACGTTCTGACATATAATAATATAGGATCAGGCGAGTGGGCTAATCTCGATGGAAAGAACGGTATGGGAAGTTATAAAAATGATGCGAAGCTCATAGCGTTCTTTGGCAGGTTGAGCTACGATTACAAGGGTAGGTACCTGGCGACTGCATCCTTGCGGTATGAAGGTTCTTCCCGGTTTGGCGCCAACAATAAATGGGGATACTTTCCGGCAGCTTCGGCAGGATGGCGCATGAGTGATGAGTACTTTATGAAAGATATCTCCTGGATCGATGAACTTAAGCTACGTGCCGATTACGGGGAAACAGGAAACCAGAGTTTTTCCAATTATCTTTCGTTGGCCACAATGACCGGTTTTGGAAGTTATTATTATAACGGGAACTGGTTCACGGTCTGGGGGCTGGGAAGAAATCCAAACCCGGATCTGAGATGGGAGAAAGGAAAAAACTGGAACATAGGTGTTGATTTTTCCATCTTCGGAAGCAAGCTGAACGGATCTGTAAACTACTATAGCCGAAAACAGCAGGACCTGCTGGGAGACTATACGGTCCCCGTTCCGCCCGCCATTCAGGAAACGACCTTTGTCAATGTCGGGACTATGCGTAATACCGGCATTGAAGTCGATTTGAATATTCAGGCTGTAAAGACCAAAGATTTTAGTTATCAGATCGGTCTTGTAGGGTCGACCAATCAAAACAAATTCCTCCATTTTTCAAACGACAGCTACACCAGCACCGGCTATTACGACCTGGCAAACATGGAAAGCCCCAATACGCCGGGAACACTTCAGCGGATTGAAGAAGGGAAACGCATCGGAAATTATTATACCTGGGCTTATGCAGGAATTGATGCCGACGGCGATTGGGTCGTCTGGAACAAGGATAATACGGAGATGATCAAGATCGGTGATGCCAAAAACGAGGATAAACGAATCACCGGGAACGGACTCCCAAAACTAACCGCTTCCATGACAAACACGATCAGCTATAAAAACTGGGGATTGACTGTTTTTTTGCGGGGTGCATTCGACTATCAGTTGTTTGATGTGCACGACTTTTATTACGGGCTGCCGGGCTCTCAGGGAAATGTATTGAAAAAGGCTTACGGTAAAAATGCCGCGATAAAGAAGGGAACGAATGTGCTGACAGACTATTTTATTGAGAATGGCGATTATGTGAAGCTCGACATGGTTACGGTGAGCCGCACATTCAGCATTAAATCGAAGTTTATTGAAAAGGCCCGCATTTATATTACCGGAAGAAATCTGGCAACCATTACCGGGTTTAGCGGAGTGGACCCATCAACCTTTCAGACTAACGGATTAACACCCGGCATAAACCTGTTGGGGGGCAACATGGGAAGTTCCTATGTCGACGCTAATACCGACGGAAACAGCCGATCCATAACGGCAGGGGTCAGTTCGGGAGGAACCATGGGAACCCGGCGGTATTATCCATCGGCTGTTCAGGTCATCTGTGGAGTGCAAATTGATTTTTAACCACACATTAAAACTACAACAATGAAGATCAATCATATTAAAAAATTACTGGCATGCATTGTAATCCTGGCCTCACTTGCTGCATGTACTGATTTGTCAGAAACCGTATATGACGAAATTGTCGTCAACAACTACTACAATACCCGCGAGGATATTATCAGGGCCGCTTTTCGTCCTTTTGAACATGCCTTTAGCAGTATCCGGTCACGTCAGGTACTGTATGAAGAAACGGCCGATCAACTGGGAACCTGGGAACGCGACGGATGGTGGCTGGATAATCAGCAGTATCAGTATCTGCATTACCATACCTGGACATCCGGTCACTCCAATATCAGACAGGAGTGGCAGGTCTGCTATCAGGGCATTATGCAGGCTAATTCAGTAATTGATGAGTTGTCAGGTTTAAATCCTGGAGACTTCAATATCAGTCAGGCAGAGATGGACAACTATATTGCACAGAATAAGACACTCCGGGCCTGGTTCTACATCCGCCTGCTGGATGCATTCCGCAATATTCCTTTGGCCGTCAGTCTGGACAACAGTAAAAACTCCGTCGGGCAGGTCGAGCCTTCAGCGATTTTTGAATTTGTTGAGCAGGAACTTAAGCAATCGATCGAAGTTTTACCGGTAAAATCAGGTTCGTCGGGAAATGGCGTAATGCAGGGGCAATGGACCCGGGCTGGTGCCGCCGCGCTGCTGGTGAGGCTGTATCTGAATGCAGAGAAATGGGCAGGCGTTGAAAAATATACCGAGTGTGCTTCATATGCACAGCAGATTATCGATGGCACGTTTGGCCATTATACGATCGACGATACCTGGTATAAGCCATTTGACTGGAACAATGACCAGCTCTCCGGAGAGATCATATTCGCCTTTCCTTCCACTTTCGGACGTTCACACTGGCTCTACGATCTGGATACCTATTTTGGGTCATTGCCTGCCGACGGGGAACCTTATTTCGGTGTATACAAAGATGCTGATTTTAACTGCAAATATGCAGCCCAGCCTGGAATAGACCTGAATGGGAATGAATACGGTTTCACCCTTGGGAAACCTGTGGTCAAGTTCAAGAGATTCCCGGAAGATTACAGGCTCAAACTTTACAAAAACCTTGGTAATAATACGCGTGAAGGGATGTTCGTTTACGGCTATCTGGAATATATTGAAGGCGGGCTTACCAAAAAAATTAAATCGCCCACCGACGGAAATGTTTTATACATACGTGATCAGGTCGGTGCTTTCCACGATCTGCTCCCGGGAAGCCTTCCCGCCGACAAGAAATCGTCCATGGTGGGTGGCGACCATAACTCAGGATGGCATTTCGCCAAATACCCGATTTATACTGATAACGAAACCGGTAAATGTGAGTCCGATTATATTGAAATTCGCCTTCCGGAGATCTATTATTCACTCGCCGAATGTAAATTCCGAAAGGGCGACGTAACAGGGGCGGGTAGCTTGCTGAATGCCGTGCGTAAGCGGAACTATCCTGCAAGTACGTATAGCTCTTATCTGTACCAGCCCGAAGGGTCAGTCACCCTGACCGAAGATGAATTACTGGACGAGTGGGGCCGGGAATTTTTTGCAGAAGGACGCCGCCGGACCGATCTGGTTCGCTGGAGTAAGTTCTGTACAGGAGTATGGTGGGACAAAACAGCCGATGCAGACGACCATACGGAGATTTTCCCGATTCCGAGAGATTTTCTGGGTGCAGATCATAATCTGAAACAAAATCCGGGATACAATAACTAAACAGAATTAATGCTTAAAGATCATTCAAATGAAGAAATATTTTAAATCCATATACCTGTTTCTGGTTGGAATAATTGCAATCTCTTCAGGTTGTTCCGACGAAAAGGAAGTGTTGTTCGTTGAACCTGTTGAGCGGATTAATGAACTCTATATCACAGGAGCCGCAGTAGGGTGGGCATCAAAGGCCATGCAAAAGGACGCCGAAACGCCAAATGTTTTCACTTATGAAGTTTCACTGACGCATAACGATGAGAACAAATTATTCAAATTCACGCGCGAACAGGGAGACTGGGATAAAATACGCTATTTGCTTCCTACTGCAGTGGACTACAACGGATACACAAAAATTACCACTGCAGGAGGAGAATATGAGATGTCCATGGTTTCACAAATGGCAGGAAATCTGCGCGACCATTTTTGGGGAATTGGACCGGGCGCAGACGGAATGTATCGCCTTACTGTAAATGCCGGTACACTGAAACTTAAAGTCGAAAGACTGGGTGATTAAATTAAAAGAGATGAAGCAACTGATCATACTACCCGCTTTCTTAATTTTTTTAAGTTCGGGTTTAGCACAGAACGTGCAAAAAGAATTAATGCCGGAGAGTACGGAATGGTATTACCCGGTTCCGCCAAAAGTTAAGCCAGGCGATGGGAATCAGGCTCCTTCCGATGCGATCGTTCTGTTTGACGGTTCAGATCTTTCCCGCTGGAAATCGGCAGACGGCAAGACACCAAAGTGGCCGGTTAAAGATGGGATAATGGTTGTTGAACCGGGGAGCGGAGAAATCACTACCACTGAATATTTCGGGGATTGTCAACTCCATATCGAATTCAGGTCTCCGGATCCGGAACAGTACCTTGGGCAGAACAGGGGGAACAGCGGCATTTTTTTACAAAGCCGGTATGAAATTCAGGTTTTGGACGGAGATCGTAATCCGACTTATGTGAATGGTATGGTAGGGAGTGTTTACAAGCAACAAGCTCCGTTGGCAAACGCTTATACCCGGAATGGCGAATGGCAGGTGTATGACATTGTATGGAAGGCTCCCCGCTTTGGGACTGCCGGCATATTGGAATCTCCGGCAATGGTTACCGTCATTCTGAACGGGATTGTTGTTCAGAATAATTATATCCTGAAAGGAAATACTCCGTATATTGGATTTCCTGCTTATGAAGCTCACGGCAGATTACCTCTTTTATTGCAGGATCACGGAACCAGAGTGGCTTACCGGAATATCTGGATCCGAAATCTTTAGTCAGTTTCTTAAATAAAATTTAACAACAAACAGATGAAGACAGACAGACGCGATTTTATCAGGAAATCAACCTTGGTCACCTCCGGGATCGGTTTACTTGCTGGTGTAAGTTCCGGAACATTCGGGAGTGTTCTGAGTAATCGTCAGGGCCACCAGGTCAATATTGGCGTAATTGGTGTTGGAATGGGGTGCAGGGATCTGGAAGGTGCACTTAAAAACAACAAATGGGTCCAATGTGTCGCAATGTGCGATGTCGATCAGGAACGGTTAGCCGGGCAGGCGGACCGGTTCAAAAGAAACTTTCCGGATCAGACAGCGAATCTGAAACTTTATAAAGATTTCAGGGAGCTGATGGAGAATAAGGAAATCCAGGGGGTGATTATTGCGACTCCCGACCATTGGCATGCCTACATGTTTGCTGCGGCACTGAAGACCGGAAAAGCCGTTTATGTCGAGAAGCCGGTGGCGAACAGCATCGAAGAATGTAATTACATGACTGATCTGCAAATGAAATATAAGGGTATTGTTACCACGGGTTTATGGCAGACCAGCCAGAAATATTTCAAAGGAGCGAATGAGATTCTCAAAACAGGAGTGCTGGGAGATGTTTACAAGGTTCAGCTTTGGCTGAGTCAGGGAACAGATCCCGTTACAGGAGCAAAAGATTCCCTGCCGCCCGAAACATTGGATTATGACATGTGGTTGGGCCCGGCACCTCAGCGACCTTACAACCGTTCGCGCGTCGGCGGATGGCGGGAATTCTGGGATTACGGCGGGGGACAACAAACCGACTGGGGCGTTCACTGGATTGACTCCGCATTTGACGGTCTGGAGTCCTTGGGTTTATGTGGGCGCGAGTTTCCTCTTGCCGTCTTTTCAACGGCATACAAGCACCCTGAAACATTCAATGAAACCCCGGGTTGCCAGACAACCATTTTCCAATACGAGAAATTTCACATCGAATGGACACAGCAGGTTGCTCATTTATATAATCGAAATCAGGGTGTTGCCTGGATTGGCAGCAAAGCGACTTTGATTTGTAACAGAGAAGGGTTTGAGTTAATCCCAAATAAGAACAGAGACGGCTCAATGGCGGCGGAGCCGGTCAGATTGGATGGGCCTTTCGAAGAAGGAGGTGTTGATGCACATGCTGCGAACTGGTGCGAATGTATCAGAAGTGGTTCATCTGCGACCAACAGCCCGGTTGAAAAAGGCGCTTTTGCAACGATTTTGGCACACATGGGAAATATTTCATATCGTACCGGAACCCGGGTCGTTTACGATCAGGAGAAAAGAAGATTTGTAGATAATCCTGCTGCAGATCTCTATTTAAAAGCGAAGTTCAGGGAACCATGGGGGTTACCAACCTGATCAATCGGCCAATTCACCTTTACTGCACAATTGCCACCTGGTCCGTCCGGTTCGCCATATTGCGGTGATGGCCGTTAGCATTCATCGGAACGGTATGGCAGACTGCACAATTGTTGTAGGTGCCGATCGTTCCGGCGATGTTCTGGTATTGCAGGGGCTGCATGTTGTCGCGCTGCTTTTCATAGATGTTCTGCGCCCCATATACCGCATGGGTCGATCCGTGGCAGGCGATGCATCTCACCCCGTGATTGTCGGTCCGGTTGCGGTAAAGCTCATTAAAACCGCTTGCCCACTGGTTGTAAGCAGTGCCCGAAAACCCGTCGATGTTGATGTTGAAGTTGGTGTGGCACCCTTTGCAGTCCGGCTCATTTAACCAGGGGGTACGCGGATTCACGGCGGCTTTGTCCCTGGCTAAAAGCGGAACCAGGTTGGCCGAAAGGACTTTCGCCTGCGGAATGGATGATTGGCCAGCTAAAAGGCTCAGCGCATGGTCTTCAATGCGCCCGTGGCAATTCGTGCAGTTGATCCCCGTTATGGCATGCCTTCCCCGGTAGCAATTGGTGTTCCCCGTTGCTGCTGAGGGATGGCACATATTACAGGACGTGTTGTCCATATCAGGCAGGTAATTGGCATGGAACCCATGTACAGCCGAAGAGAAGTTTAAAATTCCGCTTTTCCCGGGAGCGCCCACCGCCGGATCGGCATGGCACGACTGGCATAACCTGGGTCGGCCCTTTTGCGCATCCGGCAAAAGGGTGGTGCCGTTATACCGGTCATGAGCAGCCAGGATATTTTCGGCAGTCTCGTCCGAAACACCTGAAATGCCATTCCATGCAAAATCTCCTCCATGGCAGTTTTTGCATCCCATTTCGGTCGAAACCGGCGTCACTGCTTTCGTGGCAATCAGAAGCTCACCCGTTGTCTGGTCGATCGCGCTGACGGTGAAAACAGGGTAGGGACTGTACACATCGTCATCCCTGTAAGGTACAACCGGGATCAGATCGGCAGCAAAATAATTTCCCCGGGCATCCATCACATCGTTTACAGATTTTCCCGCCAGCCCCTTGCCTGAAGGGATCTCTGCACCAAAAATTTCCCTGGAATACTTCCAGAACATCGAATGTTTCTCCGGATCGGCATGCATGGGCTCAACTTCATAAACCAGTTTCACATTTTTGGTGACAACCTGCGGCAGGGGTCCGCGTTTAAATAATTGTGCATTCAGGGTATTGGCCGGCGGCAAAAAGGAGAAATACTTTTCATTATCCGAAATACAGTGCATCCCCAGGTCGTTCCAGACCAGCAAAACGTAGTCGTTTTTCTGAGGATCAAAAGCAGGGTATTCAGTAGTTAATTCCGCCGGCTTATAGCCCTTGTCCGGGATGGTGGTTTTTCCCTGGATCACTTCATAAAGAAAAGCTGCCAGCGCCTTTTTTTCCTTTTGAGTGCCGGCAAAGGGAGGCATATACGTGTTTATTTTTCCCATCCCGGTGAGCTGAGCTTCAATTCCCCGTTCGGAAAGTTTATTTGTCCTCGACCTGATCCCGTTGTAATGATCGATCGTATGGCACGACAGACACTGGATCCGGAAGATTTCTTCACCGGCCTGAAGTTTATTCTCTTCTGTCACGGTTTTGATCCTGGCCCACTTTGCCGTTGCCAGAAAACCATTCTCATTGATCGTCGCCACTTCCCCGGGACGGATCCCGTTCGAATACATGTATCCGTATAAAACATAGGGTTTCCGTGCTATTTCCCTCAGGTATTCAAAACCCGACATCCAGCCGAAACTGATGACAACCAGAATAAACGCGAGTACTTTGTGCAGCATGCTGTTCATTCGAACGATGGTAAACAGCCCCAGCCCGAATAAGGCAACCGATGCATAAATGAAAAGACTGATGAAAGCCCGGCTTTCCGGGTTAACATGAAATACATTTCTGAATGATTCCTCACTGATAACGGTCGAATAATAAAAACCGGTTAAAGCCAGAAGGATCAACGGATAATACATCCATTTTGCGCTGTATCTGAAAACCCGGATCCTCAAATTCCCGTCCTTCAAAAAAGATGCGGTTATTAATGCAAAGACCCCTGCAAATATTAGCGCTATGGCTGTCCGGAATAACAGCCCGGGCAGGAAGCCCGGATTGAAAAAGCCGGGCCAGAAGTTCCCGGTTTCGATCCATCCTCCCGGCGTCAGCATGAATGCCAGAATGCCATTGATAACAAACAGGCTTAGCCAGGCAAAGATGAAGTAAAGCCAGCCGATCACCAGATGCTTTGAGCGATCCATCTTATCGAAACGGTAATGGTAAATGAGCAGCGCGACAATTTCACCGATAAAGAATACCCATTCAATTGCCCAGCCAAATACGAAATTGTGGATCAGTGCGGAAGTGGCCCCGGGATTGACCAGTGAGATAATAAACCAGATCCCGACGCCGCTCACGCCGCCAAATACCAGGGTCAGCAAAACAAAGAACCAGGTGTGCTTTCTCACGTATCCAAGCATGGCTGCATCGTTCGATTTTACTGCTTTCCTTTCGGTCAAAACCAGGAAAAGACCGCCACCTACGGCAAGGTGCGCCACAACAACATGTAAAATGGCGATGATGGCAATCAGTAAACCACCGCCTGTATTGGGAAGGTACCAAATGGGATAGTTCATTACAATGAGTTTTTGATTTTAGGACTTATGGCAAGCCTGTACATATAAAACAAAAGGAACAGGCCAATTACAAAAACAAGCAGAAACGCGATTAGCGGGCTAAGCTGGTGCACATGTTCAAGCTGCGAAGGACTGAACTTTCCCGACAGGTAAGTGTGCCTTGCTATTTCACGGATCACGGTCATTAAAATCACCTGAAAAAGACCCAGAACGACCGACAGCATCAGCCTCCCTCTTATGGCAGCCATCATGAGCAGCATCGCCGACAGAAGGGCAACGGCCATCAGCAAGGTGGCCGGTAGGTTTTGTCCCATAAAAGCCTTGCTGACATGTTCAGGCAGGACTAACCAGAACCAGGTGCCAACGATCAACTGGATCATCGTGGCTATACCAAAAATTTTCAGATTCTTTTTGATCCGGATCTCCTTTTCGGAAGCTTCCGTATTTTTGTTAAAAAACCGGTGCCATACAGCCTTTCCCAAACCGGCTATGGCCACTGAGGCAATCATGTAGTGCAGATACCGGGGCCAGAACGACGGATCAGCTAAATTGAGAAGCGTTCCTTCGGGACGATCAAGATAAGCCGCCCATTTTTCGGGTTGTATGGAAAAGGTCGAATTATTTACAAACATGAAGGCAATGTACAGGATCAGCACCGTGGAAATCACCAGGCTGATCTTTCCGAATAAGGAGTTGGCATCGAATTTTTTGGAAAAGATATAGGCGGCGTAGTAGGCAAAGATCAACACCGGGATGATCATGATCCAGTACACCGACATCATGACCGAGCTGGAATAAAAGAAATTTCCGAACAGGACCTGCACAAACAACAGCGGCGGAACACCCAGATTGATGGTCAGTGCAATCAGTACCGGAATGTGTTTCGACTCAGCGTCTGGCTGTTTTCTCCTGATCAAATCGCCGATGGCAAGCAGGCTGCCTCCCAAAACAAGGTTCATCAGGATCAGGTGGAGAACAAAGGTGAATGTCAGGAGAATTTGAAACCATAGCCAGTGTACAGGCAAGGTATCCGGTGAAGGGATAATTGTAGTCATTGTGGTGGTCAGTTAATTGATTCTCCTAAAGTTAGAAAAACCGATTAACTCTTGCAACCAAACGTATGATTTTTATTAGCTGCAGAATAAGCTTCTGCTGTCTGAACCCCGGCGAGCGGCATATGTGTGCTGGCCGGTGCACAGGTATCGCTCGCCGGGGATATTCAGCAACTTATTCAGTTCCGGGGTTTCCCGCCAGTTTCTTACTGCGTTCAATCGATTGAAGAGCCAGGTAATTGTCTCCGAATTTTTCCATGTTTTCCATTTCCACGTCAAACTGGTCATAATGGGTCTCTTCTTCTTCCACGAGCGCTTCAAAGATCTTTTTTGTTGCCGAGTCTGCATTTTGCGAGCATATGTTGGCCCATAAATTATACTCGGTAGCGCTTTCTTCTTCCATTTTCCGCGCAGTAGTTAACATCTCCCTGATGTCATGAATTTTTTTGACTTCTCCGGCAACTGCCATTTCTACTTCTCCTTTCAAAAACAGGATTCGTTCAGCCAATTTCTCAACATGCATCATTTCCTGGATAGCGGTACGCTTAAAAAGGCTGGCCAGCAAATCATATCCTTTGTCATCGCAAAGGAAGTGAAAATACATGTACTGATGAACGGCTGCCAGTTCATCTGCAACTGCTTTATTAAGCAACTCAATACTTTTTTCTTTCATCTTCGTTTTTTTTTTAATCAATATAAATGTCGTTTACATAATAAGAAACCTCTTTTTCAGACCATATAAAGTTAGTAAAAAATTTTCCTTTCGGTCTGGTTTTCTCTGGAACCTGTTAAAAACGCCGGGTAGCGGAGATCTTTTAATGATTTTTAACTGAAAAATCAGTTTACAAACTGAAAAAACAGTTGCACAACTGAAAAATCAGTTATATCTTCGTGTCGTCATTAATCATCTGAAGCGTATGAAGAAGCTGACCCGAAAAGAAGAAGAACTGATGAAAATCCTGTGGAAGCTGAAGAAAGCCTTCGTAAAGGATCTGATCGCCGAGTACCCCGATCCCAAGCCGCATTACAATACCATTTCGTCGCTCGTGCGGCTGTTGCAGGACAAAGGCCTGATCGGGTTCAGGCCCTACGGCAACACCTACGAATATTTTCCGCTGCTTGCGAGGGAAGAATACCGGAAAACGTTTATGAGCCAGGTGGTGAAGGACTATTTTGACAATTCGTATCAAAATGCGGTCGCTTTTTTTGTGAAGGAAAAAGGATTGACCGCAGAGCAACGGGAAGAATTGATCAGGCTCATCAAAAAAGAAGACTGAGGTCACCGACTACAGAAACAGGACAATACTAATTTCACAGGAACGAATTATGGAAAATCTGATATTTTACCTGCTTAGGACTTCAATCGCACTTGCTGCATTTTACCTGGCCTACCTGCTGCTTTTTCAAAAAAGCAAGCATTTCCGGTTTAACCGGATCTACCTGGCCGGATCGATGCTGATCAGCTATTTCATTCCGCTTATCACCTTCCGGGCAGACGCAGCCCCGGTGCCTGCCTATCCGGATCTTCCTGTTCAGACGGTGCCGGCTTCTCCTGAAGCTGTCGTTCGTTTCTTTTGGGAAGTATTCTCCTGGGAACAGGTTGCGGCTGCAGTTTTTGTCTTCGGATTCGTTCTTTTTCTGATCCGTCTGGCAGCCGGACACCTGCGGGCGCTGGTGCTGATAAAAAGAGCACGCAGAGAAAGCCTGAACGGAGTTTCCTGCCTTGTTTCGGACGAGGATATTCATCCTTTTACCTATTTCAACCAGCTCATTATCCCTGCCGATACGCTTGAAACTCCTTATCTGAATATGATTATTCAACATGAACAAATTCATGTGAAAGAACAACATACCATCGATGTTTGTATTGCAGAGTTCCTATTTCTCTTCCAATGGTTTAACCCGTTTGCATGGTTGATTAAAGACGCCGTCAAGGATAATCTGGAGTTCCTGACCGACGACTGCGTAATCAGGCATGCCGACAGGCAAAGCTACCAACTGGCCATGGTAACACTTGCCGGAAAAAGCGGAGTGCCGCCATTTTTAACCGCATTAAACGGATCACAATTAAAAAACAGGATTATCATGATGAAAACAAAACACAAAAACAACGGGCTGGTCAGAAAATTTCTGCTTCTGCCGCTTTTAACCTTGCTGGTTATAACGCTCTCTAACCGTGAATTCAGGGCAGAGGCAAACACTCCCGAAACAAAAACGATTTCCGGAAAGGTTACCGGCAAAGAGACCGGGAAGCCGCTCGCCACCGCTGTCGTCCTTGTTAAGGGAAAGCCGGTCGGCACGATTACCGATCAGGAAGGAAATTATATCATTAAGCTTGAAGATCAGGACGCCACGCTGGTCTATCAATTTCCCGGATATCAGGCAAAGGAAGTCGCTGTGGACGAACAATCCCGGATCGATGTTCAACTGGAGAAAGCTCCTGGAACAACTCATGTTGAGGTGGTTGGCTATGGCTCCGGGCCGACAATCACTCTCAAGGATTCAGTTAAGGTAATCGTAGATCAGGTACGCGTCGATATCCGGGATTCGTCCCGGGTGAAAGTGGAGTTCAGGGAATTACCTAAAGATTCGGTCAAGGTAAAAGTAGATGTCCGGCAAGCGCCTGTCATGATAAGACATACGGGGAAAGACACGATCAATCCCTTATATGTTATTGACGGGGTGAAGATGAAAAAAGGTACGACAACTGAGCTAATGCCTTTGCCTGAAGATATCGAGTCAATTTCGGTCCTGAAAAACGAAAGCAGTACGAGTCTGTACGGCGACGAAGGCAAGAACGGCGTCATCATCATCACGACAAAAAAGAAGGAATAACTACAGACATACTAATATAAACGGATATGAAGCTGGTTCCCGTTCTGTTGAAGCTGAACTTTTTGCTTGTTCTTTTCACCTGCCTCAGCGCATCTGCGCAAATCACGATCTCTGATCAGCCGGCCGGTAAAGTTGTTGAATTTGGCAACAGCCAACTCCTGATCACGGTCAATTATGATCTGAAATGCGTCGTGACCGATCTGCTGGTGAATCGGGAACCGGTACTTCAATCCGGGTCTGGAATATTTTCAGAGATCCGGACTTCAGACGATACCTTTTCAAGCCGGAAACTGAACGCTTCACCTGAAATAAAGACGACCGGAAATACCGTTATGCTTTCCGATATCGTTTACGGCGAAGGAAAGGCTCAGGTCAAAGAAAACTGGACTTTCCACATCGGCGAAACCGATATCAGGCTGAGTATTGAACGAACAGTTCCCGACACCTTCGTCGCCGAGGAAGTGGCATTCCCTTCCGTAAACTTCAAAGACATCCGCACCTGGGACGGCGCTTTTCTGGGTTACGGCGGCCTCGCCTGGTTTTATCTCTTTAATGAGAAGCTATGCACCTACGGCATTCATACCGGCTCTTCTGTTTTTTGGAACAGCACCACCGGTAACGGCCTCAGCGTATCTGCCGAGGTGGCCGGGAAGCAGCTTGCTTCGAAATTCACAAGATCGGCCGACGATCATCTGGTATATGCGGTTTCAGTGTCTGACAATGAGATGATATACCGGTATGATGCCGATACCAAGCGGCGAAGATTTATCAGGGAGAAAACCGATGTTTGGGACGCGTTTAGCGTGAAAGCCGGGAAGTATACGGAATCTGTAACTTTTTCGCGGGTCGGTTACAATGAGGAATACGACCGCGGAAATTTAGCCGGGATAAACGGCAAACAGGTAACCAGCCTGTTAAATACGATCGCGAGAATCGGGGTCATTGATGCCGGACTTTTCGGCGGAAACAGTTGGCACACGCCCTACGGGCCGATCTGCCTGCATGAGCAATATATTGCCCAAATGGGTATCGCCATTAACGATCAACGTTATATTGACGGGTACAAACAATGCCTTGAATATTACCGCGACCAGGCTATTCAACCCGATGGCAGGGTCCTGGCACGATGGGCCTACACCAACGAGGATGCCATGCCGGGAACCGCAACCCCCGAAGGCTTCTATGAAGCGCAGTGGGGCTATTTACTCGATTCCAACCCTGATTTTGTGTCGAATGTTTCGGAACTCTACCAGCAGTGCGGCGATCTGAACTGGGTAAAAACCTTCAAAGCATCCTGCGAAAAGGCGCTGGACTATATGCTGGCCAGAGATTCCAACGGGAATCACCTGGTTGAAATGATGACCGGCAGCCATACCGAAAAAAGGGGAAGCGACTGGATCGACATTATCTGGGCTTCGTACGAAAATGCCTTTGTCAACGCGAAACTCTACTACGCGCTCACCTTATGGTCGGCTGTTGAGAAACAGCTTGGAGACACTGAAAAGGCCGGTTATTATTCAGGCTGTGCATCCAAACTGAAAGCCGGTTTTAATAAGTCGACCCGGGAGGGAGGTTTTTGGAATGAGGACAATAACTGGTATGTGCACTGGCTGGATCAGGACCGTTCAGTCCATGGCGATAATCTGACAGTCCCGGTCAATTTTATGGCTGTCGCGTATGGTATTTGCGACGACGACCAACGGAAACGTGCCATCCTGGACCAGGTTGAGGAACAAATGCAAAAGGAAAAGTTGTTTTTCTGGCCTTTGTGCCTGTATACTTACGCCAAAGGAGAAGGAAACGACTGGCAGTTCCCGTTCCCGAACTACGAAAACGGCGATCTGTTTTTATCGTGGGGCGCGGTCGGCGTGGAGGCCTATGCTTCCTATAAACCTGAACTGGCATTAAAATACATTGAAAACACCCTGTCACGTTACGAAAAGGATGGCCTGGCCTTTCAGCGCTATGGGCGACTGAAACAGGAGGGGCTGGGCGATGATATTCTTTCGGGGAACAGCCTGGCTCTTGTCGGACTTTACAAATCGGTTTACGGGATCAATCCGAGGTATAACCGGCTGTACCTGAATCCACACTTGCCCGGTCGCCTTGCAGGTACCGTCCTGAAATACCGGTTCCGGGGAGATCAACTTGTGATCGGACTGGATAAAGGCCGTTACTCCGTTTCTAACCCTCAGTTTAAACTGGTTTCGGCAACCGATTTCGGGTTCAGTGCATCCAAAAGTGTGCTGGAATACTTTCATTCGGATGACGATAGCTGTTCGCTGAAGGCAGAACTTTCCGGAGAAGGAACCCTTTCTGTTGAGCTTAAGAAATGGGATGAAAAGGAGCGTATCTGGGATCAGTCCATCTCCTCCGGTACTGGAAGAATAAACTATGCTGTAAGTGGATTAAAGGCTGAAAGCCAATATACTGTCACCGTAAACGATCAGCCTTTTAAAACCCTGACGAGCGATAAAAACGGCTCGTTGAAATTTGATGTCAATCCGGGCGCCAATGCCGCCCGTTTAAAACTCCGTTCTATCTCAAGGTAATGAATTGGGGAATCGTATTATACTCAGTTTTTTAATGACAGGCTTACGGGTGATTACAAAAACAGAGCCCAACCCCGGAGGATTGAGCCCTGAAACTACTGCCTGCACAGGGTGCAGCCAGACCCGTTATTATTTATTAATTCCCGTAAAGCGTTATTTCGGCAATACTGGTATGCGGGGGCCGGTTGCTGTCGGGCAAAACCAGCTTCAGGTAGCGGCCCCGGCTGGTTGCGTCCGGATCGGGGATGTCGATTGTCAGCTTATCGCCCGAACTGAAAACACCTTGGGCAATCTTTATCCATGAAGCCCCCTCCGGGTTGGGATCATCACTTACAAAGTACTGCACCGTTTTGGCATCGCCGCTTCCCGGCCTTCGCCAGGAGTCGATCCGGCAGATCTTTTTGGATGAAGTCAGATCAACGACCACCCAGTGCGGCAGGGTCGATCCGCCGTTTTCGTACTGCGAATGCCACCAGTTATTCAGGTTACCATCGAGCAGCGAATTCACCCCGCCGCCATCGCCGGCTTCCTGGTCCGAAAAGCTTACAACGCTCCAGCCCGACTTGTCGTACTCATAAATGGCCGGGAACGGCGTAGCGTGCGCAGTCCAGTCCACGGCAAAGGTGTCGATGGCTTCCTCTTCGGGAATGTAGAGCGAGCGGTACGCAAAGGCTGAACCCGTTTTAGCGCCGGGGCACAGCACCGAGTTTGCACTTGCCGGCATTTTTACAAGGACGGTGCTGCCGTCATTGGTTTCATAACGGATCTCGTTTCTCACCAGGTTTTCGGCCGCCGAGTACCAGCTTATCAGTCCGCCCTTATCGGAAATGGAAACCGCTTTTACCCGGCGCTGGACCAGTGAGCTTTGAAAGATGGCACCGTATGCCGTACCAAAGTCGGTGGCCGAAAGCGAAGGATGACCGTACTTGTCTCGGGTATTTACCCGGAAGGTATACGACTTTTCGGCCATAGCCGGCAAGACAATGTCGGTGCTGTCCAGTCCCGTTGAGGGGTCGACCGCTGTTACCAGCGAATCCAGGTCGTTGTTCCAGTAGAGGTTCACCGTTTCCACATTGGGTGAGTTATAGAGCCAGAAGCGAAAGAGGATCCGCTCTTTTCCGGCAATAAAGGCAACCGAATCGGTTTTCGGGGCATAGATAATCTCCCCGCCCTCCACATATTCCTGGTGTATATCCGTAAACTCCTCACACCCCGCCACAAACCCCAGGGCCAGGATAATGAGTAAAACAGAATGTATCTTTTTCATCTCAAATTTAGTTTTATGATATAAATGACTTTCCCCGGTTTCCCTTTTCCGGTCTCCGGTCTCCGGTTTCCTACTCTTCACTTACCACCTCCCCATAAAACGTAACCTCCGCCGGATGCGTAAAGGTAGCCCCGCCCCAGGTATCCAGAATACGGATACGCACATAGCGAAGCGGCGCCTGTGTCAGGTCGAAGGCAAACTCATGACCGGCTTCAAGCGCGGCAACATCTTCATCGGTATTGGTTCCTACCGGCGAACCCGAAGGCTTGATGATGGTGCAGTGCATAATCTTCACCCAGTCGCTCC
>Ga0074195_1000238_pt1 | contig 128616 bp, 120 predicted proteins | sample EPASupsiteHSE623_FD_64525 | JGI IMG/M metagenome (GOLD analysis project Ga0074195, IMG submission 64525) | Bioremediated contaminated groundwater from EPA Superfund site, New Mexico - Sample HSE6-23 | ecosystem: Environmental > Aquatic > Deep subsurface > Groundwater > Contaminated ...
GGAACTCGTCCAGGAGATAAGCGCGGCCTCGAACGAACAGAACTCCGGCGCCGACCAGATCAACAAGGCCATCCAGCAGCTCGACCAGGTCATCCAGGAGAACGCCTCCGCGACGGAGGAGATGGCGTCGACCGCGGAAGAGCTCTCCTCCCAGGCGGAGCACCTCCAGGACATCATCGGCTTCTTCAAGACGGGCAAGGACATGAGGGTCGCGAAGAGAAAGACGGCTTCGCCCGCCCGCACCGATGCGAAGAAGCTCTCCCCCGTCAAGGGCGCCCCCGTGAAGAAGGCGGGCGAGAACGGCGGCGGGGAGGGGATAAGCCTTGACATGGGCGCGGGGAACGACAAATTCGATGAAGAGTTCGAGAGGTTCTAAGGAGGGGATCATGAGCGCGTCTTCCATAAACGGGACAAGGCAGTATCTTACCTTTCAGCTGGGCGAAGAGGTCTTCGCGATAGACGTGGTGAACGTCCGGGAGATACTGGAGTTCAACAGCGTCACCAAGGTGCCGAAGAGCCCCGAGTACATGCGCGGCGTCATAAACCTGCGGGGATCGGTCGTGCCGGTCTTCGACATGCGCCTCAAGTTCGGCATGGCGGCGACGGACAAGACGATCAACACCTGCATCGTCGTCGTCGAGGTCTCCTTCGAAAGCGAGGACATCATCATAGGCGCCCTTGTCGACTCCGTCCAGGAGGTCTTCGAACTCGAGGCAGGCCAGATAGAGCCGGCCCCCAGGATCGGCACACATTTGAAAACGGAGTTCATCAGGGGCATGGGGAAGAGGGACGACAGGTTCATCATCATCCTCGACATCGACAGGGTCTTCTCGGCGGAGGAGATCACCTCCGTCCATGAAATGACGGGTGAGGACGAAAGACTGGCAGGGAACGAGTAGAAGATACAAGACATGCCCTGCACTTAAAGAGAGACTAAAGAGAAGGATGGCGGCCCGATCCCGGAAGTCTGCGGGATCGGGCCGCGTTCACCATCTAGCATTAAAGCGGTTCAAGCCGTTCTCCCTAAGATTTCGTGAGTCGTCTCATCGTGCAATTGTAGGCGATGATCTGCCAGGCGACGAGGAGCAGGATCACCGCGGAGCTGGAAATAGGCAGCCCGCTGTAGGAAAACACGTCGTATTGCCTTACCGCCGGATCGGCCCACGTACCGTGGGAATCGTTGAAGAGGCGCAGGCTGAGACCCAGGGAGAAGCCACGCGTCTTTCCATCAATGGCTTTCCCGGGAGGCAATTTAAAAACAGCGACCTGGAAGCAGGAAAGACAGAATAGAAGGATCAGTACCGCAAGCGAGGTCATCAACGTGGTCTTCGTGGCCCTGCCCGTCAGAAGCTCCTCGCGCTCGTCCCGCTCTTTCATGAAGGTCAACCTGGCCAATACCCTGTCGCGAAACCCGGCCGACAACACCAGCCGGATGCTGAGGTACACCGCCAGGAGCATCCAGGCGGCCAGGAGGAATCCGTTCGCATTATAGATCGTTTTAAGATAACCGGCAGCAAGCCTCCCATCCATTAGGTGATCAAACAGCGCGGCCCCGACCAGGACGGGAAGCCCGCACAGAAATATCTTCAACAAGGCTGAATCAAAGCGTTTCATTTCTTCTCCTCCTCAATAGAAAAAATATTATTTATGTCGGTCTCGAAGTACCGGGCGATACGAAAGGCGAGCCCCAGTGAAGGATTGTAGTCCCCCTTCTCAATCGCAACAATCGTAGCACGCGTCACTCCAACCTCTTTCGCAAGTCTCTCCTGGGTGATACGATGCTCCGCACGCAGCACATTCAATCGATTAACAACCCTCACTGTTTCACCGGATTTGCCCATCGTTACCTCTTATGTATAGTTAAGATTACTAAATGTATAGTTTTATATACTTTATGTCAAGTAAATTTTACATATGGTCAAAGATGCCGTTGGCTCCTCTTACGGGACACGCAAAGAACGGGGGGAGAGAGACAGGAAAGAAAAATAGGAACCGGCCATGCGGATATTGCTGAAACTTCGATCAGCGCCCTTCCCCTGTGTTAAAATGATTTCAACAGAATGAACATGGGGGTGGCTAATGTTTGTCGTAATCGTCCAATTTCCACCGGTCAGGGAAGGCAAGGATGGAGAGTTTCTGGAATGGTTCGCGTGGTCAAACAGGGAATTCGCAAAAAGCAAGGGGTTCATCGGCAGAGTGCTTCTGAAACCCGAGCAGGGCGGCGGCTACGCCTCTATCGTGGAGTATGAGAGCAGGGAAGCATTCGTGGCAATGCAGGGAAGCCCCGCACATTCTGAAGCGGGGAAAAGGGTACGCCCTTTGCTCGATGGCAGCCCTGCACCGCGGTTCTATGAAGTTATCGCTGAATGAACGCGCTACCGTTGGGAGCCGGGGCCTGCCGTCTGTTGATAGGAGAGAGCGCCGGTGCTAAACTGAGGGTTGCATATAGAGCGCCATTTAACGGAGGATGGGGTGGACTACAGGACGAGACAGACGGTGGCCCATCTTTTTATCCTGTTCCTGTGCCTGAGTCCCCTGGGATGTGTTATGGCCTCCCCTGACTTTGACGAAGCCGCATGGAGAAGCAAGGTCGAAGCGGCAAGAACGGACGACCTCTATGCTCCCCACTACAAGGACGGAAAGTTCTTCAATCCCTGGATGCCCATGGAAGAAAAGGGCTTCCTTCAGCTTCTGAAGTGGAAACTATCCCCCGCACAACACTACAGCGATGAAGAAAAGGAGTATCTGCCCGCTGTAATTCCCGATGCCATGAGACGTTTAAAGGCAATTCCTGACAGGGACTTTATCCTGTGGGCAGGCCATGCGACCTTTCTCATCCGGCTTGGTTCGGAATTCTGGCTTACAGACCCCATGCTGTCCGACAGGGCGCTCCTGCCCGTAAGAAAGACGCCTCCCGCGATAAATCCGGAGGACCTCCGGAACCTCGGGGCCGGAAAGCTGAACGTGATCATATCTCACAACCACTACGACCACCTTGATAGAACAACCCTTGAAGCGCTCCCCGACAACACGCGTTTCTTCGTCCCTCTCGGCATGAAAGAATTCATCACGAACCTCGGCAAAGGGGATGTCGTCGAAATGGACTGGTGGCAGACGGCCAATGCAGGCGGCAAGACGCAGATTGTCTGCCTCCCGGCACAGCACTGGTCCCGGCGGATCGGCCAGGCAGCCAACACTGTGCTCTGGGCAAGTTTTATGATAATCTCGCCCCGGGTTACCATCTTTTTCGGCGGAGACAGCGGATATTTCATAGGGTACCGCGAGATATCAAGGCGCTATCCGGCGATCGACTACGCATTGATGCCCGTAACGGCTTACCATCCGCGCTGGTTCATGCATTATTCCCACATGAATATCGACGAAAACATAGACGCCTTCAGGGACTTGAAAGCCCGCTATTTCATACCCACCCAATGGGGCACATTTCACCTGGGCGACGAGCCGGCGGGATTTCCCGGCCTTGAGCTGAAACGGAAGATTACCGCTGAAGGCCTCGATCCGTCGAGATTTCTCATCATGGACATCGGCCAGGTCCTGCCGCTCGCAGGGAGGATTGATTGACCCCCCCGGGACTATCCCCGTTGCGTGTTTGTTGTAATCGTACTATAATGACCGCAAACAGACACACCCGGGGAACAACTTGACAAAACAAGGAGGACCACATGAAAAACAGAGTGACGGCCTTGTGCATTCTGAGTCTCTTTATCACCGCCGTATTTTTCGCGGCCGGGTGTGGCAGGGATGAGTCCACGACCATAGCAACCCCCGGCGGCACCGTAAAAGTAACAGCGAAACAGTCAGGCCAGGAAGGCGTGGTAACGGTGGAGACAAAAGAAGGCGCGGCAACCATAAAAACCGGTCCACAGGCAGTCACTGAGGCCGAATTGGGCGCTCCTGTATATCCCGGTGCGCAGGTGGTTTCTTCGGGGCAGTTCGGCCAGACAAAGGATGCCGGGTCCGGCGTGGCCTCTACCTTCCTGATGAGCACAAATGACTCGTTCGACAAAGTCTCCGCATTCTACAAAACGAATCTGAAGGATGTACAGCAATCCATGGATCAGACCGCGGGAGATCAGAAGATCGCCATGTTCATGACAGGCAGGAAGGGCAACATGAGAAACGTTCAGATCATTGCCAAAACCTCAGGCGGGCCTACGAATATACAGATAACGAAAATAGTGGAAAAATAAAGAAAGATGGCAGGCCATGGCTACCGGGTGACGGAAAAGATAAAAGGCAAATTTTCTTTTTACCCATTGGCTGTTGCCCATTGCCTCTCTTCTATCTTATCCATAGCAGATCCTTCCTGATCCAGCCTGTGGCGCCCCATTCGTCCCGAAGCTTAACCCAGCCCCGCTTCCTGGAGATAACCCTGTAGGAATAATACTGGCTGGCGGGGCTGTCTTCCACCATCGCGAAGCCCGTTCCAGGTCCCCTGCGCACCCTCGCCTCCTCGACATTGACAACCGCACACCGGTAATTACTTGTTACAAGGCTTTTATGGATCCAGGAGATATCTCCATCGGAATCCATGACGGCATACCAGTCCTTGTCTGTAGATCTTCCAACCTTCTCCAGCGGCATGTACATATAGACCTGCCACGCCACTTCGTAGCTTGTTCCCGGTCCCGTTCGCAAGTTGGCCGTGGATACTTTCACGCACAGCGCCTGAGCGGACGGCGACAGCGCAAGAAACATCAAAATAAAGATGGCAGGAAAAGCAAGGATTCTTTTCATGGATGGGCCCCCTCGTTTCATTTCTCCTTCAAGAAGATTTCATTATCATTATCCTGTTTGAGGGGGGCACGTCGGTAAAACAGGTTACACGGGAAAGGATTTCCCCGGCAATTCACGTGATGCTTTTCGACCGGAGTTCTCGCGACGAAAAGGCAAAAACAAAAAACCGGTTTCGGGTTCCAGGCTTCGAGCAGAAAATACTATTCTTTTGCTCGAAACCTGGAACCCGAAACTTCAAACCCTTTTTAGTACGGGTATACGTATACCCTTTCAGGGGGCGGATAATAGTAGTAGACCCTGGGAGGGGGCGGAGGGGGAGGTGGAGCTACGTAGACCGGTGCCGGCCGCATTGTGCTTCCGATGATGGTTCCGACAACGAGGCCGCCTGCGGCTGCCCCGACGAGGCCCCATCCGCCGCCGCCATAATGGTGGTGACCGTAATAGGGTCTGTGATAATACCTCGGGCCTCCCGCATCACTTAGGGCAGGTACTACCATCACCAGGAGAACTGCAAAAACCAGAACGATTAAAATTGTCTTTTTCATAACCCCTCCGCCATACCGTATTTCTTAATTTGTTTCCAGTCGCACTTAGATATAGCAAGAACGATACCACTCAGGCTGACGTCATTAACTGATCGATATTACAGGTTTCATGTCCTCGATGGTCGGCGCGGGCGACACCGGACAGGAAAAATATGTCGACATGGGAATGGCCGTTCCGACAATTGCGTCGAAGGCAGGACTGATTGACAATCTCCCTGGAAACGTAATAATGTAAGCAAACCAAAAAATACATTCCGGGAGAATATGGATAAAACCGCGATACAGGAACCGATGATTACCGTTGGCATTGCGGACAGGCAGCCCGAAGTGGCGGGAAGTCTCAACGGTCACTTCCTGGTCGAAGGGTTCGGCCTGGCATCCGGGCGCTTCCATGCAAGGCCGGCAGCATCGGAAGTGGAGCTTCTCGACGAAGATGAGCATGTAATCGCCCGTTCTTCCTCCATCAGACTTGCGGCTCACGAGGGTTCAACCTTCACGATCTTCGGGGTCACTATCGGAATACGGTTCCATTGGGAACGTAAGGAAGATCAGGTCTTTCAGGGCAACCTTGTACTCACCGCCCGCGAAGACGCCAGCATCGCGGTCATCAATGAAATCCTCGTCGAAGACTATCTTGTGAGCGTCATCTCCTCCGAAATGAGCGGGCGCTCACCGGTAGAATTTCTCAAAGCCCACGCCATCATGTCACGGAGCTGGCTCCTTGCAGCCCTCGACGGGAAGGACGCGAGCCAGGCCGTCGCAACGTACGCTCACAACCCCGGGGAGCTGATACGGTGGTACAACCGCGAAGATCACGATATCTTCGATGTCTGCGCCGATGACCACTGCCAGCGATACCAGGGCATTACAAAGATCATTTCCGACGAGGCCGCCCGGGCGGTCAAACAGACGAAGGGAACGGTACTCTCATACGGAGATAAGGTGTGTGATGCCCGATATTACAAGGCGTGCGGAGGGCTGACGGAGAATTACGAGACGGCCTGGGAAGACACACCCGTCCCCTATCTTGTCAGCGTTGCCGATTCATCGACTCCCTTTACGCCGGTTGCGGCTGAAGAAGATGCAAACCGCTGGATATTCTCGTCGCCCGATGTGTACTGCAACACGAAGGACGAGGCGCTTCTGGCGGAGATACTTCCCGGTTTCGACCGCGAGACCCGTCAGTTCTTCCGCTGGAAGGTGGAATATGGCCGGGCCGAACTCGAAGATATCATACGGCAAAAATCGGGCCTGGACCTGGGCACCCTCCATGAGATCATACCCCTTGAGCGAGGCCCTTCGGGCCGGATCCGCCGTCTCAGGATCACCGGTTCAAAACAAAGCGTCGTCATCGGAAAAGAGCTTGAGATACGCAGATGTCTCTCCCCAAGCCATCTGTTCAGCAGCGCCTTTGTCGTAACGGTAAAACGTGCCTCCGACGGTGCGCCCGAAGGCTTCACCTTTGACGGGGCCGGATGGGGTCACGGTGTGGGCCTCTGCCAGATAGGCGCCGCCGTCATGGCAAGCAAGGGGTTCACGGCACGGCAGATACTGGAACACTATTTCACCGGTGCCGTAATAAAGAAGTTGTATTGAAGAACATCATGACAGATCACGGGTTCTCATGGTAAGAAGACGGTTCAAAACGGCCTTCATTCTCGGGGCGGGACTGGGCATGCGATTGCGGCCTCTGACTGAGAGCCGCCCCAAGCCGCTTCTGCCGCTTCACAACCGCCCCATCATTACCTACGCCATGGACCATCTGATGAAGGCCGGCGTAGAGCGTTTTATAGTAAACACCCATCATCAACCGCATGTTTACTCCGAGACCTTTCCCGACGGCCGGTGGCGGGGAGCCCCGATCCTCTTCCGCCATGAGCCGGTCCTTCTCGATACCGCGGGAGGACTGAAGAATATAGAGGACCTTCTTGCGGGGGACGAATCAATCCTCTGCTACAATGGCGACGTCCTCTCGGACCTGCCTCTTGACGAACTCATTGCGGCCCACGAGCGCATCCCCTGCGAGGCGACCCTTGCCCTGAGGACCACGGGCCCGCTCCTCAATGTCAACATGGACGACTCCGGCCGGATATGCGACATGCGGGGCATCCTGGGAAACCCCGGCGTCGTGAGCTGTCTTTTTACAGGGATCTATGCCGTGGAAACATCCATCCTTCAATACAGTGAACCGGGAAGGATAGAATCCGTCGTGGATGTTTTTTTACGGAGGCTAACGGCGAACCCGGGCTCGATACGAGGGGTCCTGATTGACACAGGGCACTGGCATGATATCGGATCAGTTGAGGTATACGAGAGAATGAATGATCAGACGAAAAATGAATCGGCAAGGATCGACCAATGACCCACTATGACTCCATAATGGCCTTCGCCAGGGAAAAACTCAATCTCAACGCCCCGGTTCCGGCCGCCGTGGCGCCCCTGTCCGCCCGGGGTTCTGACCGGTCATTTTACCGGTTCACATGGGAAAACGGCAAATCGGTCATCATCATAGACTACGATCCCGCGAGGACGGAGAACACCTATTATGCCGATATCGCCGTTTATCTCAAGAGTATGCGCATCAGCGTCCCGGAGATGATCGGCCACGATCCCTCACGACACCTTATGGTGATGGAAGACATGGGCGACGAGGACCTCCACGGCTTTGCGGGTCATGATTGGACCACGCGACGTGTCCTCTACCAGAAGACCCTTTCGGTTGTGAGAAGACTCCATGGTGTCTCCCTTAAAGACTTCCCTTCGGACCGCGTCAGGCTCATGGAGGGATTCGATCGCAAACTGTATCTCTTCGAGCATGATTATTTCCTCGATCATTTTGTGAAGGGTTACTGCGGCGTCACCCCCGATACTCCTTTTGAAACACAACTCAGGTCAGAGCTTGCATCCCTGGCAGAAGCGATCGGCGCAGGCAAGGGTTGCCTCATCCACCGCGATCTGCAATCCCAAAACGTCATGATTCGCGATGGGGAGCCCTATCTCATTGACTTCCAGGGTATGCGTTTCGGAAGTCCATTCTATGACCTCGGCTCGCTTCTTTGCGACCCCTACGTGTCAATCTCCGATGAGGCCCGTCAGGAGCTTCTGTCGTTCTATTATGTCCTGTCGTCGCAGGAGCTGGATTGGGATGCCTTTCAGAACTCCTTCTGGGAGGCCTCCGTTCAGCGCCTCATGCAGGCCCTGGGCGCATACGGGTTTCTCGGTGGAACAAAAGGGCTTCCGAGTTTTCTCGATCATATCCCGGCAGGGCTCGACAATCTCAGCCGGGCGGCCTCCCATGTCCCGCGCCTCAAGGCCCTCCAGGATCTTATCGCTGAATGCCGCATTGCGCCGGGCTGAACGACAGCGGAGAAACAGGGCCGCCAACCCCGATCCCCGTCCATCTATTCCCTGTTTCCTTACATGCCTTTCCGTGGTAGGATATTGGCCACATGAGACCGGTTACCGTTGTCTGCACATACATCGCAGAGCCTTTGTTTCTGCCCGCACTCAGGAATCTCGCGCGGTCGGACCTCGTTGAAGAGGTCCTCATCGTCGCGCGGGACCCCATACCGGATATCCTTCCCCGATGCAGCGTCATCGATAAAGGTCCCTTTGCCTCCCGTGAGACTTTCCAAAAGATCCTGTCACAGGCACAGACGGAGTACCTTCTTTTCGTCCCCCGCGCTATTCCCGTCGTGGTGCCTGGAACGCTGGAAAGGCTGATCGAGGCCGCCAGATCGACGGGGGCCGCAACGGTTTACTCTGATTTTTATGATGACACGGGGCACGGGACAACACTTCACCCCCTCATTGACTACCAGCCCGGAAGCGTCCGCGATGATTTCAATTTCGGATATCTCGCCCTCCTTGACGTTTCCGTGATCCGTGATGCGCTCAGAAAGTATGGCGAGACACCGCCGGTGCGACATGCCGCCCTGTATGACATCCGGCTCAAAATGTCCATCGATCACGGCGTCCATCGAATTCCCGAGCCGCTTTACAGTGTCGTCACACACAGGGAAAGTCATGAACGCGAGGCGCACTTTGCATATGTCGATCCCGGCAACCAACCGCTTCAAAAAGAAATGGAGGCTGTTTTCACGGACCATCTCAAGAGGATCGGCGCCTATCTGCCTCCTCAAAGGCTGAAGAAAATGAACGAGCCGGAGGAACCTTTCCCCGTGAAGGCTTCCGTCGTCATCCCTGTCAAAAACAGGAGCAAGACCATCGCCGACGCCGTGCAAAGCGCCCTGACCCAGGAAACCGACTTCACATTCAACGTACTGGTGATTGACAATCATTCCACGGATGGAACCACGGAAATCGTCGCAGATCTGGCAAGCAGGAACCCGGCTGTAAAACACATCATCCCGGCGGGAAAGGACCTGGGCATCGGCGGATGCTGGAACCTGGGTATTACGGACGAAGCATGCGGCCGCTATGCCGTCCAATTGGATTCCGATGACCTCTATGAGAATCACCTCGTTCTCGAAACGATCGTCGACACCTTGCGGGATGGAAGCTACGCAATGGTGGTCGGCTCCTATACCATCGTCAACGAGCGGCTGGAACAGATACCCCCGGGGCTGATCGATCATCGCGAATGGACAGGCGAAAACGGCCATAACAATGCATTGCGAGTCAACGGGCTCGGGGCGCCCCGCGCCTTCAGCACAACCGCCATGCGCTCCATAGGAGGCTTTCTCAACGTAAGCTACGGGGAGGACTATGCAGCCGCGCTTCGCATATCCCGCGAATACAGTATCGGAAGAATCTACGAAAGCCTCTACCTGTGCCGGCGCTGGTCGGGTAATACCGATGCGGCGCTTTCCATCGAGGCTGCCAACAGAAACGATGTCTTCAAGGACTCACTGCGCACTGCGGAGATCCGCGAACGGCAGGAACTCACCCGGATATCCGGCCCGTGAACGATGAACTAAAACACCGCTTCTACGCAAGCTTCGATGGTAACGACGATCCATCGCGTCTTGAAGAACTCTGCCGGGAGCTTCTTTCCGAACAGCAATGTTCATGGCCGGAATTGAAAGAGGCCTACGATTCACTCACCACCATCAGATCACGCTACGTCGCGTGCGATGGCTTTTCGGTTCGTCTCGTTTTTAATCCCGGCAGGGCCGTCAATACTACGGCCGCCGTAAGCCCCCGGGAAATCCGCGAACGGCCCTGTTTCCTGTGCGCCGGCAACCTGCCCTCCGGGCAGAAAGGGATCGTCTACCGCCGCGAATTCGTGATACTGGGAAATCCCAGGCCCGCCCTCCCCTTGCACCTCACCATAGCCCATCTCAACCATCGTTCCCAGGCGCTCCGTGAACACATCGAAGCATTCCTGGAGATCACCGCGGACCTCGGCCGGGGCTTCACAACCCTTTACAACGGACCTCGCTGCGGCGCCTCGGCCCCGGACCATCTGCACTTCCAGGCGCTGCCTTCGGGGCAGATGCCGATAGAAAGGGATTTGCATAACACCGGGAATTTCATCCCCCTTAATCCCGGTTCAGAGACCTCGCGTGCCCCCATCCGGCGGGCAACAGGCCTCGGACGCGAGGTCGTGCTTATCGAAGGGGATGAAATCTCCTTAATAGCTGCCGCCTTCAGAGACTATATGGATACCCTCATGGGGCCTGCCCCGAAAGAGGGGCCCTTTGAAGAGCCGATGATAAACGCGGCCGCGCTTTCTGACGGAAAGGCATGGCGTCTTCTCATTTTCCCGCGCCGCGCCCATCGCCCGGCCGCCTTTTACAGAGACGACGAGGACAGGATAGTGGTGAGCCCGGCCGTTATGGAGATGGCCGGCATTATCGTGACACCTGTAGAGCGCGATTTTGACCGTCTTGATGCCCCGACGATCCAATCCATCTATCGTGAAGTCTCCCTTGCGAACACCTAAAACTGTACAAATCCGCGGACCGTTTGTGCGATAAGGCCGATTAGATCCTGGCATACCGGAGCAAATGGTTTGCCGCTTGTATGGCAGCTTTTCCGGATCGAAACGGGGGGACCGTTTTGCATCTTGATCTATTACCGGCATATCTATTAGTATAGAGAAGGGGGAAGTCACGAGCCCGTTACGGACAAAGCCGGAACCGATCCAGGAAATTTCCGCCTTAAAAAGCAGAATTCAGGAATTGCAGCGCTCTGAAACGGAGCACAAACGGGCTGAGGAAGAACTGAGATCCTCCCTGAAATGGCTACAGCTGCTTATCGATGCCGGACCTGATTTTTTCTTCCTTAAAGACCTCCATTTAAGGTACCAGCTGGTTAACACCGCAAACGCACAATTCTTCGGGCGTGATGAGGCTGAGATCATAGGCAGGAGCGACTACGATCTCATGCCTGAGAACGCAGCCGCCACATGTCAGCAGAGCGACCGATTGGCCATTAATGAGAAGCGGACCGTCATCACCATTGAGCCAGTAGAGGGAAGGTTCTACGAGACCTACAAATTTCCCCTCATCGTTGAAGGTCGGGTTGCCGGTGTGGCGGGGATTGTCCGTGATATCACCGAACGCAAACGCGCCGAAGAAGAATTGCGCAAAAACCGGACCTTCCTGTCCGATATGATCGAAAACAGCGGCACCCTTATTTGCGTCAAGGACCGTGAAGGGCGCTACGAGATGGTCAACCGCAAATGGGAAGAAGTCACGGGATTGACCCGTGAAGATACCATAGGCAAGACAGATGAAGAATTATTTCCGGGGACGACGGGCACACGTTTCCGCCAGAACGACCATGAGGTCATGGAGTCAGGATTGGTGGTGGAAAAGGAGGAAATCCTCGAAGACAAGCGCGGAAAACGGTCCTTCATATCGATAAAATTCCCCCTCAGAAACCAGGATGGGGCGGTAAGCGGCATGTGTGCCATGATAACGGAGATTACGGCACGCAAAGAGATGGAAGAACAGCTTGCCATCAGCAGGGACCGCCTGTCCCGGGCAGAGATAATCTCCCGTTCCGGCAACTGGGAGTTCGATATGGAATCGAAGACAGTCTTCATGTCCAAAGGGGCCCACAGGATATACGGCACTGACAATGCAGTCCTTACCATCCCCGAGGCGCAGAAGATACCCCTTCCGACATATCGCCAGATGCTTGACGAGGCCCTCAGGGACCTTATCGAGAAGGGGCGTCCTTACGATGTGGAGTTCAGGATAAAACGTCCCGATACCGGTCATATCGTGGACATCCATTCCGTGGCGGAGTATGACCCGGACAGAAAGGTGGTCTTTGGGATCATTCAGGACATCACGGATCGCAAACTCCTCGAGTCACAGCTCCTTCAGGCCAAGAAGCTTGAAGCGATCGGAACCCTCGCGGGCGGGATCGCCCACGACTTCAACAACATTCTCATGGGAATTCAAGGATATGCCTCCATAATGATGCTCGAACTGGAAGGCACCGGCCACCCCGACTACGAACGCTTAAAATGCATCGAAGAACAGGTCGAGAGTGCATCCAACCTTACGAGGCAGCTCCTGGGGTTTGCACGCGCAGGCGGATACGAAATCCGGCCCGCCGACCTGAACGAGATCCTGAAGGAAAGCTCCGCCATGTTCCACAGAACAAAGAAGGAATTGACCGTTCATGGAAAATACGAAAAGGATCTCCGGACCGTTGAAATTGACCGGGGTCAGATCGAGCAGGTTCTTCTCAATTTGTATGTGAACGCCTGGCACGCCATGCCGGCGGGAGGAGAGCTCTACCTCGAGACTGCCAATATCACCCTTGACGGCAACCATGCCGCTGTCCATGGCGTATCTCCCGGCGAATATGTTCGGGTCAGTGTTGCCGATACGGGGATGGGTATGGAAGAGGAAACGATGAAGAGGATATTCGATCCCTTCTTTACCACGAAAGAGATGGGCAGGGGAACCGGGCTGGGACTAGCCATGGTCTACGGGATTATGAAGGGCCACAGGGGCTTTGTGGAAGTCAGGAGTAAACCCGGCCACGGCACGACGTTTACCCTGTTCTTCCCGGCATCGGGGAAAAGGACCGTTCGGACCCGGCGAACCGCCCCGGCAACCATAAAAGGTTCGGGGACGATCCTCCTTGTCGATGATGAAGCAAACGTTCTTCGCGTCACCCAAAAGATGCTTGAAACGCTGGGGTACACCGTCCATGCCGCAAAGGACGGCCTGGACGCACTTCGCGTTTTTACCTCGATGAAGGACAGCATCGACCTCGTCATTGTCGACATGATAATGCCAAAACTATCCGGCAGTCAGACCTTCGACCGTCTGAGGGTACTTTGCCCTTCGGTAAAGGTGATCCTCAGCAGCGGGTACAGCATGAACGGCGAGGCCCGCCGGATCATAGGCAGGGGCTGCGCCGGCTTCATCCAGAAACCTTATAACATCGCCTCGCTCTCCCGGAAGATCCGGGAAGTCCTCGCAAAGAAGTAATTAGTAATTAGTAATTAGTAATTGGTGATTGGTGATTGGTGATTGGTACGGAGTAAGGAAGGGCTTAGGGTAGGGGCTTAGGGGTAAAAAGCAACTGGTGTCTTTCCTAATTACTAATTACTAATCACTAATTACTAATGACTCTTTCCTCCTCCTCCGCCCAACCCCACCGCCGTGTAGCGCGCCCGTCCCCTTGACAAGACACGATCGGTCCATAGATTCTTTTCATCACAAAGAACCATGAAAGGGGGCAACACATGAAAACGTTGATAATCGTCGTGGCCATCACAGGCATCCTGATCGCAGGATGTGCAACGAAGACGCAAACAGGAGGGGCGGTCGGGGCCGGAGTTGGAGCCGCGGTCGGGGCCGGGGCCGGACAGGCCATAGGGCGCGATACCTCTTCCACGCTTATCGGGGCAGGTATCGGCGCGATTGTCGGGGGCCTGGCAGGAGCGGCCATCGGCAACTACATGGACAAGCAGGAACAGTCCATGCGCCAGGCCATCGCAAACTCTGAGGCGGCCACGGTCCGGCGGGAACAGGAGATTATCCAGGGGGCCCGGCAGCAGTCTGTTGATGTGCTCACGGTAACCTTCAAGTCCGATTACCTTTTTGCCGTCAATTCCTCGACCCTGCTCCCCGGTGCCCAGAGTGAACTACAACGGGTGGCGACGGTCATCAGGCAATACCCGGAAACGAACATCCAGATTGCCGGCCATACGGATAGTACCGGGTCCGAGGACTATAACCGGAGGCTCTCCGAGCAGCGTGCCGAATCGGTAAAGACCGCCCTGATCGGCATGGGAGTCAATCCTTCACGGTTGACCACCATCGGCTACGGCGAGGGCAGACCAATCGCGAGCAACAACACCGAAGGCGGCCGCCAGCAGAACAGGCGCGTGGAAGTCCGGATTGTTCCGCAGACTGCCTGAGGGGTACTCTCGAGGCAACGTCCGACATTCCTGTCATATGGATCGACCACAGAGAACCGACGAGACTGTGACAGAATAAATATTGTCTGGGCGACAGACACCGGATGGGTGTTCGCGTTACTATAGGGAAGACCCCGGCCTTCCGGTATCACAGGGCTGAGTGTCCGGGGATTAACGCAAGAAGAGGTGACGCCATGGTGATGAAAATGTCTAGGCTGGCTGCCGGAATCCTGGCAGTGATTCTTCTCCTTGGATGGTACCCGTTAGCCTTAAGCCAGGACAAGGAGAGCAAAAAAAGCTATGAGTCACGGATCGACAAGCAGCTACGGGCGCTGGACAAGAAGATCGATCAACTGAAAGCGAAGAGCGCGAAGATGACCGAAGAAGCCAAAAAAGACTTCAACGAGATGATGGCCGATCTCAAGAAGAAGCGTGAGGCGACAGAGGCTAAACTGCAGGAAGTGAAGAAGGCGAGTGCACAGAAATGGGAAGAGCTCAAGTCTGACATGAACTCGGCCATCAAGGACCTCGAAGAGGCATACGACAGGGCGGCAGCCCGTCTCAAGGAACGGGGATAAGCGCCCGAAGAGAAGAGGAGAAGACTCAATGAATACGATCAGGAATAAGACGGCGGTAAAGGTACTGGCCTGTTACATTGCGGCAGCGTTGTTCGTTATCGCTACCGTGGAAAAGTCCTTTGCCGGTTTCTCTCCCTCCCGGATAATACAGTTCTCATCGGCCGAACGGGAGGCTGACCTTGAAAAGGTCAGGTCTGCCCTGGAGACAAAGGTGGTCGCCGAGAAATTGAAACAGCTCGGATTCAGCAAGGATGAGATTCAGGGGAGGCTTGGCCAGTTAAGCGATCAGCAGCTTCATAAGCTTGCAGTCAGGGCCGAGGAACTGAAGGTTGGAGGCGACGCCGGCGGAGTCATAATTGCGGTACTGGTCATCGCCATTCTCGTGGTTCTCTTCGTCTATATATTCAAGAGGGTCTAGTTTAACGGGCCAGGAAAACCCGACACGAACAGGGAGGTTCACCATGACCGTCACAGATACCAGGGAAGCGAAGGTCGACATGCAGGCGGCGATGGATACATACGAGAAGCTCGCGATTCCAGGCGCTCCCCACAAGATGCTGGCAGCCATGTCAGGCAGGTGGAATGCCAGCATACGGTCGTGGATGGAACCGGGCGGGCCGGTGACGGAATCCTCGGGCACGAGCGAGCAGAAGATGATCCTCGGCGGCCGTTTCCTCCAGCAGGATTTTACCAGTGAGGTCATGGGGAGTCCCTTCGATGGCATAGGCATTACAGGGTACGATAACCACACCAGGAAATATGTATCGACCTGGATGGATTCCATGTCCACAGCCATCATGTATTTTGAAGGAACAGCGGGCCCTGACGGAAAGACCATAATTCAGGAGGCGAGCTACGACGACCCTGTTAGAGGTCCCATGAAGTGGCGCTCCCTTACGAGCATTCGAAGCGACGATACGGTGTTTTTCGAGATGTACGTAATCGATGGTAAAGGCAGGGAAGAGAAGATGATGGAGATAACCTATACCAGGCAAGACCAGGTCTGAAAGTCCCGCTGTCCGATTCAGCGATGAATACAGGACTTGTATTCTTCCATCGTCCAGCATGAACGAAGAAAGGGGCATCCGCTGCAAAGGTCGAGCATGTTGCGTTCCCTGAGATATTGTTTTCCTGAATCCGCACTGACATTGTGGGCCGTCATCTCGTCGATGCAGGGGGGCGTTTTGGACTTACAGCCATGCCTGTTATCGCAGCCGATACAGTACCCCGTTTTCGGTTTCACGGGCGCCTCCTCTTAAGGGAACCGGTATCCCGACAGCGGCATGATGTGGCCCCGTGAATCGCCTTCATCGGTCCAGGGACGCTTCTGACCCCAGATCGGAGAGATCTTCCCATGGAGCCACTCAAAGGGCAGGTCCGCTTGAGGTTCGTACTTTTCAAGATATTCCACATAGGGTTTGCCGGCCAGATCCACGGCGGCGAGGGTTGCATCATGTTCCGAGTCGAAATCGCAGGGGGGCAGGCCCGATCTTTCGCAGAGCCCCTTATCAAACGCGGGTGTGACGCTTATCCATTTTTCCTTCACGTAAAGCTGGGTGAAGCCGTGGCTCGGGAAATAATCAATGCCCATCTGGGCCCTGAGCTCAGAGGGCACCCTGTGGTTGCGAATCCTGGCAAAAGCAATACGGGAAGGAATCCCCGCGGCCCGCGCCAGGGCGGCGAGCAGTATCGCCTTCTGGACGCAATACCCCTTCGCGCGTTCAAGGACGACGCTTGCCTTGAAATCCTCGATGAAGGTGGACAGCATGTAGACGTTATAATGCACGCCATCCCTGACGAAATAGAATAACGCCTGGGCCTTCCGGCCTTCACCGGTAAGTCCCTGGGTAAGCCGCAGCGCCGTTTCGCGGATAAGGCTGCTGTCGCTGTCTATCGTTTCCGTCGGCCGGAGGTATATCTCCATATCCGTCTGCGAGTACCTGAAGCGGGTTTCCAAGTTCGTTTCCCTTCTGACGATATGTATATACCAAAGGGCACCGGATGTAAATGAGGAGAGGTCCGGCGTTCTACGGTTCACGCCGCTTCTAGTCTTGTTCCGGCATGCCGCCGATGATGACCGAATCGGCCAGTTCGTTTGCGTCGCCCTGCCGGATCGGAAAATGCTCTTTCAGCAGTTCCCCTGCCGCTCTGATCGCCTCAATGAGGGCATCGGCCGCGTTTCCCTCCTTTACACCCCTGGAAATAGTCGTTGCGAATGTGTTGAGTCTGGCCTGGGTGATCTTTTCGTGAATGCCCTTGTCTGCAAGAACCCAGACCTTCCTCTCAAGGAGAGAAATGAAAAAGAGAACGCCCGTGTTTCCTGCCGTCCTGTAAAGCCCTTTCTCATAAAATGCCCTGATCGCCCTGTCCCGTACCGCCCTCTGGCGGCGCTTTATTCCGGTAAAATGGACTTTCAGCAAAGGCACCTTGTTGAAGACCGGCCAGAAAAGAAGGAAGGTCGCGAAAGTCAACGGAACGTACCACCATAGCGATTCGTGGAGAAAGAAAATGGTAATGAGGAAGGCTGCGACGTTCCCGAAGGTGATCGCCCCCAGGACTTCAGCCTCGCGATAGCGGCTGCTGGCGTCGACGACCATGACGGCGATCTCGCCGCTGGTCTTCGTCTCGACCGACGAGGTTGCCTCCCTGATCCTTTCCTTTTCAGCATGGGTAAAAAAATTCACGGCCTTGTTCATCACCAGTCCCCCGATGCCCCTCCGCCGCCGAAATCGCCGCCTCCTCCCGAAAAACCGCCGCCGCCGCTGTCAAAGCCTCCGCCGCCCGAAAATCCCCCACCTATCCACGGACCCCCGGAACCAAAACCGCCGCCTCCTCTACCACCGAATAAAAAAGGAAGAAAAACGCCGAGAACGAGGCCGAGAACACCGAGAAGAATGGCTGTCACCAGCGAAAACCCCAGCAGGAACCCGAGCGCTGAAAAGCCGAGCAAACCGGCCCCGCCGCCCAGGATGCGGGAGACCCTCCCGAGAACAAGAAGGAATATGGCGCCGAAAATGAGAAAAGGCAGGGCGGAGGAAAGGCCCGTCTTCCTGGCCGCCCGCGGTCTCGCGTTGTCGGCCTTGAACTCACCTCGTGTCGCATCGATCATTGCGCGGATACCCGAGGAAAACCCGCCGTCAAAATCGCCCCGTTTAAACTGCGGGTTGATGACGAGCTGTACGATCCGGCCGGCCGTGAGGTCGGTAAGCTTTCCTTCAAGGCCGCGACCAACCTCGATGCGCGTCTTGCGATCCTTTTTGGCGACGAGGAGAATGGCGCCGTTATCCTTTCCTTTCTGGCCGATCTTCCAGGTCTCGGCAACCTTGATGGAAAATTCTTCGAGGGATTCACCCTCTAGAGACTCGACGGTGAGGATCACAATCTGCGTCGAGTCTGATTGTTCAAAATCCTTGAGTTCCGTCTCGAGCTGGGCACGAACCCCCGGGGAGATCATGTTCGCATAGTCGTTCACGCGATATTTCAAAGGCGGCACGTCGAGTGCCTGCACGCCGCCGTGGATAAACAACAGGACAAAAAAGACCAGGGCAGCGAAGAGACATTGCCCGGGTCCCCGATGCCGGCATGCTGTCTGTGTATCGTCCTTTCTCCGCGTCTCTTTCATTCTATTTCCGCAAGGTCCGCCGTATCAGAACTTAACCTTCGGCGCCTTTTCAGCACCCGCCTCGGCCTTGAAGGCCTCCTTCAGGGGCAGCTTGAGGATCAGCATATTCGTCAGGTTGTTCGGAAAGGTCCTGATGGACGTGTTGAACGTCTGGACTGCCTTGTTATACCGGGTACGGGCCACATTGATCCTGTTCTCGGTGCCCTCGAGCTGGTTTTGAAGGTCCCGGAAATTCTGGTTCGCCTTGAGATCGGGATACCGCTCCGCAACAAGAAGGAGCCGCGACAGGGCGCCCCCCATCGAGGCCTGGGCCTGCTGGAACTGAGCCATCGCTTGAGGATTGCCGATCATGTCCTTGGAGACCTGGACTGTGCCCACCTTGGCCCGCGCCTCGGTAACAGCCTGAAAGGTCTCACTCTCGTGCTTGGCATAGGCCTTTACCGTCTCGACAAGGTTCGGCACCAAATCGTTACGCCTCTGGTACGTGGCTTCCACGTCCCCCCATGCTGCCTTCACGGCTTCATCGTTCTGCTGGATCGTGTTGTATCCGCAGCCGGTGAACATCATCATTACCACCACAATGACCCCGTACAAAAAGGATCGTTTCATTACGTCCTCCTGTTCTGAAATTATCGAAACCTATAGTACCATTTTCATCAGGTGAAATAAAGATTTTCCACCCTTGACGCCGGGGAAAGATGCGTGATAAAACCTTGAAAAAATGGAGGAAGACAGTGAGCGACGAGATAAGAAAGAGAACTCAGGAAACGGCGAAGAAGCTCTGGACGGGCGGCATAAAGATGGACCCCCCGTACCTCACCTGGAAGGAGTTCGACAGGGACCTCGCCAACGACCTCTCCATGTTTATAACGGGCAACCTCTATTCCCGGACGGTCCTTACCCTGCCGGAGCGCCAGATGGCCGCCTGCGCCATGCTCGCCGCCCTCGGCGCCGCCGACGAGCTGAAACTTCACGTAAACGCGGCGCTTAATGTCGGCTGCGACCCGAGAAAACTCGCCGAGGTCTTTTTTCAGCTTGCCCCCTATGGCGGGATGCCGCTGGTCAACAAGGCGCTGGAGGTCTTCCGGGAAGTCTTGAAGGGCCGGGGAGAATGGGAGGCCTTCACACAGGGCGGCAAATAGGAAAGCGAGGCGGCCGGCACAAAGGCCGGGGTTTATATGGCGAGAATACTTACACGTGAAAGCACGGGAATCAAGGGCATCGACGAGATCATCGACGGACTTCGCAGCGGCGACAACGTCGTCTGGCAGGTGGATTCCATCGACGACTATCTGTCGTTCGCGCGGCCTTTTATCGACAGGGCGATCAAAGACGGGAACAGGATCGTATATATGCGGTTCGCCCATCACAAACCGGTAATAGAGGACGACGGCACTGTCCGGGTCCATCACCTGGATGCCCGCAGCGGCTTTGAATCCTTCACATCTCAGGTATATAACATCATTACCTCGGAAGGGCTTAACGTCCGCTATGTCTTCGACTCCCTCTCCGATCTTCTATCCGCCTGGGCCACGGACCTCATGATCGGCAACTTCTTCACCATAGCCTGCCCCTATCTTTACCAACTCAACACCATAGCCTATTTCGCGCTTCTCAGGGAAAACCATTCCTACAAGACCGTCGCCCGCATCCGGGAAACGACGCAGGTGCTCATCGACGTCTACAACGTGGACGACAATATCTACGTACATCCCCTCAAGGTCCGGGGACGGCATTCGCCGACCATGTTCCTCCCCCATCTCAAGAGCGAGGACCGTTTTTCCCCTGTGACAAGCAGCGTCGATACGGGCCGCCTCCTCACGCGGATATCGGCAAAAGGAATGGAACCTGCAAAGAGAAACCTCGACCACTGGGACAGGCTCTTCATCGGGGTGGAGGACCTCCTTCGCCAGGAGGTAGGCAGGGAAGAAAAAGAGGCCGTCCTCGATCAGCTGTGCCGGATAATGATCGGGCGCGAGGACAGGATCCTAGGACTCGCAAAGAAATATTTCACCCTTGAGGACCTCCTTGCCGTTAAGGCGCGTCTCATCGGGACGGGGTACATCGGGGGAAAGACCGTGGGCATGCTCATGGCGAGAAAGATACTCTCCGCGGACACCTCCTTCGACTGGCAGCATATCCTCGAACCCCATGATTCATTCTTCATCGGTTCCGACGTCTTCTATACCTACATCGTCGAAAATGGATGGTGGAAGCTGCGCATGGAGCAAAAAACTCCCGACGGTTATTTCGATGTCGCGAAGACCCTCAGGGAATCCATGCTCGAAGGTTCCTTCCCTGACGAGATAGAGGAACAGTTCTGGCGCCTTATCGAATACTTCGGGCAATCGCCCATCATCATACGGTCGAGCAGCCTCCTGGAAGACGCCTTCGGCAACGCCTTTGCCGGCAAATACGAAAGCGTTTTTTGCGTCAACCAGGGCACGCCGGAACAACGGTATAAACAGTTCGGCGAGTATGTACGGCACGTCTTTGCCAGCACGATGAACGAAGACGCCCTGGCATACCGTCTCCAGAGAGGCCTCGACAAACAGGATGAACAGATGGCGCTTCTGGTGCAACGAGTTTCGGGCTCCTACCGGAAGCACTATTTCTACCCCGATCTCGCCGGGGTGGGGATATCGTACAATACCTTCGTCTGGAGACGCGACATGGATCCGAAAGCCGGCATGCTCCGCCTCGTGGCAGGCCTCGGTACGCGGGCCGTCAACCGCGTCGAACACGATTACCCGGGCATCATCGCCCTTGACTTCCCGCTGCTGCGTCCCCACAGCGGTTCAAGCGACATGAAGAAGTATTCACAGCACAACGCCGATGTTCTCAATGTCGGGACAAACAGCTTCGAAACCATACCCGTCAACGATATCATCGCGGGTGAGATGAAGGCGGACCGGGAACTCATTGCGATGCGGGACGTTGAGGCAATGCAGTTTATGAAAGACCGCGGGTTCGATACCGGAGAATCCTGGATCGTCACCTTCGACAGGCTCATGTCCGAAACACCTCTGCCGGGAATCATGAAAAAGATGCTCAAAACCCTCGAATCCAACTATCAATACCCTGTCGACATTGAATTCACCATCAATTTTACCGGCCGGGATACCTTTCAGATCAATCTCGTCCAGTGCAGGCCCCTCCAGACAAAAGGCGAGGGGAAAAGGGTCAGGATCCCCCGCAAAATACCGGCCGAGAGGGTACTCTTCCAGGCATCGGGAAATTTTATGGGGAGCAACATCACGCAGGCGATCAAGCGTGTCATCGTAGTCGATCCCGACGGATACAGCATGCTGACGCTGTCGGAGAAATATGACGTTGCCCGTCTTATCGGCAGGATCAACCGGCGGATTCACAGCCAGGAGGAACTTCCCACGATCCTTGCCGGGCCCGGAAGATGGGGCACCACTACCCCATCGCTCGGCGTCCCCGTCCGCTTTTCGGAGATCAACAACATTGCCGTCCTCGTGGAGTTGGCGCACGGCGCCGGCCTCGGAAGCGTCATGCCCGAGCTTTCCTTCGGCACCCATTTCTTCCAGGACCTCGTCGAGACCGGGGTCTTCTACGTGGCCATCTTCCCCGACAAGGACGGGTCGTATTTCAACAGAAAGATCCTGGAAAGGAAATACAATCTTCTTTCACTGCTTGTTCCTGAAAGTGCCCGATACGAAGGGATAGTGACTGTTGTGGACACGGAAGATGACGAAATGCGGCTGCTCGCGGATATCGTGACTCAGAAGGTTGTCTGTTTCAGCGCCCTCAAGACGGACCAATAGCCGTCGTCGCTCTCTTCCCGCACCTTCGCAAGGTATCTGGCGAAAAAAGGCATCGCCTCGTTCCGGGGCAGGTAGGCCCGCTCCAGCGCCTCTATGGAACCGAGGAGGGGGTATTCGCACAGCGTGGCCATCGCCTGGGTGGCCGTGCCGACCCCGGCCTGTTCCAGTGCCGCGTTCACATTGAGGCCCCCGAGCACCACCAGGCCGACCTTGCCGTCCGTCGCCGGAAGGCCGAGAAGAGACTCCCCGGGACTCCCGAAAAGAACGAATCCTCCGAAACCGACAGGTGCCATCCGGGCGAGAAGGGCCCGCGCGTCCGCCACGCTGTTTTCCGGTATTTCGCGGTAGCTGCCCAGGATCAGCCCCGACCCCTCCTGCACGGCCCCGAGCACGTCGCTCATCCTGCTGCGCATGAGGATCTCCAGGGGCGGAACCGATGAGCCCTCATAGCTGATCACGGATGTGAAACGCAGCGGGTGTCCGTCCAGCACCTCGACGAGACCCCCCAGTTTTGTCGCTATGGGAATACCGCACTTCAGGAACATGCCGTTCAATGTGATGCTGCACATGGTCCCGATTGCAACCGACCCCTCGGGTACGTCAATACCGCCCAGTTGTTCGCCAGCCTTCGCCACGATTACCCGGTCGCTCATTGAGTACGGCGACCTCAGTATGACACCAAGGAGCCCGATGGCCTCTTCGAACTTTTCTTCGGCGACGAAGGTGACATTGAGGATCACCCTTCCCCGGATATTGTCGGGGCCGAAATCGGAAAGAAAGGAGAGATTGTTTATCCTGTTGATGATAAAGCCCACCCGGTCCGACACGTATCCCCGCTTGAGTTCCTCGCGGCCCCTCGTGGTAATCCTCCTGCCCTTCTTGCCGTCGGTGACGGTAAAGCCGTCGTCGTCGAGGCGCTTCAGATAATACCTGATCGTCCTTTCCGAAAGATCGGTCCCATGGAGGGCCAGACGCGAGGCGATATCCGAGGACCCGAGAGGCGCGCCCGCTTTATCGAGAACGGAGAGAACGGAAAACATGATCTTGTTCATCCATTCCCTCCGTTATACCGCTCTGAAAAAAGGGACTTCGTCGTTGTGATCACAGTCACTCTGTCATACCCAGCCGTAGGCCAGCATTGCATTGGCCACCTTGAGAAAACCGGCCACGTTTGCACCGAAAACATAGTCACCTTTTTTGCCGTAAGTCTCAGCTGCATCGAGGCAGGATTTATGAATGCTCTTCATGATTATAAGGAGCCTGGCATCGACCTCTTCGCGCGTCCACGCCAGTCTCATGCTGTTCTGGGACATCTCGAGGCCCGAAGTTGCAACCCCTCCGGCGTTGGCGGCCTTTCCGGGACCGAATAACAGGCCGTTCTCCTGGAAGATCCGGACCGCTTCCGGCGTTGAAGGCATGTTGGAACCCTCCGCCACGCAGATGCAGCCGTTTTTCACCAGCGCCTCGGCATGGCCTGCGTCGATCTCGTTCTGTGTCGCGCAGGGAAGAGCTATGTCGACCTTGAGGCCCTGGCTCTTGATGACATCCCAGACGCTCTCTCCTATGTAACAGACCGAACACCCATACTTGTCGGCGTACTCACTTATCCTCCCCCTCTGCACGTTCTTGAGGTCCATGACATATCCGCACTTCTCACCGGAGATCCCCTGATCGTCCACGATCGTTGAACTGGAATCGCATAGGGTGATGACCTTTCCGCCCAACTGGTTCACCTTTTCGACCGCAAACTGGGCGACGTTTCCTGAGCCGCTGATGGCCACCGTCTTGCCCTTAAAGTCGAGCCCTTTCGTGGCAAGCATCTCCGCGGCAAAATACGCGCAGCCGTAGCCTGTCGCTTCGGGTCTCACGAGGCTGCCGCCGAAGGGAAGGCCCTTGCCTGTAAGAACACCCGTATGGTCGTTCATGATCTTCTTGTACATCCCGTACATATATCCTATCTCGCGGCCGCCCACGCCGATATCGCCGGCGGGCACGTCGCAATCGGGACCTATATGCCGGAAAAGCTCCAGCATGTGGGCGTGGCAAAAACGCATCACTTCGTTGTCCGATTTTCCCTTGGGGTCGAAATCGCTGCCGCCTTTTGCGCCGCCCATGGGAAGCGTTGTCAGGGAATTCTTGAATATCTGTTCAAACCCGAGGAACTTAAGGATACCGAGATTGACCGAAGGGTGGAAGCGCGTGCCTCCCTTGTAAGGGCCTATGGCGTTGTTATACTGTATGCGAAAACCCCTGTTGATCTGCAGGTCGCCCTTGTCATCGAGCCAGGGGACACGGAACATGATCACCCGGTCAGGCTCCACGATCCTTTCATAGATCTTTGCCTTGACGAATTCAGGGTGCTTTTTCGCGGTGGGCTCGAGGCTCTCGAGTACTTCCTCCGCGGCCTGATGAAACTCGAATTCATGAGGGTCCTGTTTCTTTATTTTTTCTAATACTTCGCTGGTCACTGACATAAAAAAATCCTCCACCTTCTCTTATATTTTTGCCTCTCCGGACTCTCAACGAATCCGTCCCGCCAAAAAGCCGGCAACCACCCTAGCCGCCGGCCTTAAAATCGCAATCCCGCCTGAATCCGGACAACCGCGGCCTTGCTTACCGAAAACCAAAAAGGAGCGTGTGCCCCTAGAAGACTGTCAGCGGCGTGGAACTCTGCTCGTAGATATTCAGGTCCGTACCCGTAATGAGAAGCCCGTCGATATTCTCGAGGCTCTTCGGCAGCGGCTCGCCGTCGGAGAGCACGATGGTCTCCAGATCCCAACCCTGGCCCTTGAGCGCTTCTTCGAGGGCCGTTGTATCCGATGCTTTTCCCCGCTGTAAAAACACAAGTCTCTTTTTCATATCCTTCGCTTTTCTCCTTTTGCCGGTATGAGAAAAAACTAGTATATAAAACCCGATAAAGGCAGGCTTGACAATCAGGGTGAAGATGTTTTTGGCATCGGGGTATTCCCCATGTCGGTCATGGGGGTAATTCCCATTATCGTCGTATGCCCCTGTCTGTCAACGATTTACGAGGCTACGGCGATAGTGGGAACATTTGCGGGATATGTAAAAATGATTTCAGGTTTCAGGGTAAGACGACATTACCCCGGGACGGCACTCCGGTTAGGAGCTGATCTGGACCCATTGAATGGCGTACTTGAGCAGATCCGTGCCGTCGCCCAGTTTGAGCTTTTCCTTGATGTGTGCGCGGTAGGATTCGACGGTCTTTATGCTGAGGTGGAGTCTTTCCGCTATCTGACGGGTCTTGTGCCCCTGCCCGATGAGCCTGAAAACGGTAAGCTCCCTGTTGCTGAGGAGATCCATCGGGGATGCGGCCTGGCTCACCCCTTCCACGGAGACAAACTTTTCGAGCATCTTTGTGGTAATGCGTTCACTGACAAAGATTTCGCCTTCCAGGACCTTCCGTATGGCTACGAGCACTTTCTCCAGGGCCTCCTGTTTCATGATATAGCCCCGCGCTCCGGCCCTGAGCGATCGTTCGGCATAGAGGGCCTCGTCGTGCATGGAGACGACGAGGACGGGCATGTCCTTGTGGCGAAGCCGCAGTTCCTTGATGAGCTCTATTCCATCGATGCCGGGCAGCGAGATATCGACTATCGCCATGTCGGGTACGACATTGTCGAGAGATTCCAGGGCCATCTGAGCATTCTCCGCCTCGGCGCAGACGAAAAGGTCAGGCTCCTGATTGATGAGAAGAGTCAATCCCTTGCGCAAAATGGGGTGGTCGTCGACAATCAATACCTTACGTTTGGTCACAGATATCCTCCCGTGATGACTGAATAAACAGGATATTATTTACCCTGTCTGTCCCGGCCGGTTGGAAAACGTGCAGCTTATCACGGCGCCTCCGGCCGCGTTGTTTTTTATCTCCAGAACCGCTCCGATCATCGAGGCCCTGTACTGCATGATGTTGAGCCCCATGCCCTTCCCCTGACTGGCCGTATTACCTATTCCGACCCCATTGTCTTCGACGGTCAGAACGCAGGTGTCGCCGTCCTGTTTCATGGAGATCGTCACCTTATCTGCCTTACCATGTTTTATGGCATTATTCAATGCCTCCTGGACAATCCGGTAAAGGTGCGTCGCCGCGGCATTATCGCTTAAGTGAATCGGCCTGTCGTATGTGAAGGTGCAGGCTATCCCGAAAAGCTTTTCCATATTCGATGCCAGCTCGATGAGGGCCATCATCAGCCCGTCCGCTTCAAGCCTGACGGGATTGAGGCCCCGCGCGAAACCCCGCGTCAGTGTGATCGCCTGATCGATGAGATCCACGATCTCGAGGACATCTTCCGGTTTGATAAGCTGCTGCGTCGCCGTCTTCCTTTCCAGCACCTTACCCATGAAACCGATTCCCGCGAGGTGCTGGCACAAGCTGTCGTGAAGGTCCTGACCGATCCTGCGCTGTTCCCTGCCGCTTATTTCGAGGATCTCCCTTTCCAGCCTCTTTCGCCTCGTTGTGTCCCGAACGATGCCCAGCGCCTTGTTGGGACCGGACATGACGATGCGCACCTCGAAATCCCGCGTTTCACCGCCAAGGGACAGGTGCTGCTCGTAGATTTGCGCCTTCCCGGTGGAGATGGACCGTCTGACGCAGGCCATGGCCTGGTCGAGAAGCCGCCGGGGAAGGAGCCTCTCTGAGTCGGATATACGATAGACGCTTTCGCCGACCACTCTCTCGGCGATGCTTTTCAGGACCGTGAAATTCCCGACATGCAAACCCAGAAGGATCCCCGTCCAATCGATCTGGAACATGAGGTCGGGAATGGCCTCCAGGAGCGCCCGGTTTTTCGATTCGCTCTCCTGCAGCGCCTCCTCGCCGAACTTCCGCTCGATTATCTCGCCTATGCGCTCGGCGACGACGTTGATAAGACTCCTCTCCTCTTTGAGGAAAGGCCCCTCGTCGGCCCTTGGCTTTTTCTCCCGGTAGAAGACCTCGAGGCACCCGGCTTTCCTTCCGTGGACGACAATCCTCTGCGACTGCTTCCACTTCGTTTCGGCGAAGCGGTCACTGACAAAGACCCGGTCTTCGAGAACTATGCGGCTTGTGGTTATCTCGGGGTACTGCCAGGCGTCGGGAATAATATCGACGGTTCTCTGCAGGATCTCATCAAGGGTGGCCCCCTTCTTCTCGACAATGCCCGAAATAGTATAGAGGCAGTTCAATTCCTTGACCCGTTCGCCCAGTTCGTGGGTCCTCTTTTCCAGTTCCTTTCGCCCCAGCTTGTGCTGTCTGTCCAGCTCCGTAAGGCGCAGGATCTTTTCCCTGGCGCGCTTGAGGGCGGTCGACAGCTTTCTTTGATCCAGGTCGTGCGTAAGGATGGGTTTTTTCGGATTTTCAGCTTTTCTGGTATGCATGTTCGTCCCGAAATGATGTCCGGCGCTCATTATATCACATAAGGCGGAAGACAGGTAATGGGTTAGAGGCTCCGGTCGCCCGCATCCTTTATGATTATTTTGTAATTAGCTCCAAAACATGCTACAATGGCAAGTCGTGTTTTCATTTTGTTCTTCTTTTCTCATGTTGATTCACGGCATAAAATAAGAATGATGCTTCCAACACTCACCATTAAGGGGAAAAAGATAAGCCTACCCATTATCCAGGGAGGTATGGGGATAGGTGTTTCCCTGTCACCGCTGGCAAGCGCCGTCGCCGCCGAGGGTGGTCTCGGGATTGTATCCAGCGCGTGCCTCGACAGACTCCTCGGAAAACGCAACAACAAGATCTACAGCACCTACGATGCCGTGTATGAAGAGGTCTGCCTGGCCCGCCAGAGTGGGGGCGTCTCGGGTATCAACATCATGGTCGCCATTGCCAGAGACTACGACGTCACCGTCAAGGCGGCTATCGACGCAAAGGTGGATGTTATCATCTCCGGAGGCGGGCTGCCGCTGACACTCCCCGGTATCGCCGACCCCGGGGAAACCGCCCTCGTTCCCATCGTATCATCGGCGCGGGCTCTGGAGATCATCTGCAAAAAGTGGGGGCGCTTCGGCTACCGGCCCGACGCCGTCGTACTGGAAGGACCTCTTGCCGGAGGCCACCTTGGCTTCAAGGTTGAGGATCTGGGCCTTGAATCCAACAAACTCGAAAACCTTTTCCCCCTCGTCAAGGAATATGCCTCAAAAAACGGCGATTTTCCGGTGATAGTGGCAGGGGGGATTTACGATCACGACGATATCGTGAGATTTCTCGCCATGGGCGCCGACGGCGTCCAGATGGGGACGCGTTTTCTCGCCACAGTCGAAAGCAGTGCCACCGACGCGTACAAGAATGCCGTGGTGAAAGCCGGCCCGAAAGATATCCTGGTAGCTTCGTCGCCGGGCTCGCCCTGCGGGATGCCCTTCATGGTAATAAAGGAATCCCCCATGTTCCTTTCGGCGCTTAATAACAGAAGGAAACCCCGCTGCGACAAGGGCTACATCATGACCAAGAACAAGGAAGGCCGCTACGCTGTCTGCAGGGCCCATGAAGACAACGGCGGCTGGTTTTGCATCTGCAACGGCCTCCTCAGCTCCGGCGGCTACAACTCGGACGCGGAGGAGCCGCTCTACACGGTTGGTGCCAACGGCTATCGTGTCGATCGCATCTGCACCGTCCGGGACGTGATGGACGAACTCAAAGGCAACATCCCCATTTCACAGCTCAGATCACCTGCAGCAGCCTGAAAGCGTAAAACTTGTACCGCGGCAATCCCGCCGGAATCCCTTTTGACACGTGCCCGCGAGCGACGTCCCTGTTGAAAAGAGGGCCGGGTTCTGGTAACGTGTACAAAACGCCGGAGGTGCCATCGATATGAATAGACGGATCCCTGCGGGGTTCCCCCCCGTTCTCCACGCAGGTTTGTTGCTCCTGTCCCTCGTCCTGCCCCTTCTCGCGGTTGCGGGGGATGATGTCCGCCACCGCTTCGTCGATGTCAAGGAGCACATCCCCTCGATCGTCATGGACATACGCTATTATACCCCTCACAATTTCGTCGGCGAACGGATCGATGGGTACAACGCCCCGAAGTGCTACCTCACCATAGAGGCAGCCGATGCGTTAAAGCGTGTTCAGGAGGAGCTCGCAAGTTTCTCCTTTTCCCTCAAGATTTACGATTGTTACAGGCCGCAGCGTGCGGTGAACCATTTCGTCAGATGGGCGAAGAACCTCGGTGACACACGGACAAGAAAGGAATTCTACCCCACCGTGGACAAGAGCCGCCTCTTTAAAGACGGTTATATAGCGGAAAAGTCGGGCCATTCCCGCGGCAGCACCGTGGACCTCACCATCGTGCCCCTACCCGCTCCCGGACAGGAATCATACCGGCCCGGCCAGGAACTCTTCCCCTGCTTTCTTCCCGCAGCCAAACGCTTTCGTGACAACTCCATAGACATGGGGACGGGGTTCGACTGCTTCCATGCCCTCGCCCATACGGCAAACAAGGATGCCGGCGCCCTCCAGCGCACAAACAGACTTCTCCTGAAGACGCTCATGGAAAAACAGGGTTTCGTTAATTACAAACTGGAATGGTGGCACTTCACCCTGAAAGCCGAACCTTTCCCGGAAACCTACTTTGATATGGTGGTGGAGTGAGTTGAGGCCCGCGGACTTTTTTTAATAGGTCCTATAAGTCCTATAAGACCTATTAAAAAAAGTCCGCGGGTGGGGAAGTTATTGGGATGCATGGCGCATCGCTTGCTGCTGGCCCGACGAAAGACTACCTGGGGGGTTTGTTGGGGGTTTACCGGGGCCAGTACCGACGCGCCATGCTGGTGGGGCTAGAGAGGAATAGGTAATAGGTGATGGGTAATAGGTAATGGGTAATGGGAAGAAAAAAGTCTCTACCTATAACCTATTACCCATAACCCATCACCCGCAAAAATGGCTGACTCGTCAGCCATTTTTGTACTCATACAACCCGTGGGTCAAAGCATAGTGGATAAGGCCTTCGGTTCCTTTTACACCTATTTTTTCCATGATGCGGACCCGGTATGTCCTTATCGAATTTATGCTCAGGTTGAGTTCAGCGGCGATGTCCTTCATCGTTTTGCCGCTGCCGAACATACGCATTACCTGGAATTCCCGGTTCGAGAGCTTTTCATGGGCGGGCTTTGCCGCATCGGATTCGAAATCGACGACCATTCGCACGGCGAATGCCGGATTTACATACCTTTTGCCTGAGAGGATCTTGCGCACGGCGAAGACAAGCTCCTCCGAGGCGCTCTGTTTCGTCAGATACCCTTGCGCCCCCGTTCGTATGGCCCGCACGGCATACATCTCCTCGGGATACATGCTGATGACAAGAACGGGAAGTCTCGGCCGTTTCTTTCTCATCTCCCTGAGAACGTCCAGGCCATTTGCATCGGGCAGCGAAATGTCGAGGAGAACCAGGTCGTAATCGGTCTTCTTGACCTTCTCGATCAATTCCCGGCCTGTACCGGCCGCATCGACCATGACGGGCCCGAAGGTTTCCTGCAGGATCTCCTTGAGACCCTTGTAAACAACGGGATGGTCATCTGCAATGATCACACGCTGCATCATTCATCCCCTTTGGCGGGATTTGCTTCATCCGGCCCACGATTATTGGCGGATGACTGTCAAAATGGGTTGAAGAACAGTTGGGATGGAATCGAAGCCCCGGTTTTTCAGGGCAACACACCGAAGGGACAGACTTCCTTGATAAACAAACGACGAATGGTACCCTGCGTTTATTCAGGAACGGAACGCGGCTGTATCCTTGCCGGCTGCGCGCCGGGCCGTGCCGTCTCGCCTACAGGCATTGGCGGCACCCTGATTCCGCCGGGAGGGGTCCCGGGGGTCGTTTGGTTTGGCCTCGCCGGACTGACGGACGGACTCTGGGGAGGCCTCGCCGGGGCGCTCTGGGGAGGCCTCGCCGGGGTCGCGGGCTGTTGGGGCGCCGCAGGGGAAGGTGTATCGCTCGCCTTTCTTTTGTCCGGCGGAGAGAGCATGACGGTCATAGTGTCGTCTCCCCGTGCCAGCACGATCCTGTCCTGTGTAATCCGGGTCACCGTATATCCGCTTACAACCTCGCCCTGTCGTACGATCCTTTGACGGACGCCCCTGCCGGGCGTCGTTACGGGATTTTTCTTGTCCTCTATGAAGGCCATGCGGACCGAATCCACCGTAGTTCCGTAAAGGACTATCTCCGGCCTCGGGACATCCGCCTTCCTGTCGACGGGTATCACCCGATCCGGGTGAAAGAGGTTGGTCTCGCCTATGATTGCATAGTCTGAAGGCAATCTGCCGCCCGTAAATTCGGAAGGCACCTCCTCGACGGGGGGCTTTGGCCTGACGGGCGGCGGCGCATAGGCATAGCGCATCCGGACCAGAGGTAAGGCGATCGCGACGATGAGGGCGACGACAACGGCAAGGAGAACCACATTCAGGACATTTGCGTTTCTAATGAGATATCTCAGGGCTCTCATGCCTATTTCCCGCCGGTCAGCGCCGCAATTCTGAGCTTGACCATCAGTTCGCGGGGATCTCTGAAATTTCTTACCCGCGTGTCCATTTCCTTGATAACGATGTACGGGGTATGCGACTCGAGGGTAAAGAGGACATCGCTCAAGGCCCTGGTGTCGGGCAACACGGCATCGACGCTAACGTTGACCACTTTCAACTTTCCCAGGTCCTCCGGTTTCTCGACACGCTCGCTGGCTATGGACCCGCCGGTCCCCGTTATCGATCCCTTTACGATCGTCTCGAGAGTCGCGGCGGCGATGCTCAGGGTCTGGGCCTCAATGATCTTTGAGGCTTCAGTGACCCTTCTCTCTCTCAGGGCCTCCAGCTTCTTTTCCAATGCCGGTCTTTCCGCTATGAGATTCACATAGCGCTCCAGCGTCCCCATCCTGGCGGCCTGTCTTTCCCTGAGCGAGGCTATTTCGCTGCTCACCGCCATGTATACGTACTGGTACGTAACAAGCAGCGCGAGTACCACGATGACCGGCAGAGCTACCCGGGAAAGCTTACTTTTTGATTTCACCTTTAGGCCCTCCGGTCTTCTTCTTTTCGAATCCTTCCAGCTCCATCTTCATCACGAACCGGTCGGCATTCTGCCGCGTGTCCCGTATAGTTGGCGCCGTAAATTCGACCTTCTTGAAAAGGTTCGACTGCTCGAGCTTCGGAAGCATCTCCGTGGCCGAACCGGCATATCCTTCAGTCTCAACGGTTTCTCCCGTAATTCTCAAACGGGTGAGCCAGACGTTCTTCGGCAGGATCGTCGTCAGCTCTTTCATGACGTCGAGCGTCATCGGGGATGATTCCTTGAAATCCCTGATTACCGTTATATCTCCCTCAATGGCGGCGGCCTCCTGTTTCATGGCCTCGATCGTCCTGACCTCGGCCTTTCGTATCCCGATCTGGTATTCGATCCGGTCGCTCCTTGCCTTTTCCATCTGGAGAGGCACGATGAGGTAGAGGATCATCGCCAGGGCGATGAGCCCGGCAAGAACATAGCTGACAGGCGTTATGGGATTCCTTGCCGCCGGCTGGAGGCCCTTGCTTGCCAGATTGAAACCCTTCGTACCGGGCCAGATCGATTCTACAAGTCCCCCGAGGGGGCCTGTCAGACCATCGCCGGGATCCGTCCCGAAGACATTCCTGAGATCGTCGTCGCTTATGACCTGAACGGATATGCCGACCTTGTCCTCAAAATCGGCATATTCGGGGGACCGGCGCAGAAGAGCAACGGGTGGAACACCCTCGTGCTCGAACCTGGCGATCATGGGGACAAGTTCCTCCCTGACGAGTGCCAGGTTGTCTTCCCTGTCCCGTCCCGGGAAATCTCCCGATGAACCGAAAAGAAAGACCCCTTCCTTTGTCAAACACGCTTCGTATCCGTCTTCGTTGACGGACATGCACAACGCGAGCTGACTGCCGTTTCCCAGGATTCCGCAGAGCGTACCGAAGCCGGTGAGTCCCGTGGTGATCCTCTGGGGAATCATATTCTTCGCGGCGAGGGCATCGAGATAAGGCTCTGCCGTCTGCGCCCTCATGGCAACGATGATGACTGAAAGCTTCCCGTCTTCCTCGGAGGTGATCGAGAAATCGTACATGGCCTCGGTGGGATTGAAGGGTGTCAGCCTGTCCAGTTCGTATGCAATGACGGACGCCAGGTTCTCTTTTACCACGGCGGGAAGTTCGACAACCCTGACCAGGATCCAGGGCCTCGGAACGGAAAGGATGATGGCGGCATCACGGGCCCTGAAGCCGTCACGGGCCGCAAAGATCGCCGACGCCAGGTCTTCCGGTCCGGGATACTTTCCCTCCTCGAAATAAAAGCGTCTGATCCCTTTGACTTTCGGCCGTGACAGGAATTGGGTTCCATAGGCCACAGAAATGCATCCTTTTTCCAGGGCTGCACAGAGGCATTTTCTGGGGATAAGGACACCTTCGAGCAGGTTGAACGCCGGGATTTTCCCGAAGCCGGCGAAACGCGCCCTGCTGCCGTGCCAGAGTGCGCCGGTGTACTTTTCAAGACGCGCAAAGGTTTCTTCGATTGTCATCGGCGCATCTCCGAAGGGCTCTTGTAGTAAAGAAACAGGGGCGTGGTGGTCCCGGCTGACACGACTGCCCGTATCCCGTAACCATTCTTCGAATCCCCCCGGAAACCCACCGATTCAATGGTATAAACATGTGTCTCGCTCATATCGATGTACTGTGCAAGCGTAGCGAAATTGAGGCCCGTGATCGCTTGAATATCCTGCACGGATGTGAATTCCGCAGTCTCCCTCTGGTCAGCGATCCTCTTCAATGTATCTTCCGTCAATCCCGGCAATGCCATGAGAACCTCCCGCGGGGCCGCGTTGATATTGATCTTCGACGACGTTCCGTATAGTGTGAGAAACTCGATGAGGCCCTTTCGTTTAACGGTCCCAAAAAGAAGCTCCGGCGAGATACCCTTTACCAGCAGAAGCTCTTCAACCGTATCGAAGGGGCGGTTCTTTGCCTTGTAGGGAACGGGGAGGGACTGATAGTACTCATCCTCGGCACCGTTTAAGCGACGGAGATTATCATTGTCCACCCAATCGAGAATGGAATCAACGATCGTATCTGCCCTCTCCTGGGGCACCTCAAGATTCAACAGGAGATTCTTCAATACCACCCCCGTAAGATCGGTCATCTTGTTGATATCGATCTTACCCGATTCCGACAGAAGCATGAAGGTATAGCGGTCTGATCCGATCTCGCCGGTATTAGGCCTGCCGTCGATCCTTATTACCTGGTTTCCCTCGACGACAACGGTCTGAGTTCTGTATGTCTGCCGATGGTAGATCTCCATGATCGCCCTCTGCATTCCCGCCTCGGCGAGAAACTTTTCCTGCGTCCCTTCCTTGAAGTAGATCGTTGAATTGGCATCTGTCCTCGTCAGGAAGGAGAACGAGATTACGAGTGTCATGAGCATGGTGATGACCCACAAAACCATGAGAAGCGCGATGCCTTTCTGGGAACGAATCATGTCCTGGCCTTCTGTGCCCTCACCGGCACGGTAAACTGAAGTTTGTGATCTCCAAAGACAAGGTGAACGCGGATCTTTCGTGGAAAAAGAAGCTCGTCCGTCCATTCCTTGACCCATTCTCCCTCAACTTCGTCAGCGTCCGACTCCTTGCGGAAGAATTCAAAACGTACCTCTTTCATTCCTTCAAGGAGTCTTACTTCCCTGACGTTTTCGACACCGATGTTGTTTTCCTCTACATAGAGGGCGAATTTATCCTCACCGTCAGGCTTTACCTTGTAGGCTGCGATAACATATCCTCTCTGCCCGCCCATCAACGAGTAATTCGACGCAAATCTGGTTGAGTCCCCCGAGCCCTCAAAAAAGACGCGGCCCGCCTCGTCGTCCTGCCGGGTAAGGGGAAGTGCGGACTGTATCTGGGCATCGAGTAACGCAAAGCATACCTTCAGCCGCTCCAGGTACAGGGATTTCTGTTCCCCCCTGTCGATCGAACGGTACGCGAGGCGAATGGCCCCGGCCATTATCACCACCAGAACGCTGATAAGGGTTATGGAAATCAGCACCTCGAGGAGGGTGAAACCGCGGTCTTGCCCGCCGGTCCGGGACGTACATTTTGCCCGCTGTCTTTTCATATCCTTCCGACAACCTCTCTCTTGACCATCTTCATCGTCTTGAGAACCATGGACCTTTCTCCCCTGGCACCGCTCCAGGACAATCGAACGCCCACCTCCAGCACCTCGAGGGGCAGCTCTCTCGTTCTCGTCTCAAGTACTTTCGATATCGTTGTTTCCACCGTGTACCCATCGGGTGTTGTCTCGCTCGAAGTCCCCACAGCCAGGTTCTCCCTGTCGAGCACCTCTCTCATCGCGGCCTCCGCCCGCGCAGTCGCCCATACGAAATCCTCCGACGTCGACAGGACGCGCAGATTCGAAGAAAAAAGCTGCAGTATTACCGTCACCGTCGTCGCCAGGAGAGCGAAGGCGACGATGACCTCGAGAAGGGTGAAGCCGGCGTCAGTCTTTGGCGGCATGCGTACATTCATTTTTTCAGCACCACGGCCCCCAGTACGGGGTCAAGTTCGATATGGAGGACCTTCCTGCCTCCCGAAAGGGTTATACGGCCCCATCCGGCCGTGCCGGATTCATTGAATACGATGGAATATTCCCCCCGTGTTATCTCTCCTTCCAGCGGGTCGGTGATTGTCAGAGTGACGCCCTGCGGCATGCTCCTCATCTGCACCCCCGCTATGCCGTAGCGGCCGGTGTCGAGATTGACGAGGACCGCTCTGGGCTCACCGGAGTTCTTCGCCAGCAGCTTCGCGAACCGCAACATTGCGGAGAACTCCCGTCCGGCGGAGTTCAGGTTCTGTGACGGAAGCCTGCTTGCAAGGAAAACAGTGGAAACTCCGAGCACGATGAGAATGAGCACGACGACCATCATAACCTCGAGGAGCGTGAATCCCCCGGAGAATGCCCGTGTCCTGTCTCGTGTGCTGTCTGCCCCTTCTTTCAAAATGGCAACTCCAGGATACTGAATACGGCCATCAGCATGGAAACGACTATAAATGCGATGATGACCCCCATGGCGAGGATTATTGCCGGCTCGAGAAGACTCATGAACCTTTTCACAGCATCCCTGAGCCCCTTCTCATAGGTGGCCGCGACCTTGAGGAGCATCGTGTCAAGCTGCCCCGTCTCTTCTCCGACCTTGATCATCGACAGAGCAAGCTGGGGAAAGGCGTCGGCCTCGATGAGGGGACCCGCTATACCCTTTCCTTCTCTGACATTCTTGATGACGGCACCGACCGAGCCCGCTATGATCCTGTTGCCGATCACGTCCTTTGCGTTGGTGAGGGCCTGCAGAAAGGGCACGCCGCTTCTTAAGAGCGTTCCCAGGGTCCGGCAGAAACGTGCCGTCTCAAGTTTTCTGATGACGTCGCCGAGGAGCTTCAGTTTCAGCTCGTCCCATTTGTAGGCGCCTTTTTGCGTTCCGGCGTAGAACTTCACGAGTGCAAAGGCCGCGATGATCATGGGGAAGACTATCCACCAGTAAGACCTCAGGGCCTGGCTTATCGTGAGGATGATCTGGGTCGAGAGAGGAAGGTTTCCGCCTATTTCGCTGAATATCGATGAAAACCTCGGAATGACAAAGGTGAGGAGAATGACTATGGATATCCCGCCGGTAAACGTCAGGATAAGGGGGTACACCATGGCGGAGACGACGCTGTCCCTGAGTTCCTTTGCCGTCTCCAGGAATTCCGTCAGCTTGTCGAGGACAATATCCAGAACTCCGCCCGTCTCCCCGGCCCGTATCATGCTTATGTAAAGCCTCGAAAAAATGCCGGGATGCTTCTGCAGCGCCTCCGAGAAGGAGCTTCCCCCGCGAATGCCTGTAAGCACGGAGTGGATGACCTCTTTCATCTGGCTGCCCTCCGATATTTCCGCGAGGATATTGAGGCTCCTGTCGATGGGGAGACCGGCGCTGAGGAGCGCCGACAGTTCCGTGGTGAAGGTGAGAAGATCGCCCCGCGAGGACCTGAACGCGAAGGTTTTTCCGAGGCCGCGGCCGGGTGCCGATATCTTGATCGGTATGACCCCGGTATTTCGTATCTTCTCAACGGCACCCCTTTCATCCGACGCCTCCACCACCCCTTCGATGGTGGCGCCTTCAAGTGTGGCGGCGGTATAGGAATACACAGGCACTTAATCCTCCTGGGTAACCCTGAAGACCTCGTCCAGGGTGGTGCTGCCCGTTTCGATCTTGGCGAGGCCATCTTCGAGGAGAGTCCTCATTCCGTTTTTCCGCGCCGCCTCCCTGAGCTGGCCTTCATCGGCATTCTTCAGGATGAGTCTGCGCATCACCTCGTCAACCATGAGAAGTTCGAAGATGCCCATCCTCCCCCTGAAACCGGTGTACGTGCAGGATTCGCAGCCCCTGCCGCGGTAGAGGCGCGCACCCTCGTGGAGGCCGAGAACCTTCAATTCCTGCATCTGTGCCTGCGAGGTATCCTCGGTCTTGCACGCGCGACATATCACCCGAACGAGCCTCTGGGCCAGGATACCGCGGACCGTCGAGGAGAGGAGGAAGGCTTCCACCCCCATATCGAGAAGCCGCGTGATTGCACTGGGAGCGTCATTCGTGTGCAGCGTCGAAAAAACGAGGTGACCGGTGAGGGCCGCCTGTATGGCAATCTCCGCCGTCTCGAGGTCGCGTATCTCGCCGATCATGACAACGTCGGGGTCCTGCCGCACGATGTGCCGCAGGGTGTTGGTAAAGCTAAGCCCTATGTTGGGCCGCACCTGTATCTGGTTCACGCCCTTAAGCTGGTATTCGATGGGGTCTTCCACGGTTATGATCTTCTTGTCCGGTGAGTTTATCTTGTCGAGGGCCCCGTACAGGGTGGTCGTTTTCCCGCTTCCCGTGGGCCCCGTGACGAGGATGATGCCGTTGGGCCTTTTTATGAGCTGGTTGAATTCCTGAAGTATGTCGGGCATGAAACCGAGGACGTTAAGATCGATGACGATACTCTCCTTGTCGAGGATCCTCATGACAATGCTTTCGCCGTGGAGTATCGGTATCGTCGATACCCGAAGGTCAATCTCCCGGTCTCCCACAAGAAGCCTGATGCGGCCGTCCTGCGGCAGCCTGCGCTCGGCGATATTCAGTTTGGCCATGATCTTGATCCTCGACACCATCGCCGCCTGGAGTCTCTTCGGCGCGGATTCCACATCGCTCAGGACCCCGTCGATGCGGTAGCGCACCTTCACTTCGTCAGCGAAGGGCTCTATGTGGATATCGCTTGCCCTGCTTTCCACGGCCCTCGTGATGAGGAGGTTGACGAGTTTTATGATGGGCGCCTCTGAGGCAAGGTCCTTGAGATGCCCGATGTCCTCCTCCTCCTGCTCGTTTATGAACTCCTGTTCCCCTTCGTCGATGCCTTCGATGATCCGGTTGATGTTCTGTTCTTCCTGGCTGTAGAATTTGGACAGCTGTTCCTCGATAATATCCGGCGGACCGGTATAGACAACCACGTCACCCGCCGTGGCGACGCGCAGGGCCTCGATGACCCCCCTGTCGGAGGGATCGGCCATGATGACCTTCAGTACGTTGTTCTTAAGTTCGAAGGGGATCACCTTGTTTTCGCGGATAAAGCGCGTCGATATCCCCTCGATGACGAGGGGCACCTTGGGGAATTCCTCGGGATTCAAAAAGGTGACATTCGTTTTGTCCATGGTCACGCCGGTCTGCACCGGGAATCTGCTATTCCACCAGTTCCGGCGGCCTTTTCAGTTCCTTATCGCTCTGGAAGCCGGGACTCTTTTGAGGAACCGGGGGGGACGCCGGGGGTACGCGCTGATCCAGAAGCTCCTGTTTCTTAAGTTCCATGTCCTTCCTGGGGATACCGCCCGTATCACTGAGAGGCGCAGGGGGTATCGGTTTCTGTTTCATGAGATCTTCCTTCTTTATCCTCCCCCTCCCGGTTTTCGTGATGCTGTCCACGTAATCGGACGTGACGTTGTTCGCATCGGCATGGTTGCGGATGACGCGGGGTGTCAGGAGGATGATAAGTTCCGTCCGCTGCTCCGTATCGGCGGTGTTGCCGAAGAGCCACCCGAGTACGGGGATCTTGCTCAGAAGGGGTATGCCCGAGCGCGACCTTGCCACATCGTCACGGATCAGTCCGCCTATGATGATCGTGTTGCCGTCCTGGACGACAAGACTCGTCGTCGTTTCCGTCTTGTGAAGGATTATATAGTCCTCGTTGTCGAAGAGCTTGATCGTTTCGTAGGACGAAACCTCCTGCGTCAGGTCGAGGGTCACAAGACCCCCTTCGTTGATGCGGGGTTTCACCTTGAGGATGATGCCGATATCCTTGTACTGGATCGTCCGCTGGGGGGCTATCGTCCCCGAACCGAAGGTCTCCGAAGAGACGACGGGTACCTGATCGCCCACCTGGATGCGGGCTTCCTTGTTGTCGGAAACGAGGACATGGGGCACTGCCAGGAGCTTGGCCCTTGAATCCGTGGCGAGCATGTCGATCACCGTCCTGAAATCACCGCCCACGTTGCCCGCAAACGTAAATGTCCCCGACCCGGTGGTCGTCGTCGGGGTCGCACCGGGAACGTTGAACCCTACCGTTCCCTGTACCGCGCTGAGAACACCGTTCATGCCGTCGGGATTGAACTGGAGGGCCCAGGATATACCAAGCTTCAGTTCATCCTTCAGGGTCACCTCGGCCACGACGCCCTCGAGAAGCACCTGTCTCGGTATGACGTCGATCCGCTGGATGGCGGTCTTGATGAACTCGTAGTCTTCAGGTGTGGACAGAATGATAAGGGCGTTCAGATTGTCATCGGCAATGATCTTCGTGATCGGGGAGACCAGCATATCCCCGGCCGGCTGGGCGCTGTCGCTCTGGACGGACGGCCTTGGCACCGGCGGTGCCGCCGGTGCCGGCGGCGCGGCGGCGCCTGTCGCCGTAGTTGTCGCCACTGCCTGGGCCGGCGGCCTGGCCGATAGGAGAACCTGCTGCAGGATCGCAGCGACATCCTTCGCCTTGCCGTTCTGTATGTTGTAAACCGATACCTGGGGTTTCTTCAGCTTTGTCTGTTCGCCATCGAAGAAGTTGATCAGCGTGAGAAGCCTTTTCACGTTGGAATCAGTATCGACGAGTATGATGTAGTTGATATTGGGCAGATCGATGACCACTGCCGTTGTGGTGAGAAAGGGAGTGATGAGCTTGATCGTCTCCGATGAATGGACGTGCATGAGAGGAACCACCTGGATGATCGATTTCCCCTGGATCACGATTCTCTCGGGTTCTCTTCCGAATTTTATCTGGGCAGGCTCCTTGGCGACGTCGCCGATGGGAACGATCCGGTACAGGCCGCTTTCTTCAACCACACCTATGCCGTTGAGCCGCAGGATCGTCTCCATGACGGGAAGGACCTGATCTATCGTGACGGGCGCGACGGACCGGAAGGTCACCCTCCCCTTGACTCTCTGATCGACGATGTAGTTGACTCTCAATATCTCACCAAAAATAGTCTGTATCACTGAAAAGACATCGGCATCGTCGAAGTTAAGGCTGATACGCCCGATGCCGGGCCTCTGTACCGCGGCGGGCCGTGGAGGCTGCACCCGGGAAGCCGGGGGCGTTTGTGCCCTTTGAGGCGGCGAAGGGGCCGGCGGCGGCGCGGTGAATTCCGGGGGCCTTGCCGGCGGCGCCGTTCGCGGCGCCGGTTGGGACGGCGTGGTTCCCGGCGTCTCCGGCCCCGCGGGTGGAGGCGGAGCCGGAGCTTCTTGAGGCGTCCCCGGCGCCGGGGTGGGTTGTGCCGGGGATCCGCCTTGTTGCGGCACAGTCGGGGGCGGGACCTGCGCTATGCGGGGAGATGTTTCAATCCTGGCCGGCTTATCCTGACCGGCCGCAAGGGGACGGGTCGTGATCGCCGGTTGATCGGCTGCGTACGCCGGCAATGCAATACAGCTCAGGGCAAAAAGAACGATCACTGTTCGAAGATATCCCATAGACCTGGTCCCTGTCTTCGTCATGGCTATTGCCAGCTCACTATGTCGGCATCCTCACCCTCTCCCCCGGGAGATCCATCCCTCCCGTAAGAGAAGAGGTCGTATTCTCCGTGGCTCCCCGGGCACTGGTAGCCGTATGGCTTACCCCAGGGATCGACGGGGAGGGCCTTCTTCAGGTAGGGTCCGTCCCAATTCGCGACACCGGGATTGGCAACAAGCATATTCAGACCTTCCTGGGTGGTGGGATACCGTCCGATGTCGAGCCGCATCTGGTCAAGGGCCTGCCCCAGAAGCTCTATCTGGGCCTTGGCGGCGGCCTGCTTTCCCTTACCAAGCTTGGGAAAAAGCCTGGGCGCCACAAGCGCCGCAAGTAAACCGACGATGACCATCACGACAAGGAGCTCTATCAGAGTGAAGCCTTTCTTGTTCCGTCCTGCAAATATTTTTCTCATTTTAGAACCCCCGGCTGATCCCCCGGTTCATCACAAGGGACATGTACTGGAATACCACCCGCAAAACGCCTATATCTGAAGAATACAAAAAAGCCCCTGCCCTGTATGTCATAGAAACAACAATTATTTTGTAGTACCAAAAGCACGGTGGCTGTCATCAGATAGGATTACAGAAGACAGGTGATGGGTAATGGGTTATGGGTAATGGGTCAGAGAGGACAGTTGGATGTCCCTTCGTATGGTGATTCCTTATCCATAGTCTCTTCTGGTTTCCGGCCTTCGCCGGAATGACGGAAGCTATTAGAAAGATTGATCTTTACATTATTTTGGACGGATGTGGGTAATGGGACAAGATGTGGTGTATTTCCTATAACCTATTACCTATTACCCATTACCCATTACCTCTCTTCTATGCCGTATGTCTTTTCTTCTTAAAATCGTCGGGGTTGAGATGGTGTTTTCTCAGAAGATCGTAGAGGTCCGCCCGGTATTTGCCGGCATACTTCGCAACCTCCGTAATGTTTCCCTCGCAGGTCTCGAGAAGATAGATGAGGTAGCTCTTTTCGAAGGCGTCTTTGGCCTCCCTGAGGGGCTTGAGCGGCCCCTGGGACACGACGCCGCTGGTTTGAAGGACAAGATCTTCGGTGATATATTCCTTGTCGGTCATGGCGGCGGCATACTCGATGACGTTCTCCAGTTCACGGACATTCCCCGGCCAATCGTAGAGCATCAGCTTCTGCATGGCCTGGGGTGTCACCCCTTTGATCTCTTTCCTCATAAGCGCTCCGGCCTTCTTCAGAAAGAATTCCACAAGAGGCGGAATGTCCTCTTTCTTCTCCCTCAGCGGCGGCAGGTGGATGGGTATGACATGGATCCTGTAGTAAAGGTCCTCGCGGAAAAGCTCGAGTTTCACCTGCTCCTCGAGGTTCTTGTTTGTGGCCGTTACAATCCTGACGTCGACATCGATAACCTTTTCACTCCCGACGGGACGGATCTGTTTCTCCTCGATCACGCGCAGTATTTTGGCCTGTATGGGCAGGGACATGTCCCCGATCTCGTCGAGAAAGATGGTGCCGCCGTGCGCCTGCAGGAACAGTCCTCTCGTCTCGCGAATGGCGCCGCTGAAGGCGCCTTTTTCATGGCCGAAGAGGTTGCTCTCCAGGAGCGCCTCCGGCAGGGCGGCGCAGTTGATTGCCACAAAGGATTGTTCCTTACGGTCGCTGGCAAGGTGGATCGCCTTGGCGATGAGGTCCTTGCCCGTGCCGCTTTCACCGAGGAGTAAAACGGTGGAATCCGTTTTTGCGATCCGTGAGATGGTCTCCAGCACATCCTGCATCTTCTTGCTCTTCGCTATGATGTTGGAAAAACTGTATTTCCCTTCCAGCAGGCCCTGGAGCCTCTCAATTTCCGAAGACATCCGGCGGTTCTCCATCATCTTTTTAATCTCCAGCAGGAGGACCTCGGAATCGAAAGGCTTGGTAAGGTAACCGTAAGCCCCGCGTTTCATCGCGTCAACGGCATTGGCGATGCTGCCGTAACCCGTGAGAATGATGACGGGCATCGGGGGACTTATAAGGTGAATTTTTTCCATCAGCGTTATGCCGTCGGTACCTACGAGCTGGAGGTCAAGCACGGCAAGGTCGATCGTCTCTTCCTTTACCTTCGTAATCGCCTCGCCGGCCTCCATCGCGGTGACTACATCATAGCCTGCATGTTCGAGACCCATCTCGATCAACTCCAGGAGATTCTTCTCATCATCTACTACCAGTATTTTGCCCAGGGACATAATCCGCCTCTTTATCTTGTCTCTTCTCTTTTTTTCTCTTCGATCTCGACATCCACCGCTTTCGATTTTTCGATGATCTGCTTCAGCCTGGCATTTTCCTGCTGAGCCTCCGAGGACGCCCGCCTTAACTTTATGTTCTCCTCCAGCACCCCTGCCCACATAGAAGCCTGATCAGCCAGGGGGCTCTGGGGATATTCCTTGACGAGCCTCCTGAAGGAGACGATTGATCTTTGATAATCCCTGCTCTTGTTTCCCGGATGGGCGAATATGATGCCGATGTTGAACAGTGCCTCGTCCGCCGGAGGTTTGCCCGCCGATGTCTTGAGTACCGTTTCGTTGATTCTCAGGGCGGATTGATAGTCGCCCGCGGCAAGGAGTCGTCGCCCTTCCGCAAGATCCCGACGACGGGCAGCCGCAAGCTCCCTGCGCGCATTCGCGAGGTCCCGGTGCACGTCCGATCCGGCCGGGGTCGTCTCCTTCGGCGGTTCGACGATGTCTACCCCTGTGGCACATCCGATCACGGTGAAACACATCACAACGGCAATGCAAAGATAAACGTGGTTCCTTTGCCTGGTTCGTTTTCTGCCCACACTCTACCTCCATGTGCTAAGACGATATGCTTGACGAATGCAAGGCCCAGCCCTGTGCCCTTTATCGACCCACGGGCCTGACCTGGCGATTGGTGAAATTTCTCAAAGATCGTTTCGAGGTTCTCATTGGGAACGCCTGGACCGGAGTCCGTTATGGTGAACTCGACGGCATGATCCTTGCGGTATGCCCGTATCATTATAGATCCCTGCTCCGGCGTGAACTTCACCGCGTTCCCGACCAGGTTTCTGAGGGCCTGCAGGATTCTCTCGCGGTCAAGCTTCAGGGGAGGGATCTCCTTCTCATCACCGAAATCCACGCTGATACCGACCTTTTTCGCCTCGATAAGGGGGCCCATTTCTGTGATAACGCGGCGAACCAGAGAAGGGAAATTCTCCTGACTCAAGGTGAAAGGCATCATCCCTGCTTCCATTTTCGAAAGCTCCAGGAGTGAATTCACGAGATCGATAAGTCTGTTCGTCTCTTCAGACAGTATTGTGAACAGCCTTTTCTGTTTCTCCGGCACGGGTCCTCCCGCACGGTCCCGAAGAAGGCTGATGCCCTGCTTTATCGATGCAAGAGGCGTTCTGAGTTCGTGGGACATCGTGGCGAAGAAGCCGGATTTCATTGTATCCACCTCTTTGAGCTTCTCGCACATCCTGTTGAGCGCCCCCGCAAGTTCCGAAACTTCCCGGGGAGAGGCGATACTCAGGTTCCCCTCAAAGACGCCCCTCGAGATCTCTTTTGTCTTTTCCATCAGGACTTTCAGCGGTTTGGTTATGCCCCTCGTGCTGATGAATGAACCCAGAATTACGAGAAGGATTGCGGCCGCAAATAACATGACCGACATTCGCTGCGCCGCTGCCGCGGTCTCGCGTATCCTGTTCATACGGTCCTGGATATCCTGGAGATAGGAGTTCTCCAATGTCTTCAATCTTTCCAGGACCTGTTCCACCGCTTTATCGGTCCTGAGCCCGTATTCACTTTTCGAATAGGGCTCTTTCGTCCTGACAAGCTCTATTTCCTCGTTCACCAGGGACGTGTATTCCCCATAGCTTGACGCCACCCCGTCCAGGAGATCCTTTCTCTCATGAAGCCCGGCGATGGACGATACCTGTGCCAGATATTTCTCAAATTCCTTCTGTCCCGAAATTGTCTGATCGAGAAAAATGGGGTCACCGGTAATGACAAACTTCTTTGCCGATCCCACCTGGGAGAGAAGGGAAGCGACAAGCTTCTGCTTGAGATCGACGACGCGCTGATCCCTGTTGAAGATCAGCGTGACCTCCACATTCAACCGGTGGAGAGTGAAGACCGAATAGGCGTTAATCGCTCCCAGGACGAGAATGATGGCGATATAACCTAGAAAAAGCCTTGAAAAGATATTTAACCGCATCGGGCACCATTAGCCTCTATCCCGTCGCGATCCTGCGACAGGAGATTTACGTTATCAATCGTTGGTAGTGTCGGAGTTTCATTGGACAGCCATGAGGGGGAGGTGTGAAGGAAAAAACCTTCGCACGGCAACCTGGTATGGAGGAAAAACCCTGCATTTGAATCCGCACAAACAAACCGCCTGAACTTCATATTACCTTTAACTCCGATAGTATAGCACATTTCATTTCTGGCGGCACGCCAATTGCTTTACGAAAGGCACACGAAAAAACCAGTGTCGGTTTTGTTACAAATCATATGTTGGGAGGTTTGAATGTATCACCAAAGCAACTGGAGCAGAGGCACCTCATTCTTACTGGTTTTTGTCGCGGTTTTCTCTCTCATCCTCGGAGCATCGATGGGGAACGCCGAGGCAGCCAGCGCATCACTTGCCTGGAACGCAGCAACAGGCGTATCGGGATACAGGATCCACTACGGGACATCGAGCGGGAATTACACCGCGAGTTCCACCGTGGGTAATACGACAAGCTGCACCGTTCCGAACCTTAACGACGGGACCAGGTACTACTTTGCCGTGACGGCATACGACTCATCGGGGAAGGAAAGCGACTACTCGAACGAAGTGGCCTATGGCGGCAGCAGTTCATGCACGTACAGTATATCACCTTCGAGCGCATCCTTTACGAGCGCCGCGGGAACGGGAACGATTTCGGTCACTGCCACAAGCGGTTGCTCCTGGAGCGCATCAACGGGAGTCTCCTGGGCCACGATCTCATCGGGTTCGACAGGTACCGGCAGCGGCACCGTGAAATACTCGGTGGCGGCAAATACGGGCGCGGCGAGAACCGCGGCCTTCACGGTCGCCGGCAAGACCTTTTCCATCACGCAGAGCGGCGCCTCATCATCGGGCAGCGGGTATACTCTGACGATAACCAAATCCGGAACAGGATCGGGAGCGGTCACAACGAGCCCGACGGGAACGGTATTCGCATCGGGAACCCGCGTGACCCTGACGGCAACGCCTGATGCAAACTCGGTCTTCTCGGGATGGTCGGGAGACTGTTCCTTCAGCAAAACGTCGACATGCACGGGTACGATGACCAGAAACATCAGCGTGGGGGCCGTCTTCACCGCAAAGACAACGACTTCATCCTATACGATCACCGCATCGGCGGGGACGGGTGGTTCCATTTCACCTTCAGGCAGCGTGAGCGTTGCATCGGGGTCGAGCAGGTCATTCATAATTACACCCGCTTCAGGATACACGATCAGCGGCGTCACCGTCGACGGTCAGTCGGTAGGAGCCGTAAGTTCCTATACCTTTTCCAATGTGAAAGCGAACCACACGATAGCTGCCACATTCCGGTCCAGCAGTACGAGCAGTACCACCTACACACTCACGATAACGAAGACGGGAACGGGATCGGGAACGGTCACGGCCAACCCTTCGGGAACAGTATTCGCATCAGGGACCCGCGTGACCCTGACGGCAACACCCAGCTCCAATTCCAGGTTTGCCGGATGGTCGGGCGGCTGCTCGGGAACACAGACAACCTGCACCGGGACGATGTCGAGGAACGTCAGCGTAACAGCGACCTTCACGGCACGGTACTAGGGCTTCGAATTGATGTAAGGACGGAAGTATGGACATGAGCTATTATAATAATAACGGTACTCTCAAAAAAGAGCCGTTCTCAGGGAATCAGCGGATTGGCCCGAAAACCGAAGACAATTTACCGGTGCTGGCCTCGTCCGTTACAGAAACAAAAATCAAGGAGGCAAATAGGTGAAACAGATCATATCGGGGTTGGCGACACCCGGCCTTCCGGCAATCACAATCAATAATGTCCGGTTGGCCCCCTGAGTTGACGCGAGCCAGATATTGATAATAGATCAAACAAGTGAAGAATCTTAAAGGAGGACAGTTATTATGAAAATCAGTATGTTGCCTTTCGGCATATTCGTGGCAATCGCCCTGCTGTTATCTTCCGGCCAGGCAAATGCTACTACTATATTCGGTGCCAATTTCGATGGTCTCACAAAGGACTATGTCTGTAGCGCTATGAATGCGTCCGGAGACTGCGGCAGCGCAAATTCGCCTCCCGGCTTTACAGGGTTTCATCAGAATACCATGTGCGGGAATTATGGCCAATATAACTCTGAGGTGATCCGGGAAGCAGGAAGGTCCGGGAAAACCACTGACAGAGGCTTTAGGATCAATCTTGAGCAACGGTGTTTTCCGACGGGTGAGAATAGCCTGACTGTGCGTCTCGGCGCCGACTACAAGAAATTTTACCTGAGATGGTACCAGAAGATGAGCCTCAACAAGTTTGATAATTTTGTGAAAATCTTTCGTATGTACAACTCAGCAGGCAGTCAGATCCTGATACCTGAGTTCCACAATGATAACGGGGCAACCCGTTTTATATTGGGCGTGTCTCCATTTTCCGGTGCCGCACCGTTCAACAAAAACTACCGTTTAGATACTGATTACACGCCGGACACCTGGGTTTCCTACGAGATACTGATTGACATACCAAATCAGCAATGGACATTTTGGGTAAATGGGGTAAACAAAGGCACTCTCAAATGCAGCGAGATCGACAAGTCGTGGAGTGTAAGAACCATCGATGTTGGCGGAAATCAGTACGGTAATTACCAAACCGTCGCCCCCCACGAGGATTACATTGATTATGATGATATCATCATATCCGATACCTATATTGGGCCGGACAATGCCGCATCACAGATCCCGGCCCCGAGCGGGCTTCGAGTAGTGAACTAGTAAGGCTTTTTTTGACTGGAGTAGCAACGGGCCGGTTAACGCCGGCCCGTTTTCTTCAACCTCCTTCCTGAATTCCGAAGATAGTAATCGATGTACCACCCTTTCCCCCTCTCTTTCCACCATAGCACTTAGAAGGAAAAAGCGTCTCCACAGAAATGTGTCAATGGCCAGACACGCAATTCTCTGGATTCTGTTCCAAGGTTCCAATTGGAAGGGACGGAAAACCCGTAGGACATACCCCTTCCGATCTTCCTGAACCCCATTCGTTTTATGATGTGATCGAAAGGTTCCGAATTGCTAATAATCTCCAACACTTCAGCATCCGATCCCCAAAACAGCTTTAGAGCTTCCTTCAGCAAGGCCCAATAGATCTTGTTGTCATTTCTAAAGAGACCGTAGTCCATCAAAGTCATCATCTTAAAATTATTATACCGACCCCCGATCGGTTCTTTTTGTTCTTTGAATCTCACAACAAAATAGCCTAGAGGCTGAGTAAAGCCTGATTCCGTCAGTACATAGATTCGGCAGTCGTTATCCCTGTTTGCATTCGAAACGTTCACCTTCCACACCAGCTTCAGGAAACCCTGATCGAAATGAAAGTCCGTAGGATGATAAATATCCGGGAACCCGTCGTAAGCGGTAATGTCAAGATGAAGCGGGAGTCTGGTAATTCCTATGTCCGGCAAATCACTACCCTTCCTGCCATACCAATGCTGAAAGAAAAGTCTTATTATGGGATGGGACAACTTGTTTAACCCGCGAACAAGCGGTTTTACCTTAATGTGAGCTTCCAGGAAGGGGCGCAGACTCTTCACCATTAGATATCTGGCCGCAAAGCCTGGCAACGAGTACCCCAATTTCTCATAGATATGTAAAACCATGTCCCTGGAAAAAACGGTTCCACGGCCTATGCTTTTCTGGTGCAAGACTTTATTCGACTCGCGCACCAACAGCGTGGCAAGCCCTTTGCCTCTATGAGATTCAATCGTAAATATGCCACCGGTCCACGCCCATCGAAACTTTTCCTTGCGTAGCCATAAAGAATCCGGCAGAGCCTTGCTTGAACAGACAATTTGACCTTCGCCATTCAAGATGAAGAAGAAAGCCGGGAAATCGTCCGTAATATCCGGACAACTTGTCAACCTGTCCAGAGCAAGCGGTGAGAATGCCGTTAGCAAAGGATGATCCGCGTCAAGACCGCTGAGTTTGCCAAAGGTCATATATCCAAACCTGTATGATTGATCCTGAGTGTCAAACACGTAACAAAACCTTTGTTAAGCAAGACATTCGATCCCGCTTCTGAGATCGAGTCTTTTATTGCTTATCACGGGCAGTATCCTGTCGAGAATAAGCGGCGTATTCGGGTTATCGTCATGGAGAAGTATGATATCTCTTACCACCAGGTGCCTTAACAAAAGCTCGCTGATCTCGAGTGCTCTGTTCTGACCGTAAAACCGCCAGTCCTGGCCATCTAAAGACCACATAACCGTCTTCAGCTTTAAAAGTCTCGGCACAAGCAAACTTGCAAGCGTTATCCGTCCCCCGGGGGGACGGAACAGTTTGGGCTTTTCTCCTGTATAAAATTCTATCAGCGACTGGCATCGAATAACATCCCGCCAGTATTCAACAAATCCGGGCTGGGAATTGTTGGAATGGATATAGGTGTGATTTCCGATGATATGACCCTGCTCTAATATTCGTTTCAACAAATGCGGTGCGTCAGGAATCCGATGGCCGACAACAAAGAAGATGGCGCGGGCACCATATTCTTCAAGGCGGTCAAGGACCTGCTGGGTTACGATGGGATCAGGACCATCATCGAACGTCAGGACAACCGAGTTGGTTTCGTGGCGCCCAAGGCGACTCATAAAGAAACCTTGCTTCATGGCAGATTTGATCTTCCCTTGAAACATGCTTTTCCCAGGTTATGCCCCGATACCCGGGACCTTCCGGAGGATTCTGTGCTCCTCCCTGACACGACAGGCACATATGCTCATTTTCCCGCCTTGATTACGAGACCATGGGCGAGCCATTGGCAAACCCTGAGGTGCCTCTTCCTGAAAAGAAATCTTCCAAGGCCGACGGATAGGCGTGGCAAGAGGACATCCAGGAAGGGGATCCTGAAATCGTAGTACTCCACGTCAAGGATGTTGAACCGGGTGTCCGTGAGGTCCTTGAGAAACCTCTTGCTCGACGAAAAGTTGAACGCGAAGTCAAGACCCTTGTAGTCTTTTGAGGTGATCCTTGCTTTAATATAATGGTAGAGTGGGACAAACATCCTGTAGAAAGCCGGCCACCGAATATTGTTGACCTGGAGGATGACGAAGCCGCCGGGTTTCAGAACACGATGTATCTCGGACAGGACAGCCCCGTGGTCTTTCACGTAGCACATGAGGCCTATGGAAAGCACCACGTCCATCTGATTCCCCGTGAAGCAGATCCTCGATGCGTCGCTGACCACAAAATGAGCCCCGTGGCCATTCGCGCCCCGGTTTGCCTCACACCTTGCCTGCTCGATCATCTCCATTGAGAGGTCGGCGCTGTATACGCTGTGCCCTATGCGGAGCAAGTCCCCAATGAGGATCCCGGGACCGCAGCCGAGATCAAGAACCGTTCCCGGGACAGCGTCCGCCATTGCCAGGACGATCTCTTTGCGCGTGATATAGGCAAGACCTTCACAGGTGTCACTGCGGTACCTCTGGGTCCGGTACTCGCCGGCGGCGGCATCATGGAAGTCCCTGACCTTTTGCCAGTGGTCCTTGCACTCAATCGCTGTCAATTTCAAGTCACTCACCTCATATCCTTTTTGATCTTCCCCATTGCTGGGTCTTTCTTCCCGTAATCCCCACAATATCTATGCCGCCTTTCCACAGCAGAAAAAGGGGCGCGAAACCCAGTGCAAAAAAGAACTTGACAATGGACATCTTCGTCAGTGAAGCCCCGCTCACGAAATAGGCAATCTGAAGAGCCAGAAGAAAGAGGAGCCAGAAGACGATGAATGGTATCGGGTGGAAAAGGGACATTGCGAGGGCCACAACGAGCGCAACAATCGTCATGTTGACCATCAGGGAAAGATTGGGCAGTATGAGAGGGAAGGACGCATCTACAATCTTGTAGCTTCGCTCCCTGAGACCTTTCATGAGCAGTCCCAAGCCATATTTCTGGGCCACCTGGAACCGGCCTGAGGACCAGCGGAGTCTCTGCTTCGAGGCATGCCTCAAGCCCCTTGATTCCTGGTGATACAGCCTGGAATTGGCGGCAAATCCCACCAGTTCATTGTGCTGCACCAGCCTTGCGTAATACTCGTAATCCTCGGCTATGGTCCCCGTGACCCACCCATGCTCTTTCAGCAGCCCTGTCGTAAAGCACATGCCGTTCCCCATCAGGTACGAGGAAAGACCTATCCTGTACTTCGCATGGTGATACAGCTCGTTGTTGATCGTCCTCGACAGGTGGATGACCTTCGTAAAGGCCGTTTCGTCGGAATTCGCAAGACAGTTGTTGCACTGAACGGCCTTGAAACCGGCGTCCATGACCTCGTCGAGGCCGTGGAAGAACTTCGGATCGATGAGGTTGTCCGCATCGGCTATGACAACGGCATCGAAAGCGCTAAGATCGACCTCCTTCATGGCCCAGGCGATTGCGAACCCCTTGCCTTTTTTTGATTCATCCTCCCTCGTGAGGACCCCGACACCATGGGACCTCGCAACCTCCGCGGTCCTGTCCGTGCAATTATCGGCGATGACGCGGACATCCAATCTCTCGGGGGGATAGTCCACCGACTTCAGGCTTGCAAGAATCCGCCCTATCATGATCTCCTCGTTATGGGCCGGTATGAAAAGAAGATACCGGCGCGTCCGGGGCGCGTCAGCCTTCGCCCTGTCCGAAGTCAGGAAATACGCGACGGCCAGAAAGACGTGATACAAAACGGCAAAGGTGAGATACACAAGCGGGAGAACCCACACCAGCATTATAACGAACTTCACTCAGCCAACCTCCCCGAAAAGATCTTAACCTTTACACTATTCTTCTTTCCCATAACCTATCACTTATCACTTATTACCCGTGTTCCTTGAACCACGCAAAGGTTCGTGACAGCCCTTCATCGATGGACACCCTGGGTTGCCACCGGAGCCGTTCCTTGATCCTCGTGTTGCTGAAACCGACGTCCGCGCTGGACGAACTCAGGCGGTACCGGGTCAGGACGGGGTTCCTGTGCATCATTTTGAAGGCGATCTCCTGGAACCGGACCGCCGAGGCTACGAACCAGTAGGGAAGGGACACCGAATGGGAGCGGGGAAAGAGTTCTCCCGCCAGTTTCCTTACATATCCCTTTTTTGTCGCCCCTTCGTCATCGATGACATTGAATGTCTGGCCGGCGGACCTTTCGTCTTCAATGCACAGGATGATGGCGTCTATAAGATTGTCGATGTAGACGAGGGGCAGTTTCATTCTCCCCTTGCCCAGTATCATGAACACCTTGTTGAACAGCGAGACACCGATAAGGGGGGTGAATACGGGACCTCTCGGCCCGTAGATCGTGGCGGGCCTCAATATGACTGCCGGGACCCTGCCGTTCAAGGTGCCGTTCGTCGACATCAGTCCCCTCGCGGTCTTTTCCGCTTCCAGTTTCGAGAAAGTGTAGAATCCCCTGGCCCCGGGGTTCTCTTCGAGGGTGCTGTCCTCGCTTATCACCGCGCCTTTTTTGAGTCCGCTCATCTGGTAGACGCTCATGGAACTGATATAGATCACGCGTCTGACCTTCAGCTGGCGGGATAACCTCATGACCCTTTCCGTTCCCCTGACCGTCGTTTCGTCAAAGGTATCCCAGTCACCCTCCTGGGCCGCGGCGGCATGGACCACGTAGTCCATTCCGTCGATGGCCTCCGCCACCGCCAGTTCATCCCGGAGGTCTCCGTAATGCACATCGACGCCAAGTGCCCTGAAGGGCTCGATGTCCGTCAGTTTCCTTACGAGAACGCGAACAAAATACCCTTTTTCTACGAGGGTCTCCGTCAACCTTCTGCCAAGAAATCCCCCGGCTCCCGTTACGAGGACCCTTCCCTTTGCGGGGTCCCATGCCGCGGCGGCGGGTGCCGGAACGTTCGTGAAGGCGGGATGAAGCTTGCCCGCATCCTTCCACACCCGGTCCATAACCCCGAGTACATCGAGGGCGCTTTCGGCCGAAACGGGCGGCTCCCCCGATTGAAGGATGGAATCATAGAATCCATGGATAAGATTTCTCATCCCCGAGTAGGGCTTCAGTTTTCCTGTAACGAACCTGTATACGTTGGAAAACGTCTGCGTGGTGAGGGCACGGGCCGTACCGATGTTCGTGGCGATCTTTGTCACCGCGCCCGGCAGCCCGGTCAACCGGTTGGCGACCATGGTCATATTATTGAAGTCAACGGTGATGATCCCTTTTTTATGGTAGATCTTCAGGAAGTGCTGGAACGGCCTCGCATTGAACGAGATGGTGAGCTTGCCGAGTGCCCTTTCGCCATTCACCATGATATGGAGTTCGTCGGAGAGACCCTGAAAAAGCGCCCCGCAGGACCGGGCCATCGTTTCGATCCCGACGGGCCGCCCCGTGTACTCCAGCAACAGGTAGAGCGGGTGTGTCAGGAAATCATGGAAGAGACCCCCGGGCAGGGAATATATCCAGGAGATCTCATTGGCGCCGCGATAGCCCATGATCTCGGGGATCCGGGGGTTGATGCCGTAATAGCTTTCGACGTAGGTGATATCCTCGGGGGGTAGTTCCCTCAAGACCTCTTTCGCTTTAAGCATCCACGGGTCGAAGAGATGGTTGTGGTCCACGCAAAGCTTCACGCCTTTTTGAGCGGCTACATTGTAGAGTCTCGCGGCGCTTGCATGGTCCGTTGTCATCGGTTTTTCGACAAAGACATGGTTGCCCAGGTTCATTGCCGCTTCCGCCAGGGCCGCGTGTGTCTGCGGGGGAGTGGTGATGTGCACGACGTCCGTGGATTCCTTGCGAATCATCTCCTCGAGGTCGCTGTAACAATTCTTGATGCCGTATCTGTCGCTGACCTTCCCGAGCGCCTTCTCGTCCCTGTCGGCCACGGCACAGACGGTGGCCCCCGGGTGCGCCTCAATAAAGGCATAGTGATAATGAAAAATAGTCCCACAACCGACGATCCCCACCTTGAGCTTATCCATTTGACGCTTCCTCCCTTTTATTAAGCATGGACAAATAACATTCCTCTATTCTTTGTATCCACAATGAACGGTCGAAATTACGGATGACCTTCCTTTGTGCGTTTTGCGATATCGTCATATACCTGTTGCCGTCGCACACCAGCGCTTCGACGGCACGGCAGAGCGATCCCGTATCTCCGGGCTCGACGAGCAGGCCGTCAACGCCATTGTCGATAACCTCGGGTATCCCGCCGACCGCCGTGGAAACAACGGGGATGCCGTGCTTCATCGCCTCGAGAACGGTCAGCGGAATGCCCTCCGTTGACGAAGCTATGACCAGCATGTCGAGGCATGAATAGACGTCTTCCATCCCGTCGATGAAACCGGTGAACTTCACTTTTCCATCCAGCCCCATGCTCATGGTCAGGCCTTTGAGGCAATCCCGTTCGGGACCGTCGCCGACGACGACGAACCTGAGATGGTCATATTTCCCCGAGAGCTCCCGGGCAACCTCAAGAAACCCGGGGATGTTCTTTTCAGGGCTCAATCTTCCTACTATGCCTATCAGGAACTCGCCATTATGCTTATGGACCTCGCGCGAGGGTCCGCGTACGCCGCCGTGGTTGTCGCCCGCCGCGGCAACGGCGTTGCGGATGGTCGTCATCCTCTCCTGCCGGACACCGCTTGCGGTGAGAACACGGCATATCTGGTCGGACACCGGTAAGAGCCTGTCGAAGAAACGCAGGGCAAAACGGTCACACTGCTCGTAGAGGCGCAGACGCGAATCGATGGGAACAAATCCGTGGACCGTCGCGACTACGGGACACCCCGACAGCCTGGCCGCTATGAGCCCCACAATATCGGCTCGATAGCCGTGGGTATGGACGATGCCGACACCGGTAGAGCGGATGAACCTGACGAGGCGGGGAATATTGTCGAGATCCAGGGTTCGCCTGAGCCAGAAAACGGTATTCGGAATCCCTTTTTCCTCCATCCGTGTCACAAACTCGTTCCGGCGAAACCGGGCATTCACGAAAGAGCCGACCACCAGGTTGAAACGTGACCTGTCGATGGCATCGGCGAGATTGAGAACCACACGCTCGGCCCCTCCGAAGTGTGCCGGAGCGATAAGGTGGAGCACCGTGATTGCCTGCGTCCGGGATCCGGCTGTCATGACTTCACCGAGATGGTCAGGACAGGCCGGCCTTTTCGCCAGCCATTGACCTTTTTGATGGCTTTCGCCGGATTTCCGGCAACCAGTGTAAATGGTGCAACATCTTTCGTTACCACCGCCCCGGCTGCCACCACTGCCCCCTCCCCTACGGTCACACCTTTGAGGATCATGGCCCGGCATCCGATCCAGACCCCGTTGCCGATGATGACCGGCCGGACGCCCTCGGCGCCATTGCCCGTCGAATGATAGTCGCGGTCCATTATGACACAGTCCCAGGCTATGATTACCCCCTGTCCGATCCGCACCAGCCTGCCTGCATGGATCTCGGTCCGATCGCCGATGGAACAGTTCTTTCCTATCCTGATCCGTGCCTTGTCCCCGTGCGCCGGCCCCATGCAGGAAAGTTTGACACCGGGCCAGAAATCGGTAAGATCACCGACCGAAATGGAACCATGCCGATTAAGGATCCTCAGTTTCCCCCGCACCGACACCAGCGCCGGCCGTTCGAATCTCATCGAGACCATGTAGCCCCGTGCGAAGCGAAGACCGTCTGCCAGGATCGTCCATGGAGACTTGTGCCTGAGTTTGTTTAGGAGATCGGAGAGTCTCATCTATTCCCAGATACCTTCCAACGAGTCATGGGACCTCGGGTGAAGCGTCCTCTGCCTGACGATCTTGGTGATGAAATCGAGGCCGAAGGTGAGAAAGGGCAAGGGGTCCTTGAGACAGAAATCGTCGAAGGCGACCCCCGGACCGAAGAGTTTGCAGTATTCCCTGAGAAACCCCATCTTGTCCCCTGCACACCGGAGCGCCTCGGGAAGGGTTCTTAAATCCCCCCACAGCCATCTCGTAACGACCCCCTTTTCGAAGCCGTCAACGCCTTCAGCGTCACCGTCACGGGCCATCCTGTACACCAGGTAGGGAAAATCCACCCCGCTGGCGATCCCCTGCACCAGGGAACCCCAGAACCGCGGATTGATGTCGATCAGGTACGGGATGCCGGTCCCCTCCTCGACGATAAAATCGGCCTGACAGATCCCGTGCCAGTTTAGTTTTTCGAGCAGCTTCCTTAAGTGCGCAACCGCTGCCGGACTGTCAATGCTCACCCTCAGCGTCGCCTGGCCGCCGGTAAGGGGAAGGTCTCTTAGCTGCTTGTAAACGACGTGGCCCTTCAGCTGCCCGTGATTGAACAGCATGGCAACGCAGTGCACCGTCCCGGCTATCTTCTCCTGTATGGAAAACCTCTCCCACGGCCTGTCCATGTAAGTATCACCGGACAGGATGGCCGTAAGTTCACTCTCTGTCATGACGTGGGTAATCCCCCAGGCGCCGCCGCCCTGATGCGGTTTTATGAGCACGGGGAAACGCGGCCGCGAAGACGCGAGATGCCCGTTTCTCAATTCCCCCGCGGTGAAGGTCCGCGGTACGGGTATTCCGAGCGATCCGGCCAGCGGCATCCACCTGTCCTTGTTGTGCGCCGTAAGAATCTGGTCGTAGTCGGGGATGGCCATGGCGACGTGCGGCGAAATCACGTCCTTGTATTTTGACAGGAGAAAAGTCTCTTCGAAGACAGGTATGAGGACCTGCGCCTTCAGGCGGTGCACGTTCTCTGTGATGCAGTCGATAAAGCCCTCCTGGTCTTTGAAGGGCGAGGGATAGATGAAATGACCCCGGGAATAACGGGATGCGAAGCACATGGAGCGGGGCACGAAGTCGGCGGTGTAGACATCGATCCCCTTCTCGCCGAGGCTCCTGACGATGGCATAGGCTATCCTGTTCTTTGCGTTGGTTACGATAACGCTCATGGCTTTAGCGGCTGCCAGAATCTCCTTCTCAATAGATTGTCCGCATGCTCCCTCCACTGTTCGAAGAACGGCCTGGGATCCTTGAGATCGAGTATGGCAAAGGACTTTCTGCCCAGGTACGGCCTTACGTAATCCCAGAGGGAAAGGGACTCCATTTTGTGGTTGAGGACGGTGTGGAGAACATCCTTGTATTCGTGGATCCAGTAGACGTTCTCCCTGAAGGAATCGACCCTGATCTTCTTGTTGAGGACGGAATCAGCGTACATAATGTAGGGGAAATTGATCCCGCTGGCGACACAGAGTCCCAGGTAGAATATGAACCGGGGATTGATCTCTATGAGCTTGTACCGGTTGTCGCGTGGATCATATTTCCATTCTATCTCGGAAAAACCATAAAAACCTAAATCCCTGAGCAGACTGTAACTCAGCTCATCGACACCGGCGATCTTTTCGCTTCTCGCGACCCTCCCCTGCCCGTATCTCGGCGGGTCCTGCCTCATCTTCCTCGACGTCATCGAGGCGAGAAGCTCCCCCGACCGGTCGATGTAAGAGACATACTGGACCATCTGTTTGCTGTCCGGGCCGGGGATGATGTCGCATATCATCATCTTGAACCTGTCACTCGTGAAATCGTCGGTAACGTTCCTGCAGCTGCTTACCAGGTCATCGAAATTATGGATCTCGAGCATCTTGAAACCGAATTTTCTGAGAAAGAGGTGCGCGAGGCCGGGTTTGAGAAGACATGGAAACGTTATTTCGTCCCTGAGCGTATTCAGTTCATTGACGGACCGTGGATTAAACGTCTTCGGGACGGAGATTCCGCGCTTGCGCAGGTTCTCGTACAGAGTCCTTTTGTTCAGGATCCCGGCAATGACATTGCCGCCCGGCATTGGGATTATATAATGTTGCGACAGGATGGCCTTGTGCCCCGCCAGGAATTCGACACCGTAATCTTTCGTGGGTATGATAAGACTGCCCGACCATTCAGGAGCCTTTTTCAAAAGGTGATCGAGGAGTCGGTGCGGTTCTTCGATAAAACCGGGAACCATGACGGATTCCGCAACATATCGCGAATATCTCCCTAATTCCTCGGACTCCCGATCATAGATGACTATGCTCTGAATCCCCTTTTCGCTGAGCGCCCTGATAACCTGGTATCCCAAACCCGTAGCATTGATGATAATGACCTTCTGTTTCAAAGGGATCTTCATGATCTCCATTTCCTTAGCATATTGGTGCCATGCTGCCTCCACTGCTCGTAAAAAGGTCGCATATCCTTCAAGTCCAGGATGGCAAGTGATTTTTTGCCCAGGTAGGGCCTTACGTAATCCCAGAAGGAGAGGGTTTCCATCCTGTGGTTGAGGACCGTATGGAGAACATCTTTGTACTCATGAATCCAGTAAACGTTTTCCCTGAATGAATCCGTCCTGACCTTCTCGTTGAGGACGAGGTCCGCATATTGGATGTAGGGAAAATTGATTCCACAAGCAACGCAAAGACCAATATAGAATATGAAGCGTGGATTGATCTCGATGAGCTTATAGATACCGTCACGGGGGTCGTACTTCCATTCTATTTCGGAAAACCCCCTATAGCCCAACCCGTTGAGAAGCTTGCGGCTTTGTTCGTCAACACCGGCGACCTTTTCGCTCTTCGCGATCCTTCCCTGACCATACCTCGGCGGGTCCTGCCTCATCTTCCTCGACGTCATCGAAGCGAGAAGCTCCCCTGACCGGTCGATGTAAGAGACATACTGGACCATCTGTTCGCTGTCCGGGCCGGGGATGATGTCGCATATCATCATGTTGAACTCATCGTGCGTGAAGTCCCGGGTAAGACTTCTGTAGTTCCTCACAAGATCGTCATAGTTGTATATCTCCATCATCTTGAAATCGAATCTGCTCGAAAAAAGGTGCCCGAGGCCGGGTTTCAATAGACAGGGAAACGTAATATTCCCTTTGAGCATGTTCAGTTCATCCATCGATCGCGGACAGTGGATCCCCGGGGCCGCGATTCCTATATCCCGGGCCAATGCATAAAGGGATTTCTTGTTAACGATGGTATCAATAAGGTCGGGACCGGGGGTGGGCACAATGTAATGGTCCGACAAGCTATCCCTGTTGTCCGCCAGGAACTTTACGCCGTGGTCACCGGTAGGGATTATCATGGTGCCCCGCCACTCGTCCGCCTTTCTCATCAGAAGATCCATCAACAGCCCGGTCTCGTCAAAAAAACGGGGTAACTTGTATGATTCGACGGCATATCTCGAATACTGTGCGATTTCGTCGCGCTCATGGCCGTAGATAACGATGCTGCCTATTCCCTGTTTCCCCAGAGCCTTGACGACCTGGTACCCCAGTTCCCGCGCTGTCAGAATAATCACTTTTTCCATGGTCTTCTCTCCGATAGAACTATATCCCCTGGCATTCTTCTGCATGAGAACGCGGACTCGAACCTCAAAAACAGTTTTCTGTAGAACTCGAGGCGGCGTGGCCTGTCGATGAATGTCAGGCCTTCGCAGGCATTGACCGCATACGGAAAAGTAAGGATGTAGCCCGTGCAGAGGTATCCAATCCGGGAAAACCGCATCGCCGAAAAAACGCGGTGTATTGTCCGGTTCCATTTCATCCCGGCTATTATGCACCGGTGGAAGCCCCTGTCATACAGGGACCGGGCCGATGCCGCAAGCAGACATTCGATGATCCTCTCTCCCCTGTATTTCTTCCGCACGTATCCGTTGTAGGCATAGATTTCCCTGTCTTTCAGACGGATGGTCGCCTGGACCTCGGGGATATAACTTTCACGCGTGGCGAACCATGCGTATCCCGCTATCTGCTTCTTGTCCTCGCAAATGAAACAGTGCCCGCCCATCAATATCCTTCTGGCCGCCTCGGCCATGTCAAATGGGGGCTGAAATATGGGCTCCTCAATTCCCTGGACGGCAAGGAGGGCCCCAAGGGCGTTGTAGTCCAGCGATGATAGCTCTCTGAAGATGAGGCCCTCCCTGGATTTCCAGTCCGATGAAACAAGATCGCTTATGGAATAGCTGTAAAAGATCATAGTGTGTCGGGAAAACATGTAACGCATCACTCTTGTCAGTAAGCCGTTCACGGTTGCTATCCTCGACTTTTGCCGCGTGTCATAGGATGCCAGGCCGCACGAACGACATGCGGCTCATGTCAGTGTTGTTGGGCACTATGGTTTTCGTGACCTCTCATGTCGATTCTCCTGTCGATGTCCCGCCCCTTAATGGCGAAGCCTGCAGGGTGCGATATCGATTGGAATGCAGCTTTCGTCCCATATCATGTCTTCCGGCAGGAAGAAACCTTCCGGGAAAACGCAGCGGTCCTGAACCTCGCGAGCAATCTCCGATACAGTTCACATGTGCCTCTTTCGCGGAGAAAGGAGATATCTTTGCAGGTATTTATCATGTACCTGAAGGTGAGCAGGTAGCCGGTGGTCACCAGGCCCGCAACCTTGAAGTTCAGCTTGGACAGTGACCCCCCTGCCGCCCTGTTCCAACTCATGGTAGCGGTGATCTCCCGAACAAAACCTGCGGGTATGAAATCCACCCTGGCCGCGTTGAGATTTCCTCCGACGACATTCTGACGCCTGTGGGCCTTCAGTATATAAGAGTTGTAGAGATACAGGTCCCCGGATCCGAGGAGAATGGTGGACTCGATCTCGGGTATATATTTGCTTTCTTTCGCAAACCAGGAATACCCGATGACCCTTCCATCGCTTTCACAGATATAGCACGTCTCTCCCCGTGATAGTCTCGCCTCCACCTCGGGCATGGTCGCGGGGAGAAAGACCTTTTCCGCGTCCCGCTGAAGGGCCAGAAGCGATGCAAGCTCGGGGAGATCCGAAGGCAGAAGAGCCCTGAAGGACAGCCCGTCCTGGGACTCCCGCCAGGGATCGGGACCCTCATACAGGTATTCGTAGAATACCATTGTTGTCCTGGAGAAGATGAACCTCGCGATCTTCTTCATCAAGCGGGCCACACCATCCAACTCTTTCCATCCCATCCATTCACCTCTCTATCCACGAAATGTGAGACCGTATTGCGAAAACAAGGCCCTGTTTTCCGGGGTAAGAAGCCCCCCGTTTGTGGCCTGGATCCCCGTGGTGCCCCACTCGATGTTCCCTTCTATGATCACCGGGCCGTCCGGGGTCACGGCGAGATCCCAGCCTACGGCCTTGAGCTCGCTGAAAACCTTTTGTGCCCGCGTCACCGACTCCTTCAATTCATTCCAGCGAGGCACCTCGAGACCCTCGAAGGCCACCCCGGTGAGAGGATGCCGGGCGACCTGTTTTGCGGATTTCCCCTTGAGAAAACCGGGGCCCCTAAGCCTGCCCGTCTCGATATCAACTTTGATCACAATCCCCCCCAATGAGAAATTATCTACGGGTGCCGTTCCCGAACCGGTCCGCAACATGGCGGCCAGGAATTTGACCTCGTTGTTCCTGGTGAGCAGTGTGATAAGCCGGATGGTGTTCAGACAGTGGGGGTTAACCCGGCTCATGGCCGGGTGCTGTCTTACCACCTCCTGGATGATGAACTCCTCCCGCTGCCCGTCCACTCGACCGGCGGCTGTGTGCTGATCTTGCACGGGTTCTATTTTCGCCCCCTCACCATCGCGAAAGACGAAACATATCCCCTTTCCCTGCATGCCCCGAACCGGTTTCAGGATCACCCTTTCGAGCCCCTGCCTGTCCATAAGGTCCAAAAGGGTGGACCCATCTCCCTTGACCGACCCGTTGGAGAAGATCCCATAGACCTCGGGAACGGGTATGCCGTGATACCGGCACAGGCAGTGAAAAAGATACTTATCGTTCACCAGGGAACAGTAATCGTCGCTCCAGAGGCTTTTATACAGCTTGTGCCTCAGGAGCGGGGCGACGGGCTCGTCCATATACGCCCCGAATTGCTCCCTCTTCTTCTCATTGAACCCGAAGAGATAGTAATTGCGCGGTACGACCTTGAGAACAAAGAACAGGTAAAGGCAGTCCACGATCACGAGGAACTTCGATTTCCCTTCCGCCGCGCCCCCATTGGGGGAAAGGGGAACGATATCCTTGAAAAGCGCCGGGAATTGCGCGTAATGGGACAGGTAATGATGGGCCGATCTTAAGATATCAAAGGCTTTCATGGGTTATCCGGGGTAGGGATGTCTCTTCCTTGTCTGGTCCGCCCGGGCTATCGCATCGACGGCGGCTTGAGGTTGAAATTGATCATCTCGTGGATGTCCTGGTAGGAGTTGAGATGTTGAAGTATCGCCTCGTCGCTCATCCCGCTCAGGTAATCCTGGAAATAGGTAAGTCCCGTGTAGCTGTCGGAATCACTCGTAGTGCAATACATGACCCCACGGTGGAAGGTACCGACGTAATAATTGCACGAATTGCAGGAGGCATAGAACATGCGCGCGTATTTCAGGTCACCTTCAGTGACCCCCGTGTTGCCGTAAAGAATCGTCTTGCCGTACGAACCCGAAGAATCATAGAAATGAGGTTTGTTGTGGTAGGCATTGTCGGCGATGGACGTGTAGGCCGAACGGACACTCTGGACGTACCCGCTGACCGTCTTTGTGTCGGAACCGGAGGAGGACCCCACGGTGAGCGTCACCGTGTACGTGCCGGCGGTCCTGAAGGTGTGAATGGGATTCTGCTCGGTACTCGTGCCGCCGTCACCGAAGTCCCACGCCCATGACGTTGCACTGCCCGAACTGAGATCCAGGAACTGGACCGAGGTCCTTGTCGAGACCATCCGGCTTTTTGCCGCGAACTGCGACCTCAGTGTACCCGTGGAGCCCACGGTTATCAGGCCTGTCTTTATCTCCGTATCCCGGGCCCCGGTGCTGCTGGTAATGGTAAGCGAGACGGTGTAGGTACCTGATGCCGAATAGGTCTTCAGGGGGTTCTGCAGGGTGCTCGTCGTCCCGTCTCCGAAATCCCAGAACCAGTTCGCGATGGTGGTGGAGCCGCCCGATGAATATATCTCGCTCAGATCGGTAAAGGTGACTGAAAGCGGGGCCGGGCCGAACCGTGTGCCGGCGGAGAATTCCGCCTGCAGCCGGTCCGTGAAACCGCTCATGTAACTCAGGCGTATGGAATCGGCCACCGCGTTTCCGTTGGCACTGTCCGAAAGGCTGACTTTATAGCTTCCCTGGCCGAAATAGAAAGTCCCCAGCGGATAACCCGCCGTTTTGACGGTCTGGTCGACTTCTACGGTAGTAGTACCGCCGCCATGCTCTATCGTGTATTTCGCATTTGTTGCATTCGTGCCCGCCGACTGCCATGTGGCGGTCACCTGATAGTTCCCCGCAGTCTTCACAACGAGATTCCACACCGCCGTATTCGAACCCGAGCCGGCCCCGTGATACTGGTAATTGTACCCGCTGTACTCTTTCGTATCATCGTCTTCCTTTGCGATGGGCCACGTACCCGTCAAGTCGCAGCGGTTGTAGTCGGTATCGTTGTTGACTATGAAGTATTCAGGGTTCGTGGCGGGATCCGGGGCGAGACCGGACGAAGAGAACCAGGCGGGGAAGCCGGAGTCCGGAAAGCGTTCGAGATAGCTTCCATTCGCAAGTTCGATCTTGTACACCGTCGAATCGCCGGGCACCTTGTATGTCAGGTAATAGTTGTACGGCGGCATCCCCTCGGAGAACGTGTAGGGCATTATGCCGCTCGTGCCGTTCTTAAGGACGGGAAGCCAGTTCGGGTACGCCTGGCCATACTGAACGCCGTCTATCTTCACCGATACCATGGGTGTGGATATGTGCGTAAAACGATCGTCGTCTATATAATAGATACCGTCGATCTGCTGGTCGTAAACCTCGTACCCCTGTGCAAAAGTACCTCCGAGACCGAAGTTTGAGTGACCATTCCAGATGATATGGGCGTCTTGCTTTTTGAGGGCATTGATAAAATCTTCCGGGGTGTTTGCAAAATGGATCACAAAGCTCTTCCCCGTGCTGGTATTCTCATAGGTCCAGCTGTCGCCGTCCTGGGTCGCCCCGAGGTTTTGAAGAATTATCTTCGCATTAGGCACGAAAACGGCGTCCTTGGCGTACCCATCGCCTATGTAGATATGCTCGGTGTTCGTGCTGATCGCATGGATGAGTTGTGACATCGTTTTCGTGTCCGATCCCGCGCTGTTGGTCACCGTCAATGAGACCGTGTAATACCCGGACGCACTGTATGTGTGTGCGGGATTTTTTGACGCGCTCGTCGCGCCGTCGCCGAAGTCCCAGAACCATGAGTCAACCGATCCCTGGCTGCGGTCACTGAAAGCGACCTTGAGAGGGGCGTTCCCTTCCACGACATCGGCGGTGAAGTCCGCAACGGGAGCGGTCGCGCTCGTCGCGACAAAACCGACCGCATCAGCACAGGTGCTGGTGGGAGCTGCCTGCGACGTGATGGTAATGTCATATGTCGTCCCCCCGTTAAAGGAATAGCTGCCGAGGTTGTTCCACGTGCCCGCATTCTGGAGCTGATCGATGTTTACAATCTGCGAACCCCCCGCATAATTGATGGTGACCGGTATGGTCGAACTTCGCGTGGATGTAGTCGTCCACCACATGGAAACGGTGTACCAGCCCGAGGCGGGGGGCGTGAATCTCCAGGTGAATGTCGCCCCGTCACGGCTCCAGACGGAATTGGTCCCGTAGTACGCGGGAGCCGCGGAGATGCCCCAGGTACCGGTCTTCGATGTGGACGAGTCAGTGTTGTCTATTATGAGCATGACCGTCAGGGCCTGCGTGACCCCTGTCGACCATTCACCCGACTCGTCCCTGACCCTGAATGTGATCGTGTGGTTTCCGGCGCTGAGCGAAGACGCGGCAAAAGAAGCCTCGCTGCTTATGATACCGTCGATGGAGGATTTCCATTCGTAGGCGGTCACCGGGGCGGAGACGGCGGTTCCATGTCCCGTGAAGGTTATCGTCTGTCCGACCCTGGCCGGGTTGGGTGTTATGGAATCGATCTGTGCGATAGGGAACGCGCTTACGAGCGTGAACTTGACCGCATCGGCACATGTGCTCGTGGGGTTTGCCTGTGAGGTGATCGTAATGTCGTACGTTGTCCCTGCAAGGAAGCTGAATGTTCCGAGGGCATTCCATTGACCTGCGTTCTGGAGCTGGTTGATGGTGACACTCTGCGATCCGCCTGAGTGGTTGATCAGGACCGGTATCGCGGAACTCCGGCTGGACGTGGTGGTCCACCACAGTGAAACATCGTAATTGCCGCTCTGCGTGGGCGTGAATTTCCAGGTAAATGTTGTCCCATCGCGGCTCCAGACCGAGCCGGTTTTGTAATAGTCCGGTGCGGAGGAGGCAGTCCACGTCCCCGTCCGTGACGTCCGGGAATCGGTATTGTCGATGATGACCTCGGCGGAGGGGGTGCCGACGGTCAGGCCCTGTGTCACCGCGCTCGACCAGAGACCCTCGTTGTCCTGAACCCTGAAGGAGATCGTGTGGGTGCCGGAACTGAGGGTGGAGGTGGAGAAGGACGCTGCGGTGCCGATGGCGCCGTCTATGGAGGATGTCCACTCATAGGCGGCTATGGTGCCCTCGATGTCCGTGCCGTGTCCGGTGAAGGTGACACTCTCGCCGGGATTGGCCGGACTGGGGGTAATGGAATCGATGGCTGCCGTCGGCGCCGTATTGGAGGAGACGAGCCTGAACTGCACCGCGTCGGCGCATGTGCTCAGGGTGTCGCCGTTGGCCGCGGTGATCGTCACGGAGCCGCTGCCGTTGAAGTAGAAGGTCCCCAGGCTGTTCCACTGGCCCGGGTTCTGCTGCTGGTTGATGGTTATATTGCTCGTGCCGCCGGTGTAGTTTATGGCAACGGGAACACTCGTTGCCCGTGAGGACCACCCGGACCACCACATGAGGACCTCATAGGTCCCGGGGGATTGTCCGCTCATGGCGAAGGTATAGGTGGCGCCGTTGCGCGACCAGAGGCTTGAGGCGCCGTAGGGGCTGGTGCCGCCCGACAGCGGCCAGGAGCCGGTATAGGACGTCCCCGTGCCCCCGTTATCGATGATGACATCGGCGAAGGAAGGCGTGGCGCCAAGGAAAAGGAAGGACAAAACCAGTAAAATAAACTTTGTAAGGCCTTTCTTTGATGATCTGACCATAGCTATACTCCTTTTTTTGCGCTTTCTCGATCGGCCAGGACAATCCCGCCCATCCGGCGGGGTGCTCGCCCCGCTCCGGTGAGATCGTCAGGCCGCGATGTACTTTCTGTCCGGCGCGGGAAACCTCCCCGGTCATAGACTAAAATTAAGGTAAGAGTGCTTTTGAAGAGGATATCTCCCTTTCGCGACACCACCGCTCCCTAAAGGGGCCTGCCCTCTGCACGGCAGCCCCCCGGGAATCAGGACCCGGGCCCGGCCCGGCCCTGATGGGATGTCCGGGAGACTATCGACCTGTGCTTACCCGTCGGTCCTCTATCGAGGGCCCGGGTTTCGATCACGTCAACACGAAGGGTGCTGTTGAAAAGAACATTCAATTTCACACCGATCTCCTCCCTGATCTTCCGAAATTCGACTGTTCTTTCAGGAACGATACTGACAACGAGACTTTGGTCCTCTTGCTGGACAACTCTGAACTCCTTTACCCCGGGAATGGTCTCGATCTGAAAGACAACGGTCTGGGGATCGATGAGTTCACCCGAGGGCATGACCAGAAAATCATCGCACCTCCCCACGATCGACTCGAGCATGGGGAAGCTCCTGCCGCAGGGGCACGCCTTGTCCGACAGGGCCCCCACGTCGCCTATCTCGTAACGGATATAGGGCATGGAATAATTATTGAGAGAGGTCACCACGATCCTCCCGGGCACACCCGGAGGGAGCCTGCAACCGTCGTCGTCGAGCACCTCGACAATAACGTTGTCCGCCGCGACATGGAGATTCTGCATCCTGCATTCGAAGGCTATGGCGGAAAATTCAAGACACGAGTAGTCGTCATAGACCTTGCATTGAAACACATCTTCCAGGTATTCCCGCACATGGGCTGTCAGGAGTTCCGAGTTTGACAGGAGGAACTTGAGTCCCAAAAGCGCGCCGTCATCCTTTCCGATGGTCTTTGCCAGCAGGTAGAGCACTGAAGGATAGGCGTTGATGACCTGTGGCCTTATGCGGAAGATCTCGGCTGCCTGCCGTGCGGGCTCCCATTCGAGGGGAACGAAAAACCGCCTGAAAAGATTCACCTTCTGCAGCATGATGTTTGTGACAGGCGGGGAGAAACGCACGTAGGCAATCTTGTCCCAGGGCTTGTAGCCGACATCGATGAGCTGCCTCAACTGCATGAGCCGGTAGAGAGCGGCCACGCTGTGATCGAGCACCACGTCAAGCTTCTTGCCCGACGAGCCGGAGGTCATCCGGGCGGAACATTCGGTCCAGTCGACGTCGGACGCGATGATGCCATCAGGGTAATTCGCGAGGATGATGTCCTTGGTCAGGATTGGCAGGCTCCTCAAGTCGTCCAGGGTGGCTATCTGTCCGGGAACGATCCCGGAGGAGTTGAAAAGATCGTGATAATAGGGGACCTTCGCGTAGGCATGGGCTATGAGCCTCCTTAGCGCGCGAGCCTGCATGGCGGCAAGCTCGTCGGGCTCGCGCCACTGGTTGCGACGGATGACCGGCCAATGGTAGAGGTGGTCCAGGTAGCGCACGGGTTCAAACCTTCCTGCAAAAGGCCGAGAACCTGAAATCTACCACTCCCAGAGCGCTCTTCAGGATCTTCCTGGGCTGGCCGGACCGCATATACATCTTTTTCTGGGTCCGGTAATCCTCCATCTCGGATAACACGACTTTGAACGCGCTGTTTTCGAGCAGGGAAACGATCAGGCTCCGGGAAAAGTTGAACGGATGGCCTTTGTCGATCTGCAGGCATTCCATTGCGTCCCGTAACAGGGCGCCGAACCTGGTATAAATGTTGAGGCTGATGAACAGAATGCCCCTTCCTTCCAGGCTCTGGTGAATGCCGCGCAGGACACGACAGGGGTCTTTCATATGATCGAGCACATTGTCGAGGATGATGAACGAGAAGGCCTTGTTGAGAGAAAGGATGTCCTCGCCCGTACCGTTGTGCCGCCTGACGTTCCTGTCCCTTGCACGGACAAAGTCGGGCTGTGTGCAATAGTAATCTTCGAGCGGGTCAAGGGCGTGCCGCTCATCGGCCTCGATGTAATTGACGAGGCCTACCGGTCCCGGTCCGATCTCCAGGACGCTCATGGCGTCCCGCCCGCCCAAGAGCGGTCTTGCCTGCTCCCAGATCCGTCGGGCGCGGTCCTCATACCATTCAAACTGCGACGCCTCCCCGGAAGATTGCAAAGCCTGTCTCGACCAGAAGCCTCTCTCGTACACCTGTGCCTTTTCCCACCGTATATCGGATACAACTCTTTGCATATTCTCCCCCATTTTTCTTCCGTTTTTCTCAGGCCGCCGACGTGACCGAATGCCTGTGGAGATATCGCAGGGCCGCGGAAAGTCCCAGCAGGAAGTAAAGACTGACTGAGTAACCATGGCTCAGCAGCAGGGCTCCGGTCCAGAACCCGTAAAAGGACAGTTCAACGAAGAAGGCAAAACGGGCCAGAGGATCACCCCTGTCCCTGCGAATTCTCCGCAGATTGACTATGGCCACGACATTGAGAATAGCGAACAGGATGAACCCGGGAATGCCCGTTTCAACGGCAACCTGAACGAGCGAAGAATGCGAGGTCAACCATGCCTGCGTTCCGCCTACCCTGTTGCGGAACAACCCGAGGGCTACGGTCGCGCAACCGGCGCCCGCGCCAAGAACGGGGTTCTCGGCTATTATTGTCAAGTTCTGTTTCCAGATGTTGATTCGACCGTTCTCGTCGTCTAAGTTATAGTCCTGCCCCATGTTTTCGAAACGTCCTTCAACGGCGGAAAAATAGCCGAGAAAGATCATCGCAAGCACCATTACCGTGGCGACCTTCGCGGCGCCCTTTACCCTGGGAGCGCTACTTAAGAAGAAAACAACTATAACGACAGCCAGGGCCAGTACCCCGCCCCTCGAACGGCTCAACATTACACCGGCCGCTCCAGCGCAGGCCGCAGCAACCGACAGGAGTTTCACTTTCCACCCGAAACCCCCAAGCAATACGTAAAGGCATAGCGGTATAAAGGCCGTGAAGAGCATCGCGATGTCATTAGGATCGTACATCCCGCTCGCCGCCGCCCGAAAACCCTGATACCGAGCGGCGTCCACCACATACAGGGAAGCGGAATAAAGGATGCTCACGGCGATCACCGCCACAGTTATGTTCAATTTTCTGAGGGACCGCAGTTGAATCACACAGACAAGGAAATAGACCAGCGTCGCCGGCAGTGTGGTGGTGACAAACCGGAACGCAACGCCCCTGTGGACTGCGAAGGGCATCCCTACGAGCATGATAAGATAGAAAAGAAGCGCGAGCCGAACCTCGGGAAGTCGGAACATCCCTTCCGGAAGCTCGACCCTTTCAAGGAACATGATGACGACGGTAATGATGCAGATCACAAGCACCGGCCGCAGCGCCATGAGGAAAGTCAGGTGATCCTGGGGTCTGGCTATGATGACAAAGGTCCACGTCAGAAAGCAGATGAAGGAAGGACCCAGGCGTTCGGTAAGGACACTCTTTTGCGGTTCCATCAGGAGAACCTCCTTTTTGTATTACGGCTCAGGGGATTGACTTTTCGGCGCGGGAACGGAGCGACAGGACAACAGATCTTATCACGAGGGTACCGGACCGGATAACAGAGGACACATCTTTCCATCGCTTCATGCGTTCTTCCCTGGACAGGCACAGCCGACAGGACAAAATGATGTAGAAGCCCAGAGACACCGCAAGGACCGCTATGAACTCCATCCAGTTGTCTATCGTTATCATTCTAGAGGCAGTCCAGAGGACGGCTCCGAAGAGCAGTGCCGGAATGCAGGGTATGAGGAGGCCCTCCTTGAAAAAGCGGGGCATGGAAAAATGGACGGCCCGGCAGGTGTACCAAGGGATAACGATCAGATTGGAACACAACATGGGGATGAGAGTACCAACCGCGACACCGATGATACCATACTTCTTCACAAGGACTATGCTCAAGGCAAGATTCGCCGCCGCTTCGAAAATCGTGATGTATGCAGTGCTGCCGTGCCGGGCTATTCCCTGCAGGATCTGCGTTGACGTGAACTGTGAGACATTGGCCACAACCGCACAGGTCAGGACCACGAGCACGCCGTAGCATGCAGCGGCATATCTCTGGCCCATCCACAACGAGATAAATATGTCGCCAACAACTATATACGAGGCTGCAATGGGCAAGACAATCATCATGGAATACTTGGTCCCATTGACCAAAACCTTCTGTACCTTCATGTTTTGACCCTGGGCGTTAAGATGGCTCACGGTAGGCTGGAGCACACCGGTAGACATGATTAGCACACGTAGTTCATCGACGAGGCGTTGCGGAATGGCATAAAAAGTAATGGCAGCAGCCGTGAGGTAATAGCCGATCACAAGGCCGCCAGCGGAAAAAACGAGCCTTTGTGCCACAAAATACAAAAAGATGAGAATGCTATACCGGCCAACCATAGCAAATTTATCCCTGCTTATCAGATCGATTCGCAGTCTCAAACCCGGGTTGGCCCGGTAGACATAGATCGCACGTGTTGCACCGCCGACTATCGTTGACATCAGTTGGATCAGAGCCATAGTGATCAGCCCGTATCCCATGGACACAAGGGCAACGATGAAGAAACTACGGACACAAAAAAATGTCAGTCTTATGGCTGCCACGTGATCATATCGCTGTATGCCCCTCATGTAGCCGGTGAAAAACCCCGATGGCAGAGTCAATCCTATCTGAAACCCCACAATAAGCATTATCCACCGCGACATAAGGATCTCATCGCGGGGAATCCTGAAGAACTGGACAAAACTGGAAAGTACAAAGGAGAGCAGGAGAACTACCGTACCCGCCACAAGGAAAATATAGAAAGCAGTACTGCAGATACTATTGAGGCCCTCATTGTCCCCCTTGGCCCTATACTCTGCAACGTATTTCACCACAGACCCGCTCACGCCTAAATCAAAGAGATCGAGAAAACCGGTGACGCTCAGAATCAGTACCCATATCCCATAATGCACATCACCGAGGCGATGAATGACAAAGGGCATCATGAAAAACTGGATGATCACACCTATTGAAACGGCCCCCCAATTTGACAGGATATTTCGGACTATTTGAACGGACGCTTTCATATGATTACCTTGGGAAGATGGCGGGTTCAGGAGGAACGTCTGACACTTCCTCCGCCGGGACGCGTAAAGAAAACAGGCGCTCATACTTCTCGATCCACTTTTCTACCCCGTGTTCCTGAAGAACGTAGTGGCGACCATCTTCCCCGAGTTTTTTTGCTAGGTCTTTATCCGTGAGTACCCTGAATAGGGCCTCCGACAAACTCCCGGGGCTGTCGGACGGTACGAGGAGGCCCGTTTGCCCGTCCGCGATGACATCCCGTATACCCCTCACATCCGTTCCGACAACAGGAAGTCCGGCGGACATGGCCTCCAGCAGGGAGAGAGGCAAACCTTCCGTCAATGAACCGAGGCAGTAGACGTTCATCACCTTCATGATCTCGGGGACATCGTTTCTTGCCCCGAGGAGGAGCACTTTGCCGGCGAGGTCCAATTCGCCGATGAGGGCCTCCAGGTCTCCTCTTCTCTTCCCTTCACCGGCAATTACCAGCTTCGTCCCCCGTACGCGTTCTTCGACCATCTTGAACGCCCTGATGAGATTGGGATAATTCTTGTCCTTCCTCAGGTTTCCGACGCATCCGATCACCCGGTCGTTCTGTCCGATGCCAAGCTCCTTGCGCTTTGCCCCTGCATCCACACCGACGTCAAAACGACTGTGATCGATGGCATTGGAGAGGGTGAGGACCTTTGCGGGGGCGAGCCGGAATCTCTGCCTGATGGCCTCACTGACATCGGGAGATATCCCGATTGCACCGCTGGACAGCCTCAGGAGAACGCCGGCAATGAATGGCCAGGGCCCGCTCGCCATATCGATCTCGTTGCGGCTGTGTGCGGTATAGTAGATTCTGCAGTGATGGCGCACGGCCCCGAAGAAACCGTAGAAGAAGGGTGTAAAGTGGTGTGCGTTGACCACATGTATCTCATTGGCAGCGATATATCTCGAGATCTCACCCATAACGTTCAACCCGTCCTTTCGGGCCGAGCGGATGCGGGGAAGAAGCGTGGAAATCTTCATCTCGCTGAGCGTCTCGCGCAGCGCCCCATCGACGAGGGCAGCCACAAAACAATTGAACCTCCGGGGATCGAGCCGCCTGCACAGATCCACGACAACCCGCTCCGATCCCCCCGTCCGCAAGGTCTGAAGAATGAACAACACATTGATCTTCGGACTCACGGACACGATCCCAATGCCATCTTCCGGCCCCCTGATTGAGGGTTCAAAACGTGAAGCCCGGGATCTGAGATATCTCTTCATCTTCCCGTCGCCCACGTCGTAAATTTTTCACCGCGAAAGAATTTTATCCAGCCGATAAGGATCGCCAGGTTAACCGCGCAAAAGGTTTGCGCGAGGCGGGACGGCCGCGTGAGAAAGGACAGGGGCAGACCGAAGGAACCCGCGAGCCACAGGACGTAAAGGAAGACCTGGAAGGAAAGAGTCGCGATGTAAACGGGCTCCCCCGTGGCCGCCGCGATGAGCACGTTGAGAAGGAAAGCCAGGAAGAGTGCGAAAGGCACCAGGAACCGCATCAACTTGTGAGAGACAAGCTCGAAAGAAAAAAGGGGATATTTGAAGGGGTTCAGGAGACCGGCATGCGTGAAAATAGCCCGCAACGACCTCGCGGTGATCCTCACGTGTCGCCGGAATTCCCCTGCGACGCTTCCCGCCGAACGTTCGAGACAGAAGGCCTCCTGCGCCAACACTCCCCGGAACCCTTGTTCGACGATCTTTGCGGGTATGACGAAATCGTTTATGTCGTAGTCCTTGAGCGGCCGGTACAGTGACTTCCGGATGGCGAAGATTGCCCCGTCAGCCCCGACGCAGGAGCCTATTCTGCCCTCCAGGGCCTTGGTCAATCGCTCGATCCGGGTATACAGCCCTGCCGGGGACACCGCACCGTCGCCTGCCTCTGAAACATACTCGGTCCTGCCCGTTACCCAACCGATCTTATCGTCGGAAAACCTGGCAGCCAGGTGTCTTAAGGCTGTGCGGTCGTACTGTGAATTTGCGTCGGAAAAGACAATTATGTCTCCCCTTGCCTCCGGCACGGCCCTGTTAAGGCATGCCGTCTTGCCGAGGTGCCCCTCGTACCGTTTGAGTATCACTCCCGTCTTTTCATATTTGCGGACGATGTCGTCCGTCGCATCGAGGGATCCGTCGGAGATGACCACGATCTCCAGAAGCTCCCGGGGATAGTCGAGACTGATGGAATTCGCCAGTTTATCCTCAATTACACCGGCTTCATTGTACGCGGAAATGAGAAGGCTCACCCTGGGGAGGTCTCCGTTGGCGGAAGGTTCGGACCTCTTCGCCCTGAAAAGGCCAAGCACTGCCAGAACAAGCGGGTAACCGGCATAGGCGTAAATAACAACAAGAACCGCCGCCCAGAACGCCGCCGTCATATATCCTCCAAAGATTGTCGTCACGCCCTTTCCTTTCCGACAAGGCCGGCGGCGGCCCGGGCCGCGTCAAAAGAGCCCGCTGTTTCCCTGTCATGCCCGGACCCCGCCGGAAGAAGCAGACGGACCATTTCATCCCTGTCTTTATCGTTGACCCATTTGTGAAGGGGTATTGTTACGAGATGCTCGGCAACGAAACTGGCAGCGGGGAACTTAGCCCCCTCAAACCGGTGTGCTATCTGCGGGACATCATTGATGGGAAAGGGGTACATTTGCGTGATTCCCAGACCTTTTTTGTTCGAGACCGCGCATATCTTCCTCTTGCGGTCCCGGCTCTCGACAAGGAAGGGAAGCCTCAGGTAAGGCAGGGACGATATGCCTCCGACGGGTTCCTGGCCTTTAAGCCTTCGACAAAACAAGGCAGCCTGTTTTTTTCGGACAGACATGGCTGTCTCCAGGCGGCGGCGCCAGTCGATGCACAGGCCTGCCTGCATCGGCGACAGCCTCATTGCCGGGAACCTGCTGTCGAAGAAGGTACGGCCGAGTTTCAGAAAGGGCAGAGCCGCGGGAATCCAGTAGAGCTGTGGACGAATAAACAGACTCATCATGACGGCTTTCATGTATTCCCCGACATCATCTTTTATCCGGGGAAACGCAAGGCGTGAATATTCCCTTTCTATCGCCCCGCCTATCACCTCCGAATTCGTAACGATGATTCCCCCGGACCCGCAGGTCACGGATTTCCCCCTCCCAAGACTGAAAAACCCCACATCTCCCATGGTTCCGAGGAATTTGCCTCCATGCCTGCCGCCCATGGCCTGGGCAGCGTCTTCGAGGACAAAAACGTTCCTCTTCCTGCACAGTTTCACAATATCGTCCATCCTGGACGGAATTCCGAACAGATGATTCGGGACGACGCACAGGGTCTCATCCGTTACCCCCTCCTCGAGGAGTTTCCTGTCGAAGTCCAGTGACGAGGCATCGATATCACACAGTGTGACCTTGAGCCCCGCCCTGACAATGGCGGATGGAACGGAAAAACAGGTGTATGCCGGTATGAGAACCTCCGATCTGACGGGCCGCAATGATTTCAGTGAACACAGGATAAGGTAGAGGGCGGCCTTGCCCGACGAAACGAGAAAAACATGTCTGACGCCGAAGTATTCCCTGATCCCTTCCTCCAGGCTTTTGAGATATGTCTCACCTGCGAGAAAACCCTTGAACCCACTCCAGAGGTCCCGAAGGGAGAGCGGCGCGGCGGATGGGGGTAAGGTTCGCCGGACCCTCATGGTTCACATCTTCGGGCAGAAAGTTTGTATGTCATGGGTTCAACGGGTTTTCTACGGCAGGTTCTTCACTAACTGCGGGCCGATCAGTTTCGTCAGTCCCACCGGCAGATGCTGCCAGATTTTTATGGCCAGTTCATATTTCGGGTTGTGCGGGTTGATCTCGGGCATCGGTTCGCCGTTCTTGAGCCAGTAATGCCAGTAGAGCTGGACCGGCTTTGCGCCCCATTGTTCTTTGAATTTGTACGTACCTTCGCCAGGAGTGGACCGGCCGAAATCGAAAACCTTGCAACCCGCCTCGCATGCAAACTCAAGTACGCTTGAGTACAGGAGCATGTTGGGCCCGAACCGATTGAAATCCCTGAGCGATGATGCCCAGGGGATCTCCATGGTATCCTTGAATCCAACGAGCATTCCTGAAGCCACGGGGAGGCCGTCTTTCGTGTAGACGGTGGCGATCCGGGTCGTGTCGGGGAACTTCTTGAGGATGTTCCGGAAGAATCTCCCCGGATAGACCGGGGTTCCCAGGTCTCGCATGTTTCTTGAAAACACGTGGTAGAAACTTTCCAGTTCTTCCAGTCCGCCAATCCTTGCAACCATTCCCTCCTTGACCGCTCTTTGCACCTGGCTTCTCAGTTTCGAACCGAAGGAGGCAAAGAGTGCCTCTTTTGTCTCCGGGAGCGGGAGTCTCATGGACACCTTTGAAGTCTTGACCGACTGGTCGCGCAGAAGGTTACGGGTGTGCCTCAGCTCCATGTGACTTATTCCTGTGTTTCGGGCCATGTCCACCGCCTCACCGAGCAGTCGGTTACGGATCCGGTAATCGTCGGCGCATATGCCCCCGTAGTTGAAGAACGGCAACGAGACCGCAAAACTGCCGAACAGGAGGCTGTGCAGATGGACAAGGGGCAATATGCCATCGATCATCCCTGCGTCGTTCTCGGACAGAAGATACCAGGTCTTGTGCCCAAAACTCCCCTCGATTATGTCCTTCCAGCCAATAAGATGGTAACAGCTGGCATCGCTTTGTTTCATGACATACCCGTCCCAGGCATCGCGGTCGGTTTCATTATAGGGACGAATCATCATATTCACGCCCGGACACGGTCCCATGTGATATCCCCTTCGCAGGGCTTGCAAGGCTCCGAGATCGGCAGGAAGGTGCCGCAGGAGACAAACCCGCTGTCCTGAAATCTCACAAAGAAATGTCTCAACCTCTCGAGGGTCTTGTCAAGATTAAGGTAATGCCTGAAACGGCTGACCGATCCGATCCCATGGGTCTGGCGGGGCTGTTCAGGGTCCACCTCCCACGGGTGACAGTAAAAAACATAGTGTCCTTCGCTTTGAAGGATGCGGGCGACACCGGATTCGAAAAGAGTGGTCGGCCAGAACCTGAAGTAGCCGCCGCCCGCCCAGGGGATGGTCCGCCCGGCAAACGTGAGATTGCTCACCGGCAGTTCCATGATGCCGTTGCCCATAACGAGATAACCCTGGGATGTCCGCCTTAAGTCCTCTGGCTTACCATGACGCCTGTTAAGCCTGAAGCTGTTGTAGCTTGAATCGTAAGCGAAGTTGAGATCACTGAGGACCTCTGCCAGTTCCTTCGTCATGGAGAAGTTCGGCGCCCTGTAACCCAGGACCGCCTGGCCGGTAATATCTTCCAGCAGCGCCTTGCTCATGTGAATGTCCCTGCGGAGTGCCTGGCGTTGCATCTCGCAGCACAAACAGTGGGAGTACCCGTGGGAAGCGATCTCATGGCCTAGGTCGGCGATTTCGCGTATGAGCCCGCTGAAACGTTTCGCCACCCAGCCGAGGACGAAAAAGGTTGCGCATACGTTATACCGATCGAAAAGTTCAAGGAGTCTGTATGTATTCATCTCTATCCGCGATTCGCAGGATTCCCAGCTCGTAAGAGGGAAGCAGGGCCGGAGATTTTCGACCTGGAACCAATCCTCCAGATCGACGGTTATAATTATCGGTCTCATCGATGTACCAGGTTGTCGATTCACGGGTTCTACCTGGCCCCATCTCTTAGAAGAACCACGCCGATGGTACGCAGCAGGATCTTGATGTCCAGGAAAAGGGACATGTTCTTTACATAGAAAAGGTCATACTCAAGCTTGTTCCGAGCGTCCTCCACGGAGGCACCGTACCGGTAGTTTATCTGCGCCCATCCGGTCAGACCTGGTTTTACCGTGTGGCGCACGAAATAGTAGGGCAACTGGGATTCAAGCACGTCGACGAATTCGGGTCTCTCCGGTCGTGGACCCACGAGACTCATTTCGCCTCTGAATATGTTCCATATCTGGGGAAGTTCATCGATATGGGTAAGACGCAGGAACTTCCCTACCCTCGTCACCCTTGGGTCTTTCTCCTGTGCCCAGCGGGCCCCGCCGCTTTCCGCCTCATAGGTCATGGACCTGAACTTGTAGATCGTGAAGACCTGCCGGTCCTTCCCGACCCTTTGCTGGGTGTAAAATACCGGACCCGGCGAATCCATCTTGATGGCGATAATCGCGAGGCCTATTATGGGACTCATAAGGAAGAGGATCAACCCCGAGGCCAGAAAATCCAGAACGCGTTTAAGTCTCTGCACGAAATCGGTCCGGAGGAGATAGAACCCCTGGGCAAAAAGAAGCCACTGGTCGCCGATACTGCGAACAGGGATCCTTCCCGTCAGCGACTCATAGACATCCGCCATATCACGGACATCGATTCCCTTGAAACGGGCGTCGAGTATGCTGCGTATCAATTCCACGGAACGGTTCCGCGGTATCGCAAGGATGACCGTGTGTGCCCCCACCCTGGCGGCAACCTCCAGGAGTTGGTCGCTCCTCCCCATGACCGCCGGGGATGCCGCCGTGCGCAACACGTCGGGATCGTCATCGAGAAACCCCTTGACCTCATAGGGAGACAGTGGGGACTTGAGCAGCCTGTAAATGGTCTTGCCGCAAAACCCGGCGCCAAGGATGAGGGCCGGCGCCTTCTGGCCCGTCTTCTGGAAGATTATCCCGTAGCTCCAACGCCAGACGTTGAGAAGATACCAGACGAGAATGGCCTCCATTATCATGATGCCCCTGCCGTAGGGGCCGAAGGGGACCATGTAGAACGCACCGATGGTGAGAAACGCCCCCAGGGCCACAGCGACGGCACTGCGGAAGGTCGTCTCCCAGGAGCGATAAACGCGCTCCACGTTATACAGATCGAAAACGTAGAAAGCCAGCGGATAGAGGATCAGGGTAAATCCGGGTTCTATGGAATAAAGAGAAATGGTGTTCCAGTGAAAACCCGTCCTCAGCCCGATGCTGAGGACCACCGCCAGACAGATGAGAACAACATCACCCAGAAGCAGCAGCCACCGGTGCCGTGGAAATCCCAGGGGCACTTCCAGGTCTATCCGGGGGGTTTTCCCGTCTTCTTCCAGGACGATGCCTGATGCGTCTGTGCCGTCCGGCAGCTTGATCTCCGGAAGCGGAACATACCCCGGCAGCGGTGCGTCATATCCCCAGCTCGTATCGTGATGGAGGTATTTATGCATGCTCTTCCCCTTCGTGTCTCTCTACAGACGGTTGTAGATGAACTGTGGAATGTAAAGCCGGCGCTTGTTAAAAACGACTCCAAGAACCGTGCCGCCGCTCTTGATGATCGTCTCTTTCATACTCAGGGCCACCTGCCAGCGCGTTTTCTCCGCCTCGACCACGATCACGACCCCGTCCACCATGGATGCGATCGAAGGTCCGTTTGAGAATACCGCCTGGGGGAGATCGATAACGACGAGTTCAAACCTTTCCCTCAAAGAATCCCAGAACCTCCTGGCATTCTCCAGGCATACCGCCTGCCCCTCGGAGGAAACAGTATAACGGTAGAGCGGCAATACACTGAAGCTCCTGCCATTGACGGGGCATAGTGCCCTATCGATCCCCGAAGCCGTTGCCAGGATTTCATCCAGTTTTAAAGCCGGATCCCTCTCCGGATAGTCAAACCCATCGCGGTTCCCGTCGCAATCGACAAGAAGGACGTCTTTCCCCATTTGAAGCGAGACCGTTTTCGCCAGTTCACGGGCTATGGTGGACGTCCCCTCCCGCGAACGGGGGCCGACGAAGAGAACGCGGCGGTGAGCTATATCCGGAAGAGCCGCGGTGATTGTCTGGTAGAGTCGACTCATTTCGACTTCCATTCCGACCTCGTTGCCCTTGGTCCGGCCGTTTCGGGGCACGGACACGGGGGTAGAGGGCATCACCTCCTGCGGCATGTCCCCCATTTCCCGATTTTCCAGTGCGTCATAAATCCTGCTCATTTTTTGCCTCCTTTATGGAACGGATACCGGAATATCACGATCCCGTTCATCTCTACGGCGGAGAGCGATATCACTGACTCGTAGACCCGCTTTCCGCGGACAATTCCGGAAATGTAATGGTGCTGCCCACGTGGATAACATTCGGGTTGGCGACGTGAGGATTATTCTCCTTGATGATCTGGACGATGCGGCTGTCCGCTTTTCCGTAAACCTCCCGCGAAAGTTTGTAAAGACTGTCTCCATATGCTACGGACTTCCTGACCACTGTGCCCTTCTTTTCCACCACCGATGCGGGCGATGCAGGCACGGCAGCGGCAGCATCGCCAGGGCTCACCGGGTCCTTCTCCGCAGGCAGCAATACCGCCCTCATCACCACCTTGTCGGTCGTTCTACCCTCGATTGTGGTCAGGGCCCGTATCTTGCCGAGCACGGTCTCGTGGTGCGGCAGGAGCCATGCCATGCCGATGAGGAACACGGTCAGGGCGGACAGGGCGGGAAGCCACCACCGCCCTCCCGACGGCCACTTCAAACCGTCGAAATCACGTATGATCTCTTTCACGATCGCGCGTGTAACGGGCTGTTTGCGGTATCCGTATCCCGTAATAAGCGCATTGTCGCATAACACGTTTATGACCCTCGGGATTCCCCGGGCCTTCTTGATGACCGCCTTCATCGCTGACTTTGTAAAGACCGACGACGCATCGGCCCCGGCCTTTTGCAGCCTGTACCTGATATACTCGGCGCTCTCATCTTCCGTAAGGGGCAGGATAGTCGACCTGATCGCAAGACGCTGCCGGAGCTGTCTCAACCTGTGCTGTTTCAGTTCCTCCTCGAACTCCGGCTGGCCTATGAGAACTATCTGAACCAGTTTGTCCTTCGATGTCTCCAGGTTCGAAAGCATACGCAGGTTTTCCAGTGTATCAAGGGGCATGTTCTGCGCCTCGTCGATGACGAGGACCATGGTATTGCCCTTCCTGTATTCTTCGATCAACACCTCGTAGAGCCGATTCGTCATCTCTACGACATCGTTTGTTTCCACCGGCAGTTCCAGTTCCTGGTAGATCGTCCTTAAGAGTCCTTCGAATGTCAGCTTGGCATTGAACACGTATATTATCTTGAGGCGCTCCCTATCGGCACGTTCGAGATAGGACCGCAAAATCGTGGTTTTTCCCACACCGACGGCACCGACAATTGCCACAAATCCCTTCCTCTTTTCGATTCCGTATATGATGGCCGCCAGCGCTTCCTTGTGACTGGGGCTCAGATAGAGGAACTCGGGATCGGGAGTGATATGAAAGGGCTGCTTGCGAAGATTATAAAAATTGAGATACATGGCTCACCATCCCATCATGATTTTCGTTCTCGGCCTCTCCTTAAGGTCATTTCTTCATGACCGACACCAGAACAGGTACACCGAGGGTCCTCTCGGCGGAGACCGGCGTCGGCATGCCCGGCGTCATGAGCTCGAGGATTATCGCAAGGGCTATGCCCGCGGCAAGACCACCGAAGAAACCCCCGCCAGCCAGCTGGGCCCTGGTGAACTTCTGCTTCTTGGGCAAGACGGGGACGGTGGCTTTCTGGACAACGCTCACAGCCACCATCTTCTGCCGGTCCATATCGTCCATGATCAGCGATTCTTCCAGTTTCCGCGCATAGATCTGGTGGTTTTGCTCGAGCTGCGCGGCTTCACGTTTCAGCGCCTGCAGCTGCCGGCCATGCCCGTCAAGGGTGTTGAGTTCCCCCTCGACCTGTCTCATCTGGGCCCTGACACTGCCCGCCCTGGCTCGCGCCATAGTCAGAAGGCCTTCGGTCTTGCCGACCTCGATCATCCGTGCGTCTTCATTGTTTTTGTTTACAGAGTCCCTGAGCGCCTTGAGCTCCTGCTGAACGCCCCGGACCGTACGCGAGTCTTCCGTGTACCTCTCCAGGAGCCCCTGTTCCTTCTGCTGCAGTGAGACAAGCTGGTTGCGTATCTCGGCCGGGGGTTCGACCGTCCATTTCGGGCTGCGCACGAAGGCCAGCTTCTGTTCGAGTTCGGTGATCTCGTTCTGTGCCGCCTTCAATTTGGTATCGAGGGCCCCAAGCTGGGCTATCAGGTTGCTCTTCTGTTCTTCAAATGAAAAGACCCTGTTCTTCTGCTTGAAGGCGGAGAGATTGCCTTCCGATTCACTGAGTCTCTCCTGGAATGTCTTCTCCTGGCGCTCCAGGAAGGCGGTGGTCTTGCCGCCGAAAACATCGAGGTGCTTGTCCTTGAAGTTATCCACCAGCGTATTGACCACCTTTGCAGCCGTGGAAGGATCACGATGGCTGAAGGCGACCTGTATGAGGCCTGAAGAGGGAATGTTCGTGACAGTGAGGCTTTCTTCGAATGCCGCGATGGCCATCTGGCTCGGTTCAGACCTCACCGCGGGTCTTTTCGCCTGTGCAGGGTAGAGGTTCTGGATCCCCACCGCGTCGATCACCCGGGCTATGAGGTCCCTGCTCGTCAGTATGCTTATTTCGCTCTTCATGATCGTCTCAGGCTGGACGGAGAGGCCGGGGCTCTGATTCGTCCCCTCGGATGTCCTCATGAACTCCCTTCCCAGCTTCACGAGAAGAATACTCTTCGCTTCGTAGACGCGAGGGGCAAAAAGGGCATAGAGAAGGATCCCGCCGAAGACAACCACAAAGACGGTCAGGATCGTGTACTTGCGTTTGAAGATTACGGAGAGAATATCCCGCATATTGGTAAAATCAATGGGTTGATGCCGTTTGTCCGTCATGGTTTGTCACCTCCCTTCATCTGTCACGGTGCCACGACTATATTGGCGCCCGTGTCAGGATAGACATTGGTAAAGCCGCCAAGGGAATACCTGTAAGGATTGGCGAAGGTCTGGAATCCCGGAAAACCTCCTGGGACAACCCTGTTGATGTATTCGTCAACGAATTTGTTCACCCTGGCTATGTTCGACTTCGGCACGTAAACGATGTCGTAAGGCATGAGATAGATGTCCTGGCTCAGGTCCGTTCCGTTTATGACATTGGAAAGATTCAGGTTCGCGGCCATGGGCTTGCCTTCAAAATCCTTGCGGATCACGATTACGTTGCTTATTCTGGCCGACTCGCGAAGCCCGCGGGCCTGGGCTATGGCCCTCATGACCGTTGTGGGACCTTTCAGCTCGACCACGCCGGGAAGAAGGACCTCGCCGTCAACGAATATTTTCTGGTCGGAAAATCCCCGGACAATGATCGTAATCTCCGGCTTTTTCAGTTCCGATGCGTATTTCTGCGTCAACTGATCTCTCAGCTGGCCGGGCGTCAGACCGGCAGCCTTCACCTCCGGGGCCAGCTGCAGAGACAGGCGTCCGTCTGGCCTCACCGGAACCCCTATCTCATTGAACTCGGGGTTATTCATGAACTTGATGTCGAGGGTATCTCCCGCCGCAATAACGTATTCCTTCTGTGGATAGGCGCGCGATTGCTGGTCCATCTGGCTGATAGAAGCCGGATTGATGACAGAGTTCGGAGCGCACGCGGCCAAAAGTGCTGTCGCGGCCAAAAGGCCTGCTAATAACGCCGTCCTTGTTTTCATTTCCCCACCTCCTTATTTTTGCTTCACTCCCCGCCTGGTAGTTCCCGGAAGTGTCGTATCCGAAGCGTCTATACTGTCTCCCACCTTGTACATGTCGGCTTTGCCTCTAAGATCGATGTATCGCGCCGGCTTGCCGTTGCAGCTCACCAAAGCCCTGTTGCCCTCTTTTTCCAATATGATGCAGCGCGAGGCCTGGCTGAACCCGCAAGCGGGGGCAACCAGAAACATTCCCATGATTGCGGATATCAGGGTGATCCAATGTGCTCTCATTCTTGTCTCCTGAAAGAAGCCGTTGTTTCCCGACAGGCTACCGCCACTCGACCCTGCGGCCGATCCGTCGATTTATTCCCTTGCGGGACTCTGATATGGTGTATCAAGCCTTTGTCCATCGGCAGTACGGGGAAAGTGCTTCCACCCGACCCCGCGCCGCCTTTTTACGCCCCGCCATCGATCCCGGCGAAGCAAACCGTTTGCGCGCTTTATTCCGCGCTATTTTTCATACGCACCAAGACGCTGTGTTCCGTTGCCCGGTTCGCTATTACTCCTGCCGGCGGCACCGGTCATTTTCCTGATCACCGACACCAGTTCGCGGAAATCGGCATCCTTGTACGTTATGAATCGTGGTCTCAAGCCGTGTCCCAGGGCCACGATCTCTTTTCTCCTGCTCGGGAGGATGAGCACGATCTGAACGTTGCAGAAGAAGTACCTCATGGAGAGGATGTCCATAAGATCTTCCTTGTCCGCTGCGAACAGTATCGCTATTATCCTGCCTTCGTTGGGAAGGCATAACCGCTGTTTCAAACTGGCGAGGCTCCTGAAAAGTTCGATACGCTCATCGAACAGGAGAGGTTCCAGTACATTCCGAAGTTTCCTGGGAATGTCTTCGTGGTTCTTTGCATAAAAAATGGTGTCGTGTCGCCTTTCCGTTTTCGATCGCACCTGTGGGTTTCTCTCATTCACTCTTCGTGATCCTTTCAATCTCTCACGTTTGCAGATCAATGACGGGGATTGTATATCAATAACCATGCCAGAAGACGGCCTCCTTACAAAATGGCTTCAGCAGGCTGTTTACAAGATATTGCCACCGTAATCCCTGCCATTGGACCCCTCGATCTGTCCCCTTTTCTGGGACGCTATCCAACAAAACTGGACTACCCGTCCGAGCTCGCCTGATAGCTCCCACGGGGAAAACGTTTCGGGTTGATGGAGGGACGGGGAATTTCATGAACGTGCGAGGGTATGAACCCTAGATCTGGTGCCTGATGTTGTACTTCTTAAGAAGGCCGTACAGTCGTGTCCGTGAAAGTTTCGACAGCGCGCAGGCCTCTTTGATATCGCCCGATGATGAGGTCAGAAGGTTCCTGAGATACGTCTCTTCAAGGTCCGAATAGGCGCTCTGGCGAAACCTTTTCAGACTCAGGAACTGTGACGGCTGGAGATCGAAATCCGATCCGTTGGTTCCCCCTCGGCGGACGGAACGATTCTCTTCAAAGAGGGATCGCGCGATGTTGATGCGCAGTTCCTGAGGGAGGTGAACAGGGAAGAGCGTCTCTTCATGCAACCCGGCCGCACAGGCATGTTCGAGTACGTGGAAAAGCTCTCTTACATTTCCGGGCCAGTCGTATTTCATGAGATATTTCAGGAATTCATCGGACACCTTCTTTGGCGTCACACCGAAACGATGGCATACCTTGTCCACATAGAATACAACCATGTCCCTGATGTCATCGAGATGGCGCCTCAGCGGAGGCAGATTGATCGTCATGGCTCCCAGACGATACAGAAGATCGCCTCTGAATTTTCCCTCTTCGACCATCTGCTCCAGGTTCTTGTTCGTTGCCGATATGAGCCTGAAGTCGCTTTCGACTTCCTTCTGGCTGCCTACGGGCCTGAAGCGGTGTTCCTGGAGCACCCTGAGAAATGTCTTCTGCAGGGACAGCGGAAGCTCCCCCATTTCGTCGAGAAAAAGGGTCCCTTTGTGGGCCTGCCTGATGAGGCCCTCCTGTGCCCTGTCGGCCCCGGTAAACGCCCCCTTCGCATGCCCGAAGAGAATGCTTTCCACCAGGGTCTCCGGCAACGCCGTGCAATCGACGACCACGAAATTCTCCTGGGACCTCCTGCTGTTCGAGTGGATCGACAGCGCGAAAAGCTCCTTGCCGGTACCCGTTTCCCCCGTGATGAGAACGTTAAGATCGCTGTCGGCCGCCTGCTTGACCATATCCATGGATGCCCGCATTACGGGACTGTTGCCGACGATACCGTTTCGCTTGATCTCCATTTTTCGACGATTGTTCTGACGTTCGCTGCGGTACTGGACCGCCCGCGAAACCCGCGCCGTCATTTCCTTGATTGACAGGGGCTTTGGTATGTAATCCCAGGCGCCGCTCCGTATTGCCCTCTCGGCGCATTCCGGCGTCCCGCAGGTAGTCATGATGACCACCGTCGGCGAGGAGGGGGCGCTATGGATTACGTCCAGGATGTCGAGGGCGCTTCCGTCCGACAGATGCGCGTCTATGAAGACAACATCGGGAGGATCGGATTGGATCTTCTCGAGACCTTCACTCAGCGTATGTCTCGTCGATACGTCATAACCAAGGCGGATGGCCGACTCGGCCAGCATCGCACAGCTCGATCTCTCTCCGTCAACAACCAGTATCCGAATCATATCGTGTAATCCCGCCTTCCGCTATCATGAATATCCACTGTGAAGTTCACCGCGCGATACCGCGAACCGGATCTCATCTTCCTCATGGACCTCATGTCCGCGCCACTTCCGATCGCACCGGAAAACATCTATATTACGCTACAACGGACGTCTCTTTCTGTCTGTCGCGTAAGCGACAATAATCGTGTAGTACTTTGACCGGAAATTCGTCATCATTTTTCACGACATCGGCAGGCCATCATCCCGCCCTCTTTATCACCTTGCCCGGTTGTCTGGCCGCCCGCATTTTTCGGACACACTCCGGGCAGATGCCATGGGTCACAACGGCGCCGGTGCGCTCTCTCGCATGAATCTGTTTCTCCGATTCTTCCCATGCGCCTTCATCGTTGCGCATCTTTTTGCACCATGCACAGACACAAAGCATTCGCGGCACGGTCTTTGAAGTGTTTGTCGTAAATGTCATAAAACTGTGTGCTCCCGACCTCCACACGTTCCCGCCATCGGTAAGGAACAGGGGCGGAAGGTCATTTGCCGGTCCTCTTGCGCGCCGCCAGTATGTCAAGCGCTATCCCGAGACCCAACCTGGCCGCCGCTTTAAGGTCTCTGGCCTGCTGTCTGCGGTTGCCCCGGTCGCCGTGTGCCAGACCGCGATGATAGTAAGCCCACGCAAGCCTGGGGTCCAGCGCTATGGCCTTGTCGTACTCACCGATGGCGTTGAGGAAGTCACCTCTCCTCTGATACGCACGCCCCCTGTTGTAATAACCTTTTGCGTCATGGGGGTGTGTTTCGGTCATCCCGTCAGGGCCGTTCACCCCTACCCCTGGCGAGCGCTCCGTGTATATCCGGGGAAGCAATCCGTGTTCGCAGACTTCCGCGGATTTGCCGCCTTTGACGGTCCTTGAGGAGGTCTTCACACCCTTCTCCTTTTTTTTGACTTCCCGCAATCCAGCTCGATCCCTCATTGCATCACCACTCCCCGGGTCCCTTACATATGCCCGTTCGAGTCAATACAATCATAGTGAATGGGGGCAAACTTGTCTGTCACCCGAATCAGCGATTTGTTTGTCGTGCTTTAGTACACCGAAAAAATGAAGCGGGGATGACAGGAAAAGGAGGCGAAGGCCGGAACCAGGAACCGTCCTTGAGCATGGGGGCGAAGTTAACGAGCGGGCCGGATCGACGCCTTCAGCCTCTGCGCGAGCAAGCTGTAGCGCCTGCGGGGTCTGTCGTTCCCTATGGCAATGGAGAGGGCCTTCTTTGTTCCTACGAGATAGACAAGCTTCCTTCCTCTCGTGATGGCCGTGTAGACCAGGTTCCTCTGGAGGAGGAGGTAATGCTGGGTCAGGATGGGTATCACAACGGCGGGGTATTCGCTCCCCTGGGATTTGTGGACGGAGATCGCATAGGCCAGGATAAGCTCGTCGAGTTCGCTGAATTCGTAGGATACGATCCTGCCGTCGAATTCCACACGGAGTTCCTGTACCTCCCTGTCTATGCGCACTACCCTGCCGATATCTCCGTTGTAGACATCCTTTTCATAATTGTTTCGTGTCTGCAAAACCTTGTCGCCCACCTTAAAAAAACGGCCGGCCCGTGAAATGCCGTCCGTGGAGCTGTTCAGCGCCTCCTGGAGCTGTACGTTTACGTTCGTCACTCCGGCCACACCCCGGTGCATCGGCGTCATGACCTGGATATCATTCAGCGGATGTAGGCCGAAGCGGGACGGAATAATATTCTTGCAGAGATCGACAATATACTGCAGGACCTCATCAGGGTCCTCGATCTCCGCAAAGAAAAAGTCCTGACCTTGCTCGGCGTGCCTCTCAAAAAAGGGCATTTCGCCGCTGTTGATCCGGTGGGCGTTGACTATGATCATGCTTCTCGTGGACTGCCGGAATATCTCACCCAGCCGGACGGTGGCCGCACATCCGGACGCGATGATATCCTTGAGAACGCTGCCGGGGCCGACGGAAGGAAGCTGGTCCACGTCGCCTACGAGCACAAGCGTGGCCTGTTGCGGCACGGCCTTGAGAAGATGGTACATGAGCGGGACATCGACCATCGAGGCCTCGTCGATAATGATGAGGCCCGCATCCAGAGGGTTCGACTCGTTGCGTTTGAATCCCGATTCCGAGGAAGGGCCCCCGGGAGTGTATTCAAGAAGACGATGAATGGTCCGGGCCTCAAGGCCGGCCGCCTCGGTCATCCTTTTGGCCGCCCTGCCCGTGGGGGCTGCTAGGAGCACCTTCTGTCCCATTTTTCCGGCGATCCCGATGATACCCTTTATGATCGTCGTCTTGCCCGTTCCCGGGCCTCCCGTTATGACCAGTACCTTCTCTTCGATGGAAGCCCGCACCGCTTCGAGTTGCCGTTCGGAAAAAACGATCCCCTGATTTCCCTGAACCCACTGCATGGCCTCTGCCACATTGAGAAGGCGCAGTTGTTTCGGATATACTGCAAGCTTGCCGAGGAGTTCCGCGATCCCTTTCTCTGAAACGTAGAGGGACGCGAGGTAGACAATGCCGGCGCCGTATTTTCCCGCGGCGGCGGGCAGCCAGGTCAGGTCATCGAGGACCACTTTCCTCTGGGCGGCAAGGCTGTCAAGGGCAGGGGGTATCCTGTCGATCGCCACTTCGAGAACCTCGCTGCATCTCTCGATAAGCTGTTCGCCGGGAAAGAAAAGGTGTCCTTCATCCGAGAGCCGCCCCAGCACATAGAGGATACCCGTCTCGATTCTGAGAGGTGCTTCCTTTTCAATTCCGAGCTTCCCGGCTATCCTGTCGGCGGTGAGAAAGCCTATGCCGAATATATCGACGGCCAGCCGGTAAGGGTTCTCGCTTACCACCCTGACGGCATCGCTTCCGTAGAAGCGGTATATCTTGGCGGCATAAGCGGGGCTTACCCCGTTGCCCTGGAGAAACACCATGACATTGCGGACTTCCTTCTGCTCGTCCCAGGCCGCTTTGATCATATCGATGCGCTTGTCGCCTATTCCGGGGACCTCATGGAGTCTTTCCACATCCCTGTCGATGATGTCGAGGGTCGCTTCGCCGAACCGGGTCACAAGCCTCTTCGCCATGACCGGCCCTATTCCCTTGATCATACCCGAACCCAGGTAGCGTTCGATGCCTTTGACCGTTGCCGGCAATAGCGTTTCATAGGAGGCTACCTTGAACTGTTCACCCCAGCGGGGGTGGACCCCCCAGCTGCCCTTTAACCTCAATGTTTCGCCGGGAACGATCGAATACAGGGTACCGACGACGGTAATCAGGGAGTTTCTCCCCTCTATTTTAACTTTCGCTATGGTATAATGATTCTCTTCATTGTAATATGTAACACGTTCCACCTGTGCCTTGATTTCGGATTGCAGGATATTCTCAGGCATGGATTAATACTATCGGAAATCCGGCGATAATAAAAGTGAAAGATGTTTGCTCGCGGCGCGTTCCACCGTTGTTTGCGCAATATTGAAGTTGGATAGGTATTACATCTGATAGTGGGGATGGATTTTTATGTTGCGTTCGGTATCTCGTGTGATACAATATCAGCTCTCAAGAATGGTTGCGAATAACAAAGCGTTACTTCTCCACGAAGCCGATAAGATTACCGGGTTCATGCGGTTGCTTATGAAACCGAGAAACACCCAGGTAAAGTGGACGAAAGAGGAAAGAAGACTCCTGAAGGCACATCTCAGGCACCTGTCGTACTACGTACCGGCCCTCGTGATATTCGTCATGCCTTTCGGGTCCCTGCTGATACCGCTCCTCGCCGAGGTCCTCGACCGAAGAAAAGCTTTCCGCAAAACGGCGTCAAACGGTTTCAACGCCGCGGGCGGCGGCGGCATTTGATCCTGAAACAACCCCCTCATGCCTTATGGCACGCCCCGCATTACCCGTTGTCATTTGCCGTCGCATAAGGTAATATAAAGATCAGGAAAAGCATGCGATCAGCAATATTCCCCGTCAACAACAGGCAAAAAAGACAGGAAGACCCTGATACACCCCCCGGCAAAGATCCTTTCGCGCACCTGTCCGATTATCCCGGTCCTGTGCCATACATGGAAAACGCATGATACGGTTTAACGACATCGTTGACGAGGTTCTGAGGTACAACCCCGACGCCGATGTGGAACTCCTCCAGAGGGCGTACATCTTCTCCGCCAAGGCGCATAAGGGGCAGGTGCGACTTTCCGGAGAACCCTACCTTATTCATCCCCTGGAAACCGCCTATACCCTCACCAAAATGAATCTCGATATCCCGAGCATCGTCTCGGGCCTTCTTCATGACACAATAGAGGATTCCTATGTTGACAAGAAGGAGATCGAGGAATATTTCGGCAAGGAGATCGCCGAGCTTGTCGACGGCGTCACGAAGATAAGCAAGATACCACTGAAGACATCGGAGGAGTCACGGGTCGAGAATTTCCGCAAGATGATCCTTGCCATGAGCAAAGACATCCGGGTGATCCTGGTCAAGCTTGCGGACCGGTATCACAACATGCAGACCCTCAATTTTCTCTCTCCTGAAAAACAGATCGAGATTGCCAGGGAAACTTTCGAAATCTATGCCCCGCTGGCACACAGGCTCGGTATAGAATGGCTCAGGGCCGAACTGGAAGACGCGGCATTCAAGTACCTGAAGCCCACGGAATACAAGCTCATCGCCGAAAACATCGCCCAGAAAAAGAAAGAGCGTGAGGCCTATATCAATGAGGTCATCGGGCTCCTGCGACAAAAACTCGATGAATTCCACCTGCGGGCCGACATCTTCGGAAGAGCGAAACACCTTTACAGCATTTACCGCAAGATGAGCCTCGAGGGGCTCAACATAGACGACATTTACGATATCATCGCCTTCAGGGTCGTCGTCGACACGATCAAGGAGTGCTACGAGGCGCTGGGCATCATCCATGCCGCCTACAAACCGATACCGGGCAAATTCGGTGACTATATCGCACTGCCGAAGGCCAACATGTACCAGTCCCTGCATACGAAGATCATCGGGCCGCACGGGGAGAAAATAGAGATACAGATCAGGACGAAGGAGATGCACCGCCTGGCGGAAGAGGGTATCGCGGCCCACTGGAAGTACAAGGAAGGAAAGGTCTTCAATCCGAAGGAAGACAAGATCTTCGCCTGGCTGCGCAGGATCATCGAATGGCAGCAGGAACTCAAGGACAACAAGGAGTTCATGGAGATCTTCAAGATCGACCTGTTTCCTGACGAAGTATATGTTTTTACGCCCAACGGTGATGTCCGTGAGCTTCCCAAGGGGGCGACCCCCGTCGATTTCGCATATGCCATCCATTCCGAATTAGGCCACCGGTGCATTGGCGCGAAAGTGAACGGCAGACTTGTACCCCTTCGCTACACCCTGAAGAGCGGCGACACCGTCGAGATCATGACAAGCCCCACGCACAAGCCAAGCAAGGATTGGTTGAGCTTTGTCTCCACATCCAAGGCAAAGACGAAGATCAGGCAATGGATCAAAACGGAGCAGCGTGAAAAGAGCATCGAGCTTGGCCGCAACCTGCTCGACAAGGAGCTTTCAAAGCACGACATGAGCTTCTCCCGGCTGCTCAAAAGCGGAGGCTTTCAGCCCCTCGCCAAAGACTTCAGCTTTGAGACCGTCGACGACCTCTTTGCCAGCGTGGGTTATGGACTCTACACCCCCCTGCAGGTCCTCAACAAGCTCATTCCCGAGACGGAAAAACCCGCCGGGAAGATCAAGACCATCATCAGCTCATTGAAAAAGGGGGGCCGCGACAACGCCATCAAGATCAAGGGTATCGATGGACTCGTCATCCGCTTTGCGCGATGCTGCAACCCCATCCCCGGCGACAACATCATCGGTTTCATCACACGCGGACGCGGCCTGACCGTCCATGTCGAGGACTGCCCCAACGTCCACACATACGATGAGCAGCGCAAGGTGGAGGTCACATGGCAGCTCAGCAAGGACTATACCTTTCCCGTCAGGTTCAAGGTCACAGGAAACGACCGCAAGGGTCTCCTTTCCGATATCTCGAGCGTCATAGCGGCCAACAAGATAAATATCCTGAGCGCCCAGGCTATGACATACCCCGACAGGTCTGCGGCAGGCATCTACGAGGTTGAGATAGAACACATGTCACAACTGCAAAAGGTGATGAAGTCGATCCAGAAGATAAAAGGGGTACGGTCCGTGGACCGCATGAGGAGTATAACGTAAAGGCGGGTAATAGGTCATGGGTTATAGGTTATGGGAAAAGAAAACTACCTGTTACCCACAACCTGTAATCTATGATCTATTTTAAATGGGGTATGAAAGGGGAAAGCCGGTACGGGGTTACAGGTAAATAGCTTTTCCTATTACCCATAACCCATAACCTATGACCTGCTTCATACTGCCTTTTGAAAATTTCCCTTCTTGATACACTTTGCGCAGAGTCTTACTTTGCGGGTTTCTCCATCTTTTACAATACGGACGGCCTGCAAGTTCGGCAGCCATTCCCTTTTGCTCTTGTTATTGGCATGACTGACGTTATTACCAATTTGTTTTCCTTTTCCACAGATCTCACAGATCCTTGCCATTTTTGACCTCCTGCCTTGCTTGCGTCCTTGGATTTCCTTTAAAGACAAAGATTTTACTCGCTTAGGCGTCCTATGTCAATAGTTTTGTCCTTGCTTCCCGAAGGCGGAAATTGCCGGACGCAGCCCGGGCAAACCGACGGCCGGTTTTTGCTGTTTCTATAGGTCCTATAAGTCATATAGGTCCTACAGGACCTATAAAAAACATTTCATTGCCAAATGGAATGGTACTGGTAAACTCCTTCTATAGTTGCTGAAATCACTGCTGTTTTAGCCTTGCACTGCCACGAGGCAATGAGAGCAAAGTCTTTTGGCATTATCCACTTAGAACCGTATTTCAACAAGTTATCAACAGGAAATCCACAATCGCTGTGGAAAACCACGGCCGGCCCCTTAGTGACCGGCGGCCATTCTTTCGAATCGTACCGTGACGCCCGGGGTGATGAAGCATTCTTTCGCTTCACCTGCATTCACCTCCAGGATGTACCGGGCAGGGTAGCGGGAACTGATCTGCTTCTCGTCATGGGGGCGAGCCCCCCTGTGAACATGGACCACTTCATAACGCCCGTTTATGAAGATCATGTCCAGTGGAATATAGGTGTTCTTCATCCAGAAATAATGAATGTCGTCCCCGTCGTTGATGAAAAGCATGCCCGTACGGCGCCGCATTGATGTTCTGAACATCAACCCGCGGGCCTGTTGCTCCGGTGTTATCGCCGTTTCGGCGTCAAAGCGGCAGAGCTCCTTCTTCCTTCCATCATGGAAGGTGACGCTGACACCGGGAAGATCAACGGCATCGACGTAAAAGGGGGAAACAATGAGTGCGACAAGCATCAAAATTAAAATGAGGTGAACCCGAACTTTCATCCCTTATGGTGCGACGGCATAGGTCAAAAGTCAAGGAACAGTTTGATGAAGGGGGTCAGATTTACCGGCACATAAACCTGGTGATTGGAAGTTGGTCATGATCGCAACTGGTATTAGAGTCGGACGGCGGCAGGTGTAGGTGGGGTAAATGGGAGCCCTGCCATATTTTCGGGGAAGCAGGAATTTCCGCCGTCCGACTTATGATCTTCGATTTCGGGATAGCCCTGTCTGTTCTACCGGCGGGGCATTTCCAGGAGGGTTTCCGCGGCAAGCCGCGCCGACTTTCCCGCGCATTTTGAGCAGGCTTCACGTCCACCCTCATGCTCAAATCTCAAGGCCTCTTCTTTGTTTTCAGGATCGTAGCTCTTCCCGAGCAGCTTCGCCTGGATCTCGGCACACTGGAAACTTCCAAATTCATCGTGATACTTTCTGTAGAATTGCCTCACGATCTCCACGGACCTCGGGAACCCGGTCTCTCCCTTGTTTCCCGGCTCGGGCCATATGGTATCTTCCAGTTTGTCCCTGCCGGAAGCCAGGCCGAGCGCGAGTACTCCGCCGACAAGGGCCCCGCAGACCTGCCCTATGCCCGAAGTGGCCCGGCCGCCAAAGGTCAGTGCCTTGAAGATCGTCATTCCCGTCGCGAGTTTGAATTCCTGCTGGAGGGCAAGAAGTACCATCTGGCCGCATCCGGAGAATTCGTAATCGTATGCGGCGGCCCGTCTTTCAACCCTGTCCAGTATTTCCTGTCTTTCTTCCTGAGATATCTGCTCAGCCATTGTGCGTCCTCTCTTCACATAAAGTATTGCGGTATTTCGTCAACAGGATGGCGGAGGTTTCGGCCTGTCGCTGTCCTCCCCCGTGTCCGGGACAAAATCCCTTATTTCGCAGGTCCTCGGCTGCAGGGTCTCATATGTCTCCTGCCATGGCCCGAAGAGATCCTTTTCTCTCTGCAATTCTTCATCCGTCAGAAATATGTCCATAGAGGTCCCTCCCTACATCACACCCAATCTCATGAGCTTGCTCATTACCAGCGTAGGCAATCCCACGCTGTGACACACCAGGTCGGTGATGTCAAAAACCTCCAGATTCGAACCCGTTTCGCCTATGCCCAGGCGGAAATTTGTCTCGCATGTCGGACAGGCTCCGATCAGCACCGGCGCACCCGTCGCCTTGACCTCATTGAGGCGGTTTTCGTTGATGGACATACCAAGTCGCGGATAACGCATGACGTGCCGCCCGCAGCAGGAGGCATTTTCCCTGGTGCGTTCCATTTCGATGACCTCGAGATTGGGTATCGCGGACAGGACCCTCCTGGGCTCGTCGTATATCCCTCCTCCGCGGCCGATATGACAGGGATCGTGGTAGGTCACCGTGAGGTCCACGGGGAATTTGCATTTCAGTCTGTCCGCCCCTATGAGTTCGCTCAGCATCTGAGTCACATGCTTCACGGTGATATCGAAAGGCTTGTTGAGGCGTCTTGCAAGCACAGGATAGAAGTGAGCGAGGTGCAGCCAACATCCCGAGCATGACGTGACAAGGGTTTTCACACCCCGCTTGTTCATCTCATCGATGTTGTGCCCCACCGTCTCAAGAACGTCGTCGAGGCAGCCGGCTATGAACATCGACCCTCCGCAGCACCACTCGTCGGTCCCCATGTACACCGGTTCGATGCCTCCCTTATTGAGAAGCCGAACGGCATTCACGGCGAGGTTCCTCGTGCTGCCGCTGTAGGAAGCGCTGCAGCCGGCAAAATAACCGATTTCGCCCTCCTCGGAGCGTTTCAGGTCGGGGGTCATCCATGCCGTCCGTTCATCCTGAGAGAGGGCACCAGGATTATGTGATACCATGATGTTGTGCGCGTTCCCCTGGTGCACTCTCGGAGGATTGAACCCTTGCTGCCACAGAAGGGGCCTCAATGTAAGGCTCCAGTGCTCGTCTATGGAGGACATGACCTGGCAGGTGTCGTTGCAGCGCCGGCAGGTACTGCAAACGAAGAACATCTCCGCCATGCGCTGATCGAAACTCGCGTTGTTCTTGAGGTACTCCCGGAGAAAGTGGAACTTCCCCCTCGGAGAGGAACTCTCCCATCCTATCGACTTGAACTCGGTGCAATTACCGCGGCAGTACCCGCAATTGGCGCAGGCCAGGGCATCCCAGACGGCTTCCTTACCGTAGGGCATCTTCTCCAGCGCGGTGTCTCCTTCTGTCGTCATCCCCTTTGCCTTGCCGCCCACGAGGGCATCGATCATCCTGATGGCTCCGATCTGTTTCGTTGCAAGAGATGTCATGAACTTCACCATCTTCACCGGCGAATTGCTGTCGAGCGATGGCGGGAAAACCTTGCCGGGGTTGAGGATCCCTTCGGGGTCGACCTTTTTCTTGAAATTGTATGCCCTCTCAACGCGACCCTTCCCCAGGATATCACCGGCAAAACCGGACAGCATCATCCCTGTCGTGTAGGGTCTTCCGCCAAGTTTCTTCGCTATCTTCATTGGAATAAGACTGTTCACGAAGGCCAGGGCATAACCGGGACGTCGTTCATCATCAAGTCGGTAGCCGAGAAAAGCGCTTTCCACGCCGCCTTTCACCAGTGTCCCGTTGAACGACAACCCCTCAATCTTCTTCCCGGCCTTTTCCGCGAACTCCAGCAGGCTGTCCGTGGGGATTATCACCTCTGAAGGTATGATCGAGGGACCAAGGGCCTTCAGGCGCATGCCGTAGAACCTCTCCGACCATTCGTATTCGGTCTGCTGTCTGTCAAGCACTTCACCACCGGCAGCCGCTACGATCCGTTCCAACTGGGTCTTCACCTTGCTTTCGCGGTCCTGAGGGTAAACATAGGTCGCCAGGTACCTGTCAGCAGGCAGTGCCGGGGCATGGATCTCATGGCATATGGGCCCTTTTTTCGCCTGCTTTTCCGCCGCTTCATGAGTCATGCGAACGTTGAGCCCGTCCTTGTAGCCGACTTCCCACAGCGGCAACCGCTCTTCGCGGATCATCCTGAAGCTGTCCGCGAGCCCTTTCAGGGTGGGAAACGCCGCGACCACGGGAATGTCCGCCGCATCTTCCCGCACGCAGAGGGTCACCCGCGTGACAAAACCGGTCGTCCCCGCCATGCCTTCCACAAGGTCCAGGTCGCCTCCTTTTATCACGGATATGCCGCCGGGAGTCACGGTCTCGACTTCAATGATATTGTCCCTCAGGTAACCGTATTCGAAACCTCCTATGCCGACACCGCCGCCGTTCGCGAGCCACCCGCCGACGGTCGCGCTCAAGGCGCTGCCGGGGTAAAGACGCAGCGCCAGACCCCTTTGCCGCAGGTGCGACTCCAGATCGTTCCATATAACACCGGGCTCAACAACCGCTTTATTTCCTTTTACATCCACCTCGATGATCCCGTTCATCATTGAGAAATCGACAACGATCCCTCCCTTTGCGGGCACGGCACCGCCGTAGCCGGCCGTTCCGGCCCCTCTCGGAACGAGCGGAATCCGCCGCCCGGCGGCAAGGCCGACGAGAGTGCTCAGTTCGTCGCGGGTGCGGACCAGAACCACCGCATCGGGCATGTTTTGAATGAGACCTGTCACCATCTTCGGCAACGATGCAAGGTCACTCGAATAGAGGAGGCGCTCCGTGCGGTGAAACGCCACCCTGTCACCGAAAAGACCGATCAGTCTTTCTTTGATCTCATTCTCCATTGTATTCCCCTCGCTTCGGGATCACCCGTTCACGCGTCAAAGCCCGCTGCAGCCGGATTGCGAGAACTTTGAACCCTTTACAAATTTTGCTACGCGTTCCCTGGCCGCGGCCGTGATGACCTCTGCGTCTTCCGGCGAACCGTCATCGAGTTCTTCGGCTGCGCACTTGACGATCTCATTGACAAGGCTCTCCTGCAACTCATTCGAGTCGAGGTTCCCCCTTACCGCAAACATCGCGTCGCCCACATGATCGAAGTCGAACACCGATTCAACGATCTCCTGGGCCTCGTCCATCGCTATGGCCATGTCATCCTCCTCTCAGAGTCTGCCGGAGCATTCCGAACGAACCCGTATCAGGTGCGTTTGATCTCCCCGGTTTCTTTATTCTTAAAGTGCACCCTCATCATCAGGGGATGCCGCATGGTGAGACATCCCTCGGGACATTCTCCCACACAACACGCCGCATACCAGCATTCCTCAGGATACATGACGATAGGCGGCTTGCCCTTTTCAGGGTTCGCCACAAGCACGTCTGTGGTACATATGGTTACGCACTTGTTGCATCCCGTGCATCTCGTCTCGTCGATCACCACGGGCATGCTGGGAGTCGGCTTGTTGGGAAAAGCGTAGCACTTGTTCCCGCCGTCACTGGTTTTCGCTTTTTCTTCCTTCACGTTCCTTACCTCCTGCTCTTTACGCTTTCTTCTTTTTCAAGAAGCCCCTGTAGGTCGGATTGTGCGCCTCGTAGTTTTCGGCGAGATCGCCGTGGAAATCGAGGGCAAGATCACCGGTCTTTGTCTCCCCGTCAACCTGCTTGATGGTAATCCATTTGTGCCATTCAGGGGGATCCATCTCGGGATAATCCTGACGGAAGTGCCCGAGGATCTCGCTGCTCGCCTTTCTTGCAAGACATGCCTGGAAGATGATCTCGTCCACGGTAAGGATATTGTACGTCTCCAGAACGCGAAGCAGTATATGGGGGTTGCTCGCATACGTCTCCGGATAGTGCTCGTTCTTGATATCCCGGATCCAATTCAGGCCCATCTTCATCATCCCTTCGTTTCTCACGGCACCGCAGTAGTTCTGCATGGCCCGGGCGCCGACAAAACGCAGTTCCTTCCAGTCTATCCAGTCCTTTCCGGATTTCCTCTTTGTCGGTGCATAGACCCTGGCCCTTTCCTCCTCGACCTGACGTGCGTCGATCGCGGGCTGACTCTGGAGTGACATCGCGTATTCGGCCGCCTTTCTGCCCGCGTACCTTCCCGTTGTACAGGCATGATACCAGTAGTTACCGGCAAGTATTGCGTCGCCGACGGCGTAGAGACCCTCCAGGTTTGTCCTCAGATCCCAGTCGACTACAACTTCTCCGCCGTTTCCGAAGGCCTCCATACGGAAAGGTCCCAGAGCCATGGTGCTGTCCATACTGGGATAGGGCTCGCCGCTCAAGGTGAAATAGTTCTGGAGCATGTCCCTGTGCGAATTGAACCCTGCCGCTTCGTAGTTTATGATGACGGGGATCTTCGTGCGTCCCTCGTTCCCCACCATGAGACCCCAGATGGCGTCCCTTTCATACCACGGCATACCCGCAAGATCGGCGTATAAAGGAAGGACAAACTCACCCTTCTTGATACGATCCGCCAGGTCGGCGGGCATGGTCGGTTTGCAGTACAGCGGATGGCGTGAGCGTTCGGCTACGAATTTCTGTCCCGGTCTCGGGCGACATCTATCTTCTACCGGCACCACGTTGCCGTCGGCGTCGAGATAGGGAACCTCCTTACCGTTGGCGTCGACAATGGTCGCCGGGTGCCACGTGTTCCACCAGTTGCCCGTGCCATATGATGGGTATTCGTATCCCGGCGGCATGGTCGCCTTGCTTCTCTCCATCTGTGCAAGTTCGACGCCCGCCCGCCACATGATGGCCGGTCCGTCGCCCGTAATATTCGGCTTGAAGGTGTCGAGCCCGATCGACTCCGTCGAGAACCGCCAGCTTCCCTGGTGGCAGTTCATCGCGTTTATCGTGGCCTTTGCCCTGAACACGTAGAACTCACCGGTACGCATGTTGAACCCGGTGGCCCCGACAACCCTCGCACCCTGTTTGCCGTCCTCCGTCAGAAGGCTCGTGGCTATGACCCGGTCGAAGACCTGAACGCCCAGTTGGAGGCATTCATTGAAGATCGCCGGTTTGAAGGTTGCACCCCACACGCGGAACTGGAAGCGGTTCTCATAGTCGTAGCAGTAAACGAATTTTGTCTTCTCATCCCTGAAAGGCGCACCCTTGAACTTATCATCGAGGTCCCTTACTTTGGCGCCCATTTTCTCTATTTCAAGAAGGGTATCATAGGCCTCTCTCGCCGCTATGTAACGCGAGAGCGAGTTCGAATAGCCGTTGAAGGACACTCTCTCCCACTCCACGCAGTCTTCCGGCGTAACATTCGACGCCGGGTTCGGCGTGTTCAGCCAGTGATCGAAACCGGAACCGCCGCCGGAGCGCTTCGGATATGCCTTGTCGAGAAGAGCAACCTTCAGGCCTTTTTTAGCCGCGCTTATCGCCGCCATGCAGCCGCCCGGACCGCCCCCAAGCACTACCACGTCCACATCCACGTCGTTTTGCTTATCGTACCTGACAGGATAAGGCCACTCAATTACCTGGCCTGTTCGAGTTACCGCATCTTCCCAGTTCATGTTTCCTCCTTGAAGAGAACTTGATAATCAATCACGTCTCACGGAATTTGAATGATTCATAATTCCTGCACTTTAACCGTTGATGCTGTCCTTTTTTAGGATGGTCTAACCAATAGTCCATTAACAATTATGGACCATTCTTTCACACCTTGTCAAGAAATATTTGCTGGAAAATTTCTCCATGCCTTTCTTCAGGTCTGGAGACCTCTGGCATCGAAATCCTGCGCAAGCGCGGACGATCCAAACGATGGGGAGAATGCAGACTTAGAAGGCACAGTCAGGCAGACAACCGCCTTGCACCGGAGTACTCAACACTCCGGCGGAAGCGGCGTGATTTTACGTTTTCAGTTTTGTCGTATGTTCCGTATCGAAGGCGATAAGCTCGACACAAAGGGCAACGTCCTTTTTTTCCATTGCCTCTATGATTGATTCATGGCGCTGATAGGTGTTGCGGATATATTCCTCGGACTGCACGGAATTCGGCAATACCACATCGAGGAGCTCAAGGATGGACTTCAACATCAGGCTGAGAAGCGGATTACCCGCTATCTCTCCAATAGCGAGATGAAAGGTGCCGTTGTTCTTGCGAAGCATGACCCTGTCATCCAGCTGGGAAAGCAAGACTTCATTGAGATCCCTGAGCCGTTTGAGGTCCTCGGGCGTAGCCTTTTCCACGGCCAGGCGCACGATGGCACTTTCTATCGCCCTGCGCGCCTCGTAGAAATACTGGAGCGTGAGCTCCCCGCCGTGGAACATTTCCGAGGCCGCATGGAAGAGAGGCTTATACAGATTTCGAACGACGAAAGCCCCGCCTGCCGGCCCGGTCCGGATCTCGATCATCCCCGCCTGTTCCAGGGACTGGATCGACTCCCTGACGACCACCCTGCTTACCCCGAAAAGGCTGGCAAGCTCCCTTTCAGAGGGAAGCTTGTCGTCCACTACAAGTTTCTTGGAGTGTATAAGACCCTTTATTTGAGCGACGATGGATTCATGGAGCTTCGCTTTCCTCGCTGGGCTCAGAAGCTTTGCGATGTCCTCTGTCATTTGACTCCACTTTTTTTAGGCCATTATACCATCTTTTAATTTCACAGGGCGATAGTTTTTTTGGTCTATATAGGCTACAATCATACCAGAATATCCGGTACCATGCGCGTTTAAGCAATCCGCAACGTTTCCCAGTCCTGCACCGCCGGTTTTTCCTTGTTCCCTATTTCATCATGAGGTTCGGCAGCCACAGTGAAAGCTGGGGGAAAAACATGAAGAGCAGTACGCAGACCGTCATAGCTGCGAGAAAAGGATAGACACCCTTGTACACGGTACCCATGGGCACCTTGGCCATGCCTGATACCAGGAACACCAGCATCGCCAGCGGCGGAATAACCACTCCTATCATCAGCGTTGCGGTGATTACCACACCAAACCAGATGAGATCGAAGCCCAGGTTCTGAACAACGGGCAGGAAGATCGGCGTGGCGAGCATGAAGAATGCAAGGTCATCGATGAACTCTCCCCCGATGATATAGATGGCGCATATGATCGCGATTATCAGGTAAGGGTTCAGGTTGAGGGTGCCCAGGAAATCGCTGACCATGTTCGGCGCCCTCGTCACCGCGAAGAAATGCCCGAGGATGGTCGCACCCGCCAGCAGAAAGAGCATCATGCAGGCCATATAGGCGCTTTCCGTCAGTGCCCGTACGGTACCCTTCCAGTTAATGTTGCGCTTCACCAACGACAATATGAGCACCGCGGCCGAACCGATGCTGCCCGCCTCCGTCGGTGTGAAAAATCCCGCCATGAGACCGCCGAAGACACCGAGAAAGATCGCAATTACCCACCCTACGGACGGAAGCGAAAGAAATCTCGCCTTCCAGGTATATTTGTCCCCTCTCGGCCCAAGGGCAGGATTTATCGTGCACCAGATATAAAGGGTCGCGATAAAAGACAGGGCCATTACGATCCCCGGGACTATTCCCGCGAGGAACAACTGACCGAGCGATGTCCCCGTAATAAGGCCGTAGAGGATGAGGGTCTGGCTGGGAGGTATCAGCCCGCCTATGCATCCCAGGACGGCGACAACCCCCGTGGAAAGCCTTTTGTCGTAGCCGTACCTGTCCATTTCAGGCAGAGAGATCCCGGCAAACATGGCCGTTGTGGCAGTCCCCGATCCGCAAACCGCCTTGAACAACCCGCCGGCCGCGATGGTCCCCAGGGCAAGTCCCCCGGGCAGGTGCCCTGCCCACTTGTGCGTGCAGTCATAGACATCCCTCGCCACCCCGGCACGAACTGCGATCTGGCCCATCAGGGTAAATAGAATGATAACCGTCAATCCATAAGAGGAAAAGACGGTATAGATATCCATGGCTATAAGGCCGAGTGCCGCATCCACCCCTACCAGCAGGCTGAATCCTACGAAACCGGCAAATGCCATTGCAATACCTATACTCATGCCGGTGGTAAAAAGGAAAAATAACATGGCAAGCGTCAGAACAGTGATGACTAGAACAGACATACGATTATCCTCCCTGCGTCAAGTCGCGGTCGAGCCGGATGCCGCCGGATCAGTGGCCCCGGTGCTCAGGGGCCCCTGTCTTGAAGCTGATTACGGATTCCACAAAAACAACAACACAATAAACGCTCATACCGAGACCCGCCAGGAACAAAAAAGGGTACAACGGAATTTGGATCGTATCGGAGACGACGTCCCTTTCCAAAAGATCATTGCCGAGCTTGAAGCACCTCCAGGCAATCAACGCAAGGGTACCCACGCTGAGGACCGATACTATGACACTGAGAATCCGCCGGAGGAACTCGGGCCGCTTGTAGAGACAGTTCATGCTTATCCTCATCCCCGAAACGTGAGACATGGCAAGGCCCAGGGCAAGAACCGCACCGCCTCCGATCCCCACCATGTCGTAGGTACCCGGGACGGGGTGGCCGAAATAACGTCCCACCACGTCCAGGCATGTCACCGCCATCATAGCGAAAAGTACCAGGGCCGACATCATGCCCATGCCTTTCGCAATTCCATGAATAACCCGCTGAAAACCTTCCATCATACACCTCCGATGGCGCCTGAAGAAGAAAGCCTTATTTCTGACGTGCCTTTATATAGTCCAGACAGAACTTCACGGACTCTTCACCGGGAAGTCCCTTTGCTTTCATTCTCTTTATATAATCCTGCAATATCGGTTGGGCGGCAGCGCCACATTTCGCCTGGTCTTCCTTGGACAGAGGAATGGTCTTGACACCTTTCTTTTTCCCAAACTGCTCTCCCTCAATGTCCTCATCGTCATACATCTTGGCCACCACGTCAATCCACTCTTCGTTGAACTTGTCCCAGATCTTCTTTACATCTTCGGGAAGGGCGTCCCATTTCTTCTTCGACATCACGTGAGCAATACAGGCGCTGCTGTTGGCGCCGTAAAGAGGAGTGCTGTACTTGACGACTTCGGCGAACCTCCAGTTGAGAAGGGCTTCCGTCGGTGCGAGAACGCCTTCGGCAACCCCTTTCTGGATGGCATCGTAAGTTTCCGGCATGGCCATGCCCACGGGAACTGCGCCAAGACCCGATACGATCTTCTCACCCAGTCCGGTGGTTCTTATCTTCATTCCCTTGAGATCCGCCAGTGTATTTACCGGCCTCTTGGTATGGATGATATTCGGCCCCTTACCGGTGATGAAGAGGATTTTCAACTCCTTCAATTCCTTGGGCTGAAATTTTTTGTACCACGCATTCATGAGGTGTGTCGAAAGCGATCCGGACTTGCTTCCCAGCGGAAGATCGAGTATCTCGATAAGCGGGAAGGACCCTCTGGAGTAAGAGAAAACGAGATGACCCACATCGGCCACACCGTCGAGGACCGCATTGTAGGTAAACTTCGCCGGTGCCAGTGTACTGCCCGGATAGAGCTGAAGTTTGACTCTTCCGCCGGTCCTCTTTTCGACCTCTTTACAGTACTGTTCCATCTTGCCGTAGCTTTTCAGACCGGGATTCGCAAATGTCGAATATTTGAGAGTTACCGTCGGGTCCGCACCATAAGAATGCGAAAAGCTGCCCGCTGCCACAATCATCACCGCCACCATCAGAACTACAGCCAAAGCTTTTTTCATGGTGTCTCTCCTTAGTTTTATTACACACCCAGCATGCTTTTTATCCGCCCCATCGGAAGGTTGGTCCGGGAGGCATCGCGCGGCTCATCCCCTGGCTTGCAGATCGGCCACACAATTTCTTCGTTTGTTGTTGTGATCTCCGGCAATTAAGACACCGTATGGTCTAAGTCGTATATTGGTCTTACCATTATATTTTATACCATTTTTAGCACCTGCCTTGTCAAGAAGTTTTTCCTTGACCCGAAAGTACCCGGTTTCAAGGCGAAAACCGGACGATATCGTGCCTGAACGGTGTCGGCGAGGGGGCGATCGCAGGCACAGTATTCTCTCTACTCTCTTGCGCATTGTTGTGTTATAAATACAAAGACAAATCCCCGGGGGTGACGTGTGGAGATCGAAGGTAAGAATGTCCTTGTGCTCGGGGCGTACGGCGAGGCAGGCATCGCCATCTGCAGGCAGATCCTGAGGTACCTGCCCGCCGAACTTGTTCTGGCATCCCTGACGGAGCAGGAGGCACAGTGGGCACTCAAGGAACTTGGACCGGAAACCCCGTCTTACTGCAAGGTCATGGCCTCCTGGGGAAACATATTCGTCAGGCAGCCCTTGAAGGATATGCGTATCGCCGATATCGTCGCCTCCAAAGAGCACCTGCGGACAGTGGTCGACGACAATCTCAACGAGCTCACCGACGATATCCTCTCCGAATCAACCCTCTACAGGCTCATCACGGAACACCGGCCCGAGATTGTTATTGACTGCATCAATACAGCGACGGCGCTGTCATATCAGAACATCTATCATGCCTACGAGGCGAGGGACCAAGGCGGTACCGACCAGACCGACCCTGCGGCGGTCCTCTATCGGCTGCTTTCGGCGACAAGCATCCCACCGCTTATACGGCATCTTCAGATCCTCTATGAATCGATGAAAAAGGCCGGAACACGTTTGTACCTGAAAATAGGGACAACGGGCACCGGCGGCATGGGGCTCAACATACCATTTACTCATGGCGAAGAAAACCCGTCGAGGCTCCTTATGGCAAAAGCGGCAACGGCCGGCGCCCACACGATGCTGCTGTATACCCTCAGCAAAACACCCGGCTGGCCGATCGTCAAGGAGATAAAACCCGCGGCCATGATCGGATGGAAAGATATCGGTAAAGGGATCGTCAGACGCGGCAACAGGACCTATCCGCTCTACGATTGTCCCCTGGAGGAGGCCTACCGGCTTACGGAAGGCTCGACCTTCTCTTACGACCAGTCGGATACCGGTTGTTCTCTAGCAGGCAGGGAACTCGAAGGGGTGTACATAGACACCGGTGAGAATGGTGTCTTCTCCATCGATGAGTTCAAGGCCATCACATCCCTCGGTCTCATGGAGTTTGTTACTCCCGAGGACATTGCCCATCACGCGATCATGAACATCATAGGCGTCAACTCCTCCAAGGACGTCATTGCAGCCGTTGACAACGCGGTGATGGAGCCGACCTTCCGTGCCGGCATCCTGCGCAGGGACGCCATTGAAGAGGCAACCCGCCTTGGCAGCGGCGGTCTTGCCTACGGGTTCCTGGGACCGAAGATGTCCAAGCTTGTCACCGAATGCAAGCTCATCAAGCAAAGCTACGGCACGGTGGAGGACGCCCTGTCGGTTTCGCCGGAACGCCTCGCCTATTCACTTGAAAAGCTCCTCGAGGTCGAGCCGGATTTGCGCAACGCCTGCATCTCAATCGGAATCCCCGTCCTGCTGCCCGACGGCCTCAGGCTTCTTTTCGCCCGGCGCGCCGTAAAAGAGAAGGGATGGGAAGAAAAACCATGGACGATCAGCCCCGAAAACATAGAAAAGTGGGCACAGCGGGAATGGGTTGACTTAAGGCCCTCCAACATGGCGCTCTGGCAGGAACGGTTTCAGAAGGCAAGCGAAGACGCATGCCGCTTTCCGGACAAGCACTGCTCCCGGTTCAACCGTGGTATGCTTTTCTGGAAGAAGACCGAGGAAGGCAAGACAATCATAGATGCCGGCGAGATAACCGCCTGGGTCTTCATCCACGAATTCGGAGGAGGAAGACCGCACGCTTACGCGGAATCCAAGGAGATGGTGTATTTTTAGAAGAGAGGTAATGGGTAATGGGTGATGGGTGATGGGTAAAACAAAAGAAATGCTTTTCCTATAACCTATTGCCCATCACCCGAATTTAACCATGATGCCTCAACGCATAAATGAGATTCTCTGGCGTGTTGCGGGGGCGGACATGACGAGTCCACGGGACAGTGCTGTCTACCTTCTCGATCTCGGCGAGCCGGTGCTTATCGATTGCGGCTCAGGCTACGGCTTCGACGGCATGGTCGATAACATTCAAAAAGCCGGCTTTGATCCCCATGACATCAAGACCCTCATCATGACCCATTGTCATGTGGACCACATCGGGGCGGCGCCGATGGTCCGGTCGCGCTTCGGTACACGACTGATCATGCATGAAATGGACGCTGACATCGTCGAACGGGGAGACACCCGGCTCACCGCCGCATTCTGTTTCGAGGTCGATTTCAAACCCCTTCCCGTTGACAGGAGGCTCACGGACGACGGGGGAACCCTTCACTTCGTCTCCCATGACCTTGAGTGGATCCACACCCCCGGCCACACTCCGGGATCGATATCCCTGTTCCTGGACGCGGAGGATGAACGCATCCTCTTCGCCCAGGATATCGGTGCACCCCTCCTTGAAGAATTCGACTGCGACCCTTCTGCCTGGCTTACATCAATCCAAAAGCTCTTCGCCCTTAACGCCGACATCCTCTGCGATGGTCACAGCGGCGCCTACGGACCGAAGGATGTCGTCAGGCAATATCTTGAATACTGCCTCGCCTCCCAGTATCAGCAGGGATACATCAAAGCCCCGTAACACCTTTGCTGTCATCACAAATGATGACAGCGCACTCTTCAAAACGACTATCTGATAATTGTTCTTTCTGCGACAGACAGGAAAGGTTCCATTGCTTATCCTATCTTTAGTGAATATCAAAAAATAACGGATATCCATGGAGGTGGACGAGAATCGGGTCAAGATGTCAGGGAAAATAAACAGCTTCAAAATCTTTTATAAAAGGAGAGACAATTATGAAAAGGGCATTTGCGTTGACAATGATGGTAGCAATCACAACCGTATTCCTCCTTCTCCTGGGCACCGGTACCGTTGGAGCCCAGGGAGCACGTCAGGATCCAGGCAGGGGAGGAGCCTCGGACCAGCCGCCGGCGCCGAGTGCATGGGCCGTGCAGGCACAGCAGGCGGAGGTAATGATATCCGAGGCGCAGAAAACTATCCAGCGGTGTAACGAGCAGATCGCGCAGGCGGAAGCAATGAAAAAGAGGGCCCAGGAAGGCCGGGCGAGGGCCCAGGCTCTTGGCGGCACAAAGGATGACCAGCCGGAATATCCCTGGCTTTCCATGGAAAAAGCCGCCGATATGATGATTGCAGACGCCCGTCAGACCATCGAACGGTGTGAATTGCAGATAAAGACGGGTAAAGCATTGAAAGTAGAGGCAGAGAACGAACTCAAGAAATTGGGGCAGTGAAAAAACGGGGAGGCCTTGAACCTCAAAGGCCGCTGTCGGAATCGCGACACCCCGGTGGACCCCGGACAGGATCTTAAAAGGATGAATACGGGGAGACCTTCCGCACTCCGCAGGTTCAAGGAACGGTTTTCCCTGTATTCATGACCTTTCGCCAGAAACGTCGTCCGCCCTATGTCGTGTATTGGAGGAGAATATGAATAAGGACAAGAGAAGGGGGCTAACGTTGCTGATCGTGGCAGCGGCCCTGTTTACGTTCGCTCTGACGGGGCACGAAGGGACGCCCGCCTTTGCGCAGACAGTTCAAAAACTGTACTCGGACACAAAGGTTACTCTCCCCGCGTTCGACCTCCCCATTCCTCAGGATCAATCAGAGAAGGATTACCTTGGCCTTTCGGGAAAGGGAACCTTCAAGGTCGGGCAGATCAAGGCCCAGGTGGTAATCGTTGAGGTTTTCAGCTTCTATTGTCCTTATTGCCAGGTTCAGGCCCCCCTTGTGAGCGAGGTTTACCAAAAGATCCAGGGACGTCCGGACCTGAAAGAGAAGATAAAAATGATCGGCATCGCAGCCACAAACAGTGCCTTCGAGGCCAAATCTTTCAAAGAGACTTACCACGTACCCTTCCCTGTCTTTCCCGACGAGGAGGGGGACGCCGCCGTGGCGCTTGGTGTCAAATATACGCCAACCTTTATCGGGGTCAGAGTCGACGGCAAGGGTTCTCAGGAACAGTTTTACTGGCTGCCGGGTGTCTTCAAGGATTCCACGAGGTTCCTCGAGGAAATACTGAAGACTTCGGGATTGGAGCAGGGGTAAGGAATGAGACTGCCGTCAAGTTGCTGGAAATGCGTCGCATGCGCGGTCATTACCGCGATCATGCTCTCAAGCGGGGCGGCCTACGGTCAATCAGCAGCCTTCAAGGACAACATCTATCCCGTCGGCAAACTCGCGCCGAGGGATTCCCGTCCGATATTGAAGGTGGGAGATACCGCGCCCGATTTCACGCTCCCCTCCATCGAAGGGAAGAAGGTTTCCCTTCACGACTACCGCGGCATGAAGAATATCGTCATCTCCTTCGTACCCGCGGCTTGGACACCGGTCTGTTCCGATCAGTGGCCCGGGTACAACGTGTCGAAAAAACTCTTTGAGAAACACGACGCCATACTTCTCGGTATCACCGTGGATAATATTCCCACCCTCTATGCCTGGACCCGGCAAATGTCCCCGGACAAGTTGTGGTTCCCCGTATTGAGCGATTTTTATCCCCATGGCGCCGTCGCCGCGAAATATGGAATACTCCGTTCAAGCGGGGAGTCGGAAAGGGCCCTCTTCGTGATCGATAAGAAAGGCACTATCAGATACATAGACATACACGACATAAACAAGCGCCCCCGCCTTGAAGACCTTGCCCGGGCGCTTGAATTGCTGGATAAACAGTAGGGTGTTTCGCAGGAAGAAAATTCTGCGCGAAATGCTGCGATCAGTATCGGGGATCAAGAATGGCGGCAAGGAGTTACTTTTTCAGTTTTGTCCCTATATCGTGCACTGCCTTTTTGTCCAGCAGTTGCATAAAGCCGGGATTCGCCATAAGAAAGTCAATGTCGCCATTACCCACCGCTTTCATGATCTCGGGGTCCTGAAGAACCTTCTGGACGTCAGGGTCATTCTGCAGTGACAGGATCAGGTTCATTATCTCCTGGTTGCCCATCATCTGCTGTTGAAGCGCCTGTGTCTCACCCTTGATGTCAGGCCCGGCCTGTTGAACCCATCCCGTCGTTACCACGCACGCCAGGATCAAGAAAACAAACACGCAAACAACACCAGGCAATCTCATCCCCAACCTCCAGCCGCAATTATACCACAGCACGATAAAAGTTGTGAGTCTCCTGTGACCGAACCCCATCGGCACGACTACGAACAGCCCGCACGGCGAGCAAGAGGGGGAGGCCGGGGCACCCGCAAAGCGGATCGTGGCTTTTGCTCGTGGAGGGGGCGACGTGAGAGCGAAGATTTTATTTAGCTCGCACGGCGAGCGAGAGGGGGAGGCTCCACGGGCTTTTGCTCGTGGAGGGGGCGACGTGAGCCCCTATATACTGTAGACTTCCTTCCCCAGCGTCTTGACCCAGTTCTGGGCCAGAACCTTCTGTGCCTCTTCGGTCCTGTCCACACCAAGGATAACGATGGCGTTGCCCGAAACCCTGCCGAGGTGGGGATAGAGATAATGGACATTGATGCCGGCCGCCTTGAGCGGCTTGAGGACGGCCAGCAAACCCCCGGGGTGATCCGGAGTCTCGACGGCAAGGACACCCGTCTCACGGGGGTTAAATCCATTACCCTTGAGAATGTTCTTTGCTTTTTCGGGGTCATCCACGAGAAAACGCACGGTGCTGATGTCCGACGTATCTGCTACGGAAATGGCGCGAATGTTCACTCCTTCGCGTCCGAGAAGCTCGCTCACATGGGAGAGAGCCCCGGGTACATTCTCAAGACTGATGGATAGCTGCGTGATGACCATTATTCTTACTCCTTGACATAATTAAAACCCATTTCCAGGGCTTCCTTATTGAGCTTGATCAGCTTTGACCTCCCCTCGCCGAGAAGTTCGGCAAGGTTCTTTATCATCGCATCGAAGGATATGATGTCGCTTGCCTTGATAAGCGCCCCGAGTATGATCATGTTGGCGACCTTGATGGTTCCCAGTTTCTCGGCGAGCTCGCTCGTGGGTATGGCGAGGATCTCGATATCGCTTCTGGCGGATGTTATGTCGACGAGGGACGCATTGACGCACAGAAGGCCGCCCGACTGGAGGATGTTCTGAAACCTGTTGAAGGAAGGCTGGTTCATCGCAACGACGAATTCCGGTTCGGAAGCGACCGGAGAGGCAATCTCCTCGTCGGAGACGACGACAGTACAGTTTGCCGTACCCCCACGCACCTCAACACCGTAAGAAGGAAGGTAGGTAACGTACTTTCCTTCCAGCATCGCCGCATTCGCCAGGGTAAACCCCATGGAGAGGACACCCTGCCCGCCGAAACCCGAAAATATCGTCCTTGTTGTCATGAGACCTCTTTTACCACTCCCAGGGGAAATTGCTTCGTCATTACTTCATCTATCCATCGACATGCCTCAACGGGCCCCATCTTCCAGTTAGTGGGGCATGGCGACAGAACCTCCACAAGGGAAAAGCCTTTCCCGTCGAGCTGGCACTGGAATGCCTTTTTGATGGCCTTTTTTGCCTTGATGACGGCGGCGGGGTTGTTGACCGTAACCCGCTCCAGGTACACCGTCCCGTCGAGCATCGCGAAAACCTCGCAAATTCTCACCGGGTGACCCGCAAGAATGGGGTCTCTTCCCAGGGGTGTCGTCGTTGTCACCTGATCGGTCAGGGTTGTCGGCGCCATCTGTCCGCCCGTCATCCCGTAAACACCGTTATTTACAAAGATCACACTGATCGGCTCACCACGGTTTGCCGCATGGAAACCTTCAGCCGTACCGATGGCGGCAAGATCACCATCCCCCTGATAAGAAAAGACAAGATTGTCGGGGCGCACCCTTTTAATGCCCGTTGCGACCGCCGCTCCGCGGCCATGGGCCGATTCCAGCGTATCTATATCGAAATAATTATACAAAAGCATGCCGCATCCCGCCGGCGCGACACATATCGCTTTCTCACGAAGGTCCATTTCATCCACAACTTCCATGAGAAGCCGGTTGATGATACCGTGCCCACAACCCGGACAGTAGTGGAAATGGGCCTCTTTCAGGGTCTTTGGTCTTGTGTATACCTTTTTCATTGCTGCTTCCTTCTGGCAGCCATGTAATAATGGCGCCCAATGATGCGGTAGAGCTCGATCGGTGTAGGGATGATCCCTCCCGGCCTGCCGTAGAAATGGATACGGCCCTTTCCTGACAGGGCAAGCTTTACATCCTCTATCATCTGGCCCGCGCTCATCTCAAAGACAAAAAAGTCACGGACGGTTTTGGCAAGTTCCTGAAGGGGGGCGGCGGGGAACGGCCAGGCCGTGATGGGCCGCAGCATTCCCACCTTCATATTCTCCTGACGGAGCCTCTTTATGGCACCTTTTACGATCCGGGCCCCGATGCCGTATGCGATAACGATCATCTCGGCATCGTCCGCCATGAATGTCTCGTAGCGGACCTCGTTTTGTTCCATGCGCTGGTATTTTCTCACCAGTTTCCAGTTATGCTCTTCCTCTTCCTTGGTATCGAAAAGCAGCGACCTGACCATGCGCGCGGGTCTCCCCTTCGCACCCGTCAGGATATAGTCTTTAGGATATTCCTTTGGCGGTTTGATATTTTCGAAACTGACCGGCTCCATCATCTGGCCCAGCATACCGTCGCCCAGGACGATGACAGGATTGCGGTACTGATCGGCGAGATCGAAGGCGAGGGGTACCACCTCGGTCAATTCCTGCACGGAACCGGGGACAAGGACAATAGTCTTGTAATCGCCGTGGCCCCCGCCTCGCGTCGCCTGGAGGTAGTCTGACTGGGCCGGTGAGATATTGCCCATGCCGGGCCCGCCGCGGACCATATCGACGACGACCGCGGGCAGTTCATCGGCGGCAAGGTAGGATATACCTTCCTGCTTGAGGCTCATGCCGGGACTGCTTGACGATGTCATCGCGCGCGCGCCGGCAACGGATGCGCCAAGGACCATGTTGATAGCCGCAATCTCACTTTCAGATTGAATAAAGACCCTTCCGAGCTCACCCATTCTTTTCGCCATGTATTCCGTCAACTCGTTCTGCGGCGTGATGGGATACCCGAAGTAACAGGTGCAGCCGGAAAGTACTGCCGCCTCTCCGAGGGCGGCGTTACCACTCATGAGCTTTTTCAACTCTTCATCACCTCTATAGCTACTTCAGGACACATGACAGCGCAGGTTGCACATCCCGTACATTCCTTCCCGTCATCGAATGCGGCAACAAAATATCCCTTGGCATTGAGCCTGTCAGAAAGCTTGATGACCTTCTTCGGACAGAATTCGATACAAAGCGCGCAGCCTTTGCAGCGTTCCTGATCTATATTGATCGTGCCTTTCATGGAGAATCGACCACCTCGTTATGATTGTAAAACGATTAAGATTAGCCCACGGGACGGCGCTTGTCAACGTTTTTGTAAATTCGGTTGCCCGCTGCGTTCATGACATGCCGGAAAATTAAGTTGCAAACGGCGTCAGTACCTTTTATATTTATTCATACACAGAATGACAATCATATCTTCACGCAAAAAGGCCGGGAACTTTACATGGGGGCCGAGACACCAACAGTAAAACGGGGCCCGTGCTGACAGGCTTCCGCGCCCTAAAGGCCCACAGAACAAGGGGATAATTTTTATTGCATTTGCGGGGTTATCTGTCTTAAGGTTTTATGAATGGAATTAAGGCATATTGAAACATTTCTCAAGATCGCCGAACTCAAGAGCTTTACGAGAGCCGCCGATGAGCTTTGCATAACCCAGCCCACGGTGAGCAAACAGATCGTCGATCTCGAGCGTTTTTTTGACGTGAGGCTCATCGACCGGACGAAACGCACCGTGACGCTGACCAAAGCGGGTGAGATCCTTCTTCAGTACGCCATCGACATCATCAGCCTCAAGAACGATACCATCGACGCCATCGCTTCCTTCAGGGGCCTCAAGAAGGGAAAAATGACCCTGGGAGCAAGCACTATTCCCGGTATCTATATCATGCCGCGGCTGCTTAGCGCCTTCAAAAAAAGTTACTCCGGCATCAGTTTCGAACTTGTCATCTCCGATACGAAGGATATCATCGAGAAGATGGAAAACGGCCTCCTTGACATCGGGATGGTCGGCGCAAAAAACGAGACCAGCAAGATCGATTTCAAGAAGCTCATAGACGATACGATAGTCTTCATCGCCCCACCCGGCTTCCCTGATACCCTGACGCTTGCACAGTTGAAAGAGTGCCCGCTCATAGCCAGGGAACGTGGTTCAGGTACACGCAATACCCTTGAGGCATCCCTCATGAAACTCAAGGATTTTCGCACGAAAGGGCTGACAGTCGTCGCCGAGTTGTCCGATAATGAGGCTATCAAGCAGGCTGTGATGAACGGCATGGGAATGGCATATGTCTCGCGAATAGCCGTAGCCGGCGAAGTCTCGGCGGGCGCCCTTAAGGAGGTCAGGATCCAGGGCCTCCCCGAGATTAAAAGATCATTCTTTACGATTACCCGAAGGGGAAAGACAATCCTTCCTCACGTGAAGGTTCTTATGGAAATTATCGACAAATGGAGAAAGCATGAAAAAGCATAGTATCGTGGCCATTATGTCAGCTTTCGCAATTATGCTGATGTTTGCGTCCGCCTCTCAAGCGAAAGTCTATCTCGACGTTTACGGCACAACATTTAAGAAGATCACCATCGGGGTACCTTTTTTTAAGGGAGAAAAGACCGCCGGGTCCTCTGCAGACATGAGCGAAGTCCTGAACAGGGACCTGGATCTTTCCGGCTTCTTCATCACCGCGCCTGCCTCGCTTATCGATAAGGAACTTCTCGATGAGGGCGTCGAAAAGCAGGATGTCAAATTCACATCCTGGCGCTCCATCGGAATTGACCTCGTCTGCAAGGGGCGGGTACAGGTAAAGGACGGGGAACTGAGCCTCGAGGCCTTTGTCTATGACACCCTTGACGGCTCGATGATGCTGGCGAAACGTTACCGCGCCAAACAGGGTGAATGGAGGCGGGTCACCCACAGACTGGCGGACGACATCATCTTCGCCGTTACAGGCGAGAAGGGCATCATGAGTTCGCGCATACTCTTTACGGCGGGCCGCAGGAATCTGAAAGAGGTCTACCTTTCAGATTTTGACGGGCAAAACGTAACACGCCTCACCAATTACCGGAGTATCACCCTTTCGCCAACCCTGTCACCGAATGGGAAATATCTTGCCTACACATCCTATAAGGAAGGCAGGCCCAATCTTTACGTCTCTGATTTTGACAAGAAGAATGAGATATTCGTCGATCGTTCCGATGGTATGAAAATCGGCACGGCGTGGCTCAACAATTCGACGTTGGTCTATTCCCACACGTCGGGCAGGACCTCCACCATATACACCTTTGACGTGGGAAGTCGCAGCAAGAAGACTATTCTCCAGCGCGACGGCATCCTTACTTCCCCGGCTGTCTCCCCCGATGGTTCGAGACTGATCTTTGTATCGGACATGTACGGTACACCGCAGATCTTCTCGAAGATCCTCCCGTCGGGCGAGGTAAAAAGATTGACCTATCATGGCAAATACAACAGCGCCCCCTCCTTCTCACCGAAAGGCGATCTCATTGCCTTTGTCGCGAACATTTCGGGCGGATTCGAAGTATGTACCATGAACCCCGACGGCTCGAATCAGAGGGTCCTTACCAACGACGGGACAGTCAACGATTCACCACAGTTCTCACCCTGCGGCCGCTACATCATCTACACCTCTCTGAAAGGGGGAGTCAACAAGGTCAATGTCATGCTTTTCAATGGAGAGAACAAGAGAACGCTGCGATTCACCGACTTCGCGGAGGAACAACCGAGATTCGCGCCATAAGGGCGTAAGACAAAAGAAGGAAAGGAAATACGTATTCGTGGAGGATATATGAAAAAGATCATTGTTCTACTGGTAGCATTGTTTTTTGTTGCAGTCGGTTGTGCACCGAAGGCTGTTCAGACCACACCTCCCGCAGGCTCGGTTGCAGGCACCGGCGGGGATACGTCCCTGTCGGATAAGGACAAGACTGGTATCAGCGAGGAGGAGCTCGCAAAGGCGGAACGCGACCGGCTCTTGAGAGAACAGGAACGTCTGGCGGGGATACTCAGAGACATTCTCTTTGACTTCGACAGCTACGCCGTCAACAGTTCGGAATTGCCGAAGATTGAAGGTGTGGGCTCTTTTCTGAAGCAGGACAGGGGAGTAAGACTCGTTATCGAGGGCCATTGTGACGAACGGGGCACCGTCGAATACAACCTTGCCCTCGGACAAAAACGGGCAGAGTCGGTGAAGGACTATCTCGTCAAAATGGGCATAGAGGCGAGCAGGCTCCGGACTATCTCCTACGGTAAAGAGGTCCCTGTTGAAACCGGCAAGAGCGAGGAAGCCTGGGCAAAAAACAGGCGGGCCCATTTCAAGCTTGACCAGAAGGGGTAACAAAAAAGGGGTAAGGGGTGAGCAAATGAAGCACAAAACATTTACCGACGACCGCGAATTCTTCTCTTCTTCGCACGTTTCCAAAGGCCTGCTGGCTTTGCCCGTTTTGTTTGTTGTCTTGCTGGCCGGCTGCGTCACTACGGAAGAAGCTACCAAACTCCAGGGAAATGTGAGCTCCCTTCAGGGGGATTTCTACCAGTTCAGGCAGGACACGGATGCCCGGCTTTCCAAGATTGAAAAGGAACAGGAGAACCTCAGTAAACAGGTTGTGAACATGTACTCTTCAGTCGACAACCGTGATGAAAAAATACGCAACATCATGGGAAAGCTTGACGAACTTGACTACCAGATAAAGACCTACTGGGCGGAAACAAAGGCGATGGCGTCTACAAAGCGCAGTCCCGAACAACTTCCCCCGGTATTGACGCAGGGCACGCAAGGCACACAGGGCGCCAAACAGCCCGCCAAAACCCCCGCCGCCAAGACTGATGCACGATACGAAGAAGCATACAAGGAGGCCTTCGAAAGCTTCCAGCGCGGACAGTATGACGAGGCGGTGGCAAAATTTACGGCCTTCACCGAGACGTACAGCGGTACGCCCCTTGCATCCAATGCCTTTTACTGGATCGGCGAATGCTACATGAACCTCAAGAACTACGACAAAGCCATACTCTATTTCCAGGAGATCATAGACAAGTACCCGAAAAGCGAAAAGGCACCGCGGGCCCTTCTGTCACAGGCGGAGGCCTTCCGGCTGACAAACGATAAAAAAAGCTCTACCACCCTCTTGAAAAGGGTGATAGAGCTCTATCCGAAAAGCGAAGAAGCTATAATCGCCGAACGGAAACTTCGTAATCCTTAATTTGAGAGCTCCGGAAGAACTTCCTCCTGAGGGAGTTCTTCCGTCTTGTCAAGAACATTCATATCATAATTCCGGTATCTCGGGTAGCCTGTTCCAGCCGGGATAATCCTTCCCATAATGACATTCTCTTTCAGACCCCTGAGGTAGTCAACCCTGCCTTCAATCGATGCCTGCGTCAGCACCTTCGTTGTATCCTGGAAGCTGGCCGCGGAGATGAAACTGTCCGTAATGAGTGATGCCTTGGTGATACCGAGAAAGAGGGGCTCCGCCTGCGCAGGCTTCCCGCCTTCGGCCAGAACGCGCCTGTTCTCTTCTTCGAAGACCCACCATTCAACATAGTCGTCGATGATGAAGTTGGTATCGCCTATGTCTCTTATCTTTACCCTCTTGAGCATCTGCCGGACAATTGTCTCGATATGTTTGTCGTTTATCTTGACGCCCTGGAGCTGGTATACTTCCTGGATCTCATCGACGAGGTACCGTGCGAGATCCTTTATGCCAAGTATCCTCAAGACGTCGTGAGGATTGACGGGACCGTCCATAAGGGGTTCGCCCGCCCTCACATAATCCCCCTCGTGAACGATGACGTGTTTGCCGCGGGGGATCGTATATTTTCTCGCTTCACCGTGGACCGCTTCGGGTGTCACGACGATCTCTCTCTTGCCCTTTGCCATCTTGCCGAAGGTCACAACACCATTGATCTCCGTAACGATCGCATTTTCCTTGGGTTTGCGTGCCTCGAAAAGCTCGGCGACGCGTGGCAGACCGCCGGTAATATCCTTTGTTTTGGTAGTTTCCCGGGGCATTTTGGAGACGACATCGCCTGCAAAGATCTCATCGCCCTCGTTGACGACGATGTGTGCGCCTATCGGGAGTATGTATCGGGCCGGGCTCGTGGATCCGGGGATCATCTTTGTCCTGCCCTTCTCGTCTTTAATGGAGATCCTGGGACGAAGCTCGGGGTTTTTCGGCTCGATTATGACCCTGTAGGAAAGGCCCGTCACCTCGTCCTTGCTCTCCTGCATCGTCTCGCCTTCAAATATGTCGCCATACTTGATCCTGCCGGATTCCTCGGAGAGAATCGGTATCGTATAGGGATCCCATTCGGCAAGTACTTCACCTTCTTCAACGGCCTGCCCGTCCTTGATCCTGAGTTTTGCTCCGTAAATGGTGGAGTAACGTTCTCTTTCTCTCCCCGCATCGTCCATGATGGCAATTTCGCCGTTGCGGTTCATTACCACAGGCACGCCTTCACGGTTCAGTATCGCCCTTACATTGATAAATTTGACGATGCCGTCATTTCTCGTTTCCAGCGTTGACTGCTCAACCCTTCTTGATGCGGCGCCGCCGATGTGGAAGGTCCGCATGGTAAGCTGGGTACCCGGCTCGCCTATTGACTGGGCCGCAATAATGCCGACAGCCTCACCCAAACTCACCAGACGCCCGCGCGCCAGGTCACGGCCGTAGCAGAGAACGCACACGCCTCTTCTCGACCGGCAGGTAAGCACCGAACGTATCTTCACCTTCTCGAATCCGGCTTCTTCTATGAGCTTCAGGTGGCTTTCCGTTATCTCTTCGTTCTTGTGGACAATAATGGCACCGTCGGGGTCTTTCATGTCCTCAAAAGAGACCCTGCCGAGGATACGTGCGTCGAGGCGTTCGATGACCTCGCCGCCCTCAATAAGGGACCCGATCTCGATATAGTCGAATGTCCCGCAATCATGCTCGGATACAACCACATCCTGCGCAACATCGACAAGCCTTCTCGTTAGATAACCGGAGTTGGCGGTCTTCAGAGCCGTATCGGCAAGGCCCTTTCGTGCACCGTGCGTGGAGATAAAATACTGGAGCACGTCAAGTCCCTCGCGGAAGTTGCTGGTGATCGGCGTTTCTATGATTTCGCCGGAAGGTTTGGCCATAAGCCCCCTCATCCCGGCAAGCTGTCTGATCTGCTGTGCGTTACCTCTCGCACCTGAGTGGGCCATCATGAAGATAGGGTTGAGACTGTTCTGGTGCTCCGGTTTGCCGTTTGGCCCCATGACAGGCTTCCCTGTCATGTCGACAACCACATCGGAACCGAGTTCGTCCATCAATGCCTTAGCTATCTCTTCAGTCACGTTTGCCCATATATCGATGACCTGGTTGTACCGTTCGCCGTCCGTTATCAAACCCTCCTGGTACTGGTTCTGGACGGTCTTGACGGCCTCTTCTGCTTTATCGATAAGCCCCTTCTTCTTCCGGGGAATCTTCATGTCGTCAATGGAAATGGATATCCCGCCCAGCGTAGCGTAGAAGTAGCCAAGGTCTTTCAGCCTGTCGGAGAGGATGACGGTGCATTTCTCGCCGGCGTCGCGGTAGCATTTATCGACGAGAGCTGCAATGGTCTTCTTGTCCATGATCGTATTGATGCTCGCGAACATGTCTTTGAGGACCTTGTCCCTCTTGGGCTGTTCCAGTTCCATGAGGGCATCCTGTACAACGTCCCGAAGGATTATCCTTCCGGGGGTGGTGTCTACCTTTTCGCCGTTCAGGCGCACCGTGACCTTTGCGTGGAGGTCAATCTCGCCGGAATCATAGGCCACACGAACCTCTTCAGAATCTGCAAAGATCTTGCCTTCACCCCTGCGGTATTTGCGGTCGATGGTCAGATAGTAGAGCCCGAGGACGATGTCCTGCGTGGGCACAATGATGGGTTTGCCGTTGGCCGGGGAAAGGATGTTGTTCGTCGACATCATGAGAACCCTGGCCTCTGTCTGTGCCTCCGTGGAAAGGGGCACGTGGACGGCCATCTGGTCACCGTCGAAGTCGGCGTTGTAGGCCGGGCAAACGAGCGGGTGAAGCTGAATTGCCTTGCCGTCGATAAGCTGCGGTTCGAAGGCCTGTATACCCAGGCGGTGGAGTGTCGGTGCCCTGTTGAGCAGAACGGGATGCTCCTTGATCACCTCTTCCAGGACATCCCAGACCTCCGGTCTTTCCTTTTCGACGATCTTCTTTGCATTCTTGATCGTCGTCGCATAGCCTTTTCTGATAAGCCGATTATAAACAAAGGGTTTGAAAAGCTCCAGTGCCATGTATTTCGGAAGCCCGCACTGGTGAAGCCTCAGTTCGGGACCGACGACGATGACGGAGCGGCCTGAATAGTCAACCCGTTTACCCAGGAGGTTCTGACGGAACCTTCCCTGCTTGCCGCGGAGCATGTCGCTCAACGATTTCAGGGGACGCTTGCTTGCGCCGGTGACTACCCTGCCGCGTTTGGAGTTGTCAAACAGCGCGTCCACCGCCTCCTGGAGCATCCTCTTCTCATTCCTGATGATGATTTCCGGGGCATTGAGCTCCATGAGCCTTTTCAGGCGGTTGTTCCTGTTTATGACGCGCCTGTAAAGATCGTTGAGATCGCTTGTGGCGAAACGTCCGCCGTCGAGGGGCACGAGAGGTCGCAGTTCGGGGGGCAGCACCGGGACGATATCGAGTATCATCCATTCAGGTCTTACCCCGGAAACCTTGAAGGCATCCACTACTTTCAGGCGCCGCGCTATCTTCTTCTTCTTGGCGTCGCTCGACGTATCGCGCATATCTATCCGGAGGGTCTTGCCGAGTTCGTCGACATTGATCTTTTTCAGGCATTCCCGTATAGCTTCGGCTCCAATACCGCCGACAAAATTCTCCCCGTATTTCTCCCGGGCCTCAATATACTTCTCTTCGCTGATAATCTCACAGAAACCGTAAGGAGAATCGCCGGGTTCGATAACAATGTACATTTCAAAATAGAGGACCCGCTCCACTTCCTTTATGGTAAGTTCCAGGAGCGTGCCGATCTTGCTGGGCATGCTCTTCAGGAACCAGATGTGGGCCACCGGGCAGGCAAGCTTGATATGCCCCATACGCTCGCGGCGCACCTTGGACTGGATCACTTCCACACCGCATTTTTCGCATATGATGCCCCGGTGTTTCATCCGTTTATATTTACCGCAGATGCATTCGTAGTCTTTTACGGGGCCGAATATCTTGGCGCAAAAAAGGCCGTCCCGCTCAGGCTTGAACGTCCGGTAGTTGATCGTCTCGGGTTTCTTCACTTCTCCATAGGACCATTTCTCAATAAGCTCCGGCGATGCCAGGGAAATCTTGATCGCCATGTAGCTCAATGGGTCCCGCTGTTTGTCTGATTTAAAATATTCTTCCAAGGTTGTTCCTCCTTGTTACTCTTCTTTAAGAAGCTCGACGTCTATGCAGAGGCCCTGCAGTTCTTTTACCAGAACATTAAAGGATTCCGGCAGGTTTGGTTCAAGTACATCCTCGCCCTTGACGATTGCCTCATAGGCCCTGATCCTTCCGTTGACGTCATCCGACTTGATGGTCAGGAATTCCTGCAGCGAATAGGCCGCGCCATATCCTTCGAGAGCCCAGACCTCCATCTCACCCAGCCGCTGGCCGCCGAATTGCGCCTTGCCGCCAAGGGGCTGCTGAGTCACAAGCGAATAAGGACCGATGGACCGGGCATGGATCTTGTCATCGACAAGATGGTGGAGCTTCAAAAAGTACATGTTTCCAATGGTGATATTGTGGTGGAACGCCTCGCCGGTTCTGCCGTCGAAGAGTCTTGTCTGTCTGCTGTCAGCGAGACCGGCCATCTTGAAAAAATCCCTGATCTCTTCTTCCTTCGCACTGTCGAAAACAGGAACGGCTATGTTCACGCCATTTCTCATGGCCTCTGCGACTGAAACGAGTTCGTTATCCTCGAGGCGATCGAGAACGCCTTTCAATTCGTTATTGGTAAAGGTCTTCTTCAGGACTTTCTTCAAGGCCTGTGAATCGACGGCGGCCTGATGAAAGCTGTCGACCATTTCACCTATGCGTTTCCCCATCTCCTTGGCGGCCCAACCCAGATGAGTCTCCAGGATCTGGCCTGCATTCATACGGGAAGGAACGCCCAGAGGGTTGAGAACGATATCAATAGGCGTACCGTCTTCGGTAAAGGGCATGTCCTCCTGCGGAAGAATGACGGATACGATACCCTTGTTCCCGTGGCGCCCTGATATCTTGTCGCCGACAGCAACCTTCCGCTTCATCGCCACATAGACCTTGATGGTTTTGATTACGCCCGGCGGCAGTTCATCGCCCTTTTTGATCTTGTTTATCTTGTCTTCATATATGAGGTGGATAAGCTCGACCTGGTTTTCCTTGCTCTCCACGATCTTCGTTATCTTTGCTTCCAGCTCCGGGTCACCGAAGCTCATCTCCTGGAGCCTGTCGAAACTCAGGGAGTTTGTCTTCTCCGACGTGAAGGCCTCACCTTTCTTGAGAATGACCTTGCCTTTGCCGTCCTTGACGTCGGCGGGAACAGTCCTGCTCTCCAGCAGTTCTGCTATCTTCGCCTTCTTGCTGTCGAGGATGATCTTTATCTGATCTTCCTGATCCTTCAGGATGTTGGATATCTCTTTGTCTTCTATGTCGCGGCTGCGGTCATCCTTGTCAATGCCTCTCCTCGAAAGGACCTTGACATCGATTATGATTCCCTCTATACCATGGGGGACCCTGAGACTTGTGTCCTTCACATCGCCGGCTTTTTCGCCGAATATGGCCCGAAGCAGTTTCTCTTCGGGGGTAAGCTGTGTCTCGCCCTTCGGCGTTACCTTGCCTACAAGGATATCGCTCGGCTTGACAGTTGCGCCGATCCTGATAATACCGCTCTCGTCGAGATCCTTCAAGGCGTCATCGCCAACGTTGGGAATGTCCCTTGTTACCTCTTCCTTACCAAGCTTGGTATCACGAACCACGCATTCAAGTTCTTCGATGTGGATCGAAGTGAGGACGTCTTCCTTTACAAGCCGTTCGTTGATGAGGACGGAGTCTTCGTAGTTGTAGCCTCTCCAGGGCATGAAGGCGACCATGACGTTCTTCCCGAGCGCCAGTTCTCCCCTGTCCGTGGAGGGACCGTCGGCGAGGACGTCGCCTTTTTTTACGTGGTCGCCTTCCCTGACTATAACGCGCTGGTTAATACAGGTGTCCTGGTTGGAGCGCCTGAACTTGAGCAGTTTATACACGTCTATCTTTGTCGCCGTCTCGTCATGGCCCTTCTTTTCCTCGTACTTGAGAATGATGCGGCTGGCATCGACACTCTCGATGACACCGTCATGGCGCGCCATGACCGTTACCCGGGAGTCCCTGCCGACAACACGTTCCATACCGGTACCGATGATCGGGGCCTCGGTGATGACGAGCGGCACAGCCTGACGCTGCATGTTGGAGCCCATAAGGGCCCTGTTGGCATCATCATGTTCAAGGAAGGGTATCAATGCCGCGGAGGCACTGACCAGCTGCTTCGGAGAAACATCCATAAACTCCACCTGGTCGGGGCTGACGAGGTACACGCTGCCGCCTTTCTGAGCGGGGATAAGATCTCCTATCAGCTTGCCGTCCTTGTCCACAGGCGCATTGGCCTGAGCGATATAGTATTGCTCCTCTTCGAGGGCGCTCAGGTACTTGACGTCGTCCGTCACTTTCTTGTCCACAACGCGGCGGTAGGGGGCCTCGATAAAGCCGAACTCGTTGACCTTCGCAAACGTCGACAGCGACGCAATGAGGCCGATGTTCGGACCCTCAGGCGTTTCGATGGGGCATATCCTTCCGTAGTGGGTGGGGTGAACGTCGCGCACCTCAAAACCGGCCCTTTCACGCGTCAGGCCTCCGGGACCCAGTGCTGAGAGCCTGCGTTTGTGGGTGATCTCGCTCAGCGGGTTCGTCTGGTCCATGAACTGCGAGAGCTGGCTGCTGGCAAAAAAGTCCTTCACGGCCGTCGCCACAGGCTTCGGATTCACAAGGTCATGGGGCATGAGTGTCTCCATCTCGGGAAAGGTCAGTCTTTCCTTGATGGCACGCTCCATGCGCACGAGGCCCATCCGAAACTGGTTTTCGAGGAGCTCGCCGACGGTCCGGACCCTTCTGTTGCCGAGGTGGTCGATGTCATCACCCGGTCCGCGGGCATCCTTCAATTTGAGGAGCTGCCGCACGACCTCGATAATGTCCTCTCTCCTCAGTATGGTCATGTCGAGGGCAACGTCCAAGCCCAGGCGATGATTGATCTTAAGCCTGCCGACCCTCGAAAGATCGTACCGTTCCGGGCTGAAAAACATATTCTGTATCAGCGTCTCGGCAAATTCGATGGTTGGAGGGTCACCGGGTCTCAATTTGCGGTATATCTCGATAAGGGCTTCCTCTTTTGTGGAGACCTTGTCGATGTTCATGGTATTGCGCAGTGACGGGCTGACGTTGAGGTTGTCTATGAAAAGGATCTCGAAGCTTTTTACCTTCTTCTCGATAATATTCTCGAGATCGTCCGCGGTTATCTCCTTGTTGATGGGTATGAGGACCTCTCTCGTCTTTGGGTCGATAATGTCGACAGAGGTCACCTTTCCGATAATGTCTTCTTCGGTGACGGGGATCTCATGGATGTTGGCCTGTTCCATCTTCTTGATGACTGCCTTGGTGATCTTCTTGTGCTTCTTGACGAGCACCTCATCGGTCTTCTCGTTTATGATGTCCGAGGGCGCCTTTTGTCCCACCAGGAGCGCAAGGGCAGTCTCCTTGAAGAGTCTCTTGTCCTTTACAATGATCGTCTCTATCTCGTAAAAATAATCGAGGATCTCTTTCTCAGAATATCCCAGCGCCTTGAGAAAGAGAGTGACGGGAATTTTCTTCTTTTTGTCTATCCTTACATAAACGAGCTCCTTGTGATCGAATTCGAAATCAAGCCAGGAACCGCGGTATGGTATAACGCGGGCTGTATAGGACAGGTTCCCGCCTATGGTGGTCTTGCTTTGATCCGTATCAAAATAGACACCGGGTGAACGGTGGAGCTGACTGACAATAACTCGTTCCGTGCCATTTATGATAAAGGTTCCCCGCTCTGTCATGAGCGGTATCTCCCCGAAGTATACGTCCTGTTCCTTGACGGCGCGTATGTCCCGCGCCTTTGTATCGGCATCGATGTTCCATACAACGAGTCTGATGGTCACCTTCATGGGGGCCGCATATGTGAGGCCCCTGAAGATACACTCTTCTTCAGAATTTTTGGGCTCGCCCATGTCGTATTTTACGAACTCGAGGGTTGTCGTTTCGTGTGAGTCACGGATGGGGAAAACACTGTTAAAGACCGCCTGAAGACCCATGGCGTCCCTTTTTTCCGCCGCAATATCTTTCTGCAAGAACTTCTCGTAAGAATCAAGCTGGATCTCGATGAGATTCGGTATCTCGAGAACCTCTTTGATCTTCCCGTAATTCTTCCGGAATATCTTGTTATGGAAAATTTCTTTCATAAAATTATCTCACCTCATTTGGGTGTTGAAACTGAAGACAGGGATCCAGTATGAGGCTTGTCGCTTCAGTACCGGACCCCTGTTTCCTGCACAATTGTCTGTTAATCAACCTTAACCTGTCCGCTGACTTCTTCAAGCTGTTTCTTGATGTTGGCAGCTTCGTCTTTGGAGACAGCTTCTTTAACCGCTTTCGGCACTCCTTCTACGAGATCTTTGGCTTCCTTGAGTCCGAGGCCCGTGATGGCACGGACAACTTTAATGACCTGAATCTTCTTTTCTGCTTCGTATCCCGTGAGAGTTACGTTAAACTCTGTCTTCTCTTCCACGGCTTCCGCTGCGGGTGCCGCGGCTCCCGCGCCCGGAGCTGCGGCCATCATGGGCATGGCAGCCTGTACGCCGAATTTGTCTTCCAACTCCTTGACGAACTCCGAGAGTTCGAGTACTGTCATATTCTCAATAAACTGGACAACTTCTTCCCGTGAAATACTCATTTTATTTAATCCTCCTTCATGCTTGTTCTTTTTGTGCCTTGATCGAATTAAGCACGAGCATAAGCTTATTCAGATTCCCGGACAATGCGTAGACGAGACGCGTCGGCTGGCCTTTCAGAAGACCTACCAGTTTGCCGAGCAACATGTCCCTCGATGGAAGCGTGGCGAGCTTCTGGATATCTTCCGCCGTGATCGTGCGGGTACCGATATATCCCGCCTTCATCTTGAGATTGGGCATCTCTTTGGCCAGGCCTGCAATCACCTTTGCAGGACCGATCGGGTCCGCGTTGGTGCAGATGATCGCATTAGGACCATCAAACTTGTCGTAAAGAGCTTCTGCCTTTGTACCCTTTGAGGCTATTCTGAGCAGGGTGTTCTTGACAACGGTGAACTCCGTGCCGACATTGCGCAGCTCTCTTCTCAGCTTCGTCACCTGGGCCACGTTCATACCGCTGTAGTCCGCCAGGAAAAGACAGTCGAGCTCTTTCAGCCTTGATCCCAGTTCTTCAACAACTTCTGTTTTCTTTTGCCGTTCCAATGGTTTTTTTCCCTCCTTTCTGTAGAATATGTATGGAAAGTCAGGGAGACCATGCTAATTGAAAAGTCTCGGCAGGCCGCGTTCGTTTACTGACGCTTCTTCTGAAGCATCACACCTGCTTTCTCTGACCTTTTCCCTATTTCGTCAGGCTTCGCGCATAAGAAGGGTCGATCTTTATACCCGGGCTCATCGTGGTACTGATCGCCATTCCCTTTACGTACGTTCCTTTGCTTGTGGGCGGTTTGAGCCTGATAACCGCATCGAGGAGTGAATTGAGGTTTTCAAGAAGCTTCTCTTTCCCGAAACTTATCTTTCCAACGGGAACATGGAGGTTGCCTGCCTTGTCCACTCTGAACTCCACCCGGCCGGCCTTCATCTCCTTCACCGTTTTGGCGATATCGAAGGTGACTGTGCCAACCTTGGGGTTCGGCATAAGACCTCTTGGACCCAGTATCTTTCCGAGTTTGCTGACCATACCCATGACATCCGGGGTTGCAATAGCCTTGTCGAATTCCATCCATCCCTTCTGGATCTTATCAATGAGATCCTCGGCACCGACCGTGTCCGCGCCTGCATCCTGGGCTTCTTTTTCCTTCTCACCCTTTGCGAACACCACGACCCGGACCGTCTTGCCAAGCCCATTTGGAAGGGCCACGCTGCCACGGACCATCTGGTCGGCGTGACGGGGGTCCACGCCCAATCTCAGGGCAAGTTCCACTGTTTCATCGAACTTTGCATATGAAACCTGGGGCAAAAGGTCGAGTGCCTCATTCATTTCGTAATGCTTTTCGCGATCTATCTTCGTTCTCGCTTCGACATATTTCTTTGAAAGTGCCATTATATGTTCACCTCTTTATTGAATAGACACCAGCGCGCTGTCGTGAACACGCCGGGTGCCTGCCTGCTTCAACCTTCTACAACCTCGAGGCCCATGCTTCTGACCGATCCCTCGATGATTTTCATGGCACCTTCGAGATCTTTGGCGTTGAGATCGACCATTTTGAGCTGTGCGATCTCCTGAACTGAAGACTTCGTTATGGATCCCACCACTTCTTTTCTCGGAGCATGGGCACCTTTGGCGAGTTTCGCCGCCTTCTTGATGAGAAATGACGCGGGCGGTGTCTTCGTCACAAAGGTAAAAGTCCTGTCGGAAAATATCGTGATGAGGGCAGGAATGATGGTGCCCTCCTGACTCTTCGTTCTTTCATTGAAGGCCTTGCAGAACTCCATGATATTGACGCCATGCTGGCCGAGCGCAGGACCGACAGGAGGCGACGGGGTGGCCTGGCCTGCCTGTAACTGGAGTTTGACCAATGCGATAACTTTCTTTGCCATTTCTTATGCTCCTTCAGATTTTCTCTATCTGGATAAAATCAAGTTCCACCGGTGTCGTCCTGCCGAAAATATTCAGAAGGACTTTCACTTTGCCCTTCTCCGGTTTTATCTCTTCGACGTTGCCGGTAAAATTCGTGAACGGCCCCTCGGTAACCTTGATGCCGTCACCCTTTTCGAACCTGATCTTGGGTTTGATCTTTCCTTTGCCTTCCTGTATCGCGTTTATGATATCGCTTACTTCCTTCTCGGGCAGGGCCGGAGGGTTCATTTTGTCATAGCCGACAAAACCGGTTACCTTCGGGGTATTGCGCACGAAATGCCAGGTGGTGTCGTTCATGACCATGTTGACGATAATGTATCCCGGAAAAACTGTCCTCTGGGATTTTTTCACCTGTCCCTTCACCTTCTCCATGATAATCTCGGAAGGAACGATGATATCTCCGAAATACTCCTCCATCTTCGTAATCTTGATGTTTTCTTCCAACATCTCCTTGACTTTTTGTTCGTATCCCGAATAGGTGTGGACAACATACCATTTCTTATCCATTAAATTTTCCACCGGTCCTTACCGTATGAGGGCCTGGACGATCTTCGCGAGGCCTATATCGACTATGCCGAGAAAAAGCGCCGCGACAACCACGGTTATGAGAACGATATACGTCCCCTTCATGGCATCCTTTCTTGATGGCCAGGTAACCCTTTTCCCTTCGTGATACACTTCCCGGAAATAATCCTTTATAGGCTCTAGTCTGCTTTTGAAATCCATTTCAGTTCACCATATTATCAGGCCAGGAGGGATTCGAACCCCCAACACCCGGATTTGGAGTCCGGTGCTCTATCCGTTAGAGCTACTGGCCTTTATGTGTTATTTCGTCTCCTTGTGGCTTGTGTGCTTCCTGCAGGCGTTGCAGTATTTCTTCAGTTCAAGCCTGTCGGGGGTCTTCTGCTTATTCTTCGTCGTTGTATAGTTGCGTCTTTTGCATTCCCCGCAGGCCAATATGACAAGTTGCCGCATTGTAATTCCCCTTTATTCAATTATCTCGGTGACGACGCCGGCACCGACTGTCTTGCCGCCCTCACGGATGGCGAAACGGAGTTCCTTTTCCAGTGCGATGGGGGTGACGAGCTCG